>JAESGW010000020.1_pt1 | contig 648901 bp, 564 predicted proteins | sample 9269791 | NCBI WGS metagenome assembly JAESGW01 (sample SAMN16773120, study PRJNA677053) | algae metagenome | isolation source: Aphanocapsa lilacina HA4352-LM1 and co-occurring heterotrophs from near cave... | place: USA: Maniniholo cave, near Haena, Kauai, HI | collected 2009-07-28 | reverse complement strand
TCGACGACCGTGGCGCTTGAGAGCGCAAGAACGAAAACTAAAGAAAAGTAGAACGGCCGTGTGCAGATTGTGCACACGAGCATGCCTCAAGCCGTTGATTTCGATGAACTCTCTCTCCAATCCATCACTGGAGCGCGGGGGACGCGATACTACTTGTAAAGAAGATAGCCGGTGAGAAGGGTCGTTAGCACGGGCATCGAGCCCAGCACCAAGAATGCGGGGATCCGACGAGGCTTCAGAAGAAGGACGGACATGATCACCACGCAGAGTGCGACCAGCGCTACGGCATGTATTGTCAGCCGGTCCCAGGCCACAACGACGTAACGCGGTAAGCTCCATCCCGTCTGGTGCAGATCCCATGAAACCCCCTGGCTTGTCGCCAGCAAGACCAGAGTCCCTGCTGCCGTGAATAGCGGAACGCTAGCGATAAGACCGAGGTGCCGCCGATGATCGGCGACGACGCCGACCGTTGCAGCTAGCCGCATAAGCACGAGCACATGAGCGGCGAGAGGGAGCAGCGCACCAAGGGCGATTGTGCCGCTGGTGAGGGCGTCACTGATCGCGAAATAGCGCCATAAGGACGCGCGCCTGTCGTCGAACGTTGCCAGCCCGGTGCTGGCCGAAGTGAACATGAGTTGCAGCACCAATTCGAGAATGAAGGCGCTGAAGAACGCCTGCAAAACGAACAGCATCATGTCCGCGCGGTACACCGTGCTGCGATCGGTGATGGCAGCCGCCCGGACGGCAGGCTCGGGGTGCCGTCCGAGAAAGCGCGACCACAACCGACGCATGAGGTTTCCACTGTAGGCGTTCGACAAAAACACGCCCTGAACGGACCCGACTGCCCGGGCTGCAACGGCATCAGCATAAAATTCCCGCAACCGCGCGGCGGAGCGGCGTTCCAGCACAAGGGCCAGTAGTATGCTTCCCAGCAAAACGAGGTTTGCGATCAAGCCGAACCGCATCCATCCAAACAGGGCCTTTTTCACCTCGGGCCAACCGCCGACTGCGCCTAGCTCCGCCAAAACACTAAGCTGTTGAATGAGGCAGAACCGTACGCAATCAGGAGAAAGAGCGTGGTGGTGGCGTAAACGGCCCACAGCCAATCGTCACGCCTCGGATCGCCCACGGCTAGATACGCAAATTCATGGGCGAGACGATAGCGAAAGCCGTTCGGATCGTGACGAATGAAGGACAATGCTCCTCGCCCGATGCCGACGGCGTTGCGACCTTGATTTTCATCGCGAACATGCGCCCGTCCTGCCCCCCACCAAAAGCCACGGCAACGACCCGCATCCCAAAAACACGATTGAGGTCGCGCAGCATCCGCCGCATCGATGGTGTGGACAACGCGGCGAGCCCAGACACTTTCCGAAGACCTTTCTTGGCGACGCCATTGATGCTGATGGCAATGCCCAACGAGACTGCAAACAAGATCAAGGCAGCGATGAAATGCCCCACAGGCTGCAGTCGCGGAAACTGGTCCAACTGGAAAGGAAAGGAACTGCCAAGGTACGCGACCGCGATGGTGACCGCGAGGACCGTGGCGAACCAGGTTCGATATCGGCTCTCGGCACGCAGCGCCTCAACGATCGAGGCAGCCGGGTCATTTTTTTCCAGCGTCATGGCCAAACAGGTGGCCAGCTACTCGCTTGGTAAGACGCTCAGCGTCGCGCGGCGATAACTTGGCTTCGGCAATAAGGCGGCCTAGTATCGACATGATCTCGGCCCGGCCCTTGCCGGTGACGATAGAAGTGATCTCCTCTTTCTTGGGCGATCCGAGCCAGGCCTTCAGGCGTTCTTTCCCCCGATCGACCAGAAAACCTTCCACGGTCTTCTTCGGCAAGTCAGCAGTCCAAGACTTCAGGACCTCAAACAAGAAGAGTCCAGTGGCGACCAAGGCTAGACCCAAGCTTGCCGCTTCTGGAATGCCCCACTCCGGTCCAAGCCGACCGCCGTGCCCCTTGTGTTCGGCGGCCTTCACATACTCTTGGAAGAACTCCAACTCTTCCGGTGCATTCTCGGCGAGCAAAGCGCGCGCCAGCGCCAGACGTTCCGCCTTAGGCTGTGTCATTCTTATCTCGCGGTGGTCGTGGGCCCCACGGTTGTCGTAGAGAGCGCATTCTATCACCAAATGCCCCGCTCTTTGGCGCCTCGTGAAAAGTTGGCGGCAAGCCGCACGTCGCGGTCGCGAGTCCCAGATGGGTGAAGCAGAATCGTAGCCGCCCAGTCCGCGCCTCCGAGCGGATCGTGGTCCTTTTACCCGAGCCAAGCGCCGAACTCATGCAATACGGCAAGCCTCCTTCTCGGTTGAGGACATGCGCGAGAAGTGGTGGAGCTTTGACGCCGGGCGCTCGACCAAAACTGCGGACGTCGGGTTCAGAACGGACTCGCAACGGCGCAAAGAGATCGCAAAGAGATGACCGGTTTCGGAGTGAACAAAGCGGGAAATGATCGCCGGCAATTACAAGTTATTCAATAACTTAGCAACGGGTCCCAGCGTTCGGGACGAGGGGGTCGCAGGTTCAAATCCTGCCACTCCGACCAGATAAATCAATAGCTTACGCTACGTTGGAGCCGCCTTTTCCAGGCACTGTCGATGGTCGGGTACTGTACCCGATAGCGTCCGCAGCTGTTCGCAGTTGACCAGGGTGATGATGTCCGTAGACGCGCTCCAGCATCTCGACGGTGGCGCGGAAAATGGCGGCTCTTCGCGCGGTCGGACCAATCCTGCGCTTGCGGCACGGGTTCACGGAGCTGGCCGGTGAGCGTCGTCCTCTGTTTTCGCGGGGCGCTCAACGAGCTCCAATAGACTCCTGTGCAGCGCCTGCGGTCCAGCGAGACCATTCCAGTGAACGTTGATCCTGGTTCGCGAGATTATCGATACGACGACGCCCCTGCGATTTGGATGTTTGGCGTTTGGCTTGCCGCGCTCGCTCAATTCGACGATGTCGCCTTTCCGCAGTGATGCCGAATCCGACGCTATACTCATTGTGGTCACCCCCATACTCCTGCAGTTAAGACGGGGAGTGTTCCAACCAGGTGTCTTCGCAAGGCTAATCGCGTTTCAGGGGTGTTTCCTTCGCGCTTGCAACATCAAGCACAGGCTCGTGAGTGGTGGGTGCCTAAGGAGTAGGGTCGAGGGCAGGGCCCGGGCTGATCGTCGAGTTGTTGCCACCCTGTGCCGGCCAAAGGCCCCGCTATCGTTCGCGCCACGCGCTACCGGCAGAAGCTGCAGCGCGTGAGCGAGTAACGCTTGATGACGCGGGACAGGGACGCCGGGCTCGCTCGCACATAGCGAGTCGGTTTTGGAAGGCTATGGGCGCAGGTGGCCGGCTACCGTGGCGAGACCGCCATCCTCACGAAATGGTCCCGATAGGCGCACTTTCCGAGGCGCGGCGTCCTTTTAACTTATTGAGAGTACTAATTATCGTGACCCGATTGCCACGCTTCCGCTGAAAGCGTGCAGGGGCTCTGGCGAATGATTGACAGTCCGGCGGCCTGCGGGCACGTCTATCTCGCGGAGGAAATTGGGGATTCCTGTGGGGAATTTGGGTCGCCTGGTTGGGTTTGTGGCCGCCTTGTTGTGCGCGGGCTGCGCTATTATGCCCACGTCTGGACCCTCCGAGATCGCCGTTAAGTCGGGAGTCACCTTCGAAGGGCCGGGCTACGGGCTGGTCAAGCTGACTCCGGCGGCGCTGAGCATCCTGGGCGAGTTTGGCCCCAAGGTCCTGTCGGGCTATTTCCCCGATCGTCGGCCGCCGCAGAACATTCGCTTCGGCATCGGTGACGTCGTAGGCGTCACGATCTTCGAGGCGGCCGCGGGCGGTTTGTTCATTCCAGCTGAGGCGGGTGTGCGCCCTGGCAACTTCGTCACGCTTCCCAATCAGAACGTCGATTCGGCGGGAAATATCACTGTCCCCTATGGCGGCACCGTTCGCGCCGCGGGCCGGACACCAACCGAAGTTCAGCAGGACATCGTCGCGTCGATCCGCAATCGCGCCATCGATCCGCAGGCGATCGTCGCCCTCATCGACCAGCGCACGTCGCTCATCAGCGTGCTCGGCGAGGTCAACGTCCCTGCGCGCCTGCAGGCCAACGCCGCGGGTGAACGCATCCTCGACGTCATCACCCGCGCCGGCGGCATCAGGGGCCAAGGCTTTGAGACCTGGGTGACGCTGGAGCGCAACGGCCGCCGCGTCACCGTACCGTTCGGTGCAATCGTGTACGAGGCGGCCAACAACATCTGGGTCCATCCGGGCGATTCGGTCTACGTCTATCGCGAGCCCCAGGTATTCCTGGCCTTCGGTGCGGCCGGCGCGCAGGGGCAATTCCCGTTCGACATGTGGCGGATCAACCTGGGGCAGGCCGTTGCGAAGGCGGGTGGGCTGCTGGATAGCCAGGCCGAGCCGTCGTCACTCTTCGTTTATCGCCGCGAGCCGCGCGAGCTTGCCGAAAAGCTGGGTGTGGATTGCTCCAAATTCGAAGGTCCGACAGTGCCGGTCATCTACAACGTCGATTTCCGCGATCCGGCCGGATACTTCCTGGCAACGAAATTCCAGATGCAGGATCGCGACATTGTCTTCGCGGCAAACGCGTCGACGGTTGAAACGGCGAAGTTCCTGCAGTTCGTTCGCGTGATCATCGCGACCGCCAACGATGGGATCGTGGCTGCGAACAACGCTCAGGTGCTGAAGCTCAATTTGAGAGTTCCGTGACCAACACTGTTGGGTGACTGCGACCGACGCGCCTTGGGCGAGGCCAATCGACGCTGCATTATCGCTGGGCTACGCGAAGCAAATACTGGCCGTAGGCGCTCTTGATGATCGGCTTGGCCAGTCCTTCGAGCTCGTCGGCGTCGATCCATCCCAGGTGGAACGCGACTTCCTCGGGACAGCAGATCTTGAAGCCCTGGCGCTTCTCGATCACGCGAACAAATTCAGCGGCTTCAAGCAGGCTGTCCGGCGTGCCGGTGTCCAGCCAAGCGAAGCCGCGACCCATCTTCTCGACGCGCAGTTGCTTGCGCTCCAGATAGGCGCGGTTGACGTCGGTGATCTCAAGCTCGCCGCGTGCGGAAGGCTTCAGGTTGCTGGCGATATCGACGGCCTGGTGATCGTAGAAATAAAGCCCGGTCACCGCCCAGTTGGATCGCGGCTTGGCGGGCTTCTCCTCGATCGACACGGCGATCTGGCCTGCGTCGAATTCAACCACGCCATAGCTTTGCGGTTCGCTGACTTGATACGCGAACACCGTTGCACCTTCGGTCTGGCGCGCGGCGCTCTGCAGCAGCGGGATCAAGTCGTTGCCGTGGAAGAGATTGTCACCCAACACCAGGGCAGAAGACTTCCCGGCGACGAAGTCGGCGCCAATGATGTAGGCTTGGGCCAAGCCCTCCGGCTTCGGCTGCTCGGCATAACTGAAGGACATCCCCCATCTCGCGCCATCGCCAAGCATCTGCTGGAAGCGCGGCAGGTCGGCAGGCGTCGATATGATGAGGATGTCGCGTATGCCCGCCATCATGAGGACTGACAGCGGATAGTAGATCAGCGGTTTGTCGTAGATGGGCAGCAATTGTTTGGAGGCGGAGATGGTCATGGGATGCAGCCGCGTTCCACTGCCGCCTGCGAGGATGATGCCCTTTGACACGCCGGACATATCAGTCTTCCTTTCTGAACTCATGCGCGACAAGTCGCTCGACGCAAGGTCGCAGCGAGCTGAACCAATGCGGCAAGCGCACGCCATGCCGTTCCGCAAGGCGTGAGGTATCGAGCCGAGAATTGGCGGGACGCCGGGCCGGAGTTGGGTAAGCGGACGTCGGAATCTTGCGGACCCGCGCCGACGGGCCACCGGCCGCCGCGGAAAAAGCGAACACTGCCTCCGCGAACTCCGCCCAGGTGGTTTCCCCGCCGCCGGTCATGTGAAATATCCCGCGCAAACCGGTCGCAGGTCGTTCCACGAGATTGCGCCCGACCGCGAGCACAGCGTCCGCAATATCCAGGGCGTTGGTGGGCGCGCCACGCTGGTCGGAGACGACCGCAACCTCGTCGCGGCTTCCCGCTAGCGTCAGCATTGTACGCACGAAGTTCTTGCCAAACGGGCTGTAGACCCAGGCCGTTCGAAGAATGACATGGTTCGGGTTGGCGGCGACGACCGCGCCTTCGCCGGCGAGTTTGCTCGCGCCATAGACCCCGATCGGTCCGGTGAGATCGTCCTCGCGATAGGGCCGGTCGAGAGTTCCATCGAAGACGTAGTCTGTCGACAAATGCACCACAGGCGCGCCGGCCTCTCGCGCGGCCCTCGCCACCGCTGCGGCGCCGTCGGCATTGATACGAAAGGCCAGATCGGCCTCGGACTCGGCGAGGTCGACGGCAGTATAGGCCGCCGCACTGACCACCAGATCCGGCCGCGCGTCGTTGACTGCACGGGCTATCCCCGCATCGTCTTGCAAGTCGGCCTCCGGGCGGGCAATCGCGACGATCTCGTCGCTTGCACGGACACGTTCGATCAACGCCTGCACGACCTGTCCGCTGCGGCCCGTTACGGCGATCCGCATGAGGCTACTCGAAATAGACAGGAAGGGAGTTGAACGATGGCAGGCGCGTGTCCTTTTCCGACAACACCACCTTCTCCGGCGACACCGGCCAATCGATCGCAAGATCGGGATCGTTCCAGGCCACACCGATCTCATGGGCCGGTGAATAATAGGATGTCACCTTGTAGAGAACGTAGGTATCGGGCTCGAGGGTGCAAAAACCGTGAGCAAATCCCACAGGCACCAGCAATTGCTTGCCGTTCTCGGCCGAGAGCTCTTCGGATATCCATTTGCCGTAAGTCGGTGACGAGCGTCGCAGGTCAACCGCCACGTCGAGAATCCGGCCGCGGAGCACGCGGACCAATTTGCCTTGGGCGGCTGGGTTGCTCTGGAAATGCAGCCCGCGCACTGTGCCCGTATCACGGGACAAGGTTTGATTGTCCTGCACGAAGTCGAGCGTGATGCCGTGTTCAAAGAAGCGGTTGCGATTGTAGGTTTCGCAGAGGCTGCCGCGCGAGTCTGCGAAGCTCTTCGGCACCACGACTTTGACAGCTTCGATCGCGGTCGGAGTAACAGTCAGCACGGCTCATTCCTCTTCATGGGACCAGCGAGACGGCGATGCCAAGCCGCTCGCCGCGATAGACGCCGGACCGAACACGCTCCCACCAGGTTCTGTTGTCGAGATACCACTGCACCGTCTGGCGCAATCCACTGTCGAAGCTGTGTCGCGGCGTCCAGCCCAATTCCCTGGCGATCTTTGCTGCGTCGATGGCATAGCGGGCGTCATGTCCCGGTCGATCGGTGACGAAGGCGATCAGTGTCTCGCGCGCGCCGATGGTGGTGTCCGGAGCGAGTTCGTCGAGGAGCCTGCAGATCGATCTCACGACGCTGATGTTGGTGCGCTCGTTATGCCCACCGATGTTGTAGCTTTCGCCGACCCTGCCTTGCTCGGCGACCAACAAGAGCGCCTCGGCGTGGTCATCAACATGCAGCCAATCCCGGACGTTTTCGCCGGTGCCGTAGACAGGCAGCGGCTCGCCCTTGAGCGCGTTAATGATAGTCAGCGGAATGAGCTTTTCAGGAAAATGATAAGGCCCGTAATTGTTCGAGCAATTGGTCATCACCGTGGGGAGTCCGTAAGTGTGATGCCAGGCTCGGACCAGATGATCCGATCCCGCCTTCGAGGCGGAGTAGGGTGAATTGGGTTGGTAGGGTGTGTCTTCATAGAAATGGCCGGTCGCGCCGAGCGAGCCGAAAACCTCGTCGGTCGAGATGTGATGAAAACGGAAACCGCTTCTCCGCTCAGCCGGCAGGTTTCGCCAGTGCGCCAATGCCGCCTGCAGGAGCGAGAAAGTCCCCACCAGATTGGTCTGGATGAATTCACCCGGACCGTCAATCGAGCGGTCGACGTGGCTTTCCGCAGCGAGGTGCATGATCACGTCGGGCGAGAATTCATCAACGATGCGTCGCATGGCGGCCGCATCGACGATGTCGGCGCGCTTGAAACGGAAGCGCGCATTCGATGCGACGGGGGCAAGCGATTCCAGGTTGCCCGCGTAAGTCAGCTTGTCGACAACCAAAACCTCGTGATCTGTGGTGTCGATGGACCGGCGGACGACGGCAGAGCCGATGAAACCAGCGCCGCCCGTCACAAGAAATCGTTTCGTCATTGCGTGCTTGTCCGTCCGAGAAGGGATCGCCAAAACGACGAAGCTGGTATCTAGCCATTCAGGGAAGCTTGGAGAGCATGCTGCAACCTAACTTCGTACCGTGCAATAAAAAGCATACAATCCTAGCATATTAAGGTTAGCCGCGGGACCCGCGTCGCCGTTGACCTTTGTCACTGAAGCTTATGCCACTGAAGCCTGTGCCACTGAAGCCTGGACCGTCCTGACGACGGCTTCCTAGCGGCCATTCCTCGGTCGTCGCTTCTTTCTCCGCGCCTTCGAGCGGGCCGGCTTGTTCACCTTTGCCGGCTGCAGCGGCTCAGGGCCCACGGTGCCTTGCAGCGCCCTGGTGACTGCCATCCGGGCGACCGTCACCAACGGGCCGCCGTGCTCTGCGGCGCTCAGCAACGCCGCTGTGGCGTGCTGCCAGTGCGCTGCCTTTCGCCCGCGAGCGGACAGCGTCCCGGCGTAGTCCCGGCAATCAGCGAGCGTCTTCAGCTTGCGACCATCGGGAAGCACGATCGGTGGGTGGTCGGCAAAGGGAGCGTCCCAGCCGCTCGTTTGCGCGAGCTTCTGGTCCACGTCTTCCATCATCGTGCGGTCACCTGACAACTGCGCGACCTTGGCGCGCAACCGAAGCAGGTCTCGGTACTCAGTCGCTATCCGCTTCCACTGCTCAAGCAGCGTACTCAAATTGGACATCGGTAAGGCCCAAAAATACAGCCTTACGTTGAGGCAATCGCGAGGGGCGCACAAGCGAACTCAGGTTTTAACGCTACCGATCAACCTTAACCCTGCCATCCCCTGTGTTCACAGATAGCTCGCTCATGGAGGCACCAACCTACAGCGCAGCCATGAACTTTGGGGGCAGGGAGCCATCCGGGGTCCCCAGTCATGGCCGGGCTTGTCGCGTTCAAGGCCGCATAACAGCGGAGTTTGGTTCGAGCGCTTCGGCACATTCCGCAGTCATTCCGAGCGAAGCGAATCAATCCGGCGCCTCACGCTCGGTCGCCTAGAAACTCGCCAGAATGTTGCCGATCATCGCCTGAGTGTTGGCGTAGCCGGAATGAACTTCGTCAAGCGTTGCGCCAGCAGCCTGATAGCAGGGCGTGGCGTAGCTTGAACTGGCCGGAGTGCACGCCGCGCCGCGAAGCGCATGGTAGTTGTCGACGAACGTGAACGTCGTTCCTTGCGTGCCGATGATGTGGTTCGCGAGGTAGTAGATTACGCGGGCAGTCTGAAACACGCGATAGGCATCGATCCCGGCCGCGAACTCTGCCGGCGGGTCGGAAATCAAAACGACTATCGCGCCCGGATGCGCGGATCGGATCGCAGTCAGCAGCGCATCGAACGCCGTGGCAAACGGTCCTCCACCTGTGCTTTCGCCGCTCCCCGTGCAACACGTCCCGTTGTTCGCGTCGTTCAGGCCGATCTGGATTGCGATGACAGACGGCGAGTTAAGGAACGCCCAAGGGAAGCAGTTCGCGAGCGTGGCGATGGTTCCCCCGGCGCTCCCGAGAATGAACGTTGACTTCCCCCCGCTGGATTGGGTTCCCTGCTGGAACGTGACCTCTGCCCGCTCCAGGAAGCTATCACCGAGGACATAGGCCGCTCCAGGCGGAGCGCCCGAGACAATCGCATCGATCCGGCTACTTCGGACGTTGTTGTAATAGGTGTCGCCGCACGTCGCGTGCGCCGCGCTCGTGCAAACCAATACGACAAGCAAAACAATCATCCGCATATGATCCACGCTATACGTGATCTGAACCCAAATCCACGCTCTAACGATCAGCTTCCACTTGGGGATACCAGGATGATCAGCCGGCCTGTGCCGGAGTAAGTACCCCCGGGCAAAGCCCGTGTGACCGCTTGTGGACTGAAAGAACTGCCAGGCTCTGTTAGTCACGGCTGGCACAAGGCAGTACTCATGCGTAAGCGTCTCGGTCCCAAGCAGGTCTACGATTGCGTACGGCACGCGAAATTGCACTGAAGGTCTTGCCTGACGACTGCGTGAGAGAGCTGCGCATCAGTCTAGCGAAGCTGCGCGGATACGCCGAGGCGATGCAGGCGGTCGAAAAAATCCTTCAACAAGGCAAGGCCGTTTGCGCCGGGTTGGCGCGGCGGCTTGAGGATGACTGCGGGCCGGGGCAGAGCGCAGGTTGATGCTGCGTTCGAGGCGTTGCAGTCCAAGTGCGCATAACTACTGACTACTTGGTTCAGCGTCAGCACTCCGCGACTTGACAATGCGCGCCCGCAGATCTTCGGCAACGCTTTCGTAATACCCGGCCAAGGCAGAATATTCTTTCCGTTTCACATCGTCTGTCGCCAGACTGGCCTCCAGTTTGCACTGGGCTGCGAGCGACACAGTGGCTTCCAGCCGTGTCTCAAGATCTTTCATCGGCAAACCGCAACAACTGCCGTCGCTTCGCCTGCGACGACGGCTTCAAACCAGGAAATCCGGTCATCAGGGCTGTTCTGAGGCGTTCGAAATGCGCAATGTCGTGCGCCAGCTGCAGCAGCCTGCGCTCGCCCTTCATGATTTCCTGCTCAAGTTGATCAAGCTGGCGATTGTCCGAGGCCTCGCGCGTCAGATAGTCGTCCGTGCCGTTGCCGAGCGGTACCAGAGCGCGCGCCGTCAACTCCTCCATTCTTCGAATGAGGCCTGTCTCTTCGGCCTGGGCGGCCCGTAAGGACTGTTCAATCGATCGCGAAACGGATTCCACGCGCGCGCGGTCGCTCTCGGCCTCCCGGTTGGTGGAGGGGCCCTTTGGGAAATGACGGCTCCCCCTTTGCGGAAAAAGTTCAAGCATCTGCTGGCCTCGATCACCGGATGAGACAGGCCGTGCAACAATAAGTGGCTCAGGTCAGTGCATAGCTTCACGCACCGAACATCGATTTAATTTTCTTGATCTGTCAGTTAATTTATTTTGTAAATTAAATATTAAATATCGTCAAGTAGCTGCGATATAAGTATTTTGGGCGCACTTAAACGGCGTGCCGGGCTATTTTTAACGCCGTTGGCGCGGACTTCGTGCGGTCCGAGCGCTATTTTTCCTTGAAGGCCCTGGAGGCCTGATCGCGCAGGGGCTTCATCAGATATGACAGCGCCGTTCGGCCGCCCATCTGGATGTAAGCATCCACGGGCATGCCGGGAATGAGCTTGACGTTGCCGAGCCGCTTGACTTCATCGGCCGTCAGCCCGATGCGGGCCGTATAGTAGCTGTTGCCTGTACGCTGGTCGAGTGTGAGATCGGCGGACACGACATTCACTTCGCCTGAGATTTCGGGCGTGGTGTGCTGGTTGAACGCAGCAAATCGCAAGATTGCCGCTTGCCCGGGGTGGACATGATCGATCTCCTGGGGCGGGATCTTCACCTCAACGGTAAGTGTGTCGGCATCCGGCACGATCAGCATGATCTGCTCACCCTGGCCGATGACGCCGCCGATCGTATGCACGGCGAGCTGATGAACCGCTCCGCTCTGCGGCGCACGGATGTCAATGCGCTTCAGTTGGTCCACGGCGGCCGTCTTGCGCTCAGCCAGTTCGGCAAGCTTTGAGTGCACTTCGACCAGATCCTTGCCAACTTCGCTGCGAAGATCCTGATCGATCTGGATGGTCTGAAGCTCGATTTCGGCAATCTTGCCCTTGAGTTGAGCAATCATGCCGGTCAGCTGGCTGCGCTCACCTTCAATGCGGGTTCCATCGCGCTCCAGCGCGGTCAGTCGGCTGATCGGTACGAGACGCTTCTCCCACAGTGTCCGCACGCCCTCGAGCTCTCTCTGAATGAACTCGACTTCCTTCCTCTTCGCCTCGAGCTGTCCGGAATATCCCTGGATCTCCTGCTGCAGTTGCGCGCTGCGCTCCTTGAGTTGAGATTTTTGCCCGTCGCGGGCCTGCCGGCGGAGGTTGAAAAGACTGCGTTCTGACGCGATGGCGCGTGCCGCGTCGGAGTTTGGATCGCGCGCCGGGTCAAGAAGGGTGGCTGGAAAGGTGATTTCGCGTACGTCGTCGCGCTCGGTCTCAAGGCGGGCCTGCCGGGCCAGAAACTCATCGACGCTCTTGGTAACGATTGTCGCGGCCGCTCTGGTTTGCGTTTCGTCGAGACGGAGCAGGATGTCTCCGGCGCGCACACGATCGCCATTGCGAACACGCAAGTCTGCGACAACGCCGCCACTTGGATGCTGGACCTTCTTGACGCTGGAATCGACGACGAGTGTTCCTTGCGCAATCACCGCGCTCGATAGCTCGGTGGTTGCAGCCCAACCACCAATCCCGAATGTCAGCAGCGCGGTCAGGATGATTCCGGTCAGCAGGTAACGCTGGATGGAATGCTGGGCCGGATCGAGATTTTCGATCATCGCGCTTTCCCGTTACTGGCTGCCATCCGCAGCGGCGGCGGCGGATTGCGCAAGACCTTGCGAAGCACCTCGTCCCGCTCACCGAACGCCTGGACCGTCCCGTTGCCAACCACCAGGAGTTTATCGACAGCGTCGAGTGATTTGGGCCGGTGAGTGATGACGATGACGATGCCGCCGCGGCGACGCACGCCCATGATGGCGTTCGTTAGAGCCTCCTCGCCTTCGGAATCGAGGTTGGAACTCGGTTCATCAAGCACCACCAGAAACGGATTGCCGTAGAACGCGCGCGCGAGAGCGATGCGCTGCCGCTGTCCGGCTGAAAGAGCCATTCCGCCTTCGCCGATCAGCGTGCCGTACCCTTGAGGGAAGGAAAGGATGAGGTCATGGACCCCAGCCGCGTGAGCTGCCTCCAGCACGCCAGCGGGCGTCGCGTCCGGATCGAAACGGGCAATGTTGATGGCAAGATTGCCGTCGAACAGTTCGACATCTTGCGGCAGATAGCCGAGATGTCGGCCAAGTGCTTCAGAAGACCACTGATCAAGGGCCGCGTTGTCGATCCTGATCTTTCCATGCGTCTGCGGCCAGACGCCGACAAGCGCGCGCGCCAGCGAAGATTTGCCTGACCCGCTGGGGCCGATGATCCCCAAACCCTCGCCGCTCGCCAGCGAGAAGGAAACGTCATGCAGCACCGGCCGCTCTGCGCCCGGCGGCACGACATGGATCCGATCGACCGCAAAGGATCGCTGCGGTGCGGGAAGGGCCATGGGAGGCACTTCCTGGGGCAGGAGGGCCAGGAGCTGATCCAGCCGCCGTCCTGCCTGGCGTGCCGCGACAAAGCCCTTCCAGTTGGCGATCGCCGCCTCGACCGGCGCGAGCGCACGCGACGTCAGGATCGAGGCAGCGATGATTATTCCCGCAGTCGCTTCCTGATGAATGACCAGATAAGCGCCGACCGCCAGCACGCCGGATTGCAAGATCATGCGGAATACCTTTGACAGGCCGCCGAGGCCGCTGGCGACGTCGCTGGCCGCTTCATTCGCCGCAACGTAGTTGCGGTTGGCATCGTACCAGCGTTCCGCCAGCCTCTGCCGCATGCCCATGGCCCGCACGACTTCGGCGTTCCGTCGCCCTTCCACGGCGAGGGCATTGCGCGATATCGCAAAACCGGCGGACGCCTTGGTGGCATCGCGGGTTCGGATATCCATCAGGATCGTGAAGCCGACGAGCACACAGGCGCCGGCCAGTGCGACCATGCCGATCCAGAAATGAAAGTAGAAACAGATGCCGAGATAGAGCGGAATCCATGGCAGGTCGAAAAGTGCCGTCGGCCCACCATGCGAAAGAAAGCTCCGCACTTGATCGATATCGCGCAGCGGCTGCAATCCATCACCGTCGCCGCGAGTCTTCAAAGGAAGGCGGACCACCGCATCATAGACCCTGAGACCGAGGGTTTCCTCGAGGAAGCGGCCGATGCGCGCACTGAGGCGGTTACGAACGAGATCGAGCCCGCCCTGAAAGGCGTACAAAACTGTCGCCAGGATCATAAGGCCGATCAGGGTCGGCACGCTGCGACTGGGCAAGACGCGATCGTAGACCTGCAGCATGAAGAAGGAGCCGGTCAGCATCAGGATGTTGCTGAGGCCGCTGAAAACCGCGAGGCCCCAAAAGGCCTGACGGCAGGACGCCAGGAAATTGTGGATGTCAGATCTTTGCCCGCTGTACAGCGCGGGAGTCCGCTGCGGCCGAGCGGAGAACACGCGCATTCGGATACGGTCGAGAGCCTGTCGCAGGCGTGCACGCGAACCGCGGAGGTCACTGACAGGAATGGTGGAACTGAAAAAAGAGCGTGCCCTGGCTGCAAACTTGGGAGCTTGCGAAGCGCGCGGTGAACCGGCGGAGGCACCGATCCGAACCGGTCGTATCTCGGTAGGCGAGGGGCGCGCCCCACGCCGGCCTGATTCTACCATAACTGCCGCCCCAAAGATTCTTGTATCCGGCACTCAAGAGCGGATTTCGCCGTTCTTGAATGCCGCTTGCTAAGCTGGAATCGGTGCTGAACCAGGTCCAACCCTACACAAAGTGAAAATCGGACCTGTCCAACGACGACAGGCTTGTGTTCTTGAACGTCAGTGAATTTCCCCCGCCGGCATCTATGACAACGTCTTGTCCGCTCTGTGACGCATGGGCCAGAACGTCCGCGAAGTCGTCGAACACGGTCTTGCTGAACTCTACGACATCATGGCTGCGCCTGCCCGAACCGAAATCGGTAATGATGTCGTTGCCGAAGTTGGCCGCAAACGCGAAAGTGTCATGGCCGCCGTTGCCTTTGAACACGTCGTTGCCCGACGTGCCCGTCAGCCGATTGTCGCCAGAGGTGCCCGTGACGTTGCCAGTCGTCGGCGTGGCCGGCGGCTGGGTGGATTGACCGGGGCTGATCACACCATCTCGATTGAGGTCCTGCTGGAAACTGGCCTCGATCGATTTGAGGGCTGAACTGGCTCCCGATGCACTGCCGATCGCAGTTGAGGTGTAGTTGCCGTTGCTGTCGGTATTCCAGACAGAATATTGATCGGCGCCTGCGAGCTTCCAGACAACCTGATAGCCGGTTGCGGTCTGCTCCGCGGCAATCGGCTTCCAGGTAGACTGGTCTGCTGCAAAGGCCGCGCCGGCTAATTTCAACATCGGGCCGGCCGCGCTGCTGCCTAGAACGTAGTTATTGCCGGCCTGAACCAGGCTGGTCGATCCAAACGCCTCGATCGGCGGGATTCCAATCGACCCATCTCGATTGAGGTCCTGTTGGAAACTGGTCTCGAACGATTTGAGGGCAGAACTGGCTCCCGATGCGCCGATCGTAGTTGAGGTGTAGTTGCCGTTGCTATCGGTATTCCAGATCGAATACTGATCGGTGCCTGTGAGCTTCCAAACAACCTGATACCCGGTTGCGGTTTGTTCCGTGGCAATCGGTGTCCAACTGGACTGGTTTGCTACAAAGGCCGCGCCGGCTAATTTCAACACCGGGTCCGACCCGCTGCTGTTGTTTAGAACATAGTGATTGCCAACCTGAACCAGACTGGTCGATCCAGCCGACTCGATTGTCGTCCCACTCGGTGTCGGTGACGGCGGTATGGTCGGGGGCGGCGAGGTGCCGGTGCCGGTGCTGGCCGTGACCACCGCTGACGCTGTGCCGGTGTTGCCTGCCGCATCGGTCGCCCTTGCGGTGAGGTTGTGCGAACCGGCCGCAAGGGTGCCGGTGGTATAGGCCCACACTCCGCTGCCGTTGGCCGTTGCCGTCCCGATTTCGGTCGTGCCGTCGAACACCTTCACGACGCTGTTTGCCTCGGCCGTACCGGTCAGGTTCAGGCTGCCGTTGGCGCTGTTCGCCGGCGTCGCGATCGTCGGGGCGTTGGGCGCAGTCGTGTCGATCCTCACCGCAAGCGCCGCCGACGCCGCGCTGGTGCCGGCAGAGGTGGTGGCCGTCGCCGTGAGGCTATGGTTGCCTTCCGACAAAGCTGCGGTCGTGTAGGTCCACGACCCGCTGGCGTTGGCAGTGGCGGTGCCGATCTGGTTTCCGCCGTCGAGCACCTTGACGGTGCTGCCCGCAGCCGCGCTGCCCGTCAGGGTCAGCGTGCGGTCGTTGGTCACCTTGTCGTTAGCAACACCGCTGTCGTTCGAAAACGATGCGATCGTCGGCACGGAAGGCGGGGTGGGCGTCGAAGGCGGGTTCGGCGACGAGGTTGGGTAAGGCGTCGCGTCGGTGTTGTTGTTCCATTGAACATTGTTTCTGAGAATCGGAGTCGAATTCGTGACATAGAAGTAGCCGTAAATCCCCTTCTCGACGTAGTTGTTTTCGACCGTGACGTTGGTGATGGGGCGCGTCGTGGATTCCACATAGACCGTGTACGAAGGGTCGCCGGTCATCAGGTTATTTCTAACCTGAACATTATCAATAGAACCGAACTCGGTCTTGATGAAGACGGCGGCAGTGCCGCCGGAGCCGGTGGGCATGGAGATCGTATTGTGCTCGATCACCGAACCGTTCTGGCCACCAAACACGGTGATGCCATCGAAGTGACGGGCGTCCGGGTTGCTCGACGTGTCAGCCAGGTCGTGGATAAAGTTGTCCCTGACCTCGGCGCGGCCGGCCAGCTGGATGCCGATCACCATGCCGCTGATATCGCAGCCGATGATCGCGGAGTTGGTACCGCCCCCGATACCGAGACCAGATGTGCGGGTTGAGCCGGAGCCATCAATGTCGCAGTACTCGACGCGGGTGTTGTCCGCATTGTCCGACAGGATGCCCCAATTGTCGAAATTCCGGATGACGCAGTTCCTGATCGTGACGTTATCTGCCGCAATCGTCAGCGTTCCGTCGATAATGACGTTCTCGATCACCGCTCCCGGCGTCGTGATGGTCATCGGCCCCCTGTAGGCGGTGAGGGGTGTGCCAGCCGGAACACCCGTCGTCGTCGCGTCGGGCATGCCAAAACGGGCAGGATCGATAGTGCCAGTCATTTGAATTTCCCCTCTTGTAGCCTGGTAGGAAATTGACTCTTGGCGCGAGACAACTGCATCGGCCCCCAATCAGACTGGTATTGGTCGAACGCGGACGGCTTTTTTTAGACCTTAAGGGGGCTCAGCCGGGACCATTTTCGTTCTCTTCGATCGTGTGCTTTGGCGGCCACTAAAACGGCTACCCACCCCGCCTAAGCCCTAAGCCCCAGAGATATTTACGCTTACGGAGTTCGTGGAACTGTGGCGTGCCAATAGCGCACCAACAGCGCTTGGACGCCTCATACTGAAACACGACATTATAGTATCGAGATAAAGTATCGAGATTCTGGCGGCCTAGTAAAGCTGATAGTCCTGCGGCTTGCCGCACTCGTTGATTCCCGCACGGCGCATCTTAGAGCTGCGCCTTAAAAATTGCTTGTGAGATATTTTTCATTCTATTTAATCAAACGATCTGGCTGTTTCATCAAAAGAACTGGTCGGATCGAGACGGGATGGTGAATGGCTCGCATTTAAATCATTAAATTTGACATTTAAATTTCGGGCGGTGCACGATTTCCACAATTTTCTGATGGGCCGCATAATCGCAATCACTTTCGTCTAGCCGTGCCTCCAGATACTCGACGTCCGGCAATTTCGATCGTCAACACCATGGTGTCGAATGCGCGCACCGCTCAGAAGCGCGCGCAACAGGAACGGCCAAGGTCGGGCATGCTTTGAGACCATTCTCTGGACCGCCGGAAGCTGGAGCTTTCCGGCCAGGCTACGATGGCGTGCAGGGGCCACCGATCGCGCGATGCGCGCGCTCTCCATTCATTCGAGAGCGACCTATGCAAAGCCCTCGAGAGAAAGGACGAGCGGGGTACGGCCTACGCCAATTTGCGCCGGTCACGATTCAAGCAATTAACCAGGCCGGACATGTTCCGCGACGTCGACAAGAACCTACTTCTCTTCCGCGCGCTCAATGGCAGCGGCTCGGCCCATCCGCGGCACTTGCGCCGTCCAGCGGCGCGTTCAGAAGCTCGCAGGCGCCACATCCACCAAGCCCTCGGCGCATCCACTAGAGGCTCATCGTGGCGTCTTAAGTGCGAATTAGGAGAGGCGTTGCTATGATCGTGACTACATGTTTAATCTGGCTGCATCAAAGTGCAACGTAGCAGCGGAAAGAGGAGCAACACGAGCTGTGCACCAGAGGGTTACAGACCGCGTGCTGATCATAAAGGCCAAGGGCGGCCTCGGTAACCGTATCCTCTCGGCTGTGACCGGGCTTGTGCTCGCCGACCTGACGCATCGAACGCCTTTCATTGATTGGCGGGACGGCACGTATGCCCCCGAGGGAGTGAATTCCTACCCGCTGCTTTTCGAATCTCGTTTCGCGACCGACTGTTCCGCCTACGACATGGCAGAGGACGTCTACCCGGCCATCTGGAAGGGCAAAGTCGGGCTGCACCCTACCCACATCGTCGAGCGATTTTTTCCAGGACACCACTCAGATCCGTTCATCTACCGCAGGACCGCCGCAAGCCTTGGGCAGCTGAACTTTGATACTCCGGTCGCCGTCTTCTGGTCCTATCTGCCCAAGCTAACGCGCTTGAGACGTCATTTGGCGCGGGACACCCGCTTCACCCGCGAAACACAAAGCGAGACGTTGAACCGATATCTCCGTACCTATTTCCAGCCAGTCGAGGACGTGAAGATACGCACCGAAGCTCTTCTCGCGGGCCTTCCGCGGCCGATCATCGGCGTTCATGTACGTTACACCGATCTTAAGACGCCGCTCGATCCCATCCGTAACGCCATTCGGAAGCAGCTTCGGTCAGCGCCCGAGGCTTCCATCTTTCTTGCCACCGATAATTTGCATGTAGAGCGCCAGCTGCGCGAAGAGTTTTCGCATATCGTGTCGCACCCCAAGCTGCTGCCGGAATCGGGCGAGGCACTGTACCTCCATTCGTTAGGCGTTATTGAGGAAGCGAAGAATGCTCTCACGGACATGTGGACTCTCGCGCAATGCGACGGGCTGATACACGCCGCCCGTTCTACCTTTTCGAGAAGTGGCGCGCTGATGGGCGGCATTCCCGAGAGCCGCCAAATCGACGTCGACCGGTACAATCCGAAGATTCGGGCGAAACTTCTGTTCCAGCGTTACGCCTGAGGCATTACGCGCTCGGCAGCGACGGCTGAGGTCGGCGACCAGCTACCTCAGCTTGCGATTCTTGTCCTCGGGTTGATTAGGCCGCCTCAGCTCGCTTGTGCCGAGCCCACCGTCGGATTGCTTCATTCTTGCTCCTCGCGCTAGGTCGCATTCGCTCAGATAGGCGCGATAAGCTGATCGAATACCGTGCACGAGCGAGGTCCGTGCACGCCAGCCCAGGCTGGTCAGCCGGCTAATGTCAAGCAGCTTGCGCGGCGTGCCGTCGGGCCGCGAGCGATCGAAACTGATGTCGCCGTTGAATCCGACGGTTGCGGCAACCAAGCGCGCGAACTCGGCAATCGTGATATCCTCCCCGGTGCCTATATTAACCAGCTCATCGCTGGAATAAGTCCTCATCAGGTGGACGCAGGCATCGGCGAGATCGTCGACATAAAGAAATTCCCGCCGGGGCGTACCGGTACCCCACACCACAACGTTCTTTGCGCCCGAAACCTTCGCTTCGTGAAAGCGGCGGATCAGCGCGGCGACAATGTGGCTATATTCGGGGTGATAGTTGTCGCCAGGTCCGTAGAGATTGGTTGGCATCACACTGATGAAATCGGAGCCATACTGGTTACGATAGGCTTCAACCATCTTGATGCCGGCGATCTTCGCAATCGCATAGGGCTCGTTGGTGGGCTCCAGGGGCCCTGTCAGGATGTAATCCTCGCGCAACGGTTGCGGCGCAAGCTTGGGATAGATGCAAGAGGAACCAAGAAAAATTAGCTTCTCCGTGTTATTTATGTGGGCTGCGTGAATGACGTTCGCTGCAATCACTAGATTCTCAAACAGAAATTCAGCGCGTAGCGTATTGTTGGCGACGATGCCACCAACCTTTGCCGCGGCCAGAAAAACGACTTGCGGGCGTTTGGCGGCGAACCATTTTTGCACGGCAGCCTGATCGCACAGATCTACCTCGCTGCGTGTCACTGTGAGGAGGTCCACCCTCTCCTGCGCGAGCCTGCGCACCAGCGCACCGCCGACCATCCCGCGATGCCCAGCAACGAAAACCGACTTGCCTTTTAGTTCAAATGGGACCCTTCCCATTGGCGACCTCCCGCCGGGCTATCGCAAGATCGCTGGCGACCATCTCCTTCACTAATTGCGCGAAGGTTGTCTTTGGCTTCCAGCCGAGTTTCTCGCGCGCCTTGCTCGCGTCGCCGACCAAAAGATCGACCTCGGTGGGTCGAAAGTATGCAGAATCGATGCGAACGACCGTCCTGCCGGATTTCGATTCGACGCCGGTTTCATCAACGCCCTTGCCGCGCCATTCGATCTTGCGGCCGACTTCGGCGAATGCAAGTTCGACGAATTCGCGCACCGAGCGGGTCTCGCCCGTCGCCAAGACGAAATCGTCTGGCACATCCGACTGCAAGATCCGGTGCATGCCCTCAACAAAATCCCGAGCGTGACCCCAGTCGCGCTTGGCCGCAAGGTTTCCGAGATAGAGGATCTCTTCTAAACCAGTCTCGATGCGGGCGACGGCGCGGGTAATCTTGCGCGTCACGAACGTCTCACCACGAATCGCACTTTCATGATTGAAGAGAATTCCGTTGCAAGCGTACATGCCGTACGCTTCGCGGTAATTGACCGTGATCCAATAACCGTAAAGCTTGGCGACCCCATACGGGGAGCGCGGATAAAACGGCGTCGTCTCCTTTTGCGGGATCTCTTGAACCAAACCGTACAGCTCCGAAGTGGACGCCTGATAGAATCGAGTTTCCTTTTCCATGCCGAGAATTCGAATCGCTTCCAAGAGTCGCAACACACCGATCGCATCGGCATTGGCGGTGTATTCCGGGCTCTCGAAACTGACCCCGACGTGACTTTGGGCTGCGAGATTGTAAATCTCAGTCGGTCGGATTTGCTGCATCAACCGGATCAGGTTGGTCGAGTCAGTCATATCGCCGTAATGCAGCCGGAACTGCGCATTCCCAGCATGCGGATCTTCATATAAATGATCGACGCGCGCGGTATTGAACGAGGACGACCGCCGCTTGATGCCGTGCACGGTATAACCGAGGCCGAGCAGATATTCAGCGAGATAGGCTCCATCCTGACCGGTGGCGCCTGAAATCAGCGCAACCCGCCGTTTCGAGTCATTTAGCGACATGTCCTCTCCAAACGCCGCCCTAGTTGCCTTGCCAGCCTAATCAAGGGCGCAAGAATCCTCCGCCTGTAGCGTAGGTATCGCGTCCGATTCCTGCGAAGTTCGCCGGGATCGGCACGACCGGCGAGCTGTGGACGAAGTCGATGTCATCGCGTCGCGCAGGAGGCACAGATGATCGGCAGTTCTGTAACGCCATCTGACCGTACCTAAGCCGATGCGCTTTCGACATCAGCGCGTCCCGTTCTGATGAATGTGCGGATGGACGCAATGAGATCTTGCGACGCCTGCGGGCTTAGCGGCTTGTTTTCGTCGACGACTTCCAGATGATCCAGCTTGTCGAGCAACTCACTTTCGTCGAACGCAACTTCGATACGTCCCTGTTGGGCGAACCGTCTTGCAGTGGCCATCTGATGATCGTTTCGCTGTTCTCCCATGCTCGCTCGGCGAGGCATGACAATGATTCGCTTTCCAAGCTCGAGCGCTGTGATAATCGAGCCCATGCCCGCATGGGCTATCACGAGACTGGCTGATTCAACGCGCGCCCGGAATTTCGCCGGATCGATAAACTGCTCTACCCGAATGTGCCTGTAGCTGGCATCGGACGGTCCGGTCTGGGCGAAAACGTCGGTCCGTCCGTGTTTACCGGCCCATTCATCGACGGTCCGGACCAGGCGATCGAACGTTCCCTGAGTGCCCACTGTCACAAAGATCATAGGACAGATCCCCCGTAGTAGGGTCCCCCTGGGCGGGTCAAGTGGGGCCACTGGGTTAACCAAAGGTCGGCGAAACGGCCGATTTTCGATCCAGACATTGAGAGTTGCTCGACGTTGGCGATGCTGTCGAGCCAGATGGTTCGCGCGCCGATCATTCGCCCCAACCGAAGTGCGAGATATCCCGGAGCCGCACCGGTGGAGATCACAACGTCCGGCTTCTCGCTCCAGACAATCCAGGCAAGCCGGCCCGCCGCTTTCAGGAGCGCCATCTTGTTCCAGCGGTTTGCATCGTTGACGACGTAGAAGTTATGGCCTGGAACCTGATCGCGATATGAATCATGCACCGTGACGAACGTGACCGAGCAATCGGAAAATGCCTGCGTGATGCGCATAAGCTGTATCCAGTGGCCTCCACCCGAGGCGACCGCCAATAGTTTTGGACGATTGGGCCGCGATCGCGACGACAACGCTTCCTCGTTTTGATGCACCTTGGTCTGAAGCATCGTCTGGCACCGGTTAGAAATCTAAAATGAGTTGCGACAATTGGGTGAGGCCAGTTTCATGCCTTTGCGAGGGTTCTTTCTCACGCAACTGGCTATTTAAATACCCCGTCACAATTAAATGTATTAAAATATTAAATGCCGGTGGAGTCAAATTTAATTACTTCGCACTGCATTTAAAATTGCAGTTGGTTAATCTTGTCTGCGGCGCAAGAATGCGCCCACTCCATCCGGCGTTGCGGGACGTATGCGCCACGCCCCGCCGGCCGGGCGCGTGGGTTAAGAGTGAGGGGGAGACAGGGGGGCCGGGATGTATTGGCGGCAGTTCTAATGCGAGAACGAACTACGGCCCTGCACCCGGCGAATCGGTCCAACGCCGAATCCGTCGCTAACGCGATGAAGACGGAACCGCGATTGACACTCCGGTCAGCGGGGACTGGAAGAGGGCTCGTTCCTGGTTTCCGGCCAGCCATGCCACCATTCGGGCCGTCGTTGCCAGATCTCGCCCCAGGTTTGGGCAGCCATACGCCGCCCTAGCGCGCGCGTTGCCCAGTATCGGCTGAGCGGCCAAAGCCGGAAGAGCATAAGGCCGGCCGGCCGCTGCCAACGAGGAAAATGTCGCCGGATCAGCAGCACCTTGGCGCGCAGTAGCCGGACCATTTTGTCGGACCGCACCGTTTCGGAAGCACCGGCATAATGGACGATCTGAGCTTCGGGCGTGATCATCGGCCGCGCTCCCTTAGCCTGGGCGCGCAGGCAGAGGTCGGCTTCTTCGCCATACATCACGTAGCTCGGGTCAAAACCTCCGAGTTCTTTCCAGAATTCTCGTCGGATCAGTAGGAAACACCCGGTGACGATATCGACCCCGCGCTCGCTGTCGCGTGGCCAACCGCCGTAACCTTCGGGATTGAAGAGCGTGCTGCGGCGGAACAGACTCGATAGCCCCGCGAACTGGCTCGCCAGGCTCCAGAGCGTCATGCGCCGCCAGCAGTTGGTCGGATTGAGGCTGCGGTCACCGTGAAGCGTCCGGCCGCCCCAGATTCCAGCTTCGGGCACACGACGCGCGAAATCAAGAAGCCGGTCGATGGCCCCCTCAAGCACGACGGTATCGGGGTTGAGCAACAGGAGATACTCTCCGCGGGCATGGGACGCAGCCATGTTGTTGGCCTTGGCGAAGCCGTGGTTCTCGATTTCCGTCATCAGGCGGATATCCGGAAACTCTGCCGCGATCGCCGCGGCGGATCCGTCGGACGAGGCATTGTCCACCACGATCAGTTCGAAGGGCTGGCGTGTCTGCGCAAAGACCGACCGCAGGCATTCGAGCGTCATTTCGCGCGTGTTATAGCTGACGACGATAATGGAAACGATGGGCGCAGATTGCCCGAATTCGCCGGTTATTTTCGTCATGCGCCGTGATCTCTGTTTACTGGTTGCAGCCAATGCTAAAAACCTCGAAAATATTATGTAAGCCATTCCGTGCAATCTTGCAGCGAGGTTCTTCAACCACGACCGGACCGATTGTGATGAAGCTCTATTCGCCACAGCTCTTTTTTGACGGAAGGACATAGACCTTGTGTGGCATTGCGGGATGGATAGGACCGCCGGCGGATGCCGGACGCCTTCAAAACATGACGGACGCTCTTAGGCATCGCGGACCGGATGGCGAAGGACAGACGATTCTGCCCCTTTCCGGAGACACCGTGGCCGCGCTGGGGCACCGGCGCCTCTCGATCATCGACCTCGCGGGCGGCAGCCAGCCGATGGCCAGCCACGACGGACGGTTCACCGTCGTGTTCAACGGCGAAATATACAACTACATCGAGATCCGGAACGAGCTTCTGGCGCGTGGCGCGCGATTCACGACCAGCTCGGATACCGAGGTTATCCTCGAAGCCTGGCGCATCTGGGGGGCCGAGTGTCTGCCCCGGTTCAGGGGCATGTTCGCCTTTGCGCTGCATGACGACGTCACGCGGACCGTTGTGCTGGCCCGGGATCAGTTCGGCAAGAAGCCGCTGTTCCTCGCCGAGCGACAGACGGTTTCCGGACCCGTGCTGGTGTTCGGTTCCGAAATAGCTGCCTTGCTCACTCATCCGGAAGTGCGTGCCGAACTCGACATCGACACGCTTCACCAATACCTCTGCTGGCGTTACGCCCCCGGCCCCTTCACTTTTTTTCGTAATATCCGCAAGCTTCCACCGGGAAGCTATCTGATTTGGCGGAACGGCGAGACGGCGACGCGGCGCTACTGGACCGCTCCGGAAGAGACAGCGCTAGACCGTACGCCACCCGCTGACCCTGTCGCAGCGTTCCTTGCCGTCTTCGATGAGGCGGTGAAGCTGCGCCTGAGAGCTGATGTGCCGCTCGGGGCATTCCTGTCGGGCGGGCTCGACTCCACGGCGATCGTGGCGACGCTGGCCCATCTCGGCGCCCCCGAAATAAGAACCTTTTCGGTCGGTTTCCGGGATGATCCAGCTTCGGAACTAAGCTCCGCCGCCGAAACCGCGCGTCAGATAGGCACGATCCATACATCGCTGGAGCTCGTGCCGGATGATCTGACCGCGCTGCTACCAATGCTCAGCCGTCATCGTGCCGCGCCAATCGCGGAGACCGCCGATCTGCCGATCTACATGATGTCGGTAGAGGCTGCGAAACACGTGAAGGTCATCCTGTCGGGTGAGGGTTCTGACGAGATGTTCGGTGGCTATCCGAAGCACCTTGTGGAGAGGCATCTTGGCCGCCTTGCCGGACCGGGACTACTGTCGGTGGCGGGACATGCTCTGCTCGTAGCGACATCTCCGGCTCCTGCGGTGGGCCGAAGATTGAGAATTGCCGCAAGAGCAATGAGCACGCGCCGGTTTGATGAGCGAATGGTCTCCTGGTTCGGCGCGCTTACCACGACGGAACGCAAGGCACTGTGGACCGGCCCCGAGGTCTTCCGTGAGCCCGATGCGCGCCCCTTCAGTGCGGCGGCGGGAAGTACTCCCTTGCGCCGTGTACTGCATTTCGATCAGACGTCTTGGCTGCCAGACAACCTGCTCGAGCGAATGGACATGATGACAATGGCTGCCTCGATCGAGGCGCGCGCGCCGTTCATGGACGTTCGGCTCGCGGAGTTCGCCAGCACCTTGTCGGACAGTCAACGCATCAAGTGGGGTGTTACTAAACAGATTGTACGCGAGGCTTTGGGCTCGCGCCTGCCGAAATCGGTTTTAACCCGGCCGAAGAACGGTTTCAGAATGCCGGTGACGGAATGGTTTCGCGGCCCGTTGCGCGATCCGGCGCGAGAACTCCTGCTCGGGTCGGATAGCATTAGCGGCCCCCACCTCGATCGCGCGACGGTTGGGCTCTATCTGGACGAGCATGCAAAAGGAAAGCAGAATCACGACAAGACGCTCTGGGCTCTGTTCGCGCTGGAAACGTTCCTGCGCGAGTTCTTCTGATCGGACCGGCAATGCTGATCTCAGTCATCATTCCGCACCTCAACCAGGAAGCCTACCTCACGCTTGGTTTGGAAGCCCTGCACGCCCAGCGTGCCATCACCAGCAAGATCGAGATCATCGTCGTCGATAACGGGTCGGCGAGGTTACCCAGCGCGGTTTGTTCTGCCTGGCCTGATGTCCGACTGGTCTCGGAATCCATTCCCGGCCCGGGGCCGGCTCGCAACCGCGGAATTCGCGAGGCGCGCGGTGACATCCTGGCATTCATCGATGCCGATTGCCGTGCTGATCCCGGTTGGCTCGCCGCGATCGAGGCCGCCTTTGCCGACGGACGTACTCGGATCATCGGTGGCGATGTTCAGGTCAGTTACGAAAATCCGTCGCGGCCTACATTTCTAGAACCATATGAAAGCATATACTCCTATCGCAACAGCGAGCACATCGCAGAAGGGTTTTCGGGAACGGGCAATCTTGCAACGTTGCCGTCGGTCGTCGCCGAGGTCGGATCCTTTGCGGGGATCGAAGTTGCCGAGGACCGCGATTGGGGGCTGCGCGCCTGCGCGGCAGGCTATGCGATACGGTACATACCGGAAATGATCGTGTTTCATCCCGCTCGGAAGACCTTCGCCGAGCTGACAGGGAAATGGGACAGGCACATCGCTCATGACTACGAGCGCATCCGGCCCCGCCCCCTTGGTGCGGTCCGCTGGTTGGGCAGGGCGATCGCAGTTGCCGGATCTCCAGTTGTGGAATTTCGGACACTGCTCTTTTCGCCCCGTGTCTCAGGTCTGCGGGAGCGCATCTTGGCATTTCTCTGTTTGACCGCGATCAGGCTCTATCGCAGTGGCCGCATGATCGGAGTGCTACTCCGGGACGACGGCCTAAAAATCTCGGCAGCGTGGAATCGGAAATAGAAGACGGACGTACTGCTCCAAGATCGGATAATTGCCACCTGCCATCAGGTCTTGATTGCGTTCGTGACGGAGGAACGCCACCGCGGGTCTTCGCCACGGCATAGTGGCTCGCTGAATGTATCCTGGCCCTTTCATGGGAGACATTTGACTAGATTAGGCGATTTGCCGATCACCGCGCGAAGAGGGGGGCACCGAAATCCGTATCCGCAGATGCGCCAAGCAAAAGGGGCCATCATCTTTTTGGGTACGGGATGGGGTTTTTTTGGTTATCCCATTGGACATTGTTGCGGATGATTGGGGTCGAATTCACGACATTGAAGTAGCCGTAAATCCCGCGCTCAACGTAGTTGTTTTCGACCGTGACGTTGGTGATGGGGCGCGTCGTGGATTCCACATAGACCGTGTACGAAGGGTCGCCGGTCATCAGGTTATTTCTAACCTGAACATTATCAATAGAACCGAACTCGGTCTTGATGAAGACGGCGGCAGTGCCGCCGGAGCCGGTGGGCATGGAGATCGTATTGTGCTCGATCACCGAACCGTTCTGGCCACCAAACACGGTTATGCCATCGAAGTGACGGTCATCCGGGTTGCTCGACGTGTCAGCCAGGTCGTGGATGAAGTTGTCCTTGACCTCGGCGCGGCCGAACAGCTGGATGCCGATCACCATGCCGCTGATATCGCAGCCGATGATCGCAGAGTTGGTGCCGCCCCCGATACCGAGACCAGATGTGCGGGTTGAGCCGCTGCCGTCAATGTCGCAGTACTCCACACGGGTGTTGTCCGCATTGTTCGATAGGATGCCCCAATTGTCGAAATTCCGAATGATGCAGTTTCTGATCGTGACGTTATCTGCCGCAATCGTCAGCGTTCCGTCGATGATGACGTTCTCGATCACCACTCCCGGCGTCGTGATGGTCATCGGTCCCTTGTAGGCGGTGAGGGGTGTGCCAGCCGGAACACCCGTCGTCGTCGCGTCGGGCATGCCAAAACGGGCAGGATCGATAGTGCCTCCCGCCTGGAATGGTGTCGGCAGCTTGCCGCCTTTGCTTTCGCGACCCAACTCGTCCCGCTTTGGTTCGATTCGCTTCTCGCTATTGAGACTGAGCTCCTCGTGCTTTGGTCCAAGTCGCTTCTCACGATCGAGCCGCAATTCTTCCCGCCACCGTTCCAGCCGTTTACGAGTGGCGCTGATGCGAGACTGCCATTCCTCCGAGGACAGCTCGTTCGAATCTCCTGTCGCGCGATTTTGCCCGAAGCACACGCTTGAAAAACTCGCAGCTAGACAAACCATCGCGACAAAAAGCAGACTCCGGCTCATGCATCCTGCCTCGGCCATAAATCGGGAAAGAGTTTGTGCTCGGGAAGCTCGAATTAAAATTGTACAATCGGGTGGAAAAATGCAAATCTTGATCGAAGGTTAATCTTCAAATGGCTTCTTCCGGGCGACCCTGTAGGAATAAATAGTAGATGGGCACTGATGGGGTCTACACCTCGTCACGGGGGTACCGAGATCTGGCGGGAGCGATTCCCAGTGCGACCCGCCGACATGCCATCGGTGCGGATCGGTCAAGCAAAAAGAAGTTGTCCTGGTCCGTTCGTCTTTTCTTGGCCTCCCTGGTCGTCCCTTGGGTTGTGACAGTCGGTCCTGTCTCGCTGTCCATCTCTCGCGTGATCTTGCTCGCGATGCTCCTTCCCTGCTTGGCTAAGTGGATCGGGGGCGCGTCAGGACGGATACGGGCCTCTGACATAGCCCTGCTGCTGTTCTGCCTCTGGGGCGCAATGAGCCTAGTCGTGGTCCAGGGCCTCACATCCGCCGTGCAGCCGGCCGGTATCCTGTTCGTTGAAACGATGGGCGCCTATCTCGTAGCCAGATGCTACATCCGGGACGCGGACGACTTCTTTCACATGGCACGCACGCTATTTGGGCTTGTGGCGATTCTATTTCCATTCGCGCTCGTAGAGGCACTGACCGGACGCAATGTCCTCCTGGAATTTTTTGCCGCCATTCTTCCGTCCTATCCGGATGCCGGCAACGATATGCGTGCAGGTCTTCGGCGAGCCCAGGTTGTTTTCGAGCATCCGATCCTGTTCGGCATCTGCGCCAGTAGCGCTTTCGCCCTGACCCATATGGTTCTGGGCCACCGCGTTCCGTTGCTTCAACGGTGGCTGATGACTGGCCTCGTTGGTGCGACGGCTTTGCTGTCATTGTCATCGGCGCCAATTGCGGCCATCGTCGTGCAAGCGGCGTTGATAATGTGGAGCGTGGTCTTTAGGAAGAGCCCATACTGCTGGAAACTTCTCTGGGGCCTGTTCATCGCGGCTTATCTCGCCGTCCTCTTCGGCTCAAATCAGAACCCAGTCCAGTTCTACATTTCAAAATTTACCTTTGACCCGCATACAGGCTGGCATCGCCTACTGATTTGGGAGTTCGGCTCTACTTCGGTTCTGAATCATCCGCTTTTTGGCATCGGATTTGGCGACTGGGAGCGATCCAGCTGGATGTCGACAAGTGTCGACATGTTTTGGCTCCTGAATACTATGAGATACGGCCTCCCGGGAGGCCTTCTACTGATGCTATCCTTCTTTGCGGTGTTTTTCGGCGTGAGCTTCAGAAAGGGGCTGGATGAGCGGCTAGTCGCCTATCGAACTGCTTATCTGATTGTTATAATGGCGTTCTTCCTAGTGGGTTGGACCGTCCACTTCTGGGGAGCGGCTTATATTTGGTTCATATTTCTTCTTGGTAGCGGGGTTTGGCTGCTGGATGTGCGGATTGACGATGTTGGTAAGCGCCAAATCAGGCTGACCTGACAATCCGTAATCGTGCCGGGCTCGCCTTGCGTTGCGTCAGCGAAGGCTCTGTCGATGCGTGCTGACTGCGCCCGTCTTTCAATCGTCTTGCCGAAATCAGAATAGACGCAGCAACCGAAGTCGCGAGCGATGCGGGAAGGCAATCGCCAACTGCGGACGCTATCTTGCCAAGAATACTGCTTCCGTGGCGATCCGGAATCGCTATGGTCCGATCGATTCGCATGCCTGATTTCGAGCACCAGTTCCTCACGCTGCGAACCGAACTGAAGTGCACTCCAGTCGATGCATAGTCGGCTCCAGACTGAAGAATAGAGACGCCTCGAAGCGCCCGACGGATTGTTCGGAGCGACATCATGCTCGGGCTTTGGATGATCACCATCGCATCTTCGGACAAGCAATCCCTCAAACTGGACAGCACTGCTGCGGGATCGTATGCAAGATGCAGGACATTCAGGCACAGGATGCAATCGAACTGCTCTCCGCGCGTGAGCGTTGCGATCTGCTTGATATCGCCGTGTAACATTTCGACACCGCGAGCGGCAGCGCCGCTGGCAACAACGGGATCCAGCGGTAGCGCAACGACCCGCAACCCTCGCTCAACAAGTCTTTTCTCTGTCGCTCCCCATCCGCATCCGATCGACAGCACATTGCGCGCCGTGCTCGGGATAGCTGAAAGGACGTCTTCGCTTGCGGGCTCGTAGTAGTCCTTGGAATAGAGTCGGTGCGGAAGCTTTGTCTCCGTATTGAACAGCGGACTGGGCGCCTTCGCGCCGGAGATGCGGATGAGCGCTTCGGTCTGATCTCTCAGCTCGAGTGCGCTTACGCCGACCCTGCCGACGTACTTGTTAGAAAGATGGTGAACGGTGAAATCGTCGATGTGAGAAACTGGAACTAGTTTTTTGAATCCGCATTGCGTGTATGGGTCCGTCGCTGCAGTACAAAGAAGGTCGTATTTTTCCTCGTGTGGCTCCACGAGGAAACCACCCGAACTGATCGCTCTTTTGAGCTGCTCTTGTGTAAGCAGGTAGCAAGCTGCATGCTCGTTGGTGAAATGGGCAAGGGTGTAGCGCCCTCGGGATCGGACTGATGTCGGATCCCAATGGAAATAGGCATGGATATCGGGATAGTTCGCTTCGCCGTTCGCGCCCTTTTCTATTCGCAAGAATCCGGCAATCTCGTCATGTTGAAGTGCTGTGGTGACATCGAGGAAGGCTCGAATGTTCCCCTCGGTTACCAGGATGTCATCTTCGGAATAGATGAACAGGTCGTACTTGCTGGCATGATCCGCGAAAAGCTTCTTGTGGGCGAAAGGCAGCGACCACGGATTGCTGGTTGGCAGACCGACCCGGCATTCAACGCCCGCGGCGGACTTCTTCTCGATATTTGAAAGCACGACGATGTCGACGTTGAATGGCATGGACTGGTATTCACGGATCAACCGCTCCAGATACCGGTCATTGGAGGTGCCGTAGCTTGCCAGCGCCACGAGAATGCTCAGCGGCGCGTTGCGATCATTCTCATGGGGCAGCACGATCATTGCGGAAGTCGTCCTTCTCGGATTTATTTGAAAACCTTAATATATAATGATGATTATTTCACCCCTAAAACGGGTTTTATTTCTGTAGAATAATTAATTGTTTAATTGATCGAGGGCGGAGACGACTTAGGTCGCCTGTGCCCGCTTTGTCGGCGTCGTCTGGCGAGCTTGAAGGAGCGAAATTGGCATGAGGGTGCTCGTCTATCCAAACTCCATGGAAGTGGGGGGATCACAACTCAATGCCGTGCAGTTGGCCGGGGCGATCCGCGACCGTGGACACGAGGTAATCCTGTTGTCGGAAGCAGGTGCGTTGGTGGAGCGGGTGAGGAAAATGGGGATCGAGCACGTCGAGCTCCCGTGGCATCGGAGACGCCCATCCCGGAAGGTGATCCGCATCATCAGCGATTTGGTGCGACGGCGCGATATCGACGTCGTGCACGGTCACGAGTGGCCTCCCATTATCGAGGCGTTCTTCGGGCGGAGGTTCCTTCACCATGCTCCAGTCGTAGGTACAGTGATGTCGATGTCGGTGGCGCCTTTTCTGCCCCGAAGCGTTCCACTGACGGTCGGGACCGAATTCATCCGTCACGCTGCGATTGCTGCCGGGCACAGGGATGTCGAGTTGCTGGAGCCGCCGGTTGACACAAGAGCCGACAATCCGTCAGTCGACGGGAGGAGCCTTCGTGCCAAGCAAGGTATACGGGCGGATGAAGTCCTCATTGGCATGGTCTGTCGACTGGTGCCGGATCTGAAGCTCGAGGGCCTGCTGCTAGCATGCGATGCGGTGCGTGAGTTGGTGGCCGCCGGCAAACCGGTACGGTTAATGATCGTCGGGGACGGACGGGCGCGCGACGCTGTGGCTAAGCGCGTCGCGGAGGTCAACCTGGCTGTCGGCTATGAGGTGGTGTTGCTGACAGGCGAGATGGCCGATCCCAGTCCTGCCTATGCCGCCGCGGATATCATCATTGGTCAGGGCGGTTCGGCATTGCGGGGGATGGCATTCGCAAAGCCGCTAGTGGTTGTCGGTGAAGAAGGGTTCAGTGAATTGCTGACGCCCGAAAGCACCCCGACTTTCCTGCGCCAAGGTTGGTATGGTCTTGGATCCGGTTCGCTCGGAACGGGGGTGCCGGCGCTGCGATTGGCGCTTGATCGTCTTGTCGGTTCGCCTGAGTTGCGCCACGAACTGGGGCTTTTTGGCCGCCAGCTGGTGGAGCAGCGATTTAGCCTGGATCACGCAGCCGCGATCTTGGAGACGATGTATGTGTCCGCAATCCAGAAGCCTGTCGCTTTCAATCGCCTTTTCCCCGATTTCGCCAACGTCACCACGCGGTTGATCGGCAATAAACTTCAGCAAAAATATCGCCGATGGGTTGGGACCGCACCGACCGACGACAGCAACGCTCGGAACCTCATCGCCGCGGTCTTTGCGAACGGGGAAAGCGGCAGGATATCGCCTTTGTCAGGCGAACGAGTTCTGTCAGGCGAGCGAGACAGCACCAAATAGGGCCGCGGCATCCTAACACCCGCCGGCGACACGAGCTGCTGCCAGCACATCATTTGCCGGCGGGATGACCGGCTGCGTAGCTTCAGTGACCTAGCTCGGCTCTCAAAGCGTTCGCGACACGAGCCTGATCATCGTCGAGCATTTGCGCGTAGATCGGAAGCAGGATTGAATGATCCTGCGCGAGCTCGGATTGGCGCAAGTCATGTCGCGGCTTGTCGGCAAGATAAGGTGCCTCACGATGCGCGCACATGATGCCGCGCCGCGTGGCAATGCCTTGATCCAGCAGATTTTGCATCACTGCTTTCTGATCGACGCGGCTCGGCAGGCGTACACAATAGCTCTGCCAGTTGGAACGCGCCCACTCCGGCTCATACGGCAGGATCAATCCTTCCAGGTTTCCGAGCAGCTCGGAGTAACGCTCCGCAAGCGCGCGGCGGCGCGCCACCAGTTCAGGCAGCCGTTCGAGTTGCTTTCGTCCAACGGCAGCCTGCACATCCGTCATGCGGTAATTGTAACCAACGCATTGATAGCTCTCGAAGATGACCTGCGGCGAACCATGTCGCACTGTATCAGGCACATCCATGCCGTGCTGGCGCCAGAGCCTAAGCTTGCGGTCCTGCTCGGGATCCGACGTCGTCACCATGCCGCCTTCGCCGGTGGTGATGACCTTGCGCGGGTGGAAGGAAAAGCAGGCCATCGCGCCATGCGGTTTGCCTACCGGTTCCCATTCCCCATTGATATTGACCTGGCTGCCGATCGCGCAGGCAGCGTCCTCGATCAGGGCGATGCCATGGCGGTTTGCGACCGCCAGGAGCGCGGTCAGATCGCATGGCATTCCCATCTGGTGGATCGTCAGGATCGCCCGCGTGCGGTCGCTGACCGCTTCGGCAACCCGCTCCGGATCGAGATTGTAGGTTGCCGGATCGATGTCGACAAAAACCGGCGTCGCTCCGCAATACCGGATGCTGTTGGCGCTTGCGATGAAGGAGTGGCTGGCCGTGATCACCTCATCGCCAGGCCCTACACCGAGGGCAAGCAATGCGAGGTGCAGTGCGGTCGTGCAATTCGACACGGCGCAGGCATGCGGCGCGCCAATCGCGGCGGAAAACTCCTGCTCGAAGGCTGCCACCTGGGGACCCTGTGAGATCCAGCCGGACAGAACGGCCTCGCGCGCTGCGTCGGCCTCGGTCGCATCGAGATACGGCTTTGCAATCGGGATCATGAAGCCAGGGCCTCTTTCTCGCGCGGCGCTGCCGATGAAATGCGCTCAGCGCGCCACCAATCGACCAGTTCGCGCAGGCCGTCGTCCAACTGCACGCTGGTACGGAAGCCCAATAGCCGTTCGGCCTTCTTCGTGGAAGCCAGGCGACGGGGTACCGGATTAACGGATCGCTCCGGCCCAAACTCAGGCGTGAGGTGACCATGGCCCATCACTGAGGCAAGCGCATGCGCCAACTGGGCGAGACTCGTCTCCGTGCCACTGGCGATATTGAATACCTCATCGCTGGCGCTGGCCTTCGCGCCCAGGATGTTGGCGCGAGCGACATCGCGAACGTGCACGAAGTCCATGGTCTGCTTGCCGTCGCCGAAAATGATCGGCGCCTGACCGGTGTCGAGTCGCTCCATCCAGCGAATGAGCACCTCAGTGTATCGGCCGTGGATATCCATGCGGTTGCCGTAGACATTGAAGTAGCGAAAGGCGACGTAGTCGAGGCCGTGCATGTCGTTGAACGAACGCAGAAGGCCTTCGTTGAAGGCCTTCGCCGCACCGTAGAGCGTGCGGTTGTCGTAAGGATTCTGGTGCTCGGTCGTTGGGAATTCATCAGCCATGCCGTAGACAGATGCCGACGAGGCGGCGATCACCTTCTCCACGTCGTGTTTGACGCAAAGCTCCAGCAGGTCGAAGGTCGACTGCACCATCACTTCCATGGCGAGGCGGGGCTCCGCGGCGCAGTGGGTTATGCGCAACGCGGCTTGATGAAAGACGATGTCGGCGGATTTCACGAGGGTCGCCATCAGCCGGTCGTCTCGGATGTCGCCCTGCACCAGGTGAACGGGACCGCGCCCGAACACACGCTCCAGATTCTCAGGTCGACCCCGGATCATGTTGTCCAGGGCGACGATCTCGCTGCAACCCTCGTCGCAAAGCAGATCCACGATGTGAGAGCCGATAAACCCGGCGCCGCCGGTCACTAGAACGCGCTTGCCCTTTAAGTCTGTCACGACGCCCTCTCTTCATAGTGTTCAAATCAAAGCTCACGCTTGATCACCGATCCAGCCGACGGGGATCAGGCGGCTTTCATGAGGCATGCCTTTTGTAGCTCCGAGACCACCTTACTGATCTGCTCCGGTTGAAGTTCGGCGTAGAGCGGAAGCGAGAGGAACTGCCGGGCTAATGCTTCTGTCACCGGAAGATCACCGGGCCCATAGCCGAGCTCCGCATAAGCGGGCTGAAGATGGACCGGTACCGGGTAATGAATGGAGGCGCCCACGCCGGCGGATTGAAGCGCGGCTTGGACGTCGTCGCGTCCCGCAACGGTGACGGCATAGACATGGTAGACGTGCCGGCTGTGCGATGGCGGCGTCGGTCTTCCGAACGGATGGTCCTTGAGCAAACGGTCATAGTGGGATGCTGCCGTCCGGCGCGCCTCGGTCCACGCCTCGATGTAATTCATCTTGACGTTCAGGACCGCTCCCTGGATGCCGTCCATGCGATAGTTGTAACCGGCCAGAACATGGTTGTACTTCGATTGCTGCCCCCAATCCCTGAGCAGCGCGACCCGTCGCGCGAGCTCGGGATCGTTGCAGACGACCGCTCCGCCCTCTCCGTAGGCGCCGAGATTCTTGCCGGGATAGAAGCTGAAGCACCCGAGTTCGCCGATCGAGCCGGCGCGGCGGCCTCGCCATTCCGCGCCGTGCGCCTGTGCGGCATCTTCAATGACGATGAGTCCATGCCGACGAGCGATTGCGCCGATCGCATCCATGTCGGCCATCAGGCCGTGCAAGTGGACCGGCAGGATTGCTTTCGTTCGGGGCGTGATCGCTGCCTCGATCAGTTTCGGATCCATCGTCCACGTGTCCGCGTCGACATCGACGAACACCGGCTTTGCGCCGCAATAGAGAATGGCGGCGGTTGTCGCCACGAACGTCATCGAGACCGTAATCACCTCGTCGCCCGGTCCAACGCCGGCTGCGAGAAGCGCCAGGTGCAGCGCCGATGTTCCGGTGTTGAGCGCGATACAATGTTTGGTCTGACAATAGGACGCGAAACGCTCTTCGAAAGCGGCGACCTCCGGACCCTGCACGAACTGCGTGCTTTCGAACACGCGGGCGATGGCGGCGTCGATCTCCGGTTTAATCTGTCGATATTGAGCCTTCAGGTCGAGGAGCGGTATCAAGGGTTTGTTTCCTGATAATTGCGGGGCTGTTGAGGGTTATCTGGCGTCAATGCGCGCTGCAAAAAGCTGAAAATTCCATCCATGAGCTTGAGAACCCTAGGATGATCAACACGCCGTCGCAACAAATTAAATAAGGTATTTTAAAAAATTAAATAACATGATTAAATAACGGCAGGCAGGCGCCGCTCATGCAATTGATCGCAGGGGTTTGGCGTCGACGTTCAGGACGCGCGCCGGAACGCCGGCCACGACGGCATTGGGCGGAACGTCCTGAGTGACGACTGCACCCGCGCCCACGATGGCGCCTTCGCCGACGGTGATGCCGCAAAGGATCGTGGCGTTCGATCCGATCGACGCGCGCTTACAGACCCGGGTGGCTTCGAGCTTCCAGTCGGCGGCCGACTGAAGCGCTCCGTCGGCGGTCGTGGCTCTCGGGAACTTGTCGTTGGTAAACATGACGCCGTGCCCGATGAACACCTCGTCTTCAATCGTGACGCCTTCGCAGACGAAGCTGTGCGAAGAGATCTTGCAGCGCGAACCGATGCTGGCGCCGGCCTGAATCTCGACGAAGGTGCCGATCTTCGTTTCGTCGCCGATAATGCAGCCATAGAGGTTGACAAGGTCGGGATGACGGATCTGAACGTCCTTGCCGAGCCGGACATCTTTGCCGATAGCCATACGAACTCTTCCTTTCGCACTGCGCACTTGTTGTGGGCTCCGTTGAAGCCGACCATCAGCGCGGCGGCTTCTTCTCCGGGCCGTGGATACCCGCTTCGCCCACGAATAGAGATTTCGGACCTGCGAGCGTCAGGCCGCTCATTGCCCTTCGCACCTGGGCCAGCAGCGGGTGGTCTGTCGCGATCAGTCCGAGCAACCATCCCGTCGCCGTAGTCGTGCCGGCGACGAACAAGCCGGACAGGGGACCCATCAGACCGGCATGAACCATTGCCGCGGCGGCTACCGGACCGGTGATGCTGAATGCCGTTACGATGCCGCTCTTCCGCATCGCACCGAACAGGTCGGTCGCCCCAATCGCAAGATGTCTGCTGATAAAGTAGATTGCGACAGCCGCCTGGAATGGCAAGCATAGCAGCGCCGCTGCCGCAACGGTTTCGACGCCAAAGAACGCGGCAATGAAGATCACGACCAGCGATGGCGGCAGCGAGATCGCGGACGAGATCAACGCGTCGCGTACGCTGCCGACAGCAACAAGAACAGGGTAGGTGAGACACGCCGCGAACAAGGCAAGGTGGGCGACGCATAGGATGCGGACCAACGGGACGATGTCCGTCCACGTCGGCCCAAGCCAGATCAGAACGATCGGCTGGGCCATGATTGCGAAGAACGAAAGGAATGGCCAGTGCACGGCCGTGAGCAGTTCCACAGCATCAAGGTAGATGCGCTTCAGGCCTTCGCCAGCCCTGGTTTGCGCAAGGATGGCCGGCATGATGACCGGGCTCAGAACCTGGATGACGAGCCTGTCGAAGACTTGCGTGATCGTCACCGCGCGGCTGTAAAGACCGGCCGCCGCGAAATCCAGCACGCGCGCAAGAACGAGTTGCGGTGAAAAATTGTAGAAGACGTTGATGATGACGACGCCGCTGGAGTAGATACCGAATTGCACTACGTCCCGATATCCGACAAGCGACGGGCGGAAGAGGCCCGGATCCTTCCGCCAGATCATCAGGAGCAGGGTCGTTGCAGCATTGCCGGCGAGCGCTCCCCAGATCGGCGCCATGAAGCTGAAGTGCATTACCGCGAGCACGATCGAAATCGTCGCCGTCACGAAATTTCCGGCGAGATTGCAAGCGGCAAGTGTGCCGAAATTCATGTCGCGGCGAAGCAGTGCCGTAATGGTCACCGAAAAAGGCCACAGCGCGAAATTCAACACCGAGACGGCGATGCCGAGCCTCAAGCCATCCTGCGCGAAAAGGGCGGCGATGGCGTCACCCAGGGCGAACAATGCGGCGCCTACCAGGACTGAAAGAGAGAGCGTTACGGTGAATGCCGTCCTGATATTCTGCCGAGACAGAGTTGTTCTCTGAACAAGGTAGTTGGCTCCGCCAAATTCCTGAAAAGCAGCCGCAAGGACCAAGGTCAGTGCGTTGACGATCGCGAATATTCCGAATTCCTCTGGCGTTAGCAGCCGAGCCAGGATCGCGGTCGACAGCAGGAAGAAGAGCAGGCTGGCATATCGCTCGACTGCCGACAGGAGGATGGAACGGTGCACCGGGTTCATCACGGTTCATTCCGCCTGACGTTGTGACGTCTCGCCCCTGGATAGCAAGTTGGCTTGACTCGAGTCATTCGGAGAGAGCGACCTATTCACCCGAGCGGCCGGCTTGCAGTTTTTCGCTATTCTGCTTTTTGGCCCAGCCGATCACTCTCGCCGGCACACCAGCAACCTTTGCGTAATCCGGCACATCTCGTGTGACAACGGCCCCTGCGCCCACCATGGCACCGCGACCAACGGTGACACCGGGCAGGATGATTGCATTCACGCCGATGTCAGCCCACGCGCAGATGCGGACCGGCGCGATCCTGAGATCCGTTTGAATGAACGGGACGTCGTCCGGATGGCCGGTATGCTCCGACCCAAGCACCTTTGCGCCAGGGCCCCATCCGACATAGTCTTCGAGCACGAGGTCGCGGGCATCGAAGTAGCTCTGTGGGCCGATCCAGACCCCATTTCCGATGACACACCGGCCATCGAAGCGACCTTGAAGGATGGTCTGTTCTCCAAGGAACACACCATCGCCAATCTCGAATGTCTCCGGATGGATGAAGCTCACGCCCTTGCGGATGCTCACCCCCGAACCCATTCTTGTGACGAGCGCTCGAAGGCAGACCCGCCGCATGATTTGGTCGATGGGACTCGCTCCATTGACATGCTGCGAGAACGCCTCAGCAAGCTGTTCGCTGCTGAGTTGTGTACGAAGGTGCGCCGCCATATCCAGTTCGAACTGCGGATCTGGTTCTATCTTGCGCACGCCGTGAACTGCCTTGACCACGCGTGCGTGCCCGCCCGCGCGGGGTAGGCTTCCAGTCCCGCCATCCGGGGTCATCAGGCTGTCTCCCGCAATCTATGGCTTTTGCTCAGACGAACCGGCTTGCCTTGCGCCGCGATCGATCGTGAGGCCGCCTCGAGAATTTCAACGACGCGCAGGCCGCTTTTGGCGCAGGAAATGGGCGTCTTGCCGTTACTCACGCAGTCCACGAAATGCTCCACTTCGGTCTGCAGCGCTTCCTTTGCAGCAAGATGCGGTGCCCACATATCTCCAGCCCGATAGCCTATCCTGAGTTGGTGGGCGTTCTCCGCCGAACCGTTTACGGTGATGCCCTTGTCGTAGACCTTGATCTTCTCAGTCGGTTCAACGTCGTCGTAGACGATCATCTTGCGACTTCCGCCCACGAAGGTCTGTCGCACCTTCACCGGAGACAGCCAGTTGACGTTAATATGGGCAACGCAACTGTTCTGGAAGAACAGAGCGAGGTGCGCCATGTTTTCCGGCGTTCCAGCGACGTGGCATGTACCCGTCGCGGAAACCGCTACCGGCTCTTCGCCGAGAATATACTGGATAATCGCAAGGTCGTGAACGGCCAAATCCCAGATAACATTAACGTCGCTTTGGAACAGGCCCAGGCTCGCCCGCACACTGTTATAATAGTAGATATCCCCGAGGGTTTTATCGGCGATCAGCTGTCGTATCTTCTGCACCGCGGGCGTGTAGAGGAACGTGTGGTCGACCATCAGTGTGAGACCGCGCCGCTCCGCCTCGTCGATTAGATGGAGCACTTGCTCCGAGGTTTGCGCCAGCGGTTTCTCGACAAGAACATGCTTTCCAGCCTTGAGCGCTGCAAGGGCGAGCTCGTAATGGGTGTGGACTGGCGTTGCAATCACAATGGCATCGATTCGCGTATCCCTGAGGAGATCGCGGAAGTCGGAAGTCGTTGCGACAGCGGGATAGAGCCGTTTGCAAACCGCGAGCTTCGAAGGATCGAGATCGCTCACACTGACAACACGCGCGACCTCGCTGATCGCGAAATTGCGGACAAGGTTCGGACCCCAATAGCCGTATCCGACGACCCCGATGCCTACCAATCTATCCATAAGAACTCACCTACTCTTTGAATTAAAACTACCGTCCACGTTCAATTTCGTCGCCATGACCAAACGCTATGGCTCACGTATGCTTTCATCCAATCCGCGGAGCAGCGGGTAAAGGAAATAGGAAATCACGCTGCGGCGTCCGGCCTTCATTTCGGCCGTCACCGCCATGCCCGGGATCATCTGGAATTGTGCGGGCTGTCCACGCAGGCGCGTGTCTGCGACGTCGACCAGGACGCGGTAATACGGAGCCAGCATGCGCCGCTGTCCTTCATTCTTCGGGTCGGGCGCAAATGAGTCCTGGCTGACGATACGAACGGTGCCTGATCCAGTTCCAAATTTCTGAAACGGGAACGCCTCGAACTTGAGACGCACTGACTGACCAACGGCAACCTGACCGATGTCCTTGCCGTCGACGTTGACTTCGGCCTGCAGATGGACATCGCGGGGAACAAGCACGAAAAGCGTTTCGGCCTCGCGGACCACCGAACCGACGGTTCGGTTCGCGGTATCGAGCACGACGGCATCAACGGGCGATGCGAGAACAATCAGCTGTCGCCGCAGTTCTGCTTTCTTGAGATCTTCCGCGGCGGCATTGCGCTTGGCGAGCGTATCGACAAGCTCCTGATAGGCCGTGCGGCGGAAATCCTCGATGAAAAGCTGCTGATCAGCCTGCGCCTTTTCGACCCGATGCGCGTAGTCCACCTGGTTTCCCCGGGCGCGCGCCAGATTGCTGTCGACATCAAGTCGCGCATCACGCGAAAGCAGGAAGTTCAATCTCGAGCCGATCTCCTTGTCCATCAGGGTGCTGCGCATGGTCTCGATCGATCGCATGGTCTCCAGCCGCTGCAGCAACAAGACCTCCTCGTTCTGGCTGGTCTTGAGGTTGGCCTGCGCACTGGCGATCTGGGCGTCAAAATTGCGCAACGATGTCTCGTAGTGCGCCTTGCGCTGATGGAAGAGTTGGCTTTGCAGTGCCACGTCCGGATTTTTTGTATCCGTCGGGGCAAATTCGTGGCCATTCAGTTCCGCAGTCAGGCGATTGATCGAGGCCTCGAGCGCGGCAACGCGTGTCCGCAATTGATCAACATCGGCCTGGGAGAAAGTCGGATCGAGCGTCGCCAGCGCCTGGCCGCGCTGGACCGCGTCTCCTGGCCTCACGTGAATCTCGCGGATGACCGATGTCTCGAGCGGCTGAATCACCACGTTGGGACTGGTCGCAATCAGCTTGCCTTGTGCCGTCACGATCATGTCTACGTGGGAAACAGATGACCAAATAATCGCAGCAGCTATCAAGGCCACAACGCAATAGAGCGTGACGCGCGCAATGCGCGGCGGTGAGCGCGTCTCGACTTCGATTGCGTCGGATTGAAATTCCGCGACCGCCGGCGGTTTCAGGGGCGCCGACCTGAACAAGCGCCGGCGTCGCGGCGCGGGTGGCCGAGGGGCAGGTGCCTTCCGGGTTGCGGGATCGACTGCTGGCCTTCCGCGCATCATGCGATCTGCCTTGTCTGCTGGGTCCAAAGGTGCCGGTAGGTTGTGCACTGCGCCAGGAGCTTGTCGTGACTGTCGATATCGACGATCTGGCCGCGATCGATCACGAGGATGGCGTTTGCGTCCGCCAGCATGGAAAGGCGATGCGAGACGATGATGACAGTGCGGCCCTCGGCGATGCGCCGGAGATTCCGGCGAACGATCATCTCACTCTCGGAGTCCAGTGAGCTGGTTGCCTCATCCAGGATCAGGAGGCGCGGGTTGGTGATCAGCGCCCGTGCAATCGCAAGACGCTGCTTCTGACCGCCCGAGAGGTTCTGAGCATTCTCCTCGAGCATGGTATCGTAGCCGCGCGGCAGACGCTCGATGAATTCGTCGGCACCCGCAAGCCGTGCGGCGTAGGCGACTTCCTCGAACGTCGCGTCGCGTTTGACGCAGGCGATATTCTCACGGACGGTGCCGCGAAAAAGAAAATTGTCCTGCAGCACGAGGCCGAGGCTCTTGCGCAGATGAACCAGATCGATCTCGCGCGAGTCGAACCCATCGATGCGCAGCAATCCCTGTTGAACCGGATAGAGGCCCGAAATCAGACGCGTCAGGGTCGTCTTGCCGGAGCCGCTCCGGCCGACGATGCCGAACACGGTCCCGGCGGGGATTGTAAACGAAACGCCGTCGAGCGCTGGGGCGCCGTCGGGGCCGTAGCGGAACGACACGTTTTCGAACTCGATCTGTCCGCTCAGATCAGGCCGCAATCCATCACGCTTGCCCCCGCGTTCCTGCTGCTGGTTCATGACTTCGCCAAGCATTTTCACGGACAGGGCGACTTCCTGATATTCATGGACCATCGTCACCATCTGGACCAGGGGTCCGGATACGCGTCCGGCAAGCATGTTGAACGCGACGAGCGCGCCGATCGTCAGCTCACCGCTGAATACGTCGAGTGCGCCGAGACCGATAATTCCGAGCGTCATCAGCTTCTCGAGGAGGCCGGTCACCGATTGTGCGGCGGCCGAAATCTTCTCGACACCGAATCGCGTTGACACCGATTGCGCGCATCGGTCGTCCCAGATCCTGCCTTGCAGCGGCTCCATGGCGAGTGACTTGACCGTCCGCATCCCGTGCACGGTCTCGACCAGCAATGCCTGCCGCTCGCCTTCCGCTTGATAGAGGCTGTAAAGCCGCCGTCGGAATGGTCCGATCAGCAGGATGACCACGAGTCCGCTCAGAGCGGTAAAGGCCAGGACGAGACAGGTCAGCTTGAGGCTGTAGAGGGCGAGGACCGGAAGGAAGACGAGCAGCGACAGCGCATCAAGCGCCGTCAGGAAGAGGCGACCGGTCAGGAACTCGCGGATGCGGGTCGCCTGCTGCATATGCTTGACGAGCACTCCGGCGGAGATGTGCTCGAAGAACGCAATCGGCAGCCCCAGGAGGTGGCCGAAGGTCTTGGTCGCAATGCGAATGTCGATCTTGTTCGTTGAATAGAGCAGCAGATAACGCCGCAGAAAGCCGAAGATGGCATCAAACAGCAGCGCAACAGTGGCGCCAGCCGCCAGGACATAGAGCGTCGTAAAGCTCTCGTGCACCAGGACCTTGTCGATGACGAGCTGAAAGAAGATCGGGGTGATCAGGCCGAGGCCGTAAAGCAGCACCGCGGCGACCGCGACATCACGGAAGAGCCGCCGTTCGCGGAAGAGCTCGGGAATGAACCAGCGGAAGCCGAACGGGGTAGGCGAGGTGGATAGCGCGCGATCTCTCTTGATGAGTATGACATTGCCCCGCCAATGACGCACGAAAGTGGCTTTCGCAATCACCAGGGGTTCGGGCTGCTCCGCAAGGGGATCAAAAATTCGTACGAATTCTTCGCCAGTCGGATCCTTGCCGGCGGCGAGAACGACAACCCAGTTGTCATTTGCGAGCTGTGCCAGTGCCGGATAGGCCTCGCCGAGCTGAAGCAACGCATCCCAATCCAGCTGGGTGTTCTGCGCGCGCAACCCGGCGTCCTTTGCCATGCGCAAGAGCAATACTTGCGGGACGGCGACGTCGCCGATGGCGTACAGATGACGCAGACGGTCAGGTGCAAGATCGACGCCATGATGCCTGGCGACATGGACCAGGCATTCGAGAGCGGCCCGCGACTGCTGGCGCGCGGTCTCTGACGGATCGGGCTTCAAATCTTCCGATGCGTCCTGACCGCGCTCAGCATCAGCGGAAGTTTGATGAGACATTGGGCGGCCGCTGACTGGTGCCAGTTGAGAGGCTGGGGCGCTCGTTGCCCGGACGGGAGTTTGGAGTTTCTGCGGCTGTCATGGGCGCTGCTGCTCCACGCTTCACTACGCCCGCGTCGACCAGCCCCTGGAGCGCGTTCTGCATGACCTCGACCGAGTTTGCGAATGCTTCGGCTGAGAAGATCAGTCGCTGCCGAAACACCTTTTTCGGCATGTTGTTGGCATCGCGCTCCCGTGGTGAGAGGCTGATGAGATCAACCCTCACGATCGTGCCGCTGACCATGATCTCGTCGATGCCATCTGTGTAAAGTTCGTCTTGCATGATGCTGTTCCTATGCCGCGAGTTGGGCTCTGAAGAGGACGTCGACGCCGTAGCTGGTCGAATTGAAGCTGTTGGATGGGAAAAGGCTTGAACTGCCGTAGGCATAAACGCCGTTGCCCCCACTTGAAGAGGAGGACGGAGCCGTCAGCGGCCCGCTGGTCTGCGATGTCGCAAAATACCCCGGATCCGCCGAATAGAATCCGTTCGTGTGATAGGACGCCACATAGGTCGCGCCGGCGGTTATGGACACTGGCTCGGCAAAGATGACCTGTTGCCAGCCGGTGCTGGTCTCGTTGGTGAAAGTGGCTGTGGCAAGCTGGCTGCCGGTCGAGGTCCATAGGGTAGCGGTGTGAGGGCCGGTATTCTGCGCGCTCTTGTAGAAGCGGATGCCGGTGATTTCGCCGTTAGTGGAGGCCTGGAATTTGAAGCCGAGCTCCACCGAAGAGGAGTCATTGACCGTAACCATGCTCGGTGTGTAGTTCGCACTGAAGAAGCTGGTCGTAGTCGCCGGAGGATTGACGAAGAGCGCTGCACTGGCCGACGCAATGCCACCATTTCCATCGGAGATGGAATAGTTGAAGGAGGCCTGGCCGGTGTAACCGGCTGTCGGCGTGAAGCTGACGACATTGGTCTGGCTGTCGAAGCTGACGCTGCCGTTGACGGCGCCGCTCACGCCCGTGATCGTCAGAGGATCACTGTTCGGATCGCTGTCATTCGCGAGCAGGGCCGACGCGGCGATGCTGAGCGTCGTATTCTGACCAGTGCTGAACCCACCGTCGTTCACCGCGACCGGCGATTGGTTGGCGGCGCCGGGGGCGGCGAACACGACGTCGACCCAGTAGTTGGTTGCACCAAATGTGCTGCTCGGGAACAGATTGCCGCTGCCGTAGGCATAGACGCCGTTGTTGCCCCCAGCTGCCGTCAGCGGCCCGCTGACCCGGTTGGTGCCGAAGTAGCCGGCCGTGGACGTGTAGTGGCCGTTGCTGTGATAGCTGGCGACATAGGTGGTACCCGCAGTGATGGACACGGGCGCGGCAAAGTTGACCTGCTGCCAGCCGCTGGCGGTTTCGTTGGTGAACGTTGCGGTCGCCAGCAGCGTGCCGGTGCTTGTCCACAGCGAGCCGGTATGCGTGCCGAGATCGTTGGCGCCTCTGTAATATCTGATGCCGGTGACTGTGCCGGCCATAGACGACGTAAACCTGACGCCGAGATTAACCTGGGCCGTATCGGCATCGGAGAGATTCGCCGGCGTGTCCGAGCTCGAGAACAGACTGACGTTGGTCACCGGTGGCGTCACCGTCAGGTTGACCGAAGCGTTCGCCGTGCCGCCCTGCCCATCGGAGATGGAATAGTTGAAGGAGGCCGCACCCATGTAACCGGTTGTGGGGGTGAAGGAGACGGTGTTGGTCTGGCTGTTGAAGCTGACGGTGCCGTTGACGGCGCCGCTCACTCCCGTGATCGTCAGGGGATCGTCGTTCGGGTCGCTGTCATTGGCCAGCAGGGCCGATGCTGCGATCGTAAGCGTTGTGTTCCGCTCCGCGCTGAAGCCGCTGTCGTTCGCCGCCACCGGCGGCTGGGGAGCAGTCACCGTCAGGCCGACTGTTGCGCTGGCCGTGCCACCCCTTTCGTCGGAGACGGAATAGCTGAAGGAGGCCTGGCCGACGTACCCGCTGGTCGGCGTGAAGCTGACGACATTGGTCTGGCTGTTGAAGCTGACGGTGCCGTTGACGGCGCCGCTCACGCCCGTGACCACCAGAGCGTCGCCGTTCGGATCGCTGTCATTGGCCAACAGGGCCGCCGCTGCAATGGTTCGCGTTGTATTTCGTGAGGTGTTGAACCCGCCGTCGTTCACTGCGACGGGCGCCTGATTGGCTCCAGCAAACACGACGTCCACCCAGTAATTTGTCGCGCCGAATGTGCTGGTGGGGAACAGATTGCCGCTGCCGTAGGTATATACGCCGTTGCTGCCGGCGGGCGCCGTCAGAGGGCCGCTGACACGGCTGGCCCCGAAATAGCCGCCGGTGATCGCGTATCCGCCGTTGCTGTGATAGCTCGCAACGTAGGTATTGCCCGCAGTGATCGTCACCGGCGCGGCGAAGGTGACCTGCTGCCAGCCGCTGGTGGTTTCGTTGGTGAATGTTGCGCTTGCCAGCAGCGTGCCTGTGCTGGTCCAGAGCGAGCCGACATGCGTGCCGAGATCGTTGGCGCCCCGGTAGTATCGGATGCCGGTGACGGTGCCCGCTATCGACGAGACGAACCTCACGCCCAGATTGACCTGGGATGTGTCGGACGAGGAGAGGACCGCAGGGGTGTCGGTACCAGAAAACAGGCTGATGGTGCTGAACGGCGGCACGACCGTCACGTTAACGCGGGCGCTATCGGTACCGCCGCGTCCGTCAGCGATCGAATAGTTGAAGGACGCGTCGCCGGCGAAGCCAGCGTTGGGCGTGAATGTCACGGCGTTGGTCTGGCTATTGAAGCTCACTGTACCATTTACAGCGCCGCTCACGCCCGTGATCGTGACCGCGTCGCCGTTCGGGTCGCTGTCATTGGCCAACAGGGCCGACCCGGCTATCGTGACCGGTGTGTCGCGGTTCGCCGCGAAGCCGGTATCATCTGTCGCAATAGGCGGCTGATTCGCCGTGTTGTTTGGGGCGAAGATGACGTCCACGAAGTAGTTCGTGCCGTTGGATGGCGTCGTCGGAAATGCGCTGCTGGTACTGTACGTGTAGTAGCCGTTCCCCGCCGGAGCGGTCAGTGGACCGTTGGTGCGCGGCGCGGCGAAATAGTTGGGCGTGCTCGCATAGCCTCCACTGCTGCGATAGCTCGCAACGTACGTGGCTCCCGCCGTAATCGACACCGGATTGTTGAATGTGACCGTCTGCCAGCCGCTCGCCGTTTCTTGCGTAAATGTCGCGCTTGCGAGCAGCGTCCCGGTGCTGGTCCACAGGGAGCCGACATGCGCGCCCCCATCGCCCAAGCCCTTGTAGTATCTGATACCGGAAATCGTGCCCGCTTCGGAGGCGGTAAACCTCATTCCGAGGTTGACGAAACCGACATCGGTGTCGGTCAGGATCGCCGGTGTCTCCGACGCCGGGATCAGGCTCCAAACAGGCGCGGGCTGCACCGTGATTGTCCGGCCGGGGCCTGGTACTTCCAGATTGACGCTGTCATCGACCGCGCGCGATCTGATCGTGTAGGTGCCGCCAGTGACTGGAACCCAGGTATAAGTCCAGCTTTCGAACCCCGTCGCGCGATGCCAGGTAGTGCCGCCGTCGGTGGATACTTCGACGACCGCAACTGATCCACCACCCGCATCGGTGGCGGTTCCGGTGATCGTGATCGGCCTTGCAGCGAGGTAGGATCCGGTCGCGGTTGGCGAAGTGATTGCGGTTGTCGGCCTGGTGTTGTCGGTTGTCTGCGAAGCCGCCACCAGACTCGCCATCAACGTGCCCGGTTGAACGCCCATGTCGGCGAACAGGTTGACCATCGCCTGCTGGACATTCGGATCGGTGGGGGTCGCCTCTAGGTCATGATTGGAATCCAGGCCCCACGACCAATAGACCGTGCCCGCGCCGAACACCAAGGCGCCGCTGGGCGCGCGATACAGCGTCAGGCTGTGTGAAGCCGTTCCGGGGCCAGTTGTGTTGCCGTAGTCGAGCAGCAATTGCTCGACATTAACTGTGGTTGAAGACAGGGCGATCAGCCCGTCCGGACGTGCACCGTTGTCGAGATCCGAATCCCACTCGTAGCCGAGCAGGTTCGGCACCAGCGAGTAAACCTGTCCCGGCTGAATATTGTCGACAGCGGTATTGTTCCAAAAGCGGAAGTTCGAGAGGTTGTAGGGAATGGTGATCGTGTCGAGCCGATAGGAATCGACGGTGAATATCGTGCCCGTAAGTGAATTCTCGGGGTTGCCGGATCCGAATTGAGAATCACGCCATGTCGATGTGGTGCCGTTAACATCGACGTTGTCGCGATTCCAGCGCTCCTTGTAGGAGACCATCGTCTTGTAGGGCGTGCCGGTGCCGTCGATACTCGTCTCCCAGCGGGTCTCCCAATAAACCTCGTTGCCACTCAGGAAGGCGAGATTGACGCCGGCGTCACGCGCCGCTTCGACATTGGCGCGCTGGTCTGCCGACCAATACTCGTCGTGACCGACCGAAAGAAAGACTTCGCTATTGAGCAATTGCGCGCCCGATCGGGCGGTATCAATGCCGGAAATGTAGTTGACGTCGTAGCCGTTCTGCTCAAGCCAGCGGATCGTCGGGTATTCGACGCTGAATATGAAATCCTGCGGTCCTGACGCAAAGCCACCGTCTCGGGTGACGAATGGCCGGTTGTAGCTGACTGCGCTCGAGCGTCCTTCACGGCCAGGCTGATCTATGCCACCGTAGAGATTGTACCCGCCCCACCAGTTATAAGCCTGCCAGGTCGTGTCAGACGTCTGGAACGTGATGTCGCTCGCATTCTGATCGTCGCGAACAATGAACGGAATCATGTTCGCGCCGCCCTGGCCGTCAAGGCGCTGGAGCCTGGCGAAATACACGCCCGACACGGCGTCTGCCGGCACGTCCCACGAAGCCGAGACGGACCAGTTGCCGGCGTCGACCAGGCGCCTTGTCGGATCAAATATCGGAACCGGTTGATTCTGAGGAGCTGCCAGATTGCGATTGATCGTCGCTACTCTTCGCGCTCCGTCTCCGCCGTAGTAGCCAATGCGGTAGATATCGATGCGGTAGTTCGTCGAATTCGTGTTGATCTTGAAATCGACCCGCTCGCCATTATCGACGGAGAACTGAGCTGCAAAGCCCTCGATGCTTGCATCGTGCTGATCAATAAGCCACTCGCTCTCCGGCGTGCCCTGCAGCATATTTTCAAGCACGATGGCGTTCGATGCAGTGACGTTGAGCGAGGCCGTGCCCGCCGGTTGCGAGTTCGGCGTCATTAGTCCGCCAGTGGGCCCGCTCAGGTCGTTCGCCCCGCCGACGGTATCTTGATTGATTTGTCGGACAATGCTCGCGGGATCGTAACCTGTTGGTTGTCCGTTCGCGCGGGCTGGGCCGCCGACCACAATCGAGCATTGTGAGCAGGCCATTCCAGCGCAGGTGCCGCAAGGCGCCGCTGCCGCCGCATCACGCCAACGAGCTGACCATTCGTCCAGCGCGGGATTAGCGCTGCCGCCAGTTGCGCCCCCGGTTGCAATCGGGGTCAGCCCGCCGCTGGATAGAGCAGGGGCCGCGGTGTTGGGACCAGACAGCATCGGCACAGGTGGGGCATGTTGCGTATTGGCCGACGAGCTCGTGGGCTGCGACGAACCTGTGCCCGTGGTCATACCCGTGGTCACATTCAGCGGTGCCGTTGGGTTGAACACTGATCCGGTGTTGCTGATCGGCGGGACGCCTATCTGCACGCCATTCGATGACGTTGCCATCTGAGCGACGCTTGGCGCGGAGCCGGTCTCGTGTCCGATCGAGGGCGATCGGGCGGCCATGGCTAACGACGGCAGGCTGCTCGAGCCTATACGCGCCGGCTCGTCGTCGGTCGCCGTCGCACCCGCAGGCTCCTCGACGTCGGGTTCGACGCGCGACAGTTGCGCCGCGATGCTGGACGCGGGCATGGTGAATTGCCCGGAGATCAGACCCTGTTGGCTGCCCTCCCGTACGTCGGCGGTCGCCAACACCACATTCTTTTCGTTCCTATCGCTTCTCTCTTCCGTCTGCAGCAGCGGTTGGGTCAATTCAGACGAGGATGCGGAAGAAAGGTACGTATCGAGGAGGGCCGCGATGCCGACCGATGCGACGGCACTGGCCGCCATGGTACCCGAAGGGAGCTTGCTCCCGGCATCGGCACCCAGTGCAGGTGTCTCGGGACCAACGATCAACATCACGCAGCAGGCGCTCGTACGCGCTGCAGAATCGACAGCGAGATAGTTCAGCGTTGCAATCTGTCCGACGGATCCGTCTGCCGGCTTGAACCTCAACCGCTTGAGTTGCGCGGAGGTCAGGGTTTGTCCCCGCGTCACAACGGTCGTTCCGTCGGGGAAGAACACCGTCCCATTTGAAGGGAGTCCGGTGATGATGGCGTACGATTCCGTTGTCGCAATATTGGAGTCTGCAGAAAGCTGGATTCCAATGGTTCGCGCTCTGCTGTTTTCCGGCACGATCAAGACCGGGCAGTTCGCCAGCGAACTGGTCTCGGCTTCAACGAACTTCAACGTTCCGAGTTGGACGAGGCTCAGCGACTGGGTCAGATGCACCGGTGTGAGGCCATCGGCGAGCAGAACCGTGCCGTTGGATGGCAAGCCCGTCACCGTTACGCGCAAATCCGATGGAGAATAGTTGGTATCAATCGGCGTCGCGGTGCCGAGGAGCCTCGCTCGACCGGTTTCAGCAAGGGTTGATGTGGCCGAACTCTCGATCAGCATGATGACGCCCTCGCGGCGAGGAATCCGATACTGGATATTAATTTATTTAACGTCACATTAAATATCGAGTCAACGAATTTAAAAGACTAACAAGGTGCGGATTAAACTGATCAGGCCGATGTCAGCCGATGCAGGTCAGACTCGATAAATCGTGCTGGAGGAGAGCTTCGCCTTCGCCTCACCAGCGATTGCAATGAGTTAATAAGTTAACGGTGCCGGGCGCTGGTTGAGATTAACGGCTTCGCCGCGGCGCACGGGAGTTAACTACAGTTCTACTTACCCATTAATTCAAGCGCGTTCAGTGAGCGAGATGCCTCGCGGGCAGGCGCGCGCTGCCGCCGTTATTGCCCACACCGTTGATCGCAACAAGCTCCTCCCAACGCTCTTGGGAAAGCCGCTGCGTTCCGCCGCGACACCCTGTTGTCCCAGGTCGCGGCAAGCAGGCCGGATCCGACAAAGCAGGAGTTCGATTGAATGGCGCGCTGGCGGGCGTGTCATTAAATTTACCCAACATCTATTTGTACTATTGGATTGAGTGAAATTAAATGCAATAAATTACCCAACCGGTATCCTTGTATAATCAGCGGGCAGCAGATGCTCCAGTTGCTTCAGAATGAGCGATCGCGCGAGATAATGGGAAGCGACCCGCCGCCTGCTCCTGAGGGGCAAGGCGGGGTCGCGGAACTCGTTAATTTCGCCCTTGCGCTGGTGCGGCGTCACTATGTGTTGATTTTATCTGCCGCAGTGCTCGGCCTGGTGGCGAGCTTCATGTACCTGCAGATGACTCCGCCGACCTACACCGCCCAGGTCAAGCTTCTTTTCGGAACTCCCAAACCCCAGTTCGGTCAACAACAGTCCATCTTGCCGGATTCTCCCCTCGACCTCGCCCAGTTGGAAAGCCAGCTGCAGGTCCTGCGATCGAAAGCTGTCTTGGTTTCCGTCATCAATCAGCTCAAGCTTGCGGAAGATCCCGATTTCAAGCCGTCGGCTCAGCCGTTGGCACGTTTGGTCCGGCGGACGAAGGCCCTCCTTGGAGTAGAGCCTGCGCAACAAGTCGTCGATCCCGAGAGCGAGTCGGATGGGCTCGTCGCTGCTCTCGAGGACAGATTGGTCACCGGAAGAGTTGGCTTCAGCAACGTTGTCGAGATCAGATACAACTCGAGCAATCCGAAGCAGGCGGCGAACGTCGCCAATGCGGTCGCGAATGCCTATGTCGTCGACCAGCTCAACGCGAAGTTCGAAGCCAACCGCACAGCAACAACGTGGCTGCATGAGCGGCTCCGGGACCTGGGTCAGCAGGCGTTGACGGCCGAGCGAGCCGTCAGCGCGTTCAGGTCGCAGAACAACATTGTTGCGGCCGGCGGCGTGCTGATGGACGAACAGCGGGTGACCGAACTCAACACCCGGCTGATCGCAGCACGGGCACAGACATCCGATGCACAGACACGCTTGAGCAAATTTCAATCCATTCTTCGCTCAAGCGATGTTGAAACGAACGCGAATCTCGATGCTTCAGTATCGGATACGTTGACCAGTCCGATCATCAATCCTCTTCGTCAACAATACCTTGAGTATGCACGGCGCGAAGCGGAGTGGTCCACACGCTTTGGCAAAGATCACCTCGCAGTCATAAATGTGCGCAACAAGATGCGGGACATGCGCACGTCAATTCTGGACGAGGTTCGCAGACTTGCGGAGGCAAGCAAGAGCGACTACGAGGCAGCCAAGCAGCGGCAGCAGGATGTCGAGACGCAACTCGCGCAGGCCGTATCCCAATCCCGAGCGACCTCTTCCGCCGAGTCGACTTTGCGCGAGCTCGAGACGAACGCCAAAGGCTACCGCAGCCTGTATGAAAGCTTCCTTCAGCGCTACATGGGCTCCGTGCAGCAAGAGTCATTTCCGATCACCGAGGCGCGCATAATTTCACCCGCGTCGCCTCCACAAAGCAAAAGCAAACGCAAGACGGCGTTTGTTCTCGTACTGGGCTTCTTCGGCGGGCTGGCGCTCGGCGCCGGTATGGGTCTTCTCCGGGACACCATGGAGCGTGTTTTTCGCACTGCCGCTCAGGTTGAGGCGATATTGCATGTGCCTTGCCTGTCCCTGGTGCCACTTTCGAAAGAAGTCGAGCCGAAACAGCTGCCGCGCGAATTGCAAGAGGCCAAGACGATCGGACAACGAATCATCGAGCGGCGACCCGAGGTGTTCTGGGCTGCGACCGAGATGCCGTTGGCGCACTTTGCGGAGTCGATCCGTTCGATCAAGCTGGCCGTCGATCTGGACGTGACCAGCACATCGAACAAGGTCGTTGGCATCACGTCATCGCTTCCAAACGAAGGCAAGTCGACGATTGCAGCGGCGCTGGCTCTGCTCATGGCCCATGCGGGTGCGCGTGTCATCGTTATCGATTGCGATCTCAGAAATCCGTCATTGTCTCGCAGTCTCGCCCCCAACGCGAGCGCGGGGCTCATCGAAGTGGTCGCGGGCAGGAGTTCACTGCAAGATGCGATCTGGAGAGATCCGAATACGAACTTGGCTGTCCTGCCGCTAGCCAAGAAGAACCGGATCTTTCACTCCTGTGAGATGCTTTCTGGCCAAGCAACCAAACAACTGTTCGACAAGCTGCGGGCGAGCTACGACTACGTCGTCGTCGACCTTCCGCCACTCGCGCCCATTGTCGATGCGCGGGCCATGGCGCCGTTGATGGATTGCTTCGTTTTGGCGGTCGAATGGGCAAGCACTAAGACTGATGTCGTACAGCACGCCCTTCACAAGGCCCCGAACGTGCGCGAAGCGTTGATCGGTGCCGTCCTCAGCAAGACCGACATGCAAGCCATCAAGCGCTACGACAATTACCATGGCGACTATTATAGTAATGAGCGGTTCAGCCGGTACGGCCACGTGGCGTAGTTGCAGTTTGGCGGGCAGTAATTCTGGTGTGGTCCACGATCGCCACAGCCGTTATCCAAAAGGACGCAGCTTACCCGGCGCATATGTGCCGTAACCTTCGCCTCGTCGGGAAACGGCGTCGATCGACTATTTAAAAGCCTCAAAATTAAATGCTTGCTTAATGCTGCTATTTAAGTTTATTTAATTTATTAATGAGGCAGGGCTGGCTGCTCCGCAATGAATGTTATCCGGAACGATATAGACATGGCGAGCAGCGTCGCGGTCAGCGGCGTCGGCGATGCGTTTCGTCCAGGGCGCAAGTGGCCGATAAGTTACGATTCCGTCGAACTCATTACTGTCGTGACTGACGCATGCATGATCCTGGCGGCGAGTATTTTCGCCGGGGTGGTTTATCATTATCGGGCGTTTGGAACGCCTGGCGACATTATTCAATATATCGGCTCGGCGACCGTTGTGGCCGCCCTTTTTATCTCGTTGATGAAAAGCCGCGGGATGTACCGGCCGAAGGAATTGCTGGTCCTGCGCACTCAGATCCGCACAATTTGCCTGCTTTGGGTGGCAGTGTTCTTCCTGCTTGCCGGTACGGTCTTCGCCTTGAAAGTAGGAAGCGAACTTTCGCGGGGCACGTGTTTGCTGTTTGCGGTCATCGGCTTGAGCACGTTGGTCGTTCACCGCATCTTCTGGCGGAGCCTGCTGGCCAAAGGGGTGATTAGGCGGAGATTTTCCGGACGCAGGGTCGTCTTGATTACCGACCATCGGCAGTCTGCCGAAGCGGGCCTTCCTGATGTTCTGACAAGCCTGGGCTTTCGTTTGGAACGCCACTTCGCGCTACCACCGCCCGAGCTGGGCGGACGGGAGCGCCAGGAGATTATTTCAAAGGCGATAGCGAGCGTGCGCGGATCGGAAGTCGAGGAAATCTTGGTGAGCGCCGATCTGAACCACTGGCCCGAGCTCCGTGGCTTGCTAGCCGAACTGCGAATACTGCCATTTCCGGTCAATCTTGTTCCCGTTGGGGCCGTGTCGGAGATATTCAAGCACCCGCACCACGAGCTGGGAAACGCCGTTTGTATTGAGGTGCAACGTGGTCCACTGACCCGATTTGAGTATGCATCGAAACGGTGCATGGACGTTGTCTTCGCCGGGATCGGGCTGATCGCGCTATTGCCCGTCCTCGCGCTAGTGGCGATCGCGATCAAACTAGACTCTCCCGGACCCATCCTCTTCCGGCAGCGACGGTGCGGTTTTAATGGCCGATGCTTCCAGATCCTGAAGTTCAGAACGATGCGGGTTCAGGCGGAGGACGGGGCAGTGACACAGGCGCAGCGCCGAGACGCCAGGGTTACCCGCCTGGGTAGATTGCTGCGCCGGACGAGCATCGATGAGTTGCCTCAGCTCCTTAACGTTCTGGCGGGCAGCATGTCTCTTATTGGCCCCCGTCCCCACGCGGAGGTTCACGATACCCATTTCGACAAGATCGTTCGGAACTACGCCTTCCGGCATCGGGTCAAGCCTGGCCTCACCGGTTGGGCGCAGGTGCACGGGTGCCGGGGTCCTACGCCAACTCCAAAGGACATCGAACGGCGCGTCGAGTATGATCTTTGGTACATCGACAACTGGAGCTTTGCACTCGACTTCTCCATCATGCTCCAGACTGCGGTTGAGCTAGTGCGCGGCCGCAACGCTTACTGACGTGCCTCGCACCGAACTCGCCTGCTTCGGTCCGGTCTCTACTCACCCGGTCAGGTTTCTGCTGCCCGGCTCGGCGGCGTCGCTACGATGGGTGAGATCCGAATAGAACAGCAACGGCAAGCTCGACCGGCCGGCCGTCAGCGCAGATCATTCGGGAAGAAAATTGGTTGCTCGGCGTTCGACCGAGGTTACGTTCCCTGGCGCCGCCCCTTCGGGCTAACCGCTGCGCCAATCTTGAAATCGTCGACTCTGCGCCCGGACTTTACGGCTGCGACCAGCCAGCGGGGCTGCTTTCCTCGCCCAGACCACGTCTCGTGGGGTTCCGATGGGTTACGATACTTGGGGACGACTCTCGGATATTTCCGTCGGGGTTTGCCCTCGACAGCACCGGCACCCAGTTCAATCCCCTGCGCGATAGCGTCCTTACCCCGGTTGAGGTACGCCAAGCGTTTCTCTAGCTCGTGCTTTTCCGAGGCAATTCTGACGGACAGGATCCTGCTAACCTTTTCATGGAGCGTCCAAAGTTCGTCAATCGACATGCCTTCCAAATCAAGCTTCTTCATCGCCAGCCGCCTGCGTTTCTGATCCCCAAGGGACATGCATTTAGGCCATAATTTGTTTCGGTTCAATCCGATTGTCGGCGCTGTGGGATTCAATCGACAGTTTCTAACTGCGGAATTCGGGAAGGCAAGTTGATGTTGTTCGCCTATTAACCGCGAGGCTCGCTGCGTGACGGCGGATTTTTCTGCTTCCCGTCGTTTCGTCAGGAACTTGCGCCCTGTTTGAGCGTTAAGAACCTGAGCCTTTGTCTGTCGGTAATTAAATACGTGACCTCGGTAAGGCGGGTTGTTTAAGCGGCTCCCGGTGTTATGCCTTCAGGCTGCTTTAATACTGCAAATATGTCGCCTTTATTCGAAGATAAACGGCCCGACGAATGATTTTTGGCCTGGCAATCTCCTGCGGAAAACTCGGGCCGTCGTATTTAAATATGCCTATCTTAACCAGAATCACTTATTACTATGTGGACCGACGGTCTCCAGCCAGCTCGTAAAAGAACACTATCGACTATCAAGTGCGTATCTTCAGGAATTGGACGCTTGGAAGCAGAAAGACACGCCACGATCACGAGATCCCAAATGCGAAAAAACGATCTGAACGCAATGGACTTCAGCGAACTCTGGCGTCTCCATGAGGAGATCGCAAAGATATTGGCGGCGCGAATATTCGTCGAGAAGCGTGAGCTGGAAAAGCGCCTGGCGCAGCTAAATCGAAGCGAAATAACGGAAGACGAGATCACCGGAGAGAACTCGTCCAAGTTGTCGGCGGGCCGTTCTCCGCGCCGCAAGTATCCAAGGGTGTTGCCCAAATACCGAAATCCGTCCTCGCCTTCGGAGACTTGGTCCGGCCGCGGCAAGACGCCTCGCTGGCTCGTGGTGGCGCTCAAAAGAGGTCACAAGATCGACGATTTCCGAATCGTCAATGCTGGCCCGAAGAGAGAATAAATCGACCCGATACCTGCGGAAAAAAGCGAGGGGCCTTGCCAGTCAAACAGCGCTTCGGTCGCCTGATTTGTTTGCGCCGCCGGCCCTTGACCTGTATCTGCCCCGACTCTTGCGGGTCGTGGGAGCGCGGCGGCTCGCTGAATTCTGATGCATGATGCGTCTTCCGAGGCTGACGCGAATTCTCCGAATGTTACACAGGAAGTCGTCTCGAACTTTAATTTGAATGGCCAACGCCGCGGCGTTTTCGAGATTGATAGATAGGGGAATAAGCCGCGTCTTTGCTGCTCGCATGTTCGAAAGGGACCGCAGAACCAGTTTGGACAGCGGTGACTTGCGATACTCCAGAGACACCATACACACCTCTCCTATTTAATTTTTAATACTGTTGCGAGGATACCTAGGCGCAGGCTGTCCAATCTAGATGAGAATAAAGGGGTTGTCTTTAACTCAGTCCATTCCGATTGAAGATTAATTCGTTGTGCGTGTGGTTAGAGGCATTTTCTATTTTTCAGCGAGACGGGTCGCTCTTCGGTGCGCGAATGATGTGTTCTTTCAATCCTAGGTGGAGTAGCTTTCCCCTTGTGCATCGCCTGTTCGTCAACCCCACCTCGGCACGATAATTCCAGCAGTCCAACGGTACCAGCAAAAAGAACGCTAGGCGTTAACGCCGCCAGGGATGTCTGGAAAGTTCATCATCGGATTTCGGCAAACGGCTCTGGAAAATATTCTTAGACGTGGAAGATCCGCAGATCCCGCAAATCAAGAAGATGGTTGTAGATCCACTTGCCCCGATGCCGAACGCGCGCGTGTCGCGGACGCACGCGCATCCAGATCCATCACCCAGGGGTTCGCTTTCGACAGGTCAGCCTGTTCGGCTGCGAAGGATTACCGAGCCAGTTTCGAACGGAAGCAGCTCTTGCGAGCCTGCAGCAAACGAACCCAAAGAGCTTGCGCGTAGGTCTGCCGCTCGTGACGTTCCGCTCGCAGGCCCTCAGGCTGAGTTACTGCCTATGCAACGCCAATGAGACGACCGCCATGAACACTCTCGAACGTGGACGAACGAACTAACTCATTGATCTTGTTGAAGGGCGCCGACGGCGGTCATTGTTCGGGACGAGGGATCGCAGGTTAAAATCCTGCCACTCCCACCAGACTTTCAAGAGCCGAGCACATTCGGCCGGGACGGCTGGACCAGATTTGGCTCGGAAATGCCTCCCTCAACCGCGGCGCACGCCGTCGGACGCATCGTTGGCTTCCGCACGGCACTCCGGGTGATGATCTCCGTAGCCAGCCTCGGCCGGCACGCCCCGATGAAGTGATGCGGACGCGGTTGCGCCTGCCGTAGCGCCGACTGCGCGCTTAATGATATAAAGCTATAGCAACCGGTCTTTTGAGATGGTACCGTCGTCGCGGATGAGCCGATCGGGACTACTCATGAAGCCTCGCGAACCCGAAGCGCCGGCGGACTTTTCGTCGGCGGTGCTGCTTTCGGACCGGTCGCCGATGCCGCTCTATCATCGGCTCTACGTCATTTTGCGGGACCGCATCGCTAGCGGAACGTATGCCGAAGGCTCGGTTCTTCCGAGCGAATTAGAATTGACGGCGGCCTTTCGCGTCAGCCGCATCACCGCCAAGCGCGCACTCGATGAACTTGCGACGGAAGGTCTCGTCGAGCGCGTGCGCGGCCGTGGCACGACCGTGACTGACCGCGCGGCCTCGCTTCTCGGCGCACGGCCGATCACTGCCAGCATCGATGGGCTGTTGGAGAACCTGAACGCGATCGGTCGCGAAACATCGGTTGAGGTCATCGAGTTTGGCTACGTGCCGGCTCCGGATTTCGTCCGTGCGCGCCTTGAGCTGGAGCCCAACGCGCGCGCGCAACGCGCGGTGCGCGTTCGCAGCCTTGACGGCGACCCGCTGTCGCAGTCCACGACTTACGTTCCGGAACGGATCGGTCGTGCCTATGGTGCGGAGGATCTCGCGACGACCCCGATCATCGATCTGATCGAGCGAGCCGGCGTCGTTGTCGGCGCCGCAGAGCAATCGATCTCCGCGACGCTCGCGGACAGTCTTGTGGCTTCCCGGCTGAAGGTGGGCGTCGGTGCGCCGCTGCTGCTGATGAAGCGCTGCGTGAAGGACACCTCGGGCAAGCCGGCCCAGTACATCGAGATTCTCTATCGGCCGGACCGGTTCGAGTACCGGATGTCGCTGACGCGTGAGCAGACCGCCGGGCACGGCCGCTTTTTGACCGCGAACCCGAAGGGCAAGCGCAGCCCAAAGGCCGGTTCGCCACGCAAGCACGGAACAGGAAACACGAGAGGAGAAGGGCGATGACCAGAAGGACGACGTGGATCAATTCAGGTTTGACGCGGCGCAAGTTCGTGATCGGTGCGACGGGCGTTGCCGCGGCGACTCTCGGCATGCCGGCGATCCTGCGGGCGCAGCCCGCAAGTCTGAAGGTTGGCATCCTTCATCCGGTGACGGGAGGGCTTGCCTACGAAGGTGAACAGTGCCGCAAGGGCGCGCTGCTCGCTTTGGAGGAGATCAACGCTGCCGGCGGCATCAAGTCGAAGGGCGGTGCCAAGATCGAGGCCGTGCTGGCCGACGCGCAATCCAAGCCTGACGTCGGGGCTGCGGAGGTCGATCGCCTCGCAGAGGCAGGCGTTCTCGCGATCCAGGGTCCATTCGCATCGGGTATCGCGCTTGCGACCACGCAGGCCGCCGCCAAGCACAATCTTCCGCATCTCGTCGACGTTGGCGTCGTCGATCAGATCGTGACGCGCGGGCTTCCGAACACCTTCCGCTTCGCGCCTGGCTTCGGCAAGATCACAGGCTTCGCCCTCGATGCCTTGCAGAAGATCAACACGGCTGCCGGAAATCCGGCCAAGACCGCCGTTATCGTGCACGAAGACGGCGCGTTCGGATCCGGCATGGCGAAGTTGCTGAACGAGAAGCTGCCCGGCCTCGGCATCCAGGTGATGCAAACGCTCAGCCACCCGTCGCCGCAGCGCGACTTCACCAACATCGCGCTGCAGGTGCGTCAGGCCAATCCGGACCTGATCATTCCTTCGAACTACAAGAATGAGTTCATCCTGATGGCGCGGACGCTGCAGCAGCAGCGGGTCCGGCCGAAAGCCGGCATCTATGCAGTGCTTGGCGGCGCGGCGTCGAACGTCGCCTTTGCCAAACAATATCCGGAAGCCGCCGACTACATCATGGATTGCAATCATTGGTACAATCCGACCAAGGAACTCTCGAAGGCGTTTGCGAAGAAGGTCGCCGAGAAGGGCTGGGATCTGACGTACGAACTGATGCTGAATTACTCCTGCATGCGCGTGCTGGCCGATGCGCTGGACCGCGCGAGTGCGCCGACGCGTGCGGCAGTGACGGAGGCACTCGCGTCATCCACCTACGGCGATCACATCATGCCCTACGGTCCGACCAAGTTCGTCAACGGTCAGAACGATGGCGCGCAGCCGGCCAATACCCAGATCCTGAAGGGAAATGTGGAAGTGATCTATCCGGCCGAGTTCGCTTCGGCGAAGGCGGTCTTCCCGATCCCGCAGGGAGGCTGAACGAGCGATCAGCCGCGCAAGGCCATGTTCAGCGGGTTGCTCCTTCCGGCGGTACTCAACGGGTTGGCGCTGGGTGCGGTCTACGCACTCACCGCGCTTGGCCTGACGCTGATCTATGGCGTGCTGCACATCATCAACTTCGCGCACGGCAGCCTGCTCATGCTGGCCCTGTACGCGGCGTTCTTCCTCTTCACGCTCGGCGGCGTCGATCCTTACGCCGCCGTCCTTGTGTTGATGCCGTCGTTCTTCGCCCTGGGCTACGTGTTGCAACGCTTGGTCATTCAGCCGGCCTGGCACGGGCGTGATGAAAACGTCCTTCTCGTCACGCTCGGGCTAGCGATCGTTATCGACAATCTCGCCCTCTGGCTCTGGACGTCGACGACGCGTTCGATCGACAGCCGATACGCATTCGAGGTTGTCGACCTGGGCGTCGCGTTCATCCCACTCGCCAAGGTGATAGGCTTCTTTGGCGCGCTCGCCTTCGGTGGGCTGCTTTGGGCGCTGATGACCTTTACCGATCTCGGGAAGGCAATCCGGGCGGTGGCGCGCGAGCGGGAAGGCGCGCGACTTGTCGGCGTGCGCGTCGACCACATCTACGCCGTGACCTTCGGGATCGGCACTGCAATGGTTGCCGCCGCGGCCTGTCTGCTGTTGCCGACCTTCTACGTGACGCCGCAGGTCGGATATGCGTTCGTTCTAGTCGCTTTCACAACCGTCGTGCTGGGTGGGATGGGCAGTTTCGTTGGCGCGCTCTTCGCAGGCCTCCTGCTCGGCGTTGTTGAGGCTCTGTGCGGGCTCTATCTTGGAGAGAGCCTGGGACAGATCGGCATCTTCGCGATGTTCATTCTCGTCGTTCTGTTCCGCCCGACCGGCCTGTTCGGGGCGCGCGCATGACCACAAAGATGGCAGGTTGCGTGCTGCTTGCGGCGCTTCTTGCGGTGCCGTTTGTCGTGAAGTCGGAGTTCTGGCTGTCGTTCTGGTTGCTCGTGCTGATGTTTGCCTTCCTGGGGCAGGCCTGGAATGTGCTCGGCGGATACGGCGGTCAATTCTCGTTCGGGCACGCGCTGTTCTTTGGTGGAGGTGCCTTTGGCACCGCTGTTCTGCAGGTCCGGCACGGCGTCAATGCCTACCTCGCTGGAGCCACTGCCATTGCGTTGACGGCGCTGGTTGGCGGCCTGCTCGGCTATCTGGTCTTCCGTTACCGACTGCGCGGCGCGTATTTCGCTCTCGTCACGCTGGCTTTCGCCGAAGTAGCGCGCGTGCTGATTTCGTCGTTCGAACATACCGGCGGCGGCTTCGGCATGCTGATCCCCCTCGCGCACGGCGCCGCGAACTTTCAGTTCGCCGACCGCCGGATTTTCTATCTGATTGTCTGGGCGCTGGTCGCAGGCGGCTGTCTGATCGCACTGTGGCTGGAAAACTCGCGTTTTGGTGCGCGATTGATCGCGGTGCGCGAGAACGAGGATGGTGCCCAGGCATTGGGCGTCGATCTCGTTCGCACGAAAGTGCTTGCGATCATGCTCTCCGCTGCGATGGCCGCGACCGTCGGCGTGTTCTATGTCCAGAATTTTCTGTTCGTCGACAGCCACATTGCATTCGGTCCAGGCATGTCGATTGAGGCGCTGCTGGTGGCGATCATCGGCGGCATGGGCACGGTCTTCGGTCCGGTCTTTGGTGCGGTGGTGCTGCACGCACTGGGTGAAATGACGAAACAGATCACTGGCAACGCGCCGGGGCTCAACCTCGTTCTGTACGGCGTGCTGCTGATCCTGGCCTTGCGTTTCCTGCCGAACGGCCTTGCCGGCGTGCTGAGGCGCAGACCAAAGCCCGTGCAGGAAGTTGCCGATGCTTGAGGTGCGAAACCTGGGAAAGCGTTTCGGCGGGCTCGCAGCGGTGGATGGCGCGTCGCTTGACGTCGCCGAGGGCGAGATCATCGCCTTGATCGGCCCCAACGGAGCGGGGAAGACGACGCTGTTCGCGTCGATAAGCGGCTTCGTGCGGCCCGATACGGGTTCCGTTCGGTTCGGTGGAGCCGACATCACCGGCCTTGCGCCGCACCTGATCTGTGCGCGCGGCTTGGCCCGGACCTTCCAGATCGTTCAGCCGTTTGAAAAGCTGACCGTGCGGGAGAATATCGCTGTTGGTGCGCATCTTCACCGGCCGTCGCGCCGGGAGGCACTGGCCCATGCGGAGGCGGTGGCGCGACAGGTCGGGTTGGCGCGCAGGCTGGATCAGCCGGCGGCAAGCCTGACGGTCGCGGCGCGCAAGCGCCTCGAGCTTGCCAAGTCGCTTGCCACCGATCCAAAGCTGATCCTGCTCGACGAGGTCATGGCGGGGCTCAATCCCAGCGAGATCGACGAGGTGGTTTCCATCGTTCGCGCCATTCGCGACAGCGGCGTGACGATCCTTTTGACCGAGCACGTGATGCAGGCGGTCGTCAGCCTGGCCGAGCGGGTCTATGTGTTGGCCAACGGGAAGATTATTTCCCAAGGCAGCACGGCAAGCGTCACGAGTGATGCGGCTGTAATCGAGGCCTACCTCGGCCGCGGCGCCGCCGAACGCCTGCGCAGCCGGCAGGAGGCCATTCATGCTTCTTGAGGTGACCGGGCTCAAGGCAGGCTACGGCCTCGTTCCGGTGTTGCGCGGCATTGACCTGCATGTCGCGCCCGGAGAGGTGATCGCCGTTCTCGGAGCCAACGGGGCGGGCAAGTCCACGCTGAACAAGATCCTGAGCGGCCTGCTGCCTCCGTGGGAGGGCATCGTGCGCTTCGATGGCATCGAGATCACTGGGGCCGATGCGTCGCAAATGGTCGCCGCCGGGCTCATTCACGTTCCGGAGGGACGTCGCATCTTCCCAAACATGAACGTGCGCGAGAACCTGGAACTGGGCAGCTATCGGCGTGGCCGCGGTAACCGTGCGCCAAACCTCGAACGCGTGTTCGGCATCTTTCCACGCCTGAAGGAACGCGCGCGCCAGCTGGCCGGCACGCTGTCCGGTGGCGAGCAGCAGATGCTCGCGATCGGGCGCGGTCTCATGGGCGAGCCGAAACTGCTGATACTGGACGAGCCGTCGCTTGGACTTTCGCCGCTTCTCGTCGAGGAAATGTTCGGGCTGGTCGAGCGAATTCGCGAAGAGGGACCGGGCATTCTGCTTGTCGAGCAGAATGTGGTGCAGTCGCTGAACGTCGCCTCGCGCGGTTACCTCCTCGAGAACGGCAGTGTTGCGATGCAAGGGACCGCCGATCTCCTTCTCAACGACCTACAACTGAAAAAATCTTATCTGGGGCTTTAGGATGGTCGCACTTTCCGAACGATTGAAGCAGACGGGCGTTCTCGTTGCGCCGGGTTGCTACGACGCGTTGTCGGCGTTGCTGATCGAGCGGTCCGGCTTTGAGGCCGCCTATGTGTCGGGCGCCTCCATCGCATATACGCGCTTTGGCCGTCCCGACATCGGGCTCGTGTCCTTCAGCGAGGTCACCGAATGCGTGGCAGCGATCGGCGATCGCGTCGGAATTCCCCTGATCGTGGACATCGATACCGGCTTCGGCAATGCGCTCAACGTTCAGCGCACCGTGAAGCTGTTGGCGCGCGCCGGCGCATCTGCACTGCAGCTCGAAGATCAGGTGACGCCGAAGCGGTGCGGTCATCTGAACGACAAGCAGCTGGTTTCGACCGGTGAAATGGTCGGCAAGATCAAGGCGGCGCTGGACGCGCGGCCAGGCCGCGACGTGCAGATTGTCGCGCGCACCGATGCCATTGCCGTCGAAGGCTTTGACGCCGCGCTTGATCGTGCCGAAGCCTACGCGCAGGCCGGCGCCGATGTCCTGTTTGTCGAAGCTCCACGTTCGGCCGACGAACTTGCGGAGATCGGTCGGCGCTTCAAGGGCAGGGTGCCGTTGCTCGCGAACATGGTCGAGGGTGGAAAGACGCCCCTGACCGATGCTGCGGCGCTCGACGCGTTGGGCTATTCCATCGCGATATTTCCCGGCGGTACGGTCCGCGCGCTCGCTCATGCCCTCACGGGCTATTTCGCCAGCCTGAAGGCGCACGGAACAACCGCGCCCTATCGTGAGAGCATGCTCGACTTCAAAGGCATCAACGATATCGTGGGCACCGATGACATGCTGAAGATCGGACGCCGCTATGAGTGAGCTCGATCCGGTCGTGCTGGCCGTGCTCAAGGGACGGCTCGAGCAGATCGCCGACGAGATGGATGCGACCCTGTTTCGCTCCGCCTTCAATCCGATCATTGCCGAGGCGCGCGACGCGAGCCATGGGCTCTATCACGCCGAGACCGGTGAGACGCTTGTGCAGGGAAAGGCCGGTCTACCGATCTTTGTCGGCGCGATGGCGTTCGCCGTCCGCGCGGTGATCGAGAAGTCGACGAAGCAGGGCGATCTCACCGATGGCGATGTCTACATCTTCAACGACCCCTACGAGGGAGGCACGCATCTCTCGGACTTCAAGCTGGTGCGGCCGTTCTTCCGCAACGGTCGCGTCTTCTGCTGGCTTGCCTCGGTCGGGCACTGGCACGACGTCGGCGGGAACGTGCCCGGAAATTACAATCCGGTCGCGACCGAGTGCTTTCAGGAGGGAGTGCTGATCCCGCCGGTCAAACTCTTTGCCGGAGGCGAACTGCGCTCCGACATCGTCGACATCGTGACCGCGAACTCGCGCTTGCCGAACAGCGCCTATGGCGACCTGAACGGGCAGATCAGCGCGCTTGAACTTGGCGCGCGCCGCCTTTCGGGCCTGCTTGATGATTATGGAGATGCGACCGTTGCGGCGGCATTGGTGCAGCTACGCGACCGGGCCGGCCGTTTGATGCGCGCCAGCATCGCGGACTTGAAGGATGGTGTCTACTCGGCTGAGGATTTCCTCGACAATGACGGCATCCGCGACGAACCGCTCCGGATCGCTCTCGATCTTACGATTGCGGGCGATGCGATGACCCTGGATTTCTCTCGTTGCTCGCCGGCATGCGCCGGGCCGCTCAATATTTCCCGTTCGACCGCCATTGCCGCCTGCTACGTCGCGCTCAAGCATGTCTTTCGCGACGTCCCGGCCAATGCCGGCGTGCTGGATCCGATCACCTTTGTGATCCCCGAAGGAACGCTGTTGTCGGTGACCGCACCGAAGCCCGTCGGCGGATATACCGAAACCATTCTTCGCATGATCGACACGGTGTTCGTGGCGCTTGCGAAGGTTTGTCCGGACCGGGTCAACGGCTGCGCGTACGGCACCATCAACGCCCTGTCGCTTGCGGGCCATCGCAAGAACGGACAGCGCTGGGTGATGTTCTCCTTTTTCGGTGGAGGCCATGGCGGCCACCCGGAAGGCGACGGACTTAATCACGGCAACGCGCCGATATCGACCGCGACGATTCCTCCGGTTGAAATCCTCGAAGCGGCGTACCCGGTGATGTTCACGCGCTGGGCCTTGCGACCGGACAGCGGCGGCGCCGGCCGCCATCGTGGCGGACTCGGCGCGATCTACGAATTGGAGCTGCTGGAAGAGCAGGCCGATGTGTTCCTGTTCGGCGAGCGCGGGCGTTTCGCGCCCCCGGGCATTCTTGGTGGCGGATCTGGTGCGCTCAATCGCTTCGCCGTGCAGCGCCGCGATGGTTCGCAAGAGCATCCGCCGATGGCATCGAAATGGGTCGGCATCCGGCTTGAAAAGGGCGACAGGGTGCGTCTCGAGACGCCGGGAGGCGGCGGCTACGGACCTGCCGCGGAACGCGCGCCGGAGGCGATCCAGCGTGATCTCGACAACGGCTACGTCACGCGACCTGCAAGGGGTGCTGCATGACGGGCCGGGTTATCGTTGGCGTGGACGTCGGTGGAACGTTCACCGATCTCTTCTTTCTCGACGAGACGAGCGGGCGTTCCTGGATCGGCAAGGTGCCGTCTACGCGTGGCCGCGAGGCGGACGGCTTCCTGAACGGCGTGCGGAAGGGCATGGGCGACCTGTCGCAGATCGGTACCGTCGTTCACGGCACCACGGTCGGCACCAACGCGCTTCTGGAGCGAAAGGGCGGCAAGGCAGGGGTCATCGCGACCGAAGGATTTCGCGACGTGCTGGAAATGCGACGCCGCGATCGACCGCAGACATGGGGATTGTGGGGGCAGTTCGAGCCGGTGGTTCCGCGTGAGCGCCGTGTTGAGGTCCGCGAACGGATCCTGGCCGACGGGACGGTGCATACAGCCGCCGATCCGGACGAAATCGCCACGCGCGCACGCGAACTTCTGGCACTGGGTGCCGAGGCGCTGGCCGTCACTTTCATCAACTCCTACGCCAACCCTCAGAACGAGCGGATCGCCGCGCAGGCGCTGAAGTCGGTCTGGCCGAACCCTTACGTCAACATCTCAAGCGAGATCCTGCCCGAGATCCGCGAATTCGAGCGAACATCGACGACTGTGCTCAATGCCTATCTGCAGCCCGTGGTCGCCGACTATCTCAACCGGCTGGAAGCGGCCCTCGCTGCCGAGGGGTTTGAGGGGCAGGTGCTGATCGTGCAGTCGAATGGCGGCGTGATGACCGTGGAGATGGCGAAAGCTCGTCCTGTGCGGACGGCTCTTTCGGGTCCTGCCGCCGGTGTCATCGCCGCGGCGCATATTGCGACGTCGGCCGGCTTTCCAAACGTTGTCACCGGCGACGTTGGCGGCACCAGTTTCGATGTCTCGTTGATCGCCGACGGGCAGACCGCGCTTGCCGCGCAGACGGCCATCGATTTCGGACTCGTCGTGCGAACGCCGATGATCGAAATCACGACCATCGGCGCCGGCGGCGGCTCGATCGCCTCGGTGGACAGGAGTGGGCTGCTGCAGGTCGGTCCCGAGTCCGCTGGCGCGATTCCTGGTCCGGTATGCTATGGCCAGGGTAACGACAGGCCGACGCTGACCGATGCCAACGTTGTGCTCGGACGGATCAATGCCGAACGCCCGATCGGTGGGGCCTTGACGCGCCTCGATACCGAGGCCGCGAGGCAAGCCATTGCGCGTCATATCGGCGAGCCCCTGGGGCTCGATCCGATCGCTGCGGCAGAAGCGATCGTGCGGGTTGCCAACAGCCGCATGGCGGGCGCGATCCGCCTCGTCTCGATCGAGCGCGGTCACAACCCCCGCGATTTCGCGTTGATGCCGTTCGGCGGAGGCGGAGGCCTCCATGCCGGCGCGCTGGTGAAGGAAGTCGGCCTGAAGGCAGCACTCATCCCGCCTTATCCCGGCGTCACCTCGGCGCTTGGTTGCGTGATCGCCGACATGCGGCATGACTTCGTGCAGACCGTCAACCGCACACTGACTGACGTCGACATCGCAGCCTTCAACGCCGAGACACGTCGCATGGCCGAGGAGGGCGCGCGGCTGCTGGATCGCTCCGGTGTCGCATTCATCGCACGCGATACGCTTGTGGCCTGCGACATGCTGTATCTCGGGCAGACCCACACCGTGTCGGCGCCGATTGCGTGGCAGCCAGGCCGGCTGATGGACGTGACGGCAATCCGTGAGGCGTTCGAGCGGCGCTATCGGGAGGTCTATGGCCGGTTGCTCGACAACATTCCGATCCGCCTGCTCAATATTCACGTCGCGGTGGTCGGACGCAGGCCGAAGCTCGATCTTGCGAAGCTAGCCCCTCCAACAGGAAGCGTGGAGCGGGCGAAGCAAGGGATGCGGCCGGTCTATGTGAGCGGAAGCTGGCGCGACGCCGTCATCTATGCGCGCCGCGAATTGCCCGTGGACGCGATAGTGCCGGGGCCTGCAATTCTTGAGCAACAGGACACGACTATTTTCGTCGAACCGGATCTTCAGGCCCGTGTCGACCGGTTGGGCAACGTCATTCTTGAACGGCAAGACCCATGACCGACCTTGCACAACCTGACAAGCTCGCGCTCGTTCTCGTCGATCTACAGCGGGATTTCATTCATCCCGGCGGCGCCTATGCGCGCGGCGGCGCCGGCGCCGCAGCGATCGCCGAATTACCTGCGCGACTGAAGCCGGTTGTTAACGCGGTGCGGGCGAAGGGCGGATGGATCGTCTCGACGCACTTTACGCTGGTGCCCGGCAAGGACGGTGAACCGTTCATTTCGCCACACCTGAAGGCGCTGCGTCCGTTCCTGCGAAAGGGAGACTTTGCATCCGGCGAGTGGGGGCATGCGCTGGTCGATGAACTCCAGCCCGCGGATATCTCGATCGAGAAGGTTGCATTCTCGGCGTTCTACATGAGCCGGCTGGAGTGGGTGTTGCGCAAGGCGGGGATCGAGACGCTGGTCTTCTCCGGCATCGTTACCAACGGCGGCGTGGCCTCGACGTTGCGCGATGCGCATGTGCGCGATTTCCATACGCTTCTTCTGGAGGACGGTTGCGCCGCATTTTCGGAGACCGTCCACCGAACCAGCGTCGAGGCACTTCGCTCGGTCGCCGAGATCACAACGTGCGCCGGCTTTGTTGCGGCGCTGCAAGCCGCGGCCCGATGAGCATCGAACGAGTGAGCTCTTTCGAAGCGCCTGCCGAGGTGCATACGCTCGTGATCGGCGCGGGTGCGTGCGGGCTTGTCGCCGCGCTGACGGCAAAACGAATGGGCACGGAGGTGCTCGTGCTGGAGCGTGATGCGACACCCGCGGGCTCGACCGCGCTGTCCTCCGGGCTGATCCCGGCTGCCGGCACCCGATTTCAAGTCGAAAAGGGCGTCAAGGACGATCCCGATCTCCTTGCATCGGACATTCTGCGGAAGGCGAAAGGGCAGACGGATGAGGCGTTGGCGCGAGCCGTTGCTGCCATGTCGGCCGACGCTATTCACGATCTGGTCGATCGGCATGGCCTGACATTCGAGCTCGTCGAGGGCTTCCTTTATCCGGGACACTCGGTCGCACGGATGCACGGAACGCCGAATCGCACTGGCCAGGAGTTCATGGCGATGCTGGTCACGGCCGCCGACAATGCCGGTCTTGATATTCTGCCACATGCACGGGTGACGACGCTGTTTGTGACGCCGGACGACCGCATAGTTGGCGTCGAGGTTACTCGTCCCAGCGGCGAGCGTGAGCGGATCGGATGCCGTGCCTTGGTTTTGGCCTGCAGCGGCTTCGGCGGCAATCAGGCGCTGGTGAGGATGCATATTCCGGCGATCGCGCAGGCGATTTATTTTGGCCACACCGGCAACCAGGGTGATGCGCTGAGGTGGGGCGAGTTGCTCGGCGCGGCGACCGCCGATCTTTCAGGCTATCAGGGCCACGGATCGGTCGCCCATCCGCACGGTGTGCTGATTACGTGGGCGTTGATGATGGAAGGCGGCATTCAGGTGAATGCTGCAGGCGAGCGCTTCGCCAACGAGCATGCCGGTTACTCGGAGCAGGCCGAGTTTGTGCTCGCGCAGCCGGGCGGGATCGCGTTCGATATCTACGACGAGCGATTGCATCGGCTCGGAATGGAGTTCGAGGACTATCGTGGTGCAGTGAAAGCGGGCGCGGTCAAGTCGAGTGAGTCTGCGGAGGCGCTTGCGCGTCAGTTCGGTTTGCCGGCGCGTAGATTTGCTGAGACCATCGAAATGATCGACGTAGCCGCGCTAAAGGGCGCAGTCGATGCGTTCGGCCGCAGATTCGATCCCGACAAGCGGTTGGCCGCGCCTTATTATGGTGTGCGCGTCACCGGCACGTTGTTTCACACCCAGGGCGGACTGGTGGTCGACCACGGGGCCCGCGTCCTGCGAAAAAATGGCGAGAGATTTCCCAACCTGTTCGCCGGCGGGGGAGCAGCGCGCGGCCTCTCGGGACCGGAGGCGTGGGGCTATCTGTCTGGCAACGGTTTGCTGACAGCGGTGACGTTGGGCCGCGCCGCGGGACTTGCAACCGTTTCGCTAGGGTGACGCGGGTCTCTTCGACGCCAGCCGTTTTTCCAGATGCGGGACCAGCCCGCCGTCGGCCAGCATGTCGAGGAGGAATGCAGGCAGCGGTTCGCCCGGCAGGGTCATCCCCGCCGTTTCATTGGTCACGCGGCCGTTGATCAGATCGACGACGACGCGATCGTCCTGCCGGATCTCTTGTGTGGTGGCACACACCATCACCGGGAGTCCGAGATTCAGGGCATTGCGGAGAAAGATTCCACCGAACGATTTTGCGACAACGGCCGATATGCCGAGAATCTTCAGGGCCTGCGCGGCCTGTTCGCGCGAGGACCCCATGCCGAAGTTTCGCCCGGCAACGACGACGTCGCCCGGTTGCACTGAACGCGCGAAATCGGGAGCAATGGTCTCCATGCAGTGACGCGCGAGTTCCTCGACAGGCGCCTTCATGTACTTTCCGGGAGCAAGAACATCGGTGTCGATGTTGTCGCCGAATACGAATGCACGGCCGCTCATGGCAACTGATCCTTACAGATGCGCTCGTGGATCGGCGATGCGGCCCTCGATCGCGGATGCCGCGACCGTGTAGGGTGAGCCGAGATAGACCTGCGAACTTGCGGCCCCCATTCGCCCCTTGAAATTGCGGGCCGTCGAGGAGATTGCGGTGACGTTCTCGCCGAACCGGTCGTCGCCGTAACCTGCGCATATGCCGCATGCGTTCGGCAGCAGACGGGCGCCCGCATCCAGAATCGCGGCGAGAGTCCCCTCGCGCCGGGCGATCTCCTGATCCTGCCGCGAGGCCGGGGCGACCACGAGGTCCACGTGGTGTGCGGCTCGCTTTCCTCGCAGGATGGCAGCAGCCATGCGAAGATCCTCAAGCTTGGCCCCAGTACACGCGCCGATATAAGCGACGTCCAGCCTTGTCCCGGCGTGCGAGGAGACGGGTGCGGAATTGGCCGGGCTGTGCGGCGCGGCGACCTGCGGCTCCAATGCGGTCGCGTCGAAGACGTGATGCTCCGCAGCAACTGCATCGGCATCACCGCGCCAGGCGCCGCTCTCGTCGACATCGGCGCCGGCCGCACGAAGAAAGGCGGCCGTGACGGCATCTGCCTCGATCAGACCGGTTTGCGCACCCAACTCTGCTGCCATGTTGGAGAGCGTCATACGCTCCTGCATCGACAATGCGCGCACGGCTTCGCCTGAATATTGGACGGCCTGATAGCGACCGCCATCCATGCCAAGTCTGGCGCAAAGGAACAGCATGATGTCCTTGGAGGAGACCGCGCGGCCAAGTGTTCCGGTCCATTCGATCATGATGGTTTCCGGTACGCGCAGCCAGATTTCGCCGGTCGCGAGGACACCCGCCATTTCGGTTGCACCGACGCCGAACATGTAGGCGCCGAACGCGCCGCCGGTCGGAGAGTGGCTGTCACCCCCCACGGCGAACATGCCGGGTTTCAGGTGGCCGCGCTCGGGCAGAACCACGTGGCAGATGCCCTGCGCGTCGTAGAAATTGGTGATCCGCTGAGCGGCTGCGAACGCCTTGGTGACGCTCTGGATGTTGCGGCTCTCATCGTCGGTGGCAGGCACGTAGTGATCTGTGATGAGGACTACCTTGTCCGAGTTCCATATGCCGACCCCCAGCCGCTCGAGAATAGGCTTGACCCGTCGCGGGCCGCCGGAGTCATGGATCATCGCGAGGTCGACCGAACAGGTCACGATCTCGCCCGGGGACACCTTCGCGCGTCCCGCGGCCCTTGCGATGATCTTTTCCGCGAGAGTCATGCCCATGTGTTTTCGCCCATGTGTTTTCGGGCTCCAGGTCTCCGCAGCGCGGCTTGCATAATGATATAAACATATATCAATATGGCAAGAACGCGAGCGTCTTGATGTCTCGCGGCGAATGGAACGGGTGGAGCAATGAAGGCTGTCTACAACGCATTGTCGGTCGTCCTTGCAGCGGCGGCGTTCGCCGCGATGTGGCCGGCGGCCACGGATGCCCAGACGGCGCAATACCCGTCCAAGCCAGTGAAGATCCTGGTCGGAGCTACCCCCGGCGGCACGACCGATACGATGGCGCGGGCGATCGCGACGGAAATGTCGACGGCACTGGGGCAGCCGGTGATCGTCGAAAACAAGCCGGGTGCAGGAGGCAATATTGCAGCGGACACGGTGGCGAAATCTCCACCCGATGGGCATACGCTTCTGGTGAGCTTCACCAGCCATACGATCAACGCGACGCTGTACCCGAACCTGCCGTTTGATCCGATCGCCGACTTCACGCCGATCACGATGATTGCGACGGTGCCGAGCATGCTTGTCGGCAACCCAAATCTTCGGGAGAACACACTGCAGGAGCTCATCGCGTCGGCAAAAAGCAAGTCGGACAAGCTGACGATCGCCCTTGGCGGCCTCGGTTCGTCGCTGCACCTCGCCGGCGAGCAACTGAAGATGATGTCTGGGATTCGTCTGCTCAACGTCCCGTACAAGGGCACTACACCGGCGATGACCGATGTGCTCGCGGGCCACGTCGATCTCATGTTCATCAGCATGGTCACCGGCTCGGCGCAGGTGCGTGCGGGCAAACTCAAGGCTTTCGGAGTGACGAGCGCAGCGCGTCAGCCGTTATTTCCCGATCTCCCTGCCATAGGCGAGGTCGTCCCCGGCTTTGAGTCCACCGCGTGGTTCGGCGTTTTTGCCCCCGCCAATCTGCCGGCTCCGATCGCCACGAAGCTCAACTCGGTCATCGCTGCTTCGCTCGGCGGCTCCAGGCTGAAAGAACAGTTGAAGTTGGAGGGTGCCACACCGGTCGGCAACAGCCTTGCGGAATTCTCCGCGTTTGTTCGCGGCGATGTCCAGCGCTGGGCGCCGATCGTCAAGCAATCCGGCGCGACGCCCGAAGGGGGCTGAGGTCGCATCTCACCAAGCGCGTAGCCTCAGGCCACCAATGTTCTCCTGCCCGCGTGTGGCCTTCCGGAGTATCGCGGGCCGATTGCATATCGGGGCGGGGTGAGCGACTGTCTGCTGCACGGGGCAACCAACGGAAACGCGCCCGGCAGATGTGGCCGCTTTGATCGACAGGTCGGTAAGTGATCGCAGCGAGGTGTCGGAGGCGCCCGTCCATGCGCCGATGGGAACCACTGAATTTGCCGTAGCGACCGGTTGCCTGATGGCGCTGACGGCGCTGGCGACCGACGTGATGCTGGCCGTCCTTCCGGACATAGCCCGCACGTTCGATGTGCTCGACGGCAACCGCAGGCAGCTCGTCGTCGTCGTCTTCCTGGTGGGCTTCGGCATGGGCCAGCTGATCGTTGGCGCGATCTCCGACGGCTTTGGACGGAAGCCGGTCCTGCTCGTGGGGCTGATCGCGTACGTTGTCTTTGGCGCGCTGTCCGCTGCCGCCACCGATTTTGAGGTGTTGCTCGCCGCGCGGCTGGTCCAGGGGCTGGCGGCCGCCGTCCCGCGTGTCGTCTGCCTTTCCATCGTCCGCGATTGCTATAGCGGGACGCGCATGGCGCGCGTGCTGTCGCTGGCGTCGATGATCCTCATCGTTGTTCCGATCGTCGCGCCCTATGTGGGTCAGGTGCTCGCAGCGCATTTTTCCTGGCGCGCGCCGTTTTTGTTGCTGTCGTGCTACGGCGTGGCGATCGCGGCCTGGATACTGATGCGCTTGCCCGAGACGTCGCCCGGACGGGAGAGCCTGCGCTGGAGCCGCATCATCAAAGCGTCGGCAGAGATCCTGCGCTCGCGGCAAACGGCCGGATACATCATTGCGGGCGGCGCCATGTACGGGGCGCTGTTTGCCTTCATCTTTTCCGGTCAGCAGGTGCTGGGCGAGCATTTCGGCTTGCAGCGGCAGTTTCCCCTGGCTTTCGGTGGCCTCGCGGTCTGCGCTGTGCTGACCTCCTTGCTCAACTCGATCCTGGTGGGGCGCTTGGGGCTGCGGCTCATTTCGCATGCGGCCGTCATTGCCTTCCTGATCGCCGCGACAGCGATGTGGACGCTGCACGCGATGGACGTGCTCGGCCTTGCGGCGTTCCTGGTGCTTGCCGCCTGTTGCATGGCGCTCTTGAGCTTGATCTTTGCAAACTTCAACGCGCTGGCGATGGAGCCATGGTCGCAGCACGCAGGCGCTGCGTCATCGTTGCTCGGTGCGGGGACGACGTTGATCGCGTCCGGTCTCGGCCACGCGATCGGGCAGGCCTATGACGGCAGCGTCGGCCCGCTCGCGGGCGGTTTCATATTCTGCGCTGTCGCGGCGCTGGTCACAGTACTCGTGACCGAGCGCCGGCAACTGTTCGGCGTCACAGCGGATCGGTAGCGAGAAAGCCGTTGAGGCCGTAATACTGGCGGTCACGCCCCATCAGGGACACGAGATCGTTTGGATGAATGAAGCGGTCCTTGAAGCAGGGATAGACTTGCGGATCGAATATCCGTTTGAGCCAGTCGACCACCACCATGTGCTTGCGCGAGCTCTTCAGGTCGTTGTGATAGGTGAGCCAGAAATCCATGTGGTGGCTGACGCCGACGTCGACCGCGACCAGCGGCGCGCCGAGCGCGATCGTGCAACTCGGTAGCAGCCCGATGCCGGCGTTTCGCTCGACCGCATAGAGCGTCGCGGTGCTTGAATTCACACGCATGCCGGTCACGCCTTCGAACGAGTCCATGCCGAAGACCCGGGCATAGACGCTGTCGTCGACCTGCGGCGCCACCTGACGGATTACCCGATGGTTCTTCCAGTCCTCCTTTGACTGCGGCAGGCCGTAGGTTCGCGCGTAACCTTCGGAGGCGAACGGGTAGACGTGCAGGCGCCCGATCTTGGTCGCGATGAGGTCAGGATTGGTGGGCCGCTCGAACTGGATGGCGATATCGGCCTCTAGGCGCGTCACATCGGCCTGCTCCATGGCGCAGCGCAGATCGACGACAAGCTGGCGATAGGTGTTCTGGAAATCGATCAGACGCGGCAGGATCCAGTAGATGCCGGGGCCTTCCGTCACCGCGACCCGCACCGTGCCGGTCAGGTTGGCGGCCGACTTTGCCGCGCGCCGATAGACGTCGAAGCTCAGGTGCTCCATCTGGGTGATCTTCTCGAGGATCTCCCTGCCTTCGTCGGTCAGCACCAGCCCGGTCTGCAGCCGCACGAACAGCTTGGTACCGAGTTGCTCCTCGAGCCGCTCGACCTTGCGTGTCAGCGTCGCGCTGTTCAACCCTGAGGCGTCCGAGGCGCGGCGAAAGCTGCCGTGGCGCGAGCAGACCAGGAACGCGTGTAGGTTATCCCACGAGGCCTCGTCCAGGATGTCGTCGGGCCGGGCGTGCTGCGTCGACGCGGCACCCCGCTGCGAAACTTCATGCATCCCCAAGCGCTCCCATTCGTTACGCTCCGTTGTTGCCAAAGCTACGGACAGATCAAATGAGAAGTCAATCAATTCAAAGGGAAAGACACCCCATCGCAACCGAATTCGATCTCATGGCCCCGGCTTCGCCCTTGATCGTTCGGCCGGCCCTGGGCGCCGAAATTGCCAGTCTTTCCCGCATGGCGCGCAGCGTGATCCCTGGCGCCGAGGTGGATGACACCTATCTGGAGGTGCTCCGCAACCGCGATCCGTCGTCCGTATTTTCATTCCTCCGGGCCGGCGAGCTGGTCGGAGGCTGCGCGTTTCTTTACCTGAATTATCGGGGTCATGACGCCCTGGTTCTCGATTGCCTCGACGTCCACCACCCTCGGCTGGACCACCTCGCAAGCGCCGACGAATGCCCTGATGCGCTCTACCTCTGGGCGATTGCAGGCGCGGGACGATCGGCGCTGGGCCCAATCAGCGCGCTGTTTGCCGGCGCGCGTTACCGGACGGCCGACCTCTATACCCGTCCGGTCACCGACAAGGGCCAGCAGCTCTTCACCAGTCTTGGGTTCGAGCCGGCGTGCAGCTGGTCATCCAATCTGTGGATTTATCGACGCCTTGCCAACCGGATGGCGTTCGACAAGGCCGCTTGAGGAGGGACAGATATGAACTTCGTACCATCGTCGCGCGCATTTCAGGCGCCCCCGAGCAAAGCCGTCACCGTCCGGATCGCGCGCGATCTGAACGATCTCATGACGGTGTTTGCAATCCGCTCCGCGGTGTATCTCGCCGAGCAGGACTGCCCCATCGACGAGGAGTTCGACGGCAACGATCTGGTGGCCGCGCATTTTATCGGGTTCGTCGGTGCGGAGCCGGCCGCCTGCCTTCGCGTGCGCTTCTTCGGCGATTTCGCCAAGGTCGAGAGGCTGGCGGTGCGCCATCAATTCCGCAGGTCACGGGTCTCGTTCAAGCTCGTCCGGGCGAGCGTCGAGTATGTGAAACGCAAGGGCTTCCGCAAGATCTACGGACAGGCGCAGGACCGGCTCGTGGACTTCTGGGCGCACTTCGGCGCCAAGCCGCTGCCGAACCAGCGGCCGATTTCGTTCTCGGACTTTTCCTACACCGAAATGCTGCTCGAGATTGAGCCCGGCCCGGACGCGATCACGCTGGACAGCGACCCGTACGTGATCATTCGCCCCGAGGGCGAATGGGATCAGCCGGGCGTGCTGGATCGTTCGGCGGTGCGCGAGGTGACCAGCCCGCTGCGGATCAAAGCTTGAACATGTCGATCTCCCTTTCCGCATCGCCAACCATTCTTGTGTGCTGCGACCTGCAGGAAAGTTGCAGCCCAGCCGATGCCGGGTCGTCGCTTGCAGCGGCGGCCGCTTGCCGCGCGCTCCTGGCTCGCTGGCGCAAGCTGCGTTGGCCCGTTGCGCACCTCAAGCGGCTCGGCGATCGGCAATGGCTGGCGCGAGACGCGGACAAGTGGATCGAGGCGTTCAGGCCGAGGCCCGACGAGCTGACGTTCCTGCATCAGCTGCCGTCCGCCTACAGCTCGGCGCACTTTGCGCAGTACATGCAGTCGATTCGGGACACCGCCTGCGTGCTCACCGGCTACTCGCTGGACGAAACGATCCTTGCGACTGCAGTAGATGGATACCACCGCAACCATCGCTATTATCTCGCGACCGACGCGGTCGCATGCAAGGTCCCGCCGCGTGCGGATGCCGATACCTATCGGCGTGCGGTCACCGCCATCGTTCAGAACTTCGCCGGCACGTTTCAAGCTGCTGGGGCAGCGCTTCCGCCATTAGCCGGCGGGCGGGAGCACCATGACCAGCGCGGTCATCCTTGGGAGTAAGCGTCACTATGAAAAACAACGATCTGGACCTGCTTGAAGACGATATCGACGCTGCCTTGCATAAAGCCTCCGGGCTCGGACTCGAACTGGTCGTTTACATTCTGACGATGGCCAAGCTCGAACTCGCCAATGAAGTTGGCGACCAACGGCTGACGCGTTCGTTTGATCCAAAGCCCGTGTCGCTGCAGTGAACGGATAGGGACGCCTGCCGGCGGCCCAGTTGACAACTTCGATGTCATGGATGAGCCTGCAGCCGGGCCGGGATTTCGCTCGGCTGCAGGTCCTTTCGTCTTCGGAGTTAGTGATGCGTGCCCCGAACGCCATCGACGTCTATGTTGGCAAGCGTTTGCGGATGCGCCGCCTGATGTTGGAGATGAGCCAGGAAGCACTTGCCGATGCGCTGGGGCTGACCTTCCAGCAGGTGCAGAAATACGAGAAGGGCGCCAATCGTGTCGGCGCCAGCCGCCTGCAGAAGCTGTCCGAAGTCCTGCAGGTCCCGGTCGGCTTCTTCTTCGAGGGTCTTTCGACCAAGGCCAACGCCAACGGCGCGCAGAGCGCGACACTTGCCTATGTCGCGGATTTTGCCGCTTCCTCCGACGGATTGGCGCTGATGCGCAGTTTTTCCAAGATCAGCGATGCCACGCTCCGGCGCAGGATTGTCGAGCTCGTGGAACGGGTGGCCGGCGGTCCGGAGGCCAACTGACGGGGCCGCAGCCCCCCGATCACGTCGAGGGCAAGGTTTTCCGGATCATGCTCTGGTGCGATCGCAGCATTACGGCGCATGGAAATTGACGGCCGCAATCATTGCGACGGTCACGATCAGCACGACGATCACCCCCACCAGCTCCCATCCTGCTTCGCTTCCCGACGCTTGCCGCTCCGCTTCGCCAAGTGAACGACGCATGTTTTCGCGCGAGGCTCCTTTGTCCTGTCCGTGCGGAGAGTCGGAGTTCACGCCGGCTTCGCGACAGTGGCTGCCGCAACCGGCCGGTTGGCTTCGGCGCCGAGCTTGTAGGCGGGTCTTGCCTGCATGCGGTCGAGATAGGGGTGTGCGCTGTCGCAAATGCCGACGCCGTAGTCGATCGCCCAGGAAAGGCACGTCGTCAGCAGGATATCGGCGCTGGTGAACTGGTCACCCATAAGACACGGACGTCCATCGCTCAGCGCCTTGTCGACATGGCGCAACTGCTCGCGAAAGTATTCACCGGCCTTGGCGACCACGTCCGGCGCATCGCCATAGATGTGCTTGAGCGCACGATGCCGGCGCATCACGTACAGACTGGTCGAATCGAGCTCCGCGACGATGAAGAAGCACCACTCCAGCCATGCGGCACTTTGGCGAAGCGTGTCCGGGATCAGCGAGCGGTCGGGCGTCGAATAGGTTCGCGACAGATAGGCGACGATGGCGGCACTTTCGCCGATGGTGAAATCGTCATCCTGCAGCAGCGGAATCTTCTGGCGCGGATTGAGCGCGGTGTATTCGGCGGTCTTCGTCTCGCCGGTTCGCGGCCCGATCGGGCGGCACTCGTAGTTCAAGCCCAGTTCATGCATCGCCCAATGCGGGCGGATCGTGCGTGAGGTACCGACGCCCCACAGGATCAGAGGTTTTCCGGTCATGTCACCACCTCTCCACCGAGGGCCGGAGATCGAGCTCATGGGTCCAGCCATCGCGACTCTGCTGATGGGCGAACCAGTAGGCCTCGGCGATCGACGATGTCTTCGTCAGGCTGTCGGGCGTAATCTCGTCGGCCTCGATGCCGCGTTGTGCCTTGTAGCGGCGGCGGATCTCGTCGCTATCGACGCCGGCGTCGATCAGCAGATGGATGACGTGAATGTTCTTCGGACCCAGCTCGCGCGCCATGGACTGAGCAACGGCGCGCAAACCGAATTTCGCCGAGGAGAATGCGGCAAAACCCTTGCCGCCGCGCATGCTGGCCGTCGCACCGGTGAACAGGATCGTGCCGCGCCCGCGCGTGAGCATGTGTTTTGCCGCCTCGCGGCCGACAAGGAAACCGGCGAAGCAGGCGAGCTCCCAGGCCTTGAAGAAAAGCTTCTCGGTGGTCTCGAGGAGCGGCTTGTTGATGTTGGAGCCGGCATTGAACAGGCAGACCTCGATCGGGCCAACGGTCTTCTCGATGTCAGCGAAGAGCGCCTGAACCTCGTCTTCCTTGCGGGCATCGACGGCAAAGGCGCGGACATCCGCACCTGCCGCATTGAGCTCCGAGACCAGGGCTTGCGACTTTGCCGGGTCACGGCGTGCAATGCAGACCTTGAAGCCACCTGTTGCAAAGCGACGGGCCACGGCGGCGCCAATCGCATCGCCCGCGCCGACCAGCAGCGCGACACCGGATTGCTGAGCCACTGCGGCCTCCCTTGGTTTTTTCTTCCCATGACGCACGGAGCATCCGCGCCTTGCAGCCAGTCTGCTGGAAGCGCGCAGCGAAATCAATTCCAAAAAAGAACTTTGTCAGTCGCCAGCTGGGACTGGGATGCGCTCGCGGGTTCAGGAGGCGCGAGCGGCTGCCTTCTTCCGCGACGCGGGCGGAGGAGAGGGCGCGGTCGCAGACTTCGCGCCGGGGCCTGGATGCGTATGCACTTCCTTGGCATTGAGCGGCTCGCCGCATTCCGAGCACATCATGATCGGGTCGAAGAACTTGCCGCAGGTCTTGTGCTGGTGCAGCAGCGGGCGGCCGCGCGCATCGACCATATGGACGTCGCCCCAGTGCACGATCGCCATCAGGATCGGATAGAGATCGAGGCCGCGCTGGGTGAGGATGTATTCATGGCGCTTCGGGTTGGTTTGATAGGGCGTCCGCCGAAGCACGCCGAACCTGACAAGCTTCTTGAGCCGGTCTGCGAGCAGATGGCGGGTGATGCCGAGCTTCGACTGAAATTCCTCGAAGCGCCTGACCCGCAGGAAACAGTCGCGAAGAATCAGCAGGCTCCAGCGATCGCCGATCACAGCGAGCGTCCGCGAGATGGAGCACGATTCTTCCTCAAGCGAGTCCCATTTCATCCCGATCTCCGGTCAATTCCTGAGTGCCCAGAAGGGCCAGTCCTGCATTCTACTTAGCAAAAAATATGCAAATCGCCATTCCGAATCGGTATGGGCGCAAGCCTTCACCGTCCATTTGGCTGAAAAACCCCATGAAAGCCTGAAAATTCCCGATTGATTGACAGTTCTAATTTAGAACGTTAATGCTTAAGCTGCCGGGCAACGGTCGCCGCGGCCGGCAAGGCCGGTCGGGCAGGCATGGAGGAGGTGCGTCGGATGAACCCAAGGGTCGAGTTTCTCTTCGATTTCGGCAGCCCCAACGCCTATCTGGCCGAGCTGGTGATCCCTGCGATCGAAAAGCGAACAGGGGTGAAATTTGAGTACGTGCCGGTTCTCCTGGGCGGCATCTTCAAGCTGACCAACAACTCCTCACCCGCCGACTCTCTGCGCGGGGTCAAGAACAAGCCGGAGCATGCGCGGCGCGAGACCGAGCGATTCATTCGCCGCCATAACATCACGGCCTTCAGGCCAAACCCGTTCTTTCCGGTGATCACGCTGATGCTGATGCGGGGTGCCATCGCTGCGCAGCACGAAGGCGTGTTCGAGCCGTATTTCCGCGCGGCCTATCACCATATGTGGGAAGAGCCGAAGAAGATGGACGACCCGAAGGTTCTGCGCGAGGCTTTGATCTCGTCCGGGCTCGACGCCGACCGGCTGATTGCCCGTTCACAAGATGCTGATGTCAAGAACAGGCTGATTGAATTGACGCAGAACGCGGTCGATCGTGGCGCATTCGGTTCACCGACCTTCTTCGTCGGTGACGAGATGTTCTTCGGCAAGGATCAGTTGCGCGACGTCGAGGAAGAGATCGTCGCGCAAAAGGCAAAAGCGGCTTGACCCGCTCAAGCCTCGACGATCAGCTTCTGAATGCAAAGAAACGGGAGAGCGAGCATGGCGGGACCACTGAATGGCGTGAAGGTCATCGACCTCACCGGCGTCGTGTCGGGGCCGCTGGCCACGATGTTCCTCGCCGATCAGGGCGCCGACGTCCTCAAGATCGAACCTCTTTCGGGTGACATCACGCGCCGCAGCCGCCAGGCGATCGACAAGGCCGGCAACTTCTCGTCACTGTTCATCTCGACCAACCGCGGCAAGCGTTCGCTCGCGGTCGACGTCAAGACCGATGTCGGGCGCGAGGTGCTGACCAAACTGATCGGCGGGGCTGATGTGCTGGTGCAGAATTTTCGCCCCGGCACCATGGAACGGCTCGGGCTCGGCTTCGAGGAGCTGCGCAAGCGCTTTCCGCGATTGATCTACGTTTCCATCAGCGGGGTGGGCGACAGCGGTCCCTACGTCAAGAAGCGGGTCTACGACCCGATCATCCAGGGCCTTTCCGGCTTTGCGGATATTCAGTCGCAGCCCGTCACTCAGCGTCCGCAGATGATCCGGACGATCGTCGCCGACAAGACGACGGCGATCTTCGCGGCCCAGGCCATTTGCGCCGCGCTGTTTTCGCGCGAACGCACGGGGCAGGGCCAGCACATCCAGATCGCGATGCTGGACACGATGATCTCGTATCTGTGGCCGGAAGGCATGATGCAGTACACGGTCGTCGGCGCCGAGGCTTCCGCCGCCGATCCGAACGACCGGCCCGATCTCGTCTTCAAGACCTCCGACGGCTACATCACGGTCGGCACGATCTCCGATTCCGAGTGGCAGGGATTTTGCCAGGCGACCGGCGATGCCAAGTTGAGCGAGGATCCACGCTTTGCGACGCCATCGGCACGCTCGATGAATGCCAAGGCGCGCATCAACCTGATGGGCGAATACATCGAGCAGCGTTCGACGGCGGAATGGCTGCAGCGGCTGGATGCCGCCGATGTCCCGTGTGCACCGATCCTGCGGCGCGGCGAGGTCATCCACAACGAGCAGGTGGTTGCGCGCGGGCTGATGGTCGAGTTCGAGCAGCCGACCGTCGGCAAGGTAAGGCAGCCGAGGCCCGCGGCGCGGTTCGACGTCACGGAAGCAAACTCGCCGCGACCGGCCCCTGGCATCGGCGAGCATACGCGCGAAGTGTTGCTCGATCTCGGCTACTCGGCGGCAGACGTCGAAGCGTTTGCAGCGAAGGGCGCGGTCAAGATTGCCGGCGAAGCGAGCGTGCCGAAGCGCCAGGCTTCCTGAGCTCGCGAGAGCGAATAACTTCAAAAACGAATCTAGCCGTCATGCCCGCGCAGGCGGGCATCCAGTACGCCGCAGCTTTGCATTGAATCTCTGACTCTCTGGGATACTGGGTCCCCGCCTTCGCGGGGACGACAGCCGAGAGCTCCTCGCTGACGTCGCCACCTGGCGTTCAAAAGTCTTGTGCTGCCGCTTCGCTTGACAAGTTCTAAAAAAGAACGTTCTATCCGCCCGATCAAAAGAGACCGCGCGTTCGAAAGTTGGTCCGCCGCCGGAGAGACGCCTTGACCCTGGTCATCGAGACAGACACGCCCGCCGAACAGGCATCAGAGCTGCCGCGGCGCGTCCACGAGGTCTACGCGCCGTTCGTCAGGAAGGCGCCCGATCATCCGGCCTTTGTCGAAGGCGATCGCACATGGACCTACAAGGAGTTCTCCGTCGCCGTCGATCTGGTCGCGCAAGAGCTGGTGTTCTTAGGGATCAGACCTGGCGATCGGGTGATGATCGCGAGCGAAAACAGCGTGGCGCTCTCGGCGCTGCTGTTTGCGTCGAGCAAGCTCGATGCCTGGGGAATTTCCGTTAATCCGCGCCTGTCGCCGCGCGAGCTGGATCAGATTTATGAGCACAGCGGCGCCCGCCGCGCGTTCTTTGTGACCGCGTCGAAGGAGGCGACGGCGCACGCCGTGCGTCGGAACGCATCCATTCGCGCGCTCGGTCCATTCGCCGACGTCGCGATCGGCGCGCTCAATCAGGGGGCGGAGCCCGAACCGGTGCATGCCGACCGCGCTGCCCAGGTCGCGGCGCTGATCTATACGTCCGGCACGACCGGCAATCCCAAAGGGGTGATGCTGAGCCACAACAACCTGCTGTCCAGCGCAGCGATTTCCGGAGTTCTTCGCAAAATCGGACCGAATGATCGCATCTACGGCGTGCTGCCGATGTCGCACATCGTCGGCTTCACGATCATCCTGATCTCGACGCTGATGTTCGGCGCGACGATTCAGCTCGAGCCCAAATACGATCCTGAATTGCTGGCGAATGTGATCGCCGACCAGGGTGTGACCGTCGTCTACGGCGTGCCGGCGACCTATCAGAGGCTGCTGGCCTACAAGCAGGTCAACGGAATTGCGAAGCTGAAGCGCGGACGGTTGCGCTTCCTCGCCGTGGCCGGCGCGCCGCTCGATCTCGATCTGAAATCGCGTGTCGAGCAGGAGTTCGATCTTTCACTGCTGAACGGTTACGGGATCACGGAGTGCTCGCCCGGGATCTCCGCCGTGCGATCGGATAACCCCCGCGCCGATGAATCCGTGGGCGAAGTGCTGCCCGGTGTCGAAGCCCGGATCGTCAAGGCCGACGGCTCTCCTGCCGCACCCGACGAAGTCGGCGAGTTGCATGTGCGCGGTGCGAATGTGATGCTGGGTTATTACAGGGCTCCCGATCTCACCGCGCAGGTGATCGATCGCGACGGCTGGTTCAACACCGGAGACCTCGCGCGGTTCGACGGGCCGTTTCTGTTCATCGTCGGCCGTACCAAGGAATTGATCATCCGCTCCGGCTTCAACGTCTATCCGGCTGAAGTCGAGGCGGTGCTCAACTCCCACGATCTCGTCGTGCAGACGGCGGTCGTCGGCCGCGCGGTCGAGGGCAACGAGGAGGTGGTCGCGTATGTGCAACTGCTGCCCGGCGCCGCCGTTACACCGGCCGAGCTGATCGCTTATGCCGGCGCCCAGCTCACGTCCTACAAACGGCCATCCGAAGTTATCGTGCTCGACGCGCTGCCCGCCAGCTCGACGGGAAAGATCCTGAAGCATCGCCTGCGGGAAAGCGCGCGCAGCGCGTGATCTGCGGCCTCCGCCAACGAAACCTGTCCTGCCTGGGAGACCTGACGTGCAAAAGAGAAACGCGACTGCCGCGGTGATCGGTGCGGGTGACTACATCGGCTCCGAGATTGCCAAGAAATTCGCCAGCGAAGGCTTCACCATCTATGCCGGGCGCCGCAACGGCGAGAAACTCGCGCCGCTGGTGCAGGAGATCGAGAAGGCCGGCGGGCAGATCGTCGCGCGCTCGATCGACGCGCGCAAGGAAGAGGAGATCGCCTCGTTCCTGTCCGACGCCGACAAGCACGCGCCGCTGGAAGTCTGCATCTTCAACATCGGCGCCAACGTCAATTTCCCGATCGTCGACACCACCGAGCGCGTGTTCCGGAAGGTCTGGGAAATGGCCTGCTACTCCGGCTTTCTGGCCGGACGCGAGGCGGCGCGGCTGATGCTGCCGCGCGGCCAGGGCAACATCTTCTTCACCGGCGCGACCGCAAGCCTGCGCGGCGGCGTTGGCTATGCGGCATTTGCGAGCGCAAAGTTCGGTTTGCGCGCGGTCGCGCAGTCGATCGCGCGTGAGCTCTGGCCGCAGAACATCCATGTGGCCCACCTCATCATCGACTCCGGCGTTAACACCGCATGGGTGCGCGAGCGGCTGAAAGAGCGGGAGGGGCAGCAAGCGCTCGAAAATCTCGATCCCAATCGCCTGATGCCGCCGGCGTCCGTCGCGGAAGCCTATTGGCAACTCTACCAGCAGCCGAAGAGTGCCTGGGTGTTCGAGCAGGAGATCCGCCCGTTCGGCGAGAAGTGGTAGCCCGCGCGCTGCTCGAAGCGGTTCACTAAACGACGTGGATAGGCGATAGTCGCTCGACCAGAACCGGCGCAGGAGAGGAAGCGACATGAAGACGCGGATTACCGAACTGTTCGGCATCGAGCATCCGATCATCCAGGGCGGCATGCACTTCGTCGGCTTTGCAGAGCTGGCAGCTGCAGTCTCCAATGCCGGCGGCCTCGGTATCATCACCGGCCTGACCCAGAAGACGCCGGAACTGCTGGCGAAGGAAATCGCGCGTTGCCGCGACATGACCGACAAGCCGATCGGCGTGAATCTGACGTTCCTGCCGGCGTTCACGACGCCGCCCTATCCGGAATACATCGCCGCCATCCGCGAAGGCGGCGTCAAGATCGTCGAGACCGCCGGACGCAGCCCCGAGCAATACATGCCAACGCTGAAGGCGGCGGGCATCAAGGTCATTCACAAGTGCACATCGGTCCGCCATTCGTTGAAGGCGGAGCGGATCGGCTGCGATGCCGTCAGCGTCGATGGCTTCGAGTGCGGTGGCCACCCCGGTGAAGACGATATCCCGAACATGATCCTGCTGCCGCGCGCGGCGGAAGATCTGAAAATACCGTTTGTCGCATCCGGCGGCATGGCCGACGGGCGCAGCCTGGTCGCAGCACTTGCGCTCGGCGCCGACGGCATGAACATGGGGACCCGCTTCATCGCGACGAAGGAAGCGCCGGTCCATCACAATGTGAAGCAGGCGCTGGTTGACGCAACGGAGCTCGACACCCGCCTGATCATGCGCACGCTGCGAAATACCGAGCGTGTGCTGAAGAATGCCACGGTCGATCGCCTGACCGAGATCGAGCGCGAGAAGGGCGCATCCCTCAAGATCGCCGACATTCATGATCAGGTGGCGGGCGTTTATCCGAAGGTCATGATCGACGGCGACATGGATGCCGGCGCCTGGAGCTGCGGCATGGTGGTTGGCCTCATTCGCGACATTCCGAGCGTCAAGGAACTGATCGATCGCACCATGGCAGAAGCCGAGCACCTGATCCGCGGGCGTCTCGAAGGGCTGCTGGACGGTTCGGTTCAGGCGAGCCCGTCAAAAGTTGCGGCGGCGGGTTGAGGCCGTCCGCAATTAACGCCGGCCTTCAGCCAAGGCCGGCGTCGCGCGCGACGGCAGGCTGATCGTAAAGCAGGCGCCGCGTTCGCCTGGCCGGTTCTTGACGCCGATCGAGCCGCCGTGCGTCTCGACGATCGAGCGGCTGATCGGGAGGCCGAGGCCTATGCCGCCGGATTTCGTCGTGTGGGCTGAAAGCTTGAAACTTCGAGTGCAAGCGCTTCAAGTAGCCCCGTTTTCTCAATGACTTAAAACGCCACTGCCATCGCTTGGCGGGACGCTGCTCTAGAATCAGCCATCTGTATCGACGTACAGATCAGCCGATTATTCGTTGACGGATATATCGTCGGCGACTAGAAGGCCGCATGTCATCGAAGGATCGGTCCAACCCGCTGGCGCTCGCTGTTCTGGCGCTCGTCTTTGAACGTCCCATGCACCCGTACGAAATGGCTGCGACGCTCAAGCACCGGCACAAGCACGAGAGCATCAAGCTCCGTTACGGGACACTTTATACGGTGATCGACATGCTCTCCTCGCGCGGCTTCATCCGGCCGAAGGAAACCTCGCGTGACGGCAAGCGGCCGGAGCGCACGGTGTACGCGCTGACGCCGCCGGGCCGCGACGAGTTGCGGAACTGGATGTGCGACCTCGTGGCCGAGCCGGCGAAGGAGTTCCTGCAGTTCGAGGCTGCGCTGTCGCTGCTGCCGGTGCTACCGCCCGATCAGGCGCTTGAACTGTTGCGCGACCGGGCGCTGCGGCTGGAGGAACAGCTTGCGCAAACGCGAGTATTGATCGGTCAGTTGTCGGACATGACGCTCGGCCAGATGACCCTGCCCAACGACGAGATCCCCGCGCCGCTATTAGGCCAGAAATTTCCTGCAATCTTCATGGTCGAGAGCGAATATCGCGTCGTGCTCCTGAAAGCCGAGCTCGACTTCATCAACGAGCTGGTTCGCCGCGTCACCGAAGATGGGTGGGGGCCGGTGCGCTTGTGGCAAGGCATGCAGGCTCAATGTGAGCAGGGCTATCGGCGCGAAAACGGCATGTCCGACGCGAACGCAGCCGAGGTTGAGGCGGGGTAACGATGAGCGACGAGAAGGCCAAACTGCTGCGCTCGCTGACGATCGATCGTAGCTCGAGCCAGCAGGAGCGTCCCACCGGCCGCCGCTGGATCGCGGCCGCCGTCGTTGTCGGCTGCGCGCTGGTGGCGTTTGCGGCCTATGCGCTGTCCGAATTCCGCTCCCAGGAAGCGCCGAAGCAGGCCGTCGCGCAAGCGCCTGCGCAATCGCCGACGCCGCAGCCCCAGGCCGTGACCAGCGGCGAAGCCGGCAATCTCGCTGCATCGGGCTACGTCGTCGCGCGTCGCAAGGCGACGGTCGCCGCCGAAATCACCGGCAAGGTCGTCGGCGTTTTCGTCGACGAAGGCATGACTGTGACCGAAGGTCAGGTGGTCGCCCGGCTCGACAGCGTACTGGCTGAAAAAGACTATGAACTCGCGAAGTCGCGCGTCGAATCCGCAGAGGCCGCCATCGCCATGATCACGGCGGACCTGGAGGATGCAAACCGCATCCTGACGCGCATCGATTCGCTGTCGAAGAAGAACGTCGCGACTGAGGCAGATCTCACCAAGGCGCAAACGCGTGTCGGCGTGCTGTCCGCGCAGCTGCGGCAATCGCGCTCGCAACTGGAAACGGCCAAGATCGATGCCGAGCGAAGTGCGTCCGTACTTGCCAAGCATCAGATCCGTGCGCCGTTCGCCGGCGTGGTCGTCGACCGCAGCGCTCAGCCCGGCGAGATGATCTCGCCGATGTCGGTCGGCGGATACACCCGTACGGGCATCTGCACCGTGGTCGACATGGACTCGATCGAGATCGAGGTCGACGTCAACGAGGCGTTCATCGGCCGTGTCGTGCCGGGCGGCGCCGTCAATGCGGCATTGGATGCCTATCCGGGCTGGACCATTCCGGCGTCGGTGATCGCGATCGTCCCGACCGCCAACCGCGAGAAGGCGACGGTCCGCGTCCGCATCCGCTTCGTCAACAGGGACCCGCGCATTCTTCCCGACATGGCCGTGAAGGTCACGTTCCTGCGCGATGGCGCTGCGAAGGCAACGTCGACCAACGAAGCGAACGCGGCAAAGTAAAATCCTGACAAGGAGAGAAAAGTGGCACCGGAACATCCGATGGTTCGCCTTGCCGGCGTGAACAAGGGCTTCACCAAGGGCAAGGAGACGATCTCGATCTTCGAGCATCTCGACTTCACGATTCCCCGCGGCGATTTCGTTGCCGTCATGGGCCCGTCGGGCTCGGGCAAGACGACGCTGCTGAATCTGCTCGGCGGGATCGATCATGTCGATCAGGGTGAGATCGCCATCGCCGATCAGCGCATCGACGGCATGTCGGAAGGCCAGCTTGCGGCGTGGCGCGCCAGCAATGTCGGCTTCATCTTCCAGTTCTACAACCTGATGCCGATGCTGACCGCGGCGCAGAACGTCGAGCTGCCGCTGCTGCTGACCCGCCTGAACGGGAAGGAGCGGGCGGCCCGCGTCAACACCGCACTGTCGGTGGTCGGCCTCGCCGATCGCGTCAAGCACCGGCCTCGCGAGATGTCGGGCGGCCAGCAGCAGCGCGTGGCCATCGCGCGCGCCATCGTCTCCGATCCGAACCTGCTGCTCTGCGACGAGCCGACCGGCGACCTCGACCGCACCTCGGCCGACGAGATCCTGTCGATCCTGCAACTGCTGAACAAAGAGCTCGGCAAGACCATCGTCATGGTCACGCACGATCCGGCCGCCGCGCAATATGCGCAGCGGACGCTGCATCTCGACAAGGGCCGCTTCGTTGAACGGGAGCTTGCCGCGTGAACGACTTCGATCTGGTGCGGAAGAATCTCTTCCGCCGCAAGCTGCGCGCGATCCTGATGATCGTCTCGATCCTGGTCGCGTTCATGATCTTCGGCGTGCTGGCCGGCTTCTACCGCGCGTTCAACGCGGGCGAGGACAAGGCTGCGGCCGATCGATTGATGATCGTCAACAAGATCAACTTCACCCAGCCGTTGCCGATCGCCTACTACAACCGCGTGCGCTCGATCGAGGGCATCCGGCAGATCACGCACGCCAACTGGTTCGGCGGCTATTACCAGGATCCGAAGAACTTCATGGTGGTGCTGGCGATCGAGCCGGCCACCTATTTCGACGTCTATCGCAGCGAGGTCGAACTCGCGCCGGATGCGCTACAGGCGTTCGTCCGCGACCGCGGCAGCGCCGTGGTTGGTGAGACGCTGGCGCGCAAATATGGCTGGAAGGTCGGCGATCGCGTGCCGATCCAGAGCAACATCTTCTCGCAGAAGAGTGGCGGCCACACCTGGGACTTCACGATCGCCGGCATCGTCAAGGGCAAGGCGGATCACGTCGACACGAACTTCCTGCTGTTCCAGTACAACTATTTCGACGAGACCCGCTCGTTCGGCAAGGACACGATCGGCTGGATGATCCTGCAGACCACCTCGCCGGAGAACAACGACCGCATCAGCAAGACCGTCGATGCGATGTTCGCAAACTCTAGCGCGGAGACCAACACCGACACCGAGAAGGCATTCGGCAAGGCGTTCGCCGCCCAGTTCGGCAACATCGCGCTGATCGTGTCGCTGGTGGTCGGCGCCGCCTTCGTCACCATCCTGATGATCGTCGGCAACACCATGGCGCTGTCGATCCGCGAGCGCACGCGTGAGATCGGCGTGCTGAAGACACTCGGATTCTCCGGACCCCGGATCCTGACGATGGTGCTCGGCGAGTCTGTCCTGCTGGCGCTGCTCGGCGGCGTGCCGGGCCTGGCGATCGCTGCGCTGATTGCGTATGCGTTGCGCAACAGTCTCTCCAGCGTCGCGCCGGCTTTCTCGGTGTCGCCCGATATCGTGCTGCAGGGCATAGGCCTGATGATCGCGCTCGGCCTGATCACCGGCATGATTCCCGCGGTCAACGCCATGCGGCTGAAGATCGCCGCAGCGCTCGGAAGAGGTTAGAGGTTCGATATGGGCTCGCTCTGGCGTCAGGTGGTCGCGGTCACCACCATCAATCTCATGAGCATCTCGCAGCGGCGCTGGCTGTCGCTGTCGACGATCATCGCCATTGCGCTGGTGGTGGTCGTGCTGCTCGCATTCCTCGCCATGGCCAACGGCTTCCAGCGCACCATCGCCGGCTCCGGCGCCGACGACATCGCCATCGTGCTGCGCGCCGGATCGCAGGCGGAGATCAACTCGACCGTCAGCCGCGACCAGGTTCGCCTGATCGAGGATGGACCGGGTATCGCGCGCGGGCCGGACGGCAAGCCGCTGGTGTCGCCCGAACTCTATCTCGTGGTCGACGGCGTCAAGCGCTCGACCCAGACCAAGGCTAACCTGCCGCTGCGCGGCATCGGCGCGCAGGGCGCCAACCTGCGCAAGGGCGTGACGATCAGCGAAGGCCGGATGTTCTCGCCCGGCAGCAACGAGATCGTGGTCGGCAAGGCGCTGCTGCGCGAATTCGACGGGTTCGATCTCGGCAGCACGGTCGCGTTCGGCACGACGCGCTGGACGGTGGTGGGCGTGTTCGACGCCGGCGGCAGCGTGTTCGAGTCGGAGATCTGGGCGGACCTGCCGGTGGTGCAGAGCCTGTTCAACCGCAACAATATCTTCCAGACAGTTCGCGCGCGGCTCGTCAGTCCCGCGGCGCTGAACGAGCTCAAGAGCTACAGCGACAATGATCCACGGTTGAAGCTCGACGTCAAATCAGAGAACGCATATTTCGCCGAGCAGGCCTCGCAGACCACCGACATGATCCAGATGCTTGGCTGGCCGCTGGCGATCGCCATGGCGTTCGGTGCGCTTGCCGGTGCGTTGAACACCATGTACTCGTCGGTCGCCGCGCGCGCCACCGAGATCGCAACGCTGCGGGCGATCGGTTTCGGCGGCTTTCCGGCCTTCGTCGGCACGCTGGCGGAATCGCTGCTGCTGGCAGCGATCGGCGGCCTGCTGGGGGCGGCTGCGACCTACCTGATCTTCGACGGCATCACCGCATCGACGCTCGGCGGCAACTTTACGCAGGTGGTGTTCGACTTCAAGCTCAGCCCGGCGCTGATCGCCGAGGGCGTGGGGCTGGCGTTGATCGTCGGACTGATCGGCGGACTGTTCCCGGCGCTGCGCGCCGCGAGATTGCCGATCGTGAGTGGGCTCTACGCGAATTAGGGCATGATCCCAAAAAGCATGCCCTCGACGTGATCGGGGGTGGACACCGGCTTTCGGAATAGATCATGCCCAAACAAATAGATAAGCGACGAGTCTGATTCAGCGAAGCTGGATCAGACTCTAGCCCTCACGCCTTCCCGGCCATCTTCGCCACCGCGTCGGCGAGCGCCTTGTCGAGTACGTCGATGAGCGTGTCGCATTCCGATCGTGTGATGATGAGAGGCGGCGACAGGACGATGGTGTTGTTGTGGCGTGGCCCGCCGCCGGAACGGCCGACGATCACGCCGTTCTTCTTGCAGAACGCCAGCACCCCTGCGACGAGTTTGCCGTCCAGCTGCACCTTGCTGGTCCGATCCGTGACCAGCTCGATGCCGATCAGCAGGCCCTTGCCGCGAACCTCGCCGCAGATGCCGTGCTTCATCAGCCGGTCCTTCAGCCCTCCCATGAGATAGGCGCCCATCTCGGCCGCCCGCTGCGGCAGCTTCTCCTCGAGCAGGATCTCGATGTTGCGCACCGCCACGGCCGCGGCCACCGGGTGGCCGCCATACGTATTGACCTGCATGACCTGGCGAGCCTCGGCTTCCTCGCCGAGGAAGCTCTCGAACACCTTGTTCTTCACGACGGTCGCGGCGATCGGCAGATAGGCCGAGACAATGCCCTTGGCCACGGCCATGATGTCCGGGCTGATGCCATAGTGCTGGTGACCGAACATCTTGCCGGTGCGGCCGAACCCGTTGATCACCTCATCGACGTGAAGCAGCACATCATATTTGCGGCAAATCGCTTCCACCATCGGCAGGTACTCATCCGGCGGCACGGCAACGCCGACGCCGGACATGATCGGCTCCACGATCACCTCTGCAACCGTTGAGGGGCCTTCGCCGAGAATCGCGGTCTCGATCAAATTGGCGCAGGCGACCCCGCACGAGCCGGACTCGAGCCCGAGCGGGCAGCGATAGCAGGTCGGTGCGGGCACATGTACGAATTCGCCGGCATACGGCTCGAACTTGCTCTTGCGGTCGCCCATGCCGCCGGCCGCCAGCGTAGCCAGCGTTGTGCCGTGATAGGCGAAATAACGGCTGATCGTCTTGAAGCGGAATTGGTCCGGGTATTCGTGCTTGGCGTACTGCCGCGCGACCTTGAAGCCGGCCTCGTTGGCCTCGGAGCCGGAGTTGACGAAATAGGTGTGGTAGCCGCCGCCCATGAGGTTGTTGATCTGTTCGCCAAGCTGCGCGGCGGGCAGGTTGATCGCGGTGTGAGGATAGTAGGCGACCCTCTCCATCTGTTCGGCCGCGACCTGGGCGAGTTCGGTGCGGCCGTAGCCGATATTCACGCACCAGAGGCCGGCCATCGCGTCCAGATAGGTCGTGCCATCATGATCGACGATGGTGGAGCCCTGCGCTCCCGTGATCACCATCTGGTTCTGCTCGAGGACGCGATGCTGAACGAGGGGATGCAGGACCGTGTCGAGGTCCTGCTTGACGACTTGAGCGCGGATTTCGGGGTCCGGCGTATTGGCGATCGACATCTTTGGCTTTCCTGTTTCACGGATGGCTGCGAGCCTTCAGGGCTCGATCTTCGCAAATTAAATCAATGCAGCAAGCGACATCGGTTCGAAGGCCTTAGCATAACCGGTCGCGCTGGACCACGTCGACGGTCGCACAACTGGATTGCTCTCAGTCGTCCCGCCGCGAAAGCTCAAGCTGCAATCGGTCGCGTCGACCGGCGGACGACCAACTGCGGCTCCAGCACGCGTTCGATGCGCTTTTGTGCGTGCGCGATCTGGCCGAGCAGGATGCGGCCCGATTCCCGCCCCATCTCCTGATGCGAAATTCTGATCGTGGTCAGAGGCGGCGTCACCTGATCGACCAGCGGCATGTCATTGTGGCCGGTCACCGAAACGTCCGCGGGACAGGACAGGCCTGCCTCGTCCAGCGCCAGCAGCACGCCAAGGGCCAGAAGATCGTTGGCGGCAACGATCGCTGTCGGCCGTTCGCTGCGCAGGATCTCGCGCGCGGCGATCAGGCCGGCGTCGCGGGTCAGCGCCGATGCCTCGACAATCGCGCGTTCGCCGGCGCGCAGTCCGTGCGCGGCCATCGCTGCGACAAAACCCTCACGCCGCAGGTGGCCGGTCGACAGGAACGCAGGCCCCGCGATATGGGCTATCCGCCGGTGTCCGAGCGCGACGAGGTGATCGACGGCGAGGTGCATTCCGAGACGGTCGTCCGATACGACGGATGAGGTCAGTCCGCGATCGTCCCTGCGATTGACAAGGACCGTCGGCAACCGGTGCGACCGGCATCGCCTCAGCACCGGATCGTCGCGTTTTGCGGTCGCAAGCACCATGCCGTCTACGCGCCGCGCGGCGAGCTCGTCGACCAGCGCGATCCGCCGCGCTTCGTCGGCGGCGTTCGCGACAATCAGCGACCAGCCGGCGGAGGTGAGGGTTTCTTCCAGCCCGCCGATGATCGGCGAGAACACCGGATTGGCGATATCGGGAACAAGTGCACCGATCAGCCGTGAGCGCCTGGTCCGCAACGATGCGGCGATGGGATCGGGACGGTAGCCCATCTGGTTGGCGACGGCCCGGACGCGGCCGACCAGCTCGTCGCCGATCAGGCTGCGCCGCGCAGGATCGAGCGCGCGCGAGACGGTCGATGGGTGGACGCCAAGCTGGCGCGCAACCTCCGCAAGACTGACTTTCCGCCTGGCCACTGGAGCAATCCGGATGATTTGTTGTTCGCCCGATTCGGCGCGACCGGCATCAACTTAGTGCTACGGATTGACCTATGCAATCGTTTGCATTAGAGGTTTGCAATCGATTGCACGATCCGAGGTTTCCGCCGCATGATCATCGAACGCCAGGAGGACGTGACCGAAGCCGTCGTCGCCGCAATGGCGCAGGCGGACAATCCGCGGCTCCGCGAGATCATGGACGCGCTGGCACGGCATGCGCACGCGTTCGCGCGCGAGGTGCGGCTGACCGAGGCGGAGTGGGAGCTCGGCGTCAGTTTCCTGAACCGGATCGGGCAGGCGACGAACGACAGACACAATGAAGGCGTGCTGTTTTCCGACGCGATCGGGTTTTCGACGCTTGTCTGCCTGATGAACAACGGCAACAGCGGTGCAAGCGAAGCGGCCGCAGCACTACTTGGCCCGTTCTGGCGGATGCATTCGCCGCCGACCGAAAACGGCAACTCGATCGTGCGGTCGCCGACACCTGGGCCGCAGCTGTTTGCGACCTGCCACGTCGTCGATCCGCGAGGCGTCCCGATTCCAGACGTCGAGGTCGACGTCTGGCAGTCGTCGCCCGCGGGCCTCTACGAAAACCAGGACGATGCCCAGGCCGACATGAATCTGCGCGGCAAGTTCGTCACGGTCGCCGATGGCCGCTTCGCCTTTCGTTCGGTCAAGCCGGGTCCGTATCCGGTGCCCGTCGACGGGCCGGTCGGCGATCTGCTGCGAGCGCAGAAGCGGCATCCTTACAGGCCCGCGCACATTCACTTCCTGTGCTTCAAGCGCGGCTACAAGACGCTGGTCACGCAGGTGTTCGTCGACGAGGATCAATACCTCGAGAGCGACGTCGTCTTCGGCGTGACCCGCGCGCTGGTCGGGAACTATGCCCGCGGCGAGGGCGTGCCGCCATGGAGCGACCATGGCGGCGAGTGGTTTCGTCTCGACCACACCTTCGTGATGGAGCCGGGCGACGCGCAGCTGCCGCAGCCGCCGATCAAGTGAACAGTCCGGACGGGAACAGGCGTCGAATGGACAGCGTGACTAACTCCGCAACGTCAGCTCAGGTGTTTGCCGCGCGCAGCCTGCAGCTTGAGGCCAAGGCCGACAGCGTCGAAACGCTTGCGCTCCGTGTCACTGAGCGGGAGCTTGCCCGGAGCACCGCCGGCGAGGTTGTCGTCAGAATCGACGCCGCAGCCGTCAACCCGTCGGATGCCAAGGCCGCGATCGGCATGATGCCCTACGCTGTGTTTCCCCGCACGCCGGGACGCGATTTCGCGGGCGTGGTGGTGGATGGCCCTGCACATCTTGTCGGCCGCGAGGTGTTCGGGTCGTCGGGCGACCTCGGCATTCGTCGCGACGGCACTCATGCCTCGCATCTCGTGGTGGAAGCGGATGCGGTCGTACCGAAACCTGCACGGATCGGTATGGAGGAGGCGGCCGGCATCGGCGTTCCGTTCGTCACCGCGATGGAAGGTTTTCGGCGCGCCGGCTTGCCGGGCGCAGGCGACACGGTGCTGATCCTCGGCGTTAACGGCAAGGTCGGCCAGGCAGCCGCGCAGATTGCGGCATGGAAGGGCGCACGCGTGATCGGCGCGATGCGATGGCCGGCGGGGCAGAACAGCTCCGGCGCGCCGTCGGCCGATTTGATCGATGCCTCAAAGGAAGATGTCACAGCGCGCGTGCGCGACATGACCGGCGGCCGCGGCGCCGACGTCGTCTTCAACACCGTCGGCGAGCCGTATTATGATGCGGGACAGAAGTCGCTCGCCGTGCTCGGCCGCATGATCTTGATCGCGGCATTCAAGCAAGCCGTTCCGTTCGATATCTTCGCCTTCTATCGCGGGCGCCACACCTATGTCGGCATCGATACGCTGGCGCTGTCGTCGACCGCCACCGCCGATGTCTTGCGCGAGCTCGTCGACGGCTTCGACAGCGGGATCCTGCGACCGTTTCCGATACTGCCCACTGCGGTCTATCCGCTGGCGCGTGCGCATGAGGCCTATGTGAGGGTTCTGGGCTCATCGCCTGACCGGCTCATTATCGTGCCCTCGGGGTAGGTGGCGCGGGGATGACTTGCTGACGTGCACGAAGAAACAATTTCAGGGAGGACGTCCATGAATCGCCGGGAATTCTTGCGTCATACGGGATCGGCCGCAGCAACGCTCGCTCTCACCGCCACGCCGGCACGGGCCCAGGCCTATCCGAGCAGATCGGTGACCATCGCCGTCCCGTTTTCCGCCGGCAGCATGACCGACATTCTGGCGCGGACCATCGGCCAGAGCCTTGGCACGAAATGGGGGCAGACCGTCATCGTTGAAAACCGGCCCGGCATCGGCGGCACCGCCGGCATCGCCAAGGCCGAGCGCGACGGCTACACGCTAATGCTGACCTCGAACGGCCACACCGTCATCAAGGCCGTCAACCCCGGCGTGGCCTTCGATCCGATCGCGGATTTCGCGGCGGTGACCAAGGTGGCGACGATGCCCTCGATCATGATCGTGCCGAAGAATTCCCCGGCGAAGACCCTGCAGGAGTTCGCGCAGATGGCAAGGTCGGCGCCGGATGGTGTCAACTTTGCGTCGGCCGGGCGCGGCAGCGCGACCGGAATAGCCGCGGAACTCCTGCGCAAGGTCGTCAACGCGAAGATGACGATGGTCGCGTTTCGCGGCTTGCCGGAATCCAACACGGCGGTATTGCGGGGCGATACCGCCTTCGGCTTCACCTTCTTCAGTGTCGGCGGCGACCTGATCCGCAACGGCGATCTGCGCGCGCTGGCGGTCACCGGTGATACGCGGATGGCCGTCCTCCCCGACGTGCCGACGTTCCGCGAAGCAGGCTTGCCGCAATTCGAATACGACGCCTGGTTCGGGATTCTCGCGCCCGTGGGCACGCCGCAATCCGTCATCGGCAAGGTGGATGCGGATGTCCGCGAAGCCTTGGCCGACGCCGAGCTGCGCAAGAAGTTCGAGCCGCAGGGCGTGGTCATCACCTCGTCGTCGCCGGCGGCCTTCAATGCGCAGATCCAGGACGATGCGAAACGCTACGGCGAATTGATCGCCGCTAACCCCGGATAGCCGTGTTCAGCCGATCGCCGAAGTGATATTTTCCTGCACTCACCGGTGAAGGAGGCTTTCATGTATGCCGCCATTCGTCAGGCCAAGGCAAAGACCGGCACAGCCGAGGAGCTGGCGCGCAGGATCAAGGAGGGTGCGATCCCGATCATCAGCGATGTCGAGGGCTTCATGGCCTACTATGTGGTCTATGCCCCGGACGACACCGTGACCGCGATCAGCATCTTCAACAACCATGCAGGTGCCGAGGAGTCGAACAAGCGCGGGCTCGCATGGATCGAGGAGAATCTTGCGCCGCTTTTGACCGGACCCGCGACTGCGGTCGCCGGCCCGGTGATCGTTCACACGCTGGCATAGCACATTCCGTATCGCCTCTGACGACACGGCTCACGCGCGGAACGATGCGCCGTGTTCGGTCGTTGGTGTCACACAACTGTCGAACCGCCGCAGCATGGTGCGAGGCATTGACAGTGGCCACCAGCGGGACGTGCGAGATGACGGAAGTAAAGCCGAAGGGTTCGAAGGCATTGCGTGACTGGATCGACGCCGAACTCCAGGACAGTTTTGACGAAGAGCTGGAGATGGAGTTCGACGACGACCGGCTCGCAGGCCTGCTGGCGGAGCAGGTCGATGCGCCGGAGCGGGTGTCGATCGAGCGCAGCCTCTATTTCCGGGAGCTGCTTAAGCTGCAGCACGAACTGGTCCAGCTGCAGGACTGGGTTCAGGCGCAGAAGCTGAAAGTGGTTGTGATCTTCGAGGGACGGGATTCTGCCGGCAAGGGCGGCGTCATCAAGCGCATCACCCAGCGCCTCAATCCGCGCATCTGCCGTGTCGCTGCGCTGCCCGCGCCGAACGAGCGCGAGCGCACGCAGTGGTACTTCCAGCGCTACGTCTCGCATCTGCCGGCCGGCGGCGAGATCGTGCTGTTCGACCGCAGCTGGTACAACCGTGCAGGTGTCGAACGGGTGATGGGCTTCTGCTCGGACAACGATGTCGAGGAGTTCTTCCGCGCGGTGCCGGAATTCGAGCGCATGCTCGTGCGCTCCGGGATCATCCTGCTCAAGTACTGGTTCTCGATCACCGACGAGGAGCAGCAGCTTCGCTTCATGATGCGCATCCATGATCCGCTGAAGCAGTGGAAGCTCTCGCCGATGGACGTGGAGTCGCGGGCACGCTGGGAGGCCTACACCAAGGCCAAGGAGGCGATGCTCGAGCGCACGCACATCCCCGAGGCGCCGTGGTGGATCGTCGAAGCGGTCGACAAGAAGCGCGCGCGGCTGAACTGCATCAGCCATCTCCTCAGCCAGGTGCCTTACCAGGACGTGGAGCGGCCGCCGGTCGTGCTGCCGCCGCGTGTGCGCCATCCAGAATACCTTCGCGGGCCGGTCCCGCAGGACATGTACGTCCCGGCGCGCTACTGAGATCACTGTCTGTTCAGTTTCTCGCACTGCACGGGCGCTAGAAAAATCTGGACGCGCGCGGATACGCCCCGCACAATACTCGTCGCACCAGTGCATCGCAGAATGCCAGTGCGACGATGCGGGGAAGGGAACGACAGATGACGCCGAGGCGCGAGTCCGGCTTCTTTGCGCGCGTCTCGCGTGCCGGTCGCAACATCATCGGCCTCGATTTGGCGCGATTTCGCGCGGCGGAAACCGTTCGCGAGGATGACGATCCGCGCGATCGATCGACGACCGGCATCCCGGTCATCGACATCCCGGTCTACAGCTTCGACGATGCGCCGGACCTTCCCGCGGCAGAGCTTCGCCAGTTGCTTGGCGGCAAGGGCGCGGGTCTGGTCGAGATGCGCCGGCTTGGCGTGCCGGTGCCTGCCGGCTTTGTGCTCGGCACCGGGCTTTGCCAACGCTTTCTTGTCTCAGGCTGGCCGGAAGGGCTCGATGACGCCATTGAAGCGAAGCTCGCCGCGCTGGAAAGGACGGTCGGACAACGTCTCGGCGATGCCAAAACGCCGTTGCTGGTCTCGGTGAGATCCGGCGCGCCGGTGTCGATGCCCGGCATGATGGATACCATCCTCAATCTCGGAGCGAATCGGGCGACGATCTCTGCCCTTGCGGCGCAAACGCAGGACGAGCGTTTCGCGCTAGATACATGGGCCCGCTTCAGCCGCATGTATGCTTCGACGGTGTTCGGACTTTCTGCCGACAGGCTGGGCGAAGCTCCCGCAGCCGGCGCGCCGGCGGCGATTCTGCGGGCCGATATCGATAAAGTGCGCGGCCTTTGCGCGCGCCTGAAGACGCCGATCCCCGACGATCCGCGCGCGCAATTGCGCGGCGCCATCGCGGCGGTGTTCCGTTCGAGCCGCTCGGAGCGGGCGCGGGTCTTCTGCGAACGGGAGGGGTTGGCGCAGGAAATCCCGACTGCTGTGATGATTCAGGCCATGGTGTTCGGCAACATGGGAGCGTCATCCGGCACAGGCGTCGCCTTCTCGCGCAATCCATCCACCGGCGCGAACGAGCCTTACGGTGATTTCCTGATCAACGCCCAGGGCGAGGAGGTGGTATCCGGCTTGCGCACGAGCGCGCCGCTCGCAGCCATGCAGCAGCATGCTCCTGCTGCTTTCGGCGAGCTCGGCCGGATCATGCAGAAGCTTGAGCGGCACTATCGCGACCTCTGCGACATCGAGTTCACGATGCAGGAAGGTCGGCTGCACATCCTGCAGGTGCGCACCGGCAAGCGCTCGGCGATTGCGGCTGCGCGAATGGCGGTGGAGATGGTCGGCGAGGGCCTGATCACGCGCGAGGATGCGGTGCGGCGGCTGTCGGGCGAGCAGTTGGGTCAGCTCCAGTCGATCGGCAAGGTGCGCGCCGGCGCAGTCGCGATCGCATCCGGTGTCGCCGCGTCGCCTGGTGTTGCGAGCGGCGTGATTTGTCTCGATCCGGATCGGGCCGCCGTGTGGGCCTTGAGCGGACAGAACGTGATTCTGGTTCGGCCGACGACCTCGCCGGAAGATGTGCACGGCATGGTCGAGTCGGTCGGCATCGTCACGTCGACCGGTGGCATGGTCAGCCACGCCGCGCTGGTCGCCCGCGGCTGGGGCATTGCGGCCGTCTGCGGCGTGGACGGCCTGGTGTTCGAGCCGCGCTTGACGATCGGCGGCGTCGACCTGGGTGAGGGCGACCGCCTGACGATCGACGGCGGCAGCGGCGCCATCTATCTCGGCGATTGCGTGGAGGCGGGATACCAGGAGCCGGCCGAATTGCAGACGCTGCGGCATTGGGCTTCGGAACTTGGGATCGAGTTCGGCTGCGGAGACGCGCAAGGCGTCGAAGGTCCGGTCGATGCCGCAACCCAGGCCACCGAGGCTTGCGCGGTGAACGCCTTCGCGGTGATGCGTGCGCTCGCGCTGCTTGGCGTCGCCAGCGAGGAACGGCTCGCTGCATCGCTCGTGGCCACGGCAGAAACGGTGCGCCGCATCGTCGATGCGTTGGAGTCCGGCCACGTCAACCGGACACCGCGTGGCCTGCAAATCGCGCCGGCGGGGCGCACATGGCTGCAGGCGCAGCTCGATGCCGAGCGAGCCTGTATCGATCACACGACCGCCGACCGTCTGTACCGGAGTTTCATGGTGCTCGACGACGGCTTCAAGCGCTTGGTCTCGGCATGGCAGGTTAAGGTGGTGGACGGTCGCGAGGTCCGCAACGATCATGCGGATGCTGCCTACGACACTGTGGTCCGCGAAAGACTTTTAGCGTTCCACGGCGAGGCGGCGCCCCTGATTGACGAGATCTGCGTCGTCGCCTCGCGCCTGCAACCATATCGCTCGCGCTTTGCCCGTGCATCGGCCGCCGTTGCCGCCGGCGACGGATCGATGATCGCGAGCCCCTTGAAGGACAGCTATCACACCATCTGGTTCGAACTGCATGAAGAGCTGATGCATTTGTCAGGCCGCAGCCGCGCGGCAGAAGAGGCGAAGGCGAACGAGCGGGGGACGGCATAGCAAAGAGCAACGAGAACGCGACAAGCGTCGAAAATGCAAAACCGATCAGGGAGGGCGTCACGTGGCGGGTACGCATTGGATGGTTGAAGGCAGGATCGACCCACGTTGGCCGATCAACACGCGCGGCAACATCGGCGAAGTGTTTCCGGAAGTCCTGACACCGCTCTCATACGGATTGGGCGTGCTCGCGGCGGAGGGCGGTTGGCGCGACGCCTATCGAGCGATCGGCATCTTCAGCAAAAGCGATTTCAAGAACGACGAGCCGGTGATCATCGGATTGTATGCCGGGTACGGCTATCTCAATGTGTCCTACCTGCGCATGATCGGCGTGCGCGCGCCGGGCTCGTCGCCCGAGGCGATCGACGCGACGCTGATCGGCGAAGGCAACCCGCCACCCTATGTGGCGCAAAAGGGCGACAAGAACCTCCTGGCGTCGCTGAAGATCCTGCTCACGGTGCTGAAGGCGCTGGGCACCAAGGCGCCGCCGCCGATCGTCGACGAGACCTACAAGATCGTCGCCGAGTGGGAGGCGCGCTGCCCACCGCTCGATGCCAGCGATGAAACCTTGCTCGCATACATGCGTTCGTTCCCGCCGGTGTTCAGGAAGGTCTTCTGCAACCACCTGATCACGACCTCGATCGCCGCGATCGTCAGCGGCATTCTTGCCGACAACGCCAAGGCCGCCGGCGCACCCGGTTTGGCGACGCACCTGATCGGCGCAGCGGGCGATGTGCTTTCGGCTTCCTATTCGCAGGAGCTCTATGAGCTCGCCAAGGTGGTGCGCGGCAATCCGGCGCTCTCGGCAGCCTTCGCCGGCGGCACCTCGGGCCTTGTGGATCGCCTGAAGGTGATGCCGGAAGCGGCTGCGTTCAATAAGTTATTCGAAGGTTTCATCGCGCGGCATGGCCATCGCGGGCCCAACGACTGGGAGCTGTCGTCGCGCACCTGGGAGAATACGCCCGAGCTGGCATTGGTGGCGATCGACCGCATGCGGCTTGCCGAGCACGACCTCTCACCTGCGACGCGCTTGCACGACATGGAGGCGCGTCAGCAGGCTGCCGTCGAGAAAGTGCTGCCGCACGTCAAGCTGCTCGACAAGGGTAACTTCAAGAAGGCCGTCAAGGCGCTGCCGCACTGGACCCGCGCCCGCGAGGCGACCCGCGACCGGGCGGTGCGCACTGGCGCGACGCTGAAGCGCGTGTTCCGCGAGCTGGTGCGTCGCGCCGCGGCCAACGGCGGCGTCGAGGATCCGCGCATGGTGGCGATGCTGAAGTTCCACGACGAACTGCCGCAATACCTGCGCGACCCGGCAAGCCTCGTTCCGGTCATCCGCGAACGCTGGGCGCTGCGCGAACGCTTTGCCGCGGTGACGCCGCCGTTCTTCATCACCTCGCAGGACGAGGTGCCGAGCATCGAGCAGATGGAAGCAGCGCAGGCGGCCAGACCGAAACAGGCGGCGGTCGGGGATATGCTGAAGGGCGACGGTGGTTCGCCGGGCATCGTGCGCGGCCGTGCACGCATCGTTCTCGACCCCGCCGACGCACGTGGCCTCACGCCCGGGGACATCCTCGTCGCACCGCTGACCGATCCGGCCTGGACGCCATTGTTCCTCCCGGCCGCCGCAGTGGTCGTCAATGTCGGCGCGCTCATGAGCCACGCCGTCATCGTCTCGCGCGAGCTCGGCATACCGTGTGTCGTGGCCATCGCCGGAGCCACGGAACGGATCGCCGACGGATCGATGCTGGAGGTGGACGGCACGGCAGGAACGGTGACGGTGCTGGCGGCATGAGGTCAGCGCGCGTAGCGGATCTTGCCGGCCGGTGACATGTCGTAACCGGTCAGATCCACAGCACGTTGCTTGAGGCGATTTTCAGCGGTGAGGGCGATGAGCGCCTGTATGGCCGGCTGGAAATACGAACGCTGCCGCATCAGGAGATCGAAATTCTCGAACAGCAACGGCTCGAAATCGAGGCCGGCGGATTTCGCCGCGGCGCGCGTCGCAATTCCGCAATCGGCCTGGCCCGATCGCACCGCGGCTGCAAGATCGGGTCCGGTGAGGCATGGCGGCTCGAGTCGCTTCAGGTCGCGCTCCTTGATGCCCGCGCGCTTCAAAAGCACGTCGAACAGCATCTGCGCGCCGGCGCCCGGCTGTCTGACCGCCATGGTCGCGCCGGTCGCGAGCACATCGGCGACGTTGTGCAGGCTTTTCGGATTGCCCGGCGGCAGCAGCAATCCTTGCTCACGCCGCGCGAAGCCGACCAGGACGGCATCATGCAGCGCAGCATTCGCCTGCACGGCGGCGATGTTCGCATCGGCCGCAGCATCGGCGCTGTCGGAGTGAAAATGGATCGCTGCGGCGACTACCTCGCCGCGCAGCAGCCGCCTCACGCCGCTTTCGGTACCCTCGGTGAGCGTCGCAAGGCCCGATCCGGATTCGCGCAGCGCCCACTCCAGCAGCGAATCCTGACTGCCACCGACGATCGGCGGCGGATCGCCCTCCGTCATTCCCGCAGGTCGCGTCAGGCCTGAGCGCAGCCAGCGGTCGAGCTCCTCGCGCGGGAACAGCCACTTGCCTGTGACCTTGGTGCAGGGGATCGCGCCTGCTGCCACCAGCTCATAGAGCTTGCGCTCGCCGAGTCGGATGTAACGGGCTGCCTCGCTGGTGTTCAGCAGATCCATCATCCTGCATTCTTATGCATATTCCTGCACAACTTCAATCCAATTGACAGCAAGAAGTCTTGCGCAGGAAAGTGCAGCAAAGAGGAGAGGAAATGCGGGACGGACTTGATGCGTGGCAACTGATCGCCGCCGGCGACGCGACGCTGTTTGCGATCGTGCAGTTGTCGCTTGTCGTCAGTCTGTCCGCCGTGGCGATCGCTGCCTTGATCGGCCTGCCGCTTGGCGCGTTGCTGGCGCTGACACGGTTTCCCGGGCGCAGCGCGGTCATCGTTGTCCTCAACGCTTTCATGGGTTTGCCGCCGGTGGTCGTCGGCCTTGCCGTCTACCTGCTGCTGTCGCGATCCGGTCCGCTCGGCAATTTCGGCATCCTGTTCACGCCGCTCGCCATGGTGATCGCCCAGGCGATCCTCATTCTGCCGATCATCGCTGCGCTGTCGCGTCAGACCATTGAGGACCTTTGGCTCGAATATCGCGACGAACTGACCGCCATGGATGTCGGTCCCGCCGGCCGCGTTGCGACGCTGCTGTGGGACGCGCGCCTCAGTCTCCTCACCGCCTTGCTCGCGGGCTTCGGCCGCGCTGCAGCCGAAGTCGGCGCGGTGATGATCGTCGGCGGCAACATCGACGGCTTTACGCGCACCATGACGACGACCATCGCGCTCGAGACCTCGAAAGGCAATTTGCCGTTGGCACTGGGGCTCGGACTTGTTCTCATCGCGCTGGTCGTTGCGATCAACGCCGCGGCCTGGAGCGTGCGCGCCTGGTCCGAACGGCAGGCGGGCTGACGATGCGCGCGCCGATCAACGATCTTCCCGTGGTGTTCGATCGCGTCTCGTTGCGCGCCGGCAGCACGGACATTCTCGATCGCATCAGCGCCACCATCGAGCCTGGTGCGCCGACGCTGGTGGTCGGGCCGAACGGTGCGGGCAAAAGCACCTTGCTGCGGCTGTGCATGGGTTTGGCCACTCCGACCGAAGGCCGCATCACATGGGGCGGCCGCACGGATGCAAAGCCGACCCGGCGGGCATTCGTGTTTCAGCGGCCGGTGATGCTGCGGCGGACCGTGGCTGCAAACCTCGCCTACAGTCTGGCGCAAGCCGGCGTGGCGCGCGACGAGCGTGCAGCACGTGTCGCGCGGCTGCTTGAACAGGTCGGTCTGTCGGAGCTGGCGACGCGTCCTGCGCGGCGGCTGTCCGGCGGCGAGCAACAGCGTCTCGCCCTTGCCCGCGCGCTCGCTCGCGACCCCGATCTGCTGCTGCTCGATGAACCGACCGCGAGCCTCGATCCCGCCGCAACGCGCAGCGTCGAGGAGATCGTTCGCGCCGCGGCGCTTTCCGGCATCAAGGTCGTGATGGCATCGCATGATCTCGGCCAGGTGCGGCGCCTTGCCGGCAACGTGATGTTCCTCGTCCGCGGTGCGGTGCGCGAGCACGTCGCGACGGAAGCGTTTCTCAACACTCCGTCGACGCCGGAGGCGGCAGCCTTCGTACGCGGCGATCTCGTCGTCTGAACTTTCGCAACAGGAGCGGTCCTGCCATGTTGAACCATCGCCTTTCATTCGCGCTTGCGATCTCCGCCTGTCTTGTCCTCAGCGCACCCGCGCTGGCGCAGGACAGATCCATCGTCGTCGCCTCGACGACATCGACGCAGGACTCCGGGTTGTTCGGGCACATCCTGCCGCTGTTCAAGACCAAGAGCGGCATCGACGTGAAGGTCATTGCGCAAGGCACGGGCCAGGCGCTCGACACGGCGCGGCGCGGCGACGCTGACGTCGTGCTCGTGCACGCCAAGTCGCAGGAAGAAAAGTTCGTCGCCGACGGATTTGGCGTGAAACGTTCCGACCTGATGTACAACGATTTTGTGCTGATCGGACCGGGAAGCGATCCCGCCGGTGTCAAGGGGTCGACTGATATCGTTGCGGCGCTTCAGGCGATCCAGAAGAAGGCGGCGCCGTTCGTGTCACGCGGCGACAAGTCCGGCACGCACGCGGCCGAGCTTGCGCTCTGGAAGCAGGCCGGCATCGAGATCGATACCGCAAAAGGCCCGTGGTATCGCGAGATCGGGCAGGGCATGGGCGCTGCGCTGAACATGGCCGGTTCGACCAATGCCTATGTGCTTTCCGACCGTGGCACCTGGCTGTCGTTCAAGAATTCGGGCGACCTGGTGATTTCGGTCGAAGGCGACCGGCGGCTGTTCAACCAGTACGGCGTCATCCTCGTCAATCCGGCGAAGCACCCGACGGTCAAAAAGGACTTGGGCCAAACCTTCATAGACTGGCTATTGTCCGACGAAGGGCAGGCGGCGATTGCCGGCTACAAAATCAACGGCAAGCAGCTGTTCTTCCCGAATGCCGACCGCAAGGCATCCTGACGGCGCGTTATTTTGACTTGGTCTGATCCGGCGGGCAGTCGGGCCGCACTTTCATCGGCTCGCCGTTGCTCTGCACCGTTGGCGCGGCGGAACTGGCATGCCCGCTGGCGGATGGAAGGATGGCGTTCTTCTCGATAGCCATCGAGCTTGCGGTGCTGCCGGTGGTCTGGTCGCTGCCGGCCGCCGCCGCCGAAGGCGTGCAGCTCGTTTCCGGCTTGTTGTCCGCCGGCGCCGAGGTCTGCGCAAGTGCAGGCGTTGCGGCAAGCAGGGCGGCAATGACAATGAAACGGGCGTGCATCTTTGGCTCCTGTGCAGGAAGAATTCCCTTCGAACCTCCATGGCAACGTCCCGTCGACATGATAGTTCCTTCTGTGCTGTTGCTAACGGCCTGCGTGATGGGCCACCATCGGGCATGACCGGGACACAGCGGCTGACTGCCGCACTGACTTCGCTGGATGCCGCTCTGGCAAGGCTTCTCGACGGCGTGCAAGCCGTCGCGCCCACCGAGGTGCCGCTCGCCGAAGCGATCGGTTGTGTAGCCGCCGAGATGCCGAAGTTCGGCACGTCGCTGCCGCCATTCGACATTGCGATGACCGACGGCTGGGCAACGCGCGCGCAGGATATCGCCGGTGCCTCGTCCTATGCGCCGGTGGTGCTTCCGGCGCCTCCGGTGTGGGTGGAGGCGGGCGATCGGCTGCCGGACGGCTGCGACTGTGTGATCGATGAGAGCGCCGTTGAGCGGAGCGGGCCGATGTTTCAGATCGTCAGCGAAGCGATACCGGGCGAGGGGATCCGCCGGGCCGGCGAGGACGTTGCCGCCGGCGCTGCGCTGTTCGCTGCGGGACGACGCGTTGCGGCCACGGATCTGACAGGCGTCCGCGTCGCCGGGCGGGAGACGCTGCCGGTTCGGCGTCCACACGTGCAGGTGATCGGCGTCCCTGCGCACGACGGTCGCAATACGTCCGCCGAATTCATCGCTGCGTCGGCGCGCGAAGCCGGCGCGCGGGTGACGTTGACGATTGCTGTTGCGCGCGATGCTCAGTTGATTGCGTCGGCCATTGGCGACGATGCGCACGATCTGCTGCTGCTTGTCGGTGGCAGCGGGACCGGACGCAGCGACGCGGCGGTCGCCGCGCTGGCTGCGCGCGGCAACATTGCCGCGCATGGATTGGCGTTGCGTCCGGGGCGGACCGCAGCGATCGGAAAGATTGGGTCAACACCTGCTATCGCAATCCCGGGTGTGCCCGCTCATGCACTGGCGGTGTGGCTGGCCGTTGCGCGGCCGACGCTCGACCGGCTGACACTGCATGCGCCGCGACAGGCCGGCGTTCGGCCGCTGCTAAGGAAAATTGCGTCGGCGATCGGCTTTGCCGAACTTGTCCTGCTCAAGGCGGTTGACGGAAACTGGGCGCCGCTGGCGTCAGGCGACCTTCCGCTCGGACAAATCGCTGCCGCCGATGCCTGGCTGATCGTGCCGGGTGACAGCGAGGGCTATGCCGCCGGCACACAGGTCGGCGCGCTGCCGCTTCGGGATATCGCATGAGTGCCGAGATGACGAAACCTTCCGCTCCCTCGCCCGGCGCTGTCGCGCAAGAGCAGTTCCTGACCATCCTGTCGCGCGAGGACGCGCTGGCGCGCTTCGAAGCCGCGCTGTTTCCGCGCGAGCTCGCGAGCGAGGTTCGTTTGCTCGGCGACGCACTCGGATTTCCGCTGGCGCATGACGTGGTGGCGGCCGTCGATGTGCCGCCGTTCGATCGCTCCAATGTCGATGGCTTTGCCGTGCGTTCGGCCGATCTTGCATCCGCGGGCGAGGCGGCCGCGGTGCGGCTGTCGCTGAACGGCGAGACGATCGCCTGCGGCACCGCGCCGACCCTGGCCGTGATGCCGGGAACGGCGACGCCGATCGCGACCGGCGGGCCGCTGCCGCGCGGCGCCGATGCCGTGGTGATGGTCGAGCATAGTGAGCCCGCGGGCGAGCGTGCAGTGGATATCCGCCGTGCCGCAACTGCGGGCCAGTTCGTGTCGTACGCGGGATCGGACATTGCGCGCGGCGAGGTGTTGCTGCGCGCAGGCACAGTGATCGGCTCGCGCGAGATCGGCATGCTGGCGGCATCAGGTGTTGCGCGCGTAAGCGTCGTGCGAAGGCCGCGCGTCGCGATCATCTCCACCGGTGACGAACTGGTGCAGCCCGGTGAGCCGTTGCGGCCGGCCGCGATCTACGACACCAACGGCGCGATCGTCACGGCGGCGATTGTGGAGAACGGCGGCGATGCCTCGTTCCTCGGTGCGTTCCCCGACGAGGAGACGGCGCTCGAAAAGGTCATCCGCGAGGCGTTGCGCGCGTTCGACATGGTCGTGATGTCCGGCGGCACGTCGAAAGGCGAGGGCGATGTCTGCCACCGCATCGTTGCCCGGTTGGGCAAGCCCGGCATCGTCGCGCACGGCGTGGCGCTGAAGCCCGGCAAGCCGCTGTGTCTTGCGGTGAGCGACGGCAAGCCGGTGATCATTCTGCCCGGATTTCCAACCTCGGCGATGTTCACGTTCCACGACATGATCGTGCCGGTGCTGCGCCGGCTCGCCGGCTTGCCGCCGCGCGCCGATGCGCAAGTTGCTGCGAAGGTGCCGGTGCGCATCGCCTCCGAGCCTGGCCGCGCCGAATTCGTCATGGTGTCGCTGGTCGAAGCGGACGACGGGCTGATCGCCTATCCCTCCGGCAAGGGATCTGGCGCGATCACATCCTTCGCGCAGGCCGACGGCTTCCTGCGGATCGATGCGCTCGCCGACCAGATGCCGGCGGGCACTGCAACGCAGGTGACGCTGTTCACGCCACATGTTCGCGCGCCCGATCTCGTCATCGTCGGCAGCCATTGCACTGGCCTCGACATCGTCACGGGTGACCTCGCGCGCGCCGGGTTGTCGGTGCGCTCGATCGCGGTCGGCAGTCTCGGCGGGCTGGCCGCGGCGCGGCGTGGCGAGTGCGATCTCGCCCCGATCCACCTGCTCGACGAAGCAACTGGGAGCTACAACACGCCGTATCTCGCCGAAGGCCTTGAACTGGTGCCGGGCTGGCGGCGCATGCAGGGCATCGTCTTTCGCGAGGGCGATGCGCGTTTCGCGGGCCTCGGCGCCGAAGCAGCCGTGCAGGCTGCGCTGAGACTTCCGTCGTGCCTGATGGTCAACCGCAATCAGGGCGCGGGCACCCGCATCCTGATCGATCGCCTGCTCGGTGGCGCGCGCCCCGACGGCTACTGGAATCAGCCGCGGTCGCACAACGCGGTGGCGGCAGCCGTCGCGCAGCATCGCGCCGACTGGGGCATGACCATCGCGCCGGTGGCGCATGCGAACGGGCTGGGGTTCATTCCCTTTGCCGAAGAACACTATGACTTTGCCCTGGTAACCGCGCGCAGGTCGCGGCCGGCCGTTCAGGCATTTCTCGCTGCATTGCGCTCGGAGGCGAACCGCAGGGCGCTGGAGGCCGCCGGCTTTCGACCGGCATAGCTGCGCCGGGCCGGAATACCGCAACAACCGACGGCAATGGACGTCGGTCCAGTGGCGGCGTGCCGTGTCTGATCGCTACGCCTCTTTGTCGCGCGTGATTCCGGCGCCGCTCCGTTTACTTGCCCAGCAACTCTTCGCTACTGTGACTGCAAGAGCGGGAAGATACCCGCGATCAAAAACAACAAACCACAAGATTTGAGGGGAGACGCACATGGCGGAGGTCGCGTTTACGATCAACGGGAAAGCTGCGCGTGTCGACGCCGAGCCGGATACGCCGCTGCTCTGGATCATCCGCGAACATCTGAAGCTCGCAGGAACCAAATTCGGGTGCGGTGTCGCCGCTTGCGGCGCATGTACCGTGCATCTCGACGGCAAGGCCGTTCGGTCCTGCCAGACCCGCCTTTCGGACATCGGTGGGCGCAAGGTCACGACCATCGAGGGATTGTCGGAGACCGGTGACCACCCGCTGCAGAAGGCCTGGATCACCGAGCAGGTGCCGCAATGCGGCTACTGCCAGTCCGGCCAGATCATGCAGGCGGCCGAGCTTCTGGCGACGACGAAAAATCCGTCCCGCGAGCGCATCATCGAACATATGGACGGCAATCTGTGCCGCTGCGGCACCTACCCGCGCATCGTGCGTGCCATCGAACGCGCTGCGAAGGAGGCCTGATCATGACGCGCAGAGGACATCATCCCGCGACGCAGGGTTTGAGCCGCCGTCAGGTTCTTGCCGGCAGCGCCGGCTTGTCGTTTGTGTTCGCGCTTGGGGCGCCCGTGATGGAAGGCCTGCAGGCCCACGCCGCGACGCCTGGAAAGCTCAACGCCTATGTCAACATCGCGCCTGACGGATCGATCACGATCATGGCGCCGGCCCCGGAGATGGGGCAGGCGGTGAATACATCGATTCCGCTGATTGTCGCCGAGGAGCTGGACGCCGATTGGTCAAACGTGAAGATCGAGCAGTCGCCGGTCGCGCCCGAATACGACCACCCGATCTTCAAGGCCCAATTCGCCGTCGCCAGCGTGACGCTCCGCGGCTATTGGGCTCCATGCCGTGTGGCCGGCGCGCAGGCACGGCGCGTGCTGATCAACGCTGCGGCGGAGCATTGGGGTGTACCGGCAGCCGAACTGACGACGGAGCCGAGCACTGTGGTTCATGCCGCATCCGGCCGCAAGATGAGCTACGGCGAGATCGCAGGCTTCGCCAAGGTTCCGGAGAAGTTGCCGGAGATCAAGCCGGAGGAGCTCAAGCCGGTCGCGCAATTCCGTCTGATCGGCAAGGACGTGCCGCGCTTTGACGTTCCTGACAAAGTGACGGGCATGCCTCTCTACGCCATCGACGCTCAGGTTCCGGGGATGCTGTACGGCACAATTGTCCGACCCCCGTACAAGGGATCGGGCCCGAAATCCTTCAATCGCGATGAGATCAAGAAGCAGGCCGGCATTGTCGAGGCGGTCGCCTTCGATCATGCAATCGGCATCGTCGGTGAAAGCGTCATGGCCGTTTTCAACGCGCGCCAAAAGGTGAAGGCCGAGTGGCGCGAGGCCGCGGGCGCGAAGGTGAATTCGGTTGCCGACCTGCAGGCATATCTCGCCGATGTGCGCGATCCCGCGAAGAAGGGAGTCGTCGGGCGCAAGACCGGTGATGCCGATGCCGCGCTCGCGGGTGCCGCGCGCGTCCATGCCAGCGACTTCACCAACGATTACGTTTACCACGCGCAGCTGGAGCCGCATTCCTGCACCGCCTGGGTGAAGCCGGACGGTGTCGAGGTCTGGACCAGTACGCAATGGCCGACGAAATCGGTGACCGCTGCTGCTGAAGCCGCCGGCGTGCCGCCCGCGAACGTCAAAGTGCATTTGTCGCAGATGGGTGGCAGCTATGGACGCAACGCGTTTGTCGAGTATGTGACGGACGCGGTGCTGCTGTCGAAGGCGGTCCAGAAGCCGGTGAAGATGATCCAGAGCCGGGAGGACGATCTTTTGTACGGCCGGTTCCGGCCGATGGCTGCGCAACGCATCGAGGTCGGTCTCGATGCCGCCGGCAAGATCCTCGGCTGGCGTCATCGCATCGCTGCGGAGACGGTGGTGCCCTATATCTATGGGCAGGCCCGCATGGATGCGCAGAAGGGCGTCGATCACATCGTGGTCGCCGGTGCCGACATGCCCTTCTATGACGTGCCGTCGCACACGACGGAGCACATCTATGAGGAACGCGGCGTGCGCACCGCCGCCTGGCGCGGCATCGGCGCGGGCTACACCAACTACGCCATCGAAGTGGTCATCGATGAGCTCGCCCGACAGGCCAAAAAGGATCCGCTGGAGTACCGCCTGGCGCTTCTGAAGGATCCGCGCGCGCGCAAGGTCGTCGAGACGGCGGCGCGCATGGCCGATTGGGGCAGCAAGCGCGAAGGCCGTGCGCTCGGCCTTGCCTATGGCAAGCTTGGACTGCCGCCGGTCGGCTTCTCGATGTCTGGAACGGTTGCCGAAATCTCCCTCGACCGCAGGAACGCGCAAATTCGGGTGCACAATCTGTGGTGCGCCGTCGATGTCGGTTTGGCGGTGCAGCCGGACAATATCGTCGCCCAGATCGAAGGCTCGCTGATCTATGCGCTGGGCAGCGCGCTGAAGGAGCGGGTCACGATCAAGGACGGGCAGGTCGAGCAGACCAATCTCCACGACTACCAGGTGTTGCGTATGTCGGAGATCCCGCAGATGCATGTGGAGATCATCCGCAGCGGCGAGACGCCATTGCCCGTCGGCGAACTTGGAATTTCCGGCACGGCGCCTGCAGTCGCCAACGCGTTCATGGCGATCACCGGGCAGCCGCTGAGGGCGATGCCTTTCACGCCGGAACGCGTGCGCAACGTGTTGGCGCGGTCCTGATCGCTTCTTTCCAAGCCCTGTCGCAGCGATGCGGCGGGGCTCCTACTTCGCAAGCGCCGCCAGCCGCTCGGCTTCGGCGATATCGTCGACCGTATTCGCGTTGAAGAACGGATCGACCGGTTCGACCGGCCACGTCACGGTCGCGAGCGGGTAGCGCGCGGTCCAGCGATCGATCTTGCGGATGTCTTCCACCACCAGCGCGTGCCGCAGTTCGTCGCGCAAGCTCACCTGCCACAGTCCGATCACCGGATGGATCTGTCCGTCCGACGCCGCGACCGCCAGCTGCGCGTTCTCGCTCTCGCGCGCCCGCTGCAGCCGCGCGACGAGATCGCGCGGCAGGAACGGGCAGTCCGTCGCAGCACTCAACACCCATTTGGTCTCGGGCCGGTTTGCTGCGGCCCAGTCGAGCGCTGTGAGGATGCCGGCGAGCGGTCCCGCAAAGCCTTCCACCGTGTCGGCGACCACCGGCAGGCCAAATGCAGCGAAGCGCGCCGGATCGCCGTTGGCATTGAGGATCAGGCCGTCGCACTGCGGCGCAAGCCGCGCGATCACGTGATCGAGAATTGTCCGCCCGCCGATTGTCTTTAGCGGCTTGTCGCCGCCGCCCATCCGCCGCGCCAGCCCGCCCGCCAGCAGCGCCCCGAGGGTTGCCGGCCGCTCAGTCGTCATCGCGGCCGCCCTTGCGCTTCGAGCGCATGGATTCTTCCTCGACATAGTCGAGGTTCTGGTCGAACACGATCCGCTCCTGCCCGGACAGCGCGATGAAGCGCTTTCCGCGCGCGCGCCCGATCAGCGTGAGGCCAACTTGGCGCGCGAGCTCGACGCCCCACGCGGTGAAGCCGGAGCGCGAGACGAGAATGGGGATTCCCATCCGCACGGTCTTGATCACCATCTCCGAGGTAAGCCGTCCGGTCGTGTACATGATCTTATCGGCGACGTTGACGTTGTGGCGGTAGGCCCAGCCGGCGATCTTGTCGACCGCGTTGTGCCGGCCGACATCTTCCATGTAGCAGACCGGCTCGCCCTTTTCGCACAGCACGCACCCGTGGATCGCCCCGGCCTCGAGATAGAGCGACGGCGCAGTGTTGATCGCCTGCGTCATCTGGTAGAGCCACGACGTGCGCAACTCCGCCTGCGGCAGCACCGCACCCTCGATCGCTTCCATCAGGTCGCCGAATGCCGTGCCCTGCGCGCAGCCGGAGGTGAGCGTTTTCTTCTTCAGCTTCTCTTCGAAGTTGGTGCCGTGCTCGGTATAGACCACCACCACCTGCAGGTCGTCGTCGTAGACCACTTCGGTGACGACGTCGTCGGCGCGCAGCATGTTCTGGTTGAGCAGGTAGCCGAGCGCCAGATACTCCGGATAGTCGTTGATCGTCATCATCGTGACGATCTCCTGCGCATTCAGATAGAGCGTCAGCGCACGCTCGACCGGCACCCGGATCTCGGTCCTGGCGCCGGCCTGGTCGATTCCGGCCACGGCTTCGGTCAGCCGCCGGTCCGCCGGATCCGGCATCACGCGGGGAACGTTGCCTGGCCTTGCGACCGCTACCGGCTTGTCCATGATCTTGCTCGATATGGGCCTTACTCGATGACGATGCGCGGCGCGGGCCGGCCGGCGGCGCCGATGCCGGACCAGACGCTGCGCGCGATCTCTATATAATGCCTGGCGTGCACTCCGTCAGGCTCGGTCGCGACCACCGGACGACCGTCGTCGGAGGTTTCGCGCAGCTGCATCGCAAGCGGGACTTCGCCGAGAAAGGGAATGCCGAGCTTGTTCGCCTCGGCGCGCGCGCCGCCATGGCCGAAAATCGGCGTCATGCGGTTGCAGGCCGGGCAGCAGAAGTTCGACATGTTCTCGACCAGCCCAAGCAGAGGCACGTTGACCCGGCGAAACATGCCGATGCCGCGCCGCGCATCGAGCAACGCGAGGTCCTGCGGTGTGCAGACGATCACCGCTCCGCTAAGCGGCGTCTGCTGCGCGATGGTGAGCTGCGCGTCGCCGGTGCCAGGCGGCAGGTCGACCACCAGCACGTCGAGTTCGCCCCAGACGACCTCCCGCAGCATCTGCGTGATCGCCGACATCACCATCGGCCCGCGCCAGATCATCGCCAGGTCCTCGTCCACGAGGAAGCCGACCGACATCACCTTGACGCCGAAGCGTTCCATCGGCTCCAGCTTGCGCTCCGCGGTCATGCGCGGCTTCCCGCGCAGGCCGAACAGTTTCGGCTGCGAGGGTCCGTAGACGTCGGCGTCGAGAACGCCGGTCTTGTGTCCGAGCGCGGCGAAGCCGAGCGCCAGGTTGCACGCCGTCGTCGACTTGCCGACGCCGCCCTTGCCGGATGCGACCGCGATCACATGCTTGATGCCGGGAACGCCCGGCGCGCGCGAGGTCGCTTGCGGTCTTGGATGCGGATGTGTGACTGACACGAAGGCTCTCTGCTACGATCCGATCGGATCGCCTTTCTTACGCTCGCGCGCACGCAAATAATCGTCGGTGGTCATGACCGGCGGCCGCTGCGGCGCAGAGTGCGGATCGAAACTCTCGTTGACCACGGCCTCGACCCGGCAGTCCGCGCACATCTTGATGACGTCGAGCCGCTTCGCGTTCTCGCCCTGGAACATCCAATGCCGTTCGCCCAGCTTGCCGAGCACGCGCTCGATCGAGCTCTTGGTGCCGAACGGTTTGCCGCAGGCGATGCAGTTGAACGGCTCTTCCTCCTTCAGCACCCGCGGCGGCGCGCTCCACGCCTTGAAGTCGAGGCGCGGCTCCAGCGTGATGACATCCTCGGGACAGGTCTGCTCGCACAGCCCGCATTGCACGCAAAGGCTCTCGGTGAAGCGCAACATTGCGCGGTCGGGATTGTCGCCGAGCGCGCCTGTGGGGCAGGCGGTGACGCAGGCATGGCAGAGCGTGCAGCCTTCGACGTTCAGCGTCACGCCGCCGAACGGCGCGCCCTTGGCGAGCGGCACGACATCGACAGGCGCAGGCGCCGCCATGTGCAATTCCCGGAACGTCGTCTCGAGCACGCCGCGCTTGGCCCCGCGCGGGATGAAGCTCGCCGGGCGCTCCGTCGCAAGGCCCACGGGTGCGCCATCGATCGCAGCGCGCAATTGATCCGGATCGTCGGTCTCGATGATGCGCACCAGGCCCGCGCCGTAGCCGAGCGAGGCCACGATCGTCTCGGTCATGTCGGTCGCCCGCCGGAGCCCTGCGATATCGTGCTTCGGCTTGGCCCTCGTCAGCAGCGAGGCACCCGCGCCGCCATAGGCGAAGACCGCGGCGATCGCTTCGGGGCCGAGCTGCGTGACTTCATTGACGAGGAGGGGAAGCACGTGAGCGGGAAGCCCGTCGCCGAAGCGTGCGAGCGCGTCGATCAGGGCTTCGCCGTGGTCGCCGTCGTGGAACAGGACGACCGCGTTGCTGCCGCCTGCCGCGCGATAAGTCTGCAGCAGCGTGCGCAGCCGTCGCATCAGCGCATCGGCGCTCGGCAGCGCATAGGCGGCAGCGCCCGTTGGGCAGGCCGACGCGCACGCACCGCAGCCGGCGCAGATCTGCGGATCAATGGCGACGCTGTCGCCATTCGGCGTGATCGCGCCGGTCGGGCACAGGTCGAGGCAGCGCGTGCAGCCGGTGATGTTGGAGCGCGAATGCGCACAGAGTGACGGTTCGAAGTGGATGAAGCGCGGCTTGTCGAAGGTGCCCACGAGATTTGCCGCGTCGGCGATCGCCCGTTCGACGGCGGCGCGGTCGGCGGGGTCGGCGCGCAGGTAGCCTGGCCGCAGGTCGGGTGCGGGGAACAGCGGCTGGCCGCCGCTGAGATCGAGGATCAGGTCGCAGCTCGACGTTGCGCCATCGCGCGGTGAGCCGAAGACAAGTTTTGCGCGCGAGGAGGGTTGCGGCGCGGCGTAGTCGTCGATGGCAAGCTCGAACTGGCCGAGGAAGCCGTGCGCGTTGCGCACGGTGCCCTTGAGCACCGGAAACCGGTTGACGCGGCGCGGCGTGACGTCGCGAGGTTTCGTCAGCAGCACGGTGATGTCGAGCCGGTCGGCGAGGCGCTCGGCCGCCTCGATCGCGACTTCGTCGCGGCCATAAATCAGCACGACGCCATTGCTCTCGAGCGTGACCAGCGCGACCGGCGGCATCTCTTCGCCGCTGGCCGCGATCAGCGCCGCCATCTTCGGTGCAGCGGCTGCGGCATCCTTCGACCAGCCTGCGGTCTCGCGAATGTTGACGAAGGTCGGCTCCGGCTTTTCGAGATCCCCGGCGACCTCCTTGAACAGCGGCGCTTCCTGGGTACACGCGATCGTGATCCCGTTTCCGTCACCGAGCGCCGTCTTGTACTGCGCGAGGTCGACGCCGCAGAGCTGGTTCGCCAGGGTGACACGCGCGGAACACGCGCGGCCGATCGCCGGCGCGTCGAGCGGCATGCTCTTCTCGCACGTGCAGATCAGCAACCGTGGCCTGGCTTCGCTCATCCTCTCCTCAACCGGCACCGTCTGCTTGTTGTCTTTCGCGTGTGCGAAGGTCGCAGTTTCCGGGCGCCGTCTTGACCGAGATAGCATAGACCGCCCAAATACAAAGGGCTTAGGGAAAATTGCTCGAATGATGGTTTCGCGCACGGCGTTTGCGGATCAGACGCTCGATCTGCCTCCGGGCTATACTTTGGTCGCACTGCGCGAGCATGGCGACGCCTTCGCGCGCGCCTGCGCGACTGCGGCGGAGGCCGGCGCCGGGACGCTGGTTTGGGTGCGCCGCTACGACCTCGTTGAGTACGCCGTGATACTGGAACCCGACGAGCCGTTGCGATCGGCGCGCCGCGCGTTGTTCGCAGGGCTGAATGCGACCGCCGACGCCATCGCCGCCCATTGTCCGCCGGAACGCGAGGTCACCTTCACGTGGCCCGATACCATCATGTTCGACGGCAGCTTGCTCGGCGGCGCCCGGCTCGGCTGGCCGAGGGATTGCGCCGAGAGCGACGTGCCCGCGTGGCTTGCCTTCGGCGTGATGCTGCGCGCGGCCGACATGGCGCACATCGACGAAGTGCAGTCGGCCGCGGGCGTGTCGCTGATGGGTGAGGGTTTTCAGATGGTCGAGACCGACGCCATCGTCGAGAGTTTCGCCCGGCATCTGATGACGGCGTTCGACAAATGGAACGAGCGCGGCTTCGACCCGATTGCGCGCGACTATCTGGAGCGGCTGCCGAAAGCCAAGGCCGGCGAGCGGCGCGGCATCGACCTGAATGGCGACCTGCTGACCAGCCTGCCGGCAACCAAGGAGCCGCCGCAGCGCACCGGCCTCGTCGACGCATTGGCGAATGCCGCGTGGTACGATGCCACCCATCGCGGTCCGAAATTCGGATGAGGCGGCCATGCTGAAATTGCCGCGCACCATCAGGCTCGATCCGTCGGACACTTTCGTGTTCGAGCGCGCGGCCGAGCCGGGCGAGTGGGCGGTCTCCGGCGCGTTCGTGTTCGTCGACCGCGATCCGGCGGAGCTTGCGCAGAAGCAGCGCGTTGCCCTGCGCTCGGGTTTCCTCGGCATCGACAGCCTCGGCTGGTCGACGCTTGCGATTGTCACCGAAGCAACGGACGCCGAAAGGGAGGCCGCCGTTGCGCGCCTCGCGGCACAATTGCTTGCGCGCTTCGGCGCGCCGGATGCGGATGCGGCGCGTCATGCAGCCGAAGCCGAGGTCGCGTTCGCGGCTTCGCTTTGCGATCATGCGCCGCAGACCCTGCTGGCCGTGCAGCGAACGGTCGAGGGCGGCGAACTGCGCGAACGTTTTCGTACGTTGAGGCCGCGCGAGATTGCGCCCGGCGGAGATCCGCTGCATGCGCAGGCGCGCGCGTTTACGTTCCACGCGGTCGAGGGCGGCGACGAAGAGACAGAACAGGTCGACCTGCGCGGATTGATCGAGGCGGATCGCAAATGAGGGAATTCTGGGTCGCATCCGGCCATCACCTGACCCGGCGCGCCGACCATGGTGGCCTGGTCGTGACGCCGGAACTGGTCATGGCCTATCTGGCGCGGCCCGAGTTGCTGCCGCCGGACGACGCGTGCGAGGCCGAGCAGGCGCTGCACGCCAGCCTGATGGCCGATCCGCTGCGCGCGGTTGCGCCGGCCGAGGTCGCCGCACTCGCCGACCCCGATGCGCGCGAGAACTGGGGCTTCATGATCGACTTCCGCGATCGGCTGGTCGCGGCTCCTTCGCTGGAAGCCCTGTATATGTCGCTCGCGCGCAAGGGCGCCGGCGATCTGCCGCCGATCTTCTTGTCGCAGCTGTGCCATCTGATCCTGCGCAATGCGCTCGAGGGGTGCGACGATCCATATGTGCTGCGCGCAGCCGAACTGTTCTATCGCAGCCAGAAGGCTGCCATCCACGACGGCGCGCTGCTGCTCGCTGACGCCGAGACGGTCGAAGCGCAGCAGCATGCGCAGCACGATCTGCACGCCTCGCCGCTCACCGCCATGTTGCAGCCGCGGGCGTTCGGCGAGATGGATGTGATGGACGACGACAACGCCTGGACCTACTGGTCGCGCTCGGATGCGCATGCGATGGCGATGAACCTTGGTGGCAATGCGAAAGCGCGCGCCGGCCTGTGCCGGGCGACCGAGCGGTGGATTTCCCACCTGACCGGCCTGACCGCCACCGTTGAAACTGTCGCCTCGATCGAGGATCGCGACTGGCGCTGGTTCATCGGCCTCGACGTCGAAGGCACGCGGATCGGCAATGCGCTGTGGAATGGCGCATCGGCCGGGGCGGATGCCGCCGAGCGCATCGTCGCACTGATGCGGCTTTCCATTGCCGATGTGGCGCTGGTGGACCAACGTGTTGGCGAGAAGCCGATCTATCTCATTCTGGCGATGGGGGCGGACAAGATCGTGCGCTTCAAGCCGCAGAACTTGATTGCAGGACTGCCGCTCGCTTCAGCGGGGCAGGCGGCGTGATCGCAGCAGGAGACGGGTGCAGGTCATGACCCAGTCATCTCGCGAAGTCGGTGTCGTGGTGCGCCGCCGCACGGTCGACAACCCGTGGATCGATCACATGTGGTCGCCGGTCATGCTGCTCGACGAGGTGCCGGCAACACCGGCGTGGAGTGTGCTGTCGAGCGAAGACGGAACGACGCTCTACTACGCCGGCTCGGCGGTGATCGATCTGTTCAGTTCGGACACCGCGAACTATCGCGACAACCTCATCGACGGCGAGCCGCGGGTATGGGTGGCGCTGCGGCAGCAGGGCGGCGGCACGGAGCTCGAGCTCACCAAGGTCACCGCCGACCCGACCGAGGGCGAAGCGCTGTTTGAAAGCGGCAGCGAGGTGATCGGCACGGTACCGATGCCGCCGGACGTCGCGGCATGGATAGCTGCGTTCGTCGACGAGTTTCATGTCGAGCGGGTGTTCCAGAAGCGCAAGCGCGACCGCGCCAACGTCGATCGCAAGCGCGGACCCGATTGGGATGGTGGGAACAGCGGATGAGCGAGGACGACAAGGGCTTTCTCGCGCGCTGGTCGCAGCGCAAGCGTGAGGCCGGCAACGCCGAAGCGAAGCCGGCCGTGCCAGACGAGCCTGCGCCGCCCGCCGAGACGATGCCAGAGGCGACGGCCGGCGAGGCCGAGCCGCCGATCGACCTGGAAAGCCTGCCGAAGCTGGAGGATCTCACCGCGAGCACCGACATGACGGTGTTCTTCAAGAGAGGCGTGCCGGAAAGCATTCGTAACGCCGCATTGCGAAAATCCTGGGCGCTCGATCCCGCGATCCGCAACTACGTCAACCCGGCGCTCGACTACGCCTACGATTGGAACACGCCGGGCGGTGTGCCTGGGGCAGGCGAACTTGCGCCCGGCACCGACATCGCGCGGATGGTCTCGCGGATCATGGGCGAGCCGCAGCCGTCGCCAGAGGCTGTGGAGAAGGCCAAGGGCACTGAGGCAGATCGTCGCGACGATTCATCCGGCCATGTTGCAGAGCACCAAGCCGACGCGACACCGCCGGTACCTTCGGTGAGATTGTCGAAGACGTCGTCGCATGAACAGCGGGCCGATGCAGCAAGCGCCGAAACGCCAACGCCTGACTCAGGCGCTGCGCATGAGGACCAAGCTCGGCCTTCCGCATCGCAACAGGAATCCCGGCGACACGGCTCAGCGCGGCCGAAGTAACAAACCCGTGTGAGACATAGGTGAGACCTATGGCTAGTTGCTTTTCGAAATAGACCAGTTCTAAATCTCAAAGAAAGGCGCTCGATAACAGACGTTTGGTTCTGATTCCAAAACAAAGATGTCCGGCTCAAGGACGCCGCATGGGGGGAGATACGGCCAACTACAATGCGGGACAGTGGACTAGAGGAAGCTATCAAGGCTGCCGGCGGAGTCGCATCTCTTGCGCGCGCAATCGGCATCGCCCAACCGTCTGTGTCCAACTGGACACGTATTCCCGCTGAGCGCGTGCTCGCGGTCGAAGCGCTCACCAGCGTGTCCCGATTCACCCTTCGTCCCGACATCTACGGAAGCGCGAAGGATGCTGCGCCGGTGAGTTCCGAAGGCAATGACATCGACGAGATCGACCATCAGCGCGCCGCCGAATACGGATTGCTCGCGCTCGTTCTGGGCAAGGCGCCCGATGCCGACACGCTGGTGCGGCTCGCGCAGCTGAAGGGCGACGCGTCCGATCTTGGCATGGCGCACATCGACCTCGCGACGGCCGCGACCGACGTGGGCGAGCGGGCGATCAGCAACGAGTTCTTCAATCTCTTCATCGGCGTCGGCCGCGGCGAAGTGCTGCCCTACGCCTCGTACTATCTGACCGGCTTCCTGCATGAGCGGCCGCTGGCGCGCGTGCGCGGGGATCTCGACCGACTGGGAATCGAACGCGCCGAGCAGACAGGCGAGCCGGAGGACCACATCGCCATCCTTTGCGAAGTGATGGCGGGGCTGGCCGCTGGTTCGTTCGAGGCGGATTTCGCCGAGCAGGCAAAATTCTTCGAACGGCATCTGAAACCCTGGGCGGGACGATTGTTCGCTGATCTCGAGCTGTCGAAGTCGGCAACGTTCTACCGCACGGTCGGTCGCGTCGGCCGCATCTTCATGGAACTGGAATCCGAGGCTTTCGCGCTGTCCGAGTGACGCGCGAAACGTCGTGTTTTGACGGGAGGAGATCGCGATGAGCAAGCGAACCGGAACCAAGCCTTCCGAAGGCAAGACACCTGAACGCGCCAATCTCGACCGCCGCCGCTTCTTCATGCTTGGCGGATCGGCCGCGGCTGCGGTCGCGGTACCGCTCGCGACGGAAGCGCAGGCAGCAGCGGAGTCCGACGCCGACAAGAAGAAGGCGCGCTACCGCGAAACTGATCACGTCAAGACGTTCTATCGCGTCAACCGCTATTGATGGACACACGCCCATGTTGATGAAGCGAAGGGAAGGATCCGCGAGCCGGACGCGTCTGCAAGGCATCGCCGCAGGCCTCGCGTCGGGCGTTCTTGATCGCCGCACGTTCCTGCGCCGCTCCGGCCTCACCGCCGGCGGCACCGTAGCGCTCGGATTGCTGCCGCTCGGCAGCGTGCGCAAGGCCGAAGCCGGCCCGCAGGTCATCGGCGCGGCAACGGAGCTGAGGAAAAACATCTGCACGCACTGCTCGGTCGGCTGCACCGTGGTCGCCGAAGTGCAGAACGGCGTTTGGGTCGGCCAGGAATCCGGCTGGGACAGCCCGCTCAATCGCGGCTCGCATTGCGCCAAGGGCGCGGCGGTGCGCGAATTGGTGCACGGCGACCGCCGGCTGAAGTATCCGATGAAGCTCGTCAATGGCGAGTGGCAGAAGGTCTCCTGGGACCAGGCGATCAACGAGATCGGCGACAAGATGCTCGAGATCCGCGCCAAGTCCGGCGCAGACTCGATGTATCTGCTCGGCTCGGCGAAGTTCTCCAACGAAGGCGGCTACCTGATGCGGAAGTTCGCCGCATTCTGGGGCACCAACTCGATCGACCATCAAGCCCGTATCTGTCACTCGACCACGGTCGCAGGTGTCGCGAACACCTGGGGCTACGGTGCGATGACGAATTCCTACAACGACATCCGCAATTCGAAGACCATCGTCTTCATGGGCTCGAACGCGGCCGAGGCGCACCCGGTGTCGCTGCAGCACATCTTGACCGGCAAGGAAATCAACCGCGCCAACATGTTCGTGCTCGACCCGCGCTTCACGCGCACGGCCGCGCATGCGACCGAGTATGTGCGCTTCCGCGGTGGCACCGACATCGCGGTGATCTGGGGCATGCTGCACCACATCTTCGCCAACGGCTGGGAAGACAAGCAATACATCGCCCAGCGCGTCTACGGCATGGACCAGATCCGCGCCGAGGTGGCGAAGTGGACGCCCGATGAAGTCGAGCGCGTCACCGGCATTCCTGGCGAGCAGCTGAAGAAAGTCGCCGAGACCTTCGCCAAGCAGCGTCCATCGACCTTCATCTGGTGCATGGGCGGCACCCAGCACACGGTCGGCACGGCCAACGTTCGCGCCTACTGCAACCTGCTGCTTGCAACCGGCAACGTCGGCGTGTTCGGCGGCGGCGCCAACATCTTCCGCGGCCACTGCAACGTGCAGGGCGCGACCGACATCGGCCTCGATATCACCTCGCTGCCGCTCTACTACGGCCTGGTCGAGGGCGCGTGGCGGCACTGGGGCCGCGTCTGGGAGGTCAGCTACGACTATCTGCAGTCGCGCTTCGACGAAGTGCCGGCGAAGGCCGGCCGTCCGGCGCGCACGAAGAAGCAGAACATGGAACTGCCGGGTATTCCCTGGACCCGCTGGTTCGACGCGACGCTGGCCAAGCCGGACGATGTCGATCAGCGCGACACCGTCAAGGGCGTGTTCATCATGGGCCACGGTGGCAACACCATTCCGCGCATGACGGAGATGGTGAAGGGACTGGAGGCGCTCGAGCTACTGGTAGTGGCCGACCCGCATCCGACCACCTTCGCCGCGATCTCGAACCGCAAGAACGGCACCTACCTGTTGCCGGCCTGCACGCAGTTCGAAACAGACGGTTCGCGCACCGCGTCGAACCGTTCGCTGCAATGGGGCGAGCAGATCGTCAAGCCGATCTTCGAATCGAAGGACGACTACGAGATCCTCTATCGCCTGTCGGAGAAGCTCGGCTTCGCCGACCAGATGTTCAAGAACATCAAGGTGGAAAACAAGCGGCCTTCGCCGGAGGATCTGCTGCGCGAGATCAATCGCGGCGGCTTCTCCACCGGCTATTCCGGCCAGTCGCCGGAGCGGCTGAAGGCGCATATGAAGAACCAGGGCAAGTTCGACCTGGTGACGTTGCGCGCGAAAGCCGACGAGCCGGAGATCGGTGGCGACTACTACGGCTTGCCGTGGCCGTGCTGGGGTACGCCGCAGATCAGGCATCCGGGCACGCACACCCTCTACAACACCAACCTGCATGTGAAGGACGGCGGCGGTACGTTCCGCGCGCGGTTCGGGGTGGTGTACGAGGAGAAGCAGCCGGACGGCACGGTGAAGAACGTGAACATGTTGTCCGAAGGCTCCTACAGCCTTGGCTCGGAGATCACCGACGGCTATCCGGAGTTCACCTATGGCCTGCTGAAGAAGCTCGGCTGGGACAAGGATCTCACCGAAGCGGAACTTGCGACCATCAACCGGATCGGCGGCAACAACCCGGACGGCGTCGGCTGGGCGGTCGATCTGTCCGGTGGCATCATCCGCGTGACGATCGCGCACGGCGTGATGGCCTACGGCAACGGCAAGGCGCGCGCGGTTGCGTGGAATTTGCCGGACCCGGTGCCGGTGCACCGCGAGCCGATCTACACGGCGCGGCCTGAACTCGTCGCAAAATATCCGACGCGGCCGGACGGACGCCAGTTCCGCATGGCCAATATCGGCTTCGCGATTCAGAAGGCGGCGGTGGAGAAGGGGCTCGCCAAGCAGTTCCCGATCATCCTCACCTCCGGCCGTCTGGTCGAATACGAAGGCGGTGGCGAGGAGACGCGCTCGAACAAGTGGCTGGCCGAACTGCAGCAGGACATGTTCGTTGAGATCAATCCTGGCGATGCCGCCGAGCGCGGCATCAAGGACGGCGGCTGGGTCTGGGTCACCGGCCCGGAGAACGGCTCGAAGGCGAAGGTCAAGGCGCTCGTCACCGAACGTGTCGGCAAGGGAGTGGCATTCATGCCGTTCCACTTCTCCGGCTGGTTCCAGGGCGTCGATCAGCGCGGCAACTATCCGAAGGGCAGCGACCCGATCGTGCTCGGCGAGAGCGTCAACACGATCACGTCCTACGGCTACGACCCGGTGACTGGAATGCACGAAGGCAAAGTCACGCTTTGCCAGATCGCAACGGCGTGATGAGGAGATAGACAATGGCCCGCGTCAAATTCCTTTGTGATGCCGACCGTTGCATTGAATGCAACGCCTGCGTCACCGCCTGCAAGAACGAGCACGACGTGCCGTGGGGCATCAACCGCCGCCGCGTCGTCACCATCAACGACGGCAAGCCGGGCGAACGCTCGGTGTCGATGGCCTGCATGCACTGCACGGACGCGCCATGCGCCGCAGTCTGTCCGGTGTCGTGTTTCTACACGACCGCGGACGGCGTGGTGCTGCACTCGAAGGATCTGTGCATCGGCTGCGGCTACTGCTTCTACGCCTGTCCGTTCGGCGCGCCGCAGTATCCGAAGGTCGGCAACTTCGGTTCGCGCGGCAAGATGGACAAGTGCACCTACTGCGCCGGCGGTCCGGAGGCGGACTCCACGCCGGCCGAATACGCCAAGTACGGCCAGAACCGTCTGGCGGAAGGCAAGCTGCCGATCTGCGCGGAGATGTGCTCCACCAAATCGCTGCTCGCCGGCGACGGCGCGATCATCGCCGAGATCTACAAGGAGCGGGTGATGAAGCGCGGCTACGGCACCGGCATGTGGGGCTGGAAGACCGCCTACAGCGATTCACCCACCGGCTGAGAAAGTCAGCCGTCGCGGCCCGCCGTGACGGCGTCCCATTGTGTGAAACTGGAAGGTCATAGCGCCGATGCCGAGCCTCCTTTCAAACTTGAAGTCGATCCTCGCGCCGCTTTGCCTCGCGCTCGCCTTGTCGTTCGCGGTCGCAATGCCTGCGGCCGCGCAACTCTCCTTCAAGCCGACCGAGCAGGCGGTGCAGGAGGACAAGCTGCTGGAAGCGCTGAAAGGCGGCGACAAGGTCACCGGCCGGATTACCATTCCTGATCAGACGGCCGCGAACCTGATCCAGCCGGCCGGACGCAGCTGGCGCGACTTCCAACGCTACTCGCTGCCCTGGATCGGCGGCATCGCCATCCTCGGCATGGTGGCGCTGCTGGCGGTGTTCCTGATGGTGCGCGGCCGTATTCGCGTGGAGAAGGGATTTTCGGGAAAGACGCTGGTTCGTTTTGCCAGCCTTGAACGTTTCACGCACTGGATGACGGCGACCTGCTTCATCATCCTCGGCCTGTCGGGCCTGAACATCAGCTTCGGCAAATCGCTGCTGCTGCCGTTGATCGGTCCGGAAGCATTCTCCATGCTCACGCACTGGGGCAAGATCGCGCACAATTACCTCGCCTTCCCGTTCATGCTCGGCATCGCCATCATGTTCGTAGTCTGGATCAAGGACAACATCCCTTCGCGCATCGACTGGGAGTGGCTCAAGGCCGGCGGCGGCTTGCTGGCGAACGGCAAGCATCCGCCTGCGAAGCGCTTCAACGCCGGCCAGAAGGGCATCTTCTGGATGGTGATCATCGGCGGCGTGCTGATGTCGCTGTCTGGCTGGTACATGCTGTTCCCCTACCAGGCCGGCGACGTGACCAGCCTGCAGATCTGGACCGTCGTTCATGCCGTGGTGGCGTTACTGTTCATCGCCGGCATCCTGGCCCACATCTACATCGGCTCGCTCGGCATGGAGGGCGCGTTCGACGCCATGGGTACCGGCGAGGTCGACGTCAACTGGGCCAAGGAACACCACTCGGTCTGGGCCGAGGAGGAGCAGGCGAAGGCCCGCGCCCCTGGCGGCCCACCGCCGCGGGGCGTGCCCGCCGAGTAGCCCGTCATCGGTCAAATTCTGTATGCTGGGGCGTCCGGCCGTTGCCGGGCGCCTTTATGCTTGTTGCTGGAGTTTAGGGAATGAAGGTGATCGGTCTCGCGGGCTGGAGCGGAGCGGGCAAGACCACGCTGCTGTCGCGTCTCGTGCCGCATCTTGTCGCCGAGGGCCTGCGCGTCTCGACCATCAAGCACGCGCACCACAGTTTCGACCTGGACCAGCCCGGCAAGGACTCCTGGGCGCACCGGCAGGCGGGGGCGACCGAAGTGCTGATCTCCTCCGAGCGGCGTTTTGCGCTGATGCACGAGCTGCGCGGCGCGCCGGAGCTGACCTTGCGCGAGCTGCTGCCGAAGCTGTCGCCGGTCGATCTGGTGATCGTCGAAGGCTACAAGACCACCACCCCGCGCAAGATCGAGGTGCATCGCGCCAGCAACGGCAAGCCGCTGCTTTATCCGTCCGACCCGGCCATAGTTGCCATCGCCACCGATGGTCCGATGGAAGGCGGCTTGCCGTCGGTGCACCTCGACGACATCGCCGGCGTCGCCGCCCTGGTGCGCAAATACGCGATTCCTGTCGCCGACGTGCTTGCCCGCGAGCCGCAGGAGACCTGACCGGTCATGGCGCAGCTCTCCGACGATTGCTTCGCGTTCGGCGGTCCGCTGATGTCGGTCGACGAAGCCGTCGGGATCATCACGGCCCGGCTCGCCGCCGTCGATAAGGTCGAGAGCGTCGATCTGTTGTCAGCCGACGGCCGCGTCCTGGCGGCACAGGTTGTGGCGTCGATGCCGCTGCCGCCGTTCATGAACTCGGCCGTCGACGGCTATGCGGTGCGCAGCGCCGATCTGCCAACGGATGTCGAGCGGGCGTTTGCGATAAGCGGCCGGGTACAGGCGGGAGCTGCCGCGCCCGATGCGATCGCGCCGGGCGAGGCGGTGCGCATCTTCACCGGCGCGCCGATGCCCGGTGGTGCCGACACCGTGTTCATGCAGGAGGACGTGCGGATCGACGACAAGGGGCGGGTGGTTTTGCCCGCCGGCCTGAAGCCCGGCGCCAATGTCCGGCCCGCCGGCGAAGACATCCCGGAAGGTCGCGTCGCTTTGCCCGCCGGGCGCAGGCTGCGGCCGCAGGACATTGCGCTCGCGGCGGCGCTTGGGCTGACGCGGATCGACGTGCGGCGGCGGCTGCGCGTCGCCGTCTTCTCCACCGGCAATGAGGTGGTATCGCCCGGAGTGCCGCGCGCAAAAATGCAGCTGTTCGATTCCAACCGCTACATGCTGATGGCGATGCTGAAGCGGCTTGGCTGCGAGGTCGGCGATCTTGGCATCCTGCGCGACGATCGCGACCAGCTTGCGGCGTCGCTGAAGGACGCCGCCGGCCGCCACGACCTGATCCTGACCTCAGGCGGCGTTTCCACCGGCGAAGAGGATCACGTCAAGGCCGCCGTCGAGAGCGTCGGCAAGCTGGTGCTGTGGCGGATGGCGATCAAGCCGGGCCGTCCCGTCGCCATGGGCGTGATTGGCGGAACGACCTTCATCGGCCTTCCCGGCAATCCGGTGGCGAGTTTTGTCACCTTCACTTACGTGGTTCGGCCCGCGGTGCTGGCGCTGTCCGGCGCTTCGCAAAGCGATGTCGCGCCAGTGCTTTTGCGCGCCGCGTTCACCTACAAGAAGAAGGCCGGCCGCCGGGAATACGTGCGTGCCAATCTGCGCAGGACCGACGATGGTGTGCTGGAAGCGGTCAAATTCCCACGCGAGGGCGCCGGGCTCATTTCGTCGCTGGTCGACAGTGACGGGCTGGTCGAACTCGGCGAAGACGTGCTCGACGTCGTCCCGGGGCAGACGGTGAAATTCTTTGCCTGGCCGAGCTTGAGCTAGTCAGCCGGGACCGGTCAGGTTATGGCCCGGATCGCCGACCCTGGCGCCGCTGGTGGTGAACGCCGTGGAGCTGTCGCGCTGGTAGCTATTCAGCACGAACGACATGCCCACGGCGGCGATAGTGGCAAACAGCACGGCCGCAACGAACATCTTCATGGCATCCCCTCCGCGAAGCACCTTGAGAATTTATGGGCATTCGCTCCGGCCGGCGCAAGCCACTGCCGCTTGCGCTTTCGTCGCACGCCGCCAAGGCCTTCGCAGGTGCGAAACAGGTCTCGCCGGCCCGTTGACCAAAGCGCCGCGCTGCCGCATTGAGGGCGCATGATGATGAAGAAGCTCGACCTGACGGGGCTTCGCTGCCCGCTGCCGGTGCTGAAGACGCGCAAGGCCCTGAAAGCGCTGACCGCCGGCGACCGGCTGGAAGTCCATTGCACCGATCCGCTGTCGGTGATCGACATTCCGAACCTGATCCGCGAGACGGGCGACCGCGTCGAGATCAGCGAGCGCGCCGAGAAAGTGATCGTGTTCATGATCGAAAAGACCGACGGAGCCGCCGCGTGAGCACGACCGAGGCCGCGACGCCGTGGCCGGTCGAGATCCGGCTGGTCAAGGACAAGCAGTCGCTCGAGATTTCGTTCGACGACGGCCAGCGCTATCGGCTGTCCGCCGAGCTATTGCGCGTGACCAGCCCGTCAGCCGAGGTGCAGGGCCACTCCGAAGCCCAGCGCAAGACTGTCGGCGGCAAGCGCAACGTGCAGATCATTTCGGTCGATCCGGTCGGCAACTACGCGGTGCGGATCGGTTTTGATGACATGCACGACAGCGGGATCTATTCGTGGACGTTCCTGCGCGAGCTCGGCGTCAACGCTGAACAACGTTTTCAGAGCTACCTGGATGATCTCGCCGCCAAAGGCCTCGACCGGGACAAGCCGGGAGTGCGTTAGCAACCTCAGCCGTCATGCCCGCGAAGGCGGGCAGATGGAGTCACGTTTGAAGTGCAACAGTTGATTTGAGAAGAGAGAATGCCTCGGCTGGGGTTTGTAGTCGAGGCATTTTCGTGGCGTGTCATTGTAAGCTCGGACGATGCTGGCGAGCTGACGGCTGGAGAGGTCGGCAAGGTTGGTCTTTCGAGGCAACCGTCGTCTGAGCCGGCCGATCGCGTTTTCGACACCGCCCTTCTGCCAGGGTGAGTGGGGATCACAGAAGTAGGTCTGCAGGGCAAGTTGTTCGGTCAGCCGATAGTGGAGCGCGAACTCCGTTCCGTTGTCGAAGGTAAGGGTTTTGCGGAGCGACGGCGGGATCGACGCAAGCAGTTTAGCGAGGCGCCTGGCGGTACGTTCGGCTTTGCGATCGGGTGGATGGTCAAGGATGGTGTAGCGCGACTGTCGCTCATGGGCGATGAGCAAGCCTTGGCCATATCGAGCGAACAGCATGAAGTCGGCCTCCCAATGTCCTGGCGTGGCGCGATCGGCGACATCCACGGCTCGTTCGCTGATCGAGCAGCGGAACTTGATGGCGCTGGCGGGGCTAATGCCTCCTTTGCGGAGGCGTCCGCGCCGGGATTTGCGACGGGGCAGCAGGCGATGCCAATAATCCTTTTGTGCCGAACGATGATAAACGAAACGGTAGATTGACTCGTGACTGATGACGGTGTGACCGTGTTCGAGCGTCAGCCGGCCAGCGATCTGTTCGGGAGAGTGTCCCATCGCAAGGCGGTCTCTCACCAGACCTCGCAGGTCCGGCTGGCGTGCCAGCTTGAAGCGGCCATCCCAATGCCGCCGGCGCTCGCTCAGCCTCTGGGCTCTCACAGGGTCATATCCGCCCGACCATACCTTGGTGGCCGTGCTGTTCCGCCTGATCTCCCGGCTGATTGTCGAGACGTGCCGCTCAAGGCTGCGGGCTATCATTTGCATCGATTCACCGGCCTTATGCAGCCGATAAATCTCGATCCGCTCTTCAAGGCTGAGCTGGCCATAACATTGTCCCATCGCCACAACACCCTAGCAGGTGTTGCACTTGTTCTGTGAACCCAAGGCATCCAGTACGCCGCAGCTCCTGCGATCTAGCCACTGACGCTCTGGAATACTGGGTCCCCGCCTGCGCGGGGACGACGCCGAGTTTATCGAAGCGTTACACCCGCTCGATAATAATCGCAGGTGCCATACCGCCGGCGGCGCACATCGTCACCAGGCCGCGCTTCAAATTCCTCCGCTCGAGCTCGTCGAGCAGCGTGCCGATCAGGATCGAGCCCGTGGCGCCGATCGGATGGCCGAGCGCGATCGAGCCGCCGTTGACGTTGACCTTCTCGCGGTCAAGCTTCAGGTCGCGGATGAACTTCTCCGCCACCACTGCGAACGCCTCGTTGATCTCCCACAGGTCGATGTCGGCTTCGGTGAGGCCGGCCTTCGCCAGCACCTTGCGCGCGGCCGGCACCGGTGCGTTCAGCATCAGCGTCGGCGAGTCGCCCATGTTGGCCATGGCGACCACGCGCCCGCGCGGCTTCAACCCGTGCGACTTGGCGTAGGAGGGCGACGCCAGCAGGATCGCGCCGGAGCCGTCGACCACGCCCGATGAATTGCCAGCGTGGTGGATGTGGTTGATCTCGAGGTCGGGATACTTGTCGAGGATCAGCTTGCGATAGGTGGTGCCCTTGTCGTCGAGGGCGAAGTCGGCCACCGCCGGGAAGGCGGGCTTCAGGCTGGCAAGCCCTTCCAGTGTCGTTTGCGGCCGCGGATATTCCTCCTTGTCCAGCGCGAGGCTGCCGTCCTCGCGATAGACCGGCACGAGGCTCTTGTTGAAGTGGCCGTTCGCAATAGCGTTCGCCGCGCGCTGCTGGCTCACCAGCGAGAGCTTGTCGGTGTCCTCGCGCGAAATGCCTTCGAGCGTCGCCACCGCATCGGCGCAGACGCCCTGATGCGACTGCGGATGCAGCGCGCGCAGACGAAGGTTGCCGGAGTCCATCATCATCGGCCCGTCGCCGCGCCGGGTCTGCATCGACATCTTCTCGGTGCCGCCGGCGATGACGAGATCTTCCTGGCCCGACATGATCGAGGCTGCCGCCATGTTCACCGTGGTGATGCCCGAACCGCAGAAGCGGTCCAGCGTCACGCCGCTCGCGCGCACGTCATAGCCCGCGTCGAGCGCCGACATGCGGCCCATGTCGCCGCTCTGCGGGCCGACCTGGGCGCTGGTGCCCCAGATGATGTCGTCGACATCGCCGGTGTTGATGCCGGTGCGATCGGCCAGCGCGCGCAGCACGGTTGCGCCGAGCTGCTGCGGATGGATGTCGGAGAGCGCACCCTTACCGGCCTTGCCGATGCCGCGGGGCGTTCTGCATGCGTCGATGATCAGTGCTTCAGCCATGGTCGGTGCTCCGTGATCTCTTGTTTATCAGCGCGGCGCCATGCGGATGGCGCCGTCGAGGCGCACGTCCTCGCCGTTGAAGTAGCCGTTGGTGATCATCGTGTGCGCGAGCTGCGCATACTCTTCCGGCTGGCCGAGCCGGCGCGGGAACGGCACTTGCGCCGCCAGCGCCGCCTTGACGTTCTCAGGCGCGCGCGCGAGCAGCGGCGTGTCGAAGATGCCGGGCAGGATCGTGTTGCAGCGAATGCCTTCGTTGGACAGGTCGCGCGCCACCGTCAGCGTGATGCCGACGATGCCGGCCTTCGAGGCGGTGTAGGCGGCCTGGCCGATCTGGCCGTCTTCGGCCGCGACAGATGCGGTGTTGACGATCGCGCCACGGTCGCCGTCGGGCAGGGGTGGGAGCGTCAGCATGCCGGCCGCGCTCTTGGTGATGCAGCGGAAGGTGCCAATCAGGTTGATCTGGATGATCCGCTCGAAATTATCCAGCGGATATTCCTTGATCTCGCGGGTCTGCTTGTCGCGCGAGACGGTCTTCACCGAGCCACCGACACCGGCGCAATTCACCAGAATGCGCTCCTGGCCGATCGCGGCGCGGGATTTGACGAAGCCGGCATCGACTTCGGGCGAGGAGGTGACGTTGACCTTGCAGAACACGCCGCCGATCTCTTTCGCGAGCTTCTCGCCGAGCTCCTCGTTCAGGTCGAAGATGCCGACCTTGACGCCGTGCGACGCCAGCATGCGTGCGGTCGCAGCTCCCAGGCCCGAGGCGCCGCCGGTGATCACTGCAGAAATCGAGGAATCAAGCTTCATTGGTCCGTTTCCTTACCCTACGCTGATTTTGGTCCAACCTTTGCCGCCCGCCGTGCCGCAAGGCAACCGTAATCGCATCGACTCGTATGCAGGTGGCGCAAGTGGCCATTCGGACAAACCGCCTCGAACGGCGCGTATGACCCTGCACAATTTGCTATAGGCAACCAAGAATAAAATTCTCCGCCGGGAAGGGACGCTCGAATGGAAGTCTTGGGTGCGCTGCAGGTCGTTGATCTCACTGATGGTATTGCAGGACCGATCACCGGCATGTTCATGGCCGATTTCGGCGCCGAGGTGATCAAGATCGAGCCGCCCGGCGGCTCGCTTGACCGCGAACAGCCCGGCTTCTCCATGTGGAACCGCGGCAAGAAGAGCGTCACCGTCGATCCCGCCAACGCCGATCAATGCCGCTGGCTCGGCGAGCTGATCGGCGGCTGCGACATCTGCCTCGTCAGGGACGACGCAACGTTCGAACGCTTCAATCTTTCGGCTTCAGTGCTCAGCGCCAAGAACTCCCGGCTGCTCATCGTCAGGATGCCGCCCTACGCGCAGACCGCGCCGTGGGTCGGCGGCCATGAATCCCAGGCGCTGCTGTCGGCCGCTGGCGGCGTCGCCTGGCGCCAGTCGTCCACCGACGGCGGCCCGATCGACTCGGTGTTTCCGCATCTGCTTTATGTGCAGGGTCTGTGGGCGACGGTCTGCACGGTCGCAGCGCTGATCGAGCGCGAGAAATCCGGCTTCGGCCAGGCCATCACCGTCACGGGCATCAACGCGGTGATGGAAGCGGCCGTCGGCGCGTTCACCGTCAATCCCGACAATCCCGATCCGAGCACCGCGGTCGGCACCGGCGGACGGCATCCGACCTATACCCGCTATGCGACGAAGGACGGGCAGTGGATCTCCTGCGGCGCACTCGGCGGCAAGTTCGAGACCTGGCTGATCAACGCGCTTGGCCTCGGCGACATGCTGAAGGAAGAGCGGATGGGCGGCAACATCGCCAACATCGTGCTCGCCGCCAATGTCGATTGGGCGAAGGACAAGATTCAGAAGGAATTCCTGAAGCATAACCTCGATGATCTCATCAAGATGATCACCGACCTCGGCATTCCGTGCGGCAAGATCGGTCCGACCGAGAAGTGGCTCGATCATCCCCAGGTGAAGGCGATCGGCATGCGCGCCGAGGTGCAGGATCCGAAGCGCGGCGAGACCGCGATGCCGGGCATTCCGATCAACCTCACCCGGACACCCGGCAAGGTGCACGGTCCGGCGCCGGAAGCGGGCGCTCATACCGGCAAGATCACCGTGCGGCCGGCGCCGCCGCGGCCGGAGAAGACAGCGTTGCTGCGTCCCGGTCCGCTGAGCGGCTACCGCATCCTCGACATGGGCACGTTCGTCGCCGGTCCCTATTGCGGCTCGCTATTGTCCGAGCTCGGGGCCGACGTCATCAAGGTCGAGCCCTTGACCGGCGATCCGTTCCGCGCCACCGGCTTCACCTACAATCGCGGCATGCGCAGCGTCGGCATGGACCTGCAGAACAAGGATGCGCGCGAAGCTTTCTACGACATGGTCAAGATCAGCGACGTGGTGATCGACTCGCTGCGTCCCGGCGTGACGAAGAAGCTCGGTATCGACTATGACAAGCTGAACTCGCTGAAAGACGGCGTCATCACGGTGTCGCTGTCGGCCTATGGCGAAGGCGGGCCGCTGTCGCAGCTGCCCGGCGTCGACATGGTGCTGCAGGCGATGAGCGGCATGATGACGACCCAGGCCGGCGATGACGAGCCGGTGGCCAACACCATTGCGATCATCGACGTGACGACGGCGGCGATGTGCGTGCTCGCCAGCGTGCTCGGCATCTATCACCGCGAGAAGACCGGCGAGGGCCAGCGCATCTGGAATTCGCTGGCCGCGACCGCGACCTACCTGCAGGCTGAAGAGCTCGTCCGCTACCAGGGCCGCCCGGCGCTGGTGAAGGGCAGCGAGAACCACCGCGGTCCCGGCTGGCTCGACCGCTTCTACCAGACCAGCGACGGCTGGATCCGCGTGCAGGCGGTGCAGCCCGAGCAGGTGTCGAAGGAGACGCTGGCAAAGGCCGGCATCAAGCTGAACGGCACCAACGACAAGGTGGCCGCGCTCGCCGAGGTGCTGGCGCCGCTGCCCGGCGAGGAAGCGGTCCGCCGCCTCGCCGACGCAGGCGTCGCCGCCATTCGCGCGCGGCGCGTCTCGGAAGTGCTGCGCGATCCGCAGTTGGCGCGCGACGAATTCGTGCATATTCGCACGGCAGCGGACGGCACCTTCTTCACCGCGCCCGGCCGCTTCGCCACCTTCAGCCGCACCCAGCGCTCAGGCCCGATGCGCGTCTCCGGCGTCGGCGAGCACGCCGTCGAGGTGCTCACCAGCGCAGGCCTTGCGCAGGAGAAGATCCAGGCCCTGGGCGCCTCCGGCGCCATCACCATCGGCAAGCCCATGCCGCAGCAACTGATGCCGTCGTATCGGTAGCGCCGCTACCCCTCACCCGGCAGAATCCGGATTTGATGCTTGCGATGCCCTCTCCCACAAGGGGAGAGGGCACAATCATTGGCGCCGCAATTTCTTCCCCTCTCCCCTTGTGGGAGAGGGTGGCGAGCGCAGCGAGCCGGGTGAGGGGGCTTTACGCCCGTTTCTCCTCCGGATTCCCAAACAGCTTCGTCCGGAATCTCCGCATCCCGCCGATCCAGCGATCGCGGTTCGACACCTTGCGCTGCTCGTATTCGTGCACGGTGCCATGCGACAGGATCAAGAAACGCTCGGCCTCCATCGCATCGAGGACGATCTTCGCCACCTCGGTCGCGGTCATGATGCCGTCGACGCGTGCGGCGCTGGGACCCGGTTTGGTCATTCCGGTTTGCACCGACTGCGGGCACAGCACCGAGACGCGAATACCGCGGTCGCCATACTGAATGGACAGATGCTCGGCCAGCGAAATGGCCGCCGCCTTCGTCACGCCATAGCTCATCGAGTTCAGCGAGCTCAGGATGCCCGCTGCCGACGCGGTGCTGATCAGGTAGCCGGAACCGCGCGCGAGCATCTTCGGCACCAGCACGCGCGATGCCCAGACATGGCTCATCACGTGCACGCGCCAGTTGATGTCCCAGTCCGCGTCCGGTGCGTCTTCCATGCCTTTCCGCGACAGGCCCGCATTGGAATAAAAGATATCCACCGGGCCATACTTGGCCTCGGCCGCAGCGATCAGCTTCTTGATGTCCTCTTCCTTCGACACATCCGTCGGCACGGCGAGGCCATTGATGTCGCTGGCGACCTTGGCGAGCTTGCCGGCGTCGAGATCGGCGACCACTACGCCCTTCGCGCCGGCCTCGGCAAAGGCGCGGGCGACGGCTTCACCGATACCGCTCGCGCCTCCGGTCACCACGCAGACCTTGCCCTTCGGATGCATTCTCAAATCCTCCCGTTTCTTGCTGTTTCCGAACCCGCATTGTCGCGGCGGCGTGACCTGCTGACAATTGCGTATTTGGAGGCAGGGTCTTCCAGAGTGCAGGTCTGAAACAGCAAAAAACGGCGCTGTGTTCCGTCAAGAGGACTGAACACACTGTCCGCTGTGCCCAGAGGTTCAGCGAACACGCCTAAACCCTGATCAGCGCTTGCAAAAACGCGGTCTCAGCCAGCCGCCAAAGCCACTTCTCGATTCCGGCTTTTTCTGGCAACCGATGTCTGAAAGCAGGCCAGCGGAAGCCGCGGCCGGACACGAGGGTGACGATGAAGATTGGGGTGTTTCTTTTTCCCGAGGCGCGCGATCCGTCCAAGGACCAGCAGATCATCAACGAGACGATCCGTGAAGCGAAGATGGCCGAAGAGCTCGGCTGTGATGCGGTCTTTCTCGCCGAGCATCACTTCGACGGAAACTGCGTCTATGTCGACCCGCCGACGTTCGCAGCTGCGCTGTCGATGGTGACCACCCGCATCAAGATCGGCTTCGCGGTGCTGCAGACCTCGCTCTATCACCCGCTGCGGATGGCCGAGCAGATCTCGCTGATCGACAATCTCTGCAAGGGCAGGCTGATCGTCGGGCTCGGCCGTGGCAGCCTGGTCAACACCCATGAATATGCCGGCTACCAGATCGAGCCGGACAGCGCGCAGGAGCGTTTCGAGGAGATCGAGGAGATCATCCTGAAGTGCTGGAACGGCGAACGCGTCATGCATTCCGGCAAGTACTGGAACTTTGAGATCGGTATGTTGCGGCCGCGTCCGTTCAACAAGCCGCATCCGCCGCTCTTGCGCAGCGTCGCTTCGCCGGGCTCGCTGACGGCGATGGCACGTCAGGGCCGTCCGGTGATCATGGCGGCGGCGACCGCCTCGGCCGCGCAGAAGAACGTCGATCTTTATCGCGCGACGGCCAAGGAAGCCGGACTGAGCACCGATGCGATCGACCGTGCGCTGTCGCAGTGCTGGGTTGCCCGCACCGTGATCCTCGCCCCTACCGACAAGGACGCCAACGAAGTAGGTCTCCCGCACTTCAAGGCAATGCAGTCCTATCGCGCGGCGCAGAGCGAGAAGTTCGACGCCAAGGTCTCGAAGGCCAACGCCAACATGGCGCCGCAGATCCTGTGCGGCGCGCCGGACAGCATGATGGACGAGTTCACCGACCTGCAGAAGACCGGCATCGGCGGCTGCATCGTGCGTTTCCGCACCGGCCCCATGCCGGCCGAATTCGCCAACCGCGGCCTGCAGCTGTTCATGAAGCACATCGCTCCGGCAATCGGCGAGCGGACACTGGCGACGGTGTAAGTTTGTCTCTCCGTCATGGCCGGGCTCGTCCCGGCCATCCACGTCTTTCTTGCGGCGACGTCTGAAAACGTGGATGCCCGGCACAAGGCCGGGCATGACGCCGAAGGTGCCGCTACTTTCACCCCACGCAAGCCACGCGTTCCGCCTCGTGGACCGCATTCATCTATCCGGATAACGTGACCGATCAACTGATTGATCGGGCGGACGTTCTTTGCCAAAGATCATCAAAACACCAACAAACGGGAGGCCGGCATGAAACTTGGCGCAGCGATCGCAGAGATCATGAAGCGCGAGGGCATCGAGATCCTTTGCGGCTACCCGGTCAACCATCTCATCGAGTTTGCGGCCGCCGCCGACATCCGCCCGATCATGGTGCGGCAGGAGCGTATCGGCGTGCACATGGCCGATGCGATCTCGCGGCTGACCTCCGGCCATCAGATCGGTGCGTTCTGTATGCAGCACGGTCCGGGCGCCGAAAACGCCATGGGCGGTGTCGCGCAGTGCTACGGCGAGTCGGTGCCGGTGCTGGTGCTGCCGATGGGTTATGCGCGGCGCCTCGCCCAGGTTGATCCGAATTTCAATTCCACTCAGGCGATGCGGATGTTCGCGAAGTCGTCGGAGGCGATCAATCTCGCCTCCGAGGTCTGCCACATCTTCCGCCGCGCCTTCACGAAACTGAAGAACGGCCGCGGCGGGCCGGTGATCGTCGAGATCCCGGCGGACATGTGGAACGAGGAGGTCGCCGAGCCTCTGAACTACACGCCGGTGCTGCGCACGCGCTATGGCGCCGACCCCGCGCACATCAAGCAGGCGGCGGAGATGCTGATCAACGCCAAGCGGCCGGTGCTGTATGCCGGGCAGGGTGTACACTACGCAAAGGCCTGGCCGCAGTTGAAGCAGCTCGCCGAGCGACTGGCGATCCCGGTCACAACCAGCCTCGGCGGCAAGTCGGCGTTCCCGGAGACGCATCCGCTGTCGCTCGGTTCGGGTGGTCTCGCCGTGCCGCGCGCGGTGCCGAAATTCCTCGCCGACGCCGATGTGATCTTCGGCATCGGCTGCTCGTTCACCGAGACCAATTTCGGCATCGCCATGCCGAAGGGCAAGACCATCATCCACTCCACCCTCGACCCCGCGCATCTCAACAAGGACGTTGAGGCGAAAGTGGGCCTCGTCGGCGACGCCGCGCTGGTGCTGGAGGCATTGCTGGAAGAGATCGGCAAGACCGTGAAGACCGATCGCGACGGCAAGGCAGTCGCGGGCGAGATCAAAAAAATCAACGACGAGTGGCTGGCGAAGTGGATGCCGAAGCTGACCCACAACGACGCGCCGCTCAATCCGTATCGCGTGCTGTGGGATCTGCAGAAGACGGTGGACGTCAAGAACACCATCATCACCCATGATGCCGGCAGCCCGCGCGATCAGCTCTCGCCGTTCTGGAAGCCGATCGAGCCGTTGAGCTACATCGGCTGGGGCAAGACCACGCAGCTCGGTTATGGTCTCGGTCTCGCCATGGGCGCGAAGCTCGCAAGGCCCGACAAGCTTTGCATCAACGTCTGGGGCGATGCGGCGATCGGCTTCACAGGCATGGACTTCGAAACCGCCGTGCGCGAGCGCATTCCGATCATGTCGATCCTTCTGAACAACTTCAGCATGGCGATCGAATTGAAGGTGATGCCGATCTCGACCGACAAATACCGCTCGACCGACATCTCCGGCGACTACGCCGCCATGGCCCGCGCCTTCGGCGGCTACGGCGAGCGCGTGACCAAGCCCGAAGATATCATCCCGGCGATCCAGCGCGGCATCCAGAAGACCAAGGAAGGCATCCCGGTGCTGCTCGAGTTCATCACCAGCAAGGAAGTCGAGGTCTCGCGACCGGGGACGTAATCTACTTCCCCTCTCCCCCATAGGCGAGCGAAGCGACGCCGTTCTTCGAACGGCTATGCGGGGAGAGGGGGCGCACTGTCCGCGCCGGTGACGCAGCGATCAATCGACACGCGGCAAAAGAACCGCGAACGACAAGAACAGGAGTACAAAGCACAAGCCACGGGAGGAACGTCATGAAGAAGTTCGCCACTGTCCTGCTTGCGGCAGCGCTCGCATCGACCGCTGCGATTGCCCAGGATTACCCGTCGCGGATCGTCAAATTCATCGTTCCTTTCGGCCCCGGCGGTCCGGCCGACGTCGCCGCACGGCTGATCGGCAAGGACCTGCAGGAAAGTCTGAAGCAGTCGTTCATCGTCGAGAACCGCACCGGCGCCGGCGCGGTGATCGGCACGGCGGAAGCAGCCAAGGCCGCGCCCGACGGCTACACGCTGTTGATCATCTCCAACACCCAGACCGCCAACGAGTCGCTGATCCCGACACGCAACTACGAACTGATGCGCGACTTCGTCGCCATCTCGCCGATCAACCAGTCCGATCTCGTGATCGTCGCGCACCCGTCGGTCAACGCCAAAACCGTGCCGGAGCTGATCGCGTTGGCGAAGTCGCAGCCGGGCAAATTGAACTACGCATCGTCGGGGCAGGGCACGCCCTACCACATGGCAGGCGAGCTGTTCAAAGCGATGACCGGTACCAACATCGTCCATGTGCCTCATCGCAACAGCGGCGAGGCGCGCGCCAGCGTGCTCGGCGGCAATGTGGAGATCATGATCGACGCCGTGCCGGCGATGGCGCAGAATATCGCCGCCGGTCAGGTGCGCGCGCTCGCCACCACCGGCAAGACGCGCTCGAAAGCGCTTCCCGATGTGCCGACGGTGCACGAGGCCGGTGTGCCCGGCTATGAAGCGACGATCTGGCTCGGACTGGTGGCGCCGGCCGGCACGCCGAAGCCGGTCGTCGACAAACTGAGCGCCGAGATGAAGGGCGTGCTGACGAAACCGGAAAATGTGAAGATGTGGGACACCCAGGGCGCGGCGCCGCTGGCGATGACGCCGGCCGAGTTCGACAAATTCCTGCGCGACGACATCGTCAAGTGGGCAGGCGTCGTCAAGCTGATCAACGAAAGCAAGCAGTAGTTGCCAGTGACAAGTCTGAAGCTTTTGAGCGGCGGCGCGGCGCAGGGCCTTGTCGCCGCGGTCACACCGCGGTTTACCTCGCAGACCGGCGGCCGCATCGACGGTGAGTTCGGCGCCGTCGGCACCATGGCCGCAAAGCTGCGTGGCGGTGCCGCGGTGGACGTGATGATCCTCACGGCGGCACTGATCGACGAGCTCGCACGCGAAGGATTGGTGCTCGCGGGCTCGGCAAAGGCCATTGGCGCAGTGGAGACGGCAGTCGCCGTGCGTGAGAGTGATCCGGCGCCGCGGATCGCCGATGCGGATGCCCTGCGCGAGGCGCTGCTCGCAGCAGACGCGATCTTCGTGCCGGATATCGTCGCTTCGACAGCGGGGATTCACGTCGCGAAGGTCCTTGCGCAGCTCGGCATTCTCGATCAAGTCAGGCCGCGGCTGAAGATCTTTCCGAACGGCGCCACCGCCATGCGCGAGCTTGCAAAGTCGGATGCTGCGCGCCCCATCGGCTGCACGCAGGTGACCGAAATTATCGTCACGCCAGGACTACGGCTGGTCGCGCCGCTGCCGCCAGCCTGCGCGCTGGCGACGGTTTATTCAGCCGCGGTGACGGCGCGCGCAACGGATGCGTCGGTGGCGCAGGCGTTGATCGATATTTTGGTTGGCAGTGAGCAGCGCCTTGCGAGGGAGCGGGCGGGCTTCTTGGACGTTGATCCACACTCGGTGTCACCACCGGGCTTGTCCCCATAGCCGTTCGAAGAACGGCGTCGCTTCGCTCGCCTATGGATCCCGCTTAGGAAGGCACTGCGTCCCTAAGCGGGATTGCCGGGACAAGCCCGGCAATGACAGCGTTGTCGAAACGCCTCAGCTTACGTCGTCGCCTGCCTGACGCTTTCCTTCAGCTTCGACCACGCGTGCTGGGCGTTTTCCGTCATCTTGTTCCAGTTCGCCTGAGCCACGTCCCAATTGACGATCTGCCTGGTCTCGATGCCGGTCGTACTGCTCGCCACCGTGGAGCTTGCCCGCACGTCATGCAGATAGACGATCCCGATCGTCAGCAGGCAGCCTAGGATCATTCCAACAAACGTGCGCATATCACTCTCCCTGCGAAACTATGGCCTCTTTCGGAAGCCATCTCGGGAGCAACAACGCGCGGACGGTTTCGTGGTTCCCGCGGTTCCCGTCATCGCGATCGGCCCGATCCCGGCTATTCCGGCTGAATGCCGCTAATCGTCGATGATCGCCACTGCGCGGCACCAGCCGGCCGAGGCGCGCTCGATCTTCACCGGGAAGCATGACACGCTAAAGCCGGTGGAGGGAAGCTGCTCGAGATTGTGCAGTTTTTCGATGTGCGAATAGCCGATGTGCCGTCCGGCCTTGTGGCCTTCCCAGATCAGGCTTGCGTCCTTCGTCTCCGCATACTTCTTCGCCGTGAACACGAACGGCGCGTCCCAGCTCCAGCCGTCGATGCCGGTCACGCGCACGCCGCGCTCCAGCAGATACATGGTCGCCTCATAGCCCATGCCGCAGCCGGAATTGACGTAGTCCTGCCGGCCATACTTGGCGCCAGCCGACGTGTTGACGACGACGATGTTGAGCGGCTTCAGCTCGTGGCCGATCCGCTTCAGCTCCTTCTCGACGTCGGCTGCGGTTGCCACATAACCGTCGGGAAAATGCCGGAAGTCGAGCTTTACGCCCGGCTGATAGCACCACTCCAGCGGCACCTCGTCGATGGTCCACGACTTCTGGCCGCGGTTCATGGTCGGGTGATAGTGCCACGGCGCATCGATGTGCGTGCCGTTATGCGTCGACAGGTTGACCCGCTCCACCGCCCACCCCTGGCCGTCCGGCAGATCCTCCGGCTTCAGCCCCGGAAAGAAGCGCAGCATGCCCTCGAGGCTCTGCTGATGGTCGATGTATTCGATGGTCGGATGTCCGCCCGGCGGATCGGCCGGCACGTCGTTTTGCAGCGGCACCGAGATGTCGATCAGCTTGCGCGCCATGGTGTGTGACCTTCCTTGTGTTTGTTCTTCAATGCACTTGCTTGGACGCCGGCGGTCTTCACCTCTCCCATAGGGAGAGGTCGGATCGCTTCAGCGATCCGGGTGAGGGGTTACGGCGCTCGAGAGTCCCAGTGCCCCTCACCCCAGCCCTCTCCCCAACGGGGAGAGGGGGCGCGCCGTGCGTGCAGCTAATTCTGTCGTTCCACGCGATTCCTCAACACGCCGATCTTCTCCACCTCGAGCTCGATCGTATCACCATGCTCGAGATAGTGGCCGATCTCCAGGCCGCAGCCGCCGCCGACCGTGCCGGAGCCGATGAACTCGCCCGGCATCAGCGTCTCGTCCTTGGTCACGTGCGCGATGATCTCCTCGAACGGAAACAGCATGCCCTCGCTGATGCTGGAGCAGCGCACCTCGCCGTTCACGCGCGCTTCCATCTTCAGCTTGTACGGATCGCCGATCTCGTCCGGGGTGACGATCCACGGGCCCAGCACGTTGCCGCCGTCGAAACTCTTGCCCTTGGCGGGACCGAGCCGGCCGTCCATCTCGATGCGCTGCGCGTCGCGCGCGGAAAAGTCGTTGAAGATGGTGTAGCCGAAGATGTGATCCTTCGCCTTCGATGCGGAGATGTTCGCGCCCTTGTTCTTGGTGATGATGCCGAACTCCAGCTCATAGTCCATCACCTGGCTGTAGCGCGGCCACTTCACCGTGGTGTTGGTGCCGCGCACGCTGAAGCGGTTGGTGATGTAGTAGATCGGCACCTTGCGGTAGACCTCGGGCAATTCGCCGAGCGGCGCGGCGTCGATCCGCGCCAGCTCCGCCATGTCGCCCTTCGCGCGCGCGGCGAGCCGCAGTTGCCCTTTCGGCGCCTGCAGGATGTGCAGAGGGAAGGACATTCCGTCGCGCATCTGCCGAGGTTCCGGCACCGGCGCCAGGATTTCGACCGCGGCGACATCGGCGGACAGGCTCAGGTCGCTGCCGGATTTCGCGAACAGGTTGCGCGCCGCATCCAGCGCCTTCTCACCGCCGTCGATCAGCGAAAGCATTGACGCAAATGCTGGATTCGCCGCGCCCGAGCGGTCCGCGGCAGCGGCAAGATCGAACACTTTTGCGTCCCTGGCGTGCACGATGCCGACGCGTTCCGTGCCGCTGGTCCTGTATGTGGCGAGCTTCATCGGCGCGTCTCCCTTTTGTTGTCTTGGCATCGTCCAGCTTGCGCGGGACGAAAATATATGAAAGAGAAAAATATCGATAATTGAAAAGCCGTGTCAAGCGCGCAAAAAATTGGGAGGGTCAAATGAAGGTCAGGACGATCGTTGCATCGCTGTTTGCGCTGTTCATGGCGAGCAGTGCACACGCCCAGCAAAAGCTGCAGATCGGTTGCACGGCGACGGGAGACTGCGCGTCGGCAATGGTCGCGATCGATGAAGGCATTTTCAAGCGCCTCGGCCTCGAAGCGGAGATGGTGCTGATCGGCATCAACTCCAACATTCCGGCAGCGCTGCTGTCCAATTCGATCCAGATCGGCGGTCCCACCTCCTCGGTGTTCCTGCAGGCGGTCGACGGCGGCCTCGATCTCGTTGGCGTCGGCGGCGCCTCAGCCATGAACGAGCGCACCGCCAATCTGGTGGCCGTGGTGGGCCGAACCGGCGTCAACCTCAAAGAGCCGAAGGATCTCGTCGGCAAGAAGGTGGGAGTGCCGGGACTCGGTGCTTTCCTGCATGTTCTGTTCGTCAAGTGGCTGGTGGACAAGGGCGTCGACCCGAAGGGTGTGAACTTCGTCGAGGTCTCATTCCCCACCATGAACGATATTCTGAAATCGGGTGCGATCGACGCGGTGCTGGCCGGTGAACCTTTCATCACACGCATGAGCAACGCAGGCACCGGCACAGCCGCGTTCCGCTACCTGCAGGAGCTCAATCGCTCCGAACCGGTCATCTTTTACGCGGCCTCCCGCGACTGGGCGCAAAAGAACCCGGAGGCGCTCAAGAAATTCCGCGAGGGGATCGCCGAGGGCGCGAAGATCGTCAACACCAACCGCGACAAGGCATCGGAATCGATTTCGAAGTTCACCAAGCAGCCGCTGGACCTGGTCAAGATGTTTCCGCCGGCTTATTCGCAGCCGGAGCTGAAGACGAGCGATCTCGCCTGGTGGGTCGACATCATGAAGCAGCAGAAGCTGATGCAGAATAACGTCGATCTTGCAAAGATCGTCCTGAAATGAGCCAGGCACTTCTTGAAGTGAGGTAGGACATGCCGGCACGCGCGCTGGAGACATCTGCGGACACGGTCGCCGCCGATACGCTGAGCGAACGCGCGGCGGCACTGATCCAGCGCGATATCCTCACCGGGCGGCTGCCGCCCGGCTCTCGGCTTGGCATCATGGACCTTGCAGAAAGTTACGGCATGGGCGCGACGCCCGTGCGGGAGGGGCTGTCACGGCTGGTGGCGCGGCAGCTTGTGATCGCGCTCGGCCAGCGCGGCTTTCGCGTCGCGCCGGTCAGCGAAGCCGATCTGCGCGACATCACCGGCATGCGCATCGTCGTCGAGCGCGAGGCGCTGTCTCTGTCCATGAAGCTCGGCAAGGATGATTGGGAGGCGGGGATCATCGCCGCCCTGCATCGCATGCAGAAGTATGTCGAGCGCACCGGCTCGAAATTCACCGAAGGCGCCGAAGAGTTCGACGCCCTGCACAAGGGCTTCCACACCGCGCTGCTTGCGGCCTGCGACTCGCCGCGGCTGCTGGCCGCGCATTCCGATCTTTACGATCAGGCCTATCGCTACCGGCGGGTGATGATGCGCAAGTTCGAAAGCGGCAAGGAGTTCATCCGGGCGCACCGCGAACTGGCCGATTGCGTGTTGGCGCGCGATCAGCGTCGTGCCCCGCCGATGCTGGAGGCGCATCTGCGTAGCACGATCGAGTATGTGTATTTCGACAAGAAGGCTCGGAAGTCATGACGATGGCTCACAGCATACGGGCCGTACCGCCGGCGCAAACGAGGCCCGCGATGATCACCTTCGCGCAGACGACCATCGAGCTCGGCGGCAAGGTGATCGTCGAGGATTTGAATTTCACCGTCGGGCAGGGCGAGTTCGTCTGCATCATCGGCGCCTCCGGCTGCGGCAAGACCACCGCGCTGCGGCTCGCGGCGGGCCTGTATCGGCCTTCCGGCGGCACGGTGACGTTCGACGGCAAGCCGATGACCGCGCCGCGCCGCGACATTGCGATCATTTTCCAGGACTATGGCAAGGCGCTGCTGCCATGGCGGACAGCGGCGGGCAACGTTTCGCTGGCGCTGGAGGCCGCCAACGTGCCGTCGGCGAAGCGCGCACCACGGATTGCCGAGCTTCTCGCCAAAGTCGGGCTGCCGGATCATGCGGGCAAGTATCCCGCGGAAATGTCCGGCGGCATGCAGCAGCGCCTGCAGATCGCGCGCTGCCTGGCACAGGACCCGGTCGCGCTGCTGATGGACGAGCCGTTCGGTGCGCTGGATGCAATGACGCGGCAGGGCCTGCAGGACGAGGTGCTGTCTCTGGTCGCCGCCAGCGGCGCCACGGTGCTGTTCGTGACGCACGATCTGGAGGAGGCCATTTATCTGGGCGACCGGGTAATCGGTCTCTTGCCGCATCCGGGCCGCATCGGCATCGAGGTGAAGGTCGATCTGCCGCGCCCGCGCGACCAGCTGACGACGCGCGAGCATCCGGAATTCCTGCGGCTGCGCCGCGAGCTGTTCGATTTCATCAAGGTCGCCGAGGGGCACTGATGATCTCGCCCAACACGCTGAAGGGTCTGGCGTTGCCCGTGGCGCTGATCGTCATCGGCGAGATCGCCGGCCGCATGGCCAATCTCACGGACATCGATTCACTGGCCCCGCCAAGTGCCATCGTTGGCGCTTTCTTCGAGGCCGTAGCCGACGGATCGCTGGTCCACACCACGCGCGATACGCTGGTGACCGCGTTCGCAGGGCTCGCGCTTGGCGGTTCGATCGGGCTCCTGATCGGCATCGTGCTTGGCGTGCTGCCGACCGCCGACCGCTTGATGGAAGTGACCATCGAGTCGATCCGGCCGATCCCCTCGATCGCCATCCTGCCGATCGCGCTGATCGCGCTCGGCTTCGGCTACCGGCTCGAGATCACCATCGTCTCCTTCGCCTGCATGTGGCCGCTGCTGATCCTCACCCGCGCCGCCGTGCGTGGCGTCGAGCCGCGGCTGATGGAGGTGTCGCGCGCGCTGCGCCTGACGCCCACAGCGCGCGTCGCCAAGATCGTCATCCCGGCAGCGCTGCCGCGCATCTTCGTGGCGTTCCGTCTAGCCGCCGGCATCGCCCTGATCGTCGCCGTGACGGTCGAGATCGCCATCAATCCGCTCGGGCTTGGCCACGCCATCATGACCGCGCAGCAGGCGCTGCGGCCCGAGCTGATGCTCGCCTATCTGGTCTGGCTCGGCGTCGTCGGCTGGGGCCTCAACGCGCTCCTGGTGTTCGCGCAGCAGCGGCTGTTCGGCCGCGCCGCGATGGTGGAGGAGCCGCGATGAACGCCGTCTCCGCCCGTTCGGCCGTTCTATGGCGCATCGCAAGCTTTGCGGTTGCCGCAGGCTTCGTCGTGCTGTGGCAGATGGCCGCCAACGCGCGGCTGATCTCGCCGGTCTTCCTTCCCGGTCCGGACCGCGCCTGGGCCGCGCTCGTGCGCGGCCTGACCGAGGGCGATCTCGTCGCAAAAGTCGTCGGCACGCTGCAGCATATGGTGATCGGCTGGCTGATCGCGTCGCTGGTCGGTATCGCGCTCGGCGCGCTGATCGGCTCGTCGCCGCGCGTGCGGCCCTACATCACGCCAACGCTGGAGTTCCTGCGGCCGCTGCCGGTCTCGGCGATCATCCCCGTCGCGATTGCGTTCTTTGGCCTGTCGCAAACCATGGCGCTGTTCGTGATCGCCTTCGGCGCGGTGTGGCCGATGCTGCTGGCGACTGTGCACGGCTTTGCCGCGGTCGAGCCGCGGCTTTACGAAGTCGCCCGCTCGCTGCACCTGTCGCGCCTCGCCGTCATCTTCAAGATCGGCCTGCCGTCGGCGAGCCCCGATATCCTCGCCGGCATGCGCCTCAGCGTCACCGTGGCGTTGATCCTGGCGGTGGTGTGCGAGATCCTCGCGGGCCTCGACGGCCTCGGCCACTGGATCCTCTTGTCTGCACGCGCGTTCCGCTCCGCCGACCTGTTCGCCGGCGTGATCCTGCTCGGCGTCATCGGCTATCTGACCGCGCTGGCAATGGCGCTGGTCGAGCGCAAGCTGCTGGTCTGGCGCAGCTCGGGGCACTAGCTTCGTAGCCCGCATGAGCGAAGCGACATGCGGGACTGACTCGGCGACAAGAGTACCCCGGATGTCGCCATAGCCGATGCGAAGCATCGGCGTTCTTTCTTAAGCACGGCGGCCGAAGGCCGCCTATGCATCCGGGCTACGTCACTGTCACGCATTGGCCCCAGTTCAGGGACTAGCATCCGGGTCTGGAGCCGGCATCTGACCGGCCCGACCAAGGGAGGCAACAATGAGGGATGCCAATTCGCTATCGCGCCGCCGTCTGTTGCAGGGTGGCGCGGCCGTCGCTGCTGCGGGGTTGCTGGGAGCTCCACCGGCGCTGGCCAAGGCGCCAATGACCAATGCGCAGGCGCCATACTTCTATCGATTCAAGCTCGGTGACGCCGAGGCGACCGTCGTTTCGGACGGCCCGCTGCCGCTCGGCGATCCGACGCAGGCGTTTCTCGGGCTGAGCAAGGAGGAAATCTCGCGTCAGCTCGACAGCAATTTTCTGCCGCTGGCAAACGCGGTGCTTGAGCAGAACGCACTGATCGTCAACACCGGCAGCCATCTCGTCCTGTTCGACACCGGCATGGGTACCGCGGCGGATTTCGGGCCGACAACCGGCAAGCTGCTCAACAGCATGAAGCAGGCGGGCATTGATCCGAAGGATATCGATGCGGTGGTGATGAGCCATGCGCACATCGACCATCTTGGCGGCAATGTCGGCGACGACGGCAAGAGCAACTTCCCGAACGCGCAATTCTATATCCAGCAATCCGATCTCGAATTCTGGACGGACGAGAAGCTGGCTGCGGGGCCCCTCAAATCCTTCCTGGCGCAGGCGAAGAAGAACCTTCTTCCCGTGCGCGACCGCATCGTCTTCATCAAGGATGGCCAGGAATTCCTGCCCGGCATCACGGCGATCGGTGCGCCCGGGCATACGGTCGGACATACGATCTTCAACATCTCTTCGGCCGGAAAGTCGATGGCCTATATCGGCGATCTGACGCACCATCCCGTGCTGTTGATGGAGAAGCCGCTCACCGAGTTCGCCTACGACACTGATCCCAAGCAGTCGGCCCAGACGCGCGTGCGGCTGCTCAACATGCTGGCCTCGAGCAAGACCCCGATCGTCGCGTATCATTTCGCCTGGCCGGGCGTCGGTCATGTCGCGAAGCAGGGCGATGGTTTCCGCTACTTCCCGTCACCCATGCAGATGGTTTTGTAACAGTTCGCGTGCCGCCGCGCGCTGCAGCCAAAGGGTTGCAGCGCGCGCGTGGTGCCTCTTGGCTCTAGAGCATGATCCGGAAAAGTGGATACCGGTTTTTCGAAAAGATCATGCTCCAAACGAGAGGTTAGAGCGTGATGGCGATTCGAAGAAACGCTATCACGCTCTAACGTCCGCGCCGCCCCTTCTGGACTGTCGGCCAACGACCGGACTTGGCTGCGGCTCGAACGACCTCGACAACGGTATTGCGAACCTCGACGAAGGCCCGCGTTTGCGGTCGTTCAGCCAGCGATATGACCGCAAGGGTACGGACCAGCGATGGCTCCACGATCCGTCGGGCGTGGAATCGCTTTTGTTCCAGCTCGGCAAGCACGGTGGAGCGCGCAAGTATCGCACATCCGAGGCCTTCTTCGAGGGCCTGCCGCAACGCAATCAGGCTGTCTAATTCCAGCGTCGGACTCGGCGCGATCTGGTTGCGCAGGATTTGCGTCTGGATGATCGCGCGCGACGCCGGCACCGGATTGAGGCCGAGCACGCTGCCTTGCGGGATCCGCGAGAACGGGATCGGACTTGATGATTTTCCAATCAGGTCCAAGTGGCCGACCAGGTACAGGTCTTCATCAAGCAATGCTTCGGTCGCCAGACGCGTGTCCTTGGGTGGGTTGTAAGCGAGAGCGAGATCGATCGACCCTGAAAGCACGCGCCCGATCAGGATAGGCGACAGGCCTTCCGAAAGAGTGAGGTGCACTCCCGGGCAGTCCTTTCGCACGGCCTGCATCACAGCAAGTGAGATCACTGCGATTGCCGTGTGACTGAGCCCCAATGATACCGGTCCAGAGACAGCGTCCGTGAACGTTCGGACGTCCTGCTCCGCCTTGGACAGCGCAGAGAGAATAGCGCTTGCATGTTCGTGCAGGCGATGGCCGGCCGTCGTCAGCGTGACGCCGCGCGCCTTGCGATCGAACAGCTTCACGCCAAGTGTTCGTTCGATTTCCGCCACGTGATGGCTCAATGCCGATTGCGCAACATTGAGACTGTCAGCCGCGCGCGACAGCGCCCCTGCATCGGCGATCGCGAGGAAATAGCGGAGTTGCCGCAGCCCGAGCGTCATGTGGATCACCTGACCCAACCTGAAAATCAGAACGATTGGTTCTACATATTATATTTGTCAGATGGATCCCGAAGTTACAAGCTGGCGGTCGGGGGAAGGAGTGACAGCCGATGGATCTGCCAAAAAGGGTGGTTATCAGCGAGGAAGGTCCACGCGAGGGGTTTCAGATCGAGAAGGGCCCGATCGCGACGTCCGACAAGATCGCGCTGATCGATGCGTTGTCGCAATGCGGCTTCAGCCACATCCAGGCAGCGTCCTTCGTGAGCGTGAAGCATGTGCCCGGCTGGGCGGACGCTGAAGCCGTGGTCGGAGGAATGACCTGTCATCCGGGCGTTGCCTACTCGGCGATCTGGTTCAATGAGGCCGGACTGCAACGGGCTCTGGCTTTCAAGGACAAGCTGACCCTCAACGGGTCCATTTCGCTCTCTGCGTCAGAGCCGTTCAGCATCAAGAACCTGAACCGCGACCGGGCCGGCCAGATCGAGGCCATGCGATCATTTGTCCGCGCGCACCAGCAAGCCGGCCTGCCGATCGGCAAGATCATCATCATGGCGTCGTTCGGCTGCAACTTTGCCGGCGACATTGCGCCGGCGCAGGTGACTGGCGCCGTTGCGGATGCACTGGACATTGCGACGGACGCAGGCGTGATCGTGAAGCAGCTCGTGCTCGCCGACAGCATGGGCTGGGCGACCCCGCGCAGGGTAGCGGCCGCTGTCGCCGCGGTGCGCGAGCGATGGCCGGACCTGGAAGTCGCGCTGCACCTGCATGATACGCGAGGGCAGGGCATCGCCTGCGCCTATGAAGGCCTGCGTCTTGGCGTGACGCGGTTCGATGCGGCCATCGCCGGATTGGGGGGCTGCCCGTTTGCCGGCCATCCCGGCGCACCCGGCAATATCGCCACGGAAGAGCTTGCCATTCTTTGCGAGGAAATGGGCATCGAAACCGGCCTCGACATCGAGGCTCTGATCGAAACCGCCCGGCTTGCGGAGCGCGTGGTTGGCCATCCCTTGCCGAGTGCGGCGCTGCGGTCCGGCACGATCGCGTCTTTCAGGCGGAAGGTTGCATGAGCGCGTCGCCGAAGCCGCTTGCCGGCGTCAGGGTCCTCGACTTCGGCCATACCATCATGGGTCCTTGCGCGGGCGTGGTGTTCGCCGATCTGGGCGCCGACGTCGTCAAGATCGAACCAGCCGACGGCGATCCGACGCGCCGCCTGCCGGGTTTTGCCGCGGGCTTCTTTGCGACTTACAATCGCAACAAGCGCTCGATCGCCGTCGACCTCAAGCGTCCCGACGGTCAGGCCGTTGTGCACCGCCTCGTCGGCCAGGCTGATATCGTGCTGGAGAACTTCGGACCCGGCACAACCGAGCGTCTTCGATGCGGCTGGGAGGATCTGCGCGAGATCAACCCGCGCCTTGTTTATCTCTCCATGAAAGGCTTCCTCAAGGGTCCCTACGAGCACCGTGGCGCCCTCGACGAAGTCGTGCAGATGCAATCGGGACTGGCCTATATGACCGGCCCGCCCGGGCGGCCATTGCGCGCCGGCGCGCCGATCATCGACATCCTTGGTGGCGTCTTCGGTGTCGTCGCGGCGTTGTCCGCCTTGCGCGAGCGTGACGTGACCGGGCGAGGCCAGAAGGTCGCCAGTTCGTTGTTTGAAAGCGCAACGTTCATGCTTGGTGCAATCATGGTCGGCAGCGCGTTCACGGGAGGACCGTTGCCGCCCATGCCGGCGCGCAAGAACGCCTGGGGCGTCTATGACGTCTTCAGCGCAAGCGATGGCGCCCAGGCATTCATCGGCTGTACATCCGACAACCATTGGCAGCGTTTCTGTGAAGAGTTGGGCTTCGCTGAATGGATGACGGACGAGCGGCTTGCCAGCAACGCGAAGCGTTGCGATGCGCGCGATTGGATGCTCCCCATACTGGAGGCTCACCTCAAGACCCTGTCTCTCGACGAAATTCTTCAAAAATGTGAGGCAGCCAAAATTCCTTACGCGCGGGTTGGCAGGCCAGACCAACTTACCGATGACGCGCACCTCAACGCATTTGGAGGTCTGATCCAGACCGCCGTATCCGGAATGGGCGGTGGCCCTCATGTGGGCATTCCGGCTCTGCCGGTGGAATTCGGTGAGATGCGCGAGCGCCCCGGACTCGAACGGCAGCCTCCTCGAATTGGGGAACACACCGGCGAAATTCTGACGGAGGCCGGGTTCGATCCGAAAGAGATCGAGAGGCTGCAAACGAGTGGTGTCGTGAAGAGTGCCTAGAGCAGTGATGAGATGAGGTTGGAAAAATCAAATCCGGGATTCTGCGTCATCCCCGCGAAAGCGGATCCAGTATCCCAGAGCGTCGGCGATTTAATCGCGAACGCTGCGGAGTACTGGATGCCCGCCCATAGGCGAGCGAAGCGACGCCGTTCTTAGAACTGTTAGCTTGTGCCGCCAAGCGCCCCGACGAGTCGCATGTGGATGAACGGCTATGGCGGGCATGACGGAGGTCATTCGACCTCAACTCATCACGCTCTAGCGCAACGGTAACAACAAGATCAATCAAAAGGGGAGAGATCAAGGATGAGCAACATCAGAATCACACGCCGCACGTTGCTGGCAGGCGGATCAGCGCTCCTCGCCGGAGTTGGCAACCTCGGAACGCTCGAAGCCGCCCTCGCGCAACAAGCGGCAAGCAAGACGATTCAGTTCATCCTTCCGGTCGCTGTTGCGTCAGGCGTCGATACCATCGTGCGATCGGCTCAAAACGAGCTCTCCAAGGCGCTTGGCGCCACCGTGGTCGTCAACAACCAACCGGGGGCAGGTGGACTCATCGGCACGCAGCAGCTCGTCAAGTCAGCTCCGGATGGCCTGACCCTGTCGATCGTCTCAAACAACCACGTGATATTCCCGACGGTGTTGAAGTCCATGCCGTTTGATCCGATCGCGGACATCACGCCAATTGCGATACTCGGATCATCGGCGCTGATCCTCGTCGTGAACCCGAAGAAGATCCCTGCCAGGAACGTTCAGGAACTGACCACGCTACTCAAAGCCAAACCCGATGCCTACAACTACGGCTCATCAGGCAACGGGACGATTTTACATCTGGCTGCGGCGATGTTCGTGGAACAGGCCGGAGTCAAGGTGACACATGTTCCCTACAAGGGCGTGGGGCCCCTGTTGAACGATCTGATCGGCGAGCACGTTGACATGGCCGTGCTGGCTTACGGGTCGATTGCCTCGCACCTGCAATCGGGTGCGCTTCGCGCGATCGGCGTCGGCGCAGCAAAACGAATTGCCGCGGCTCCGGAAATTCCCACGGTCGCAGAGCAGGGCATGCCGAACTTCGTCGTTGAAGGTTGGTTTGCGGTCATTGGGCCACCCAAGCTACCGCAAGCGGAAGTCACGCGTATCCATGCTGCTTTCACCGCTGCGTTCAACTCGACTGAGGTGAAGGAGGCGATGGCAAAGCAAGCTACTACAGTGGAAATTGTCTCCCCGGACAGGTCAACCGAATACATGAAGGCGGAGCTTGAAAAATATGCGGCGATTGCGAAGAAGATTGGACTTGAGCCGCAGTAATCCCGCTCAGTAGCGAGCCAACCTTACGCGCTGACATCGGATTGCCGGCTTCATCATGTCGTTCATGTAAATCGCTGCCCCGAAAAAATTCTGGCGACAGCACCCCTGCCAGTCTAGCATCTGATCGTGACACGCCAGATGCATCTCAATCTGTTCATCCAGAGCCGTGGCCATCACGAGGCTTCGTGGCGGCACCCGAAGTCGTCGGAGCTGCCGCTCACCGATATCCGCTACACGGTGGAGTTGGCGCAGAAGGCCGAGGCCGGCCTGTTCGACTCGATCTTCCTCGCGGACGTTCTCGGATTGTGGAACGACGTTGAGCAAACGCCGTTCAACTGGCTCGAGCCGCTGACGACGCTCGCCGCGCTCGCCATGGCGACGAGCCGCATCGGACTGATCGCGACCGCCTCGACCACATACACCGAGCCCTACAATCTCGCGCGGCAGTTCTGTTCGCTGGATCACATCAGCCGCGGCCGCATCGGCTGGAACATCGTCACCACATGGTCGCCGCAGGCGGGCGGAAATTTCGGCGGGATCGGCCAGGTGAGCCACGCGGACCGCTACGAGCGCGCCGAAGAATACATGACCGTGGTCAAAGGCCTCTGGGACAGCTGGGCCGACGATGCGGTTCTCGACGATCGCGCTGGGGGACGCTATGCGGACGCGCGGCGGGTGCGCTCCATCGATCACGCCGGGCCGCACTATCAGGTGAAGGGTCCGTTGAACCTGCCGCGCTCGCCGCAGGGGCGTCCAGTGTTCGTGCAGGCGGGTTCGTCGGATACAGGCCGCCAGTTCGCGGCGTGCCATGCCGAGGCGGTGTTCACCGCGCATCTGGAGAAATCGACGGCGCGCGCCTTCTATGCCGACTTGAAGACGTTGGTCGCGGGAGCGGGGCGGAATTCCGATTCCGTGCTGATCCTGCCCGGGTTCAGCCCGATCATTGGATCCACGGAGACTGAGGCGCGCCGTTTCGCGGACGAGCTCAACGAGCTGTCCGATCCGGAGACCGGGCGCAGCCGGCTGTCGCTGCGGTTCGGCGGATACGACTTCTCGCATCTGCCGCTGGATAAAACTCTGTCGGCGGAGGACTTCCCCGATCCGAGCACCAACGAAGCATCCCGCAGCCGGACCGAGGTGATCGTGGGATTTGTCAGAGAGCAGCGCCCGACGCTGCGGCAGTTGCTTGCGAAGCTCGCCGGCGCCCGTGGCCATTTCACGTTCGAGGGCACACCCGAGCAGGTTGCCGATCTGATGCAGGATTGGGTCGACGATGGCGTTGCCGACGGGTTCAACCTGATGCCGCCGGTGCTGCCGGAGATGCTCGACGTCTTCATTGCCGAGGTCGTGCCGCTCCTGCAGAAGCGCGGCTTGTTCCGCACGGCCTACGGGGGCGAGACGCTGCGCTCCCACTTCGGCCTCGTACGTCCGGCCGTGACGATCACGCCAGAGCCCCTCGCGTCCGGGGCGCCCGCTGGCGGTTCGTGAGGAACCCGGGAGAGCACGGGTCGAAAGAGATGCGACTACGGCAGCAGCACTGTCTTGTAGTCAAATCGCGACCAGCTATGTTTGGCTTGGTCGATGAGACGCGTAGGACTCACCGACACCACGGTAGGCAACCCGGGCGCCCTCGGCGCACCGCAACGTTCCCACCACGCGACGCTGCGCGTCGCACTACATCGCTACGCAACGCATGAGCCGCTGGGGACATCCCGGCGGCTCTCGCGCGTTTGGTCACTCGCGGCAAAGACGCCAGGTGACCCAAAGCGGATATTTGCGTCGCCGAACCCCGGCATTCGAGCGACCACACATGGAACCTGAGGACTACCATGAGCAATACCCTATCGCTCCGCGAACTCGATGATCGTATTGCCATTCTTCGAGACAACATCCGTCAGTTGGTCGAGCAGGCAGCAGGCGCCGCGGGCGGACAGAACGAGGAGAGGACGGCCGACAGGATTCAGCAGCAGACCGAAGAACTTGAGAAATTGATCAAGGACCGCGATGCGTTGAAAGCAAAATAGTCCCCACGCGCCTGCCTTGGTCGCGCAGCTTCCACAGTCGTCTCAGGAAGCTTTCGCGATCTTGTGCGCGAGATGGCCAGTATCGTGATCACGGTGAAGTTGGCTCAGTGACGTTTCGTTGAGGACATGAAGCGTGTCGCTCAGCTTCTCCGTATCCGGGAAGCCCGCAGCAAAGCTTTTTCCATAAATCTTGCGCAGGGTGCTGATTGTGGTGTTTCCGTGTTTGCGGCTGATCTGTCCGTTCTTGTCGTGATGACGATGATCAGGACTCGGCTCTTTCATGGTCCGTTCCTCGCAGATTGCCGCCCCGGCGGAAGCATCCGCTCATGCCATCTGAATCGCAACATCGGTCGGTAAGCGCTGAGCGACGCAAACTCATGAGCCGCTGGGGACATCCCGGCGGCTCTCGCGCGTTTGGCGCCTCCGGCCGCAATGGATTCAGGGCGCGACTATTGTCGGCAAGGATGTACGAATCCGCTCCGGGAAATCAGCCGCGCCCTCGGCCGCCTGCGCGGCCTCATTGATCAGGGACCGTCGCCGCAGTTCGTCAAACGGCAGCGTCGTGTCTATCCGGCCCGAATGGTAGAGATAGCTGTCGATCAGCCCGTTGAGGAGATGGCGAATGTCGAACCGGCCCCTCCGGCCGGCGGCGTTGGCGTAGCGAATGATGTTGATCGTGCAGCTGTTGGTCAGCAGGTGATAAAACTCCGGTTGATCGGCGAGTTCGTTGATCCGCTCCAGATAGACCAGAAGCAGGCGCCGTGCATCCTCGGCCGAGGTGTTGAGGCGATAGAGATAAACCGGCTCGCGACGATGGTTGGTGCGCACGCCCACGACGTCGCGCTCTTGGCCCACCACATAGATCAGCTCGAATTGTTTGAACAGGGAGGCGACGGGCGCAAAGCCCTCGCCCACCTCGGGCCGCGTCTCGATGGAGATCGACAGCGGCGGTGCGTTGTCGAAGATGAAGCTTACGAACGTGTGTCCGACCGGCCCCTCGGTAAAATAGGACACGTAGAAATCCAGCGCGACCAAGTGCGACAGTTGCACCTCGCGCTCCTCGTAGCGCACCGTGAAGTCGTTCCGGGTGCGGTAATCGAAATTGCGCACACCGGTAATCCGCACACGGTCGCCGTCGATGAACGCCCGCGGCATCACCGCGACTTCCGGCCGCCATTCGCGATCGTGCGACGGACGGATGGAGACCCACCACCCGACCACGCAAAAGAACATCACGAGGAAGATAGCGCGCATGCGCCGTTGACGCGAAAGCCAGAGAGCCCAGACCGCGAAGGCAGCAAAAGCCACCGCAAGCCCCACACGCAGCCCGGGCTCCGGGAGGTTCGAATAGTAGATCGCGAGAGCAGCCCACGCGATGAGCAGCAACCGGCCAAGAACGCCGACTACCGTGATCGACCAGCCAAAAGTTGCGGACGCTATGCCGAAAAGCGGACCCAGCTGCGCCTCACCTGACCAGAGTGTTCTTGTAGATCGTCCCGTCCTTCATGATGATCTTGAAGTTGTTGGCGGGGTCGGCGATGAGGTTGATGTTGTCCAGCGGATTGCCGTCGACAAGCAGCAGATCGGCGAGCGCCCCCTGTTCCACGACGCCGAGCTTTCCCGGATAGGGATTGCGCTTGCCGGACAGCGCCAGCAGTTCGGCGTTGGTCCCGGTCGCCATGGCGAGCGCTTCGGCCGGCGTGTACCAACGAACAAGCGAGGCCAGGATTGCTCCCTGTTGCTGCGCCAGCGCGCGGGAGAACAGAACGTCGGTGCCCCACGCTGTCTTGATCTTGTATTTCTTCGCCAGCTCGTAGGCTTTGGCTATGCCGGGCCAGACCTCATCCGCCTTGGTTCGCTGGACCGAACCGACCGGAAAGCCCAGCCTCAAGGCCTCGGGCAGCGGCTGCAAGCTCAGCCAGACGCCCTTTTCGGCGATCAGGCTGGCGGTCGCCTCGTCCATCAGGAAGCCGTGCTCGATGCACTTCGCACCCGCGGCAATAGACCGCTGGATCGCAACCGACGTAAAGGCATGCGCGACGACGTAGGTGCCCCAGTTCTCGGCCGCCTCAACCGCGGCCCGCAGTTCGGCCTCGGTGAAGGTGGTGGCGTCGATCGGACTGAAGGGTGACGACACTCCGCCACCCGCCGTCAACTTGATCTGGGACGCCCCCTGCATGAGCTGCTCGCGGGAGCGCATGCGCACCTCATCGGGGCTGTCGGCGACCATCGCGCCGCCGACCTGCTCCATGCGGGCGAGCGTGCCGATCGCTCGCGGCAGATCGGTCAACTGACGGAAATCGCCATGCCCGCTCGTGATCGTGATCATGGCGCCGGACGGATAGATGCGCGGACCCCTGACGATCCCCTCATCGATGGCGCGCTTGAGACCGAACACCGGCCCGCCCACATCGCGAACGGTGGTGAAGCCGCGCATGAGAGTGTCGGTCGCCTCGTCGCCAGCCGCGAGGTTGTTGAAGCCGACGTCACCCATGGACTCCATCGGGTTCGGCCGTATCAGCATCGCGTGCCAGTGCGCATCGATCAGGCCGGGCATCAGCGTGCGTCCGCCCCCCTCGATGATCGTCGTGGTCGCGCTTCGATCGACCGGAATCGGCGTCCGGGAGATTCTTTCGATCAGATTGCCTTTAACCAGGACGTTCGTCGGCTCGGACAACGCCGCGCCCCTGCCGTCGAAGACCCTGACATTGTTGAAAAGCGTTGTCGCGCCGCTGCTCTGTTGGGCCTGCGCCGCGCCTGTCGAAAAGACCAGCGCACAGACCGGTACCACAGCCATCAAACGGCGCAGATTCGTGTAGACCATTTGACCCCCAAAGAGAGAGCGGACTAATCGAATAGAGCAGCCAACGATATCCTGTCTCCTTGATCGCGCCAACTCGGTTGAAGGACTTCAGGCGCCGCGAGCTATCAGATCTGGCTGCGAGATTTGGTCGAACCCGCGCTCCTGCCTTGCCGCGACAGATGGCCGAGCGGCAGCCGCGTCGTGTGCTTCAGCCGGTCCAACACGATCGACGAGCGCACATGCGCGACGCTCTGATGCGGAAGCAGCACGTCATTCAGGATCCGCGACAGCGCCTGCAGGTCCTCGACCACCAGCTTGAGCACGTAGTCGGCGGCTCCGGTCAGCGAATATGCTTCCTGCACCTCGTCGAGTTCGTTGATCAGTTTCGCAAAACGTTTCGAGTTGTCCGGTGAATGGGTTGCCAGCGTCACCTGCACGAAGACCTGAACTTTCAGCCCGAGCTTCTCGGCCGAAAGCTTTGCATGATAGCCCTCGATCACGCCGTCCTCTTCGAGCACGCTCCTCCGCCGGGAGCATTGCGATGGCGACAGTCCGGCCAGCTCCGCGAGATGATCGTTGGTCTCGTGCCCGTTGCTCTGCAGCGCATCTAGGATCTTGAGATCGAAGTTATCCATGCAAGAATCTCGCGCGAAAGGGTAAAATAGCCGTCATTTCGTGCGTAATTTCGCTCTCCCACGGGTATTTTGCAAGGCTGTTGCGGCTCTTGTGGCCTAGTCTCTGACACCACAATTTATTGTCCAAGGGAGAACAGCCATGGGTCCGTTTCCGCACGACGCCCCGCCACCGAAGATCTCCGACGACAACCCGCTGGGCACCGACGGCTTCGAGTTCGTCGAGTTCTGCCACCCGAAACCCGAAGAGCTTGATCGCCTGTTCAAGACCATGGGCTTTTCTGCCGTGGCGAAACATCGCGCCAAGCAGGTCACGCTCTATCGTCAGGGCGACATCAATTTCATCCTGAATGCCGAGCCGAACTCGTTTGCGGCGAACTTTGCACAGGCGCATGGACCGTCGGCGCCGGCGATGGCATTCCGCGTGGTCGACGCGCGCCATGCCTACCATCGCGCCCTTTCGTTGGGGGCCAAGCCGGTCCAGACATCGGTCGGCCCGGGAGAGCTCAACATTCCGGCGATCGAAGGCATCGGGGGCTTGCAGATCTATCTGGTCGACCGCTATGGCGCGAAGGGCTCGATCTACGACGTCGACTTCGAGTGGCTGGCAGAGCCCAATCCGAAGCCGACGGGGGAGGGCCTGTTCTACATCGACCACCTGACCCACAACGTCCATCGCGGCCGCCTCGACGAATGGGCGGAGTTCTACGTGCGCCTGTTCAACTTCCGGCAGATCAGGTTCTTCGACATCGAAGGCCGGGTGTCCGGCCTGCATTCGCGCGCCATGACGAGCCCCGACGGCAAGATTCGTATCCCGATCAACGAGGATGCCGGCTCGAAGGGACAGATCCAGGAGTATCTGGATGTGTACAAGGGCGAGGGCATCCAGCACGTCGCGCTCGGCGCAAAGGACCTGTACGAGTCGATCGAGACGCTGTCGGCCCGCGGCGTGGAGTTCATGCCCGCGCCGAACGATATCTACTACACGCGCATCGATCAGCGCCTGCCGAAGCACGGCGAGCCGATCGACCGGCTGCAGCGGGACGGCATCCTGATCGACGGCGAAGGCGTCGTCGACGGCGGCTTCACCAAGGTGCTGCTGCAGCGCTTCGGCAAGACGGCGATCGGCCCGATCTTCTTCGAATTCATCCAGCGCAAGGGTGACGACGGCTTTGGCGAAGGCAACTTCAAGGCCTTGTTTGAATCGATCGAAGAGGATCAAATCCGCCGGGGCGTGCTTTCAGCCACAGCCGAATAGGCCAACATCATGGACCAGCCGATTCCAGTCTCGGAGCGAACCGGTCAGCACGGCCAGCCGCTGCTGGCGCCTGGCTACATGTCCGGGTTCGGCAACTCGTTTGAGACCGAAGCGTTGCCGGGCGCGCTGCCGATCGGGCGCAACTCGCCGCAAAAGCTCAACTACGGCCTCTATGCGGAGCAGCTCTCGGGCTCTCCCTTCACCGCGCCGCGCTCGACCAACGAGCGCTCATGGCTCTACCGCGTTCGCCCGAGCGTGAAGCATTCCGGCCGCTACCGGAAGGTGGACAAGGGCTTTCTGCGCACGGCGCCTGCGGCGCGCGACGAAAGCGAGCTGCCGATCGGCCAGTTGCGCTGGGGGCCGACGCCGCTGCCGAAGGAGAAGCTCACCTTCCTCTCAGGCCTGAGGACGATGACCACCGCCGGCGACTCGGACACCCAGGCCGGCATGGCCGCGCATGTCGCCCTCGTCACAGCCGGCATGGAGAACGAATTTTTCTTCAATGCGGACGGCGAGCTTCTGGTGGTCGCCCAGCAGGGGCGGCTGCGCTTCCGCACCGAGTTCGGCGTCATCGATATCGAGCCCGGCGAGGTCTGCGTCATTCCCCGCGGCGTGGTCTTTGCGACCGAGCCGCTGGACGGCACAGCGCGGGCCTATGTCTGCGAAAACTATGGCGGCGCGTTCACCCTGCCGGATCGCGGGCCGATCGGCGCCAACTGTCTTGCCAATCCACGCGACTTCCTCACACCGGTCGCGGCCTACGAAGACGTCGAGCGGCCGGGCACCATGTTCGTCAAATGGGGCGGAGAACTCTATGCAACAGACATTCGTCAGTCGCCGCTGGATGTCGTCGCCTGGCACGGCAACTACGCGCCTTACAAATATGATCTGCGACGTTTCGCGCCGGTCAACGCGGTCTCCTTCGACCACCCGGACCCGTCGATCTTTACGGTGCTCACGGCGCCCTCGGAAACAGCCGGCACCGCGAACGTCGACTTCGTCATCTTTCCCGAGCGCTGGAACGTCGCCGAGGATACGTTCCGGCCGCCCTGGTACCACCGCAACATCATGTCGGAGTTCATGGGGCTTGTTTACGGCGTGTACGACGCGAAGCCGCAAGGGTTCGTGCCGGGCGGCATCTCGCTGCACAACTGCATGCTGCCGCACGGCCCCGACGCCGAGGCGTTCGAGCGCGCAAGCAACAGCAAGCTCGAGCCCGTCAAGCTGACCGGCACCATGGCCTTCATGTTCGAGACCCGCTTTCCCCAGCGCGTCACGCGCTACGCGGCCGAGTCGCCAGTTCTCGATCGCGACTACCAGAACTGCTGGGCGGATTTGAAGAAGCATTTTAGGCCGTAGTGTCATTGCGAGCGAAGCGAAGCAATCCAGCGCGCGCATCGGTGCGCCACTAAAAAGCCGCTGAGCCTGCCGCGTCTACCAGGCTTTTTGTTTTGCGCGCTTGCGCGCGCAACTGGATTGCGCGCTTGCGCGCGCAACTGGATTGCTTCGCTTCGCTCGCAATGACGACAGGGGACCCTCACATGATCATCGTCACCGGCGCGATCCTCGCGCATCAGGACTCCTTCACTGAGGTGCTCCGCCTCAGCCGCGAGCATGTCGAACGTTCACGCAATGAAGACGGCTGCATCTCCCACGACGTCCATGTCGACACCGAGAACCCGCTGCGGCTGTTCTTCTTCGAGCAATGGCGCGACGAGCCGGCGCTACGCGCGCACTTCGCCGTTCCGGCCTCCCGCGAGTTCGTGAAAGCGCTGCGCAGCCTGATCGTCGAGACCAGCGGCACGAAGATATGGCAGGCGGAGAAGATCGAAAGGTAGCGGCCGTGCACCAAACTCCGCCGTCATCCCCGCGAAGGCGGGGATCCAGTATTCCAGAGCGTCAGAGGTTCAATCGCTGATGCTGCGGCGTACTGGATGCCCGCCGGAGCCTGTCATCGGGCCGCGCTTCACGCGGACCCGTTGGCGGGCATGACGGCCGAATGTTTTGTCCGCACTTCAGTCTAGCTCGCCACCTTGCATCACGAATGCTCCAGCGACTGTGTCTCTTCCTCGGTTTCGCCAGGAACCTCGACGCGCTGCAGCGGCGAAACCGCCGGCGCGTTCAACGGCTGGCCGTCGACGTCGAAGATCGAGCCATGGCACGGGCAGTCCCAGGTGTGCTCGAACGCGTTGAAGTGCAGTTGGCAGCCGATGTGGGTGCATGCGGCCGAGTGAAGCTGAAGCGCGCCGTTCCCGTCGCGATAGGCCGCGATCTTGCTCAGGCCCTGTCGCAGGATCGCGCCCTGACCTGTCTTCAAGTCGTCCAGCGAGGCAAGCTCGCCCGGCGTGACATATTCGGCAAGATTCTTCAGCGCCGTGACGTTCTCGCGCAGGTAATTGCCGAGGGCTGCGACCGGCTTGCGGTCGGGAGCATAGACGTGCGCCCACTTGCTGCGGCCGAGCGTAATCAGATCCGTGTTGATGAGCGCGCCGGCGACGCCGTGGGTCAGGCCCTGGCCTGAGTCTCCGGTCGCAACGTAGATCCGCTCGTTGCCGGGGTTGCGGCCGATGAAGCCCGCATAGTCGATCGTATCGAGGACCTGCCCCGACCAGCGGTGCGTGATGTTCTCCAGCGCGGGGATCAGCTCGCGCGCCCAGTCTTCGAGGCTGCCGAAGCGCCGCTCGCCGTCATTGGCTTCGCCGGTCTTGTGGTCCTCGCCGCCGACGATGACGTAGTCCTTGCCGCGTGCGCCCGGCTGGATGCGAACGTAGTGGTAGGGGTCCTCCGTATCCCAGTACAGCGCATCTGGTAGCGCGCCCTTCTTGATGCCGAACGCCATCGCATAGGTGCGGTACGGCGCCATCTTGGTGTGCAGCGCGTAGCGATCGACGATGGGGGAGTTGGTGGCGATAACCGCGTGGCCCGCGGTGATGTGCGCGCGTGACGTCTTGACCCGGACACCGCCGCTGTCGTCCGTTACCTCTTCCACAGCCGTCTCGGAGAAGAACTTGACGCCCGCTCCCGCGCAGGCGCGGGCGACGCCGGCAAGATACTTCAGCGGGTGGAACGTCGCCTGATCGGGATAGCGCAGCGCTTGCCGTTCTGCGCAGCCGGCCAGAGGCACGCCCACCAGCCGATGCACGGCCGCGCCGACCGCGCGCACGGCGTCGAGTTCCTTGTCGATCACGTCGGGCGGTTGCCTGCGTCCCTGGAAGAGATAGCCGTCCAGCCTGCGGAAATCGCAGTCGATCGCTTCGGTCGTCTGAACCTGTTCGATGCGGCTGACGGCCGCCGCCTGGCTTTGATAGAAGCCCTTGGCCAGCTCCTCGCCGCGCAGCTTCGTCATCTCGCTCATCAGGTCGTCGCACAATGGGGCCAGATGTGCGGTGGTGCGCGCGGTCATGCCCGAGCAGATGCGCGCCCGATCGATGACGATGACGGAGAGATCGCGCTTCGCCAGCTCGTAGGCGGTTGATAGTCCTGCAATTCCGGAGCCGACCACGACGACGTCGCAGCGTTCATTTGTGAACAGCGGGGTTGCGTCGGGAGCGACGTCGATCTCCATCCACAGCGAGCGGCTAGTCATCGCGGCCTCCTTCGGTGTCTGCCGGCATTGATCAAGCAACGTCAGGCCGTACGGGCAGGTTCCTGCCTGAACGCAGGAGCGTTGGTGCAGACGTATACCCGCCGGATAGCCGCGGTGTCCGCGTGGAACTCCGGTTGGGGGTCGGCGTTTTCCGTGCCGGACAACGGAGGAACTCAGATGGGATTCGCCAGCTACGCCATCATCGCCACGGACAAGGGGTGGGGCATCCTGCACGACGGCGATGTCGAAGGAGAGTATACGACCAAGGAGTCAGCGTTCGAATCCGCAGTTGCCGCGGCATCGCTCGCCGTCCGCGAGGGACACGAGGTTCACGTCAGCGTGCCGAGCCGGGAGTCAGGCGACGGAACAGCCCTGGGCGCACGCTGAATCTTCCCCTCTCCCCAACGGGGAGAGGGCGCATAGGCGGCCTTCGGCCGCCGTTCTTAAGTAAAAACGCCGATGCTCTGCATCGGCTCTGGCAAAGCGAGGGCGGGTGAGGGGCAGTAACAAACCTCTCGTGTCGCGCACCGCCGTCATTGCGAGCGCAGCGAAGCAATCCAGCGCGCGCGAAGCGCGCAAACCAAAAACCGTCAGTAGCCGCAACCTCAGACTGGATTGCTTCGTCGCTTTGCTCCTCGCAATGACGAGTGTTGCCAACGGGTTATCCAAACTTTCGACAGGTTTTGAACAGGCTCTCAAATTTCTCTTTTTCCGAAACAGATTTCGGATTATTCTTCCCCTGTCCCGCCTCGATGAGAGGGCGAGTGCGCATTCGTCGCGCCTCGAGGCGGGATGCGACGGGTCCGTCGCGGTGCCGGCCCGATCCGCGGTGCGTTGATGAGGCGCATCATGGAGAGGGATGACGACCGGCGCCGAGGGCGGACGGCCCAAGCGGTCCAGCAATACGGTGTGGTCTTCCGTATTCGGTCAAGTGGAGCCGGGCTCGGCTCCCGCTGGAATCCGGCAAGCCGTTAATCCGGCGCGTGCGGAACGCAGGCGTGGAGCTGCGTTCGTCAGGAGCTCGTGTGCGTCTTTTCTACCCCTTTTGCACACGGGGCCGCGGGTGCGGTGAAACGCCCAAGCGTTCCGCACGCCCTCTCGGGCCAAGGAAGGCACCAGAAGGCCGGCAGCCCCAGGCCGGACAAAGAACCGGGGGCGATGACGCATGTCTGACGCTCAGGCGTGCGGGCTGATAATTGACTATGCTGCCGTGACTTCAATGAAAAGGTAAACCTGAGTGGCTCGTGCACATATCGTCATCATCGGGGCCGGCATTTCCGGCCTGACTGCCGCCGTCACCATCGGGGAGGGCGTCGACAAGCTCATTGCCGCAGGCAAGACGATCGCGCGGCCAGAGATAACCATTCTCGAAGCCGCGGACTGGATCGGAGGGCGCGCGCGCACTGATGTGTTGTCGTCGGGCGTGGCGGTGGATGTCGGACCGCACTGGTTTCATGGCGGAGCCAAGAACCCTTTCTACAAATGGGCCAATGATCGGCGTTACGATCTGGGCCCGATCAGCATCGATACCGCCACGCGGCGCTTCAATGTCTCGGCCGATGGCGCGGTGAAGCCGGAGCAGCGCGAATGGGCGATGGAGCGACTTTATGAGATGTATGCGATCTGGAAGGCGCAGCACCCGGACGAAGACATTTCTCTTCGCCAGCTTGCCGAGATGTCGAAGTCGCGCGTGATCGTCGCGGTGGCCGAAGAACGCGCCAACAACTGGATGGCGGTCGACAGCGCCGAGAAAGTTTCAAGTGATGAGTTCTGGGGAGACGATGCGGGCTCCGGCGGCATGCAATTGCAGGATGGCATTGAAAAGCTGATCACTGCCATGACCAGTGAAGCCCAGTACTACAAGACCGATATCCAGCTGCGCCGTGTGGTGCAGGCGGTCAGAAAAGTCGGAAAGAGCTTTGAAATCGTCACCGACAAGGACACGGTCGAAGCCGACTACGTGCTCTGCACGATCTCCGTCGGGGCGCTGAAATCCAACGGTGTGCAATTCAGCAAGAACGTGCACTCGCAGCTTGATCCGGTCCTGGCGGGCATGACGGGGGCCAGAATGACCAAGATCTTCGTGCCGCTGCGGCCCGAGTTCTTTACCGAACGCAACATTGCGCCGGATACATTCGTGACGCTCTACGAGCAGCGCCACTCCTGGCTTCTGCATCTGCGCACGGACGGCAAACCGCTTGTCACGATTTTCGCGTCGGGCGCGATGTCGGATCTGGTGGAAAAGTCGCATTACGTCGACATTGAAAGCCAGATGCTCGACCTGCTCGATCGCGTGGTGGACCCAGATTTGACTGGTGCGCGCGACAATCTGGAGGGCCGCATTCACATCACCGACTGGACAACCAATCCGTATTTCCTTTGCGCCTATTCGGCCATGCTACCCGGCGTCAAGCGCCGCAATCCGCTGGTCATCGGCAACATGGTGTTCGCCGGCGAGGCATTCGTGCAAAGCCTGAAGAAAAGCCCCAGTCAAATGACCGGCGCCTGGGAATCCGGCCGCATTGCCGGCCAGAAGATTTTGCGGAAGCTGGCTTCTTCTTCCCCTCTCCCCGTTGGGGAGAGGGTGCCCGAGCGCAGCGAGGGCGGGTGAGGGGCAGTCTTGTCACATCGAGAGGGCGAGTGCCCCTCACCCCAGCCCTCTCCCCAACGGGGAGAGGGGGCGCGCCGTGCGCGTTGCGACCTTGAAAATCAGGCGAGGTGGGTCGCAATGACGATATGCGCCAAGCCTCAATTGACAGCGCCCCGGCATCGTTATTGCATGAAGTCCCACGTCTTCCCCCTGAGAGATCGATCAATCCATGAATGACATCTGGCGTTTGTCCGCTGCAGAGGTTGCCTCGCTGGTGCGGGCGAGGAAGATTTCCGCGCGCGAAGCGATGACGGCGGCGCTTGCGCGGCTCGAGCAAGTCAACCCGCTCATCAACGCCGTGATCGATTACCGCGCGGACTATTCGCTCGCGCAGGCCGATGCGGTGGACGCGGCGGTCGCGCGCGGCGAGCAGATGGGTCCGCTCACCGGTGTGCCGATCACCATCAAGGTTCTGACCGATCAGGCAGGCTTCGCCACCACCAACGGACTTCGCCTGCAGCGCGATCTGGTCGCGCAGACCAACAGCCCGATGGTCGACAACTTTCTGAAAAGCGGTGCGACCATCGTCGGCCGCACCAACACGCCGGCCTTCTCCTATCGCTGGTTCACCGACAACCAGTTGCACGGCCTGACCAAGAACCCGCACAACAACGCGATCACTCCGGGCGGCTCGTCGGGCGGCGCAGGCGCGGCCACCGCCGCAGGCATCGGCCACATCGGCCATGGCACCGACATCGCCGGCTCGGTGCGCTATCCGGCCTACGCCTGCGGTATCCACGGTCTGCGTCTCACGCTCGGCCGCGCGCCGAATTACAATGGTACCGGACCCGAGCGCTCGATCGGCGCGCAGATCATGGCCGTATCAGGCCCGCTTGCGCGCACGATCGCCGACCTGCGCCTCGGACTCGAGGCGATGGCCGCGCCGCATGCGCCGGATGCGCGCGATCCCTGGTACGTGCCGGTGCCGATCGATGGTCCGTCGGTGCCGAAACGCGCGGCGCTGTGCATTGCGCCCGATCGCCTCGAGGTTGCGAGCGAGGTGAAGGCGGCTCTCGTCGACGCAGCGAAACGGCTGGAGCGCGCCGGCTGGATTGTCGAAGAGATCGTCAACACGCCGCCACTGAAGGAGGCGGCCGAGCTCCAGGTCCATCTCTGGATCGGCGACAATTATGAAGGGCAGCTTGCTGCGGCCGAGAAGGAAGGCGATGCCGGTGCGCTCGCTTGCCTGCGCGGCCACGCGGAAATGGCACGGTCGCTGGATCTCGGCGCCTTCTCCAGAACCTTGATCCGCCGCGCGACGCTGACGCGCGCGTGGCAGATGTTCTTTGACAAGTATCCGGTGCTGCTGATGCCGGTGTCGGGCGAACTGCCGTTCGCGGACCAGCTCGATCTGCGCGATGCAGACTCTTGGGCGCGGGTCTGGCGCGCGCAGGTGCCCATGATCGGCACGCCGTTCATGGGTCTGCCGGGTCTGACGGTGTCGACCGGCATGGTTGGGCAGACGCCGGTCGGTGTGCAACTCGTGGCCGGGCGCTATCGCGAAGACCTCTGCCTTGCGGCGGGCGAAGCGATCGAAGCCGGGGGCGTGCCGCCGTCGCCGGTCGATCCCGTGGGCTTTGCGTAGCAGCACTGTGTGCCGCGCCGGTTGACACGTCATTGGCGCGGTTCATCATGCTTGCAAATAAAAATTGCAGGGAGAGAACGCCATGGCTGATCTCGTCATTCGCGGCGGCACGGTTGCCGACGGCAACGGCGGCGAACTTTACGAGGCCGACGTTGCCGTGAAGGATGGCCGCATCGTCGAGGTCGGCAAGGTCTCAATAAAGGGCACCGAAGAGATCGACGCGAAGGGCAAGCTGGTCACGCCCGGCTTCGTCGACGTGCACACCCATTATGACGGGCAGGTGACCTGGAGCCACGACATCACACCGTCGTCGCAGAACGGTGTGACCACGGCGATCATGGGCAACTGCGGCGTCGGCTTTGCGCCATGCCGTCCGGCCGATCACCGCCGCCTGATCGAACTGATGGAAGGCGTCGAGGACATTCCGGAGCCGGTGCTGTCGGCGGGCATTCCATGGGAGTGGGAGAGCTTTCCGGACTACATGAAGTGGCTGTCGAAGCGTCCCTTCGACATCGACGTCGGTGCGCAATTGCCGCACGCTGCGCTGCGCGTCTATGTGATGGGCGATCGCGGTGCCCGGCGCGATCCGGCGACGGAAGAAGACAACAAGGCGATGGCGGCACTGGCCGCCGATGCGGTGAAGGCCGGCGCACTCGGCTTCTCCACCTCGCGCACGCTGAACCACCGCACCTCGACCGGCGATTTCACGCCGACCTTGAAGGCAGGCGAGGACGAACTGGCGGCGATCGCCGAGGCGATGCACAAGACGGGGCGCAGCGTGCTGCAGTTCGTGCTGGACCAGCACACCATCGACGAGGATCTGCCGATGATGCTGCGGATCGCCGACCGGACGAAGTGTCCGATCACGTTGTCGGTGGCGCAGGGCGACCGCCAGCCGCACCGCTGGCGGCAGACCATGGAGAGCCTTGCGGAGGCCGCCCGGCGCGGACTCACGGTCACGGCGCAGATCGCCGCGCGGCCGGTCGGCTTGCTGCTCGGCCTCGAACTGTCGCGCAACCCGTTCCAGACCCACCCGAGCTACAAGGCGATCGCCAAACTGCCGCTCGAGGAGAAGGTGAAGCGTCTGCGCGATCCGCAAGTGCGCGCGGCGATCCTGAGCGAGACCGCGACCACCTCGGACGATCCGCTGTTCTTCCGTCCGAACTACGACAAGATGTATTTGCTCGGCAATCCGCCGGACTACGAGCAGCCGCCCGAACGAACGCTCGGCGCACGCGCGAAGCGCGAAGGCCGCAAACCGGAAGAGCTCGCCTATGAGGCGATGCTGGAGGAGAACGGTCGCGGCATGCTGTATGTGCCGTTCCTGAACTACGCCGAAGGCAATCTTGATGCCGTGCGCGAGATGCTGAACGACCCGCATGCGGTGCCGGGCCTGAGCGACGGCGGCGCGCATTGTGGCATCATCTGCGACGCGAGCTTCCCGACCTACCTGCTGACGCACTGGACGCGCGACCGCACCCGCGGCGACAAGCTGAGCATCCCGTTCGTGGTCGCAGCCCAGTCGCGCCGCACCGCGGAGTCGATCGGCCTGATGGATCGCGGCGTGCTGGCGCGCGGCTACAAGGCCGACATCAACGTGATCGACTACGACCGCCTGCACCTGCATCCGCCGAAGGTGCACTACGACCTGCCGATGGGCGGGCGGCGATTGCTGCAGCAGATCGACGGCTACGACGCGACCATCGTCTCGGGCGTGGTCACCCAGCGCCAGGGCCGAGCCACCGGCGCACACCCGGGCCGCCTGGTGCAGGGCGTCAAGGCGGGGCCGGGTTGAACGAAAAGAAATGGCCGGGACAAGCCCGGCCATCACGACGCATGTATCTGGAAGAGGCAGCCTTACCCGTTCGCCACCAGCCGATCGATCGTCACGCCCTTGCCGACGCTAGTGCGCTCCTTGTGCGGCGTGGTGTCGATCTCTTCGAGCTCGATCTCGCGGTTCAGCACCTTCTGCTTCCAGGCCTGATGCTCCGGTTCCTGCGCATGGAATTCCGGCATCACTTCCTTGGCAAACAATTCGAGCGACTCGCAGATGTGCTCGTGCTTGTTCTTGCCGGCCTGATTCAGAAGGATGATGCTGTCGACCCGCGAAGTCTGGAACTTCTTGAGCTTGTTGCGGATCGTCTCCGGCGAGCCGATCAGGCCACCGCGCAGCGCCTTCTGGTGCGCTTCCGGATTGGCCTGCTTCCACTTGTTGTACTCGTCCCACATGCTGACCGTGCCGGGCGCGGCACGTTCGCGGTTGCGCGATCCCGAATAGTAGGCGAGGGCGAACTGGAAGAAGGTGATGCCGTCAGCGCGCCGGCGGGCTTCCTCGTCGGTCTCCGCGCACATGAAGTAGGACACCATCGCGATATTGGCGTTGGTGTTGTACTCGCAGAGCTTCTCCTGCCGCTTGGTGAAGGCGTTGTAGTAGGCGTGCACCCACGCATGCGCCATCTCGGAGGTGAGGAACTGGAAGCCGAGCGCGCCGATGCCGCGCCGTCCTGCCATCTCGATGGTCTCAAGCTGCGAACAGGCGACCCACAGCGGCGGATGCGGCTGCTGGATCGGCTTCGGCGTGACGTTGCGCAGGGGAAACTTGAAGTACGGGCCGTCGTACTGCCAGCCTTCCTTCGACATCATCGGGATGATGCACTTGACCGCGTCTTCCCAGATCTCGCGCTTCAGCGCCATGTCGATGCCGAACGGCGCCAGCTCCTGCACGCTGCCGGATTCGCCCATGCCGAACTCGACGCGGCCCTTGGAGACGAGGTCGAGGCAAGCGATCTTCTCGGCGACGCGGGCGGGATGATTGGTGGTGAGCTGGATGATGCCGTGGCCCATCCGGATTCGCTTGGTGCGCTGGCTCGCGGCGGCGAGGAATACCTCCGGCTGTGGTGAGTGCGAGTATTCATCGAGGAAGTGGTGCTCGACCTCCCACGCGTAGTCGTAGCCGAGCTTGTCGGCGAGTTCGACCTGGTCGAGGGCGTTTTGATAAAGGTTCAGCTCGTCATTCGGGCCCCAAGGCTTTGGTAGCTGCAATTCATAGAAAATTCCGAACTTCATCGCCGGTCTCTCCCTCCGCTTTGATTTGTTGCCCGCATTTTAGCTGCTGCGTTGCAGCGGTCTACGCCGCAGAGGCAGTAAATCCCATGCGTCGCCGGAGTAAGCCTGCGCCAAAAACGAATTGGCGCAGTGCACACGGCCGCTTGCACGGCTGTCGTTCCGATGGAAGGCGGCGGTCAGCTCTTGCGGAGCGCGATATCCAGCCAGCCGAGGTCATTTACGCGCAGCTCATCGCCGGTGTTGACGATGACCGTCGTGGTCTCGGCTTCGATGATCGCCGGCCCGCTCAGCGAAGCGCCGGGCGCAAGACCCGCCATGTCGAACACCGGCGTGTCGCGCCAGCCGCCGAACCAGGCGTTGCGCTTGCCCTTGGCCCTAGCCTCGGCACTGGATGCCGTGCCGGCTGCGGGCCTGGCCGCGGAGCTGACGGCGCCGACCGCGGCAGCGCGCGCGTTGACGAACACCACCTCCTGATCGCGCGAGGCGTAGGTGTAGAGCTCCTCGTGGCGGCGGTGGAATTCGTCGTGGATCCGCGACACGAGGTCCGGCGCATTCCAGTCCAGGCCGTCGAGCGGGACGTCGATCTCGAAGATCTGCTCGCCGTAGCGCATCTCGGCCGAGCGCTCGATGCGCAGCGCGCCGTCGAACCAGGACTTCAGCCGGGCCGTCGCGCGGCTCTCCAGGTCGCCGAAGATGTTGCGCATGGCGGCATCGTCAACCACCGCGTGCTCGCCGATGTGGGTGCGGCTGGTCTCGTAGCGGAGATCCGTCGCAAGCATGCCCCAGGCCGACAGCACCGAAGCCACCGTCGGCACAATCACGCGGGGAATTTCCAGTTCGCGCGCCACTTCCACCGCGTGCAATCCGGCCGCGCCGCCAAAGCTCAAGAGCGCGAAGCGCCGCGGGTCGACGCCGCGCCGCAGCGTCATCAACCGGATGCCATCGGCCATCTTCAGGTTGATCAGCCGGAAGATGCCCGCGGCCGTCTCCTCGCGCGACAATTTCAGCGCGGCCGCGATCTGATCGACCGCCGCCTCGCTCGCGGTGCGATCGAGCTTGCGCGCGCCGCCGAGGAAATTGTCGGCGTCGAGATAGCCGAGCAGCAGGTTGGCGTCGGTCACCGTCGCCTGAGTGCCGCCATTGCCGTAGCAGGCAGGGCCGGGGACCGCGCCTGCGCTTTCCGGGCCGACATGAAAGCCTGCGGCATCGACCCGGGCGATCGAGCCGCCGCCCGCGCCGATGCTGGCGATGTCGAGGCTGCGCAGCGCGATGCGCTCGCCGGCGAGACCACGCTCGGCCGAGAGTTGCGCCTGGCCTGCGGCGATCAGCGAGATGTCGGTGGAGGTGCCGCCCATGTCGAAGGGAATGAGGTCGGCCACGCCCAGCAGCTCGGCCGAGCGGCGCGCGCCGGCGACGCCACCGGCGGGGCCCGACAGCACGGTCGCCGCCGCAAGCCGTGCGGCTTCCGCAACCGGCGCCATGCCGCCGTGCGAGAGGATGACGAACAGGCTGCCGGCAAAACCGGCCTCGCCAAGCCGGACCTCCAGGTTGGTCAGGTAGCGATGCACCGCCGGCCCGACATAGGCGTTCACGACGGTGGTCGAGACCCGCTCGAATTCCTTGATCTGCGGCAGCACGTCACTGGAGCGCGACACGAACACGTCCGGCAGAGCGCGCCGCAGCCGCTGCTCGGTCGCGATTTCGTGGTCGGGATTGCGATAGGCGTGCAGGTAGCAAATCGCCACGGAGGCCACGCCGGACTGCTTGATGGTCGCAATGGCGGCGTCGAGCGACGCCTCGTCGAGCGGCGTCAGCACCGAGCCGTCGGCACGCAGGCGTTCGCGTACGCCAAGGCGCAGCTGTCGCGGCACCAGCGGCTCCGGCGGCGGCGAGCGCAGGTCGTAGCGGTTGTCCTTCAGCCCCTCGCGCATCTCCAGCACGTCGCGGTGACCTTCGGTGGTGAGCAGCGCGACCTTGGCGCCCTTGCGTTCGAGCAGCGCATTGGTCGCGACGGTGGCGCCATGCACGATGCGTTTACTCTGCTCGAGCATCTCGCTTCGCGAGAGCTTGAGCCTGCGCGCCAGTTCGTCGAGACCGGCCAGCACGCCGATCGACTGGTCCTGTGGCGTAGAGGGCGATTTCGCGAACACGGTGGTGCCGCGCTCGTCGATGGCGACAAGATCGGTGAAGGTGCCGCCGACGTCGATGCCGATCGTGTACGTCGTCACTTGGCGCGCTCCACCAGACCCTGCTCGATGTCGTGGCGCTGCGCGTCGGCGCTGCGCCTGGCCGGATCGCCCCAGCCGCCGCCGCCGCCCGAGCGCACCTGCAGCGTGTCACCGGGCGAGATCGTGATGCCGACTTCCTTGGTCTTCAGGATGCGCTCGGCCTTGCCGGCCGAGATCAGGCGGTAGTCATGCGGCAAGCCGTCCTCGCCACCGAGCATGCCGCAGGCACCGTGGCGCGCACCGTCGCCTGCCGTGTTGCCGCGCGCGGGCTTCGCCGTCTCGACCACCATGTCCAGACTGACGCCGAGCCCGCCACGGTGCTCGCCCTTGCCGCCGGAACCGGGACGGAACTCGTGCTGGCCGAAGTGCAGCGGAAAACGCACTTCCGCGATCTCCACGCTGCCGAACTTGAGCCCGCCGACCGAGTGCCACTCTCCGATCGACGACCAGCCGTCGCCACCGATGGATGCGCCGCCGCCCGGCCGCGCGTGAAACATGTGCCAGATGAAGCCACGGCCGGTGCGCGGATCCTCGCCCTGGATGGCGATGCGAAAGCGCCGCCCCCAGCCGCCCATGACGCGCTCCGGACACGAGGCGGCCATCGCCTTGATGATGGCTTCGACGATCTCGTTCGACGGATGGCTGGTGCACAGCGTTACCGGCAGGCCCGGATCGGCCCAGACGATGGTGCCTTGCCTGGCGACCACCTTCAGCGGACGCAGCGCGCCGGAATTCTTCGGAACGTCCGGATCGATCAGGTAGGCGAAGGCCATCGCCACCGCGGCCTGCATGTTGGCGTGCGAGGAATTGACGAAGCTCGTGGTCTGCGGATCGGAGCCGGTGAGATCGACCTCGATGTCGCTTCCTTGCTTGGTCACCTTCGCGCGGATGCGAATGTCCTCGCGGCCGTGGCCGTCGTCGTCCAGCACCGCCTCGCCGTGAAAGACGCCGTCTTTCCACGATTCGACGATGGCGCGGGTCTGCCGTTCCGACGCGTCGAGAATGTCCTCGATCGCCTGACCGACTGTCGCGGCATCGAATTCGGTGAGCAGTTTCGACAGCCGCCGCTCGCCGAGATGGGCAGCGCCGAGCATCGCCGCGAGGTCGCCGCGGAAGTCGCGCGGGTTGCGGATGTTCAGCGCGATCATGTCGAGGACGTCATCACGCAGCCGTCCGGCCTCGTAGAGCTTCATCGGCGGGATGCGCAGGCCCTCCTGGTAGATTTCCGTCGCCATCGGGTTGTAGGCGCCGTGCGTCGCCCCGCCTATGTCGCTCTGGTGCGCACGCACGATGGTCCAGAACAGCCGCTTGCCGCCGTCGAACACCGGCACGAACGCCGTCACGTCCGGCAAGTGGCTGCCGCCGTGATAGGGATCGTTCATCAGGATCACGTCACCCGGCTGTACGTCGCGGATGCGTTCCTCGACTGCGCGCGTCGCCCAGGGCAGTGCACCCACATGCACGGGGATGTGGTCGGCCTGCGCGATCAGCCGTGCCTGCGTGTCGCAGATCGCCAGCGAGAAATCGCGGCTGGAGTTCAGGATCTGCGAATAGGACGTGCGCAGCATCGCTTCGCCCATCTCCGCGACGATGGCGCTGAGGCGATGCTGGACCACGGCGCGGGTAATCGGATCGACTGGCTTCATTGATGTGTGCAGTTGTTCGTAAGGGGATCTCGGTTCCCAAAATGACAGCAATCATGACAAATGCCAATCACTGGAACCCGGCGACGACCGGTGTTGCGCGGACTTGTATCCGGCGTTCCCTCGACCGCGATCTTGTCGCTGTTGTGTTCGAATTCCGGAACATCACGTTTGGTGGGGCGTTCAGTTAGTCCAACATCTCTGTGGAGGTAAACATGTTCGCAAAGCAATTTGCGGCCGGATTGGTCGCGACTGCACTTCTCTCGACGACCGCGCTGGCCCAGGCGCCGGCTCCGAAGGATCCCCCGACGGGACAGTCGTCGACGATGTCGAAGACCGAGAGCACGGCTCCGCCAGCGCAGATGCAGAGCGCGAGTGAGTGGCGTGCGTCGAAGGTGATTGGCCTTTATGTGTACAACGATGCCAACGAGCGTCTTGGCTCAATCAACGAGCTGCTGACGGATTCGACCGGCAAGGTCGTCAAGGCGGTGATCGGCGTCGGCGGCTTCCTCGGTATCGGTGAGAGCGATGTCGCCGTGAACTTCGATCAGCTGAAGTTCGTCAACGAGCCGATGCGCACGACCTCGACCGCTGCGCCGGCAAGCAGCACGTCCGATCGCCCCGCTGGCGCAAGCGGCACCGTCGGCACGACAGCACCTGCAACGACAACGACCGCCTCGAAGCCGAGCATCAATCCCGACCATGCCAAGATCAGCATGACCAAGGAGCAGCTCAAGGCGCAGCCACAGTTCAAGTACGCCAACTAACGTTTAAGCGTACCGTTCAAGACACGGAGCCGCAGCCGGCCAACCCGCCGGCTGCGGCTTCGCGCTTTGACGCGGTCGGGAACTCGCCCGCTGCCCGCGCGTTTCCCTGTTAATCGGTTCATGCAGGGAGAGCGTGATGGCAACAGACACGATTACGGGGAAGAAGAAGTACAACCTCATCGCCAGCGACCGGGTGGAAGGGACGGCGGTGCGCCGTCCGAAGGGCGACAAGATCGGCTCGGTCGAGCGGCTGATGATCGACAAGGTCTCCGGCAAGGTCGCCTATGCGGTCCTGAGCTTCGGCGGATTCCTTGGCATCGGCCACAAACACCTGCCGATCCCCTGGTCACTGCTCAACTACAATGTCGAACTCGATGCTTATGAGCTCGACATCGCCGACGACGTTCTGCGCAAGGCGCCTTCGTCCGAGCAGAACTCGGAGTTCGATTTCGGCGATCGCGTCGACGAGGCACGGGTCTACAGCTACTACAACGTGCCGCCGTACTGGGGCTTCTGAGCAAGCCCGAAGAGAGCCGGGGAGCGGTACTACACTTCCCCCAGCGCTTGGCGCGGGCGAACATGCGCCGCAGCGTCGCCTCGGCTTCGCTCGCCTTGGTCTCCGACAGCGTGTCGTGCAGCTTTGCGACCGTGAGTTCGAGCTGGGCGGTATCCAGCCGTGATCCGAGATGATCGAGTTCGGCTCGGTTCAGGCGGGGCTTGAGTTGTTCGAATTGCGTCTGATTACTCTGAAGCGACATTACGCTCTCCAAGTCTTCTTGGTCTTCGTTGCAAACGATGCTGGCAGAATTGTTGCGGCATCGGCACTCGCGCCGACGCATCTGTGGATTGCGCCGCAGCCTGTGGAACTTTCGCCGAATCACAGAACGCCGAAGTTCCTCCGCGGTTCCGTCGGAACGCGACTTGCCGTCCCCGGTTGTCCGACGTGTCGAGATTTCAACCGGAGGACATCATGAAGATCAGGCTTGTCTTGCTCGCGGCGGCCATCGCCGCGGTTCCGACGTTTGCGAACGCGCAATCAACCACAGGGCAGGGTGCCGCGAGCGGTGCGGCAGCCGGCGGCCAGGTGGGCGGTCCGGTCGGCGCGATCGTCGGCGGCACGGTTGGTGCAGCGGTGGGCGCTGCGGTGGAAATCCCGAACGCGTTGATCACGTCCGTGCAGCGCGCCAACGAGCCGTCCGTGGTCGTACGCGAGCGGATCGTGGTCGGCGAACCCTTGCCGCCGACGGTCCAGTTGCGGGCGGTTCCGGAGTACCCGAACTACCGCTACGCGATTGTCAACGACCAGCGGGTGATCGTCGAGCCGCGTTCGCGCAAGGTTGTCCACATCATTCAGTAAGGGCCGCTACGTCCCCGAACTAAGAAGAAATGGCCTCGCTTATGCGGGGCCATTTTCGTTGAGGCGTCCCTTATTGCGACGCTTCATGCCGTGTCGCGGGCTCGCGCGTTAAGTCTTTGAACGGGATGGGAACGAAGCGCGCCCGAATCGGCGACCTGCGATGCGAACCCGAAGTATCGCCTCCGGATGTTGTGCGAAGGCGCAGGCGGCCTCACCAGATCGGGTAACAGTTGGAGCGAGGCTTTCCCGATGTTTGAAGGTTTGGCGTTAACGACTTCAGGTTGCTGGTTAAATCATTCTTAAGAAATCACAGCGCATTCTTGGGATCAGTTGACGGAGATCTGCAGAATGCTGTCCAGCCAAGATGCCTTCGCCAAAGACGCCTGTCCCGTGGAAGACGAGCTGCTCGGCAGCCTCTACCGGGCAAGTGCGCAGGGGCTGCCCGAACTGGTCCTGTCGGTACCGGCCGAGACCCGGGCGATGCTCGCCCTGTTCTGCTACCGCCGCAGCCATATGCAGGAACTGGCGCTCGCGATCGCATCGACCTGCGAGCTGCGTGATCTGGTGCAGTGGGGCGGTGCGCTTGGATCGGCGATCTATGGGATGGCGCAGCAGACGGTGGCCAAGCCGGCCGCGGCTCAACCCACCGGCCGCCGCAAGGTGACGCTGTCGACGGCGCCGCTCTCGACCTTCGCGCGCCTCGACGATGACGTCGACGACCAGCTCGAGCCGGTCCCGGCCTGAGCTTCCCGACCCGCCGTTAGAGACTGCTCTCCTGCGCCATGGCGCTCGCAACTGACGTGCGCCGGCGCGCCAGATAGCCAACCAGCAGGATCGCTGCGACCAGAATCCAGACCGTGACGGCGATCGGGCTCTCGACGAACGCCCAGATATCGCCCTGGCTGAGAAACAGCGTCTCGCGGAAATGCTTCTCGATGTTGGGGCCAAGGATCAACCCCACCACCAGCGGCGCCAGCTGAAAGCGCAGCTTGTTGAAGAAGTAGCCGAGAAGGCCGGCCCCCAGCAGCACCCAGACGTCGAAGATGCTGTTGCGCACGCTGTAGGCGCCGATCACCGAGAGCACCAGCAGGGTCGGCAAGAACAGGTAGTGCGGGATGCGCAGCAGGCTGACCCACACCCCGATCATCGGGATGTTCAGCGCCAGCAGCATGACGTTGCCGATATAGACGGACGCAATCAGTCCCCAGAATATCTCCGGCTTCTGGGTCATCAGCAGCGGCCCGGGCTGAACACCTTGCACCAGCATGGCCGAGATCATCAGCGCGGCGATCGGCGTGAACGGGATGCCGAGTGCAAGCAGCGGCACGAGCGATGCGGTCGCCGCCGCGTTGTTGGCCGCTTCCGGTCCCGCGACGCCCTCGATCGCGCCACTGCCGATCTCGTCTCCGTGTTTCGAAACGGCCTTTTCCAGCCGGTAGGAGGCAAAGGACGAAAGTGTCGCGGCAGGCCCCGGTACCAGCCCAAACAGAAAGCCGAGGCCGGTGCCGCGCAACCACGACGGTATCGCGCGCTTCCACTCGGTGCGGCTCGGCATCAGCTCGCGCATCTTGACGCTCTGCGGACGTGCGGCGGCATGCGCCTTGTCCTCGATCAGCAGCATGAGCTCGGCGAGCCCGTAGAGGCCGACTACGATCGGCACCAGTGAAACGCCCTCTGCCAGATGCAGGACACCGAACGTGTAGCGGGTTTCGCCGGTGACCGCCTCCTGGCCCATGGTGCCGAGTGCCAATCCTACGGCCATCGGCAACAAGGAGGAGGCGAGCGTGCCGCCGGAAATGCGCGCCATGACCATCAGGCCGCCGAACGTGAGCGCGAAGAAGTCGGCCGGGCCGAACAGGATCGCGACGTTCGCCAGCGCGGCCGAGAACAGCATGACGCCGATGACCGCTAGCGTGCCGCCGACGAACGAACCGACGGCGACGATGGTGAGGGTTGCTCCCGCGCGGCCCATGCGCGCGAGTTTGTAGCCATCGATCGCAGTGACGACCGATGCCGATTCTCCCGGGATGTTGAGCAGGATCGCCGTGGTCGAACCGCCATACATCGAGCCGTAGAAGATGCCCGCCATCATGATCAGCCCGGCCGTTGGATCGAGCGAGAACGTCAGCGGCAGGATCAGTGCCACGCCGGCGACCGGTCCGAGCCCCGGCAGCACGCCGATCGCGGTTCCCGCGAACGCGCCGGCGAAAGCGGCAAGCAGGTTGGCCGGCGTCATCGCCACGCTGAGGCCGTAGATCAATCCCTCAAATGCGTTCGTCATGTTGCTAGAAGAGACGCGTCAGTCCGTACGGCATCTGCACCTGCAGCAAGCGTACGAAGAACAATTCGAATGAGATGGCGATGATGGCGGCGTAAATGGCAAGCCGAAGCTTCGACTTGTCCGATAGCAGCGCCATGGCCACGAACAGGAACAGCGCTGACGCGATCATGTGGCCGATGTAATCCATCGCCACGAAGTAGACCGCGAACGCACCAAGCACGAATGCCAGGCGCCTCAGGTCCTCACCGCCCGGCAGCGTGAAGGTGCCGTGCCCTTCATTCGAGGTGTCGCTGCGTTCGAACAGGACGGCAATCGAGGCGACGGCAAGGATGACGCCGACGGCGATCGGAAAGATCGCAGCGCCCGGCCGATGCCAGCGCCCGAAGCCGAGTTCGCTCCAGGCATAGAAAGTGTAGGCGGCGCTGAAGATGAGGCCGATGACCGCGGCGATGCGCCGGCCGGACGCGAGCCGGTAGATGCGCTCGGCCATTTACTTCGCGCTTTCAAGAAAGGCGTTTATTTCCTTGAATTCCCTTTCATACTCCATCAGCTCTTTCTTCATGTCGTCACCGAACTTGACGTCCATCGTGTAGCCGTTGGCGGTGGCGAAGGCCTTGAAGTCATCGCTCGCGAGCACTTTTTTGGATGCGGCGAAGAGCTTGTCGAGGATCGGCTGCGGAATGCCTTTCGGCGCGATCACATAGTAGGCGGTCCGCACTGCAGACTTCCATTGCGTCTCGCCGGTCGGCTTGGCGTCCGGGAAGAGGAAGTATTTGCTGTCGCTGAAGGTCGCGATAATGCGCAGCTTGCCGGCATCGACCTGACCCTTCATGGTTGCGCCGAAACCGACCGAGCCGTCGACCCGTCCGCCCAGGGCCGCGAGCAGCGCTTCGCCGCCACCACCGGTGAAGGGCACCGTAGCGATGCGCAGGCCGGACTGCTTGTTGAAGTGCTGCATGGCGAGGTCGGGCGTGGTGCGCAGGCCTGAGACCGAGACCTTCAGCTTGCCGGGGTTCTTGCGCGCCTCCTCGATGAAGTCCTCGAACGTCTTGAACTTGCTCTCGGCGGGGACGCCGAGGATCGAAGGCAGGTCGGCCAGCTTCACCACCGACTGATAGCCATCGGTGTCCTTCCAGGCGAGGCCCTTCATCTCGAGCGGCTGATAGGCCAGCGAGGAGTTCGAGCCGAGGCCGATCGTGTAGCCGTCCGGGGCGGCGCGCACCACCGCACCGGTGCCGATGGTGGCAGACGCGCCAGGCTTGTTCTCAACGATCAGTTTGACCTTCAACTCCTTCTCGAGGAGTTCGGCGAACTTCCGGCTGATCGGGTCGGTCGAGCCGCCCGGTGCGTAGGGAACGATGAAGGTGATGTCGCGGGTCGGCCATTCCTGCGCCTGCGCCGATACGGACAGGCCCAGCGCGGCAATGCCCGCGGCGGCTGCCAGGAAACTGCGGCGGCTAATGGTGGGGGTCATGGGCGTTCTCCGGGTTTATTCTTGCTTCTTGTGGAGGACCATTGCGATTGACGCACGGCCCCGTCAACCTACTTCTGCCCTGCGGAATTCCGTCCGCGGTCCACGTACCGGAATAGCCGTTCTGCCTTGCGTAACACCGCTAGCGCCGGTCCACCGGACGGTCTAAAGGTTCCAGCCCCGACCAACCGAGCGAGCTATGGCCCATCCTATTCCTGAAGTCCTCAAGGCGTTCGCCGAAGGCGAAATGGTTGTCGTCACCGACGATGACGATCGCGAAGGCGAGGGCGATCTGATCGTCGCGGCCTCGCTCTGCACGCCTGAGAAGATGGCGTTCATCATTCGCCACACCTCCGGCATCGTCTGCGCGCCGATCACGGCGGCAGACGCCCGCCGCCTGCGGCTCGATCCGATGGTCGCCCATAATGACTCGGCGCACACCACCGCCTTCACCATTTCGATCGACTACAAGCCCGGCGGCACCACCGGCATTTCGGCGGAGGAGCGCACCGCCTGTTGCCGCGCGCTCGCCAATCCGAATGTCGGCGCCAACGATTTTGCGCGTCCCGGCCACATCTTTCCGCTGATCGCCCGCGACGGTGGCGTGCTGCTGCGCTCCGGCCATACTGAGGCTGCGGTCGATCTCTGCAGGCTGGCAAGCCTGCCGCCGGTCGGCGTCATCTCTGAGCTGATGAATGACGACGGCACGGTGATGAAGGGCGCGCAGGTGGTCGGGTTCGCCCAGAAGCACAATCTCAAGCTCGTCACCATCGCCGACCTGATCGCCTACCGGCAGGCGCGCGAGAAGCTGATCGAGCGTGTCTCGACATTCACGGTCGAAAGCCCGATCGGGCCGCTGCAGGGCTATGCCTATTGCACGCGGTTCGATGAGATCTATCACGTCGCCTACGTCTACAAGGGCGTCGGCGACGGCAAGAGGGTGCTGACGCGCTTTCACAAGCCCAACCTGGTGCGCGACCTGTTCACCGGCGTGACCCGGGTGCGGGCGGCACTGGACTACTTCCAGAAGAACGGCAGCGGGGTGCTGATCTACCTGCGCGACGGCGCCGCCGGCGTGCCGGTTGCGCCGATCGACGAGCCGAACTCGGCGGAGGCGGCGCGCAACCAGCAATGGCGCGAAGTCGGCGTCGGCGCGCAGATCCTGCGCGATCTCGGCGTCACCTCGATCCGCCACCTCACCTCGAGCGCGGTCGATTTCAAGGGACTGGCGGGCTTCGGCATCGAGATCGTCGCGACCGAGCCCTTCAAGTTCGAGCCGAATTGACCTCGGCTCCCGCTTTGCAAGCTGCCGTCAACCTTCTAACTTCCGCCACGGAGCCGGTCTGTTGCCCGTGGGCTCCGAACCGAAAGAGGACACGTCCATGAGCGCGCAACCGAAGAAGGCTCACTCGCACAAGGATGGCGAGGCGAAGTTCAAGTGGGACGACGCGCTGTTGCTCGATGAGCAGCTCACCGAAGACGAGCGCATGATCCGCGACACCGCGCGCGCCTATGCGCAGGACAAGCTGCTGCCGCGCGTGGTCGACGCCTATCTGAACGAGAATACCGATCGCGAGATCTTCAACGAGATGGGCGCGCTCGGCCTGATCGGTGTGACGCTGCCGGAGGAGTATGGCTGTGCCGACGCGAGCTACGTCGCCTACGGGCTGATCGCGCGCGAGATCGAACGTGTCGATTCCGGCTACCGCTCCATGAACAGCGTGCAGTCCTCGCTGGTGATGTATCCGATCTACGCCTACGGCGATGAGAACCAGCGCAAGAAGTATTTGCCGAAGCTCGCCAGCGGCGAATGGGTCGGCTGCTTCGGCCTGACCGAGCCGGACGCCGGCTCCGATCCCGGCGGCATGAAGACGCGCGCGGAAAAGGTGTCCGACGGCTATCGCCTGACCGGCTCGAAGATGTGGATTTCCAACGCGCCGATCGCCGACGTGTTCGTCGTCTGGGCGAAGTCGGCGGCGCACGACAACCAGATCCGCGGCTTCATCCTCGAGAAGGGCATGAAGGGCCTTACTGCGCCGAAGATCGGCGGCAAGCTCTCGTTGCGCGCCTCGATCACCGGCGAGATCGTGATGGACGGCGTTGTCGTGCCGGAAAGCGCGCTGCTGCCGAACGTCTCGGGCCTGCGCGGCCCGTTCGGCTGCCTCAATCGCGCCCGCTACGGCATCGCCTGGGGCGTGATGGGCGCGGCGGAAGACTGCATGCACCGCGCGCGTCAGTACACGCTCGACCGCAAGCAGTTCAATCGGCCACTCGCGGCGACGCAGCTGGTGCAGAAGAAGCTTGCCGACATGGAGACCGAGATCACGCTCGGCCTGCAGGGTGCGCTACGCCTCGGCCGGCTGTTCGACGAGGGCAAGATGGCGCCGGAAATGATCTCGATCATGAAGCGCAACAACTGCGGCAAGGCGCTCGACATCGCCCGCGTCGCCCGCGATATGCATGGCGGCAACGGCATTCAGATCGAATATCATGTGATGCGGCATGCGGCGAACCTCGAGACGGTGAACACCTACGAGGGTACGCACGACGTGCACGCGCTGATTCTCGGCCGCGCCATCACCGGCATTCAGGCGTTCGCCTAGGCGGAGTCTTCACCTCTCCCCACAAGCGGGGAGAGGGAGCTTGAAGCGGCCAACAAGAATTGTCGTCGAAGGACAACAAGATGAGCGACGAAGATATCGGCTTCAACAAGGATTTCCCGCTGAAGCCGGGCGTGATCGAAGAGGTCGTGCCGGGCCTGCGGCGGGTTCTCTGCAACAATCCGAGCCCGTTCAGCTTCACCGGCACACTCTGCTACATCGTCGGCAAAGGCAAGGTCGCGATCATCGATCCGGGCCCGGACGACGCGGCGCACGCGAAGGCTGTTCTCGACGCGGTGCGCGGCGAGACGGTCACCCACATCTTCGTCACCCACACCCATATCGACCATTCGCCGAACACGCCGCGGATCAAGGCCGCCACCGGCGCGAAGGTCTATGCCGACGGCAATCAGCTGATCTCTCGCTTCGTGGTCGAGGGCGAGAAGCGCACCAGCGAAGCTGGCGGTGACACGACCTTCGAAGCCGACGTGAAGCTTGCCGACGGACAGGTGGTCGAGGGCGACGGCTGGTCGATTGAGGCCGTCGCGACGCCCGGTCACGCGTCGAACCACATGGCGTTCGCCTGGCGCGACAAGAATATCCTGTTCTCCGGCGACCATGTGATGGGCTGGTCGACCTCGATCGTCTCGCCGCCGGATGGCTCGATGATCGATTACATGGCGTCGCTGGAAAAGCTCCTGCAACGCGACGAGGACCTCTACTTCTGCGGCCATGGTCCGCAAATTCCCGATGCAAAGCGTTATGTCCGCTTCCTGCAGCGGCATCGCAAGGCGCGCGAGGAGTCGATCCTGCATCGCCTCGCCAAGGGTCCGTGCGACATCCCGACCATCGTGCGTGCGAGCTACATCGGCATCGATTCGCGGCTGGTCACGGCCGCGGGCCGCTCGGTGTTCGCGCATCTGGAGGATCTTGTCGCCCGCAAGGTGGTCGCCACCGACGGCGAGCCGTCGATCGACGGAACCTACCGCTTGACCGGTGTAGCGCCCTTGGCCTGAGCGCCCTTGGCCGGCGTCGGCTGCTTCTTCTGCACCGGCTTGGCGTTGTCGGTCAGTTCGTTGATGTCCTCGACCAGCTTGGTGATGCGCGCGGCGTTGCTGCCGAGATCGTGGTTGAAGTAGCGCGACGACGAGCGCAGGTCGACGCGGGCGCCGGGGCCGTCGGGCAGGATGCGCACCGAGACGTCCTCGCTGAGGCCGAGGATCGGCGTGTAGGCGACCGCTTCGATCCGCCCCTCGCGCCGCGGCGGCGCCGGCGGCCGCTCGTCGACGATGCGCCACTTCCGCTTTTTGATCAGGTCGAGCGCGGTGTCGTAGGCCTTCTGCGGCGTCACTTCGACCGTCGCGGGCTCGACGTCCGGGTAGGCCGCGCGCTGCTGCGCAGCTGAATAAAGGCCCGCATAGACCGCAGGGTTGGCGCCGTCACCGACCCGCAGCCGTGCCAGCGCCTCGAACCGCGGCGGGTCGATCGGGTCGGTGGTGATGTCGTAGATCGGCGGCAGCTTCCGGTACTGGAAGGCGAGGTAGGCCGGATAGGCAAGGATCGCGATGTCGAGCAGCAGCGCGACCAGGATGCGGCCCATGCCGCGCGATCCGTTCTGCCAGATCGCCGCAAATGCCGCGAGCGAGACGAGGATCGACAGGCCCGCGAGCCCCAGCGCGCCGAAAAAGGTTGCGACCGCCGGCTTGAAGTCGAGAAAGCCGCCGCGGATGACGATGATCGAGACGATCGCGACGACCAGCGCAAACAGGGCCAGCCGCCGCGCCCAGGTGGCGAGCACGGAAAACGGCTCCGATTGATACGCCGCGGAAAACCTGCGCGCCATCTCGCTGACCGGCCTTTTGGAGTGTCCCTTGGTCGGCCCGTGTGAAACACGGGTTCAAGGAGAATACAAGGCAGAGGAACTCACGCGCCGCCATGGCCGGGCATAGCCGTTCTTCAAACGGCCATGCCCGCGCATGACAGCCGAGGCGTCTGCGGCCCAAATCCTCACGCCGCCGCGGTCGGCAGCGCGTAGTCCTTGAACTTCACCCGCAGGTCGATCTTCTTGATCTTGCCGGTCGCGGTGTGGGGGATTTCGTCGACGAACTGCACGTCGTCGGGCATCCACCACTTGGCGATCTTGCCTTCCATGAATTTCAGGATCTCTTCGCGCGTCGCGCTTTGTCCTTGCTTGAGCTGCACGATCAGCAGCGGCCGCTCGTCCCACTTCGGATGCGCGACGCCGATAACCGCAGCCTCCGCCACCTTCGGATGGCCGACGGCCAGATTCTCGAGGTCGATCGACGAAATCCATTCGCCGCCGGACTTGATCACGTCCTTCGAGCGGTCGGTGATGCGCAGGTAGCCGTACTTGTCGATGGTGGCGACGTCGCCGGTGTCGAAGAAGCCGTTCTCGTCGAGGATGTTGTCGTTCACCCGGTAATAGGCGCCCGAAACCGCCGGCCCGCGCACCTTCAGCCTTCCGAAAGTGGTGCCGTCCCACGGCAGGTTCTTGTCGCTGTCGTCGGTGATCTTCATCTCGACCATGAACGGCGGGAAGCCCTGCATGGCCATGATGTCGACCTTCGCGTCGCCCTTCAGCTCCGCGTACTGCGACTGCAGCACGCCGACGGTGCCGAGCGGCGACATCTCCGTCATGCCCCAGGCGTGACGGACCTCGACGCCCATGTCGTCGAACGCCTTGATCATCGAGCGCGGCATCGCCGAGCCGCCGCACACGACCACCTTCAGGTCCGGCAGCGACAGCTTGTTGGCCTCCATGTATTGCAGCAGCATCAGCCACACGGTCGGTACGCCCGCGGTGTAGGTCACCTTTTCAGTGGAGAGCAGTTCGTACACCGAGGCGCCGTCGAGCTTGGCGCCGGGCAGCACCAGCTTGGTGCCCATCGAAGGCGCGGAGAAGGCGATGCCCCAGCTGTTGGCATGGAACAGCGGCACCACGGGCAGCATCGTGTCCTTCGACTTGGTGCCGAGCGCGTCGCCGTTGTTCGCCATCAGCGCGTGCAGCACGTTGGAGCGGTGCGAGTAGAGCACGCCCTTCGGGTCGCCGGTTGTGCCGGAGGTGTAGCACATGGCGGCTGCGGTGTTTTCGTCGAACATCTTCCACGCGAAGTCGCCGTCGACCGTACCGATCCACTCCTCGTAGGCGATAGCGTTCTTCAGCTTCGTCTCCGGCATGTGCGCCTTGTCGGTATAGATGATGTAGCGCTCAACGCTCGGCAGCTTCGCCGCGATCGCTTCCAGCAGCGGCACGAAGGTCAGGTCGATCATCACCACGCGGTCCTCGGCGTGGTTGATGATCCAGGCGATCTGGTCGGGGAACAGGCGCGGGTTCACGGTGTGGCAGATGGCGCCGATGCCCATGATGCCGTACCAGGATTCCAGGTGCCGCCAGGTGTTCCAGCCGAGCGTCGCGACGCGGTCGCCGAGCTTGAGACCGTCGCGCTCCAGCCGCTGGGCGACTTTTAGCGCGCGAGCCCGAATCTGTCCGTAATTGGTGCGGTGGATCGGCCCTTCGACCGACCGCGTGACCACCTCCCGCTCGCCGTGAATGGCGGCTGCGTGATCGATCATCCGATTGCACAGCAACGGCCAGTCCTGCATCAAGCCACGCATACGTATCCTCCCTCGACAATCCTTCCGGCTTCAAAAAAGCGCCGGCTGTTCAGGCCCCTATTTAGCGTGGCCGAAATACGGAGCAAACCGGTTTTGGGTTCCGTCTTTGGAATAAAGGCCAATCATGCGATGCATGCAATCGCCCCGGGAAATGGCGGCCGGCAGGAGCAGTCCCGATTGATATCCAACTTGCGGATTTTGGCCGCGGCCTGCTGGACCGGCGCGATTTTGATCACCTGTGCGAACGCTGCACCCCCGGCGTTGCGCGTCCCGTTGCCCAAGCCGCGGCCCGCCGAGGCGCCCAAGGTCGAGCCCGACAAGCAGGCGGAAGAGAAGGCGCCTGAGAAGCTTGCGCCGCAGCCGTCCGCCTGCCGCCTTGCGTTGACCGAGGATATCGCGATCGCACCGACGCTGCCGCCGATCATTGGTCCCGGTGCCTGTGGCGGCGACGACATCGTGCGGCTGGAGGCGGTGGTTCTGCCGGACAAGAGCCGTGTGCCGCTGAAGCCTGCGGCAACCCTGCGCTGCACGATGGCGACTGCGGTCGCCGAGTGGGTACGAGGCGATGTCGCGGCGATCGCCAGGGAGGCGGGCACCTCGGTCAGCGAGCTCGACAACTTCGATTCCTTCGACTGCCGCGGGCGCAACCGCGTCGCCGGCGCGCGCATGTCCGAGCATGGACGGGCCAATGCCCTCGACGTGCGCGGCGTCAAGTTTGCGAACGGCCAGTTCGTGTCGTTCACCGACCGCGCCGTCGCCCGCGAATTGCGCGCGAAGTTCATTGCCTCGGTGTGCGCGCGCTTCACGACGGTGCTCGGTCCGGGTTCGGACTGGTACCACGAGGATCATGTGCATCTCGACCTCGCCGAGCGGCGTTCTGGCTACCGCATCTGCCAGTGGGATGTGTGGGACTCGATGCCGAAGATCGCGCCGCTGTCGCCGGCTGTGCGGCCCGAGGATGCGCCGCCGCGTGAGACCGCGGAGGACAAGGCCAAACGCGAAGCGGCAGAAAAACCTGCGGCAAGCGAGCCGCCGGCCGCGCCGGCGCCGCCAAAGGACAAGCGAGCCAACAAAAAAGGCGCCAGGAAGCCCGGCGCCTTTCGCTAGCCGATGTACGTTCGGTTTAGAACGTCGAGCCGCCCGGGCCCTGCAGCGCCACGCGCGGATTGACCGGAGAGTCGCCGGCCTTGCGGTCGAGCACGACGACGATGGTGCCGATTTTCACACGGTTGTAGAGGTCGATCGCGTCCTCGTTGGTCATGCGGATGCAGCCCGAGGAAATCGACTCGCCGATGTATTCCGGCTGATTGGTGCCGTGGATTCGGAACAGCGTGTCCTTGCCATTCTGGTGCAGATAGAGCGCGCGGGCGCCGAGCGGATTGTCCGGGCCGCCCTCGACCTGCTTCGGCAGGCCTTCGATGCGCCTGTGAATGTCGGCGGTGGGAATCCAGCGCGGCCACTCCTGCATGTTGCCGACCTTGGCGATGCCGGAGAAGGCGAGGGCCTCCTCGCCGACGGTAACGCCGTAGCGCAACGCCTTGCCGTTGTCCTGCACCAGATACAAGTAGTGGTTGTCGGAATCGATGACGATCGTTCCCGGCGTTTCCTTGCGGTGATAGTTGACGATCGCCCGGCGATACGGCTGCGGAATTTCCGCCTTCGCGTAGCGAGCCTTGGCGAGCAGCTCCTTGTCGCGGGGCTTCAGATTGGTATCCGATGCCGTCTCGTAGGTCGTGGTCTGGCAGGCGGCGAGCATGAGCGCAGCCGCAATCACCGCCAGACGGGCGACAAGAGAAGAACGTGAGGACGACATTCGATTTACCCCTCAACTCTCCTTCGGGTGTCCCACGCCCAAAGGCCGGCAGCCGTCCGCTGCCCGATTCCAACTACAGCGTAATTACCTCAGGTAAGTGGCCTTTTTCCAGCTTCTTGGCGCACTTGCCGCCTCGCAGCATGAAGCCTGTGGCATTTATGCTTCACAATTTCAGTCTAGTGCTGAACATTTAAGCTGCCCTTAACCACGCTCTCCACAGGACGTTCAAACGGCGGCTGGCGGAGGACTGGGTGATGGCGAAAATGTGGCGAAGACAACCGCCCTGAAGACATCCGCGCTTGCCCGAATCCGCGCTGCAGTGCACGGATTTGGCTCGTCACGCAGCCCTGCTTTCGCCTGCGCTGTTGCCCGTCAGTCCTCAAGCGCAAGCGGAGGCTCCGCCCATGCTCTCGGTTTTCGTCGCCGCCAACAACTCGCTGAAGACGGTTGAGGTGTCCGAAGGCGCGCCGCTGCCGCAGGACGCAGTGTGGATCGACCTGCTCAATCCGCAGCATCCGGAGGACAAGCTGGTCGAGAAGCTGGTCGGCATTGAAATACCGACCCGCGAGGAGATGCAGGAGATCGAGATTTCCTCGCGCCTCTATGTCGAGCGCGGCGCGCGCTACATGACCGCCACCATGATGTGCGCGGCTGACACCGACACGCCGCGCACCACGCCCGTGACCTTCATCCTCTCCGGCCATCGCCTTGTCACCGTGCGCTACGACCATCCAAGGCCATTCGCACTGGTCGAGAGCAAGCTCGCGCGCTATTGCGCCCCCGGCATCAACGGCGAGATGGTGCTGATGGAGTTGCTCGACGCGGTGATCGATCGCTGCGCCGACATCCTCGAGCGGGCAGGCGCGGAGATCGACAATGTCAGCCGCACGATCTTCGAGCCCGAGGAGTCACGCAGCGGCCAGGCGAAGCGGTATTCCAACATCCTGATCAGCATCGGCCGCAAGGGCGACCTGACCTCGAAGGTTCGCGAAAGCCTGGTCTCGATCGGGCGCCTTGTCACCTTCGTCGCCGCCGAGGTCGACGGCGTGAAGTGGTCGAAGGACATGCGCGAGCAATTGAAGACCATGCAGCGCGACGTGGTATCGCTCACCGACCACGCCTCCTACCTGTCGAACAAGACCACGTTTGTGCTCGATGCCATGCTCGGCGTCGTCAACCTCGAGCAGAACAACATCATCAAGCTGTTCTCGGTGATGGCCGTGGTGCTGATGCCGCCGACCCTGATCGCCTCGATCTACGGCATGAACTTCAAGACCATGCCGGAACTCGAATGGCACCTCGGCTACCCGCTGGCGATCGGGCTGATGATGCTCGCGGCCATCCTGCCGTACATGTTCTTCAAGTGGAAGAAGTGGTTGTGAGCAGCGCTTGAAGCGTCGCTATCACTTCAAGCGTTGCTTTACCTCGCCCGATATTCCGCGATCGTCTGCTCCACCAGCTCGGTGACCGACGGCACGTCGCGGACGCCGGACGTCGAGTGGCCTGCGCTCCAGATGTCGCGCCAGCGTTTCGGCCGGGCGTCGCGGGCGCCGACGTCGATATCCTTGCTGATGTCGATGGCGCCGCGCTCCGGCAGGGCATTCGGGTCCAGTCCCGCGGCGACGATCGACGGCCGCAGCATGTTGGTCTGCAAGCCGGTGAAGGCGCGCGTCAGCAGGATGTCGTCTGCGCTGCTCGCGACCAGCATGTCCTTGTAGCGCGGATCGGCCAGGCTCTCGCGCGTGGCGATGAACTTGGTGCCCATATAGGCAAGGTCGCAGCCGAGCGCCTCGGCCGCACGCAGCGCGTGGCCGTCGCTGATGCCGCCGGCCAGAACGATCGGCCCCTGAAAAAACTGCCGCACCGCGCGCACGAACACGAATGGGTTGAGCCAGCCGGTCTGGCCGCCCGCGCCGGCCGTCAGCAGCACCAGTCCGTCGACGCCGGCTTCGACGGCGCGCTCGGCGTGGCGGATGCTCGCCACATCCGCCAACACCAGGGCACCGGCGTCGTGCAGTGGTTGCAATACCGGGGCAGGCGAGCCGACGCTGGTGATGACGATCTCCGGCGCGTGGCGCAGCAGCACCGCCAGGTCGTCCGCGAGCCGCGCGTTCGAGCGGTGGACGATCAGGTTCGCGCACATGGGCGCCGGCACGCCGCCGCTCCTGTCTGCCTCGCTCTTCAGTTGCGTGCCGATCTCGCCGAGCCAGGCATCCAGCTGCTCGCTGCTGCGGCAGTTCGCGGTCGGGAAGGAGCCGATCACGCCGCTGCGGCACGCCGCGACCACGAGGTCCACGCCCGACACCAGGAACATCGGCGCCGCAATCAGCGGCAGCCGCAGGCGGCTGCGGATCCGGGCGAACTGATCCTCCGAGGTCATACCTGCACTCGCTGGCGCGTGTTACGCTTCGGTCAAAGTCTGGCACACACAGACGTCCCGACGCAAAAGCGGCGGCAACAAGATTCTTTGGGAGGACGGCATGGGCGGAGACCTCTACGCGCTGCAGACGACCGGCGGGCAGACGTTGCGGGCGCTGGCGCGCTATCCGTCGCGGATCGCGTTCAGCTGGCCCAGCGGTTCGATTACCTATCGCGGCGCGATCGATTTGATCGGGCGGCTGCAGAAGGTCCTTCTCGCACAGGGCCTCGCGCCGGGAAGCCGTGTGGCCTTGCTCACGGCGAACCGTGCCGACGCCTGGTGCGCAAGCGTCGCAGCGTCGCTTTCGCGCCTTGCCACCACGTCGCTGCATCCGCTCGGATCGCTGGACGACCAGCTCGATCAGATCGAGGATTCGGAAACTGAAATTCTCATCGTCGACGCAGACACGTTCCGGCAGCGTGGCGGCGAGCTCGCCGCCCGCGCCAACGGCCTGCGCATGGTGTTCACCCTCGGCCGCGCCGACTACGGCGCCGATCTGCTGGCCGCGGCTGAGGCCGCGGGCAGCGTGACGCCGCGCGATCTTGCCGGTCCCGACGATGTCGCGGCGCTGAACTATACCGGTGGCACCACCGGGAAATCGAAGGGCGCGCTGCGCTACCATCGCCAGTTGGCTGGCTTCGCCGGCGCGATACTGGCAGATTTCGAACTGCCCGACACACCGAGCTACCTCACCGTGGCCCCGATCAGCCACGTCGCCGGCACGAAAGTGCTGCCGACGCTGATGCGCGGCGGCACTGTGCACATGCTCAAGGGTTTCGATCCGGAAGCGATGCTGAAGACGATCGAGCGCGAGCGCATCAACTTCACGCTGCTGGTGCCGACGATGATCTACGTGCTGCTCGATCATCCGTCGCTGCCGAAGACGGATCTCTCCTCGCTCGAACTGCTGCTCTATGGCGCCTCGCCGATGTCGCCCAGCCGGCTGGTCGAAGGCATCGAGCGGATCGGCCCGGTGTTCTCGCAGCTCTACGGTCAAACCGAATGCTATCCGGTGTCGGTGTTGCGCAAGGCCGACCACGATCCGCACAAGCCGGAATTGTTCCTGTCCTGCGGCTTCCCGGTCGCCGCCTGCGACGTGAGGATTCTCGACGACAACGATCAGGAAGTGCCGACCGGCGACGCCGGTGAAATCTGTGTCCGCGCGCCGCATGTGATGGCGGAATACTGGAAGCGCCCGGAACAGACCGCCGAGACGCTGAGGAGCGGCTGGCTGCACACGGGCGACATCGCGCGCATCGACGATCGCGGCTACATGTTCATTCTCGATCGGAAGAAGGACATGATCGTCACCGGCGGTTTCAACGTGTTCCCGCGCGAGATCGAGGATGTGCTCTCCACCCACGCCGATGTGGCGATGGTGGCCGTGGTCGGCGTGCCGGACGAGAAATGGGGCGAAGCCGTCACGGCGGTGGTGGTGGCGCGACCGGGCGCGCAGCCGAGTGCCGAAGCCCTGATCGACCTCGTGAAACAGCGCAAGGGATCGACCCACGCGCCCAAGCACGTGAAGTTCGTCACCGAGCTGCCGATGACGGGCGTGGGCAAGGTCGACAAGAAGGCGTTGAAGGCGAGTTTTTGGGCCGGCCGCGAGCGGATGGTTGGCTGACGCCGTTTCTATACGTGCTGGCCGCCGTTGATGTGGATTTCGGCGCCGTTCACGTAGGAGCTTGTCTCCGCGGTCAGCGCGTAGATGACGCGTGCGACCTCGTCCGGTGTGCCGAGGCGGCCGAGCGGGATGTGCGGCACGATTTGTTCTTCCGTGCCGGGCGAGAGGATTGCCGTGTCGATCTCGCCCGGTGCGATCGCGTTGACGCGCACGCCGTGGCGACCGAAGTCCGAGGCCATCTCGCGGGTCAGTGCCGCCAGCGCAGCCTTCGAGGTGGCGTAGGCCGCACCGGCGAACGGGTGCACGCGGGAGCCGGCGATCGAGGTGACGTTCACCACCGAGCCCTTCGCCGCTTTCAGCTCCTCGATCAGCCCGCGCGCGAGCATGATCGGCGCAAAGAAATTGACGTTGAACACATGTGTCCAGGCGTCGACGTCGGTCTCGATCGCGCCCATACGGGCGCCGCCGGGGCCCTTCGGCGAGATCGCCGCGTTGTTGACCAGCGCGTGCAGCTGGCCGTCCGTCAGCCGCGAGCGGATCTCCTTGATGGCGCGCTCGGTGTCGGCGTGGTCGGCGAGGTCGACCTGGATGTGATCTTCGGGCCCCGCGTCCCATGGACACTCTTCGGGAAACGGATGCCGCGAGCAGGTGAGGACGCGCCAGCCGGCGGAGGAAAAACGAATGACGGTCGCATGGCCGATGCCGCGGCTCGCGCCGGTGAGCAGCAGTGTCCGGCGGGGATGGTTGGAGTGTGGGTTTGCCATTACGGATACAGCCGCGTCTTGGTCCATGCGTCGTTTGGCGTCGCTCGGGTGAAGACGATGCGGTCGTGCAGGCGGTATGGGCGGTCGTGCCAGAACTCGAAGGCGATCGGGACCACTCGCCAGCCGTTCCAGCCGGGCGGACGCGGCACGGTGCTGATCACATGCTTGGCGGCATACTTTGCGATCTGCTGCTCGAAGGCGAAGCGGCTTTCCAGCGGCTGCGACTGCTTGCTGGCCCAGGCGCCGAGCTGCGCCTGCTTCGGGCGGGTGGCGAAATAGGCGTCGGCCTCGGCCGCCGTCACGGTCTCGACGGTGCCGCGGATGCGCACCTGCCGCCGCAAGGACTTCCAGTGAAACACCAGCGCCGCCTTCGGGTTCGCCGTGAGCTCGCGGCCCTTGGCGCTGTCGACGTGCGAATAGAAGACGAAGCCGCCGTGGTCGACGCCCTTCAAGAGCACCATGCGCGCGTCGGGCAGGCCGTCCTTGTCCACGGTCGCCAGCGTCATGGCGTTGCCGTCGGCCGGTTCCGACTTGAACGCTTCGTTAAGCCATTCCGAAAACAGGGCGAACGGTTCCTCGGCGGCAGTAAAATCACCGGACGTTAACGAGTTTGGGGTCTTGTTGACGGTTGTATCAGTCATGCGCGTGGAGTGCCTCGGTTGCGTCCGGGAGTTTTTCAGCCAGAGCCGCGCCCTCCTTATACGGGAAGGGGGAGCGGACGCCTATTGGCCTCCGCCAGGCGTTTCTGCGCGCCGGCCCTGCTGATCGTTGCCGCCTCGGCGCTCGGCGGATGCTCTTACAATCTGGGTTCGATGTTCGGAAACAGCAAGGAGCCCGAGGTCACCGCCTCGGTCCCGCCGACCGTGTCCCAGGCCCATGCGAGCGTCAACGCATCGCTCTCGCCCTCGGAGGCCGACCTCGCCTATGCGCGGGCGGCGGCAACGGAGGCGCTGGCGCGGGGTGGCAAGGACACGAGCCATCCGTGGGAGAACCCGCACACCGGCGCGCGCGGCGCGGTGACGCCGCTGACAAATGCCTATTCGGCGAACGGTTTTACCTGCCGCGATTTCCTTGCCAGCTACGTCAAGGACAAGGCCGAAACCTGGCTGCAAGGTGAAGCCTGCAAGTTCAACAAGGGCTGGGAAGTGCGCAGCCTGAAGCCGTGGCGCAAGGCTTGAGGAATAAGCCCTGACAGCGGCGGCTCGCGGGTCATCGACCCGTTGCAAAAATGCCACGTCGTTCCCACATGACCGAAAAGCCATCGTCGTGCTACGGCGGGCGGCTTACCGGGGACTTCCCATAGGGAGAGTTAAGCATGCGTAACCCCTATGACGTGCTGGGGGTCAAGAAGAGCGCGAGCGCGGCTGAGATCAAGAGCGCGTTCCGCAAGCTTGCCAAGAAGCATCACCCGGACGCCAACAAGGACGATCCGAAGTCGGCCGCGCGCTTTGCCGAAGTGAATTCGGCGAACGAAATCGTCGGCGACGAGGACAAGCGCAAGCAGTTCGATCGCGGCGAGATCGACGCCGAGGGCAAGCCGCGCTTCCAGGGCTTTCCGGGCGGCGGCGCGGGCGGGCAGCGCACCTCGCGCGACGGTTTCGAGACCTTCACCTTCCGCTCCGGCGGCGCCGGACCGCAGGGCGGCGGCGGCTTTGGCGGCGGCTCGTTCGACGACATCCTCTCCAGCATGTTCGGCGGTGCTGCGCGCGGGCGCGGCGGCGGCGCCGAGACATTCGAATACGAGCCGGGTCCGTCGGCGATGCCGGAGCTCGACCTCAACGCGTCGCTCGGCATCACGCTGGAGGAGGCGGTGCACGGTGCCGAGAAGCGCGTGCGGCTGCCCACCGGCAAGGAGCTCAACGTCAAGATCCCGGCCGGCGTGACCAGCGGGCAGACGATCCGCCTGCGCGGTCAGGGGCAGGAGGCTTCCGGCCATCGCCCGGGCGACGCGCTGATCACGGTGATGATCGCGCAGCATCCGGTGTTCAAGGTCGACGGCAATGACTTGCGCGCCGATATTCCGGTGACGCTCTACGAGGCGGTGCTCGGCGCCAAGGTGCGTGTGCCGACGCTCGACGGCGCAGTCGAGCTGTCGATTCCGAAGAACACCTCCAGCGGCCGCACGTTTCGCCTGCGCGGCAAGGGCATGCCGGTGAAGGGCAAGGATCCCGGCGACCTGTTCGTCACCGTCCGCATCGTGCTGCCCGACGGCAACGACGCTGAGCTCGAAACGTTGATGCAGCGCTGGCGCGAGACCAAGCCGTACAATCCGCGCAGCGGGATGTGACGGTTCTTGCCGTCATTCCTCAAACTTTTCGCCCGGCTGCAGTTTTCGGAAGCGCGTCGTCCATGAGCGTCGGATATTCGCTTCCGTTGCGGTGCCGTCGTCGTAAGCGGGCGACACCAGCGGCAACGCCTTCGCAACGCTGATGAGAACGATGGCGCGGACGCGTGGCGCGAGCGAGGAGCCGGACAGCTTCAACAACTCATCGAAGTTGCCTTCGCCCCGCTCGATGATCTTTGCGCTGCCGGCGAAGCGATAGCCCTTGCGCACGAACGGGTCGATGAAGTTGACCTCGATGCGCGGGTTGGCCTTGAGGTTGCGGACCGTTGCCGGCGAACGGATTTCGGCGAAGGCGATTGTCGCATCGTCAACGACGAAGAAGGTACCCTTCGGCGACACGTTCGGCATGCCGTCCGCCGCAGCCGTCGCGACATAACCGAGCGGCTGTTCTCTGACGATGCGTTTCATGTCGGATGTCAGCATCTTCAGCCTCATCTGCTTGAGGTAGCGCCAGCCTCCTGGTGCGAGTGCTGCGCGTGATCGTGATCGCAGCATGCATCTTTATGCACATGGGTTGCAACGCCACCCTTCGCCGCCTTCAACTCGGCGATCGCCTGCCGGACGATCTGCACCGAGGACGACAGGAACAACGTCGCCATGAAGCCTGCGACCACCAGGTCCGGCCACTTCGTTTCTGTCCCCCAGACGCCGGCTGCCGCGAGCATCACCGCCACATTGCCGATCGCATCGTTGCGCGAGCAGAGCCAGACCGAGCGCACGTTGGCGTCGCCGTCCTTGTAGCGCACCAGGATCAGCACGCTGACGAGGTTCGCCATAAGCGCGAGAAAGCCGATCGCGCCCATGATCTCGGCGCGCGGCACGCCGGTTACGAACACCTGCCAGACGGTCGCGCCGAACACCCATAGTCCCATCACTGTCAGGCTGATGCCCTTGAGCAGCGCGACGCGGGCGCGCACAGCCACCGCCATGCCGATCACGGCCAGCGACAGGCCGTAGGTCGCAGCGTCGGCAAGGAAGTCGAGCGCGTCGGCCCACATCGCAACCGAGCCCGCGACAGCGCCGGCGATGATCTCGGTCGCGAACATCGCCGCATTGATCGCGATGACGAGCCACAGCCGCCGCTTGTAGTCGTCGGAGACGCCGTCGAAGGTATGGTTGTGTCCGCAGGCCGCGCTCATGAAAGCTCCGTGGTTTACGGAACTAATATGGTGCTTTGCGCCACGGTTACACAATCACGGATAGTGTTACGTCCGACAGCTATCGCCGCTCGCTCTGCTCGATCGCGGCCATGGCGATGCCCTTCAGTCGCGGCTTGTCGCCGGCAGGGCCAGAGACCACCCAGCCGTAGTTGTCCGCCACCCAGTGGATCGAGGCGAACTTGTCGGCCTCCTCATAGCGGAACGAGGTCCGCTGCGCCTTTAGCGGCGTCGCATACAGCGTTACCCGCTCGCCGCTTCCGCTCTCGTACATCAACTGTGCCGCCGGCGCGCCGATGCCGGGCAACAGCCTGCCGCCAAGCAGCTTCAGGTCGAATTTCGACAGGTCCGGCGCACGTAGCGTCATGCCGATGCGACGTGACAACCACGGCAGCAGATGGTTCTCCTCGGCGCGCACCTCGATAGCATGACGCACCTCGCCGATATACAGACGGTGTGCGGCAAAGGCTTCCTCGCGCATGGCGGCGACCGGATCGGTTGCCGGTGCGACCGCGGCGACCGCCTCGTGCGCGAACCAGCCGACACTGCCGCCGGCAGCAAACGAAAGCAGTACGGCGGCGGCCGCGCCGATCATCCAGCTGCGCGGCCGGCCGGCCAGCTGTTCGAGTTCAAGCCGCTTCGGGATTACCTCGTCCGCCACCGCATCGTAGCGCTCATGCATCGCGTTGCCGATCGCGCGCCAGGCCGCGACGCGGGCGGCATCGTCCGGATGGGTCTCGAGCCAGTTTTCGACAGCAGCGCGCCGGTCGGCCGGCAACTCGTTGTCCACCAACGCATGCAGCTCGTCCTCGGTGACTGGCATGTTCGGTTCGGTCATCATCGTCGTCCAGTTCTTGTTCTTGAAAGCTTTGGGTCCTTGTTATCCACACTTCGCCAAGAAGCTATTTTACCCGCCGCAACGTTACTTTCTCGCCATCGATCGAAGCCTTGATGTGCGACCGCGCCCGCGCCAACCGTGACATCACCGTGCCAATCGGCACGCCCTGGATCTCCGCCACCTCGCGGTAGGTCATGCCCTCCAGCATCACCAGCAGCAGCGCCGAGCGCTGCTCCTCGACGAGGCCAGCGAGTGCCCGCTCGATGTCGCGGCCTTCCGCCTCGGTGCCGTTGGCGCTGGGCTCGTCGTCCTCATTCAGCTGTGAGATCGAGGGGCGGCGCGCCAGCGAACGGCGGCGATTGCGGTTCAGATTGGTCAGGATGGTGTAGAGCCAGCTGCGGATATCGCCGCCGTGAAACAGCCTTTCGGAGCGAAGTGCGCGCACCAGCGTGTCCTGCACCAGATCGTCAGCGATGTCGGCATCGCGGGTGAGCGCCCGCGCATAACGACGCAGAGCGGGAATCATGGCTTCGACGCTTGGGCGGAAGGCGATCATGACGGTACAGACCAGGATTTGTGGAAACGCGGTTCCGATCTTACTAACACCTTGAGTGTGCTGCTATTCCTTTGTTTCGACCGGTTAATTCTTGTGTTCTTTGCGCAGCTTGAAGGGCTTGGGGGTGTGTGCCATTACAGCCCTCTTGTGGCGTATCGATGCCGGATCGGGTTGGGCTGAGCCGGGTCCGGGTTCGAAAGAGGTTTGTAATGGCCGACACTGCGGGGCTGATGAAGGGCAAGCGCGGCATCATTCTGGGTGTCGCCAACAACCGTTCGATTGCCTGGGGCATCGCGAAGGCATGCCAGGCGCAAGGCGCAACCATAGGCCTGTCCTATCAGGGCGACGCGCTGAAGAAGCGCGTGGAGCCGCTTGCCAAGGAACTCGGCGGTATCGTGCTCGGCCATTGCGACGTGACCGAGCCGGCGACGCTCGACGCGGTATTCGAGGAGGCGCGCAAGGCCTGGGGAACAATCGACTTCGTCGTCCATGCGATCGCGTTCTCCGACAAGGACCAGCTCGACGGCCGCTATCTCGAGACCACGCAGGACAACTTCTCCAAGACGATGCTGATCTCCTGCTACTCGCTGACCGCGGTGATCCAGCGCGCCGAGAAGCTGATGCCGAACGGCGGCTCGATCCTGACGCTCACCTACTACGGCGCCGAGAAGTGGATGCCGCACTACAACGTGATGGGCGTGGCGAAGGCGGCGCTGGAGGCGAGCGTGCGCTATCTCGCAGCCGACCTCGGCGAGAAGAACATCCGCGTCAACGCGATCTCGGCGGGACCGATCAAGACGCTGGCGGCGTCCGGCATCGGCGACTTCCGCTACATCCTGAAGTGGAACGAATACAACGCGCCGCTGAAGCGCAACGTCTCGATCGAGGAGGTGGGCGACAGCGGCGTCTATCTGTTGTCCGACCTGTCGCGCGGCGTCACCGGCGAGGTGCATCATGTCGACTCCGGCTATCACGTGGTCGGCATGAAGCGGCCCGACGCGCCGGACATGACGCTGGCGAATTCGAAAGATTAGCGCCTCGGGCAGTACCGCCATGCCTTCGCCCGTCATCTACTACATCCGCCATGGTGAAACCGCGTGGAATGCCGAAGGGCGTTTCCAGGGCAGCCGCGACATTCCGCTGAATGAGCGCGGCCGCGTGCAGGCGGCTGCCGCGGGCAAAATTCTTCGCGACCTGATCGCGCGCGATGCGCGGGAGCCGCATCACTTCGGTTATGTTTCGAGTCCGCTCGGCCGGGCACGTTCGACCATGGACTTGTTGCGCGGCGCGCTTGGCCTTCCCGCCGATGGTTACGCGGTCGAGTCCCGGCTGCGCGAGATCGGCTGGGGTGATTGGGAAGGGCTGACGGTGCCCGAGATGCGAGCGCATGACCCGGCGACGTTCGCAGCCCGGCGCCAGGACCGCTGGAATATCACTGCGCCGAAGGGTGAGACGTATGCCCAAGTCACGACGCGCATGCGTGCGTGGCTTGATGAACTGACATCGGATACGGTCGCCGTCGCACACGGCGGCACCATGCGCGCGCTGATGGTCGCGACCGGCGTTGCGACTGCACTGGATGCGGTCGAGGCTCAGATCGAGCAGGGCGTCGTTTACGTGTTCGCCAATGGGGCGTTGAGCAAATACGGTTAAGCACGCCGCAGGCCGTGATTTGACCCCTTCCGCGGCGCGGGCTACCAAAGCCGCGAGCAGGATAATGCGATGTCGTTCAACACCTTCGGCCACATGCTCCGGGTCACGACCTTTGGCGAAAGCCATGGGGTTGCGATCGGCTGCGTGGTCGACGGCTGCCCGCCGCAGATCCCGCTGACTGCTGAGGAAATCCAGCGCGACCTCGACCGCCGCAGGCCCGGCCAGTCGCGCTTCACCACCCAGCGGCAGGAGCCGGATCAGGTAAAGATCCTGTCGGGTGTGATGGAGCATCCGGACACGGGCGTGCAGGTGACGACCGGCACGCCGATCGCACTTTTGATCGAGAACACCGACCAGCGCTCGAAGGACTACTCCGACATCAAGGAGAAGTTTCGTCCCGGTCACGCCGACTTCACCTACGACGCGAAATATGGTCTGCGCGATTATCGCGGCGGCGGCCGCTCGTCGGCGCGCGAGACCGCGATGCGCGTTGCCGCGGGCGCAATCGCGCGCAAGATCGTGCCTGGCATGACCGTGCGTGGCGCGCTGGTGCAGATGGGACCGCACAAGATCGAGCGTGAGCGCTGGGACTGGAGCGAGGTCGGCAACAATCCGTTCTTCTGCCCCGACAAGACCACGGCTGAATTCTGGGAGACCTATCTCGACGGCGTGCGCAAGAGCGGTTCGTCGATCGGGGCGGTGATCGAGATCGTCGCCGAGGGCGTGCCGGCAGGACTTGGCGCGCCGATCTACGGCAAGCTCGACGGCGATCTGGCATCCGCCCTGATGAGTATCAATGCGGTGAAGGGTGTCGAGATCGGCGCCGGGTTTGCCGCTGCGGAAAAGTCGGGCGAGGAGAACGCCGACGAGATGCGCATGGGCAACGAGGGCCCGGTGTTCCTGTCGAACAATGCCGGCGGCGTCCTCGGCGGCATCTCCACCGGCCAGCCGGTGGTCGCGCGCTTTGCGGTGAAGCCGACGTCATCGATCCTCACCCCGCGCCAGACCATCGATCGCAACGGCGCGAACACCGAAATCATGACCAAGGGCCGGCACGACCCGTGCGTCGGCATCCGCGCCGTGCCGGTCGGCGAAGCGATGGTCGCCTGCGTGCTCGCCGATCATTTCCTGCGGCACAGGGGCCAAGTGGGCGGTTAAGCCGCAGTTCCAATGTTGCGCTATATGTTGGGTACCCGACACAAATCGCTGTCAAATCGCTTCGTGAGGCAATAGGGTCCCCGCCGCAGGCGCAACGATGTCGCCACCGCGCGAGAACCGTCGCCGCAATTCAAACCCTATGGAACCCCCTTTGGACAATCGCAGGACTTCTGCCGGCCCATCCGTCGTGCATGACGTGCGGAGCTGGTCGCAAGCGTTGATCGCCTATCGCCAGCCAAGTCATGCGCGCAGCATCGTCGAACTCGTCATCACCTTCGTGCCGCTTGTCGCCCTGTGGGCGATCTCGTGGGCCGCCATCCACTTCGGATACTGGTGGGCTTCGCCGCCGCTCGCCGTGCTCGCTGCAGGATTCCTGCTGCGGCTGTTCATGATCCAGCATGATTGCGGGCATGGCGCCTTCTTCCGCCAGCGGGTTGCGAACGACTGGGTTGGCCGGGTGCTCGGCGTGCTGACGCTGACGCCTTACGATTTCTGGCGGCAGACACACGCCTCCCATCACGCGACCTCGGGCAATCTCGACCGTCGGGGCGTCGGCGACATCGACACGCTGACGGTGAACGAGTATCGGACACGGACGGCCTTGGGCAGGCTGGCCTATCGCGTGTACCGGCATCCGATCGTGATGTTCGGGATCGGCCCGACCTACCTGTTCGTGTTGCAACACCGGTTGCCGATCGGGCTGATGCGCGCGGGCTGGCGCCCATGGATCAGCGTCATGGCGACCAACCTCGCCATTGCGGCGATCGTCGCGCTGCTCATCTGGCTGATCGGGCTCGGCGAGTTTCTGCTGGTGCATCTTCCGATCACGCTGCTGGCCGCATCGATCGGCGTCTGGCTGTTCTATGTGCAGCACCAGTTCGAAGACACGTCATGGGACAAGGATGCAGAGTGGAGCGTGCAGAACGCCGCGCTGCACGGCAGCTCATACTATGAGCTGCCGGCTGTGCTGCGCTGGTTCACCGCGAACATCGGCATGCACCACGTGCATCATCTCAGCAGCCGAATTCCATACTATCGGTTGCCGCGGGCGCTCCGCGATCATCCCGAGCTCGGCAATATCGGCAAGCTGACGCTGCGCGAAAGCTTTCGCTGCGTAAAGCTCGTGTTGTGGGATGAGAATCGCCGGCGGCTCATTTCGTTTCGCGAAGCGCGCCGCATGGCAGTGCCCGACGCCAAAGCTGGTTAGCCTCTTGCTTGGAGCATGATCTTTTCGGAAAACCGGTGTCCACTTTTCCGGATCATGCTCTAGGCGGTAGCCTTCATCTCGGCCTTTGCCGCGTCCTTCATCACGCCGGCGACGAGAGTGTATGCCGCGATCCATGCGTCCTTCACCGGAGCCGTCCAGGCGTCTTTCAGACCCTGTTCGAGCGTCCACAGCAGGGCGGAGCCGACGGAATCGTAGTGCGTCTCGGTGACGCCGTAGCGCACGTGGTTGCGGCCAAGCGTCTGGATCGTCGGCACCAGCTTCTCGGTCTGGTCGAGACCGTTGATGACGAACGCCAGCGCCTGCATCAGCTTCTTGCGCTGCTCGGCCATGTTCGTTGAAGCGAACATCGGCCGCGTCGTTGCGTCGACGGTGAAAAGGCGATCGTAAAACAGGCCGGCCGCGGTGTCGGCAATCGGCACCACCATCGCCCACGTGGTCTTGACCAAATTCTTCTGCTCGGGGGACATCATTTTTCTCCAAAGACATTAGTCGGTCGCGGGTTCCAATAGTTCAACGAAATCGCCGCGAAATGCGCCGCGCGCGGAAACGAACGCGGCCTTCGATCTCGCTGCGCGTCAGTCGTGGTGCTCGAACTGAAGACGGGCAATCCGCCAAAGCTCGCCGCATTGGTGACGGAGCCCGTGGCGGACGCTGCGTTCGAGAAGGCGCCCGCCTTCGAGGAGGAGCCGGTGATCGTCTCGGCGGCAGGCAAGCCGCCGGTGGACCGCAAAGGCAATGCGTCGCACACGATCATCGCCTTCGAACACGGTTGCCCGCATCGCAAGCGGCTCGAGGAGTGGTATGCGAAGCGCGGCGAGATGCCGGAACGTGTGATCGAGCTCGGCTCGTATCATGCGATGCTCGGCTGCGCGGTCGCCGGCATGGGTATCGCCTTACTGCCGAAGAGCGTCCTGTCGACCTTCCCCGAAAGCAAGCGGCTCAACGTGCAGCGGCTGCCACCTGGCGAGAACCGCTACGATGTCGTGCTGATCTGGCGCAAGGGCGCCGGCTCGTCGAAGGTCGAGGCGTTGCGTGAATTGCTGGCCGGCAAGGGGCGCAAATGAAATCGGCGGCTGATTGCTCAGCCGCCGATTGATGTCGTCAGATGCGAGTGCGGCCTACGCGGCGCGCATCGCGGTGAGGAACTTGTCGACCTCGATCCGCAGCTGGCCGCTTTCCTTCGACAGCGACTGCGCCGAGGACAGCACCTGGGTCGAGGCAGAGCCCGTTTCGCCCGCACCCTTGTTGACGTCGGTGACGTTGGAGGCGACCTGGGTCGAGAGCCGCGCCGCTTCCTGCATGTTGCGGGCGATCTCCTTGGTAGCGGCGCCCTGTTCCTCGACCGCCGCGGCGATCGTCGCCGAGATCTCCGAGATCGAGCTGATCGTCTTGCCGATCTCGCGGATGGCGGTGACCGAGGTCTCGGTCGCGCTCTGCATGCCCTCGATCTGGGTGCTGATCTCTTCGGTCGCCTTCGCGGTTTGCGCCGCGAGCGCCTTCACCTCGGAGGCGACCACGGCGAAACCACGCCCGGCTTCGCCGGCGCGTGCAGCCTCGATGGTGGCGTTCAGTGCCAGGAGGTTGGTCTGCTCGGCCACCGCGGTGATCAGCTTGACCACGTCGCCGATGCGGCCTGCCGCCCGCGACAGCTCGGCGATGCTGGCATCGGTCTGCTGCGCCTGGCCGACAGCGCCCTGGGCGATCCGGGCCGATTCCTGCACCTGACGGCTGATCTCGTTGACCGACGAGGTGATCTCCTCGGAGGCCGCAGCCACCGACTGAACGTTGTCGGAGACTTCGCGCGAGGCGGAGGCGGCTGAGCCAGACAGGCTCTGGGTGGTCTCAGCGGTGCCGGTCAGAGTGTTGGCGGCGGCTTCGAGCTCGGTCGAGGCCGACGAGAGCGAGGTGACCATGTCGCCGACCATCGCCTCGAACTCGCGGGTGATGGTATCGACACGCTGGCCGCGCTGGATCTTGGCCTCGGCGTCGGCTGCGGCGGCTTCGTCAGCGGCCTGCTTGGCGATCAGGGCATCCTTGAGCACCTGCAGCGTGTCGGCCATCTGGCCGATCTCGGTCTTCTCGCCCTGGTGCGGCACGACCGCCGTGAGGTTGCCGTCGCTCAGCGCCCGCATCGGGCTGATGATCGAACCGATCCCGCTCGACACGTCGCGTACCAGGTAGATCGCGATCAGTACGCCGGCGAGGGTCAGGGCTGCCAGCGCACCCAGCACGGTCCAGAAGGAGCGGTCGTAGCTTTGCTGGGCGTCGCTGGCGGCGTCGGCGGCACCCTTGTTGTTCAGGTCGACACCTTTGCGCAGGGCCGCGTCGGCCTTCAGTCCGATCGGGTTGACCGTGCTGGCGTTGATGTCGCGGGCCTCGTTGTTCTGGCCCTTGGCTGCCATGGCGACCAGATTGCGCGCCTCCGCGACATAGGATGACCAGTTGTCCGTGAACTCCTTGTAGATCTGCCGCTCGTCCTCCGAGGAGATCAGGGGCTCGTAGGACACGCGGAGCTTGTCGACCGTCTGGCCGACCGTCTCCAGGGTCTTTTCGGTCTTGGCGCGCATCTCCGGATCGGTCTGGATGATGAGGTCGCGGATGACGATGCGATAAGTGATGGTGCTGGCGCGCAGTTCGCCCAGCACCCGAACGCCCGGCAGCCAGTTGGTCTGGATATCGAGGAGATTGGCGTTCTGCGAGCGCATCTGCAGCAGACCGAACGAGCCGATGGCAGCCATCGCAACCAGCAACAGCGAGACGACCGCGACGATCTTGGCGCGGATGGAAAGCTTGGCAAGCATAGAGAGACCCCCTGGGTCTTCTGACCCGTTGGCCGATCGTAACAAGGCTGGAGCTGCCGGATCGGCATTCTCGCGCGGAGCGCGGGGCAGGGAGGCGCTTTCCAGTCGAATCAGCGAACGAAGCGTCGCGGACTCGCGCGTTCTGTTTTGACGCAACTCAATGAAATGTTGGTAAACCGCGCGTGCACGCGGAGCGGTCGTTGGCCTGCGTTCCGAGTCGACTGCAATGCGTTGCGCGCATGAGTCCGAGGAGCGCCCGCCGAAGGGCGGCCAGGGACGGGCGTTGATTCACCACTTCAACTTCGCGGATTTGCGACGAATGTCGGTCAGCGACTGGTATTGCGCCGAAGTCGGAACCGTCAACTCTCGATAATGTGTGCTTTTTCCGCAGGACTGCATCCTTCGTGGGCATGTTTGCGCTTTCCAGACTCCTGAAGGCGTGGCAGCATCTTCGAGACGACGGGAGGGCCGCTATGCGCTGGTGTGTCTCGATCGGAGCCGCGCTGGTCGCGGGAGCGTTGGTCGGTGGCGACGTTGCAAGCGTCGCGGCGCCGAACGTCTCCCGGTTTGCCCAAAAATCAGGCGAGGCCCAAGTCGACGTCGAGCTCGTGCTGGCGGTCGATGTGTCCTACTCGATGGACCTCGAGGAACTCGCGATCCAGCGCGAAGGCTATGCGCAGGCGATCATCTCAGCCGACTTCCTGAAAGCCCTGAAGACCGGCCCGCACGGCAAGGTGGCCATCACCTACTTCGAATGGGCCGCGGCGCACGACCAGAAAATCATCATTCCCTGGCGGATTGTCGACGGGCCCGAGACTGCGGACGCGGTTGCCGCCGAAATCATGAAGGCACCGCTGCGGCGCGCATCGCGGACCTCGATTTCCGGCGCGATCAATTTCGGCATGCAGATGCTTTCCGAGAACCCCTACAAGGGGCTGCGGCGAGTGATCGATATCTCCGGCGACGGGCCCAACAACAACGGCGAGCCGGTGCTGATCGCACGCGACGCGGCGCTGGAGAAAGGCGTTACCATCAACGGCTTGCCGGTGATGGTGAAACAAGCGTCTTATGCGACGATGGATATCGAGAAGCTCGACCTCTACTACGAAGACTGCGTGATCGGAGGGGCGGGCTCGTTCGTCATCCCGATCAAGGAGCGCGCCAAGTTCAAGGAGGCGATCCGCACAAAGCTGATCCTTGAGGTCGCCTGGCTGCAGCCGGAGGCTACCGTCATCCCGGCCCAGGCGCGCGATCCGCGCGTTCCCTGCACCATCGGCGAGCAGCTCTGGCGTGAGCGGTGGGGCAGGTAGGATTACCTGCGCTGAAACTCCGCGACCAATTCCACATGCGGCGTGTGGCGGAACTGGTCGACCGGTGTGACGCTGCCGATCGCGTAGCCGCCCTCGAGCAGGATCTTCGCATCACGCGCGAACGTCGCAGCGTTGCATGACACGCCGACGATCAGCGGCACGCGGCTCTTCGCCAGCTGCTGGGTCTGCGCGAGCGCGCCCTGGCGCGGCGGGTCGAACACGACCGCGTCGAACTCGTTCAGCTCCAGCGGCAGCAGCGGGCGGCGGAACAGGTCGCGTGCCTCGGCCTTGACCGGCTTCAGTCCTTTCGTCATCTGAGCGGCCTTGCGCAACGCATCGATGGCGCCAGCCTCGGAATCATATGCATCGATGCGCGCCGTCGCGGCCAATCGCAGCGCGAACGGGCCGACGCCGCAGAACAGGTCGGCGACCCGCCTGGCCTTTCCCGCCAGCGCCACGACATGCGCGGCAAGCGTGTCTTCGCCGGCTTGCGTCGCCTGCAGGAAGCTGCCCGGCGGCAACGCCACTTGCGCAGGCCCGATGGCGATCACCGGCGATTTCAGCTGCGCGACGATCTCGCCGTGACGCGTCAGCCGCGCCAGCCGGTGTTGCGTGGCGAGCCTGGCCAGCGCCGTGGTCCCCTTGGCGTCGATCGGCCCCGAGCCGCGCACGTCCACGTCGAGGCCGTTGGTGGTGGCGGTGAACTGGATGTCCAGCGGCTTGCTTGCCGCCGCCAGCGTCTCGGCGATGGCCCCCGCGGCCGCCAGCGCGCCGTCGAGCTCGGGAACGAGGATGGGACAGCGGTCGATGGGCACGATGTCGCGCGAGCCTGCCGCGGCAAAGCCGACCTTCAGGATGCCGCGCTGGCTCTTGCGGGCGTGCACGACGATGCGACGCCGGCCCTTGCCATGTGCATCTTCAAGCTCGCCGATCTCGCAGGCGATGCCGGCTTGCGCAAGCGTGTCGACGACGATGCCGCGCTTCCAGGCGCGGTAGACGTCGTCGCGCCAGTGCTGGATCGCGCAGCCGCCGCAGACGGTGAAATGCGGGCAGAACGCCGCGATACGCTCGCTTGATGCTTCGACGACGCGCAGAAGCTTGCGCCGGTCGGAATGACCTTCGACCGGCTCGACCTCCACCGTCTCGCCCGGCAGCGAGTAGGGAACGAACGCGCCGGTCGCAGCGACGCCGTCGCCGCGATGGCCGACGTGGTCGATGACCAGGCGCTCAACCACGTTGTGCGCCGAGGAAGAATTCGCGGTTGCCGTCGCCGCCGTCGATGGAGGAGGGGAACACCGCGATGTTTGTGCAGCCAAGTGATGCCGCGAACGCTGCGATCTCATCGCAGACCGCGCGATGCACCGCTTCGTCGCGGACGATGCCCTTCTTGATCGCCGCGCGCGGCGCCTCGAACTGCGGCTTGATCAGCGCCAGCAGATACGTCGGCGTCGCCGCAAGCTCCAGCGCGACCGGCAGCACGTGCTTCAACGAAATGAAGCTGACGTCGATGACGACGATTGTCGGGCGGACGTCGAGGCGCTTGCCGGCCAGCGCGCGGATGTCGGTCTCCTCGCGCGAGATGATCTTCGGGTGACCGTGCAGGCTCGGATGCAGCTGGCCGCGCCCGACATCGATCGCATGTACGAGGCTCGCGCCGCAGTTCAGCAGCACCTCGGTGAAGCCACCGGTCGAGGAGCCGACGTCGAGGCAGACCTTGTCGTCGACGTCGATCGGATAGCGCTCGAGCGCGCCGAACAGCTTGACGCCGCCGCGCGACACCCACGGGTGCTCCGGGCGCGCGTCGATCTTTGCATCGACGGGAATTTCGTCGGAAGCCTTTGAGACGACTTTGCCGCCGGCTGTCACCAGTCCGGCGGCAATAGCAGCTTGGGCGCGGGCGCGGCTGTCGAACAGGCCGCGCGCGACCAGCAAGCGGTCGGCGCGCTGCCGTTCAACCATGTCAGGCCAGCTTGATCACTTCCGCCTTGACGTCCTTGCCGAGCGCTTCGAACACCTTCTTGACGATGCCCTTGGCGTCCAGACCGGCGAGCGCGTACATCGCGTTCGGCGAGTCATGGTCGAGGAAGACGTCAGGCAGTACCATCGCGCGCACGCGCAGGCCCTTGTCGAGCGCACCGTGGTCGGAGAGCGTCTGCAGCACATGCGAGCCGAAGCCGCCGACCGCGCCTTCCTCGATGGTGATCAGCACTTCGTGCTCGTTGGCGAGCTTCAGCACCAGATCCACGTCGAGCGGCTTCATGAAGCGGGCGTCGGCAATGGTGGCCGACAGGCCGAGGGTGGCGAGTTCGTCGGCGGCCTTCTCGCACTCGGCGAGACGTGTGCCGAACGAGAGCAGGGCGACCTTGCTGCCCTGGCGGACGATACGGCCCTTGCCGATCGGCAGCGGGACGCCGACTTCCGGCATCTCGACGCCGCGGCCTTCGCCGCGCGGATAGCGCAACGCGCTGGGCTTGTCGTTGATCGCGACCTGGGTTGCGACCATGTGTACGAGTTCGGCCTCATCGCTGGCGGCCATGATGACGAAGTTCGGCAGACAGCCGAGATAGGCGTTGTCGAACGAACCGGCATGGGTCGCGCCGTCGGCGCCGACCAGACCGGCGCGGTCGATCGCGAAGCGCACCGGCAGGCTCTGGATCGCCACGTCGTGGACCACCTGATCGTAGCCGCGCTGCAGGAACGTCGAGTAGATCGCACAGAACGGCTTGAAGCCTTCGGTCGCAAGACCGGCGGCGAACGTCACCGCATGCTGCTCGGCGATGCCGACGTCGAAGGTGCGGGTCGGGAACGTCTTCTGGAAGATGTCGATGCCGGTGCCCGACGGCATCGCCGCGGTGATGCCGACGACCTTGTCGTCCTTCTGCGCTTCCTTGACCAGGCTCTGGCCGAACACGTTCTGGTAGGACGGCGCATTCGGTTTGGCCTTCGCCTGCGCACCGGTGGCGACGTCGAACTTGACCACCGCATGATACTTGTCGGCGGACGCTTCCGCCGGCCCGTAGCCCTTGCCCTTCTGCGTCACGACGTGAACCAGGATCGGGCCCTTGGTCGAGTCGCGGACGTTGGTCAGCACGGGCAGCAGGTGATCGAGGTTGTGGCCGTCGATCGGGCCGACATAGAAGAAGCCGAGCTCCTCGAACAGCGTGCCGCCGCCGACCATGAAGCCGCGCGAATATTCTTCGGCGCGCAGCGCGCGCTCCTCGAAGAACTTCGGCATCTTGTGGGCGATGTGGATCAGCGCGTCGCGCGCGGACTGATAGGTGCGGCCCGAGTAGAGGCGCGACAGGTACGCCGACATGGCGCCGACTGGAGGTGCGATCGACATGTCGTTGTCGTTGAGGATGACGATCAGGCGCGACTTCAGTGCACCGGCGTTGTTCATCGCCTCATAGGCCATGCCGGCCGACATCGAGCCGTCGCCGATCACGGCGATCACGTTGTTGTCGCCGCCCGCGAGGTCGCGCGCCACAGCCATGCCGAGGCCCGCGGAGATCGAGGTCGAGGAATGCGCGGCGCCGAACGGATCGTAGTCGCTCTCGGTGCGCTTGGTGAAGCCGGAGAGGCCGCCGCCGGTGCGCAGCGTGCGGATGCGGTCGCGGCGTCCGGTGAGGATCTTGTGCGGGTAGGCCTGATGGCCGACGTCCCAGATCAGGCGATCCTTCGGGGTGTTGAACACATAATGGATCGCCGTCGTCAGCTCGATGACGCCGAGGCCTGCACCGAAATGGCCGCCAGTCACGGAAACCGCGTCGATGGTTTCCTGACGCAGCTCGTCGGCAACCTGCCGCATCTGGTCCGGGCGCAGCTTCCGCAGATCTTCCGGCGTCTTGATGGTGTCGAGAAGCGGGGTGTCGCTCATAGGGTCACACGCTTTCAAGGTTGTTCCGGCCGGAAGTCTTGGCTCCGGCTGAAAAAATTAACGTTCAGGCATACACCAAATGCATGGCGAAAGCCAAGCGAATGCCCAGTTTGGGTGGGTCTGGCCAACCACGCGACGGGTTCAAGGGTTAACGCACAAACCACAGAAATCGTGCCGATTTCGATGGTTTTTCACACGTCCACTAAGCCCGTCGGGCAACTTTCCGACCGGCCCTTAGCTAACTCCGGCGTTCGCGTTTGGAGTGTGCGTTAGATCACATCATGCAATTCGGCAAGGGTTCCATTGGCCGCAATTGCCTCAACCATGCTCCGATTTCGCAGGCCCGCGCCTCTTGACAGCGGGTGCGTGCGAATTTCGGAACTGAACAGGCGCTCGAAGAGCTAAGTCAAGCAGCAGTTAACGACCTGTTCCGCGTGGTCGTTCCGCCCGGTCGCCATTGCGCCGGGCGGAATTGCTTCGGAGGAGACGGCCTGACTCTTTCGGGAGTGCAGGTCCACTCACGGGATACCGCGGTCGCCTTCCTGGAGACAAACGTAATAGGCTCTGGCATAATTTACGGTAATCACAAAGTTCTCTGCGAAGGACTTATGGGGTTCGTACTTTTGGGCGGGTGCAAGGTACCTCGCGTGACATGCCTCCATGCGCTGCCCACCGGCAACGGTGAGGATTTCGTCAGTGGTCAGTTCGCGGATCACCGTATTCTCGTTCATATCACTTCTCCTGTTGGGCCTGTGCGTGTCGACTGAGCGATCATCGCTCATCGATGGCTCGTCATAGCGAGGGCTGCGGTCGCCGGATGTGCTGGCAAGCACAAAATTGGCGTTTCCCTGCGCGATTGGGCCACGCTCCTCCTCCTCAGGGATGATATTCCATCGATCTTGCGCCGTTCGCCGGGGGGCAAATCGATGATTTCAGTGCCGCTTTTCGATTGAAGATGTCGACAGCGTAAGCTGCGGCGCTAGTTGGCACTTATTGCACGTCGAGCGGCTCGGTTCCTGCAGGCTGGCCGTTTGAATCGGTGGTGATCTTGTCGACGCGAGCTTCGGCCTGCTTCAACAATTCCTCGCAGCGCTTCTTCAAGGCTTCGCCGCGCTCGTAGATCGTCACGGATTCCTCCAGCGGCACCTTGCCCTCCTCAAGGCGCCTGACGATCGTCTCCAGTTCCTCGATCGCGCGCTCGAAGCTCAATCGCTTGACGTCGACGTGCGTGTTCTCTGCCATCATGTCGTCCCCTTAGCAAAGATGTCTCTTTGAATTTGCGCGTGCCCCGATCGCAAAGCCGATCCCCACCTTGGGACACACGCATGATGTTTGAGTCGCGCGAGTTGATAGCAGCTTTACGGAGGCATTGTGGCGGCCGGTTCCCGTAAAACTAGCCTTTCATCAGCGCCGTGACGTGTGCGTCCACAGACTGCGCAAGTCCTTGTAAATCATAGCCGCCTTCGAGCACCGAGACGATCCGCCCAGCTGCGCTCGCATCCGCAATATCCATCAGTTTCTGCGTGACCCACTGATAATCGGAGGCCTCCAGTGTGATGTTGGCGAGCGGATCGCGATAGTGCGCATCGAAGCCGGCGGAGATGATCAGGAATTCAGGGGCGAATTCGCGCAGACGCGGCAGGATCGCTGTCTCGAAAGCCTCGCGGAATTTGGCGCGGCCGTCGCCCGCCCGCAACGGGGCGTTGACGATGGTGTCGTGCTCGCCGCGTTCGTTGGCCGCACCGGTACCAGGAAACAGCGGCATCTGGTGGGTCGAGCAGTACATCACCGACTTGTCGGCCCAGAAGATGTCCTGTGTGCCGTTGCCGTGATGCACGTCGAAGTCGACGATCGCCGCGCGGCCGATGCCATGCTTGCGCTGAGCGTGGCGCGCAGCGATCGCCGCGTTGTTGAAGAAGCAGAAGCCCATCGGCTTGCCGATCTCGGCGTGGTGGCCGGGCGGGCGCGTGGCGACGAAGGCGTTCTCGATCTTGCCGGACATGACGGCATCGGTCGCCGCCACCGCGCCGCCGGCCGAGCGCATGATCGCCTCCAGGCTGCCGGGTGACATCGCCGTGTCGCCGTCGATGTGCACGTAGCCTTCCTTGGGCGCACGGTGGCGGATCTCCGCGATCTCATGCTCGGAATGACATAGCGCCACGCTGTCGAACGACGCCTCGGGCGCAAGCTCGCGCTGCAGGAACTGAAAGCGCTCGCCGCCCAGCACATGCTCGATGGCGCGCAGGCGGTCCGAGCGCTCGGGATGTCCCGGAGGCGTCTCGTGCTCAAGACATGCCGGGTGGCTGAGGAGAAGGGTGGTCATGCACTGAACCTGTTCACATCCGCCAACGTATCCGCTTGCGAGCGGTTCCGGAAGGTGGCGTCTTCTTCCCTCTCCCCTTGTGGGAGAGGGTGGGCGAAATCGAGCGCAGCGAGATTGAGCCGGGTGAGGGGGCCTCTTGCTCATGAGTGACTCTGCCCCTCACCCGCCCTCGCTTCGCTCGGGCACCCTCTCCCACGAGGGGGGAGGGAAGGAAGATTAATTCACCCGCTGGATGCGTTCCGGCAGATGCGGCGTCACCGGGCTGTTGGCCTTGAACCAGGCATCGAGCGCATCGACGTCGTAGACGCCGGTGCGGCGGTCGGTGCCGTCCTTGAAGGTGGAGAAGCCGTCGCCGCCGCTGGCGAGAAAGTCGTTCACGGTCACGCGATAGCTCGCTTTCGGGTCGATCGGCGCGCCGCGGAAGGTGATGCTCTCGAGCGGCACCCGGTCGCCGACCGGCCGCGTGCCGTCCCAGGTGAAGCCGAAGCCGCGCGACACCTGCAGGATGCGCGGGAACGATGGCGCGGTCCATTGCTGCTCCAGCGCGGTCTTCAGTTGCGCGCCGGTCAGCGTCATCGTCACCAGTTGATTGCGGAACGGCTGCGTTGCGAACACGTCGGCATAGGTGACGGTGCCGTCGCCGTCCTTCAGGATGCTGTTGCGAATGCCGCCCGGGTTGGTGATGGCGATCACCGCAGCGCCATTGGCTTCGGCCTCGGTTGCTGCGAGCTGCGCGTCGGCGACGATGTCGCCCAGCACGCTTTCGCCGGCGCGATTGGGATCGCGCAGCAGCGCGTCGGCGATCTTGCCGGCGGGGCGGGCTGCAATCGGCTTTGCGCGTTCGTCGTAGGCGGCGATCAGCTTGGTTTGTGCTGCGTCCTTAGGCAACGCATCGGTGCGAACGATGGTGTTGCCGGCCTTGGCGCTGACGATGTCGCGCGTCTTGCGATCGAGCTTGACGTCGATCTCGGTCAGGATGGTGCCGTACTTGTCGGCGCTGGTGACGAGGCGGCCATCGATGTTGCAGACATACGGCTGGTGGGTGTGGCCGCTGACGACGATGTCGACCGCCTTGTCGAACTTGGTGACGATGTTGACGATCGGGCCGGAGATGCCGGGGCATTCGTCGTAGCCGCCGGTCGGGAAGCCGCCCTCGTGGATCAGCACGACGATCGCCTCGATGCCGCGCGCCTTGATCTCGGGGATCAGCGCATTGACGGTCTCGGCTTCGTCGCGGAATTCGAGGCCGGCGACGCCGGCCGGATTGACGATCAACGGCGTTGCCCTCAGCGTCAGCCCGATGAAGGCCACGGGCACGCCGTCGTACTCGCGCACCTCGTAGGCCGGGAAGAACGGTTTTCCGGTCGCCTTCACGATCGTACTTGCGGCGAGATACTTGAACTTGGCGCCGAGGAAGGGATGCGGCCCCTGACAGCCGTCCGTCGGATGGCAGCCGCCGTTCTGCATGCGCTTCAGCTCATCCGCGCCGTCGTCGAACTCGTGGTTGCCGACGGAGGCGACGTCGAGACCCATGATCGACAGCGCTTCGATGGTCGGCTCGTCGTGGAACAGCGCCGACAGAAACGGGCTCGCGCCGATCAGGTCGCCGGCTGCGACGAAGACACTGTGCTTCTTGCCTTCGCGCCGCTGCTTGACCAGCGTCGCCAGATGCTCGGCGCCACCGGCCGGCACCGATATCCGCTTCGCCTTGTCGGCAGGATCGGCCACGCGAATGCCGCCCGGCGGCGGCTGCAGGTAGCCGTGGAAGTCGTTCAGCGCGAGGATCGTCAGGTCGACCGGGGCGCGGCGAAAGGTGAAGCCCGAGCGCGCGACGAAGAAACCGGCCGCGATCAGCACCAGCGCCGCAATGGGCGCGATCCAGTAGCGAAAACGCATGAGTAGAGGTCCGTTTCAAATATTCTGCTTCACGCCATATACTCCACCGTCATGCCCGCGTAGGCGGGCATCCAGTACGCCGCAGCTCTCAAGATAGAGTCTCTGGCGCTCTGGAATACTGGGTCCCCGCCTTCGCGGGGACGACGGCAGGGTTAAGCGCGCTTGCGCTCCAGAAATCCCTTGAAGGCGTTCAGCGCTTCGGGGGAGCGCATCTGCTCGCCGAAATGCTTGCCTTCGAGTGCGAAGCGCTCGGCGACCTGTTCCGGTGGCAGCCGCATCAGCCGCTTGGAAATGGCGACGGCTTCCGGTGGCAGCGCCGCGATCTCCTGCGCGATCTTGAGCGCTTCGGCCTCCGCTTGTCCGGGAGCTGCGACCTGATTGACGAAGCCTGCCTGATGCGCGGCTTCGCCGTCGATCCGGCGGCCCATCACCAGGATCTCGAATGCCTTCTGGTGGCCGAGCGCACGCGGCATCAACAGGCTCGATGCACCCTCCGGCACAAGGCCGAGGCCGACGAACGGCGTTGCGAACATCGACGCTTTCGTTGCGACCACGTAATCGCAGTGGAACATCATCGTCGTGCCGATGCCGACGGCAACGCCATCGACGGCCGCCACTAGCGGCTTCGGATTGCGCAGCAGCGCCTGCAGCAGCGTTGCGCCGCCGGAGGTACCGAATTCCTGCTGCTTGCCGGACGAGCCCTGGACCATGAAGTCGGCGAGATCGTTGCCGGCGGTGAAGGCGCCGGGAACACCGGCGATAATGATGCAGCGGATCGCCTTGTCGTCGGCTGTCTTGTCCAGCGTCCCGGCGATGGTGTGATACATCTCCTGCGTCAGCGCGTTCTTCTTGTCGGGCCGGTTCATGGTGATGACGCGGATCGCGCCGTCGTCGCGCACGAGGATGTTGGACATGGCTCCGGCCCTTTGTTGGTCGTTGGTCGCGTTCGGCGGCATCTGGATTTTCACCGCCATGAGGGCCACATGATTGGCACAGTTGAGGGCTTGGCCGCTACGGCTTTTCCTTTGCAAAAAGGACGCACCACATGCAGTTGACAGGGATCCATCACCTGACGGCCGTGACCGCGAAGGCGAGCGGCAATCACGAATTTTACACAAAGACCATGGGCCTGCGGCTGGTGAAGAAGACCGTCAACCAGGACGACGTCAGCGCCTATCACCTGTTCTATGCGGACGCGAAGGCGAGCCCGGGCACCGACATCACTTTCTTCGACTGGCCGGTGGAGCGCGAGGTGCGCGGCTCGCGCACGGTGACGCGCACGGCGTTTCGCGTGAACGGTGAGAAGACGCTCGGCTTCTGGCGCGATCGGTTGAAGGGGCAGGGCATCGCTGCGGGCGATGTCACCGAGACCGACGGCCGGCTGACGCTGGAGTTCGACGATTTTGAAGGCCAGCGGCTGGCGTTGATTGACGATGGCGGCAAGGACCAGGCGTTTCCGTGGGATCGCAGTCCGGTCGCCGCCGAGCATCAGGTGAGGGGCCTCGGGCCGATCACGCTGACGATCCCGGATTTTTCGCGCACCGCGCGCGTGCTGACCGAGGTGATGAACATGCGGCAGGTGCGCGACTATGCGGTCGGTGGTGCTCAAGCGCATGTGTTCGAGATGGGCGAGGGCGGTCCGGCCGCCGAGCTGCATGTGATCGAGCGGCGCGACCTCGCATCCGCGCGGCAAGGCGCGGGCGGCGTGCATCACGTCGCGTTCCGCACGCCGGATGAGGCGCAGTATCATGCGTGGACGCAGCGCCTCGGCGAATTCGGAGTTGCGAACTCGGGCGAGATCGACCGCTTCTATTTCCGCAGCCTCTATTTCCGTGAGCCCGGCGGCGTGCTGTTCGAGATCGCGACCGACGGGCCCGGCTTTGCCACCGACGAGCCCGCGGAAAAACTCGGCGAGCGGCTGGCGCTGCCGCCGTTCCTCGAGCCGAAGCGCAAGGCGATCGAGGCGGGGCTGAAGCCGTTGTAGCTTGTCATTCCGGGACGCGCCGTTAGGCGCGGGCCCGGAATCCATACGCCCTGCCTCAGTTGGATATGCTGAGAGGCTTGCTGCTATCGCGGCCACAGGGGCTATGGATTCCGGGCTCGCGCTTCGCGCGCCCCGGAATGACACTTCTTCAATTGTCAAACAGCAAACTTCAGACGTGCGTCATCGCCCCGGTTCTTTGTCCGGCCTGGGGCTGCCGGTCTTCTGTTGCCTTCCCTAGCCCCTGAGAGGGCGTGCGGAACGCTTGGGCGTTTCACCGCACCCGCGGCCCCGTGTGCAAAAGGGGTAGACAAAGACGCACACGAGCTCCTGACGAACGCAGCTCCACGCCGGCGTTCCGCACGCGATGAGTTTATTCGGGCTTGCTGCATCACGCCTCTGGTGGGCTCGTAGCGCCGGCACCTTGTTGACGAAGCAACCACGCGAAGCCGTTCGCGTGGGGATGCACTTGGACCCGATCGCCTGCACCGGGTTCGCCGGCCTCATCCGCCACGGGATCGACACACACCCGCCCTCGGTCCAGGCCTCACCAGCGCAAGCAACCATCGCATCCCGCCCCACAAGCCGTGGCGATCTAGACTCACCCTCTCACCGGGGCGGGACGCTCGTAGAAATATTCCTAGCCTCTGGGAAAAGCAAGAGCATAGGCACGAAATCTTATTGCTTTCTTTTCTGAAAATCAGAAAGCAAAGCTGTGGCGTCGAAGGAGAGTTTCCAAGACTCATGTGGTTTCTGAACAAGGCTCATGAGTTCGTTGTTGTTGACGAGGTATTTTTAAGCCGCAGGGGGCGCGGAGCCAAGTATCTGGGCGAAGGTTCGCACGAGGCATGGTTGCTGTCGCTTTTGCTGCGCTTCGGCCGAAACTTTCGACTCGCCACGTTCCCGTTTGCGGCGCATGGTCAGCCATCGCCGTACCGCATGAGGTATCTTCCGGCGACTGAGAGACCAGTTGTGCTCCCGCCCAACCAAAGGGAGCAGCGTATGAAAAACGATACGCCGGACATCTTTCTTTCCTCTACCGAGTTAGACGACCGCTCGAGCGAAAGCCATGCGCTCGCGAAACTACTTCCACCCGGCAAAACTCGTGATCGCATCCTGAAGGCCGCCCACCAAGACAAGGCGATGGCTGAAATGAAGCGTCGCGTCGCCGAGGGCGACGATATTGCTACCTGACGGTTGGGTAGTGTCTCAGTTTGAAAAATAATCGGGGTTGACGGCCCGTAGCACTCCTGCCGCGAGATGTGGATGCTTAGCGCAAAGCACGGAGGACTTATGGCCAGATTTGTTCCACTCGTCGACGCGCACACGAAATGGATTGTCCAGGTCAATCCAAATCTCGTCCGAACCATACTGCCAGACCCGTCAGGCGGCACCGTGGTTCGATTCGACAGCGCGGATATCATCGTTGTTACCGACAGCCCTGAGGCTGTCGTGAGAAAGCTGAACGGCGCCTAGAGATCCTAAAGGCAAGAAGCGCCTTGCCGACGTGATCGGCGCGGCCGTCATGGTCGGCAGGATCGCAACCGGCGAGATCGATGAGACGGCGACCACAGACGACGGCAAGACGCCGCCGCCGTCGCCCCCTTTAGCAAAGTCTTGATTGTTTCTGACTGAGCTCCGGATACGTTCATTGCCGTTTCCTTCTCCGGCAGGGGAGTGTTCCCCCGCAATCACGGGATAGGTCAGCAAAGCTGTCAGCTTCGCCTGACCAAACCCGCAGCCTTCACCGCCGCTACCAGCGTGGCGTGATCTCTGCTTGCGCCGCTAATCGGTAGCCGATCTTCCTTCTGGTTCGATCGCGGCGCGCCAGCCCCTTGTGCCTCAGTGTCGCAGGCTTATTTAGAGAATGGCTAGCACTCGCCGAGCGCGACTGCCAATCAAGCACAGAACAAGACGAAACCAGGAGGATCGCATGAAATTCCGGCCGCTCCACGACCGCGTCGTGGTCAGGCGTATCGACGCCGAGGAGAAGACGACGGGCGGCATCATCATTCCCGACACCGCTAAGGAAAAGCCTTCGCAGGGCGAAATCACGGCGGTGGGCCCAGGCGGCCGTGACGAGGCGGGCAAGCTGATCCCGATTGATCTCAAGATCGGTGATCGCGTGCTGTTCGGCAAATGGTCTGGCACCGAGGTCAAGATCGACGGCGTCGAACTCCTGATCATGAAGGAGAGCGACGTCATGGGCGTTCTCACCGATCTGCCCGCCGCAAAGAACAAGGCCGCGTAAGCGCCCAATCCGTTCCCTCATCCTGAGGAGCCGGCGTAGCCGGCGTTCTCGAAGGATGAGCCCGCAATCCGAATGCCCCCTTGAGAACCGCCCGGGCGCGCTCTTTTGGATTTGGCCAGTTCGAAACGGAGATCATCATGTCTGCCAAGGAAGTCAAATTCGGCGTCGATGCTCGCGACCGGATGTTGCGCGGCGTCGAGATTCTCAACAACGCGGTGAAAGTAACGCTGGGCCCGAAGGGCCGCAACGTCGTGCTCGAAAAGTCCTACGGCGCTCCTCGCATCACCAAGGACGGCGTCACTGTCGCCAAGGAATTCGAGCTTGAAGACAAGTTCGAGAACATGGGCGCGCAGATGGTGCGCGAAGTCGCCTCCAAGTCCGCTGACGCGGCGGGCGACGGCACCACGACGGCAACGATTCTCGCCGCCGCTATCGTCAAGGAAGGCGCCAAGTCGGTCGCGGCCGGTATGAATCCGATGGACCTGAAGCGTGGCATCGACCTCGCGGTGGAAGCCGTCGTGGCTGATCTCGTGAAGAATTCCAAGAAGGTCACCTCGAACGAAGAAATTGCCCAGGTTGGCACTATCTCGGCGAACGGCGACGCAGAAATCGGCCAGTTCCTTGCCGATGCTGTGAAGAAGGTCGGCAACGAGGGCGTCATCACGGTCGAAGAAGCCAAGTCGCTCGAGACTGAACTTGAGGTCGTCGAAGGCATGCAGTTCGACCGCGGCTACATCTCGCCCTACTTCGTTACCAACGCCGACAAGATGCGTGTCGAATTTGAAGATGCCTACGTTCTTATCTACGAAAAGAAGCTATCTCAGTTGAGTGAATTGCTTCCGCTGCTGGAAGCCGTCGTGCAGAGCGGCAAGCCGCTCGTCATTATCGCCGAAGAGGTCGAAGGCGAAGCTCTCGCGACTCTGGTCGTCAACCGTCTGCGCGGCGGCCTCAAGGTCGCGGCTGTGAAGGCTCCTGGCTTCGGCGATCGCCGCAAGGCCATGCTGCAGGACATCGCGATCCTGACCGGTGGCACCGCGATCTCGGAAGACCTCGGCATCAAGCTCGAGAACGTCACGCTTGAGATGCTCGGCCGCGCCAAGAAGGTGATGATCGACAAGGAAAACACCACAATCGTCAGCGGCGCCGGCAAAAAGGCCGACATCGAGGCGCGCGTGGCGCAGATCAAGGCGCAGATCGAGGAAACGACCTCGGACTACGACCGTGAGAAGCTGCAGGAGCGTCTGGCCAAGCTCGCAGGCGGCGTCGCGGTAATCCGCGTCGGCGGCGCGACCGAAGTCGAGGTGAGGGAGCGCAAGGATCGGGTTGATGACGCGATGCATGCGACCCGTGCCGCGGTGGAAGAAGGCATCGTCCCCGGTGGAGGCGTAGCCCTGCTGCGCGCTTCCGCGCAGCTGAAGAAGATCCGGACCCAAAACGACGACCAGAAGACCGGCGTCGAGATCGTCCGCCGCGCGCTTTCCGCGCCGGCGCGTCAGATCGCGATCAACGCGGGTGAGGACGGCTCCATCATCGTCGGAAAGATCCTTGAGAAGGACCAATATTCCTACGGCTTCGACTCGCAAAACGGCGAGTACGTCAACCTTATCTCCAAGGGCATCATCGACCCGACCAAGGTGGTGCGTGTGGCGATCCAGAACGCGGCCTCCGTCGCGGCTCTGCTGATCACCACGGAAGCAATGGTGGCCGAACTGCCGAAGAAGAACCAGCCGGTGCCCATGCCCCCGGGCGGCGGCGGCATGGGTGGCATGGATTTCTAGGTCCAGCCGATTCAGGCTCTATTAGATCAAGAAAAGGCCCGGCATTGCTGCCGAGCCTTTTCCTTGCCCGCACAGTGGCAGATGTCGCTCCTCGGATCATTCTGCCCAGACGCGGAAACTCGACAGGGTGCCAGGACCGAAGATGTGGGTCAGCGGCACATCGGCGGCGTCGCGGCCGTGCGCGATCAGGATGCGTCCTATCGCATGGAAGCCGATCGGCTGGGCGGAAGAGCAGGGCCAAATCAGGTCCGGTGTCGGTCCGTTCCTGGAGAAGCGCATGCGCGAGCGTAGAGCCTTTGTTGCGCGCCAGCAGTTCGCGGCGCGCGCCGACAAGGCGGTACGCGCGCAGGCAATCCGCGGCCGCATGGCGATGGAAGGACTCTATGTGCCGGTCGGTGCGCCATAGGCGAGCGAAGCGACGCCGTTCTTCGAACGGCTATGGCTCGCCGATTTTCGCGCCGAGCTGTTGAGTTTCCCGGCAAGCCGCCACGACGACCAGGTCGACGCGATCGGCCTTGTGGGACAACTGCTCGACAAGATGGTGACGGCGGCGAAGCCGAAGCCGCTTGTCCGCCTTGTGCGCGACCGGTGGGATGGTGAGCGCGAGAGCCGCGGGAACTGGAAGACGGTGTGAGGGAGCGGTGGCGAGGCCGCTTCCCCGCTCCAATTTTACGATTCCGCGCCACGCCAAGATTGAGCGACCGACACGGACGTCTGTGTCCTGGTCGCAACACGCGGAACTCAACCACCACGAGAGTGCCGAAACGTTAAATCAATGTCCGCCGAGCCGGGTGAGATCACGCAGTTTCGCAATCAATCCATGCATCCGGGAAATCAAAAAGGTTGTGCGTGGACACTTTCTCGCCAGAGTTTATCTTCCTGATACGACGCAGAGTTGAGTCGATTTTGGGGCCTGTGCGACAAGAACAACTGACCCGGCGTGATGAGGGTCGTGACCTTGGGGGGCGTAAATGCCGGTCACACCGCTGCGAGTCGTTTGCGTATCAGTGCGATATTCGGGTTCGATCACAGCGGCAAAGCCAGCCGAAGATTCGTTCGCGTGTGATCGCCGACCGGCGGTTTCCGCTCCGGCGCATCGACAGCCGGTGCGGCTCTACAGCTTTCTGTTAGGGACGGCGGCAACGCTGGTCTGCGGGCACACTGCGTTTGCTCAGAATACGATCCATCTTGGCTTTGACGGCTATCGCTCCGCCAGCAATGACTATTGCATCAGTGCGAGCAGCATCCACGGAAATCCACAAACGGGCTTCATGTGGCGTTTCAGCCCCAGCGGATCGATCACCGGCGGGCCGACCGTCCTCGACCTTCAAACGCTCACTGCCATCGAGGCATTTCCGCCGTCGATCGCCGACCATGAAAAGTTCAGGGCCTGGGGCAGCATCCTGGGACCGCTGGTCGGCGACAAATCAATCTCCAACGAGGTGAACGCGTTTCGGAACCAGGCGTGTTCGATATCGCCGCCACCGCCGCCGGGGCCGCCGCCGCCGGGGCCGCCACCGCCAGGTCCTCCGCCGCCTCCATCGCCGCCGGGGCCGACACCGTCACCGCCACCGCCACCGCCGCCACCCCCACCAGGGCCGCCGCCACCACCGCCACCTCCGGGGCCACCACCACCGCCGCCGCCCGCGCCTCCGGCTCCGTCGCCAAGGCCCATGCCGGTGCCGCATGCGAATCTCGCCCGCCTGTTCGGGACCGATGTGCGCAGCTATTTCATCTCGGATGCGATCCTGGCCGGTTTCGCGCGAAATACGAGCGTCGCAGCCGACCCGGCCCATGCTTCGATGGGCCGCGGCTGGCATGCGTGGGCGACACCGCGCCAGGTGAATGTTTCCGACCGGACCGTCGGGGTCACGTCTCACGGCACGCTGTCGGAACTCACCTACGGGCTCGACTATCGCCTCGGGCCAGACCTCATCGCCGGCTTTGCATTCAACCCCGAACACACACGGGTCACGTTCGACGGCGTCAACGCGTCACTCCAGCAGACGGGAATCGGGGGAGGGCCTTATGTCGGATGGCGCATCCGTCCAACGACGATTTTCGACACTTGGCTCGGATATGTAAGGCTCGACCGCTCCTTCGACGTTTTCGGGCATGGCGCCAGCCTGCCGGTCAACCGCACCTTCGTGTCCACGAGCCTCACCGAGATCATCGAGACACCCTGGATGCGCGTGCTGCCGCGGTTCACGCTGTTTCACGCTCACGACGATGTCGGGACCGCAACGAGCGGCCAGGGATTTCGCATTCCCGGCCAGACCTACAGCTGGGGCCATGTCGAAGGCTCGCTGGAGCTCAATCGTGATTTCCTGTTCGATCATCGACTCCGGTTGCAGCCGTTCGTACGCGCCACGCTCAGGTACGATACCGAACGCCTCGTCGATTCCATCACGAAGCTCGATGGCACCGAGATCGAGCTCACGCGCCTGCATGGACAGTTGCATGGCGGCGTCCGCGCGCAACTCGGATCGCAAGCCGAGCTGTGGCTGTCGGGCGGCTATCTCTCGTTCTTCACGCCTGACATCGACGCATGGGAGGCGAAAGCGCATTTCCGCTTGCGTTTCGACGATGCGACCTCTGCCTTTGCCGCCTATGTCCCGGTCAAGGCGCCCCCGCGCGCGCTCCACAGCTGGACGGGCTGCAGTGTCGGCGTGAATGCCGGTCACGGCTGGGCAAAGGCCGAATTCAGCTCCGTGCCAAACGAGGCCATCAATATCTTTGCCCAGAACAACGGAGTGGCCGCCCAGATTGCCGCGCAGCAGGCCGGTTCGAATGCTGCAGACGATAGCGGGGGATTTACGGGCGGCGCCGGCTTGTCCTGCAATGTGCAATTCGACAAGGCAGTCCTCGGCCTCGAAACGGATATCAACTACACCGATCTCGCATCAGCCGAGGCGCGCGGGCCGTTTCCGCTGACGGCCGGAGTCTCCACCGTCTGGGAAAACGGATTCCGGTCGAACTATCTTGGAACCATCCGCGGACGCGTGGGGCTCGTGGCAAACCCACAGTCACTGTTGTACGCAACCGGCGGCCTGGCCTACGCGGATCTTGCCCTTATGAGCGCAACGGACTTCCCCGGTTTCAACGGCTTTCGATTTGACGGCTCTTCCTCCGGCTTGAAGCTTGGCTGGACGGCCGGGCTCGGCTGGGAGGCCGTCGTGCATGGCCCGTGGACGGCGAAGGTCGAGTATCTGCACGTCGATCTCGGTGAGCGGACGGCTTCGGCACCGCAGAACATTTTTGGAAGCCCATTCGCCTGGACGCATTCAGCCCGGTTGACGGAGGATATCGTTCGTGTGGGATTGAACTACAAACTCATCAATTGGTAGCGGCTGCCTCTCGCGGCAGCGCATTGCTTCAAGGCTGCCGGACACTTTCGAAATCCGGATCATGCGGCAGGAACATCGATGCCCAAACTCGTTGCCTACACGATCGACGGCCATGCGGCTCGTATCCGTCCCGCGCCGCTCGAGCGCGACTGGATGGACGCCAGCGACCAGCGCTTCGCCTACCGCTGCCTGCCGCTCAACATCGCAAACACGCACGGCTGGGAGCTGCTCTGTCCGTCAGGGTTTGCAGCACGGTGGGACGGGCTCAACGCCAAGGAGGCTGTTCAGGTCAAGCCCGACCTCGGCACGCAGACGCCTGCCGTGAGCCACTTCGGGCGCGGCGTGCTGACCTTTCACGTCCCCTGCCTGTTTCGCACCGATCCCGGTTTCGACCTCTTTGTTACCGGACCTCTCAACAGGCCAAAGGACGCCATCGCACCGTTGAGCGGGGTCATCGAGACGGATTGGTCGCCCTATACTTTCACGATGAACTGGCGCTTCACGCGGGCAAATACAAAGATACGATTTGAGCCGGGAGAACCATATTGCCACATCTTCCCGGTTCAACGTGGAAGTCTCGAGCAGATCGAGCCGGAAATATTGCCATTGTCAAAAGCGCCCGACATCGAGCGTGAGTTCAAGCTGTGGTCGGAAGGTCGCAACACCTTCAATACCGATCTGCAGCGTCCGGGATCGGAAGCCACGCAGGAGCGTTGGCAGAAGACATATTTTCGTGGCCTCAATCCCTCGGGCGAGCATGCGCACGCGGACCACCGCAGCCGCCTTCGCCTGAAGGATTTCACAGCCAAAGACTGAAGCCGCACGCTCGTCCGCGGCCACGCTCAGGCCGCCGCGCGAATCGCGCGGCAGAAGGCCTGCGGCCAAATTTTGGAACGGTTGTCGAAGGAGAGACCGGCCGGCCGCCATGACGACCAGGTCGACGCGATCGGGCTTGTCGGACAACTGCTTGACAAGATGGTGACGGCGGCGAAGCCGAAGCCGCTTGTTCGCCTGGCGCGCGACCGGTGGAAGGGGAGCGCGAGAGTTCCGTGAACTGGAAGACGGTATGAGGGCGCTGTGGTCGAAAGGCCCGACGATCGCCCAAAAAGATATTTTAAGTTCAAAATATTTAAGGTTGAAGTTTCTGTATGGACCGATATGCTCTGGATGATGCAAGCGCGGCACGCGCGTCAGGGGATGTGTAACAAGGAGGAGTGCGCCCGTGCGGATCGCATGCCTTGGAGGTGGGCCGGCAGGGCTCTATTTCGCGATAGCCATGAAGCTGCGCGATCCGAGGCATGAGGTAACGCTTTTCGAGCGCAACAGACCGGACGACACGTTTGGTTGGGGTGTGGTGCTGTCCGCCGAGACGCTGGACAATCTTGCCGCGAACGACCGGATCAGCGCTGAGCGTATCCGCAAACACTTCGCCTATTGGGACGATATCGCCGTCTTCTACCGCGGTACGAAGACGCTCTCCACGGGCCATGGCTTTTGCGGAATCGGCCGCATGAAGCTCCTGACCATATTGCAGGACCGCGCACGCGAACTCGGCGTCGGGATGAAATTCCAGACCGAGATCGACGACCCGCGACCTTTGATGGAAAGCTACGACCTCGTCGTGGCCGCCGACGGGCTGAACTCCAAGGCGCGGTCGATCTTTGCGGAGATATTCAGGCCGGACATCGATATTCGCAAGTGCAAATTCGTCTGGCTGGGCACTCACCAGAAGTTCGACGATGCCTTCACCTTCATTTTCGAAGAGACGGAACACGGCTGGATCTGGGCGCACGCCTATCAATTCGATGCCGACACCGCGACTTTCATCGTCGAATGTTCGCAGACGACCTGGGAGAAGTTCGGGTTCGAGGCGATGACGAAGGAGGAGTCGATCGCCACGTGCGAGCGCATCTTCAAGAGGAATCTCGGCGGGCACAAGCTGGCGTCCAATGCCAGCCATCTGCGCGGCTCAGCCTGGCTCAGCTTCCCGCGCGTGCTGTGCGAGCGCTGGTCGCACGACAATCTGGCGCTGATGGGCGATGCGGCGGCCAGCGCGCATTTCTCGATTGGTTCCGGCACCAAGCTCGCTCTGGAGAGCGCGGTGGCCCTGGCCGACTACCTGCACTCCGAACCGACACTGGCAGCGGCCTTCGAAAAATACGAGGGCGCGCGCCGCACCGAGGTGCTCAAGCTGCAATCGGCGGCGCGCAACTCGCTCGAATGGTTCGAGGACGTCGAGCGCTACCTCCATCTCGATCCGGTGCAGTTCAACTATTCGCTGTTGACGCGCTCACAGCGCATCAGCCACGAGAATCTCAGGCTGCGGGATCCTGAATGGCTGAGCAGCGCCGAAGCGTGGTTCCACTATCAGGCCGGAGGTTCGGGTAATGCGCGGCGCGCGCCGATGTTTGCACCGTTCGGCCTGCGCGACCTCAAGCTGACGAACCGCGTGGTCGTCTCGCCTATGGCGCAATACCGTGCCGTCGACGGCTGCCCGACCGACTGGCATTTCGCGCACTATGCCGAACGCGCCAAGGGCGGCGCCGGGCTGATGTACATCGAGATGACCTGCGTCAGCCCACAGGGCCGCATCTCGCCCGGCTGTACGGGCTTCTACGCGCCGGAGCATGAGGTCGCGTGGAAGCGGCTGGTCGATTTCGTGCATTGCGAAACGGAGACCAAGATTTGCGCACAGATCGGCCATTCCGGACCGAAGGGATCGACGCAGCTTGGCTGGCAAGAAAGCGATGCGCCGCTCGAGAGCGGCAACTGGCCGCTCATCGCTGCATCCGATGTGCCATGGTCGCCGCGCAACCAGGTGCCGAAGCCGATGGATCGCGCCGACATGGATCGCGTACGCGACCAGTTCGTCGCTTCCGCCGAGATGGCGGCGCGTTGCGGCTTCGACATGATCGAGATTCATGCCGCGCACGGCTACCTCTTGTCGTCCTTCATCACGCCGCTCACCAACCGGCGCAACGACGAGTATGGCGGCGCGCTCGAGAACCGCATGCGCTATCCGCTGGAAGTGTTTCGCGCGGTGCGTGCCGCCTGGCCCGCCGGGAAGCCGATCTCGATGCGCATCTCCGCCAACGACTGGGTCGGCGCCGACGGCATCACTCCGCCGGAAGCGGTTGAAATTGCCAGGATGCTGCAGAACGCCGGCGTTGATATCTGCGACGTCTCCGCGGGCCAGACATCGATCCGTGCACGGCCCGTCTATGGCCGCATGTTCCAGACCCCGTTCTCCGACCGCATCCGCAACGAGATCGGTATGGCGACCATGGCAGTCGGCAACATCTTCGAACCCGATCACGTTAATTCCATCTTGATGGCAGGCCGCGCCGATCTTGTCTGCCTGGCGCGGCCGCATCTTGCCGACCCTTACTGGACATTACATGCGGCAGTCACGCTCGGCGACCGTGAGGTGAAATGGCCTGATCCCTATTTGCCGGGCCGCGACCAGCTTTTCCGTTTGGCCGAGCGCAACGCGACGTTGGGAGTGAAAGTATGATGATCGGACGTCATTCGCTGGTGACGGGAGGCGGGTCGGGTGTCGGCCGGGCCATCGCGTTGGCGCTTGCTGGCGCGGGAATTGATGTAACCATCTGCGGGCGCCGCGAGCCGCAACTCGCAGCCGTCGCCGGTGAGAGCGATCGCATTTTTCCCATCGTCGCGGACGTGACCGATGAGGCGTCGATAGCTGCCCTCTACGAGCAAGCCGAAGCCGCGCGCGGTCCCTTCGACATCGTCGTCGCGAATGCCGGTATGGCCGTGAGCGCGCCGGCGGCGAAGACTTCACTCGCCGACTGGCGCCGGACGCTCGATGTGAACCTTACCGGCGCGTTCCTCACCGTGAAGCCGGCGCTTGCCGGCATGGCCAAGCGGAAGACAGGTCGCATTGTGTTCATCGCCTCCACCGCCGGTCTCAAGGGCTATGCCTATGTTGCGCCCTACGTCGCCGCCAAGCATGGCGTCGTCGGGCTGATGCGAGCATTGGCGACGGAGAACGCGAAGGCCGGCGTGACCGTCAATGCCCTTTGCCCGGGTTTTGTCGAGACGGACATGCTGCAGGAGTCGGTCGCGCGTATCGTGGAGAAAACAGGTCGCAGCATCGAGCAGGCGAGAGCCGACCTCGCCTCGGTCAATCCGCAGGGCCGGTTTGTCCAACCTGAGGAGGCGGCCGCGGCTGTGCTTTGGCTGTGCAGCGTCGAGGCCGCTTCGATTACCGGCCAGGCGATTTCCATCTCGGGAGGCGAGACGTGGTGAGCGCGCCGCTTTCGGCACCCGGTGCGTCCAGAGACAGCAAGGAGCGACTGCGTCTCTGGATCCGGCTGCTGCGCGCCTCCCGCACGATCGAGGCCGAGCTGCGTGAACGGCTGAAGGCGGAGTTCGATACGACCCTGCCGCGCTTCGATGTGATGGCGGCACTTTACCGCTATCCCGAAGGAACGCTGATGAGCGAGTTGTCGCGTTTCCTGCTCGTCTCCAACGGCAATGTGACGGGCATCGTGGACCGGCTGGTTTCTGAAGGGCTGGCGTCGCGCGCGCTTCGCAACGGCGATCGTCGCACGTCCATGGTGCAACTCACCAAAACGGGGGTCGGAAAATTCCGAGCGATGGCCGCTGCCCACGAAAGCTGGATCGGTGAGCTGCTCGGTGGCGTTGACGATGAGGATACGCGTCGCTTGAGCGCGATGCTGAAATCCTTTCGCAGCAACTGGGAGGGACGGTAGTGAGATCTTCGCAAATGGCTGGGCTGAAGCCGAAGCATTTCGTCTGGCAGGTGGACGGCAAGGTGGCACGAATCCGCCTCGATCGCCCGGAGCGCAAGAACCCGCTCACCTTTGAATCCTATGCCGAACTGCGCGACACATTTCGCGACCTCGTCTATGCCGACGATGTCGACGCCGTCGTGTTTCTGTCAAACGGCGGCAATTTCTGCTCCGGCGGCGATGTCCACGACATCATCGGCCCGCTGGTCGGCATGGAAATGAAGCAACTCCTCGGCTTCACTCGCATGACCGGGGATATGGTCAAAGCCATGCTCAACTGCGGCAAGCCGATCATCTCGGCCGTCGACGGGGTAGCGGTCGGCGCGGGCGCGATCATCGCCATGGCATCCGACATCCGCATCGCCACCCCGGAGGCGAAGACCGCGTTCCTCTTTACCCGGGTGGGGCTTGCCGGCTGCGACATGGGTGCCTGCGCGATGTTGCCGCGCATCATCGGTCAGGGCCGCGCCGCCGAGCTCCTCTATACTGGCCGCACGATGTCCGCCACAGAAGGCGAGCGCTGGGGATTCTTCAATCGCCTGGTTGAACCCGCTGTGCTCGAGGCCGAAGCGCTCGACATCGCGGCGCGCATCGTCGCCGGCCCGACGTTTGCGCACGGCGTCACCAAGACGCAGCTCAATCAGGAATGGTCAATGAGCCTCGATCAGGCGATCGAGGCCGAGGCGCAGGCGCAGGCGATCTGCATGCAGACCAAGGACTTCGAACGCGCCTACGACGCCTTCGTTCGGAAGGAAAAGCCGGTGTTTGAGGGGAACTGATGCCTGACGGTGATGGCGTGCGTAGAGGGCACATCATCGAAAGCCTCTGCCGGGAATCCGCGCGTTGGGCATCTATGAGGGCTCCCCCGATGTGCAGAAGGTCGTCATCGCGCGGCAATTGATGGAGGCGGCATGAATTTGCAACAGCTCGGTCCGACCGGCCATGTCGATACTTTCGCGCGCGATAACCTGCCGCCGCCAGATCAGTGGCCGGCAATGCTGCTCGACGGTTTCCCCTATCCGGAATGGATGAACGCTGGCGTCGAGCTTACCGATCGCGCGGTCGAGCGTGGCTTCGGCGACCACACGGCCCTCATCGGAAACGGCCGCCAGCGCACCTACAAGGAGCTGTCAGATTGGACCAATCGCCTCGCTCATGCATTGGTCGAGGACTACGGGGTAAGGCCAGGAAACCGGATTCTGATCCGCGGCCCGAACAACCCCGCCATGGTCGCCTGCTGGCTGGCCGCCACAAAGGCGGGCGCAGTCGTCGTCAACACCATGCCCATGTTGCGCGCCGGCGAGCTCGCCAAGATCGTCGACAAGGCTGAGATTCAGCTCGCGCTATGCGACACTCGCGCCAAGGACGAACTGGTCGCCTGCGCCAAGAGCAGTCGCTTTCTCAAGCAGGTGGTAGGCTTCGACGGTACCGCCAATCATGACGCGGAACTGGATCGGATCGCGCTCAACAAACCGGTGCGCTTTGAAGCCGTGAAGACCGGCCGCGACGACGTGGCCCTGCTAGCCTTCACCTCGGGCACAACCGGCGTGCCGAAGGCAACGATGCACTTTCATCGTGATCTTCTCATCATCGCCGACGGTTATGCCAGGGAGATTCTCAATGTCACGCCCGACGACATCTTTGTCGGATCGCCGCCACTCGCCTTCACTTTCGGGCTTGGTGGGCTTGCCATCTTCCCGTTGCGCTTCGGTGCGGCGGCGGCGCTGCTCGAGGATGCGACGCCGCCCAACATGGTCGACATCGTCGAGACATATCGCGCCACGATCTCCTTCACCGCGCCGACGGCCTATCGTGCGATGCTGGCGGCCATGGACGACGGCGCTGACCTCTCCTCATTGAGGATAGCGGTCTCAGCGGGTGAGACGTTGCCTGCGCCGGTGTTCGAGGACTGGATAAGAAAGACGGGGAAGCCAATTCTCGACGGCATCGGCGCCACCGAGATGCTTCACATCTTCATCTCCAACCGGCTCGACGACATGCATGCGGGCACCACGGGGCGGCCGGTCGTGGGCTACGAGGCGAAAATCATCGATGACGAAATGAACGAGGTGCCGCGCGGTACCGTCGGGCGGCTTGCCGTGCGCGGGCCGACCGGGTGCCGCTATCTCGCCGACGATCGCCAGCTCCAATACGTGAAGGGCGGCTGGAACATCACCGGCGACGCGTTCATGCAGGATAACGACGGCCGCTTCCATTTCGCGGCTCGCGTCGACGACATCATTCTGTCCTCCGGCTACAACATCGCCGGTCCCGAGGTGGAAGCTGCGCTGTTGTCGCATGAATCTGTCGCCGAATGCGCTGTCATTGGCGTACCAGACGAGACGCGCGGCCAGATCGTCGAAGCGCATGTGGTTCTTGTTGCAGGTGTCGCTGCCGACGGCGAGACGCGCAAGCGCCTGCAAGACCATGTAAAGGCGGTGATCGCGCCGTTCAAATATCCCCGCTCGATAGTCTTCACTGACGCCTTACCGAAGACGCAGACCGGCAAGATCCAGCGGTACCGACTGCGGGAGCTGTCGAAGCATGACTTGCCGGGCGCACGAGCGCCGTAGTCCGATCCGATCAATGAGCAGAGAATTGGCACGCAAATGCACAAAATCATTCATCCGCGCGACTGGAAGCTCCCGAAGGGCTACGCCAACGGCGTTCTGGCCGAAGGTCGGACACTCCACGTCGGTGGGCAGATAGGCTGGAACAAGGATCAGGTTTTCGAGCGTCGAGACTTTATCGGTCAAATGGAGCAGGCGCTGAGCAACGTCGTTGCCGTGGTTGAGGCTGCTGGAGGAACTGTCACCGATATCGTACGGCTGACCTGGTACGTTGTCGACAAGGCAGAGTACGTTGCCAAACAACGTGAGGTTGGCGTGGCGTACCGAAGGGTCATGGGAAAACATTTTCCGGCCATGACGATGATTGTCGCCGCAGGTCTCATTGAAGACCTGGCCCTGATCGAGATCGAGGCCACGGCAACGATAGCCGCGACAGTCGCAAGCTGAGGCTTTTGTGTCGAGTCCTTGAGAGCGCATCGGCGGGGTCGTGACCGCCGGTCGCCCAGAAGAATGCAGGCACGTCGATCGGGGCATCATCGCCTCCGCACTGGCGCTCGCCCTTTCCCGGTCCGATTCATCAATTTCTAGATAGTCGCATCAGGGTCGAGCGTTCTCCTCGCGCGCCAGCAACTCTCACGCCACCCCATGCCGGCTTGCCGGTGTTCATTCAAGCGAATATCAATTCATCAGAGAGCCAGCGGGGAGGGGCGTCTTTCCGCAGGCGACCGACACTCGCCGCTCAGTGAAATGTAGAAGGACAATCCATGGAAATCGCTCTGACACCGATGGAGTTTGCGCGTCGGGCGCGGCGGCTTTACGCCAACCGGGAGGCCGTCGTTGATGGCGACATCCGGCTGACTTATGCCGAGTTCTTCGAGCGCTGCGATCGCTGGTCTGCGGTTTTGCAATCGATGGGTGTGAAGAAAGGCGATCGCGTCGCATACATCGCTCCGAACACGCACGCGCATCTCGAGGCCTACTATGCCGTGCCGCAGATCGGCGCGGTGCTGATACCAATCAACTATCGCCTGCTCGCGGACGATTTTGACTACATCATCAACCATTGTGGCGCGAAAGTCGTCTGCGTGCACAGCGACTATATCGATGCCGTGCAGGGCATCCGTTCGAAACTCAAGAACGTGGAGCACTTCGTTGCGCTTGAAGGTGCAAGCGCGGGCTGGACCGACTACGAGACGACGCTCGCAAAACATGGACCAGCGTTCGGGACCACGGACATTGCCGAAGGCGACCTGTTGACCATCAACTATACGAGCGGGACGACGGCGCGACCCAAGGGGGTGATGATCACCCATCGCAACGCCTACCTGAATGCGATGGGCACGCTCGTTCACCATCACATGACGCCGGCCGATCGCTACCTGTGGACGCTGCCGATGTTCCACGCCAATGGCTGGACCTTCACGTGGATCAATACCGCGCGAGGCATGACCCATGTCTGCCTGCGACGCGTCGAACCGAAAATGATCTATCAGGCGCTCAAGGATGAGCGCATCACCATGTTCTGCGCAGCGCCCACCGTGCTGATCGGCATCGCCAACGCGCCGGCCGAGATGCGCGCGGGTGCGCCACGCGGCATTCGGCTGTTCACGGCCGGCGCACCGCCGGCAGCCGCGACCATCGAGCTGGTCGAGCGTGAACTCGGCTGGGAGCTGACGCACGTCTACGGGCTGACGGAAACATCGCCGTTCATCACGGTCTGCGAACAGTTGCCGGAGCACCAGACGCTGTCGCTGCAGGAGCGGGCGCATATCAAGGCGCGCCAGGGAGTCGAGCTGGTCAGTTCCGGCGAGCTGCGCGTGGTCGACGAGCACGGCAACGAGGTGCCGCACGACGGTGAGACGCTCGGCGAGATCTCGGTCCGCGGCAACGTCGTCATGAAAGGTTATTACAACGACGCCGAGGCGACGAACGCGGCGATCAGGAACAACTGGTTCTATTCGGGCGACGCCGCGGTCGTGCACCCGGACGGCTATGCCGAAATCCGCGACCGCTTCAAGGACGTCATCATCTCGGGCGGTGAGAACATCTCGTCGGTCGAGATCGAAGGATGCCTGCTGCAGCATCCAGCGGTGCAGGAGGCCGCCGTGGTCGGAATGCCGCACGAGCGCTGGGGTGAATCACCGCACGCCTTCGTCATCCTGCGGCAGGGTGCGCAGGCAACAGAGGATGAGCTGAAGCTGCACGTGCGCAACGCGATCGCACACTTCAAGACGCCGCAGTGGGTCAGTTTTGTCGACGAACTGCCGAAGACGGCGACGGGCAAGGTGCAGAAGTTCGTGCTGCGCTCGGGCAAGGCTGGCATCGTCCGGCAATAGAGCCGCGACGCCTAAAGCGCAATGTCGCTTGGTTGGCGAGATCAAGCCTCGGCCTGAGGCGTAAGTGAACGGCGTCGATGCTAGACCCATCTTGCGCGAAGGCCGAGAAGCCGCGAAAGTCCAAGCCATTTCATGAGTCAATCGGGAATCCCAGACAATGCAGTTTGATGACGTTATCCTCGGTCGCCGGAGCATCCGCGGTTACAAACCCGATCCAGTACCCAAGGCGTTGATCAAGGAAATCATCGCGTTGGCGATGCGCGCTCCGTCGTCGATGAACACCCAGCCCTGGAATTTCTACATCGTTACCGGCGAACCGCTGGATCGGATCCGTGCCGGCAACACTGAGCGGATGGTGGCAGGCATACCGCAGTCGCGCGAGTTCCGTACGGGGCAGCCCTTTGCAGGTCAGCACCGCGACAGGCAGGTTGGCGTAGCCAAGCAATTGTTCTCCGCAATGGGGATCAAGCGCGATGACAAGGATATGCGCCAGGATTGGGTACTGCGCGGCTTCCGTCAATTCGATGCGCCTGTATGCGTGATCGTGACCTATGACCGGGTGCTGGATGGCAGCGACGATACTCCCTTCGATTGCGGCGCTGTAGCGACAGCTCTGGTCAATGCCGCCTGGTCGCGCGGGCTGGGTGCCGTGATCAACAGCCAGGGCATCATGCAATCACCAGTGGTGCGTGAGCACGCCGGCATAGCCGACGATCAGGTCATCATGAAAAGTATTGCGCTGGGATGGCCGGATGAAAGCTTCCCGGCAAATGCGGTTGTGTCCGAACGAAAGTCTGTCGACGAGGCTACGGTATTCGTCGGTTTCGACAATTAGGTGCGTGCACGCGGCTGATCGCCGGCACGTCGAGGGCGAGCTTTTCCGGATCATGCTCCAGGCTCGCGATTGCTGGCGACAGCGTTGAATGACCCGCTCGATGGGGTACAGTCCGGCGCGGGAGGACCCCATGACGACACTCAAGCGACGCAAGATCGGCACCACGAAGCTCGAAGTCACCGAGCTCGGCCTCGGTGGCGCGCCGATGGGCGGTTTTCGCGCGACGATTTCCGACGCCGAGGCGATGGCGCTGACCGATGCCGCTTATGAGGGCGGCGTACGCTACTTTGATACGTCGCCGTTCTATGGCTATGGCCGCAGCGAGTTGCGCGTGGGCGCGGCACTGCGCGAGAAGCCCCGCGATGAATACGTGCTGTCGACCAAGATCGGTCGCATCATGCACGCCATGCGTCCTGGCGAGAAACCACCGGCCGATTTTCGCGACAGCGGGCTGCCCGGCTTTGCGCCGGTGTTCGACTACACCTATGACGGCGTCATGCGCTCGCTCGAGCATTCGCACCTGAGGCTCGGGCTGGCACACATCGATATTGCGCTGGTCCACGATGTCGATTTCTGGACCACCAAGGATCGCGCCGTTCTCGAAGAGCGCTTCAAGACGGTGATGGACTCAGGGTTCAGGGCGCTCGACGAGTTGCGAAAGGCTGGCGTCATCGGCGCCATCGGTGTCGGCATCAACGAGGCGGACACCAGCCTGCGCTTCATCCAGGCTGGCGACTTCGATTGCATGCTGCTGGCCGGCCGCTACACGCTGCTCGAACAAGGCGGGCTCGAGGTATTCTTGCCAGAGTGCACGAAGCGGAACGTGTCGGTGATCCTGGGCGGGCCGTATAACTCCGGCATTCTCACCGGCGGCGTGAAGCCCGGCGCCACCCATGACTATGCCGAGGCGCCCGCGCACCTGATCGAGAAGGCGCAGAAGATCGAGGCGGTATGCCAGCGCCATGGCGTCGAGCTGGGCGCGGCCGCCATGCAGTTTCCGCTCTTCCATCCGGCTGTATGCTCGGTGATCCCGGGCGCGCTCAGCGTCACTGAAGCGAAGCAGAATATCGCCCGCCTGTCGGCAAAGATCCCGGCCGAGCTCTGGAGCGAGCTCAAGCGCGAAAAGCTGCTCGACCCCAACGCGCCAACACCCAACTGAGGCGAAACGCATGCCCGTCCCAACCGATGCCTGGGTGAAAATCAGCGCCGCCACCTCGCCCGTCTTCTCGAAGGACGGGCGCACGCTATTCCATCTGCACGGCGCCGGGCTGCCACAGGTCTGGGCCATGGATGTGAATGGCGGCGATGTCCGCCAGTTGAGCCATCACGACGAGAAAGTCGCCTTCCTGCGCCGATGCCCCACCGATGACCGGCTCATCTGGGGCATCGATGCCGGCGGCGACGAGCGGCAGCAATTCTGGCTGCTTGAGCCGGGCGCTGAGCCTCGCGCCCTAACTGAGGCGCCCGACGCGATCCATGATTTCGGCGTCTGGTCCGCCGACGGCGCACGCATCGCCTACGCCGCGAACGACCGTGACGAACGCTTCTACGACATCAGCGTGATGGATCTAGCCACCGGCGCGCGCACGCGCCTGCTGGAAGGCAGCAGCATTCTGACCGTGCCGAGCTGGACCAAGGACATGGCGCGGCTGGTCGTGATCGAGGATCACAGCAGCGCGGATTCCCGACTCTGGATCATGGACGCTGCCACCGGCGCCACCCGCGCGCTACCCCGCACCGCTCCTGCGCGCTTTGCCTCGGTGCGTTGGGTGGAGAAGGGCGCCGCGCTGATGGGATTGAGCGATGCCGGCGCGGACATGATGCGCCTCTGCCGCATCGACCCGGAAACCGGCGCCAGCACCGTGGTCTTCGAGGCCCAATCCTTCGAGGCTCAAGGCCGCGATGTGGAAGCCTGGGCGCTGTCGCCCGATGAGACAATGCTGGCGACGATCGAGAATGATCGTGGCTACGCGGTGCTGCGCATCGGCCCCGTCGGCAGCGAGCGGCCTGTCGTCACCGGCTTGCCCGCGGGCATTGTGGCCGATCTCAACTGGGCGCCAGACAATGCGGCGGTGGCCTTCACCGTCGAGGGTCCGACCACGCCGCCCGGCATCTGGCTATGGCGCAACGGCGCGGCTGCGCCAATTCCGTGCGAAGACCCGATGGCCGCTTCCGGCATCGCTCGTGACAGCCTGATCGAGTCAGCGCTGGTGGAATGGAAGAGTTTTGATGGGTTGCGCATCGCCGGCTGGTATGCCCAACCGCGCGGCCCGGCACCCGCCGGTGGATTCCCGGCGGTGATGTGGGTGCATGGTGGTCCGGCCATGCAAACGCGCGCCAATTTCCGACCCGACATCCAGATGCTGCTGTCCCAGGGATTCGCGGTGCTGATGCCGAATGCCCGCGGCAGCACCGGCTACGGCCGCGCGTTTATGCTGGCCGACGAGGTGGAGAAGCGGCCGGATGTCATGGAGGATCTCGCGACCGGCCGCGCCTGGCTCGCGGCCCAGCCAAACATCGACGCCAACCGCATCGGCATCATGGGCCAATCCTACGGCGGCTGGGCGGTGATGGCTGCGGTCACGCAACAACCGGATCTCTGGAAAGCCGCGGTGAATTACTACGGCATCGCCGATTTCGTGACGCTGCTGGAGCGCACCTCCCCGTGGCGCCGCGACCATCGCGCCCGTGAATACGGCTTCCCGGGCACGAATGACGAATTGTTCAAGAAGATCTCGCCCATCCATCACATCGACCGCGTGGTGGCGCCGATGTTGCTGCTGCACGGTGACCGCGATCCGCGCGTGCCCATGCACGAAAGCGAGCAGTTCAGCGAAGCCCTGGCGCTGCGGCAGAAGAAAGTGGCCTACGAGCGCTTCACCTACGCAGGACACGGCTTTATCCGCCCGGATCACCGGCGCCGGGCATACGCCTCGGTGGCGGCGCACTTTCGGGAGCATCTTTAGGAGAGGTTGTTTCCGTGTGGCGGAACGCCGTCTGAATATCCGCGTGATGATGGCGCGCTGAAGCGGATAGCGCTTGCCAATGTCGGATCCTGACGCAAAATTCGGCGAGGGCTTCGCGAAACAGAACTCTTGCCAAAGGAGCGTTGCAACATGGCTCACCGCCCGACGATCATGGGGACGCGCCACGTGGTGTCCGCCTGTCATTATCTTGCCTCGGAGGCCGGCTTCAAAATTCTGGAGGCGGGCGGCAATGCGATCGACGCGGGGGTTGCGACCGGCATTGCGCTCAGCGTCGTGCAGCCGGAATACGTGAACTTCGCCGGCGTGGCGCCAATCATCATCTATTCCGCCGCTGAGGATCGCGTCTTCACGATCCCGGGGCTCGGCCCCTGGCCGAAAGCGATCCCGCACGATTACTTCAGGAAGCACCATGGCGGCGCCATCCCGCAAGGGGTTCTCCGCACTGTGGTGCCCGCGGCGCCGGATGCCTGGATCACGGCGCTCGAGCGCTTCGGCACGATGAGCTTCGGCGAGGTCGCACAGTCGGCGATCAACTACGCGCGCGACGGGTTTCCGGTCTACCCGCTGATGTCGGAAGTCATCACCGACCACGAGGCGGAATATCGGATGTTTCCATCAAGCGTCCCGCTTTATCTGCCGAACGGGCGTGCACCGAAGACCGGTGAGATTTTCGTGCAGAAGGCGCTTGCGGCCACCATTCAATATATGGCCGATCAAGAGCGCACAGCGCTTCATCGCGGGCGTGGCGCCGGCCTCGACGCCGCCCGCCAGGCGTTCTATCGCGGCGACATCGCTCAGGTCATCGTGAAGTTCCAGAAGGAGAATGGCGGCTTCCTCTCGGCCGAGGATCTGGCGGACTATCGATCGGGTTTCGATGAGCCGGTCACGACAACGTTTGGCGATATCCGTCTTTATGCCTGCGGCCCCTGGTGTCAGGGGCCGTCGCTGCTGCAGGCCCTCAACCTGCTCGATGCCGCGGAGCTGCGCACGCTCGGCCACAACTCTCCTGGTTATCTGCACCGCATCACCGAGGCGGTGAAGCTGGCGTTCGCAGATCGCGAGGCCTATTTCGGCGATCCGCGTGTCGTCGACGTGCCGATCGAGGCGCTGCTGTCACATGAGTATGCTCAGCGACGGCGCAGCATGATCCGACCCGACCGTGCGTGGCCCGAAATGCCGCCGGCCGGCGATCCGCGCAAGCTGTCTGCCGAACGCCCGCGAACCGGCGCCGCGCTCATTCCCGAGCGCGCCTTTTCCGCGCCTGAGCTCGACACCTCGCACGTCTCGGTCGTCGATCGGCACGGCAATGTGTTTGCTGCGACGCCAAGCGACGGCTCCTACAACGCGCCCGCGATTCCGGAGCTGGGCATCATCCCTTCACCACGCGGCAGCCAGAGCTGGGCCGACCCGGATCATCCCTCCAGCGTCGCGCCCGGCAAGCGTCCACGCCTGACGCCCAGCCCGGCAATCGCGATCAGTCCCGGCAAGATGAAGATGCCGTTCGGCACGCCCGGCGGCGACGTGCAAACGCAGGCGATGCTTCAGGCATTCCTCAACATTCACGTGTTCGGGATGGAGGTGCAGGATGCCGTCGAAGCGCCGCGCTGCGCGTCGTACAGCTATCCAGGCTCGTTCGAGCCACACGAGTACCATCCCGGACTGCTCAAGCTGGAAAGCCGGATCGACCGCTCCACTGGAGATGCACTCGCGGGCCTCGGCCACAGGATTGAATGGTGGGCCGACTGGACCTGGCTGGCGGGCGCTGTCTGCACAGTCGTTGCCGACCTCGAAACCGGCGTGCTCAAGGGCGGCGCCGATCCGCGCCGGCCGTCCTATGCACTCGGCTTGTAAGCTGTTGTAGCGAAGATGCACATCAACGCACCGGCCGGCTCTGGGGAAGCCGGTCCTTCGTCGCGATCACCGGCGGTGCGAGCTGCTCGGCGGTCCGATGCGCCCAGTCGCGCTGCGGCGCGCTTGCCATGCGTCGCCGCTGGCCCGCGACCAGGCGGTCGGTCTCGGCCTCGATGTCCACGGTGAGGACCTCGCCGTTTCTCACCACCTGCACGCCGTCGACATAGACGTGGCGGATGGCGCGCTCGCTCGCCGAATAGATCAGGCTGCGTAGCGGCTCGTAGGCCGGCTGCATGTAGGGATGGGCGAGATCGACCAGTGAGAAATCGGCCTTGCAGCCCGCCGCGATGCGGCCGAGATCGGGCCGCCGCAGGATTTTGGCACCGACGATGGTGGCCGCCTCGAAGACATGCCGCGTTGTGCCCATCTTGTAGTTGCCGGTGAGGATGCGCGCCGCGTAGCAGGCGAGCCGCATCTCGTCGACCATGTTGTGCGGGAACGTATCGGTGCCGAGCCCGACCGGAATGCCGGCGTTCATGTAGCGGCCGATGGTGTTGAGCGCGATGCCGCGGCGCGCGAACACCGTCGGGCAGTGCGCGACCGCAGCGCCCGAGTCGCGCAAGCGGGCGAAATCGTCGCCGTGCGGCCAGTGTATCTGCGGATGATCGTTGAGGAAGATGCCGTGGCCGATCACCAGGTTCGGCCCGAGCACGCCGATCTGGTCGAGCCACTCGATCGGCGTCTTGCCGTGCCGGCGCACCATCTCGTTGAACTCGACGACCGCCTGGCAGGCATGGGTCTGCAGCGGGATGTTGCGGCGCTGCGCCTCGGCCAGGCTGTCCTTGAACAGGCCCTCGGTGCAGGTGTCGATCTGCGCCGGCCCCATCATGCCGGAGAGCCTGCCGCTCGGGTGCCGCGCGGCGTTGTCGATGGTCTGCAACGCTGCGGCAAAGGCCGCTTCGCCCGCTTTCTCGTCCCAGTTATAGCCCACTTCGTGGCCGTTCTTCGTGTACCAGTAGCCGGAGCGGTACATCGGGCAGACCACGGCGCGGATGCCGGTCGAGGCGAGATCGTCGAGCCAGCTCTCGCGGTTGATCGAGAGATCGGTCACGGTGGTGACGCCGCTCTTCAGCAGCTCGGAGATCGCCACCCGCGATGAGGCACCGGCGTCCTGCGGCTCCATGCCGAACACGGGCAGGTATTCGTAGAGCGAACTCTGCCCGAGCTTGTCGCTGGCGAACTCCTCGGTGACGCCCTTGTTGCCGGGCTCGGAGAAGGGATGGCTATGGATGTTGACCAGGCCGGGCATCGCCATCAGGCCGCGGCCTTCGATCGTGACGTCCGCCCCGCCGGCGAAGCCCGGTCCCACATGCACGACCTCGTTGCCGGTGAAGGCGAGATCGGCGTTCTGCAGGTAGACGTGCCGGCCGTCCGACTCGTCCCAGGCAACGATCAGGTCGAGGTTGCGGATCAGCGTGGTCGTGGCCGTCATGTTGCTGGAAGTCATGAGTGTGCTCTTCGGAAAATAGAGGGAGCGGGTGCTGCGCACGCGCTCTACCATCGTACCAAGGACGCCGGTGCGCGCGCTCGCCTCATTGCTGCCCGGCTGCGGCATCATGAGCGCATGGTTTGAACCAGCCGCGCGCGCAGAACGCCACCCGCGCTTACCTTCTGGTTGTATTCAGGAACCAGATCAGAAATACCCCGTCATGCCCTTGGATTGTTTGAATGTTTGAAGGAGAAGGCTTTTCGGTCTCTCCATAAGGCATTGAACGTAAAAGCAATATTGTGGCTCTGTCAGTTCTGGAGCGGGCTGTCGGTATTTGGGTAAAGCATAAAATCACCTTGTCTTGGCCCTTCTGCTGACAAAATAGATACCAAAGTTGTAAAGGGAACTTCGCCGATCGCACTTGCTGGTTGTGACCGCAGGATAGCGGAGCAGCGACCGCAGGTCCGGCGAAGACAGCAGGGAACGCATCGCAGATTTCCCTGCGACAGGGGTTGGGTCATGGATGGGAATGCCTGGGCCATCGCGGCCCCGCGCAGCTTTGGCATTCGTCGTGCGGCCGAGTCCGGATCCAGCCTGCTGCCCAACAAGCCCGACCTCGACCCGCTCAATTCGAACGCCATCGCGTCGTCTCAGGCAGACATCAACACGACTTTCAAGGAGCTCATGCAGCGCGCGGCGATCGCTGCCGCTGAATGAGTGCAGGTGAACAAAGGGGAATAAGAAAAGTGCGGTGTAACGCACACGAACAGAAACGACAGGAGGTTAGTGATGAGTGCTCCGGTCCAAGACGATCTCAATGGGCGCGCCACGTACGCGCCGACATGGACGAGGGACGAACAGGACGACGACGATAATCGCCGGGTCACGGCCGAAATCGTTGCCGCCGCCGCCGAACGGCTGAAGGCGCAGCCGTCGCGCGCGGCGGAACCGCACAGCCGTCAAGCGCGCCGCGATGAGGCGTGGGCGGACGCTGCGAAGGCGCGCCCCGAGGAAGAGCAGCTCGATATCGAGGACGCCATACGCGACGCGTGGCTTTCATCGCGACTCGAGCCCGTTCGCATGCCGCCGCCGCCGAAAGTGGATGGCCCGAGATGGGGCATGCTCCCGCGGCTGACCGGCGCCGCGGGCTCTGCCGTCGTCGTCGCCCTGTTCGTGACGGGCGCCATTCCGGTCCCGTCGATCAGCATCTCGTTTCCGCGCGACGACAGGGCAAGCGGGATCATCGAACCGGCGATCGCAAAGTCGGACGCAGGCAAGCAAGTGGCGAATTTGCGGGCGAGCTCCGCTGCGCAGCCGACCTTCGCCCCGCGACCGGCCCCGCCGCTGCCATCGACGGTGGGAGCGGCCATGAACGTGCCGGATGCCTCGAGCACACCTTCGGTTCAGCCCGCCTTGCGGGGCGAGCCGCCGCGTCCGCCGCAGGCGACGAAACTCAGCGAAATGGAATCGCTGATCGCGCGCGGACTTGAGTTGCTCGCAAGCGGCGATGTCGCCGGCGGACGGCTGCTGCTGACGCGCGCCGCCGAAGCGGGTGAGGCACGGGCGTCGCTGGCGTTGGCCGGCTCCTACGATGCTCCCGTGATGGGCTATCTCGGCATTGTCGATGCTGCCCCGGATCCGGTGAAGGCGCGCGCCTGGTACATGAAGGCCGCCCAGCAGGGGTCACCGGAGGCGTCGCGTCGACTGCAGCGGATGGCGGGCGGCTGATCGACATGAGCGAACTGATCAGCGAAGCGCGGATGCTTGCGGCGTTGAGCGCTACGAACGAAGCCGTCCTGAGGGCCCATTCCAGCGCCGAACTCTTTCAGCGCGTCTGCGAAGCTGCAGTGGATGGGGGCGGCTTGTGCCTTGCGGCAGCACTTCTCCCGGACAGCGAGGGGTTCCTGCGCTTCGTCGCGCAGGCAAGCCACGATGGCCGTCCGCTGGACGCGGTCATCTCGACTGACGCCGATCGCGATCACGGGCAGGGGCTCGCCGGCGCGGCGTTCCGCACCGGCCGCACGCAGATATCGAACGACTCGTTCAACGACGAGCGGCTGAAACCCTGGCGGCAACCCATGATCGCGCGGAGCTTGCGCTCCGCCGTCGCGGTCCCGATCCGGCAAGACGATGCGAGCGCCGGCGTGTTCCTGTTCTACTTCACCCAGCGTTATGCGCTCGGCCAGGAGGTCATCGCGCATCTGGAGCGCATGGCGGCGAATGTCTCTTTCGGCCTGATCAGCCTGGAACGCAAACAGCAGAACGATCGCATCTCGCGCATGCTTCACGCGCTGAGCACGACGAACGAGGCAATCATCCGCGCGAAGACGCGCGACGAATTGTTTCAGATGGTGTGCGACGCGGCCGTGAGCGGCGCCAGGTTTACATCGACGACCATCTTCCTGAGCGTCGAGGGCGACGACTTCTTCCACCGGGCGGCGATCGCCGGCCCGCTCATCGACAAGATCCGTTCGCGCCGCTACGCCAAGACCGCCGACCGGCCCGAGGGCAAGGGCCTGACAGGAACCGCCTTTCGCACGGGAGAGCCCTGCATCAGGAACGATTTCGAGGCGCATGAACGGGCGATCAACTGGATCTACGACAATTCGGCGAACCGGACCGCGAAGGCCGCGGCATGCCTGCCCTTGTTCGGCAAGAACGGCATCGTAGGCGTCATGCTGTTCATGGCAGCCGAGAAGAACACGTTCACGCCGGAGCTGATCGAGCTGCTGCAGCGACTGGTCGAAAACCTGTCGTTCGGCCTCGAGAACTTCGATCGCGCCGACGAAAAGCGGCGGGCGGAGGATCGTGCCCAGTATCTTGCAACGCATGACGTGCTGACCGGCCTGCCGAACCGCATGATGTTCACCGAGCTGCTGGAGCATTCGGTGAAGCTCGCACGCCGCGACCAGCGCAAGAATGCCCTCCTGTTCGCCGATCTCGACGGATTCAAGTTCGTCAATGACTCGCTTGGACATGCAGCGGGAGATGAGCTTCTCGTCCAGGTCGGCAGCCGCTTGCGAAGCTGCCTGCGCGAGAGCGACGTCGTAGCGAGATTGGGCGGCGATGAGTTCGTCGTGATCCTCAACGACGTCGGCGGCCGCGAACAGACGTCCGCCGTTGCGCGCAAGATCCTCGATGCACTTGCGGCGCCCGTTGAGCTGGTGGATCGGCAGTGCTGCGTCGGCGCCAGCATCGGCATCGCGATTTGTCCCGACGACGGCGACAGCGCAGAGTTGCTGCTCAGGAACGCCGATGAGGCGATGTACGAAGCCAAGGACGGCGGCAAGAACGACTTCCGCTTCTTCCGGCAGGGCAAGGTGCTGGCGCTGACCAGAGATGCGTCGGAGGTGCCTGCGGTCGCGTCTCCGCCACTGCAGGCGATGCTCGACACCAGCGCGGGGTTGGCAGTCCGCACTCCCTCGCGGCCTACCGCCATGGCGTGACGCGCACGCCGCCTTGTCGTTTGGATCAGTGATGGTTCCTGCAGCCTGCGGCTTGACACCCGCCGCAAATGTTCTCATTATGTTCTCATTCGAAACGTCACGGGCGAACGATCGGGATGGCAAACACAGCCACCATCCTGCATGCGGACCTGGACGCCTTCTATGCCTCGGTAGAGCAACTGCTTGACCCTGCGTTGCGCGGCAGACCTATTGCCGTTGGCGGCGGGGTTGTGCTTGCCGCTTCTTACGAAGCGAAGGCCTTCGGAGTGCACGGGGGCATGCCGGGACGACAGGCGCGCGAGCTCTGTCCGCAACTCGTTTTTGTCGGCGGGCATTTCAAGGAGTATCAGCGGCTCGGCGACGCTGCCATCAAGGTGATCGGCGATTTCACGCCGCTCGTGGAACGGATTTCCATCGACGAGGCCTTTGCCGACGTCGCGGGCTGCACGCATCTCTTCGGTCCGCCTTTCGACATCGCAAGAGCAATCCGCCAGCGCGTGCGTGCGGAGCTCGGCTTGCCAATGTCAGTCGGTGTGGCGCGCACCAAGCACCTGGCAAAAATCGCTTCGCAAGTGGCCAAGCCCGACGGGCTGGTGGTCGTCGATCCCGACACTGAACTGGATTTCCTTCACCACTTGCCCGTCGAGCTGATGTGGGGCGTGGGGCCGGTCACGAAGGCGCGGCTCGCCGAAATAGGCGTGCTCACCATCGGGCAGCTGGCGACGACGCCGGGATGGTCGCTCGAGCGGTTGCTCGGTGTCGCGGCAGGAGAGAAACTTGCAGCGCTTTCATGGAACAGAGATCCGCGGGAGATCAAGACTCACCGCCGCGCCCGATCGGCAGGCGCGCAATCGGCAATCGGCAGGAAGCCTGCCGAAGAGCAGGTGTTTCGACCAACGCTGCGTCACCTCGCTGACCGGATTGCCACCCGGCTCCGCGCCAAATCCAGGCCCGGCCGAACCGTGACGGTCCGCGTTCGCTTCGCCGATCTGACTTCGGTCAGCCGGTCGGTCACGCTCGACGCACCGATTTCCGCGACCGTGATCCTTGCCGAGATTGCCGAGGATCTCGTGCGCGCGATCCTCGCGGAGCACCCTGATGAAAAGACCATCTCGCTCCTGGCGATCTCCGTCTCGCATCTCGAGGAGCATTGGGCTCTCGCGCTCGACCTTCCGCTTGGGCTTGAAGATGAGCGCCGCCGTCCCGGTAGCAAAAGAGGCATGGCACGATGGGCGGCCGATCGCGCCGTCGACAGGATTCGCGATCGCTTCGGATGGGACGCTATTGGCTACGGCTCGGTGGCGCTGGGCGTCTCCCGTTCCGTTCCCGACGCCTTTCGCGAGCTCGCCGAGAAGGAGCTGTGAGGCTCAACTCGTCTTGATGCGGCCAGACTCGTCATTTTTCCGTTTGTCGGACACGACCACGCCTTCCTTGAAGACGAGTTGCAGGCGCCGCACATTCTGGATGTCCTCCAGCGGATTGCCGTCCACCACGATCAGATCGGCGAGTTTGCCGACCTCGATCGTGCCAAGGTCGTCGCCCATGCCGCAGACCGCCGCGCCATGTCGCGTTGCCGCGACAAGGGCCTGCCACGGTGTCGCGCCATCGCGGACCCAAAGTCCGAGCTCGAGCAGCGCCGCATCCTTGAGTGGCCGAATGTCCGAGCCCAGCGCCATTTTTACACCGGCCTTGAGCGCCTTTTCGAACCAGCCGCGATGCTCGTCCGAAGCCGCGTCCGCGCGGCAGCACAATGCATGCGCCATGTTGCGATGCTTGACCCAGAGTTGCTCCCACTTGTTGGTCGTCTGTTTGGGAGTGAGGTGGCTGATCGAGAGCGTCGGGACGTACCAGGTGTCGTGCTTCAGGAAGAGCTCAATGCATTCATCGTCGAGGATGTAGCCATGCTCCACAGTGTGCGCGCCCAGCCGGATCGCATGCTTCACCGCCTCGGGATTGGTCGCATGCGCCATCACCTTGAACTCGCGCAGATGGCAGATCTCGAAGGCCGCTTTCAGTTCGTCCGGCAGCAGGAACGAGTGTTGATGGCGGTCCCATGCGGGACCCATGATGCCACCCGACAGATTGAGTTTGATGTGGTCGACACCGTTCTTGATCTCTTCGCGGATGGCCTTGACGAAGCCGTAAGGTCCGTCGCACTCGAGCGCATGTCCGGAGGTCAGGAAGTGGCCGCCCGTGGTCGTGAGGAAGTGGCCGGCGGCGAACACGCGCGGGCCGACATACTGGCCGGCGTCGAAGGCCCGCTTCCATGCGACGTCCATATAGCTGTGCGCGCCCGCGCAGCGCAGCCCGATAATGCCGGATTCAGTCAGTGCCGCCATCATGCGATGGCCGAACAACGCGACCTGGTCGGCCAGCGGCATCTCGGCGAGGGACAAGTAGTCCGGATGGATATGGACGTCCCAGAGCCCGGGCATAAGATATGCGCCACGAAGGTCGATTTCGGTGACATCACCTGCTTCGACAACGCTGCCGTCGGTGCGGATGTCGCGGATGCGGCCGTCTTCGATCAGGACCGCTGCACCTCGAACAGCCCGTGGCTGAACGCAGTCGATGAGCGTCGCGTTGGCGAGGAGAGTGCGCATAACGATCACGCCATACCAGCGGCATAGCCGTCGCGCTGCGGATCGGCGCCGCCTTCAAGCACGCCGTCCCAACGGGTGATGCCGTGCGGCGCGGCGAACGGGAAGCTGAGCGGCGATCGCTTGACCTCGTAGCCTTTGGCTTCAAGCGCCTTTTGCACGCCCCGCGGAATGCGGTTTGAAATATCGATGGCATCGCTGGTGGCGCTGAAGCGTGGGGCGGCGACCGCGTCTGCGACCGGCATACCCCAGTCGAGCACGTTGAGCAGCACCTGCAGAACCGCCAGGCCGATCCACGCGCCGCCCGGCGCGCCGACGGTGAAGACCGGCGTGCGATCCTCGAAGACGATGGTCGGTGTCATGGAGGAAAAGCGCCGCTTGCCGGCCGCGATCGAGCCCGCGCGCCCGGGACGGGGGTCGTACCAGTTCATCGCGCCGTTCAGCATGAAACCGAGACCAGGCGGAATAACGCCAGAGGGCGTGCCGTTGGTATGGGTCAACGAGACGACCATGCCATCTGCATCGATGCAGGAGACCGTAGTGGTGTTTTTGCAGTCGGACGTGACGCGTGCGAGCGGCGTCTTCTCGCCGCTCCTGATTTTGGCGGCGCATTCGTCGGCATAGGCATCCGACAGCAGCCTGCCGAGCGGAGGCTCCGTGAAATCCGGGTCGCCGATGAAGCGATCCTTGTCGCCGCCGGCGATCTTCATCGCTTCGGCGATGACGGTTATGTAGTCGGCGCCGTTGTGCTCGAGCGCGGTCAGGTCGAAGCGTTCGAGCATGCGAAGGATTTGCGAGACATAGATGCCGCCCGCAGGAGGAGGGGGTGTCGCGATGGTGCGGCCCCGGTAGCGGATCGTCAGCGGCGCCTTTCGCTGAACCTTGAAGTTCGTCAGGTCGCCGAGCGTCATGAGCCCGCCATGCGCAGCCATGTCGTCGGCCACGCGCGTCGCGATCTCACCGGTGTAGAAGCTCTCCGCGCCATGGCGCGCCAGCATTCGCAGCGTGTCGGCAAGGTCGGGATTCCTCACGGCGTCGCCGAGCCGCTTCGGCGTGCCGTCGGCGCGCAGATAGAGCTTCTTCCCGTCGGCCGTGTGCGCGAGTTTCTGCACAAAGGGCAGGCGGCCGACAGTCGTCTCGTTCAGCGCAAACATCATCGCGACATGGGGGCGGACGACCCAGCCGTCTTCGGCGAAACTCACGGCGGGATCGAACAGCGCCGCCCATGGCAGCTTGCCGAAAGCTTTGTGCGCATCGCCGAAGACGCGAACGATGCCGGGCGTCGTGACCGATGTGTGCCCGATTTCGTTGACGCCGCCCTTGAGGACGAAGCCGTAACCGTCGTCGCATTCCTTCTCGAAGATGCTCTCCCACATGGCGGGCGTGCACGCGGCCGGACAGGTCGACAGGCCGTCGAAGACGAGGCTCTCGCCTCGTTTCGGATCAAAGATGTGCAGGCTGCCGAGGCCGCCGATACCGCACATCAGCGGATCGACCACCCCTTGTGTCAGGGCGCAGGCGATCACGGCATCGAGCGCGTTGCCCCCTGCCTTGAGCGTGATGAGGCCGGCTTCGGTCGCCTCCGGCTGCGGCGCGACGATCATGGCCTTGTAACTGGGGCGGCGGAGTTGAGGACGTGCCATGATGTCTTTCCGTGCGCAGTTGGGAATTCGACGGCAGCACGGAGCAGTGTACGCAAAAAGGCTGCCGACGTGAAATTATTTCCCGGACGGACTTTGACCGGTGGGACCTGTTGACGCCGTCGCGCGGAGACACGACATATCCCGTACCGTCGATCCAGGTCACGGCTCAGGAGCAAGACATGAACGCGCCGCCAGAAATCGATCCCGTTGCCGCGCATTCTGACAGCGTCGTGCATTGGCTGACAAACGAGACGCGCGGTGAGCGCTTCATTGACAATATTTTCGCCGAGCTGTGTCTCCGGCTCCAGCGAGCGGGCATTCCCGTCAAGCGGTCGACGCTTCATTTCCTGATCAACCATCCGCAATGGCTTGGTGCCCGGATCATGTGGGCCGACGGGATGCGCGAGGCCGAGCTCGCGAGAGTCGATTACGATGTCAAGGAGCGATCCGAATACATCGGCAGTCCCGCCAATGAAATGGATGACGGTGCCACCGAAGTACGTGAGAATCTCGAGCGGGATCCAGCGCTGGGCCGCAAGCATGCCCTCTATGACGAGATGCGGGCGATGGGCCTGACCGATTATGTAGCGTGGCCGCTGTACCATACGCTGGGCAAGCGACATCTCGTGACGTTTGCAACCGACCGGGCGGGAGGTTTCGAGGACGCGCATGTCGCCGGGCTCTCGAAGCTGTTGCCGGTTCTGGCCTTGGTCAGCGAAATCCGTCTCAAGAACCGGTTGGCGCGAACGCTGCTCGAAACCTATGTCGGGACGCATGCGAGCGATCTCATTTTGGCCGGCGCCACCAGGCGCGGAAGCGGGACGACGGTACGCGCCGCTATCCTGATCTGCGACCTGCGTGAATTCACCAGGATCTCCGACAACTGGCCGCGCGATGATGTCATCGATCTTCTGAACGGCTATTTCGACGCAATGTCGGAGCCGATTGCGCGACATGGCGGGGAAATACTGAAGTTCATCGGCGACGGTCTGCTCGCTATTTTCCCGCTCAGCCAGCCGTCGGCCTGCGCAAATCTGCTGCGTGCCGTGACTGAGGCCCGTCAGGCCATGGTTGCCCTCAACCAAAAGAACGGCGAGACCGGGCGTGCGCCGCTGAACTACGGCGTCGGCGTCCACGTCGGCGACGTCATGTACGGCAATATCGGGTCGCGCGCGCGGCTCGACTTCACCGTCATCGGTCCTGCAGTCAACATGGCGTCGCGTCTCGAGGCCCTCACCAAGCAATTGGGAAGAACGGTGCTGCTGTCCCGCGAGTTTGCCGACTTCGTCAAAGGCGATTTCGATCTCGAACGCGTTGGCGAATATCCGGTGCGCGGCTTCAACGACCCGATCGAGCTGTTTGCGTATCACGGCTGAATGGCGACTTGTCGCCAGGTGTCGGTCCGGCCAAGCGACGCGGTGTAGCGGACCCCCGGACGTGAGGCGCGCGCACCTAAACTCCCGTTTAGGGTGGGCCAACCTAGGCATGATTGTTTGTCTGGACTGCATCCATAGCTTCGTTGGTGATAGACCACAAAGGATCACACCAATGAGAGCAATCATTCTTGCTATGGCGTTCGCGGCCGCATTTGCTGGCCAGGCGTCGGCTGAATCGGGCAAAACCACGATGCAGCATGTCTGTAACCATCATGGCGTTGCGAATGCACAGGCGTCGGTCGCAGCGCTCGATCCCTGTGTATGCCAACGGGCATCTGATCGGTCGTGACCCCGATCCGAACGTCCGTTCCGCGTTGGGCAGCGGCTCATCAACTAGTATGGGCTCGCCAGCGAGCGACTGGCGGCATGCGAATGTTGCCGCCAGTTCGACCTCGTTCCTTGACCGCGATGAGCAATCCAGACAGCTTTGCAGCAATATGGCGCAAGCGCTCTTCGTTGACGCTCTCCATCTGCGTGAACAGGTCGCGTAGGCCGGGGTCGCTGAAAACGATCGACGGCATTCTCGTCCTCACGCGTCACTTCATTGATGGTGCACATGGAGAGCGTCCGGTTTGTCATGCGCTGAACGCCGAACGAGGCTTCGAATTATGCAGAGCGTCGTTTTGTAACCAGTTTGCAGAAGGCACTCACCGCAGGCGAATTGTCGTGGCTGCGGCGCAGAAGCCAGGTCGAGGTCATGGCGTTTACGCCATCGAGCGGTCGGCTGACGACGGCTTTATGTTGCAGCTGACACATCGCTTCAGGAACGACCGCGATTCCAAGTCCCGCGGCCACCAGTCCCGTAATCGTCGCGTTGCCGTTGGCAAGTTGACCGATATTGGGTTCGAATCCGCCGGAGCGGCACAGCAGCAGAACCTGGTGCGGCAAGGTTCTTCCCATGCGGTCGCCATAAAAGACGAAGGATTCCTGCGCAAGCGCGCCGATGGGGATCCTGCGACGTTTCGCCAGCGGATGATCGATCCGCATGATCACGAAGAACGGCTCCCGCAAGAGCTCCGTGGCACGCAGTGTGGACGGGAGAACGGGCGCGACGCTGCTGCGAACGATGGCGATCTGCTCCCGCCCTTCCAGGAGTCCTTGCGTTTGCTGATGGCTCTCGACTTCATTGAGGATGAGCTGGACGTCGGGATAGGTTTTCCGGAAGGCCAGGATCGCGTCGCCGATCTGCGCCAGCAGCGGCGCAGATGGGAACATGGCGATACGAAGCTCACCCAGTTCGCCGCGTTCGGCACGCATGGCAACCGAGATTGCCCGGTCGGCCCGCTCGAGTATCGCCCGCGCTTCGACAAGAAAGAGCAGTCCCGCCTGGGTCAGCTCGACACGTCGATTGGTCCGGTTCAGCAAACGCGCGGACAGCTCTTTTTCCAGTATCTGCATTTGCTGACTGAGCGGCGGTTGCGAGATTCCAAGCCGCGCGGCGGCGCGGCCGAAGTGCAACTCTTCGGCCAACGCGACAAAATAGCGGATGCGGCGGAGCTCCATTCGCAAATCATATCAAATCGGTCGCAATAAGTATTGGACGATATCATGGGCCGCGGTCAACATTCCGCTCGGTCCTCACCCGACGCCGGGTGATGAAATTCGTGAGACGAGCCATTCGATGTCTGACCGAAAACTGGACGCGTTCGATCCCATCACCCTCGAAGTCTACTGGAATCGCCTGATTTCGATCGCCGACGAGGCGGCAACGGGGCTCCTGCGGACCGCGTTCTCCACCATTGTGCGCGAGTCCAACGACTATGCGACCGTTCTGATGGATCGCAACGGCGACAGCGTAGCGGAGAACACGGGAGGAATTGCCTCATTCTCGTGCATTCTGCCGCGCACCACGAAGGCCTTTCTCGCCAAGTTTCCCATCGAGACCTGGCGACCGGGCGACGCCGTGGTCACCAACGATCCCTGGCTTGCGACGGGTCATCTGCCGGACTTCACGGTGGTGACGCCGATCTTTCACCGCGGCGAGATTGTCGGCTTCGCCGGAAGCATCGCGCATTCACCCGATGTCGGTGGCTCGCTGTGGTCGGCGGATTGCCGCGAGCTGTTCGAAGAAGGTATCCGAATTCTCCCCACTCGCCTGATACGCGAGGGCGAGTGGAATTCCGACGTGACGGAGATCCTTGCCGGAAACGTTCGCCTTCCGCGTCAGGTGCTGGGTGATCTGGAAGCGCAGGTCGTCTCCAACGAGGTATCGGTCCGTCGCGTCGCCGAATTCCTCACAGACACCGGTCTGACAAACCTGCAAGGCCTGTCTGCGGAGCTTCACGCCCGCACCGATCGCGCAATGCGCCGCGCCATAGCGGCAGTACCCGACGGCACGTACAAGTCCGTGATCGAGGCTGATGGCTTTGACGAGCGCACGACGCGCATCGTCTGCACGGTAACCGTGAGCGGCGACACGATGCACATCGATTATGAAGGCACATCGGCCCAGATCGACCGCGGCATCAATTGCGTGTTGAACTACACGCACGCTTACTCGGTCTATCCGGTCAAATGCGCCCTGGATCCGTTCACGGCGCGCAACGAGGGGTCGTATCGCGCCATCACGGTCAGCGCGCCGGAGCGGTCGATCCTCAATCCGGTGTATCCCGCTCCCTGCAGCGCAAGGCAGTTGACGGGCCATCTGCTCGCCGGTGCGATCTACCGCGCGCTGGAATCCGTGCTGCCGGACAAGATCATCGCCGACTGCGGCGGCGCGCCGACGATGCGCGCGCTGTTCAGCGGCGTCGATCGCGAAGGAGATCCGTTCTCCCAGGTGCTGTTCGCCAGCGGCGGCATGGGGGCGGCGCCGCACAAGGACGGGCTGCCGACTACGGCGTTTCCAACGAATGTCGGCGCGGGCAGCATCGAGGCCTACGAAAGCGTCGCGCCGCTTCTGGTCTGGAAGAAGCGCCTGCGAACGGACAGCGGCGGTGCAGGTACGTTCCGGGGAGGTCTCGGTCAGGTCGTGGAAATCGAGGTGCGGACGGAGCAGGCCGTCCGGCTGTCATTGCTATCCGACCGGCACCAACATCCGCCGTACGGCGTGCGCGGAGGCATGCATGGTGGGCCATCGATGATTGCTCTCGACAATGGCGACAAGCCGCACCCGAAATCGCGAACATCCGTCGACGCGGGCCGCCGTGTGACGCTGCACTATGCCGGCGGCGGTGGCTATGGCGATCCCCGCGCGCGCAGTCGGGACGCCGTGAAATCGGATCTTCTCGACGGTTATATCTCGGCGGCGGCCGCCAAGTGCGACTACGGACTGGAGTGAGCATGTCTGCGAAAATGCGCACGGCACGCATCGGTGTCGACGTTGGCGGGACCTTCACCGATCTGGTGCTGCATGATCCGGCCCGCGATCTCGTCCACTCGGGAAAGCTGCTCACGACACCGGACGACCCCAGCGTTGCCATCATCGCGGGCATCTCCCGCATCCTGCAGGAGACGGGCCTGAAGCCTTCCGATCTGCACAGTCTCGTGCACGGAACGACGTTGATCACCAATACGATCATCGAACGCACAGGCGCCACCGTCGGTCTGCTCACGACCGAAGGCTTTCGCGATACGATCGAGATCGGCCGCGAAACGCGCTACGATCTCTACGATCTGTTTCTGGAAGTGCCGCCGACCCTTGTTCCGCGCCGCCGCCGCCTGGAGATTCCGGAGCGAATTGACACCAACGGCAAGGTCCTGCTCCGCCTGGACGAAGACGCGGTGGCAACCGCGGCGCGACAGCTGGTTGAGCGTGACAAATGCGAGGCGCTGGCTATCGCGTTCATGCATTCGTATCGATCGCCCGAGCACGAGCGGAGAGCCGGGGAGATCGTGCGACGGCTGTACCCGTCGCTGCCGCTGTCGCTGTCGGCGGACGTGGCTCCGGAAATTCGCGAATACGAGCGGACGAGCACGGCGTGCGCCAACGCCTATGTGCAGCCGCTGATGCAGCGGTATCTCGACAAACTCGAAGTGGATCTCGGAAAGCTTGGCTTCGTCGGGCAACTCTACATCATGCTCTCGGGCGGTGGGATCACGTCGGTACGTGAAGCCAAGGAATACCCGATACGTTTGATCGAGTCGGGGCCGGCGGCCGGCGCAATGGCGGCCGCCTTCCTGGCGCGGCTTGGCAATCTCGATCGTGTCGTGTCCTTCGACATGGGCGGCACCACGGCCAAGATGTGCCTGGTCGAGAACGGTGCCCCGCATCACAAGTACGACTTCGAAGCCGGACGTGTTCGGCGCTTTCAAAAGGGCTCCGGCTTGCCGTTGAAGGTGTCGGTGGTCGACATGATCGAGATCGGCGCCGGCGGCGGCAGCCTCGCGCAAATCGATGCCTCATCGGGATTGATGAAAGTCGGGCCCCGGAGTGCCGGAGCGAAACCGGGGCCGGTTTGCTACGGGCTCGGCGGCACACAGCCAACAGTTACGGACGCCGATCTCGTGCTGGGTCGGCTCGACCCGGCCTACTTTCTTGGCGGCGAGTTGACGCTCGATCCCGGCCGCGTGCAGCAGGCTTTCGCCGACAAGATTACGCCGGAGCTCGGCATCAAGTCGCAAGACGCGGCGCTCGGTGTGCAGCGGATCGTCGACGAAACCATGGCGGCCGCCACCCGCATGCACCTGGCGGAGAAGGGACGGGATCCGCGCCAGTATACGATCATCGCCTTTGGCGGCGCGGGACCGGTGCATGCCTGGAATCTCGCCCGTCTGCTCAAGGTTCGGCAGGTCGTGGTGCCGCTTGGCGCCGGCGTCGCCTCAGCGCTTGGCTTTCTGGTCGCGCCTCCGGCGACCGACATGGTGCGGAGCTACGTGGCGCGGCTCGATCGCGTGGACTGGTCGCAGGTCAATGCGCTGCTGTCGGACATGCAGAAGCTCGGGCGCGACTTGCTCACCGAAGCGGGCGCCGATCCCGAACAGATCATCTACAAGCCCACCGCGGACATGCGTTATGTCGGTCAGGGTTTCGAAGTGCCCGTCGAGCTTCCCTCGCTCAGACTTGGCGCAGATGACCTGCCGGCGATTCGCGAGAATTTCTACGCGAGCTACCGCACGCACTTCGGGCGCGTGATGGAAGGCCCTGCAATTGAAGCCCTGAGCTGGCGGCTCGCATGTGTTGCGCCCAACAAGGACATTCGCATTGGCGCGCACGAAACAAAGCGCGGCGACGCCGCAAGCGCCCGTCGCGGGCAGCGTCAGGTTCTGTTTGAGGAGCACGGCTGGCAGACATGCGCGGTCTATGATCGCTACGCACTGCCGCAGGGTTCAACATTGTCCGGGCCGGCATTGATCGAGGAGCGTGAGTCCACATGCGTCGTGGGTCCCGGCGCGCTGATCAAGGTGGACGAGATGAGGAATTTAGTGATCGAACTTGGCTGAAGATTTGCATGTCGATGATTGTTCAAAGCGCTCCGGCGCGCCGGAGCGAATTTCAGTAGCAACAGGGGAGTGTCGTTATGTCGATGCATGGTGGAGTTCCTCGGCGCCGCGTGTCCGCTTGGCTTGCCGCAGCAGCACTGCTTCCGTTCGTTCCTGCCCGGGCGGGTGCGCAGGAGAACTACCCAAATCGGCTCATCAAGATTGTGGTCCCCTGGAGTCCGGGCGCGGTGACCGATGTGACGGCCCGCTGATCGCTCAGCAATGGACGACGGCACTCTCCCAGTCGGTCATCGTCGAGAACAAGGCCGGGGCATCGGGGACGGTCGGCCATCACGCGGTCGTGCAAGCGCCGGCCGATGGCTACACGGTTCTGATGGGCACCAACAGCACCTACGCGATTGCTCCGAGCATTCTGGAGTCGTTGCCTTACGACAATGAAAAGGCATTCGCGCCAATCGGGGTGGTGTTGCGAAGCCCACAGATGCTGTGCGTGCATCCGAGCGTTCCGGTGAAAACCGTCGCGGAATTGCTGGACTACGTCCGTGCGCGACCGGACAAGGTCAACTTCGGATCCGCGGGTCTTGGCGCAACGAGCCACCTGGCCATGGAACTGTTGATGTCGATGGCGGGCGTGCGCATGCAGCACATCCCCTATCGCGGTGGCGCTCCCGCGCAGCAGGCACTCATTGCAGGCGAGGTCAGTGTTGGATTTGTGGATGCGATCATCGCTATTTCATCGTCCGAAGGCGGCCAGTTGCGAATGCTGGGGGTCAGCACAACCGAGCGACTCAAGCTCGCGCCGGATGTGGCGACCATCGCCGAGACTGTGCCTGGATTCCAGTCGGCGACCGACGTCGCCATGTTTGTTCGAGCCGGAACGCCCGAACCCATCATCCGCCGACTTCATACCGCCATGGTCGCGGCCCTGAAGTCGCCGCAGGTCGCCGAGCCGCTGTTAAAGACAGGCGTCACCGTGGTCGGCGGTTCGCCCGAGGAGTTCTCGAAGTATTTTGCGGAGGAATCCGGAAAGTGGCGCAATCTAATCAAGACTCGGAACATCAAGGTTCAGTGACAAGCGCGAACTGAGGCGGGCGGCCGAGCCGCTCGCGAAGCCGGCACCTCACCCAAGAAGCTCCATATTGCCGCCGACCTCCTGCCAGGAGAGCCGGACGGCCGAACTCGGCCTAAAAGGGAGACCCAGGTTGCAAATTCTCTCCACTGCGTTGTCGCGCATCAAACCGTCGCAGACAAATTTTGCGTCCGATCGGGCGCGCAAGCTGAAGGCGCAGGGACGAGACATTGTCTCGGTGACGTCCGGCGAGCCCGATTTCGCGACGCCCGAGAACATCTGCGCAGCCGCCAATGCAGCGATGGGGCGCGGCCTTACCAAGTACACGCCGGTTGCGGGCATCCCCGAGTTGCGTGAGGCGGTCGTGCGCAAGTTCAAGCGGGAGAACGGTCTCACCTATGAGGCGTCGCAGACCATCGTTTCCACCGGCGGCAAGCAGGTCATCGCCAACGCGCTGCTGGCAACCGTCGATCCCGGAGACGAGGTCATTATCCCGGCGCCGCACTGGGTCTCCTATCCAGAGCTCGTGCTGTTCTGCGGGGGGACGCCAGTGGCCGTGATGACCGATGCGAAGAACGGCTTCAAGCTGCGGGCCGAAGCGCTCGAGGCTGCCATCACACCGAGGACGAAATGGCTGGTCCTGAACTCGCCGAGCAACCCTTCGGGCGCGGCCTATACCCGCGATGACCTTGTGGCCCTCGCCGACGTCCTGAGACGCCACCGCCAGGTCTGGATCCTCACCGACGACATCTACGAGCATCTGGTCTACGGCGATTTCGACTTTGCGACCCTGGCCCAGGCGGAGCCCGAGCTTTACGAACGCACCTTGACGGTCAACGGTGTGTCAAAAGCATACGCAATGACGGGATGGCGGATCGGCTATGCCGGCGGTCCGCCGCAACTCATCAAGGCGATGGAGACGATCCAGAGTCAGACAACGTCGGGGGCCTGCGCGATCTCGCAATGGGCTGCTGTCGAAGCTCTCACCGGACCGCAGGATTTTCTTGCAAGCCGCCGGAAGTCCTTCGAGGAGCGGCGGGACCTCGTGGTGTCGATGCTGAACCAGGCCCAGGGCATTCAATGCCAGACGCCCGAAGGGGCGTTCTACGTCTATCCATCCTGTGCGCGTGTGCTCGGCAAGCGGACCTCGGACGGCAAGCTGATCGCCACCGACGAGGACTTCGTGCTCGCGCTGTTGGAGGCCGAGGGCGTGGCCGTTGTGCACGGATGCGCATTCGGGTGTGGCCCGAATTTTCGACTGTCCTATGCAACGTCGATGGACGTCCTGACTGAAGCCTGCAGCCGTATCCAGCGGTTCTGTGCGAACCTCCGGCAAGCGTAGCAATGGAGTGTAGGCCCACGCTGCCGCGAGAGATTACGGCTGAGTTGGCCGCGTCAAGCCGGATCGTCCGCGAGCTTTGCGAACATTCTGAAATCGCGGAAGGCGCCTTTGAACCAGGCCTTCTGTCGAAGGGTTCCCTCGTATCGGAATCCGGATTTTTCCAGCACGCGGTCTGACGCCGAGTTGCCGGGAAGTGTCCAGGCCTCAATACGGTTGAGCCCGAAAGTCTGGTGGCCGCTTGCCACCACGACTGCGACTGCCTCGGACATCAGACCTCGTCCCCAAAACTCCGGATGCAATTCGTATCCGATCTCGCCGGCCTTCCATTTCTTCTCGAGACTGTTGAAGCGGATTGCGCCGATCAGGGATTTCGAACTGCGATCTTCGATGATCCAGGCGCATCCCTTGCCGGAGGCGTAAAGCTTGGACATCCACCGTGCATACCGTTCGCTTTGGGCTTTGGTAGGTTTGTCCGGCCAATTTGAAAAGCGGGTCACTTCCGGTGTCGAAAGGAGTGCGCCGAAGGCGTTGGCGTCTTTAGGCGTTGGAACGCGCAGCGTCAGACGTTTTGTGGCCAGCGAGGGAAATGTCTTTCCTTTGGTCGTTGGCATGACGCGCTCACTCGTGGCGGCAAAGATTTCGATGGCGAGTTTAGGGCACAGTTCAGAGCTTGTTTAGGGGGCGCCCACGGTCGGACGACTGCTCGACAAGGTGATGACGGTGGCTGGACCCACGCTGCTTGTCCGCCTTGTGTGCGACCGGTGGGACAGCGAGCGCGAATGGTCCGATGCCCGGCCTGGCAGGATTCTTGCGATGCTTGAGTAGGGGGCCGAAACCTGTGCCAAAACAGAGCAATAATGGAGCATCCAGATGAGATTCCAGCCCCAATTCGAGACGAGACGTGCCGCCGCGTTACGGGAGGCGGCGCAGATTGAGACATTACTCCGCAGCCTGGGTGAAAATGCCGGCAGACTCGATGCCGATATTACCGCGGAGGAGGAACGCGCGGGAATTTCCGATCCGACCAACGCGGCCTATCCAATTCTCGCGCGAGTGCTGGCCGTACGCCGAGGGAATTTGGAGGCTACGATCAACACGTTCGAGCAGAGGCTCGCGACGCTCAGACAGATTTTTCCTGAGCACTCCGCAGCTTGATTCGCCAGCCCGCCTCTCGATCGCCATACCGCGCCTGCGCCGTGGCGCGGATTCGCGGCCAAGTTTACTGCCCGTTCACTTCAGGTCCGGCATCTTGCCGGCTCTGTTAGAGCACGGCGGTGGTCCAAGCCAGTCGATCGACGACATCCGTTTTGGCCGCCGGCTATCTTGCTCGCTTCGCAAACCAGGCAGCTTTTTGAGGCGCGTCGATTCGCTCAGGGTTGAATGCGGACAATGCTCACAGGAGAGACGCCAGTGAAAGAGCCTTTGACAACGGACCCAGATAACGTCCCGGAGACGTTGTGCCTGGGCCGAGTGAACCTCGTCAGCAACGGTCCGCTCGCGTTCTTCACGTTCACTCACGTGCGGCCGAAAGCTGGCCCGCTTATCGATAGCAACGTGATGGACTTTGAATCAGTCGTTAGAGTGCGGATTGTTACTGGCGTAGACAATCTCGTGGAGATTCGCGACCTGATAGACCGAACCATCACTTCGGCGCAACAGCAGGCTAACGCGGTGCCATGAGCAGCAGCAAGCCAAACTGATTGAGAGCCGCCGCACGTGCGCGTCTGTCGCGTGCGATGCAATTGCGGCTGTGTCCTCGAGCGCTTCGATATGACGGCTATTGGCGTCACCGTCGTGATTCGCGTCGTCGACAGGTCAATAAAATTGAAGCTAGTAAGGTAACCCATCTGAAAGTTGGAGGCCAGTGAAGTAACCTGATCGAAAGGAATAGCCGCAACAGTTGGGGAGCCACCCACATGGAGCAGACGCCACCACGCACTTGCTCGAAATATTGGAAAGTGAGAGGTTCCGCGAGTTTGTGTCGACCGTAACCGGAGTCGACGACCTTCTGCTTGATCCCACACGCAAGTTTGCCGGAGCGCACAGGACACCTCCCGGTGGCTTCACAAAGATCCATCGCGATTTCGAGAAACACCCGACGTCAGGGTTGTTCCATCGGGTCAATCTGCTCGTTTACCTGAATCGCGACTGGCCCGACTCCTATGGCGGTAGCCTTGAGTTGTGGCCATCGGATATGTCGGCCATCGGGCGTCGTATTTTCCCGCGCCACAACACGATGGTCTTGTGGGAAACGCATGGTGCGACACTGCACGGCTTGCCTGATCCCGTGAGCTGCCCGTCGGATCGGATGCGTCTGTCGGTCGCCTGCTATTACTACACGAAGGCGCCCCGTGTCGGCGCGCCGGGTGAGCGGAGAGTTCGCTACTGGGCAGCCCGTCCGGGTGAGGATCGCTCAATCGAGCGCATGAGTTGGCAAGACCATGTGCTCAAGTGACACCCGAGCCGCTACGATATCTGATCCGAGAGGCGCGCGATCGGATACTGCGACGACGGTAATCGACAGGTGCTTGCCTGCCGAAGACGCCAACTGCGAGCCGCGTGGCTGAGCATCGACCCCGAATGCGCGGACGAGTCGGTGGTGTCACGGCAATAGGCCCAGCGGTTCGACCCAGTTGCGTGTGATGCGCTTACAGCGCTCGCATGTTCCCAAGCGATGGAGACAGGCCAGGTACTGCCCGCAACGTACCGCCACCTCGCAGGCCCCGCAAAAAAGGCCCTCTGCCGCTTCCCCGCAGGTTTTCTGCGGCGCCGTACAGGGCAATATCGCCGCAAGCGGCCGTTGTGCCGATTGCGACGCCGGACAGGTTCGCGATCACAATGGTTTGCCGAAAACCGCGTCGCTAAATCTGAACCAACGGGCGAAAAACTTGATAACGTCTTCGTTGATGAACGAACCCGACGACGAGACGCTGCGCTTTATCGAGAAGGTCGAGTATCGCGGCCATATGGTCAAGATCGCGAGGCATGGCGATCGGATCAAGCTGTTCATCTATCCGCCCGAGGCAGTGCTCGCAACGCAGAGGGTTGTCGACCACATTTCGAATTATGAAGCGGCGCTTGATGAGGCAAAGGCAAGGGTCGATCGGTTGGTACGCGACCAATCCGACTAGCCGCGCCCAACATCTATCGCGAGTTCGGGACGGCGGCCCCGGCTTCGAAGTTCTGCAGCGAATGTCACGGTCTGCGTGCTTTGGCAGCCAAGGCGGTTGCCGAATAGGTGATGCTGCCGTCGGACGCCGTGGGCAAGGACTCGCGCATCAGGTTGCGCAACCGGGCACGTTGCGCGTCGTCAAGTCTGGCGACGCTCTTGCCGGGCGGGGAGAAGGGCAAAGTCTGCACTTCCCAATACTCGTCAAAATCCCGGAAGCTTTGGCTGACCTCAATTTCAGTCATCGCGATGTCGTCAAATCCCGCCGTGGCGAGTGTGGCGCGCATCCCGTCTGCTGAACCTTCCGGAACGACGGGTGACCGCAGCGCCTCGCCGCCGACGCTTTCAACGCCGCGAAGCATCGGCACATAGGGCGCAAAGTCGGTGGTTGCGGTGCGCTTCCATGTGTAGCCCGCCACGAGCCCGCCGGGGCGCAGGACGCGCCTCATCTCCGCAAAGGCCTTGGCGCGATCCGGAATGAAGTGGATGACGAGGGCCGAGGCGGCAATGTCGAATTCGCTCTCGCCAAACGGCAGGTCCATCGAGTCCGCGACCTGAAACGTCGCGCCGGGCAACAGCTTTCGCGCGTATTCGATTTGCGCCGGCGAGGGGTCGATGCCGACAACGGATTTGGGCGCGCAGCGGCACAGGATCAACTCGCTGAACGCGCCGGTGCCGCAGCCGACATCGAGCCATCGGTCATCCGCCGGCGGGGTCAGCCACGAAAGAAATTTTTCGCCGATCGCGCGGCTCCAGCGACCCATGAATCGCTCATAGTCGTCTGAGGCGTCGAAGGTTATTTTGACCTCGGCCATGAGGTTCTCCTGACCGACAGCGCGTATTTTGTAATTTACCCGGATACGCCTCATTGGCGCAATCCAACGGGGCGCGGTCAAACCGGCGCAAATGCTCCCGGGCTGACGTCCGCCCTGGCGTTTGCCCGGCCGATCCTGCCCCGCTGCGGGGTCGCGTGTGCTACGCGTGAAATGAAGGACCCAACGTCGCGCAAGCGACTGATCATACGGCGTCCTTGGCTACCTTCAGCGGCGATGCCTTGACGCTCTTGCTCGCCGGCTTGGCGGCGAATTCCATCGGCTCTTTAGTAAAAGGATTGATGCCGCTCCGCGCTTCAGTCGCGGGCTTGTTCACGACGGACATCTTGGCAAAGCCGGGTATGACGAACTCCCCGGATTCATTGAGTTCCTTATAGCCAACAATCGCCATGTGTTCGATTACGGCCTTCACGTCGTTCTTGGATACGTTGCTCGATTCCGCAATCGCGTCGATCAGCTGTGTTTTGGTCATCTTGGCCATGGAAACTCCTTTGATTCGCTGGCGGACAATAAGTGATCCCACCACTGTATCCAACCCATCGGAACGCGCTCGATGTTGAACATCACAGCCTTGAGAGAATTCACCTTTTTGGGCAGTACGGCGGAAATATGTTTCCATGCGGAACGAGTGTTGGGTTGCGGATGGGTGTTCACGAGATCAGAATGTCCCTGTCGCAGATGATCATTCGCTGGTGACGGCCATGAACTCAATTCCAAGGCGACTAGCTCACGTCCTTGAACGCATCGGCCTTGCGATGGTTGGCTCTGCAGCCGGCTTGTTCGTCGGGCTCCACACAGGCTCAGGCATCGATGAGCTGATGAATCAGGGCTTCCTCATCATCCTGACGATCGTCGGCGCGGCAGGCTTTTATCTCGGCATCGACACGCCGCGGCATCGCTTCCAGGGGATCAGCGTCAGTCTCTCGGGAGCCGGCAAGGGAGCGAAGGTCGATGCCGCCGAATTGCTGACCGCGGTGGGGACCTTCCTCGCTGCTTTGGCCGCATTCATCTCGGTCGCACAAATTGTGTTTGGGCGCGACGGACGAACTGCTTCGAGCGCCGCCATACTGGCGGTCTGGCTCATTGGCGTGGCAATGCAGATCGGTGCCGGAGCCATTGCGCGCATTCGCCGGTGAATGTCCCCTTGCCTCGCACTTCAGTCCGCAATTGACCCAAAGCGGCCGTTCAATTGTATACGCCGAGGCCGCCTTCAACGGACGACGTCGAGTTTGACTTTCGCAACACCTTCTCCAACCATCCCCAACGATTGGGCTGCCGAGTACGAGACGTCGACAACTCGTCCTGGAATGAATGGACCGCGGTCATTGATCCGAACTGTCACAGACCGTCCGGTCGTCACGTTTGTCACGCGCAAGCGGGTGCCGAATGGCAACGTGCGATGAGCGGCCGTCAACTCGCGCGTATCGAATTTTTCGCCGTTCGCGGTCCGCACTCCTTGTGTATAGAAGCTGGCAAGTCCATGCGACGCAGTATGTGTCTCGGCCGCATTCTTGACCGCCGGACGCCTGTTCGTTGCGAATGACGTCTTTCGATTCTGTTCCGGCGGCGCCTGCCGACTGGCGGCACGCATTTCCGTTTTCTTCGTGGCAACGGAAGACTGGGTGCAGGCCGCAAGTGACGCCGCTACCAGGGCGACGGCAAACACCTGACCGATGTTCCGAACGCCAGCCGCCGAGACCAAGCGTCCGCCCGGATGAATACGATTTGCTTCAAAGTCGAAACGCGAACTTCCGGGATAGCTGATGGAAGACATGTCGTACCCCCAACGTAGCCCCGCCCCCCGAAATCCAAACAGGACCAAGGCGTAACTCAATCAGGGCGGAACCATGGCCACGAGAAGCCAGGCGCAGTGTCAGCGGCGCATTTTCGGCCGAGTGTGGTCTATGGGTCACAACGCGCTGCTCAGCAGGCCGCTGAGCGATGTGCGCTGGTGGTCACGCCCAAGGAGCCCGATCGATAAAAGTAGCGCTCTTCCAACCGCGCGTGACCTTCGTGCTCGTGGTGTCCGTCATCGGAATCGCTGCGGCCTGGCAGACGCTGTGGGGTCTGCTGGCGCCGCTCGCCTTTCTGCGAGAGCGCAGGCACGAGAGTATCGACCGGGACGATGTCCTCGACATCGCCGATGCCGAAGACACGCCGGACGCAGCGCTTGATCGCAAGGAAGCGAACGGCACGTTGCAGACGTGCATCGACAAGCTGTCTCCGGCTCATCGCGAGATCATCAACTTGTTCTATTATCGCGAGAAGTCGATTGCCGAGGTGAGCGGGATGATCGGCATCCCGCAGGCTACCGTGAAGAGCCGGATATTTTACGCGCGCAAGCATCTTGCAAGAATTCTTGTGAGCGCTGGTTGCGAGGTCGCGGTCCAGGGATCGCGGCGGATCGAGCATTGCCACCCCGATTAGCCCCCTTTTAACCGCCACACTGCCTCTGAAGGTAAAATCCAACCCACCAAGAGGTCCTCTGCCGCTCTCCGCAGGGGTCTTCCTTTCCTCGCGGCGCCGCACAACCAGCGTCCGGCACAGAGTTCTGTTTCAACGGTGTTTCGCCGCAGCGGGTTCGCGAAACCGTTTTTGCCGTGCAGCGACATCCGCCGGAAACGAAGCCGGTGCCAAACTGTATCGCTGGGTGCGCGTAACAAAACAGGGGAGACCGGTCATTTGAGGCGCTGAACGCAGGTTGCCAACCAGCGTCTTCCTGGTTCGCAAGACGATTTTCAACGCCGGCGTGCCGGTTGGCGTAATCTTATGTATTACTCAATTGCTCTTGGCCTGATTTTGGCACTGTCCGCCTTTGGTATGGCCGCCTTTTTTGCGGACAAACGCTACGGTCCAAATTTCCTGGCAGACCCGCCCGAGGGACGGCGGCGCGTCGGCAACTAGCCGTTGGCGATCGATTTTGCTTTGAGGCCGGCCTAGCCTAGCAACACTGCGTCCGCGCTGTTGACCGCATCCGCCGAGTCGATCACCGCGCGTTCGAGCGCGCCTGCCTGCACGGAAATATTCTCGGCGAAGAAGCGCGCCAGCGTCGTGTAGCGCTTCTGGTTGTCGCCGCCATCGAGGCCGCGGGCGGCAAGCGCCTCGTTGGCGAGGTTGCAGCCGCCGAGCGTGGCACCGAACAGGCGCAGATAGGGCGTAGCTCCAGCGAGCGCGTCGTTCGGTGCGGAGGTCACCCGTTCCAGGAGCCAGCGGCTGGTGCGCTCCAGCGAACCGAGCGCTTCGCGCAGGCGCGGCCCGGTCGCACCGAACGCCGGATCGTTCGAGGCTTCGACAAGGCCGGCGATCTCCTTCAGTTCGTCGAGCAGCGCCCACACCGCCGCACCGCCGTGCGCGGCGAGCTTTCGTGTGACGAGATCGATCGACTGGATGCCGTTGGTGCCTTCATAGATCGCGGCGATGCGTGCGTCGCGAAAATGCTGCGCAGCGCCGGTCTCCTCGATGAAACCCATGCCGCCGTGTACCTGCACGCCGAGCGTCGCCACCTCGTTGCCGATGTCGGTGGAGAAGGCCTTTGCGATCGGCGTCAGCAGCGCGGCGCGGGCAGCCGCGGCATCGCGCGCGGCAGGATCAGTGGCGCGTTCGGAGATGTCGATCGCAACTGCCGTGGCATAGCAGATCGTCCGCGCCGCCGCAGTCAGTGAGCGCATCTGCAGCAGCATGCGCTTGACGTCCGGGTGGACGATGATCGGATCGGAGCCGCTGCCTTTTGCGCTCGCGCCGCGGCCCTGCTTGCGATCCTGCGCATAGGCCAGCGCCTGCTGATACGCGCGCTCGGCGATGCCGACGCCCTCGAGGCCGACGCTGAGGCGTGCCTGGTTCATCATCGTGAACATGCAGGCCATGCCGCGATTTTCTTCGCCGATCAGGAAGCCGGTGGCGCCGCCCTTGTCGCCCATTACCATCACGCAGGTGGGCGAGGCATGGATGCCGAGCTTGTGCTCGATGCTCGCGGCGCCGATGTCGTTGCGCGCACCGAGCGAGCCATCGGCGTTGACCAGGAACTTCGGCACCAGGAACAGCGAGATGCCGCGCGTGCCGGCGGGCGCATCGGGCAGGCGGGCGAGGACGAAGTGGATGATGTTCTCCGTCATGTCGTGTTCGCCATAGGTGATGAAGATCTTCTGGCCGAACAGCTTGTAGGTGCCGTCGTTCTGCTTCTCCGCGCGGGTGCGCAGCGCGCCGACGTCGGAGCCCGCCTGCGACTCGGTGAGCTGCATCGTGCCGGTCCACTCGCCGGAGATGAGCTTTGCGAGATAGAGCTGCTTGAGTTCCTCGCTGCCATGCAGGTCCAGCGCCTCGATCGCGCTGGCCGTCAGCAGCGGGCAGAGCCCGAACGCCATGTTGGCCGAGCTCCAGATTTCCGTGCAGGCGGCGTTGATCGCGAACGGTAGGCCTTGCCCGCCCCATTGCTCCGGCGCAGACACGGCGTTCCAGCCCGCGCCGGCCCAGCGCGTGTATGCGTCGGGCCATCCGGGTGCGGTGGTCACCTTGCCGTTGGCGTACTTGGCGCCGACCGTGTCGCCGTCGCGGTTGAGCGGCGCCAGCACGTCCTCGGCGAATTTTCCGGCCTCTTCCAGTACCGCCGCGGTCATCTCGGTGTCGTAGTCGCCCAGTTGATTGGCGCCGGCCGCTTTCGCAAAGCCTGCACCGTGGTTGAGCGCCAGAAGAATGTCGTTGAGTGGCGCGCGATAGGTCATGGACGTTGCTCCCGGGCCTTTTGCTACCGCGACTATATATAATGTGCGCTCGCGGCAAAGCGGTGGTTGTCGCCCGGTATTCCCACGCGCTGCGCCGCGCGGCAATGCGTTTTTGGCGAAGCAATGGGGCTGGCGGCCCGCCATTTGCTTGCTAAAGAAAGACCTCAATCCGGGACGCGCGACATGACCGCCAGGCTGCCCAATCTTCACATCAATTCCGACCGGCTGTGGGACGACATCCACGCCACCGCGAAATTCGGCGGCACGCCGAAGGGCGGCGTGCGCCGCCTGACGCTGAGTGAAGAGGATCGCCAGGTGCGCGACTGGTTCCGCGCGGCCTGCGAGGCGGCGGGCTGCGAGGTGCATGTCGATGCGCTGGGTTCGATGTTCGCGGTCCGGCCGGGCAAGGACAAGACAAAGCTGCCGGTCGGCATCGGCTCGCATCTCGACACGCAACCGACCGGCGGCAAGTTCGACGGCGTGCTCGGCGTACTGGCTGGGCTCGAGGTGATCCGTACGCTCAACGATGCCGGCATCGAGACCGATGCGCCGATCTGCCTGGTCAACTGGACCAACGAGGAAGGCTCGCGCTTCGCGCCGGCGATGATGGCGTCCGGCGCCTATGCGGGCGACTTCACCGTCGAGGATATTCTTTCGCGCAAGGACGCCGATGGCGTGACGGTCGGCGCCGCGCTCGATGACATCGGCTATCGCGGCAGTGAGCAGGTCGGGCGGCGGCGGCTCGGCGCGTTCGTCGAGTTGCACATCGAGCAGGGGCCGATCCTCGAGCGCGAGAACAAGACCATCGGCGTAGTCGAACTGGGGCAGGGCGTTCTCTGGTATGACGGACACATCACCGGCATGGAGCGCCATGCCGCGACTCCAATGGAATATCGCCAGGATGCGCTGGCGGCACTGGCCGAGATCGTGCTCGCGGCGGAGAGGATTGCGAAATCCCGCGCGCCGAATGCGGTGGCGACGGTCGGCGAAGCGGTGATCGCATCGCCATCGCGCAACGTCGTGCCGGGTGAGATCGCCTTCACGATGGATGTGCGCAGCCCCGACAGCGCGATCATGACGGCGCTCGACGCGGACATTCGCGCGGCGATCGTCGACATCGGCTGCAAGCGAAGGGTCGAGATCACGTTCGACAATGTCTGGCGCAAGCCGCCGACGCATTTCGATGCCAGCGTCGTCAATGCAGTCGAGCAGGCGACCACGGCGCTCGGCTACTCAAATCGCAGGATCACATCCGGCGCGGGCCACGATGCCTGCAACCTCAACGCGGTGATGCCGACGGCGATGATCTTCGTGCCGTGCAAGGACGGCATCAGCCACAACGAGCTGGAAGATGCGACCAAGACCGACTGCGCCGCCGGCGCCAACGTGCTGCTGCACGCGGCGTTGTCGCTTGCAGGCGTGGCGAAGGCATCCTGATCGGTCGCAATTCGCGACGAGATTTCAGACTGCGCAAGTCGCCGGGCACGTTGCGATAGCCGTCTGCCGTGCGGGCAGCTATAACTGCAGCGTCTCCGAACGAAGAGGCGCCGGTCAGGGACGATATTGCAGACAAATCGCTGGTCGCGACCGATTTTGCGGCCGAATCTTTTCTCGCGCGCCTCGGCGAACGTGGCATCGACTACGTCTTCGCCAATGCGGGAACCGACTTCGCGCCGATCATCGAAGCGGTGTCGCGCAACAGCGGCGGTCGCAAGTTCCCGCGCTTCATCACCGCGCCGCATGAAAATCTGGCGATGGGAATGGCCAACGGCTATTACCGCGTCACCGGAAAGCCAGCCGCAGTGATGTTGCACGTCACCGTCGGCACCGCCAATGCCATCTGCCAGCTCATGAACATGGCGCGCGACAGCGTGCCGGTGCTGCTGTGCGCCGGCCGCACCCCTGTGACCGAGACCGGCCACATCGCCTCGCGCAACGGCGCCATCCATTGGGGCCAGGAATCCTTCGATCAGGGCGGCATGGTGCGCGAGTTCGTCAAATGGGACTATGAGCTGCGCGCCGGCCAGCCGGTCGGTGCACTGGTCGACCGCGCGCTCGACATCGCCATGAGCGAGCCGCGCGGCCCGGTCTATCTCTGCCTGCCACGCGAGGTGCTGGCCGACGACACCGTGCCGATGCGGCGCGACAATGTGCGGCCGCTCGGTGTGGTTCCCGCTGCGCCGTCGCTGCAGGTGATTGAGGACGCCGCGCGACTGATCGGCAAGGCGGAGTATCCGCTGATCGTCACCTCGGCGGTCGGCCGTTCTCCCGAAGCCGTGGCGGCACTCAGCGCGCTATGCAGCGCGCAGGCCATTCCGGTGCTGCAGATCAACGCAACGGATATGAACCTGCCAAGCGACCACGAGATGAATCTCGGCTATGGCCCCGATCCGAATCCGCACCTGCAGCAGGCGGACCTGGTGATCGTGATCAATTCGGGTGTGCCGTGGATGCCGCGCATGGCGAAGCCGAAGGCGAGCGCCAAGGTCATTCATATCGGTATCGATCCGTTGGTGAGCCGGCATCCGTTCCGCGAGTACGAGGCGGACCTGCTGGTCGCCGGCGACCCGGTTGCGGCACTGACGATGCTGAACCAGGCGCTGGGCGCAGGCAGGAAGGGCAGCCTCGACGTCCGCCGCAAGATTGTCGCCGCAGCGCGTGAAGAGATGAAGCGGGCGCACGACAAACTGCTCGCGGACTCGCAGAATGACGTGCCGATCCATCCGGCCTGGCTGGCGCACTGCATCAACCAGGCGAAGTCGGATGATGCGATTATCGTCAACGAGCTTGGGCTCGCGCCCGGCCGGCTCGATCTCGTCACCCCGCTCAGCTTCATCGGCACGTCGCTGGCGGGCGGCCTTGGCGCGGGTCTCGGCACGGCGCTCGGCGCCAAACTCGCCGCGCCCGACCGCGACGTGATCGCCGTGGTCGGCGACGGCTCCTACATGTTCGGCAATCCGGTGCCGTATCACTTCGTGCAGCGCGCGGAGAGGCTGCCGACGCTGACCATCGTCGCCAACAACCACCAATGGCTTGCGGTGAAGCAGGCAACGCTTGCGGTCTATCCGGGCGGGGCGGCATCAAAAGCGAATGTCATGCCGATCCAGGACCTCAACCCGTCGCCGGCCTTCGAGAAGGTCGCCGAATGCTGCGACGGCTTTGGAGAATCGGTCGAGGACCCGGCCAAGCTGCCGGACGCAATGAAACGCGCGCTGGCGAAGGTGCGCGCCGGCACGCTGGCGCTGCTCAACGTGCACACCCAGGGCCGGCGCTAGATATTTACCTCGGGCGTGATTTCCGCTGTGTTTCAAGGCGTTACGGTGTTGAAAGATCGCCCCGTAACGGGTAATGCGGCGTTGCCTTGCGGAAGGGGCGCGGCTAGTTTCGCCGTCTCTCGCTAAAAGCCGGACATTGGGGCGTCGCCAAGTGGTAAGGCACCGGATTTTGATTCCGGCATTCGGAGGTTCGAATCCTCCCGCCCCAGCCAGCGAAGCCGTTCAATCTTAAGTGCTTTTGGCGCTGCTTGATTTTCCGTTCTGAACAGCGGCATCCAGAACGTTTGTAGACCGCTCGTTTGCCAGCCGATGTGCGTGACGCTTCCCGGGTTGCTGACAGCATGAGTTTTGCGGTGCGTTTCGCTCGCCGCCAGCGGGCTAGGCAGCGACGTCGACCACCTGCTTCGCCTCGTTGTCGATCATGATCGGCGTCTCGAAGTACTGGAATTCCGGCGTCGCGCCAAAATTTGCGCTGACACGCTGTTGAAAGGTCGGTCCGTGAGCCTCCTTTGCCGCCTCCAGGGTTTTCCACAAATAGACACCGCCAACCCGTCGCGAATTCTCGTCATACAGGAAAGCCTTGTGCATCAGGTCCTGCCGGTTTTGCCAGACTGGAATACTCGCGCGGAACTTGGCCGTAACGTCGTCCTTGCTCATACCGTCGGGTAGCCGCCACAGCACGACTTCTGTAATCATGGTGAACCTCCTTCTTTCTTGATAGCATTGGCGATCAAGCCGCTGCGGTATGTTAGATGCGCCATTGTTGAACGAGGTCCGTCGTCCTCGCAAACGAGTAATCCTCACAACGTACATGAGGATATGGAATGGATCGCAAGGCACGGCTATCGAGGTTGTCGCTCGACCTGCTCAAGGGCTTTGAGGCCGCGGCGCGGCATCTCAGCTTCACGCGCGCCGCGCAGGAATTGTTTCTGACGCAATCGGCGATCAGCCGCGAGATCAAGACGCTGGAAGAGCAACTCGGACAGCCGCTATTCCATAGGATCAATCGGGGCTTGCGTCTCACCGACGCTGGTCAGACGCTCTATCGCGCCGTCGGCGAGGCGCTCATGCTGATCGAGCAGGCGACAGGGCGTTTGACTCCGAGCGCGACGACAGAAACGCTAACGTTGACAACCAGCGTGCCGCTTGCCTCGATGTGGCTGGTACCGAAGCTGCAACGCTTCTTTCAACGATATCCCGATGTCGACATCCGTAGCCTTGCGTCCAACGAGACACTTGATCTCGAGCGTGAACGCCTCGACCTGGCAATCCGCTGGCTACCGCCTGGCGCCGTGGCCGCCGGCGCCGAACACCTTTTCGATATCGAGATCTTTCCTGTCTGCTCGCCAGAGCTCGTGCGCGATGGCAAGCGCCCGCTGAAACAACCATCGGATCTGTCGCGGCACGTTATCCTGGATTTTGATACGACGACCGGCCGTGGTCCATGGTCGGATTGGCAGCATTGGCTTGCCGGGATGAAACTCGACGACTTCAACCCTAGCGGTACGTTGCGCTTCTCGCATTATGATCAGGTCACTCAGGCGGCCATCAATGGCAACGGTGTCGCGATGGGGCGTAGTCCGCATAGCACGCGGCATTTGCGCGAGGGTACGCTGGTTGCACCGTTCGGATCGCAAATGAGACTCAGTTTCGGCTGTTATGTCGCCGTCATCGCGAAACGTTCAGCCGGGCGACAAGTGGTTGGCAAATTCCTGGAATGGCTGCGCGACGAAGTTCAGTCTGACGCAAAATCCGTGCACTCGCCGGCCGGCGCAGAACGTTTGCCCGAGATCGCCCGCCCGCATCGCGATCGGGCCGCATTCTGAACGCATGATATTCTTCAATGTTCTTGAAGAGCGAACGGAGTGCGAAAGTTCACAATGGAGGTTGAAAACCTTGGGCCGGGAAGGGGATTTTGACTCCGGCATTCGGAGGTTCGAATCCTCCCGCCCCAGCCAGGCAAGACGGATCGATCGGACACCGGCGCCGGTCGTTTGGACAATGGCGCTGCGATCAAGGATGTGTCCAGGCGAACGGATGGTTGAAAGCTGGCCCGCTTCTCGCTGCAGCCATGTGAGCCGCGTATCCTCGCGGGCAGCGATTCGGCAACCGCAAAGTTCAAAGTCGATCATGCAAGCACTGGCTCCGGTTCTCTCGCCGCATGGCGTGCTCTCGCTCAAGCCGTCAGACGGAACGACCGCTCTTGATCCGCAGCGCAGTGCGCGGATCGTGCAGGCATTTGTCCGCGGTTCGGGGCACGGACTTTTGTGCCTGGGCGCGGACGAGGTGGGCACCAGCCTTCCGCCATCGCTCGCCTATTGGCGTGAGTTCGCGACGCGCTATGTCACGGCCCTTTGCGCTCTTCCGGGCCTCGACGAGGCCGCGACCAAGCCGGCCGTCGGCCCTCCCGCCGAAATAGAATTGAACAGGCTCGCCGCCGCCGTATCGCCGATGATCGGCGCAGAATATCTGACACCTTCGGTCCTCGCCGACCTCTGGCAACGGACCGATGCCGCATTCGATGTCGAACTGGCCGAGTCGAAGACATCCGTTCAGGACTTCCTGAAGTCCCGTCATCCCGCGTGGAATCTGGTCGGGCGCGTGCACTTCAATCTCGCGGAAAACAGGAAGGATGAAGAGGCTCCGTTCGCATTCCTCGCTTCCTACACGACGCGGCTCTCCGCGCAGGGCAAGGCGCAACATCTGCCGCTCGGCAGGGCGTTGCAGGAATTTTCCGGGGCCCGGAACCGCGAGCGTTTGCTGTCGCTGCTGGTGCCGGTGCAGCGCGCCGCCGAGCAATGCGGCTGGTTGAAGTCGATGGTTGATGCCGGCGAGATATTCCATCCGCTGCGCTGGAGCCCGCAACAGGCGCTGCAATTCCTGAAGGACGTGCCGGCGCTGGAAGCCGCCGGAGTGCTTGTGCGCATGCCGGCGAGCTGGCGCATGAACCGGCCGGCCCGCCCGCAGGTGAAGGCGATCGTCGGCGGCTCAGCGCCGTCGCAACTGGGGCTCAATGCGCTGCTCGACTTCCGCATGGAAGTGACGCTCGACGGCGAGACGTTGTCGCCAGCCGAGGTCAAGGGCCTGCTCGCACAATCGGAAGGCCTCGCCTTCATCCGCGGCAAGTGGATCGAGATCGATCATGAACGATTGAAGCGGACCCTTGATCAATTCGAGACGATCGAGCGCCGCGCCGCGTCCGACGGCTTGCCGTTCGGCGAGGCCATGCGCTTGCTGGCGGGTGCCGCCACGTCCGATGAGCCGGCTGTCGCCGGAGCCAACGGTGACTGGAGCCAGACCGTGGCCGGTCCCTGGCTTGCGGAGACGCTGGCGCAATTGCGCCAGCCGAACGGGTCTGCGCGTGCGGATCCCGGCCGTTCGCTCCAGGGCACGCTGCGCCCCTACCAGCAGGCGGGCGTGAGCTGGCTGCACCTGCTCGCACGGCTCGGACTTGGCGCGTGCCTCGCCGACGACATGGGCCTCGGCAAGACCATCCAGGTCTTGTCACTGTTGCTCGTGCTGAAAGAGCAGGGGGCCGGCAAACGCAAGCCGTCGCTGCTGGTGGCACCGGCGTCGCTGCTAGCCAACTGGGCAGCGGAGATTTCGCGTTTCGCTCCGAGCTTGAAGGCGGTGGTGGTACATCCGTCTGCGGTATCGACGGGAAAGCAGAAGATGGACGATCCCGCCGTCCTCGCAGGCGTCGATCTCGCAATCACGAGCTACGGCTTTCTCACCCGTGCGGCGTGGCTGCTGGAGACGCAGTGGCAGCTGGTCGTGATCGACGAGGCGCAGGCGATCAAGAACCCTTCCGCCAAGCAGACCAGAACGGTCAAGAACCTCAAGGCCGATGCACGTATCGCACTGACCGGTACGCCGATCGAGAACCGCTTGGGCGATCTCTGGTCGATCTTCGATTTCATCAATCCCGGCTTGTTGGGATCATCCAAGCAGTTTTCCAGCTTCGTCAAGCAACTCGACGAGCGGCCGCATAATCCTTACGAGCCGCTGCGCGAGCTTGTGCGTCCCTATATCCTGCGCCGAATGAAGACCGACAAGCGCATCATCGCCGACTTGCCCGACAAGACCGAAGTGAAGGCGTTCTGCATGTTGAGCAGAAAGCAGGCTGCGCTCTACCAGCAGGCGGTCGATACGCTTTCTGGATCGCTCGAAGCTGCCGAGGGCATCGAACGCCGGGGCTTGGTCCTCGCGCTGCTGATGCGGTTGAAGCAGATCTGCAATCATCCATCGCAGTGGCTCGGCGACAACTCGTGGGCTGAGCAAGACAGCGGCAAGCTTGCACGCCTGCGCGAGATCACGGATGAGATCGCCTCCCGGCAGGAGAAAGTTCTGGTCTTCACCCAGTTCAGAGAAACGACGGCGCAGCTGGCGGCCTTCCTCGGCTCGGTGTTCGGCCGCGAGGGTCTTGTTCTGCACGGCGAGACGGAGGTAAGGAAGCGAAAGGACCTGGTGCGCAGGTTCCAGGAAGACGAGGACGTTCCGTTCTTCGTGCTCTCGGTCAAGGCGGGTGGTGCCGGCCTCAACCTGACCGCCGCATCGCACGTGATCCACTTCGACCGCTGGTGGAATCCCGCTGTTGAAAACCAGGCGACGGATCGTGCATTCCGGATCGGCCAGACCAAGAATGTGCTGGTGCACAAGTTCGTATGCCGCGGCACGGTCGAGGACAAGATCGACAAGATGATCGAGGCGAAGCAGCAGCTCGCCGGAGATTTTCTGGAGGGCGGGGCGGAGATGGCCCTGACCGAGATGAAGGACGACGAACTGCTCCGGCTTGTGCGGCTGGATCTGGCCGCGGCCATCAACGAGAGTGATCGATGAGCGATTTCGACTGGCCCGAATACGTGGCGGTTGCCGAACAGCGGCGGCGGGCCGAGAAGGAACTGGCTAAGCTCAAGAAGCGTGGACACAAAGTCGCGCCCGTGATTGTCGAGGGTCGCAAGATCGCCAAGAGCTTCTGGGGCAAGTCGTGGTGCACCAATCTCGAAGACTACAGCGACTTTGCCAGCCGGCTGCCGCGGGGCCGAAGCTATGTCAGCAATGGTTTTGTCGTCGACCTGCAAATCAGCAAAGGCAAGGTTGCAGCGAAGGTCAGCGGCTCAGAGCTCTATGATGTCGCGATCACCATTGCGCCCGTGGCTGCAAAACGCTGGCGAGCCATCTGCAATGATTGCTCCGGCTCGATCGGTTCATTGGTGGAGCTTCTGCAGGGGCGCCTCGACAAAACCGTGATGGATCGGGTCTGCCGGCAGAACGACGGCTTGTTTCCGTCGCCCCGTGAAATCAAGCTTTCATGCAGTTGTCCGGACTCGGCCAGGATGTGCAAGCACGTCGCGGCAGCGCTCTATGGCGTCGGCGCCCGACTGGATGAAATGCCTCAACTGCTCTTCGTGTTGCGTGGCGTCGACGAAAACGAACTGCTCGGCGACGCAGGGCAGGATCTGGCGGCGTCGCAGCCTGTGCCCGCTGCGGCAAAGCTGCTCGACAACGACGACGTCGCGGCGCTGTTCGGATTGGATATGGCCGAGGCCGGCGATCCCGGCGCTGCGGGTCCGGCGATCTCACCATCCAGCGGGATCGCGACGGTGAAGAAGGGCAAGGCTTCCGCCGTGACGAATGCGAAGGCGACGAAGAAGGCTGTCCGGCTGCGCCGGCCTCAAAGCTAGGTCGGACTGATGCAGATCGGAACCGAAGGCCGCCTGGCTCCGGCCGGCACCGGATTTTGATTCCGGCATTCGGAGGTTCGAATCCTCCCGCCCCAGCCAGGCACTCACTCGACCCGAGATTGGTGAATTTTGCCCGAAATCCCTGCAATCTACGGAACATTCGCCAATATCTCGGCAGCCATAACTCTTGGGTGCCGGTGCCCGTGTTGGCAACGGCAATGTCGCCGACGATGCCGACAGCACAGCTCACCTTCCAACGAGACCAGGCTGCCATCAGGAGCACGGCCGCCTCTACGCGGTGGTGCAGAACAAACCGTGCCACTACCCGTGCGCGACCATTACATGGCGCACGGCCGTGTAGTCTTCCAATGCGTAGAGCGACATGTCCTTGCCGTAACCCGACTGTTTGACCCCGCCATGCGGCATCTCGTTGGTCAGCATGAAATGTGTGTTGATCCAGGTGCAGCCGTATTGCAGCCGAGCCGCCGTCGCCATTGCGCGTCCCACGTCCTTCGTCCATACCGACGAGGCGAGCCCATAGTCGCTGTCATTGGCCCAAGCGACCGCATCATCGACATCTGTGAACCGCGTGACCGACACCACCGGCCCGAAAACTTCACGCCGCACGATCTCGTCGTTTTGCAGTGCGCCCGCGACGACGGTCGGCTGGTAGTAGAAGCCGTGGCCCCCACCGACCTTGCCGCCGGTGGTGATGGCGACATGTTTGAGTTCCGACGCGCGCTCGACAAAACTTGCGACACGATAGAGCTGACGCTGCGAGATCAAGGGGCCAATCTCGTTTTCGGTGTCGTCCGTGCGATCGTACTTGATCGTTGAAACGGCCGACGAGAGATCCGCAACCAGCTTGTCGTAAATCTCCTTGCCGGCATAGATGCGGCATGCGGCCGTGCAATCCTGGCCGGCATTGTAGTAACCGAAGGCGCGCAATCCGGTCACCACCGCCGCGAGATCGGCATCGTCGAAAACGATGACGGGAGCTTTGCCGCCAAGCTCCAGATGTGTGCGCTTCACCGACCTTGCCGCCGCCTGCAACACCTTCTTGCCGGTTGCGACGTCGCCCGTGATCGAGATCATGTTGACCTTGGGGTGGTTGATCAGCGCGTTGCCGACCGTCTCGCCGCGGCCGAGCACGACGTTGACCACTCCTTCGGGCAAGATGTCTGCCAGGACTTTGGCCAGTTTGAGCGCTGTCAGCGGCGTCTGCTCGGATGGTTTGAACACCACCGTGTTGCCTCCGGCGATGGCTGGCGCGAGCTTCCAGGCCATCATCATCAGCGGATAGTTCCACGGCGCGATGGATGCGACGATACCGATCGGGTCGCGGCGGATCATCGACGTGAAGCCCGCGAGATATTCTCCGGCGATTGCCCCGGGCATGGTACGGACTGCGCCGGCGAAGAACCGGTAGCAGTCGACGATCGCGGGCAGTTCGTCGTTGAGCACGGCGTTGATCGGCTTGCCGCAGTTGAGCGCCTCGAGCTTGGCAAACTCGTTAGCCTCCGCCTCGATACGGTCGGCGATGCGCAAGAGATAGGCCGAGCGCTGTGCAGGTGTCGTTCGCGACCAGGTCGCAAACGCTTTCTCGGCGGAATCGATTGCCGCCTCGATCTGCTGCAGCGAAGCCTCGGGCATCTGCAGCACAGTCTCTCCAGTGCGCGGATTGAAGATCGGCTCTTCGGCTTCGGTTCCCCTTTCGAACTTCGAGCCGATCAGCATCGACATATCCATGGCCCAGTCTCCTTCCTGCATTTTCTATTTGCCCGCGCCCGAGACTTGATCGCCCTCGCGCGTCAGGTAGTAGGCGGCGATGATCGGGATCAACGTCACGAGCACCACAACCATCGCCACCACGTTCGTGACCGGCCGCTGACGCGGCCGCACCAGTTCTTCCAGCATCCAGATCGGCAGTGTCTGTTGCTGCCCAGCCGTGAAGGTGGTGACAATCACCTCGTCAAACGACAGCGCAAAGGCCAGCATCCCGCCCGCGAGCAGCGCCGTACCGATATTCGGCAGAACGACATGGCGGAAGGTCTGAAAGCCGTCGGCGCCGAGATCGTACGACGCCTCGATTAGCGAGCCGGACGTGCGGCGGAAGCGCGCGATCGCGTTGTTGTAGACGACGACCACGCAGAACGTGGCGTGGCCGAGCACGATGGTCCACGTTGAGAACGGAATATCCATTAGCGAGAAGGCCGACCGCAACGAGATACCGGTGATGATGCCGGGCAACGCGATCGGCAGGATGATGAGGAGTGATATGACCTCGCGGCCGAAAAAGCGCGAACCGCTCACCGCAGCAGCGCACAATGTTCCGAGCACGATCGCGATCAGGGTTGCGATCGCCGCGACTTTCACGGACACCGTCAGCGCCTCCCAAACGTCGGGCCGATTCCAGGTTATCGCGAGCCACTGTGTCGTAAAGCCAGGCGGCGGCCATTGGTAGGTTTTGTCTTCGGTGGTGAATGCGTACACAAAGATCAGGAGAATCGGCACGTGCAGGAACAGAAGGCCGCAGGCGGTCGCCACCTTCAGCCCGAACGGCGCGGATGCTTCGCGATCAGATCGCATCGAACGCCCCCATGCGCTTGGCCATCCACAGATAGAGGCCCATGACCACGATCGGCACGACAGTGAATGCGGCGGCGAGCGGGATGTTTCCGGCTGTTCCCTGATGGGCGTAGACAGCCTGCCCGATGAACAGGTGCGAGGTGCCTATGATTTTCGGAATGATGTAGTCGCCAAGCGTCAGAGAGAACGTAAAGATCGATCCTGCGGCGACGCCCGGCAACGCCAGCGGGAAGATCACGTTCCAGAAACTACGCCCTGGCGAGGCTCCCAGATCGGCCGACGCCTCGATGAGGCTCACGGGAATGCGCTCAAGTGACGCCTGGATTGGCAAGATCATGAACGGCAGCCAGACATAGACGAAAACGATGAACGTGCCCGTGGACGACACCGACAACGAGTTGCCGCCGACGACCGGCAGCGCCAGCCAGGCCTCGAGCAGGCCCGTCAGGTGCAGCTTTGCAAGAGCCCAGTTGAGAATGCCTTCCTTGGAGAGGATGAGCTTCCAGGCATAGATCTTGACCAGATAGCTCGACCACAGCGGCAGCATGATTCCGAGATAGAACAACGCCTTCCACTTGCCGCGGGCATACCGGGCCGCATAGTAGGCGATTGGAAACGCGACGACGGCGGATGCGATCGTCACCAGCGTGGCCATCACGACGGTACGAATCATGATGTCCAGGTTGGAGGGCTGCAGCAGTTCGCCGTAGGTTTTCAGCGTGAACTCACGCTTGATCATCCCCGAATACTCGTCGATCGAGAAGAAGCTCTGCAGCAGAAGCGCAAACAGCGAGCCGAGGTAGACAATGCCGAGCCACAGAACCGGCGGCAGCAGCATGAGAAACAGCAGCAGCTTCGGCTTGCGCCAGAACAGATCGGACAGGGAGCCCAGCACGCCGTTGCGTGCGGTGAGGACCGCCGGCGCGCTCCGATCGGTCAGCGCAACCGTATCGCTCATGCGTCTGCCTCCATCACATGCAGCGCGTTGGCGCCAAAGGAAAGCACGACGTCCGCTCCCTGCTCCGGCACGGTCACGCCGGCCGGTACGGTCGCATGCAGCCGCAATCCTTCGGCGTCCAATCCGAGGCGCGTCGCCGCGCCGATATAGCTTACCGACACCACGCGCGCCGGGATGCCTGTGCCGTTGGTCTGGGTGCTCACGCGGATCGCCTCCGGCCTCAGGCTTCCCCAGCCGTCACGCTGGCAATGGCGTTTGACGAAGTCCGGCGGCACAACATTGGAGGAGCCGACGAAATCGGCCACGAACCGGGAAGCCGGGCGAGTGTAGATGTCCTGCGGCGTGCCCACTTGCATGATGCGGCCATCGTTGAAGACTGCGAGGCGATCCGCCATCGACAGAGCTTCGCCCTGGTCATGCGTCACGAAGATGAAAGTGATCCCGAGCGATTTCTGCAGTGCCTTCAGCTCTTCCTGCATGTTCTCGCGCAGTTTCAGATCGAGCGCGCCAAGCGGTTCGTCCAGCAGCAGAACCTTGGGCCGGTTGATGAGCGCACGCGCGAGCGCAACACGCTGGCGTTGCCCTCCGGAAAGCTGCCCAGGCTTACGCGTGCCGTAGCCCGGCAGGCGGACGAGCGCCAGCGCGTCCTCCGCAGTCCGCATCCGCTCTGTCTTGGAGACACCTTTCACCTTCAGTCCGTAGGCCACATTGTCCAGGACATTCATATGCGGGAACAGTGCGTAGTCCTGGAACACGGTGTTGACGTTGCGCCGATACGGCGGAACGCCCTCGGCGCGTTCGCCGAAGATCGAAATCGCGCCCGCGGTTGGCTGTTCGAAACCGGCGATGAGGCGAAGGCAAGTGGTTTTGCCCGACCCGGATGGCCCGAGCATGGCGAAGAACTCACCGGGCTGCACTTCCAGGTCGACCGAGTCGACCGCTTTAACGCTGCCGAAATGGCGCGATACGTTCTCGAATGAAACGGCGGCGATCATGCTTTGCCCGCGTTGCTTGTATGATCCGGCGCTCGGCGTACGGCGCCCGTCGGTGGCCAGCACGCGCATGAGATCTCGTGGCCAGTCGCGGCAACCATGAGGGTTCGTCGCGCCTGGCCACCTTTGCCGCGGAATTGCACCGCGGCATCAGGCTTCAGCGCCCTCCGATGACGCCGATGTAGTCCGAGACCCAGCGGTAGTAGGGCACGCACTTGTCGCCCTGCGTCGCGCATTTCGTTGTTGGCGTCGTCCAGAAGCGAACCTTCGAGAAGTTGTCGAAGCCATTTGTCGCGCAACCCTCTTTGGTCTGCATTCCGCGTCCGTCCGTGCATGCCGCCGGAACCGCCGGATTGGCTCCGAACCAGGCCGAGAGGTCGCTCTGCAGGTTGGATGCGAGCGTATGCTCCATCCACATGTATGAGCAGTTCGGATTGCGTGAGTCGACGTGCATCATGGTCGTGTCGGCCCACCCGGTGACACCCTCGTCCGGGATCGACGATGCGATCGGTTGATTCTGGCTCTTGAGCAGGTTGACCTGGAATGGCCACGAGCCCGACGCGACAACGCCTTCGTTCTTGAAATCGTCGATTTGGATGAAGGCATCGTGCCAATAACGGCCGACCAGCTTGCGCTGCGCGCGCAAGAGTTCGAGCGAGGCCTTGTACTGCGCTTCGTTCAGCTCATAAGGGCTCTTGATGCCAAGATCGGGCTTGTGCGTCATGAGATAGAGCGCCGCGTCTGCAATGTGGATGGGGCCGTCATAGGCCTGTACGCGCCCCTTGTTCGGTTTGCCATCCGGCAGCGCCATCTCCTCGAATACCACCTTCCAGCTCTTCGGCGGGTCCTTGAAGATTTTGGTGTTGTACATCAGAACATTCGGCCCCCACATGTAGGGAACGCCGTAGTGGACGCCGTCGACCGTATGCCAAGGCGCCTTCTTGAGGCGATCGTCGATTGTTCCCCAGCTCTTGATGAGGCTGATATTGATCGGTTGCACCCGCTTGCCGGCAACGAGCCGCAATGAGGCGTCGCCAGATGCGGTCACGAGGTCGAAGCCGCCTTCATTCATCAACGCCACCATCTCGTCGGAGGTGTTGGCGGTCTTTACATTGACTTTGCAACCGGAAGCTTGTTCGAATTTTGTGACCCAATCGAACTTCTTGTCGGTCTCGCCGCGCTCGATATAGCCCGGCCAGGCGACGATGGTAAGTTGCCCTTCGGCTTTCCCGATTTCCTTGATTTGCGCCGCGGATGGATTCGCAAGCGCCAGCGTCAACGTAACGCCACTCAGCAATGCGAGTATCGACTTCATCAACACCTCCCAGGTCCAGGCGGCTGCATTTTCGAGGCAGCACGGTCCTCGCACAGAGCGTGTCGGCAAATGCAAGCTTTCGCAAATTCATTTATCAGAGGGCGGGTTTCGCTTTTTCCGATAACGTGCCGTCATGGCCGCTGCCGTGCGCTGCGCTGGCCCTGCGCTATGCCTATGAAGTCGCGCGCATTTTGCGTGAGACCTGACCCGCGCCGCCACGTCATGCCGATTTGAACTGCCGGCAGTGAGCCGGAGACGTCGCGCGACTCGATGCGATCGCCTTCCAGAGACCAGGGCCGGTAGACAAGGTCGGGCAGCAGTGCCAGTCCGGCGCCAGTGGCGACCAGGCTGCGCACCGCCTCGACGGATCGCGTGCGGAAAGCAATCTTGGGGCGGGTTCCGAATGCGGCGAGCAGTTTGCCCGTACTCTCCTCCACCTCATCGATCGTCAGCATGATAAGGGGCTCAGAGAGAATGTCTGCAAGCGCGATGCTGTCGGCGCTTGCAAGTGAATGTCCGAGTGGCAGCCACAAACGATAGGGCGAGACTTCGACGATCTCGGCGTCGATTGCGAGGCGGTCGCGCAGGTTCGACACCACCGTGACGGCAACATCCAGCTCGCCGCCGATCAAGAGGTGCTCGAGGTAGTCGCCGTTGTCTTCGATGGCGTGGACCTCAACCGACGGAAACGCACGGCGATAGCGCGCCAGAAGATCCGAGAGCACGTAGCCGGCGACGAGCGAGGTAACGCCGAGCTGAAGGCGGCCACCGCGGTTCGAAGCTTGCTCGGAGAAGCTCCTGCGTGCATCGGAGATATCCGTCAGTATGCGCGTCGCGTGGCGCAGGAGCTGATGGCCTTTGTGGGTAATAGACAGGCCGCGCGGGTGACGTTCAAACAGCTTGACGTTCAGATCGGCCTCCAGCTCCTTGATCGCCTCGGTGACGGACGATTGCGAGATCGACAGCGCTTGCGCGGCATGGGAAACCGTGCCGGCCTCGGCCACCGCGACAAAGAACTGGAGCTGTCTGATCGTGAACGCCATGACGGGACTAAGCACCAATTTTGCCGCGGATGAAAGCTCCAGCCGGCAAGCTGACGTTGGCCTGCCGGACATTCCCTCACGACCAACTGGCCCCGAGGCCGTGGAGAGCGCGATCAAGTCAGTTAAGGGTGTGCCGGACGGACAAGCCGGGACCTTCGTCTGCGCCGACAACTTCCGCGGACGCACCCTCGGTATCGCCGGCTTCAGCACTGACGCGGCGGCACGCGAGTGCCGGCAATAATCCGAGTTCAAATGAAGCCAACCGGGAACATTCGCTCGGGATGACGGGCGGGGCGAGCTCAGCCCCTAAAACCGAGGTGGGCGCCGAGAGCCAGCAAGCCGAGCAAGAAGCAACGGCGAAACGCCCATTCGCTCACCCGGCCACGCACCCATCCGCCCAGCACCATGCCGGCGAGTGCCGGGGCCAGCGCTAACGCCGAGGCGGTCACCATCGTCTGCTCGAAGGCGCCGCCTCTGAAGAGCGCAGCCGCCAGCGCGACGGTCGACACTGTGAACGATAACCCCAGTGCTTGAACGAACTCGTCTTTCGGCAAACCAAGTGCCGCAAGATAGGGTACAGCCGGGATCACGAACACACCGGTCATGCCGGTGATCAGGCCGGTTGCCGCGCCGACAACCGGTCCGAGCCACCGCTCGGCCGGGGGCACGACCGCGAAGCGCACCGACCACAGGTCGAGAACAGCATAGGCTACCAGCACGATGCCAAGTCCGACCGAAGCCTGTCGCGCATTCTCGCTTTGAAGGACATCGGCCCCGGCGAGCGTACCAGCTACGATGCCGAACATCATCGGCCAGAGGCGACGGACAAGATCTCCGATGCGCGGCCCTGCCGCGAGTTGCCAAACGTTGGTGATGAACGAAGGTATGATCAGAAGCGCGGCAGCGTGCGCCGGCGACATGATGACGGTGAGAAGCCCCATCGAGACCGTTGGCAGACCGAGTCCAATGACGCCCTTCGTGAATCCCGCAAGCAGGAAAATCAGTGTCGCGACAGTGATTGGAAATTGCTCGTATCCGTAAAGCATCGCCGCTTCACACCTGAACCGGGTAACCAAGGTCGACGTCGCACGCCGCTTGCCCACCTCTGAATCCGACGTCGATATCCGGCATTGTATATGTCTCCTGCCTTTGAACCTTGAGCAGGTTGCACCAGCGAGACAATGTGGAATTATGCAGGGGCTGCCTTCGGCTGAGGCGAAGCCTTCGAATTTTCAGGATCATCAATGCGCTTTGATCTGACCGATCTGCGTCTGTTCCTTCACATTGTTGAGGCTGGAAATATCACGCATGGCGCGGAGCGGGCTGGCTTGGCGCTTGCCTCAGCGAGCGCGCGCATCCGCGGTATGGAGACGTCGGCTGGCGTGGTCCTGCTTGACCGGAACCCACGCGGGGTTCGGCCGACTCCAGCGGGACAGGCCCTCGCGCACCACGCGCGCATCGTGCTTGGCCACCTGGAGCAGATGCGCGGTGATCTGAGGCAATACGCGCAGGGGCTTCGTGGCCATGTACGTCTGCTGTCGAATACGGCGGCGCTGACGTATCTGTCCGGAGCGCTCGGAACGTTTCTCTCCGCTCATCCCACCATCGATGTGGATCTCGAAGAGAAGCCAAGCCAGGATATCGTGGCCGCGGTCGCAGCAGGGCTCGCCGACATCGGTATTGCGGCCGATACGGTTGAGATGGGAGCTCTCGAGACGCTCCCATTTCGGACCGACCGCCTCGTCTTGATTTCCGCGAAGGGGCACCCTCTGGCTGGCCGAGGAGAGGTGGCGCTGCGTGATGTATTGGATGAGCCTTTCGTGGGGCTCGGCCATGGGAGTGCCCTCCAGGCACACTTGGCAGGCCACGCTGCGCGCGAGGGCCGGGCGTTCAAACTTCGTGTTCGTCTGAACAGCCTCGAGGCGATCTGCGAAATGGTCAGTCAAGGCGTGGGGGTGGCGGTCGTGCCTGATGCTGCCTTTCAGAAGCACCACGGACGACCGGCGCTCTCGTCCGTCCGCCTCACAGACGCATGGGCGTTGCGACATCTCAATATTTGCGCGCGCAGTTTGTCGGACTTGCCCGCGCATGCGCAGCAACTCGTTCAGCACCTGGGCTCTCTTGCTGCGCAACCTGAGCAATGAGCTTGTTGATCGTTCGGCGGCGCGTGCAAAGCGACGAGGCGCCGATCTGGCTGCAGTTGGCAGGGAGCCTCGGTCTCACGCCTGAGTGAACGAAGCCCGCTGGATTCTGGTTTTGGCGTACGGTAGGTGTTGGTCCGCCCGGTCCAACGGTCAATTCTTCCCAGTCAGAATCTGCGCCAGGATATGTCGACCAAAGACGCTCATGTCACACGTCGTTCGCTGCTGAGGCTCGCGGGCGTCTCGACCATGACCGCAGCGCTGGCGGGCGCAGTCCGAGCGGAGGGCGGCTTGGTCACCCCGACATCGACGGCGGCTGCGCCGTTTGCCACCACGACACCGATCAGCGTCGGAGAGGCCGCATTGCGCGTTCGCGATCTCGACGCGATGATCGCCTACTATCGCGACGCGATCGGGCTCAGGGTCATCGCGCGGGACGCCAGCGGTGCGCGCATGGGATCTGGCGGGGCCGTGCTTCTGCACCTCGTCGCGGCGCCCAAGGCATCCATCGAGCCGCGGACGCATGCCGGACTTTTTCACATCGCGTTCCTGATGCCGTCTCGCGCAGAACTGGCCCGCTGGCTGGTCCATGCAGCGATAACCCGCATCCCGTTGACCGGATTTTCCGACCACGGCGTGAGCGAAGCGATCTACCTGGACGATCCCGAAGGAAACGGCCTCGAGATCTACAGCGACCGGCCACGCGAGCAGTGGCAATGGAAAGACGGACTGGTGACCATGGGCACCCGCCAGCTCGATGTCGATTCGATCCTGGCGCTCGCCGATACCTCGCGGGACACCTTTGAACGCGCACCGGCGGGCCTGGTCATCGGCCACATCCACTTGCGTGTCGGCGACATCGCAACGGGCCGCCGCTTCTATCAACAAGCGCTTGGTCTTGATTCCACGCGCGGTGATCGCCAGGACGCCGCCTTCGTGGCCTCGGGCGGCTATCATCATCACATCGCGATAAACGTCTGGAACAGCCGCGGCGCCGGTCCGCGCGACAAGGCGAGTACCGGGCTCGATTGGTTCTCAATGAGGGTTAGGGACGCCGGCATCCTTTCGGGCCAGTTGCAGCGTCTGCGGCAGGAGCACGGCTCGGTATCGGAGATCGCGAACGGCCTCGAGGCCACCGATCCATGGGGCACGACGGTCAGGTTGTTGACGGCCTGATTTGCCCCTTAATGGCGATTCTTGAGCGGTCGGGTGCTGCGTTATCCGGCCTGAAATCGATTTGTTTTTCATGAGCTTGGCTGTATTCTCCAGCCTGGCAGGGTTCTAGAGAAAACACATGCGTTGGCTCATCGGCATCATCATGATTGCGGTGCTCGTCGCGGCTGGTTACGGCTGGCGGTATGTCGAGCCGTATTTCGAGCTGCAGCGGACCGTAGCTGCGCCTTCGCCGGCGCCGGTCAACGAGATCGCGGTCGGGGCCGCGCGGGTGAAGATCGGCGCCATTAGGCGGCAGATCGAGGCCGTCGGATCGCTTCGCTCGGATGAATCGGTGATGATCCGCCCGGAGATTTCCGGCCGCGTCGCCGAGATCCTGTTCAAGGAAGGAACCAAGGTCTCGCGCGACGAGCCGCTGGTGCGGCTCGATGCGTCGGTCGCGAAAGCGCAGCTCGCCCAGCAAAAGGCGAACGTGACGCTCAGCCGCGCCAATCAGGAGCGCGCAGCCGACCTGATGCGCAAGGGCGCAGGATCGGAGCGCGCGCACGACGAGGCGCTGGCGCGGATGCGTGCGGACGAGGCGACGCTGGCGTTGGCACAGGCCACGCTGGACAAATCGACGCTGCTGGCGCCGTTCGACGGTGTGCTCGGACTGCGCCGGATCAGCGTCGGCGATTACGTCAATCCCGGCCAGGACATCGTCAACATCGAGAACCTCGAGGCGATGAAGGTCGACTTCCGGATTCCCGAGGTCTTCGCGCTGCAATTGAAGGTCGGCCAGACCATCCGCGTGTCCTTCGACGCCATCCCCGGCAGGACGTTCGAGGGTGCCGTGTATGCCATCGATCCGGCGCTCGATACCAACGGACGCGCCGTCATCCTGCGCGCGCGGATGGCGAACACCGACAGCGTCCTGCGCTCGGGCATGTTCGCGCGCGTTGCGCTGCTGCTGGACGACATGGCGCAGAGGATTCTCGTTCCCGAGGCGGCACTCATGCCCGTCGGCCAGGAGCACTTCGTGTTCCAGGTCGCCGAGGGCGGGCGAGCGATCCTGACCAAGGTCAGGATAGGCCAGCGCCGCGCCGGCGAAGTCGAAATCGAAGACGGTCTGGCGAAGGATGCGATTATCGTCACCGAGGGGGTTCTCAAGCTGCGGGACGGCTCGGCTATTCGCGCCCGCATGGCGAATTGACCGATGACCCTGTCAGATCTCTGCATTCGCCGCCCGGTCTTTGCCACTGTGCTGAGCCTTGTCGTCGTGCTGGTGGGGCTCGTCGCTTTCAGCCGATTGTCGGTTCGCGAATATCCAAGCATCGATCCGCCGGTCGTTCTGGTGCAGACCGACTATCGCGGCGCAAGCGCGGAAGTGATCGAGAGCACCGTCACGCGCGTGCTGGAGGAATCGATCGCCGGCATTGAAGGCATCGACTTCCTCAGATCGACGACCAGGCAGGAGCGCAGCCAGATCTCCGTTCGCTTCAAGCTCGGACGCGATGTGGAGGCCGCCGCCAACGATGTCCGCGACCGGGTGAGCCGCGTGCGGCGCCGCCTGCCGACCGAGATCGACGAACCGCAGATCATGAAGGTCGAGGCCGACGCGCAGCCGGTTCTCTATATCGCCTTCTCCTCGGACCGCCATACGCCGCTCGAGATCACCGACATCGCCGACCGCTTCGTCAAGGACCGCGTCCAGGCGGTAACCGGCGTCGCCGAGGCGCGCATTTTTGGCGAGCGCCGCTATGCCATGCGCATCTGGCTCGATGCCGCAAGGTTGGCCGCCTACGGCCTGACGCCGCAGGATGTGGAGAACGCGCTGCGCACGCAGAACGTGGAGGTACCCGCCGGGCGGATCGAGGGCAGGGATACCGAGTTCACCGTGCTGGCCGAGACGGACCTGCGGCTGCCGGACCAGTTCGGCGCCATCATCGTCAAGCAGGCGGCTGGCTTCCCGGTGCGGGTGCGGGACGTGGCGCGGGTGGAGCGCGGGCCGCTGGAAGAGCGGGTGTCGGTGCGCTTCAACGGCCGGCCGGCGGTGTCGATCGGCGTCGTCAAGCAGGCGGTCGCCAATCCGCTGGATATCTCGAAGGGTGTGCGCGAAGAACTGCCGTCCATCATCGATACCCTTCCCGAGGGGATGCGGGCCGAGGTGGCGCACGACACTTCGATATTCATCCAGGCGTCGATCGACTCGGTGTACCGCACCATCGGCGAGGCCATCCTGCTCGTCATCCTGGTGGTGTTCTTCTTCCTGCGCAGCTTCCGGGCGACGCTCATTCCCGTGGTCACGATACCGGCATCGCTGCTCGGCGCCTTCGCGATCATGTATGCGCTCGGCTTCACGGTGAACACGTTGACGCTGCTGGCGATGGTGCTGGCGATCGGACTCGTGGTCGACGACGCCATCGTCGTGCTTGAGAATATCTATCGCCACATCGAGGAGGGCATGGCGCCGATGGAGGCGGCCTTCAAGGGCAGCAAGGAAATCGGCTTCGCCGTCATCGCCATGACGCTGACGCTTGCGGCCGTCTATGCGCCGATCGGCCTGATGTCGGGCACCACCGGGCGGCTGTTCACCGAGTTCGCCTGGGCCCTTGCCGGCGCGGTGATCGTCTCAGGCTTCGTCGCGCTGACACTCAGTCCGATGATGTGTTCGCGCATGCTGAAGCGCGATACCCAGCATGGCTTTCTCTTCAATCTGGTCGAGCGGCTGCTGGTCGGGATGACCAGCAGCTATCGATCCGCGCTGCGCTACACGCTCAACTACCGCTTCCTTGTGCTGCTGGTCGGCGCGCTGTTCGCGGGTGCGAGCTATTTCGTATTCAACACCCTCAAGCCGGAACTGTCGCCGGTGGAGGACCGGGGAACGATCATCAGCTTCTTCATCGGCCCGGAGGGAGCGACGACAGGCTACATGAACGAGTATGCCGGCCGCATCGACGGGATCGTGTCGAAGATACCGGAGGTGCAGGCACGCTTCGTGGTGTCCGGCAATCCGATCGTCTCGCAGGGCATCGCCTTCACAAAGCTGACCCCGTGGGGCGAACGCGAGCGCAAGCAGCAGCCGATCGTCACCGAACTCGGCCAGGAGCTGAAGAAGTTGCCCGGTGTTCTGGCCTACGCCAACAACCCGCCCTCGCTTGGGCAGAACGCCAGCTCCCGTCCGGTCTGGATCACGGTCCAGTCCCAGGTGGAGTATTCGGAACTCAGCACGCTGGTGGAACGCATCTTGGCGGAAGCGGAAAAGCGCCCCGAACTTGCCAATGTGGAAACACGGCTGAAACTGAACAAGCCCGAGCTGAAGGTTAGTGTCGATCGCGAGCGCGCCGCCAATGTCGGCGCGGAGGTGGCCACCATCGGCCGGACGCTGGAAACGATGCTTGGCGGACGCCAGGTCACCCGCTTCAAGCAGAACGGCAAGCAGTACGACGTGATCGTGCAGGTCGCCGACGTGGAGCGGACCAATCCCGACGATCTCGCGAAGATCTATGTCCGCAATGCCGCCGGACAGATGATCCAGCTCTCCAATCTCGTCGAGCTGCGGGAATCGGTGGCGCCGCGCGAGTTGAGCCGCATGAACCAGACGCGCACGGCCGACATCACCGCGAACATTGCGCCGGGCTTCTCGCAAGGTGAGGCACTGGCGGCACTGGAATCCGTCGCCCGCCAGCTGGTGCCGAGCACGGCGCGGATCGACTACATCGGGCAGTCGCGCGAATTCAAGCAGGCGTCCGGCGACATCTACTTCACCTTCGTGCTGGCCCTGCTGTTCATCTATCTGGTGCTGGCCGCGCAGTTCGAAAGCTTCATCGATCCCCTGATCATCATGCTCACGGTGCCGCTGTCGATGACCGGCGCGCTGCTGGCGCTGAAGCTCGGCGGCGGGACCATGAACATCTATAGTCAGGTCGGCCTTGTGACGCTGGTCGGACTGATTACCAAGAATGGCATTCTCATCGTCGAGTTCGCCAACCAGTTGCAGGAGGAGGGCCGGTCGCCGCTAGAGGCGGTCATCGAGGCCTCGGCGCTGCGGCTGCGGCCGATCCTCATGACGACGGCGGCAATGGTGCTGGGCGCTGTTCCGCTCGCCGTGGCCGTGGGCGCGGGCGCGGAGAGCCGCAACCAGATCGGGCTCGTGATCGTCGGCGGACTGGTGCTCGGGACGCTGCTGACCCTGTTCGTGGTGCCGACCGTCTATACGCTGCTGGCGCGCCGCCGGCCGGCGAAATCTTCCGCAGAGATTGCAACGCATCCCCAGCCCGCCGAGTAAGGCATTTCCGCTGTAGACGACTTGCGCCTGTCAAAACCTGTCCACGCGATACGGCGCTGGATCCACCACCGGCGTCTCGCCCGTGACCATCTCTGCGATCAGCCGGCCGGTCATCGGCCCGAGCGTCAGGCCGTGGTGCGCGTGGCCGAAGGAGAACCAGAGGTTCTTGTGCTTCGGAGCCGGGCCGATGATCGGCATCATGTCCGGCGTGCACGGCCGCGCGCCCATCCAGGCTTCGGTGTCGAGACGCTCGGCGAGCGGGAAAAGATCGCGCGCGATCGGTTCGGCGCGGCCGAGCTGCACCGGCGTGCGTCGTGCGTCGCGGAGCGCAAACTCGGCACCGGTGGTCAGGCGAATACCGCGTTCCATCGGCGCGATGAGGTAGCCGCGCTCGAAGTCCAGAATCGGGTGATTGAGTTTCGCTTCGCCCGCGGGGCGATAGTGCATGTGGTAGCCGCGTTTGACCGCCAGCGGAAGGTCGTAGCCGAGGCCGCGTGTCACGACGTCGGACCAGGGACCGAGGGCGACGACGGCTGCCCGTGTTTGCACCAGCCCTTCGACCGTGCGCACCGACCAGCCTGCACCGTCGGCCTGAAGGCTGCGCGCGTCCGCCTGTGCGAAGCGGCCGCCGAGCCTTTCGAACAGCGCTGCGTAGGCCGCGACAAGGCGGTGCGGACTGCTGGTCGAGATCGGCTGCGTCCAGTGCAGCCCTCCAGCGAGGCCCGGCGCCAGGAACGGCTCCTCGCGTTCAAGCTCGCGGCCGTCGAGTGTACGATGCGTGACGCCGAATTCCCGCTTCAGACGCTCCGCATCAGCGAAGTTTTCGTCGCGCGCCTTCGTCGTGCGGAAGATCTTGATCCAGCCGTTGCGGCGAACGAGCTGGCCTGCATCAGCCTCGGCAATCAGAGCCTCATGCTCGTCCACGCAGCGCTCGATCAGATTCGCATAGAGCCGCGCGATCGCGTCGTGCCGGGTGACGCCCGAATTCCGCCAGTACTTCCACAGGAACGGCGTGATGACCGGCAGCGCCGACGCATGGTAATGCAGATCGATCGCGCGATTGATCCCGTACCGGACCAGCACGCCGAAATCCTGCGGAAAGCCGTAAGGGTAAATAGCTTCCCGCTGGATCAGGCCGGCGTTGCCGAACGATGTTTCGAATCCCGGTTCGCGGCGATCGACCAGCAGGACCGAGCGGCCCTTCTTCTGCAAGTGGACCGCGACGCTGACACCGACGATGCCGGCCCCGAGAACGACAACGTCATAGTTCATAGATCTAGCCTTCGTGGAAATGGTTGTTGTCGAACTCTGACATAGCTTTTCTTCGCCGCCACGTCTCGAATTTATGCGGACATCGCTCAGAAACTAGTCTGCGGCGGCTGATCGCAGCGGCAGCGAATGGGTATATTTGACCTGCTCGAGCGCAAAACTCGATTCGATCGAGTCGATGCCGTTCAGGCGCGTCAGCTTGGTCTTGAGGAAAACCTCATAGGCGGCGAGATCGGCGACGACGACACGCAGCAGATAGTCACGCTGCCCGGTCATCAGGTAGCATTCGAGAACCTCCTGCCACGGCGCGATCGCCTTTGCGAACTTCTGCAAGGACTCCTCGCGCTGGCTTTCCAGCTTGATGGAAATGAACACGCTGACGGGAAGACCAACCGAGCGCTGATTGATCACTGCGGCATAGCGCTCGATCACGCCGCGATCCTCAAGCTGCCGTACGCGCCGGTGGCAGGGTGACGGCGACAGGCCGACCTTCTGCGAAAGCTCGGCGAGGGTGAGCCGGCCGTCCTGCTGCAGCGCCGACAGGATTCGCCGGTCGATCTCGTCAAGCCGAAGTTGGGAAATTCTTGTTGTTTTCTTCATTGGATTGGCGAAATCGTCCAACAGATAAGGCCTCGTTGGCGTAGAATGGCATAAGTCGGCATCGCGGAAAAGCTAGTCTCGGGTTCTAACAAGTCCTGGATACTCCGGCCATGTCCTCATCATCCGCCTCGCGACTGGACATCCTCGCCGAACTGGAGCGCAAGGCGCTCTGGCTCTCGACCTGGATGATCCATCATGCCAACCACATCCGCTCGTCGGATGACGGCATCAAGGTCGGCGGCCATCAGGCGTCGTCGGCATCGCTCTCGACCATCCTGACGGCGCTGTATTTTTCAGAGCTGCGTCCGGAAGACCGCGTGGCCGTCAAGCCGCATGCATCGCCGATCTTCCACGCGATCAATTACCTGATGGGCCGGCAGACCCGCGAAAACCTCGAGAACTTCCGCGGTTACAAGGGCGCGCAGAGCTATCCCTCGCGTACCAAGGATGCCGACGATGTCGACTTCTCGACCGGTTCGGTGGGCCTCGGTGTCGCGCAGACGCTGTTTGCGAGCCTCGTGCAGGACTATGTCAAGGCGCACGGCTGGGCGAAAGATCGCCCCGAAGGCAAGATGGTCGCGCTCGTCGGCGATGCCGAGATGGACGAAGGCAATATCTTCGAAGCCGTGCTTGAAGGCTGGAAACATGGCGTCCGCAACACCTGGTGGGTCGTCGACTACAACCGCCAGAGCCTCGATGCGGTGATCCGCGAGGGCCTGTGGGAGCGGTTCGAGGCGATGTTCCGCGCGTTTGGCTGGGACGTCGTCATCCTCAAGCACGGTGTCCTGCAGCAGCAGGCGTTCGGCGAACCCGGCGGTGAACGGTTGCGCGACTGGATCGACCGCTGTCCGAACCAGCTTTACTCGGCCTTGACCTATCAGGGCGGTGCGGCATGGCGGAAGCGCCTGCTCGACGATCTCGGCGATCAGGGACCATTGACAGCGCTGATCGAGCGTCGCAGCGACAGCGAACTCTCCGACCTCATGACCAATCTGGGCGGCCACGATCTGCCCGGCCTGGTCGACGCCTTCGAGAACGCGCGGACGCACGACCGTTGCGTCTGCTTCATCGCCTACACCATCAAGGGCAAGGGCTTGCCGCTGCAGGGGCACAAGGACAACCACGCCGGCCTGCTGACGCCGGCGCAGCTCGACAGCTATCGCGCGTCCATCAGCGTGCGGCCGGGGCATGAGTGGGACAAGTTCGAAGGCCTCAAGACGTCTGCCGATACGCTCCAGCAATTCCTGGACCGCGTGGCGTTCTTTGCCCAGGGCCGTCGCCGGTACACAGCGGAGCGCGTCGCAGTGCCAGCCACGCTGCCCGCGCCGAAGCAGGCGTCGCTGTCGACGCAGGCGGGCTTCGGCCTCATTCTCAACGAACTGGCGCGTGGTGACGATGCGCTGGCCGCGCGCATCGTCACCACGGCGCCTGATGTGACGGTGTCGACCAACCTCGGCGCGTGGGTCAACCGCCGCCAGCTTTACGCACGCCAGTCGATGGCCGACGTGTTCAAGCGCGAGCGCATTCCCTCGACCTTCTCCTGGGAGTTCACACCGCAAGGCCAGCATATCGAGCTTGGCATTGCCGAGAACAACCTGTTCATCGTGCTTTCGGCGCTCGGCCTGTCGCATTCGCTGTTCGGTGAGCGCCTGCTGCCGATCGGCACGCTGTACGATCCGTTCATCGCTCGCGGCCTCGATGCGCTCAACTATGCCTGCTATCAGGACGCGCGGTTTCTCTTGGTCGCGACACCTTCAGGCGTCACGCTGGCGCCGGAAGGCGGCGCCCATCAATCGATCTCGTCGCCGCTGATCGGCCTCGCGCAGGACGGGCTTTGCGCCTTCGAGCCGGCGTTCGTCGATGAACTTGCGGTCATGATGCGGTTTGCATTCGACTATATGCAGCGGGGCGGCGAGGGGGCCGACAAGGAGCTTCCGAACGAGAAGAGCTGGCTGCGCGACGAGACTGGCGGCTCGGTCTATCTCCGCCTCACGACAAGACCGCTCGACCAGCCGCAGCGCGAGATGACCGGTGAGCTCTCCGAGGACATCATCAATGGCGCCTACTGGATGCGCCCGCCCGGTCCCAACGCCGAGATTGTCGTTGCCTACACCGGGGCCATCGCGCCGGAGGCGATCGAGGCGGTGGGATTGATGGCCGAGGACCGCCGTGACGTCGGACTGCTCGCGGTCACCTCAGCCGACCGCCTCAACGCCGGCTGGACCGCCGCTCAGCGCGCCCGCGAGCGCGGCAGCCCGCATGCGCAGTCGCATATCGAGCGGCTGATGCGCGCGCTGCCGCCGCATTGCGCGCTGGTCACGGTCTGCGACGCGCACCCGGCGACGCTCGGCTGGCTCGGCGCGGTGAACGGCCATCGTACGCGCTCGCTCGGCGTCGAGCATTTCGGCCAGACCGGCACGATCCAGGACCTCTATCGTCACCACGGCATCGACACGCAAAGCATCGTCGCCGCCGCGCAGGCGATGGCGCCGGGGCGGCCGATCCGGCACCTCAGGCTGGTCGCGGAATAACTTCAACCGGTTGCATCAAACGCAGTGGCTCGGGGCATGATTCCGAAAAGTGCCGGCGGTCTTTTGGTATGATGATCATAATACTTGACAGGCGGTGAATTAGAATTAGATGCTGCGTGCGGTTGGGCTGGCCTGGTTCCCTTTCGGCAAGGAGATCTCCCATGAGCGCACGCGATATCGTCCTCTGCAGCCCGGTCCGCACGGCAATCGGTACCTTCAACGGCTCGCTCAAGGCGACGCCGGCCACTGACCTCGGCGCAGTTGTCGTGCGCGAGACCCTCAAGCGCGCGAAGCTCGATGCGGCCGCAGTCGGCAGCGTCGTCATGGGCAACGTCATTCAGGCCGGCAACAGAATGAACCCGGCGCGTCAGGCCGCGATTGGTGGCGGCGTGCCGGTGGCGGTTCCGGCCATGACGGTCAATCGTGTCTGCGGCTCCGGCGCCCAGGCCATCGTCACCGCCGCGCAGCAGATCATGACCGGCGAGGTCGACGCGGCGATCGCCGGCGGCATGGAGAACATGGACCGCGCGCCGTACCTGATGGACGGTGGCCGATGGGGCTATCGCATGGGCCCGGCGCAAATCCACGACAGCATGCTTCGCGACGGTCTCGACGATGCCTTCTCGGGCAAGCACTCGGGCTGGCACACGGAAGACCTCGTCACGCAGACGCAGCTCAGCCGCGACGCTCAGGACCGCTTTGCCGCTCGCTCGCAACAGCGTTTCACGGCCGCGCAGAAGGCGGGAAAATTCGCGGATGAAATCGTCGCGGTCGAGGTTCGCGGCAAGAAGGGCGTCGAAGCGTTCGCCGTGGACGAAGCGCCGCGGGCCGACACGACGTTCGAGATCCTGGCAAAGCTTCGCCCGGCGTTTCGCGAGGAGGGGACCATCACCGCCGGCAATGCGCCGGGGCTGAACAGCGGTGCCGCGGCGATGATCGTCGCCAACCGCGGCTTTGCGGAAGCACGGTCCATCGCGCCGATGGCCCGCCTCGTCTCCTACGGCGTTGCCGCCGTCGAGCCCGGGATGTTCGGCCTCGGCCCGGTGCCGGCGATCCGAAAAGCGCTGGAACGCGCAGACTGGAAACTCGGCGACTTGCAGCGCATCGAGATCAACGAGGCCTTTGCGGCAGTGCCGCTCGCAGTGGCGCAGGAGCTCGGCATTCCTGAGGACATCGTCAATGTCGAAGGCGGCGCGATCGCCCACGGCCATCCGATCGGCGCAACCGGCGCCGTGCTGACGACGCGTCTCATGCACTCGATGCGGCGCGACGGCCTCAAGCGCGGTATCGTCACGCTTTGCATTGGCGGCGGCCAGGGCATCGCGCTCGCGATCGAGACGATCTAGAGCGCGATGAGTTTAGTTTGGGAAGCGCCAGCCGTTACTCACGGCTGGCGCTAACCGTTAGTTGAGAGTCCTTAACGCGAGTTAAGTTGTCTTTCTTCGTCCGGCGCCTAAGTCTCCTGAACAACAAAAAATAAGGGAGAAGCGCCATGAAAACCGCATCGCTAGCCCTTGCTATCGTGATCGTCGCCGCCGGCCCCGCGTTGGCCAGGCAACATACGGACGTCACGCCATCCAGTCCCCACCACGCTTAATCGACGGATTCGCACGCTTCGGTGTTGAAGCAAGATCCGTTCGGCGTGTACGTCGGCAAACAGGAGATCGGGCGAGACCCCCGATCCCAGCATCCGTGAAGAGCTGAAGAACGAGTACTTCTGGGGAGGTTGACGTAGACCGGAGAATCTCAGCCGTCATGTCCGCGCATGCGGGCATCCAGTACTCCACAGCGTCGGCGGCGAGATTGCTGGCGCTCTGGAATACTGGATCCCCGCGTTCCATAGGCGAGCGAAGCGACGCCGTTCTTCGAACGGCTATGGGGATGACGCTGAAATTGGGGATGCGACTTTGCCAACCGCGTTGGCGCTGACGCTACATGCCGGCATGCACGATCGATTTTGCGATCATGCAGTGTATGCCTTTCGATCCGTTCACCGTCTGCGTGACACGCAGGTCGGCTGCGAGGCTGCAGAGCGTGTAGGCGTCTTCGCGCGACAGGTTCCGCTTTTCGCCGAGCAGCACGATCATGTCGCGCAATGCCTTGACGACGCATTGGTCGAGGTCGGGATCCATCCCCATCGTGATGTAGTGCGTCGCCGTCTCCGCGCGCGGGTATGTGAAGCGCAGATCCTTGCGTAGTCGCAGGATGAACTTGCCCTGCAGCGCGGTCTCGATCGCGGTGATGCAGACCTCGCCGTCGCCCTGCGCGCCGTGTCCGTCGCCGCAGGAAAACAGCGCTCCGGCAGCGAACACCGGCAGGTAGAGTTTTGCGCCCGGCCTGAGCTCTTTGTTGTCGAGATTGCCGCCCATCGCGCGCGGCACGATCGTGCTGATGCGCCCCCATGCCGGCGGCGGCGCGGTGCCCATGACGCCGAAGAACGGCGCCAGCGGCAGATCGAGCCCCCAGGGAAGCTGTCCGACCATCCGTTCCTTGTCGAGCGGGATGTTGAGCAATCGCGCTTCTTGGAAGTCGTCGGGGAGTGTGCCCGCCAGCGGGCGAATGACGTTCCAGCCCCAGTCCTGCCGCAGGCTGATGTCGAGAATTTCAACTTCGAGGACGTCGCCCGGCTCGGCGCCTTCGATGGCGACGGGTCCGGTCAGGATGTGACCGGGCAGCATGCGCTCGCTCCGCGCATGGACATCCTTCAGCTCCGGTGGGATGTGAAACTGCGCAGCGCTCGGCAGCGAGTCCGGCCCGCCGCTGAGCGTGTCGATCGTGACCTCGTCGCCGCTGGCAACGGTCAGAACAGGCTTCAGCTTCGCGTCGAAGAAGCCCCAATGGCAGGTTTCCGGACTGGCATGCAGGTGATGACGCTTCATCAGGCGGCCTTGATCATGCAGCTTTGGCCACAGCGAACGATGGCCGCCGGACATGCAGGTTGGTCGCGGCCTCGAAGGCTGCGCCGATGCCGAGCACCGTCGGTTCATCGAACGCGCGGCCGACGATCTGCATCGACAGCGGCAGGCCGCTGGCTGAGAAGCCCGTCGGTATCGACATGGCGGGATTGCCGGTCACGTCGAAGGGCATGGTCTGGATCGGGAAGTTGGGCGGGCCGTTGGGGTCAAGGTCGCTGAACGATGCGGCCGGCGCGAGCGTAGATGCCGTGATCAACGCATCGCAGTGCTTCAGCTTCGCATTGACCGCCTGCGCCAGTTCGCGGCGCAGGCGCATTGCCTGCGTCAGGTCCACCGCCGTGATCATCGCGCCCATGGTCATCCGGAGATAGGTGTACATACCGAAGTCGAGCGGTCGAGTTTGATGATCCTTCTCGTGAATCGCGTAGGCTTCCGAGAGCAGGATGACCCGTCCGCATGCATTGTAGAGATCGTAATCCGGCAGTTCGATCTCTTCGATCGTGGCGCCGAGTTTCGCAAGCGTCTGCGCAGCGTCATCGATGGCGCGAAGCGTTTCTGCCGACACGCCCTCGGCTTCGACGAACCAATGACGCGGCAGACCGAGGCGCAATCCCTGAACGCCTTGGCCGAGTTTGCCGCGGAAATCGGGAACAGGCACATCTGCGCTGCCGGGATCGAGCGGATCGAATCCGGCGATCACCTCCATGGCGATGGCGCTGTCCTCGACCGTCCAAGACAGCGGCCCGCAGTGATCGAGTGTGTAGGAGAGGGGAAAGACACCCCGCCGCGAGACGAGGCCATAGGTCGGCTTCAACCCGATCGTCCCGCAATATCCCGCAGGGCCGCGGATCGAACCACCGGTGTCGGACCCCATCGCCATCCGCACCAGGCCGGCAGCGACCGCCGCGCCCGATCCGGACGATGAGCCGCCGGGAATGTGATCCGGATTCCATGGATTGCGTGCGGGAGGGAAAGGCAGGTCGAAGGACGGACCGCCGAATGCAAATTCGTGGGTCGCGAGCTTGCCGAGCATCACCGCGCCCTGCGCCTTGAATTTCGCGGCGACGACCGAATCTTCTTTCGGAACGTTATCGAGCAGCAGCTTCGAATGGCAGGTCGTGCGGATGCCGGCGGTGCCGTAGATGTCCTTCAGCGCATGCGGGATGCCCTGCATAGGGCCTTTGTCGATGCCCTTGGCGAAGTCGGCATCCGCGGCCGCGGCCTCAGTCAGCGCGCTCTCGCGCATGAGGGTGACGAAGCTCGAGATCTGCGGATCGATCGTCTTGATGCGCTCGAGCGCGTGCTCGGTCAACGCCATCGAGGTGATCGTGCCCTTGCGGAGCAGGGCGCCTGCTTCGGCGATCGAGTGGTCGTGCAAGGCCTTCGTCATCTCACACGCTCCTCGTCACACTGAGAATCGAATAGATGCCCGCTGGCTCATTCGCCGCCGTGCGCGGCTGGCGCATCAGCGCCGTCATTTTCTTCAGATCCTTGAAGCCTTTGAGGAGCGCCGGCCGTCGGCTTTCGGGAATGGTGAGGCCGGCACGCTTGGCGAGCACGTCGAATTCGGTGGCGAGGGCTTGATCGTCGGCTGCGTCGTCAGGCATCGGTCAGGTCGCTCCTGATCTCGTTGATAAGATGCCGATTGTAACCAAATCGCGGGGCCGAACAACAACGCCTGCTCACAATTTGTGAGCAGACGGCGCAAAATCGCTGCTTTCGGTCTCGTTTGCGGTCTAGCGCCGGCCGACACACAGCTCGGCGAGATCGCGGTCGGCGCCGGCGAGAAAGGCCATTGGCCCGAGGTTCGGCCCGGCGCCCTTGTATCCCTTCAATGCGACGGCTTCGGACGCATCGAGCAGGTCGAGATAGCGATCGATCCGCGCTGAAGGATGCTGCTCGATAAACTGCTGCACAGCCTCCTCGGCGGCCTCCGTCGGATTTGCGCGCACGGCCTCGGTCGGCTTGTCCTTGAAATGGGGCTCGCCTCTGCCGATCGGCGAAATGGCATCGAGTTTGATGCGGGCGATCAGCACATAGCGGTCGAACTGTTCGAGGATATTGTCGACGGCGGTGACGAGTCGCGCGGGGCGATGCAGAGCAATCAGCTTCGCTACATCGGCGTCGCGTCTCAAGTCTTCGATCTCTGCCATCACGCCGATGCCTGCGCTTGCGGACAATGCGGCTTCGTAGGCCGCTTGATCGAAGTTGTCGTCCAGGATCTTCTTCATCTGCATGCCATAGCGTTGCAGCAGCGCACGGCCACCTGCAATCACCGCCGCGTCGTCCAGCCCCTTCGCCTGCAGGCAGGATGCATCGCCATGCTTGCGCACGGACGCCGCGAACGTCTTCAGCACTGCCTGAGCGTAGGGCGTGTCGAGGCCCTCGCGGAGCAGGGCGTCCGCAGGTTCGGCCGATATGCCGATCGGTCCCTGCGCGCGTGCCGGCATCGCGGCGGCAACAACAAGCGTGAGAGTGAGCAGCGCCTTGATGAGCATGCCGAGCCTGATCGTGACGGACGGATGACGATATCGTTGCGGATTTGTCGCGAATTCTCGTCGTCAGGTTCAACGCACAAGCGCATGCCGTCGCCCGCGCGAGCTGAGTCACACGATTGATACATACTTGTCTAAATCTCCGGACATGGAATCAATTCAGAGATTGACAGGTCGACAGTCATGCGAATTCTGATTGCGACTGACGCCTGGCGTCCGCAAGTCAACGGCGTGGTTCGGACGCTGACGTCGCTAGCCCGGGCCGTCACGTCGCTCGGAGCAGACATCCGGTTTCTCACACCTGACGGGTTTCCGTCGGTCGGCGTTCCGACCTATCCGGGGCTGCGTATGGCGCTGCCGAGCCGGCGCGAGATCGCAAGGCGGATCGAGGCGGCCGCGCCCGACGCCATCCACATCGCGACCGAAGGTCCGATCGGCTGGGCAGCGCGCGCTTACTGCATGCGTCGCGGGCTTGCTTTCACGACATCCTATACGACGCGCTTTCCCGAATACGTGTCGGTCCGCTCGCCCATTCCGGTCTCCTGGGGCTATGCGGTGCTCAGACGCTTCCATGCCGCGGCGGCGGCAACGATGGTCGCGACACCGTCGCTCAGGAAAGAGCTGTCCGAGCGCGGTTTCACCAACATCTGCAGTTGGGGCCGCGGCGTCGATACCGAGCTCTTCAAGCCTGACCATCCCGCCACGCTCGGCTTGCCAAGGCCCATCTTCATGAGCGTCGGCCGTGTCGCGGTCGAGAAGAACATCGAGGCCTTCCTCTCGCTCGATCTGCCCGGATCCAAGGTCGTCATCGGCGACGGACCGGCGAAGGCAAAGCTCGAGCGCCAGTATCCGAACGCCGTATTCCTTGGCGAGAAGACCGGTGACGATCTGTCGTCGCATGTTGCGGCGGCGGACGTGTTCGTGTTTCCGAGCCTGACCGACACCTTCGGTGTCGTTCAGCTCGAGGCGCTCGCCTGCGGTACGCCGGTCGCGGCGTTCCCCGTGACAGGTCCGCTGGACGTGATTGCCGATCATCCGATCGGCGCGCTGGACAACGACCTGCGCAACGCCTGTCTGCGTGCGCTCGATGTCTCTCGCGAAACCTGCCGGGACTTCGCGCTCGCGCATTCCTGGGAGAACAGTGCAAGACAGTTCTTGGGTAACGTGAGGGCGTTGCGTCCGGGAATTACGGCCAACTCAACACACACAGGCAATCGAACCCTAGCCACGATGACAAAATCATGAAGCTCAACCTCATAAAGCTTAACGGCGAAGCGCAACTGGAATTCAACAGACAGGACGTCGAGCGGGCCTACGACCGCTGGGCCCCCGTCTACGACCTCGTCTTCGGCAAGGTGTTCGGCAAGGGGCGGAAGGCCGCCATCCTTGCCACCAACCGGATCGGCGGCCGGGTGCTCGAGGTCGGCGTCGGCACCGGCATTTCGCTGCCGCAATACGCATCGAACGTCGGCGTCTTCGGTGTCGACATCTCGGCGGAAATGCTGCGCAAGGCGCAAGAGCGCGTCGACAAGATGCGCCTGACGAATGTCGAGGGCCTGGCGGTGATGGACGCCGAGCACCTCGAATTCCCCGACGACTCGTTCGACGTGGTGATGGCGCAGTACGTCGTGACTGCGGTGCCAAACCCCGAAGCCTGCCTCGACGAGTTCGCGCGGGTGCTCAAGCCTGGCGGTGAGCTGATCCTGCTGAGCCGGGTGAGCGCGGACAAGGGCTTTCGTCATGTCGTCGAAAAAGGGCTGATGCCCATCGTTCGCCCGCTCGGCTTTCGCACCGAGTTCGCGTGGTCCCGCTACGCACAATGGGTGGAGGCGGATCGGCCGCACGGCATGGAGTTCGTCGAGCGCCGCCCGGTGCCGCCGCTCGGTCACTTCTCGCTGATCCGCTTTCGCAAGGCGGGCCGGATGAATGGCCAGGGGCGCACGACGGGCTTTGATGCGATGGGGGCGTCGGTCAGGTCGGCGTGACCCGCAAATTCCGATCCGCTGTGCCAAATTGGTATGTCGGATTTATGATGTCACACAACAGATAACGAACCGTTGTATGCAGATGCAGCGACTCAGAGGACAACCATGAACAGCTTCTTGACGGCATTGAAGACGCAACGGTGGGACGACCACCGCTACTATCACCACAGCCGCATCAATCAGAGCCTGCATTTCGTCAGCGCGGCAAGTTTTCTGGTTGCTTACGCCCTCATTTTTGTCGATCCGCTGCTCGGCACGCTGATCGGCTGGCTGGTATCGATGACGACGCGGCAGGCCGGCCACTTCTTCTTCGAGCCGAAGCACTACGACCACATCAACCAGGCGACGCACGAGCACAAGGAAGAGATCAAGGTCGGCTATAATCTGCGGCGCAAGGTCGTCTTGATGGTGACATGGGCACTCTCGCCGCTGGTGCTGTTCATCGATCCGGGCCTGTTCGGCCTGGTCGAGCCGTGGGTCACGATGGGCGACTTCATCCGCCACGTCGCGAAGATCTGGCTTGCGGTCGGTATCGGCGGTCTCCTGTTCCGCACCGTGCATCTGTTCTTCATCTACAACGTGCAGACCGGCCTCGTCTGGATGACCAAGATCCTGACCGATCCGTTCCACGACCTGAAGCTCTACTACAAGGCGCCGTTCTTCCTGATGCGCGGCGAACTGATCGATCCGGGTCTCGACATCCTTGAGCATACCCCTGTCCAAAGACACGCGTGAGAAATGGCTTCCATGCATCGGGCCGCGTTCGCGCGGCCCGATTCTTGATTCCTTCCGAGCGTGATGATTTCGGTTTTGGCAAGGCGCCAGCCAACTTACTCGGAGTCGTCCCTGCGAAGGCAGGGACCCATAGTCGCTGAATCCGTTTGTTATCGAAGCACCAGTGGCCTTAAGTCCATTGACGCCTGCCGCCTCATTGGTGACACGGCGTATGGGTCCCTGCCTTCGCAGGGACGACGCCGAAATTGGGGTTGCGATTTCGCCAACCTGAGCTCATCACGCCTTGGTAGAGTCGGCGCACTGATGTTCGCGAAGAGATCGAACTCAACGCGGGATATTCGGTTCGCCTGCCGGGCTCGCCGCCACGCCAGCCGGAACCTCATATCCGCCAGCCTCGGCAGGAGTAGCCGCAGGTCGCTGCGATCGTCTCCGTGCAAACATCTCTTTCAGGATCTGCCGGCGGATGCCCTTGTTGGTGAGGGTCGCGTCGTGCCACCACCAGCCGTCCTGCTTCATCTTCTCGGCGGCCGTGACGAAACGATCGGCAACCGCTGCGAAGTCCGCATCGCTGTAGTTCAGGCTGAAGATCAGCCGGCCGGTGCCGACCCAGCTGAGCGCCAGGTTCTCCAGCCGCAGGTAATACTGCAGCATCCAGTTGTAGCGCGACGGTTCGGTATAATAGACCGTCCAGATCGACGACATGTTGGCCACGCGGACCGGCAGACTCTTCGCAGCCAGCCGCTCGTTCAGCTGCCGCGCCCGCGCGTCGAACGTCGTGTCGAGGTTTTCGTAGAGCGCCGTGACCTCTGCGGTCTCGCGCCGTGTCAGGAACTCGTCCATCGCCAGCATGACGTAGGGGTGCGAGTTGAATGTGCCGCGGGCGAAGCAGACGTCGACCGGACGGTCGTCGCGGAAGCGGCGCATCAGCTCCTTGCGGCCGCAGATCGCGCCGATCGGCAGGCCACCGGCGAGACTCTTGCCGTAGGTGACCATGTCGGCACGCACGCCGAAATATTCCTGGGCACCGCCGGGTGCCAGGCGGAAGCCAACGAACACCTCGTCGAAGATCAGCACGATGCCGCGCTCGGTGCAGACCCGGCGCAACTGCTTGAGCCAGGCGGCATAGGCAGCCCGGTCGAATCCACCGGCGCGCGACGAATCGACCAGCGCGGAATCGGCCGGCGCATTCTCGTTGGGATGAAGCCCTTGCAGCGGATTGACCAGCACGCAGGCGATGTCGCGGCGTGTCCGCAGCACGCGAAGCGTCCGCTCGGACATCTCGGCCAGCGTAAAGGTCTCGTGTGGCGCGAGCGGATTGCCGACGCCGGGCTGCACGTCGCCCCACCAGCCGTGATAGGCACCAGCGAACCGCACCAGGTGCGTGCGGCCGGTGTGATAGCGCGCGAGCCGCACCGCCTGCATCACTGCCTCGGTTCCCGACATGTGGAACGAGACCTCGTCCAACCCGGAGATCGTCTTCAGCCGCGCGACGTTGTCGGCCACGACCGGATGGTACGACCCGAGCACCGGTCCGAGCGCGCGGCCGCGCGCCTCGGCACTGGCGATGCACTCCTTATAGAAGTCGTTGCCGAGGATGTTGACGCCATAAGAGCCGGTGAGGTCGTAGAACACGTTGCCGTCGAGATCGGTGATCGTCACACCTGCCGACGACTGCACGAAGGTGCCGGCGCCGAGATTCTCGCGGACGAGGCGGCTGTACTGGAACGGCACGCGGTAGCTTTGCGTGAACTGCAGGTCGGAGATTCCTTTCGAAGCCTCCGCGGTCATCTGCCGGCCCTTGGCGAAGCGCTCCCGGAAATCCTGCGCCAGCCGGAAGAAGGCGTCCTGTCGTTGTTTGGCGACCTCGGGCGGGGCGCCGTCGGAGCCGAAGAACTCGTCCCGGCCGAAGTCGTAGAACGGGATCAGCCGCGCGATCCGGCGCGACATTTTCGAGTGCCCGGCAAGGGACCGGTGTTTGGCGCGCGACAGCAGCAGTCGCGCGTAGAGCTTGTAAAGGGCGATGGTCGCAAGGACGGCGATCGCCGCGGCGGAGAGAATCAGAAAGGGCGAATCCATGACGATGAGCGCTAGCGGGGGCTCCTGACAGATTCATGACAGTCCGAAACCTCATCTCCACTGTGACGCAGCAGGAAGACCTGAATTTCCTGCTGACCAACCGGATTCCCCGCGCCGCCCTGACACGATTCATGGGCTGGTTCAGCAAGCTCGAGCAGCCCTTGATCCGCGATGCGTCGATCGCAACCCTGCGCCTGTTCACCGAGATCGACCTGAGCGAGGCGAAGAAGGCAGAGTTCAAGAGCCTGCACGATTGCTTCACCCGCGAGCTGAAGCCCGGCCTGCGGCCGTTCGATCCCGATCCGAAGATCGTGGCCAGTCCGTCCGACGGCATCATCGGTGCCTACGGCGCGATCGCCGACACCGAGCTGTTCCAGATCAAGGGCGCGCCCTATGCGCTGGTCGACCTGCTTGGGGATCCTGCGGCGGTGGCCGCACACCGGAACGGCAAGTTCATCACGCTGCGCCTGACCGCCGGCATGTATCACCGTTTTCACGCGCCTTATGATTCCACGATCGAGCAGGTGACGTCGATCTTTGGCGATTGCTGGAACGTGAACCCGATCGCGCTGAAGCGCGTCGAGCAACTGTTCTGCAAGAACGAGCGCGCCGTCATCCGCAGCCGTCTTGGAACTGGCGAGACCGTCACCCTGGTGGCGGTCGCAGCGGTGCTGGTGGCAAGTGTTCGCCTGCATTTCCTCGATATCGTGCTGAAGGCACGCGAGCCCGGGGCAAGGGTGTTTCCGTGCGACGCCAACGTCCGCAAGGGCGACGAGCTCGGCTGGTTCGAGCACGGCTCGACCATCATCGTGCTCGCGCCCGGCGGCTTCGAGTTTGGCGACAACGTCCGCGAGGGGGCACGTATTCGCGCTGGCGAACCGTTGATGCGCCGCATCAAGTAGCTGCCGCCGTCACGGCTGCTTGGCGGCGTGTCAGCACCGTTCTACAAATGCGCAATGATCGATAGCCTGACCCCGCTGATTGCGATCGATGCGGTGGCGCTCGACACCGAGACCACCGGCGCTGATGCCCGCACGGCGTCGGTGATCGAGATCGGCGCAGTGCGCATCGTCGGCGGCGTTCTTCGGCCTGAGCAAAGCTATCGAAGTCTGGTCCGGCCGGACGGCAGAATCGAACCGGAAGCGATCCGGATCCACGGCATCGATGACCGCCAGGTCGGCGCGGCGCCGCTGTTCCAGGAGGTGTGGCCGCAGTTCGCCAAATTCGCCGGCGAGAGCGTGATGATCGGCCATACCGTCGGCTTCGATCTCGCCGTTCTTGAGCGTCAGCTTGCGACCTGCGGTTTGACCTGGCGCCGCCCGCGCATGCTGGACACGCAGCTGCTGGCGCAGCTTGCCGCTCCGGAATTCGGCAAGTGCTCGCTGGACACGCTCGCGGACCGGTTCGCGATTACGCCGGAAGCCCGGCATTCCGCACTGGGCGACGCAAGACTTGCGGCAAGAGTCTTTCTTGCTTTGCTGCCGCGACTGCAACGGATCAACGTACGGACGCTGGGAGAGGCCGAGACGGCGTGCCGCTCGCTCACTCAATTGCTTGATGCCTATCGGCGCGCGAACTGGGTCGAGCCGATCGCGCCGCGCGCAGAGCCGCTGAGCGTCGAGAGGAACCGGTGGGACCTCTATGCCTACCGGCATCGCGTCGCCGACGTCATGAGCGCGCCGCCGCGCTTTGTCGGTCCGGACCTCACGCTCGGCGACGCGCTTTCGCAGCTGCTGGAGAGCCAGATCTCTTCTGTGTTCGTCGCGGCCGATGTGGACGCTCCGGGTGCCGACCGAACAGGAATCCTGACCGAGCGGGACGTGCTGCGCGCATTCTCCGTTCACGGGGCCGGCGCACTTGAGATGCAGGTCGGCGAACTGATGAGCCGGCCGCTCATCGCGGTCCCGGTCGATGCCTTCGCCTATCTCGCGGTCGCGCGCATGCGCCGCCTGCGCATCCGCCATCTCGGCGTCGTCGATGAGGCAAATACCATCGTCGGCGCGGTGTCCGCGCGCGATCTGCTGCGGCTGCATGGCGAGCCGGCGATCCTTGTCGGCGACGAGGTTGATCAGGCCGATAGCGTCCAGAACCTGAGCAAGGCCTGGGCCAAGCTTCAGCTCGCGGTCGCATCGATGATCTCCGATGTAACTGCGCGCGAACTTGCGGGCCTGATCTCGCAGGTGTTGGGCGAGGTCACCGCGCGTGCGGCGGTGCTGGCGGAGCGCACGCTGGCGGAGCGCGGGCTCGGCGCGCCGCCGTGCGCGTATGCGGTTGCCGTCCTCGGCTCGGCCGGGCGGGGGGAGAGCCTGCTTGCGTCAGATCAGGACAATGCGCTGGTGTTTCTGCGCGGCGATCCGGACGGTCCGGAGGACCGCTGGTTCGCAGCACTCGGCAGCGAGATGGCGGACATCCTTCACACGGCGGGTATTCCCTATTGCTCAGGCGGCGTCATGGCCAGGAACGCGGCCTGGCGCGGTTCCGTCTCGACCTGGGAGCATCGCATCGACGGCTGGATCGGCCGCTCGTCGCCCGAGGATCTTCTGTCCGTGGACATCTTCTTCGACATGAAACCGGTTCACGCAGACGCGCCGCTTGCGCTTGCGCTCTGGCGCGGGGCCTTCGACCGGGCGCGTGACAACGCGGGCTTTGCCAAGCTGCTGGTCGATGCCTCGGCTGCGCATACGGCGAAGGGTTTGAACTGGCTCGGCAGTGTGAAGACCGTAAGCGGCCGCGTCGATCTGAAGCGAACGGGAACATTTGCGCTGGTGACAGCGGCAAGGGCGCTGGCGATCCGCCATCACGTGGTGGAGCGATCCACACTCGCGCGCTTTGCTGCGCTCGATGCCAAGGGCCTTGGCCACGAGATCGATTTCGGCCGGTTCGAGCAGGGGCTCGATCTGTTCCTCGCGCTGACTTTGCGGCAGCAAATCCGGGATATCGGCGAAGGGCAGCAGCCGAGCAACAGTGTCGTGGTGCAGGCGCTCTCGCGCTATGAACGCGAGCAGCTGCGCGAAGCGTTCGCCGCCGTCGAGCACGTGAACGAGTTCGTCCGCGACCTGCTGTTTTGAGGCCGGCGTTCCATCTAACCGTTCGCAGCCTTCGCCGATCTTTGCTAGCCTGCTTCGATCGGAAAACCACTGGGACGAATTGTACAATGAGCAGGCAGAAGGCGATCGCGCGGGCGACGGACTATTTCGATGGTGGCGCGTTCGCAACCGATCTTGCACGGCGCGTCGGCCTTCCGACCGAAAGCCGCAACCCCAAGCGGGCCGAGGACATCAAGGCTTACCTGCGGGACGAGATGGAGCCGTTCCTCAAAGGCATGGGATTTTCTGTCAGCATCGAAAGCCGCGATGGCGGGGTGCCGCCATTCCTGATCGCAGAGCGTTTCGAGCGCGCAGACGCAACAACCGTTCTTGGCTACGGTCACGGCGACGTGGTCGACGGAATGGACAAGGCCTGGCAGCCCGGTCTCTCGCCGTGGACCATGACAGAGGCCAACGGCAAGCTCTATGGGCGCGGCACCGCCGACAACAAAGGTCAGCACACGATCAATCTTGCGGCGATGAAGGCTGTGCTCGAGACGCGCGGCAGCCTCGGCTTCAATGCAAAGTTTCTGGTCGAGATGGGTGAGGAGCGGGGCTCCCCCGGCTTGCGGCAAATCTGCGCGGCAGAGCGCGAGCGCCTCAAGGCCGACCTGCTCATCGCATCGGATGGCCCGCGCTTGAAGGACTCGCAGCCGACGATTTTTCTTGGCTCGCGCGGAGCCTTGCCGTTCGATCTGGTGATCAAGGCGCGTGACAGGGAATATCACTCGGGCAACTGGGGCGGCGCGCTGGCCAATCCTGGCGCACAGCTTGCGCACGCCATCGGCTGCCTTGTTGGACCAACCGGGCAGATCTTGGTGCCAGAGCTCAAGCCACGGCAAATGCCGGCGTCGGTGCGTCAGGCACTGGGCGATTGCGTTCTCGAAAGCGATGAGGACGGGCCTGAAATCGATGCATGGTGGGGTGAGCCGGGGCTCACCCCGGCCGAGCGCGTGTTCGGCTGGTGCTCACTCGAAGTGCTCGCGTTCGAAACCGGCAACCCGTCATCGCCTGTCAACGCGATCCCGTCGAAAGCCTGGGCGCGGATGCAGTTGCGTTTCGTCACCGACGTCGAGCCGAGCGAGGTCATTCCGGCCGTGCGCGCGCACCTTCAGCGCAACGGATTGGCGATGGTCGAGGTCAAGCCTGTGCAGGACGACGTGTTCCGGGCCACGCGGCTTTCGCCGGACAACCCCTGGGTCGACTGGGCGGTCGCATCGATCATCGAGACCACAGGCAAGAAGCCGACCGTGCTGCCGAACTTCGGCGGAACGCTGCCGAATGATTGCTTTGCGGATATTCTCAGCATGCCGACGCTGTGGGTCCCGCACTCCTATCCGGCGTGCGCGCAACATGCTCCGAATGAGCATCTTCCGCTTTCGATCGCGCGTGAGGGACTCGCAATCATGGCGGGTCTTTATTGGGATCTGGGGGAGCGCCCGCACGCCGCCCGATGAGCGGCGGCGATCAACGCGGCGGCCAGTTTCTCAAGGCTATGTCGGCGACCTTCCGCAGCTCGTCGCGGCCGGCGCCGCCAATCGCCTGAACGGCCATTCCCTGAAGGATGGCGGAGATGTAGCGCGCAAGGTCCGCCGGGTTGCACGCCGGCGGCAGGTCGCCGTCGGTCAGCGCCCGCTCGAAGCGCTTGCGCAGATCGTCTTCACCCTTGGCGCGCCGTGCCATCAACTCCTGCTTGATGCTCTCTGCCGTGTCGCCACAGCAAAGCGCGCCTTGCACGGCGAGGCATCCCGGCGGGTTGTTCGGATCGGTGACGGCGCCTGCCGCTTCATACAGAAGATGTTCGACGACCTCGCGCGCGGTCGGTTTTGCCAGCGCGACCTGGACGTAGCCGCCGGGACCATCGACGTAGCGATCCAGCGCTTTGCGAAACAGCTCTTCCTTGTTGCCGAACGCGGCATAGAGGCTCGGCTTGGTGATGCCGATGGCTTCAGTCAGATCGGTGATGGACGTGCCTTCATAGCCCTGTCGCCAAAACACGTGCAGAGCCTGGTCCAAGGCCTTGTCGATATCGAATTCACGCGGGCGGCCCATTGCTGACATTTCTGGGTCCTCGAAGGTTCTATACCTTTCGTTAGATAAGTCCCTTGACACGCCCTGTCGATAGCCCATCTATACCGAACGTTACGAATGTGTGCGCCGCAGCGCGTGCGGTGCAGAAAATGCCGATGGGGCCCGTTATGAGATTTCTTCTTGGTATCAACAGGTTGCTGACTGCGGGCGTTGCCCTGATCCTGATCGGCGTTGCCGTAGGCGTGGCCTTTTTGAACGTCCAGCCCGGCCGGGCGAAGGCCGACGCTCCAGAGCCGCCTCCTGCAGTGGTGGCGTCGGTGGCGGTCGTGACCGCGCGGGAGGTTGCTCCGACCCAGGAATTCTCCGGCCGGCTCGAAGCTGTGGAGCGCGTTGAAGTTCGCTCGCGTGTCTCTGGCGCGATCCAGGAAATTCACTTTCGCGAGGGTGCGCTGGTCAAGCAGGGCGATCTCCTGATCCGCATCGATCCGTCGCTCTATGCCGCCGACGTCGCCCGGACCGAAGGGCAGGTCGCCGCCGCAAACGCGCGCGTCGTCATGACCAGGAGCGACCTCGAACGCGGTCGGCAGCTGTCCGACTCGCGCACGATCACGCAGCGAGAGCTCGATACGCGCACCAATGCGTTCCACGAGGCCGAGGCCAATCTGAAAGCGGCCGAAGCAGCGCTGCGGACTGCCCGTCTCAATCTTGACTACACCGAGGTGCGGGCGCCGGTGGCGGGACGCGTCGGCAAGGTCGAGTACACGGTCGGCAATCTCATCGTCGCGGGCGCGGGCGCGCCGGTGCTGACGACGCTGGTATCGGTCAATCCGATCTATGCGAGCTTCAACGCCGACGAAGAGATGGTGACGCGGGCGCTGACGGCGCTGGCCGATCAGTCCGCGCCGGCAGATGTCGACCGGATTCCCGTGGAGATGAACACCAATGCCAATGGCGCGGTCCACAAAGGCCGCGTGCAGTTCATCGACAACCAGGTTGACGCGCGCAGCGGCACCGTGCGGGTGCGGGCCGTGTTTGACAATGCGGACGGGCGGCTGATGCCGGGCCAGTTCGCGCGGCTGTCCATGGGGCAACCCCGAACCGAGCAGACGCTGCTCATCAGCGAGCGCGCGATCGGCACGGACCAGAACAAGAAGTTCGTGATGGTGGTCGATGGATCTGACAAGGCCGAGTATCGCGAGATCAGTCTCGGTGCATCAGTCGATGGTCTTCGCGTCGTCACCGGCGGGCTCAAGGCCGGCGAGCGGATCGTCGTCAACGGCCTGCAGCGGGTGCGGCCGGGCGCCGTCATCAAGCCCGAGCTGGTGAAGATGACATTTGCGAAGCAGCAGGCCGTCGGCGTGCGAGAGCAATAATCAGCTGTCGTCCCTGCGAAAGCAGGGACCCATACGCCGTGCCGCCAATGAGACGGTAAGCCTGAGTAACCTTCGGACATTCTGTGGCTATGGATCCCTGCTTTCGCAGGGATGACGCGGAGATATATGGCCGCTGTCCGTGCTTAAACTTCAAGTTGAGATCGTGTCATGAACTTCTCGAGATTCTTCATCGACCGGCCGATTTTCGCGGGCGTTCTGTCGGCGCTGATCTTCGTCGCCGGCCTCTTGTCGCTGCCGGCGCTTCCGATCTCGGAATATCCCGAGGTCACGCCGCCGATCATCGTCGTGCGCGCGCAGTATCCAGGCGCCAATCCGAAGGTCATCGCTGAATCGGTCGCAACCCCGATCGAGGAGCAGATCAACGGCGTCGAGAACATGCTCTATATGAGCAGCCAGGCGACGACCGACGGCCTGATGACGCTGAGTGTCACCTTCCGCCTCGGCACTGATCCCGACAAGGCGCAGCAGCTCGTGCAGAACCGCGTATCGCAGGCCGAACCGCGCCTGCCCGAGGTGACGCGCCAGCTCGGCATCACGACGGTGAAGAGCTCGCCCGATATGACGCTGGTCGTGCATCTGCTGTCGCCGAACGACCGCTACGACATGACGTACCTGCGCAACTACGGCGTGCTGAACGTCAAGGACCGGCTCGCGCGCATTCCGGGCGTGGGCCAGGTCGTGATCTGGGGCGCCGGCGATTACGCGATGCGGATCTGGCTCGATCCGCAGAAGGTCGCCGAGCGCGGCCTGTCGCCGTCAGATATCGTGCGCGAGATCAGGGCGCAGAACGTCGAGGCGGCCGCGGGCATGATCGGCGCCTCGCCGAGCCTCTCGGAGATCGACCTGCAGCTGCCGATCAACGCGCAGGGCCGGCTCGCCAGCGAAGAGGAGTTCGGTGACATCGTCGTCAAGATGGGCACGAATGGCGAAGTCACGCGGTTGCGCGACGTCGCCCGCGTCGAGCTCGGCGCGTCGGAATACGCGCTGCGCTCGCTGCTCGACAACAAGCCGGCGATCGGCATGGGCGTGTTTCAGGCGCCGGGCTCGAACGCGCTGGAGATCGCCAACAACGTTCGTGCGGTGATGGCCGAGATCAAGCAGAACATGCCCGACGGGGTGGATTTCCGTATCGTCTACGATCCGACGCAGTTCGTCCGCGCCTCGATCGAGGCCGTGGTCCATACGCTACTTGAAGCGGTGGCGCTGGTCGTGCTGGTCGTCATCCTGTTCCTGCAGACGTGGCGTGCGTCGATCATCCCACTGATCGCGGTTCCGGTCTCGATCATCGGCACCTTCGCGGTGATGTATGTGTTCGGCTTCTCGATCAATGCGCTGAGCCTGTTCGGGCTGGTGCTGGCGATCGGTATCGTCGTCGACGACGCCATCGTCGTGGTCGAGAATGTCGAGCGCAATATCGAGGATGGCCTCTCGCCACGCGACGCGGCCTACCGTGCCATGAGCGAGGTTTCCGGACCGATCGTTGCCATTGCACTGGTGCTGATCGCGGTGTTCGTGCCGTTCGCCTTCATCAGCGGATTGACCGGGCAGTTCTACCGGCAGTTCGCGCTGACCATTGCCATCTCCACCGTGATCTCGGCGATCAATTCGCTGACGCTGTCGCCCGCGCTCGCGGCTCTGCTGCTGAAGAGCCACGACGCGCCAAAGGACATCCTCAGCCGCATCATGGACAAGAGCTTTGGCTGGTTCTTCCGCCGCTTCAATTCGGCCTTCGGAAGCGCGTCGCGCGCCTATGGCGGCGGTGTCAAGCGCGTGCTGTCGCGGAAGGCACTCGTGATGGGTGTGTATGTCGCGCTCATTGCCGTCACCTTCGGCCTGTTCAAGGCGGTGCCCGGCGGCTTCGTGCCGGGCCAGGACAAGCAGTACCTGATCGGCTTCGCCCAGCTGCCGGACGGTGCAACGCTGGATCGCACCGAAGACGTGATCCGCCGCATGACCGAGATCACGTTAAAGCAACCCGGGGTGGAGAGCGCGGTGGCGTTTCCCGGCCTGTCGATCAACGGCTTCACCAACTCATCGAACGCCGGAATTGTCTTCTCGGTGCTGAAGCCGTTCGAGGAGCGCAAGGATCCGTCGCTGCACGCGGTTGCGATCGCGCAGGCGCTGAACAAGCAATACGCCGGCATCCAGGATGCGTTCATCGCAATGCTGTCGCCGCCGCCCGTGAACGGCCTCGGCACCACCGGCGGATTCAAGCTGCAGATCGAGGACCGGGCCGGGCTTGGCTATGACGCGCTCGATGCCGCCAACAAGGCCTTCATGGCCAAGGCTGCGCAGACGCCAGAGCTGGCGGGACTGTTCTCCAGCTATCAGGTGAATGTGCCGCAGCTGTATGCGGACATCGATCGCACCAGGGCACGGCAACTGGGCGTGCCGGTGACGAGCGTGCTCGACACCATGCAGATCTATCTCGGCTCGCTCTACGTCAACGACTTCAACAAGTTCGGCCGCACCTACTCGGTGCGCGTGCAGGCCGATGCGCAGTTCCGCGCGCGGGTGGGCGACATCGGCTCGTTGAAGGTGAGGTCGGACACCGGCGAGATGGTGCCGCTCTCTGCGGTGCTGCGCGTGAAGGAGAGTGCAGGGCCGGAGCGCGCGATGCGCTACAACGGCTTCCTCACAGCCGACGTCAATGGCGCCCCGGCGCCGGGATATTCCTCCGGACAGGCGCAGGACGCGGTGAAGCGCATTGCCGCGGAGACGCTGCCGAAGGGTATCGCGTTCGAATGGACCGACCTGACCTATCAGGAGATCATTGCCGGCAACTCGTCGTTGATCGTGTTTCCGGTGGCGTTGTTCCTGGTGTTTCTCGTGCTCGCGGCGCTGTACGAAAGCCTGACCCTGCCACTCTCGATCATCATGATCGTGCCGATGGGCCTGCTGGCGGCGATGTTCGGCGTGTGGGTGACGGCAGGGGACAACAACGTCTTCACGCAGATCGGCCTGATCGTGCTGGTCGGGCTATCAGCCAAGAACGCGATCCTGATCGTGGAATTTGCCCGCGAGCTCGAATTCGAAGGTCGAACTCCGGTGCAGGCGGCGATCGAGGCGAGCCGGCTGCGGTTGCGGCCGATCCTGATGACGTCGATGGCCTTCATTATGGGTGTCGTGCCGCTGGTGACCTCCACCGGCGCGGGCTCGGAGATGCGCCACGCGATGGGCGTCGCGGTCTTCGCCGGCATGATTGGCGTGACGGCGTTCGGCATCTTCCTGACCCCGGCCTTCTATGTGCTGCTGCGCACGCTGTCGGGCAACAGGCCGCTCCGCCAGCACAGGACTGCGCACGAGCAACCGTTGCCGCATGCGGCAGAAGCGAGGCATCAGATCGCGGCCGAATGATCAGGCTGCGGATGATAGTTTTGCAACCACCTCGTCGGGGATCGCCTGCGACCTGATGCGCTCGGCGTCATTGGGGTCGCGAGTGACCCAGACCCGCTTCTCGGTGCATTCCACGGCGAGCTCGCCATCCTTGGTGAGGCGGTGCGCGACCTCGAAGCTCGATCGCCCGAGCTTCGCAATGCTGGTTTCGATCACCACACTGTCGCCGAAACGCGTCGGCCGGACGAAGCGTGCGGCGGTGTCGAGCATCGGATATCCGAGTACGTCGTAGTGCTTCAGGAACTGGTACTTCGTCATTCCGAGCGCACGTTCGAACAGGGCAGTGGTCGAGGCGTCGAACATCGCGAAATACCGCGGATAAAAGACGATACCGGCGGGATCGCAATCACCCCATTCGATCTTCACGTCGCGCGTGTTCGTCATGTAGGCCATGAGCGTCCTCCGGCCAGCGACCGTTCGCGCACGGTCGCTGGCGTCTTACGTCAGCATACAGATTTCAGTTCCTCTTCGCGACCAGCGGACATCCGCCCTCGTTCAGCGGCCGGAACGCCATTTCTGACCGGATCGTGCCGACGATCTTGAACACGTCCCATTCGCTCTTCGATTCTGCGGGCGTCTTCACCTGCAACAGAAGCATCGGATGGATTGCGCGCCCGTCCTCCCGGATCGCGCCCTTGCCGGTCAGCGGATCGTCGATCGGGATGCTCTTCATCGCCGCGACCACGGCCCGGCCGTCGGCGACCGATCCGGCTTTCTCGACGCCCTGGAGATAATGCATGATGCCGGAATAGACGCCGGCCTGCATGTGGTTGGGCATCATCTTCTTCGGGTGCTGCGCCTGATAGCGAAGCGACCAGGCACGCGTTCCTTCGTCCATGTCCCAATAGGAGGCGTTGATCGCCGTGAGGCCCTGAGCGGCCTTCAGTCCGAGCGACGTCACGCTCTGCAAGTCGAAGATCAATGCGACGATCTTCTGCTTCTGCCCCAGGCCGAATTCGGCGGCCTGCTTGATCGCGTTGACGGTGTCGCCGCCGGCATTGGCGAGCGCGATGACTTGCGCGCCGGACGACTGCGCTTGCAACAGGAACGATGCGAAATCGCTGGTGTTGATCGGGTGGCGGACCGAGCCGATGACTTTGCCGCCCTGCGCGACCACTTCTTCGGCGGCCTGCTTCTCCAGGTCGTGTCCGAAGGCATAGTCGGCGGTGACGAAGAACCAGGTTTTGCCGCCCTGGTCGAGCACGCCGCGCGCGAGGCCGTGCCCCATCGCCCAGGTGTCATAGGTCCAGTGCACGGTGTTCGGCGAGCATTTCTCGCCGGTCAGCAGCGCACTGCCGGCGCCGGAGCCGATCATCACCTTGTTCTTCTCGCGCGCGATGTCAGCCACCGCGAATGCGACGGCGGAATTGGGTATGTCGATGATCATGTCGACGCCGTCGACGTCGAACCACTTCCTGGCGATCGCAGCGCCGACATCGGCCTTGTTCTGGTGATCGGCCGAGAGAATCTCGACCTTGAGCTTTGATTTCTTTGCAAAGTCTTCGACCGCGAGCTTCGCAGCCACGACCGAACCGGGGCCCTGAAAATCGGCGTACACGCTCGACATGTCGTTGAGCACGCCGATACGGATCTTCCCGTCCATCTCGGCGCGCGCGGCGCCAGCCGGCCACATGGATAGTGCCAGCGCAAATAGGGCAGCAATCCTTACATAATTCTGCATGTCGTCCTCCCTGGCGATAGCGGCCGGCCCTGTGTTCGCGCTTCTGAGGAGCGCTTGTTTGCCAGCCGTCATGATTGTTGTCAGTGACAACAATCAGCGTCAAGGGAAATTGCTGTCATTGACAACAATTGGCGGCGGGGCAAATTGCGGTATGATTGGAAGCAACACGAGTTCCAGCCGCCATGCCGCCATCCCTGAACAATTCGCGCCCGCTCGGGCGGCCCGTCGACGAAGCCGATACGTCGGGTAAGACCGCGGAGCTGGATATCGCCGACCTGAACGGCCATATCGGCTATTTCGTCCGCCGGCTGCAGGTCGCGATCTTCAAGAACTTCATCGCCACGCTGGCGCCGATGAAAGTGCGGCCGGCGCAGTATTCTGTGCTGGTGCTGATTGCCGCCAATCCGGGCAGCTCGCAGGCCGCGATCGGCCAGGCGCTGAGCATCGAACGCGCGCGGCTGGCGCGAATGCTGCACGAGCTTGAAGGACGCAAGTGGATCGAGCGCCGGACCCGGGATGGCCGCTCGCACGCCTTGCATTTGACGCCCGCAGGCCAGAAGGCATTCAAGACCATCAACGCCCTGGCCGCGCGGCACGAAGAGCAGATGGTTCAGCTCATTGGAAACAAGCAGCGCATGCGCTTGATGGAATTGATCAAGGATTTTGGCTGACGCCAGCCGCGGCTTAAAGCGCGATGAATTCAGGTTAGGGCAGTCACCTGTTCCGCGTCGACCCTGCGAAAGTAGGGACCCATACTCCGTGCCGCACGTGAGGCGGAAGACCTAAATTGACTTCTGCAGGCAGCCGCCGAGTCCCGAAAGACAACTTACACCCCCATTGAATCATTGGCGACACGGCGTATGGGTCCCTGCTTTCGCAGGGACGACATTGAGTACGTTGGCGGGCCTTTGCCAACCTGAAACTCATTGCGGTCTAGCTCTCCAATCCCCGAATTTTGCGGCACGAGGTAATGCCGCCCGACGATAGCGCGACAGTCCGGGCAATCGTCACGGTGCGCGACAGTTCCTTCTGCGAAATGAATCGGAGCGTCGCACGGGGGAAGCGCTGGCAAAAATCCGACAGGGTCGCGGCGGTCGCGCCCAGGCTGTCGTTCTTGGCAACGGCGCCGATGCCACCATCCTTCAGGATGAAGGCATCCTTCACGTTCGCCAGTTCAGCTGTCGCGAGGCAGGTGTTGAAGAGCTGCTTGTAGGCCTGCGGTCCCTGCGGCAGCTCGCCGGCGAGCCCGCCCATGAGGTAATCGCGGCTCCGCGCACAAGTGTCGGAAGCGGCCGCCGGTCCGGCGAGGCTCGAAGCGCCCGCGGCGATCGTCAGTATCAGTGCCGCCGGCTTGAAGTTCATGCGGCGTCCAATGGCAACGAATAGGTCTCAGCCGCGCAGCGCTTCCACGACAGTTGCCGGGCCCGGTCGAGTGCCGCGCTGGCAAGCCGCGCCCTCAGCTCGGGCATCTCGACCATCATCTCCAGCGCATGCGCGACCGCCGGAATCATCGGCTCCACCAGCAGGCCGGTCTGGTTCCCAAGCACCGCGTCGGCAACGCCGCCGACGCGCGTAGCGATGCTTGGAAGGCCTGCGGCCGCGGCCTCGAGATAGACGAGCCCAAATCCCTCGACGCGCCCGGCCGGATCCGGCCCGCCGGTCAGGCAGAAGAAGTCCGATGCACCGTAGAGATCGCGAATTTCGGTATCCGCAAGCACGCCAAGCCGGCGGATGTCGCAAGCCGCCGATGTCAGGTCCTGCTGCAATGCTTCGATGTAGTCGGCCTCGCCGTCGGGTCCGACGATGAGCCATGTGAGATGCTTGCGAAGCGTCTGGTCCAGCTGGCCCAGCGCCGCGGCAGTGATGCTGTGGCCCTTGCGCCGGGTCAACCGCGCGACGGTGATCAGGACGATGTTGTCCTCGGGAATGCCATACTGCTTCCGCGTCACCGATCGCGGCTTGCGCGTGCCAAACCAGAACTCCGAGACTCCCAGTGGAATGGCGTTGATCTTGTGCGGTTCGATCGCGAAACGCTGGCGGAACAGGTCGCGCGTGAAGCCGCTGTTCGCGGCGATCTCGGTGCGGCCGCCGAAGACGTTGCAGGCGCCGATCGCGAGGCGCTTGAGGAAGGTCTGTGTTTCGTTGATCTCGCTGCCATGCAGCGTCATGATCACCCGCGCGGCCGTGCGCCGGCGCGACAGCGCAACCGGGATGAAGAAGGGCCAGTCGGCGGCGTGCAGAATGTCATAGTCCTCGGCATTGACGGCATGGCGCGCCAGCAGCACCTTCGCCGGCAGGTCGCGCGCCGAATGCAGTCCTCCGGGAAATCGACGCGTGCGAAAGGAAAATCCCTGGTCGTTGATCTCTCTGCCCTTGGCATAGTCCGGTGCAAGCACGGTCACATGCGCGCCCAGCGCGCTCGCTGCTGACGCCATTTCGCGCGCGTAGGTGCCGATCCCACCGGTGGCCGGCAAAAACTCGCTTGTCAGCATCAGGATGTTCATGCCTGGGTTTCTGGCGCGAGCGGGGCGCCAGTCATTCGCTTTGCATCTTGAATGTCATGATGGAGCTGAAACACGCGCGCGAGCTGGGTGCGGGGCGTGAAATTGTCGATATGCGATGCGATGTCGACCGGATCCATCCGTCCACTTGCGACGAGATCGTGGGTGTTCACGAGCTTGCGCGCCAGGTTATCCGCGTCGTCGTCCATCGAAGCACCGCGCGACACAAGAAAGCCGCTCTGGCCGTCGCGAATGACGGCCTCGAGCTGCGGCAGGTGCATGGCGACGACGGGGCGCCCCACCGCCAGTGTCTCCAGAACGCAACGCGGCATTCCCTCGAACTCGGACGTCAGGATGCCCGCATGCACGCTGCCAAGCGTTGCCGCCATGCCGGCCGCGTCCTTGAAGCCGTGGCAGGTCGTGACGTCCTCGATCGCCGCGAACTCAGGAAAGCGTTCCGGATTGCTTGTGCCGATGTAATGGAATTCGACCCGGCCGGGCAGCTTCGCCTTCAAGCGCTCGATCGTCTTGAACATCAGCGGCGGCACCTTGAATTCATCGAGGCGGCCGGCGAAGGCGATCTTGAACGGTGTCGTGGGAGCAGGGAAGGGCTGCACCTTGAAGATGTCGGTGTTCACCCAGGTCCACAATGTGTCGATCTTCTCGCTGCTGGTCGGATAGGTCGACTGCATTCGCTCGGTGATGTGAGGATTGACGCATAGAAACTTCTCGCTCGTCGCAACCGCAAAACGTTCGCCGGCGTGATGAACGAAGGAATACTTCCTGAGCAGCGAATCCATCCGCAGCTTGGGCACGCCTTCACCGTGCAGCATCTGCACGAAGGGGAGCCGCAGGATCACCGGCAGCCACGAGAATTCCACGCGACGCAGGTCGATCGAACAGCGCCGCCTGCGAACCTCACCGGCCACGGACCAGAAATGCCGCAACAGCCCGGCAAAGAACTGACCGGTCAAGGATTTGCGGATCGTCGTCGCCGCCTCGCGCGCATCGGCGTCGGAATATCGAAGGATCGGCATGAAGTCGAACTGTCGTCCCCGGAACGTCAGGCGATGGACCTTGCCAGGCTCGAGATCGCCGACGGAATCGACGCCGACGAAGAGCAGGTCAGTGTCGGCCGGATGAAACGTGATGAAGTCGCGCAGGTATGTCTCAAGTCCGCCCACCTTCTGACCGCGTGGATCGAAGGGGTGAACGAGGCAGATCTGATAGCGTTGTGCGCGTACCGCGCTGATGTCAGCGGCCGTCGCCGTCACTGTCGCCATTTTTGGGCTCCCATACGTGCGTCGATGATTTGCGGGATAGTGTTTGCGAGAAGCCTGGGCAGCACGGCCATGCAACGCGCATAGCGCGGAGCGAGCCGCCCTGGGTTGCGCGTTATGCGCCACGCCCATTCGAGGCATAATTGCTGCGCCAGCCGCGGCGCACGCACCTGCTTGCCGGCGATGAAATCGAGCGCGGCGCCAATGCAGAGCAGGCCCGCGCCGCGCACGCGGTCCACGCAACGCGCGGCAAAGATTTCCTGCTTCGGTGAGCCCAGCGCGACGAAGCAAAGCCGTGCTCCAGAGGCGCGAAGCCTCTCCATCGCCTCATCAGCTTCGGACGAAAAGGGATCAAAGCGCGGTCCAGGAGAAAAACTGCCGGCAATCTTGAGCCCGCGGTAACGCTCGCGCAGCTGCGCGGCTGTCTTCTCGAGCGTGGCCGGGTCCGATCCAAGGAAGAAGACCGGCAGCCCCTGCCGACTGGCCTCTTCGCAGATCGGTTCGATCAGGTCTGCACCGGTGGTTCGCTCGATCGACGCCTTGGCCATGCGACCAAGCGCCACGATCGGAAAGCCGTCCGCGGTGACGAAGCGCGCGCGACGATAGGCGTCGCGGAACTCGCCGTGGGAACTCAGGTGCACGACGTGATCCAGGTTCAACGTGCAGACGGAGAAACTCTGCCGCTGCTGTGCGGCGGATACGATCGAGGAGATCGCCCGCGCCATCGTCGGAACGTTGATGGTGATTCCGTCGACGACGAGATTACGCTCGTTGCGAGCGTTCAGGACTGCCATGTCGATCCCCCGACAGTTTGAGCGAATACGCAACGACAACGCGGGTGTCACCCCGCTCACATCATCGCTTCGACTGAAGATGTGATTGCCCTGATCGATTCAGATCGTGAGCATGGTCATCAAAACGGACCAATGCGACGCAACGATGGCGATGCGTTCTGCGAAGACAAACGCGTGCGTGAAAGTGTGTTTTGCAGAGGAGACATGTGATGCATGCGATGCTCTCGCGTCGACAAGCGATGTCAGTCGTTGCCGGTGCAACGATCGGCGCTTCAGGTTCCGTGTTCGCTCAGGCTGATCGTTCGCTCGGTTCCATCGCGCAGGAAAATGGTTTCGTATTTGGCGCTGCTGCAGGCCCGGTGATCGATAAAGATGCAGCGTATCGTCAGCTCTATGTCGATCATGCGAAAATTATCACCACTGACATCGCGTTGAAGATGAGTCGTGTGGCACCAGGCCCAGGGCCATTGCAGTTCGAGGCCGCCGATCGCCTCCACCAATTCTGTGCACGTCACGCAATTCCGATGCGCGGTCATTGTCTGATCTGGAACGAATGGGTTCCAGCCTGGATCAAGGCGATGAGCAACGCAGAGCGTGAAAAATTTTTCGACAGTTACATCGATGAGGTGATCGGCCGATACGCCGGGCAGTTTCAGTCGTGGGATATCGTCAACGAACCGTTCTGGCCTGGCCACAAGGCGCCCGGCGGCTATCGTCTCGGCGCCTGGTACGAAACCTTCGGGCCCAACTATATCAAACGCACGTTCCAGCGCGCCGGTTCCGTCGATAAGCGCACAAAGTTTGTGCTCAACGAAGCTCATGCCGAACGTGGTGACGATGTCGGTCGAGCGATTCGTGAAGGCCTGCTGCGATTGGTGGATGAACTCAAAGACGCGGGAGTTCCGCTGCATGCAGTCGGGCTTCAGGGACATTTGCAGCCGCGATATCCACACGATCCGGAGCGATTCCTGGAGTTCCTGCACGCGCTGGCCGCGCGCGGCGTCGATATCTACATCACGGAGTTCGATGTGAGGGACGACACGTTCCCTGATGACGTCAAGACGCGCGATGCGATGGTCGCCGATACGGCGAAGCGATTCTTGACCAACGCCTTTTCGGTGCCTGCGGTGAAGATGGTGATCGCGTGGCAGCTTGCCGACAACTATTCCTTCTATCGCGACATGGTGCGGCAGAAGAACCCCCAGTCGGCGCGGTGGCCGCGACCGTTGCCGTTCGATGAGACGATGCAGCGCAAGCCGCTCTGGTACGCCATGGCGGATGCCTTCAGGCAGGCCAAGCGTGTGTGAGGTGTTCTATTCAGCGGGGGTGAGTTTGGAGCGGCCTGCGATCGTACGGCGCAACCAGGGAAAGTAGAGTGCGCTCAAGCCGACGAGATAGATTGCGACGCCTAAACCGACATAGGCAATCAGCAGGGCGATGTTGTGCGCGCGCGGCAGCATCATCAGCCCGCCGCTCATCGCGGCGGATGCCAGCGCGATGCGCGCGAGATGAGCCAACGGCACCTGCAGCTGAAACCGGACAAATCCCAGCATGAAGCTGACAAGAGCGGCAATCAGCGCCGCAGCGACGCTCGCGATTGCCGCGCCGACGAGTCCCCACAGCAGGGTGGCCGCGATGCCGAGGCCGATAGCAGCGGTGGCGTCCACGGCGGTGACGAGTGTCTGCAGCCGTGTTCGGTTGTGAAGCAGGAACACCTGATCGCAGAAATGTGCGCGGGCGCTGCGGATGCCGCCGGCCAGCACCGATAGCGGGAGGATCGCCAGCGTGGTCGCGCGGAACGGCTCGGCGATCAGCAGAGAGACGATGTCGTGACGCAGCAAGAAAATGCCGACCACGCTGGGAACCAGCGCCGCGAGCAGCAGCGCGCCGTTGTCGGCCAGCTGGCGCATCGCAGCCACGCTGCCCTTCTCCTCCATCGTCCTCACCGCGATCGGATAGGCGGCTGCAGTCACAAGCATGGCCGCCATTGCCGCAGCTCGCTGACCAAGGCCGTATCCCACGGCAAACAGACCTGCGGCAGCGACGCTCATCAGATCGTTGACGATGAAGCGCGGTGCATTCAGTCCGAGCCAGCTCAAGGCTCCGCCGACGACAAGCGGGAGCCCGTAGTGCAGGGCCTGCTTGAGGATATCGCGGTCGAGCGGCCGGAGGCGGAAGCTGAAATTGAGCCAGGGCAGGACAACGAGCACGGCCGCCAACTGGGCGATGGCATAGCCCGCCAGGACCCACTCGGGCTCAGGTCCGATCAGTTTGATCAGGATCCATCCCGCGGCAAATCCTGCTGCGGGTCCGAGGATCTGCTGCACCGAATAGATGCCGATGTGGTGCGATACGCGTGCCCGCTCGCTGGTATAAAGCGTCAGGGTGCGGGTTACGACGTAGGCGACGGTCGCAACGATCAGTGTCCTGCCGCCGTCGGGCACGACGACGCAGAGGAGGATCGCGATTGCCGCGAGGCTCTGCACGATGGTGGAGGCGAGCAGCACCGTGTTCTCGGTTCGGTAGAACCGGCCCGCATCGTCGTCGCCCCGGAAGCGGCCGAAGAACCGCAATGCGAACTGTGACCACCAAGCGAGAAACGCGACTTGCAGAAGTTCGTGGGTGGCGATGATCAGGGTAATCACGCCAAGCGTGTGTTCGCTGACGAGGTGGGTCCAGACCACCATCGCCACCAGCTGCATCAGCGGACCGATGACCTGAGCCGGAAGGTAAAGCAACGAGTGCCTGATCATCATGGCGTCACGCCCCCAGCCATTGCGCCACGCGCGGCGGGAGAACCGATCGGATGATGACCAGCGCCAGGATACTGGCGGAGACGGCGGCCGCGTAGGTTGTCGCCGATGCAACGACGCTGTTGGCAGTGAGCCAGCCGCCGTGATCCCGCAGCAGCATGATCACAAGAATGTGCCACAGGTAGATGAAGTAGCTTCCGGAGCCGACGAAGCCGAGAAGGCGGCTGTGAAGCGGCGCCGCAACAAACATCAGGCAGAGCAGCGCCGCATAGGCAAACAGTGCGGTCGAATCATAGGCTGCAGCATCGCCGAGACCAAGAATCCGGACGGAGGCGTAGATCGCGTAGGCAGTCGCGGAGCATATGGAGAGCGGCAGGATCATGCCGGCGAGCGTGCGCCGGGCGTCGCTCATTCCGATCAGCACTCCGAGCGCCATGAACGCAAACCAGAACGGAAGGTCGCGCAGCCGCGCTTCCTCCACCAGGTCATTCGGCGCGCCGAAGCGGATCAGCAGCGGATCGAGGTAGCTCCCGGCCAGCAGCCCGAACAGGATCGCGATCGCCAGGATGATTGCAAGCTTCCGGTCTGCGTCCGGCGAGGTGCGCTCGTGCAGCTGGAAGATCAGCCACAGAGCCAGCGTGCAGCCGATATAGACGGGCACGTAGTAGTAGACGAAGACGTAGCCGAGGCCGAAGCGCGCAAGAGCGATCCAGGGACGATGGTCCATCGCCGGATTGTGCAGGGCCATATAGATATAGGCTGCAGCGAAAGCGATGGCGTAGGGGATGAGAACCGCCTTGAGACGCCTCGCGATCGGAACGTGCCGCGTGCGAGCGGTCAGGTATCCGGACGCGAACAGGAATAGCGCCACTGCCGGCCGCAAGGCGGCATCGATAGCTTGCATCAGCGCGGTATCCAGCGGCTGTTGCAATGCGTGGATGCCGATCACCATCAGGATCGCAACGCCACGAAGGCTGTCGATGGCCAGATCGCGCTGCGCGATGGCGGCCGGCCTCGCATCCGGCCGGGCGACCGAAAATCCCGCCTCTGTCGCCGCGTTGCTCATCGGCCTTCGCTCCTTGGAGCGGTTGCGGGCAAGGCGAGGTGCGGCTCGCTGCGCCGATCGAACAGCGCATAGAGAAAGTGCCGGATCGGCGTTTCGACGTATCGATAGGACAAGTGGCTTGCGAGGGCGAGGACGGCCATCGCCACCGGTACGAGCATGAGCCGCGTATCTGGAACGATTGCCGACAGATATCGCCCGGCGATGGTCAGCACGACCGTCGCTACCGGAATGTGCAGCATGTACACGGAATAGGTGAGGTCGGACCAACGGTCGATACCCGATTGCGACAACAACGTGCGTTGCTGCGCGAGGTCGGCGCGAACGGCGAGCACCACGATGGCGTAGACCGTGGCAAGTACAAGCCCATCCGGAAATGAGCTGCCGAACAGCACGAATGCCAGCAGCGCGGGCACGAGCGGCAGGACGATCGCCGGCCACCGGCTGATCTCAGCGCGGAAGAGGTAGAGCGCAATGCCGAGAGCAAAGCTTGGCAGCGCGCGAAAGGCGCCGCCGCGATTGATCCACTCTGTCCATGGACCTGTGCTGGTCGCGGCCGCGTAGAGGCTGTTGCCCACCAGCACGGCCAGCACCAGGATGACGATCAGGGTCCGCTGCCTTGCGGCGATGGCGGCGAGCATTGGAAACAGCAGGTAACAGACCATCTCCGCCGACAGCGACCAGCTCGGAAAGTTGAACGTCAGCCGCTCGCCAATGACCGCGTGCAGCATCAGCAGTTGCGCAGGGATGTCCGACAGCGGATAGCGAGCCGGATTCTCGCCGCGCGCAAGTCCGAGCTGCAGCACGGCGGCGATCGCCAGGTAGAACGCCAGCGTCAGCAGATGCAGCGGATAGATTCGGGCGATGCGCCGCCAAAGGAAGCGCTTGACCCCGAAGGCTGTGTCCATCTTCTCGAGATACTGCCTGGCGATGACGAACCCGGAGATGGCAAAGAACAGGTCGACGAACAGATTGAAGTGCTGGGCATGCACAAAGATGAAGTGCGCGGTGGCATTGTCCTTGGTGTATTCGGCGTAGTGCAGGACGACAACGGCCGCGGCGGCAACGATCCTCAGCGCATCAAGATGAGGCGTGCGGGTCTGCCGGCCATCGGGCGCTTGCACAGGTGAAGGGAGCATCTGCCGTGCCGATCAGTTGCCATTGCCGGGGGAGGCGGCCACGCGCGGCGATTGCGGCGACGGCTGTGCGTCGAGTCCGACAAGGGACACGAGCAACTGGCTGACCCTCAGGCGATCGTCCTCGGCAAGCGCGTTCCAGCGGGCGAGGTTGCGTGCGTTCAGTTGGCGGAAACGGTCGTTTCGTCCGTCTTGCCGGAGCGCAGCGGCGATGGTTGCCGCCGCGGCTGCGGCATTCGTGCGATCGATGAACACGCCGGAGTCGTCGAGAACCTCACGGAACACGGCATCGTCGGGGGCGATGATCGGAAGTCCTGCATACTGCGCTTCGAGCAAGGGCAGGCCGAGTCCTTCTTCATGGGACGTGCAAAGCAGCGCATCGGCCTCCAGCAGGCTGCGCCTGACCTCTTCGGCCGACTTGTAGCCGCCAAGAATCACGCCCTCGTGGCGTTCGAGCTGCCGCCAGTCGTCACCCCAGCCGTTGCGCCCGATGATCTCCAGTGTCGCGTCCACCAAACCAGCCTTCCGGAGTTCGGTGACGATACGCGCGGCATAGCGATAGTTCTTGCGCGGCTCCACTGTGCCGATGCTGAGCAGCCGAAGCGTCGTCCTGCGCTGCCGATCGAAGGGGGGCGGATTGACGTCGAATACGTTGCGCACCTTCGGACGATAGACGACGATCTCCGCATCGCTGCGACAGACATCGGCGAGCTTTCGCGCGGTGTCGAGCGAGTTCACGAGAAAGCGCGGATAGCGGCGAACGGCGAGACCGAATGGCTTTGCCATATAGAGCTTGGCGCGGATGTTCAGGTCGCCGGGCCGAGTGATCAGGAACAGGTCGTGGATGTAGGGGATGACGCGGCTCGCGTATGGCAGCAACAGCGGGCTCGGGGGAAAGCCGGGGCACAGCAGAACCGTGGACGGGTTGCTGAGCCGAAGGGGCACGCCGAATGTCTGTGTCAGCATCATGCTGGCGGTGCCGCGCGCTGTGACGGGCGTGAGCTCGATGGGCGCCAGCGCGTGCTGCGAGAACAGCTCGGTCGTGATGCGCTCGAGGCCGGTAACGTGGCGACGGCCAAGGTGGGTATGGTCGACATAGACCCTCATGACACGCCTCCCACTTGCACGGGCCGCGCGCGTCCTGGCGAGCGGATCGGATACGTGCGTGCTGGCAGCGGCGCCGTCGAAGGCCTGCCGCGCGGCAGCAGCACGGTGATCAGGATGATGAACTGAGCGAGCTGGATGTTCTTCGACGAGAAGCTGACTGAACTCGCAGCAATGACAGCGATCAGAAGCATCAGCGCGAGGGCCGCCGGGCTCGACTGCCGCATGAGCATGGTGAGGAATGCCACCAGCGCCGCGGTCATCAGGGCGGTATGAATGAGGCCAAACTGCACGATGCAGGCAATCCAGAAGTTCTCGATGCCGTATGCGAGCCCGAGCTGGCTCTGCAGCGCATTGGCGCGGGATACGGTCGGCGCAAACAGGATCTCGTTCCAGTCGAGGTGGGCGAGCAGGTCCAGCATGGCGATGCGCGCAAGGGCGCTGCCCTTGTCCGAGGAGAAGCGCAGCAGCATCTTGTCGAACACGCCGAGATTGAAGATCGCGAAGGTCGCCGCCAGTCCGACAAAGATGATGCCGATCGCAACGACCAGGACCACCAGCGGGATACGGCCGCCGCGCATCATCCGGAACAGCGCGAACGCCACACAAACGGCGATGATGAACAGCGTCGTCACCAGCGCCGTGCGCCCGCCGAAGGCCATCAGCGATCCCAGACAAAGCGCGATCAGTGGCACGCGGAGCCATGCCTGCGGACAGAGCTGCGGCCTCAGGATCAGCGCAAGTACGTAGCCCGCGACCAATCCGGACGCGGTCAGCGGATGGCCGAGAAGTGCTGCCGAACGCCACTCGCCAAGAACGACGACGTTGCCCAGGGTCAGCGGAATGATGCGGTGCCCGACAAAGTACTCATAATATCCGATCGCCACGTTCAGCAGGATCAGCAGATGGACGAGCAGGGCGAGCGATCTGCGCCCCGATGGCGCCACCTGCCAGATGGCGAGCGCCATGAGCACCGGCAGCAGGAAGGTATCGACGACCGCCGTGAAGGGCCGGTCAAGCCCGAGCGTCTGGACGAGCAGGAACACCCAGCACACAAGATAGAACAGAACCGTCCTCGATGCCGCGCAGATGCGGACGATCCCCTCGACCGGATTGCCGGTCCGCAGCAGCGCTAGGCCGAGCGCGAGCACGACAAAGTAAGTCGCTGGATGCAGCTTTTCATAGAAATTGCCGCCGGCGGTCACGTACTGGATCCGCAAGTGCGTCAGCAACGATGATGAGATCGTCAGCGTCGTCAGGATGGCCAGCGCGGTGAACATCAGTATGCCCAGATCGAGCATCGATGCTTCAGAGCCTGCGGCCCGGGCGTTCGATCGCAACGCGCTGCGCCGGCCCGCCGCAACTATGGGGCCATGCCTGCTTGCCGCGACCCGATACGCCGCCGCGCCGATATGTCGGTGGCGGCTCAAACCGCGGCCCCGCGCTTAAATCGGGTTTCGCCATAGGGTTTGATGTATGCCGAGCTGCTGTAATAGTCGTAGTGGCGCAGCCGATGCATGTCGACGCGGGTCAGCACGGTGCCGAGGATCCGGTCGCGAACCGGTTCGAGCAGGTCGACCGCATCGAGGGCGGCATCCCGCGGGGTTTTGTCCCACGCGAGCGCAAGCAGGATCTGATCCGCGTGTTCCGCAAGAGCCCGGCCGTCGACCAGCGGCACCAGTGGCGGGGAGTCGAGCACGATCAGCTCAAAATGTTGGCGGAGCCGATCGAAGACGGCGCCGATCTTGTCCGAGAACATCAACTCCGACGTGGCGTGACTGAAGGCGTTCACCGGCGCGGGAAGGACGGCAAGCCCGGAACTGCGGTCGATCAGGATCGCACGCTCGAGCGGCTCGTTGCCGAGCGCGACATGGAGCAGACCAGTTCTCGCGCGTGGGCAGAGAGACCGCGTCGTTTCCGGATTGCGCAGGTCGCAGTCGACGAGGAGGGTGCGGATGCCGAGCGCGGCCAGCGACAGCGCCAGGTTGACCGCGACCGTGGTCTTGCCTTCGTTGTCGATCGCTGATGTGACGAGAATGATCTGTACCGGCTTGATCCGCAACGCGCGCTGGATCGAAAGCCGGATCGCGCGGATGGCCTCAGCGAAGTACGATGAAGGTTCTTCGCTCGCGTAGCGCATCAGCGGTGGCTGCAACTCCGGCGGCAGCAGACCCGTCGCGTTCGGGTCGTGCCGTCCAAGCGCCTCGCGGCCGCGCTTCGCCCGGCGCGCAAGCTCGCGCGCATCGACCAGCGGCACCGCGGCGAGAGCCGGAAGTCCGACGAGTTGCTCGACCTCATCCAGTGTCTTTATCCGGCGATCGAGGTAGTCGGCGAGAAACGCCGCAGAGCAGCCGACCCCGAGACCGAGCGCAAGCGCCAGCCCCACGATCAAGGTTGTCTTCGGAAACGATGGGCTGATCGGAATGCTGGCGCGCGTTACCACCCGCGAGTCCGGCATTTCGAGACTCTCCTGCGCGCTCGTCTCCTTGTAACGCGCAAGATACGACTCATAGAGTGTGCGGTTTGCCTCCGCCTCCCGGCGCAGCTCGTGCAACTGAACCTGCGCCTGGTTGGAGACGTTCGAGACCCCTTGAAGCTCCTGGAAGCTCTTCTGCAACGACTGCTCCCGCGAGAGGGCGACGTCATAGTCATGACGTGTGCCTTGCAGGATGCGTCGCACCTCCTCGTTGATCAGCCGTTGCGTATCCCGGAGCTGCGCTCGAATGTTGGCGAGCTGAGGATGCCGCTCGCCATACCGGGACGCCAGGTCGGCGCCGCTCTTGGCGATTTCGGCATACTGCGTGCGCAGCTTGGTGATGATGTCGGAAGAAATTGCCGCATTGATGGACCCGGGGTCACCGCCGGATTTCGCAACCTGCTGGATCTGGTCGTACTTGGCGCGCGATTCCGCGGTCTGGACGCGGGCCTCGATCAGCTTGTTGTTGAGATCCGTGATCTGCTGGTCGTTAACGGTGACGCCTTGCGACACCGTGAGATTGTTGGAGGAGCGGTAGTCCTCCACGGCTTTCTCCGACAGGGTGACACGCTTCTTCAGGTTCTCGATCTGGCCGCTGAGCCAGCCGGCGGCAATGCGGGTCGCTTCGTATTTCGACCGCACCTGCTCCTCGAAATAGGCGTCGGCGATGCTGTTGGCGATCTCGGCGGCCTTCGTGGGGCTCTGCGAATTGACATTGATGTCCACCAGAAACGTCGTGCCCTGCCGGATGACCTTCAGCCGCTGCTGCAGTGAGTCGACCGCGCGAATGATGGCAACGTCTTCCGGATTCATTGTCGGCCGGGACGACGACGACCGGAACAATCCTCTGATCGAACCGAGTAGAGTAGGGGGACGCACGAACTCCTCGTCGGCGCCGAGCTTCATGCGCTCGGCGACCCTGCGCAGGATCGCCACCGACTTGATCAGCAGTGCCTGGCTTTCGATCGTGGCGTCGTCGGTGCCGAAGTTGGAAAGCACCGTCTGGGTGGTGTCGACGACATTCGCGCGCCGTGGATCGACCAATACCGTGGATGTGGCGGTGTACTGGGTCGTTGAGCTCAGGACATAAAGCAGCGCCACCACGGCGAATGCACCGGTGATCAGGCCGACGGTTTCCCAGCGGCGGCGCAGAATTCTCGCGACCTCGCGCAGATCGACGGATCGCGCTCCACCATCGTCATGCAAGGGCGGTGATTCGATCTCCGGCGGGGGCAGGTAGTCAGAATTGTGCCGTAGCATTGAACCCCACGAGGTGCTTTTCGTAGCGGAAGGTCGGAATGTTGCTGTTGCGGTCAGTGTACCGGTGAAACACCGAGATGGTTCCAAACCGGTTCGGCAAATATTTTATGCGCGAGTCGACGGTGTTGACCTGATCGGTGCGCGGCTGGCCGTGGAACTCGTCCTTCTCGATGCCGCCGGCGACGGAGACGATAACGTTGCGAAGGAGCTCATAGTCGACCCCGAGTTGGAAGCTGTTGGCAATCACACCGGTCGCACTGGTGTCCGACGTTTGCGTGACAAGCTGCTCGGCCTTGAAGTTGACGTCGAGCAGACGTGTCGGGCGCCAACTGATGATCGCATGCCAGGCCGGCCCCTCGATCGTTCCGATCGCGAGATCGTCGAAGCGTTGCTGCACATAGCCGACACCGAATTCGCCGGTGATCAGTCTCGTCAATGCAATATTGAGGCCAGTGATTGCCCGGTAGCCGCGAGAGTCGAGACTCTGCGTCGCGGTGCCGCGCAGTTCGCGCTGATTGTATTCGGCTGATGTGAACCAGCCGAGGTTGGACGAGAAGGCATAGTCGACGCGACCGTGCACGGTGTAGATCTGGCCGTCGCGCGCATCCTGCCGAATGATCGTGCCGTTTTGAGCGCGCGTCGATCCGAAGTTGTATGACTCGACGCCGGTGCCGACGGCGACAGTCCAGCGATAGAGCTGCTTGCGGACGGTCACATCTCCAGTCAGCAAGTCGTAGGGCGTGGGTTGAACCGCGTTGGCCGGTGAGGCGAGTGAACCGACGCCTTCGTTGAGATGGGACGCCTGGAAACTGGTCAGGACCATCAGGTCGCGCGCGACGTCGAGCCAGCCGCTGCCGCGAATGCCGTAGTTGGTTTGATCGAGACCGGGATTGTTCTTGTAGTGGGTGGACTGAAGACCGAGTCTCAGGTCGAGGCCGTGCCGGTTCCAGAGCGTACGCGCACGCAGTGCAGGCTCGACAACGGCGGCCACGTCGCTCTGCCGGTTCGTGTTGGACGAGAACACGTTGCTGTCGTAGAGAAGGCCGGCTGTGAGCGCCGGATTGAACATCCATGAGCCGGAGCGGATGCCGACCGGCTCGTAGCCGGGGTGCTGGCGCGTCTTGACGGGGGTGTCTTCGGGCTCAGGCCGCTCGACCGTTTCGGGGTCGTCGAGTTGCGGCAGCGGGGTCCTTTCGAAGACGCGTTGCGCATTCCATGGCGCGGCAACCACCTCGCTCCACAAGGGAACGACCTGCGCCTGCGCTGGCGATGCCGCGCCGACGAAGACGGCCGCCGTCACCGGCCGCCAGAACGTGCGCAGCCTGGACCTGTTCGATTGCCTACTCGCGCCCACCACCATCGACTTATTCGCCCCAAACAAAGCCACGCTGTGCACGAACGCTGATGCGCTCGTGCATCTTCAACAGTTGCCCCTTGGAGATCATGCAAGCGTCCCTGCAGGTTGATGCAATACAGGGACCGCGGTCGTGCAGGTGATGCGGACGCGAAGAACTTAACTACTCATCAACCGCTCTCCTGGCGTTCACGAAGAACGACATCATGCCCATCGACCGATGAAGTGACGACCGTCTCGCTTCGCAGCAATGTGTTGCATTGCAAAGAGACGGCAGTGTGGCGATGAACATCTTCACTGTGCGTATGTTCGATGCAGGTTGCATCTATTGCGTTCGCTGAACGCGCTGATCAGAAGTATCGTTCCGGAATGCGGATGTTGTCGCCGGGATAGACGGGAACCGGAGCGTCGAGTGGATGAGTCTCTTCCACATTGGAACCGGCGCGACGTATCACGACCTTGCTCTCATTGGCGCGATAGGTGTAGCCGCCGGCACTTGCGACGGCGTCGAGCACCGTCAGGCCAGACTTGTATGGATACTCGCCCGCGCGCTTGACTTCGCCGAGAATGAAGAACGGCCGATAGCTCGCGATCTCGATGTTCACACGCGGATCTCGCAGCAGGCCTTTCGAGAGGGCCGCAGCGACTGTGCGTTCGAGCTGACGTGTCGTCAGTCCCGCGGCCTTGACTCGGCCGGCAAGTGGAACCGAAACGTAGCCGTTGGTGTCCACTTCATAGTCACCGCTGATGTCGTTTTCGCCATAGACGCGCAGGCGAACGCGATCACTCGGGCCGAGTACGTATGATGGTGACGATGGTGAATCGGAACTTACTTCGGCGTGAGCGGCTTTTGGCGTGCTGCGCGATTGAGCAAATCCAGGTTCCACCACGAGACCGGAAAGAGCCGTCGCAAGCACGATGATCAAACTCAACGACTGAAATCGCTGCATCATACTGACCCTATCGAACGATGCCGAGAACCCGGCGACGCTTATGGGTCAACAATCAGGCGAAACAATGCAAACGCACAATGTCGATGAAGACGCTGCGCGCTTATCGCGCGTCACAAAAACGAAATCGAAGCAGCCTCGAGAACGAGACACGTCAGCCTTCCGGTAAACACCGCGCCGGTGTCGATGTTGATGCGATTGTTGAGAACCTGCGGGTGAGCGACCGGCGTGTGCCCGTGCACGACGGTGCATCCGTGGTTAACCGTCGACTGAAGGAACTCTTCCCGAATCCAGATCAGATCGTCTTGAACCTGATGTTCCAGCGGAACCCCGGGTCTGATGCCAGCGTGGACGAACAGGTAGTCACCGCATCGATAAGCATTTCGAAGACACTGAAGGAACAGCACATGTGTTCGGGGTAGCGATTCGCAGAACGCGCGATGGAGTCTTGCGGGCACAAGTTGTGCCGAAGGCTCTATGGCGACACCATAAGAGGTGAGGGTGCTTAGTCCGCCCAACCGGATCCAGTTGTGAAGCACATCCGCATCCTGAAGGAAGTCTTCCAGGATGGCTTCATGGTTCCCGCGCAAACAGATTGCATTCCGGTGCACAAGCCGTCGGCAGAGAATGTCGATGACGGCCTTCGAGTCATCACCGCGATCGATATAGTCTCCGAGATAGACCTCGACAGCGCGCTCAATAGGCCGCCTGCTTAGATCGTCATCAATGCGTTCGACCATGTCGTAGAGCAGATCGGCTCGTCCATGGATGTCGCCGATTGCGTAGACGCGGGTCGCCTGCGGGGCGCGGGAAACGCGCGGTGCGTCTGCTGTTGATGCAATTGCCATCCCAATGGTGAGCGAATCCGGAAGCTGCTGACTTGTCTCTATATATACAGAGTGGTCGGAGAAGTCGCCTGCTAGAAGAAAGTCCACCGGACAATGACAATGATGACGAGCCACGCCAGTGCGTTGGCAAGCAGTATCCAGTTCCGCAAACGGTGATCCCGCTTCACCGTTGGTCCAATGCCCGCGCCGTGCACATCACCAGCAATCATGCCGGCCTCTGTCGATGCAGAATCAGGACCGCGGCCGTCCTGCGGCTCGTTACGGTCGCGTTCTTGAAGCCTGATGGTCATCGCTTGTTGCGCTGAATTGTTCCGGTGGTTCCGATTTCACACAATCGCCTTTAATCTTTCTGAAGATGTAAGCGACAATTGCGCGAGATTGCATGGCAGGTCCAACTGACGCGCAGCTGAATCGGTGTGCATGATCATTGGATCATCCATTAAGTTCTTCGCTGGGCGATCCATTCCACCACACCGCAATTCGTTCCTTCGCACTGCAGGTTTTTTTCTTCGCAGTGCGCATGCTGCGCACGCGAAATCTTCCTTTTTCTGCCAAAAATTTTGAGCAACACTCGCGCGCTGTCGATGTCCGGCGCGTGCGAGTTGTGGGGCACATTCCGACAGCTTCGGTCTCTTGGCTCGGTCTCTGCGGTTGCGTGTCTCGGCGCGGCGCGCGTTGTTGATTGGAATTTGGGCGATGACAACTCTCGTTTCTCTGCCGTCCGCTCGGGGTAACGTCTCTCGTATCTGGAAGTCCCAACGTCCAAGGCTCGCATACACGGCGACCGAGGCGGACAGCTATCGGCGCAGCGGCCGGTATGCGCCGCGCGTTTCGGGTGCCGCTGCCTCGCCGTCGGCCTACAAGCGAATGTTCGATCTCGCGGCCGCTTCAGCGGGGCTGTTATTTCTGCTGCCTGTCTTCGTCGCGATCGCGGTGGCGATCAAGGTAACGTCGTCAGGCCCGGTGTTCTTCCGGCAATATCGCTATGGCTATCGAAACAGGCTGTTCAGGATCTACAAGTTTCGCACCATGTATACCGCGCTGGGCGATTCGTCGGGCAGGCGGCAGACGGTGGCGCAGGATGCGCGGATCACCAGGATCGGCCGCATGCTTCGCAAAACCAGTCTCGACGAGATTCCACAGCTGATCAACGTCCTCAAGGGCGAGATGTCCCTCGTCGGCCCGCGTCCGCATGTTCCGGGAATGCTGGCGGCGGGTGTGCTCTATGAGGATCTTGTCCCGTACTATTTTCAACGCCACGCAGTGCGGCCAGGTATCACCGGATTAGCCCAGGTGAGCGGCCTGCGCGGAAGCACGGAAGATGGAGAGACCGCGATCGCCCGTGTCGACTGTGATCTCGACTACATCGAACATCGCTCGCTGCAGCTTGATCTGGCGATCATCGTTCGCACCGCTCGCAAGGAATTCCTCGGCGGAAGCGGAATTTAGCGGCTGACGCGAGGAAGGCCAGCTACCACGACGATCAGGTACGTCAACCGCGTCCGACTGGCCGACGCCGCAAGCGCGCCGTGCGGGTTCGATCGAGCGCCGAGAGGGTACGAATGAAGACGGTGAGGTTCGCAAAGAACGCGCTGAAGGAGGCCTTTCCTGCAATGTGGCTGGAATGGCACTTCCTGCGCCGGCCACGATCCGCAGAGATTGAGTTGGGCTACCTGAAGCGAATTATTCCGAGAGACGCCGTGACGGTCGACGTCGGAGCCAACCGCGGCCTCTATACCCGCGAGCTGGCACGTTGCTCGAGGCGGGTGCTTGCGTTCGAGCCGGCAAAGCAGATGGCGGATCTGCTTCGACGGACATCGGCGACCAATGTCGAGGTCCACGAAATTGCTGTCTCGGATACCGAGGGGGTGGCTACTCTCTCCGTCCCGCTCGGCGGCGACGGCGCGGTCCACAGCCTCGCATCGCTGGAACAACGGCACGATGCAAAATCGTGTGCAGCCGAACAGGTACGAACGGCCCGGCTCGACGCCCTGATCGAGGACGACGTCGCCTTCGTCAAGATCGATGTCGAGGGACATGAACTCCGTGTCCTGAACGGGGCGAGCGGGCTGTTCGAACGGAGCAGGCCGATTTTTCTCGTCGAGGCGGAAGAGCGCCATCACCAGGCGACCACGGCCTCGGTGTTCGAATTCTTCAATGCGCGAGACTACCGGGGCTTCTTCGTTCTGGACGATGATATCAGACCGGTTTCTGAATTCGATCCGCGCACCATGCAGGACGCGAGTTCACTGCTGCCGAATGGCGGACGGAAGGAGGGGGAGTACTACATCAACAACTTCTTTTTCTTCCCCGACCGCATCGACGGGCGTGCCGCCCTGCTGGGCTGAAGCGGCCGCGGCGAGACGACGCTGAAGTCCGGCGTTTTGCCGCGCGCTTGTGCGCGGCAACGCCAATCCGAGCAACGAGGGAGAGTTTATGCGCATTGCAATGATCGGCGCCGGCTATGTCGGCCTGGTTTCCGGCGCTTGTCTTGCCGATTTCGGGCACGAGGTGACCTGTGTCGACAATGACGAGGCGAAGGTCGCGTTGCTGAATCGCGGCGAAACGCCGATCTATGAACCGCAGCTAGGCGAGCTCATTGCCGCCAACGTCACGGAGGAGCGGCTGCGCTTCACGACGGACCTTGCGACGTCGGCAGCCAATGCGGACGCGGTGTTCATTGCCGTGGGCACGCCGTCGCGCCGCGGCGACGGCCATGCTGACCTGTCGTATGTCTTCACCGCGGCGCGGGAGGTCGCGAGCGTCCTGACCGACTTCACCGTGGTCGTGACCAAATCGACGGTGCCCGTCGGGACCGGCGATGAGGTCGAGCGCATCATCCGCGCGGAGCGCAAGAACATCGAGGCCCCGGTTGTTTCAAACCCCGAATTTCTGCGCGAAGGCGCGGCCGTCTACGACTTCAAGCATCCCGACCGTATCGTCATCGGCACGAACGACGACCGGGCGCGCGATGTGATGAACGAGATCTACCGACCGCTGCACCTGAATGCGTCGCCGATCATGTTTACCGATCGCCGCAGCGCCGAGCTGATCAAGTACGCATCCAACGCCTTCCTCGCGACCAAGATCACCTTCGTCAATGAGATCGCCGATCTCAGCGAGAAGATCGGCGCGAATGTGCAGGATGTCGCAAGGGGCATGGGGCTGGACAAGCGCATCGGCCCGAAGTTTCTGCATCCCGGACCTGGTTTCGGCGGTTCGTGCTTTCCGAAGGATGCGCTCGCGCTCGCCAAGACTGCGCGGGACCATGAATCGCCGATGCGCATCGTCGAGACCGTCGTGGACGTGAACGACCATCGCAAGCGCGCGATGGCCAAGAAGGTGGTTGCGGCTTTGGGTGGCAACATTCGGGACAAGACGATCGCCGTCCTCGGCCTGACGTTCAAGCCGAACACCGACGACATTCGCGAGGCGCCCTCACTTCCGCTGATCACGGCGTTGCAGGATTTCGGCGGGCGCGTGCGCGCCTACGACCCGGCGGGGATGGATCGTGCGAAGCAGGTTCTCGAGAACGTCGAATTTTGCGCAAATGCCTACGAATGCGCAGCCGACGCGCATGCGGTGGTCATCGTCACGGAGTGGGATCAGTTCCGGGCGCTGGATTTGAAGCGGCTTGCCGCGATCATGGCGTGTCCGGTTGTCGTCGATCTGCGGAACGTTTACGCACCCGATGAAGTTATTCGCAACGGCTTCTTCTATAGTGGTGTCGGTCGTGCCCTCTCGTTGTCTTACTGAAGATCGATAGTGGGAGACGGGCCGCACTTCGCTTCGACAAGAACGGGAAGCTGCACAGATGATCACGGAATTCTTCCGATCGCGTACGACATCGTTTCGCACCCGTTCGGCCGAGCGCGATCGGGAGCAGGACGCGATGACGATCGAACGGGTCGCCAAGGCGATCGATCAGGCGATTGCCGGTTTCGAGACGGAGCGGAGGGGGCTCGGCCAGCGGCTGGCGGATGTCACCGCTCGCGCCGCGATCCTGGCAGGGAACGGCTCGGACGACTATCATGAGCGAGAAAGGGCGGAGAGCGATCGGCTAAGCGAGCTCGATACCGAGGTCAAGAATGCGCAGTGCAGGCTCGATCGACTGGCCCATCATGTAGCGCAGTGCGTGATTCTGCGGGATGCGCTGCGATCGCGATTCTCCGATGTGCTGGAGGTGGGTGGGGCCTCCGCCTACGAGGCGCCGCGGCCCGCCGCCAAGCGCTGAACTAGATCGCCTTGATCATCTCGCCGTAGATCGCGAGGTATTGATCGCGCATCTTGGCGATGTCCAGCCTGGTCACGAAGCGCTGCGCCGATTTGGCGATACGGGCCGCAACATCTGGACGTTGCGCGAGACCCGCGATCTTGTCGGCAAGGTCTTCGGCTGAGCCGACCTTGAACTTGATGCCGTTCGAACCGTCAGCCAGCAGCTCCGCCGGCCCGTCGATATCTGCAGCGATGACCGGCAAGCCCACGGCCATCGCTTCGAGCAACGCCAGTCCGAAACCCTCGTAGCGGGAAGGAAGCACGAATATGTCGGCGTCCCCGAGCAGCGTCCGGACGTCGGTGCGGTTGCACAGGAAACGGATACGGTTCGAGACGCGCTCGGCGGCGGCGAGCTCCTGCAAGGCTTCCATCGTCTTGCGGTCGCCGTCCGGCGGGCTGCCGACGAAATCGCAGCGGACATCGAGGTTGCGGTTCAGGCAGATCGCCAAGGCCTTGATCAGGATGTCCTGCCCCTTCTGACGCGGATAGAGGCGGGCGACGTTGATGAGGCGCAAGGGGGTACCAAAGCTGCGTGGCCGGTCGGTCGCGCAGAATGATGCAAGCGGGATGCCGTTGTGTACCTTGAAGATACGCTGCAGATTCACACTCTGGCATTCGCGCTCGACTGCGGTCGAGATGGCGATGTTCCAGTCGACGAAGCGCTGATGCAGCCGCAGCCGGACGCGGTCCCAGGAAGCGACGATTCCGGTGTTGTGGATCGTGTAGCCGACGCTCATCGAGCGATAGAGCTTGCTGAGCATCGCGAAATGCTTGGCGCCGCTGTCGTGTGCATGGATCAGGCGAACATCATGCCGACGCATGATGTTCAGCAGGGTCAGGATGATCCGTGGATTGCGTTCGCCGGGGGTGCGCTTCAGGAAGTAGGTCGGATGGCCGCTCGCCATGAGCTCGGACGCGAACTCGTCGTTGACCTTGTCATTGATGACGACGAATACGACCTGCTGGGGGTTGGGATTTTCCGCGCAGCTCGCCGCGAAGTTGATCAGTAGCCGCTCGGAACCGCCGACCGTCAACGACGAGATCAACTGAAGTACTGACGCCACGTTGTGCTTCCCCAGCCCGCTCCGTGCATTTTCGCTCCGTGCTGCGCGTTAAGCCGAACCGCTCGTTGTCCCATGTGGCGTCCTGAAACAAGTGCCGGTCCGGGGCCTTTGGCAGTGTTTGATCGAGCGTCAACCTTGGCCAACGGCCGCGGCTATTCTGGGGCAGGGGCAAATTCGCTGAGCGGGGCGGAACCCGCATTCTCCGGTAACGGCGATGTGAGCGGTGCGCATCTTGATAAGCTTCACGGGCGATCGCCGTCCGCCGCGGACCCGGTACGCATACTCGACCCGGGCCCGCGGACGTCCGGCACGCAACAGGTGGCGCCTGCGCGTGCAATCGTAAAAGCATTATCGTTGAGCACGCCGCTGAAGGGCGAGAAGGTGCCGAGCGGCTGATCCTCGCGCCAAGTGTATGCAGAGATGAGCTGCACGCTGTGATCGTCCTCACTGAGGAACCCGGTCCAGCGAGCGAGGATGGTGGCTGCTACGATGCGACCCATCTGTCGCGCAGCCTTCGGCGTGCGTGCGTGAGCGCGCATGCGTGTCGATCAGTGTTGGGGAGTCTCGCGCTTCTCAGCTGCCGGTAAAGACGGGTTGTCGCTTAGCGACAAATGTCGCCACGGCTTCCTTGTGATCCGACGTTGCCGTCGATCGCACCATGCGTTCCGCCTCGTGATCGAGCGACGTCAGGAAATCGGACGTGATCGCTTCATCCAGACTGTCCTTCATGAGGCGCAGGGCGGCAAGCGGGCCACGGGCAAGCGCTGCGGCCATGGCGAATGCAGTATCACGCAGCTCTGCGTCGGGAACGACACGATTGAAGAGACCTAGCGCCTCGCATCGCTTCGAGTCGATCTTCTCGGCGAAGAACATGAGCTCGCGCGCCCGCGATGTTCCAACGAGGCGCGTGAGGAGCCAGGTGATGCCGTAGTCTCCGCTCAGGCCGATTTTTGCGTAGGCGGTGCTGACGAACGCGGACTCCGCCGCTATCCTGAGATCGCAAGCCAGCGCAAGCGACAGGCCAGCGCCTGCGGCGGGTCCGGGCAGCGCCGCAATCGTCGGCTTGCGGACGGCCACAAGCGCGCCCGTCAACCGCCGCTGCTTGTCCTGCAGGTCCGCCACCCGTTCTTCAGGTGTTCGGCTCTTTCTGCTGCTGTTGCTACCCATGCCTTTCACGTCGCCGCCGGCGCAGAAGGCCGTGCCGGTGCCGGTGATGAGGATTGCGCCGACACCAGGGTCTTCGCCGCATTGCTTGATCATCGTGCGGAGCGCCGGGGTCAAATGATCCGACAGGGAGTTGCGCGCGTGCGGTCGGTTGAGGGTGATGATCGCGACGCGGTCGCGCACTTCACAAAGGAGCTCCTCGGTGCCTGTGTCGATCGACAGTGATGCGCTCATTCTTGTCCCCTGGTCTTGGTGCTCGGCAGGCGTTGCGGGACGATCAGCGACCGGTGAAGACCGCGGCTCGGCGTTCGACGAAGGACTTGATGCCTTCTGCGGCATCGGCCGTGTTCATCACCCGCTCGCGAATTTTCGGGACCACGGCAATGGCGGCCTGCTCGCCGGCCTCGATGAACTTGCGTCCCGCTTCCTTGGTGACCTGGATGCCGAGCGGAGCATTGCGTGAAATGATGCGCGCGAGCTCCAGCGCGCGCTCGACCTGCTGGCCGGCGGGAACGACCTCCTGCACCAGCCCGATGCGGTGCGCTTCCGCCGCGGAGAATTCATCGCAGAGCATCAGGTGATACATGGCGTCACCCCAGCCGGCGCGCGTGATGAAGCGAAAGTGCGCGCCGCCGAGCGGGGCAATGCCGCGCTTCGATTCCATCTGGCAGAAGCGGCAGTCGTCTGCCGCGACGACGATGTCGCCCGCGAGCATCAGCTCGATGCCGATGGTGAAGACAATGCCCTGCACGGCCGTCACGACCGGCTTACGGCACTGGTTGGCCATGCCGAAGGGATCGATGTTGCCCTCGGGCCGCGGCTTGCGGACCACGTTCGGGCCGAAGAACTTCGGCATGTCGAGCCCGGCGGTGAAGTTGTCGCCAGCGGCACAGAGGACGCCGACCCAAAGATCCTCGTCCCGATCGAGCAGGGTGAAGGCTTCGGACAGCTGCTCCATCATCTCGGGGCTGAAGGCATTCTTCTTGGCCGGATTGTCGATCACGATCTTCAGGATGTGGTCGTGGCGCTCGTGATGCACCCGGCCCGCGGTCGCGTCTGCCGACATGTTTTCCTCCTGTCTGCGCTCGCGCACGGTTCTGCCGGAACAAGAATCTGCTATAGAGATGATCATGCTGTGGCATGATAATCGTCATCCAGAAAGATGATGGATGTCATGCAGAATGTCAACAAGGACCGGGATATGGGCCACTCACAAGCCGACAAGGCCAGGAACCGCGAACGCATTCTCGACGAGGCTGCGCGGCAGATCCGCGAGACCGGCCTAGAGGCGCTAAGCGTCGGAAAGCTCATGCAAAAAGTGAACCTGACGCATGGCGGCTTCTATGGCCATTTCGCCTCCCGCTCGGATCTGATCGCGCAGGCGCTCGAACGGGCGCTGCTCGCCGGCAAGGCCCAGGCGCAGGCGGTGCGGGATCCGAACAAGCCGCGGACATTCTCCGCGATAGTCCGCAGCTACCTGAGCCGGACCCATCGGGATTCCCGCAGCACCGGCTGCGCGATCTCAGCGCTGGTCTCCGATGTGGGCCGCGCCGACGCGCAATCGCGCGAGGTCATGGAGAGACATATCGAGGACTTCATTTCGGCCGTATCGACCGCGCTCGGCGATGACGACAAGGGTCGTGCGATCACCGCGGTCAGCGCGATGGTCGGGGCCATCGCCATGTCCCGCGTACTGACCGATCAGAAGCGATCGGACGCGGTGCTTCGTGCCGTCCGGGAGAACATCGCCGCAATGAAATCCGACGATGCTCATGCGAATATTTGAGCGCGCTTTTTCCGGTGGAGTGATAGTATTGCGATAAGGCGCTGCGGCGTCGCGAGAAACACCGGAGGGAACCGCAGATGGCTCTAGCAGAAGCAGAGACTCGCAAACCCATCCCGTTCGATGTCGAGCAACTCGACAGGCTTCTCGATGATGCCGGCATCGATGTGCTGGTGGCCACCTCGAAGCACAATATCCAGTATCTGCTCGGCGGCTACCGCTTCTTCTTCTTCGACAGCATGGATGCGGTCGGCGTCAGCCGCTATCTGCCGGCGCTGGTTTATCGCAAGGGAAAGCCGGAGCAAGCGGCCTATATCGGCTGCGGCATGGAGAGCTATGAGCGCGAGCTCGGCAAATTCTGGCCCGCCAATCTCGATCTGTCGGTGATCGGCAGCAAGGAGACCATGCAGCACGCGCTGGACCACATCAAGAAGCTCGGCGGCGTACGTCGGGTGGGCGTGGAGTCGGCGTTCCTGCCGGCCGACGGCGAAGCCGTGCTGCGTCAGGGCCTGTCGAATTGCGACATCGTCGATGCGGTGTTTCCGCTGGAGCGGCTGCGCGCGTGCAAGACGCCGGAGGAGATCGAATACTTGCGCGAGTCGTCCGAGCGCGTCGTGGCGTCGATGCTGGCGACCTTTGCGCAGTGCAGGCCCGGCATGACCAAGCTGGAGGTCAACGAGACGCTGCGCCGTGAGGAAGTCAATCGCGGCCTCGTGTTCGACTATTGCCTGCTCACCGCCGGAACCAGCCTCAACCGCGCGCCGTCCGAGCAGCGCCTCGTCACCGGCGATATCATGTCGCTCGACTCCGGCGGCAACTACAAGGGTTACATCGGCGATCTGTGCCGCATGGGCATCCTGGGCGCCAAGCCAGACGCGGAGCTCGTCGATCTGCTGGGCTTCATCGAAGAGGTGCAGCAAGCGGCGCGCAAGCCGGTCAAGCGCGGCGCGCGCGGCGGCGATGTCATTGGCGTTGCCGAGAAGCTGCTGGATGCGTCACCGCACCGCAAGTACACGCACTACATGGCGCACGGCATGGGTCTCGTCACGCACGAAGCGCCGCGGCTGATGAACAACCCGCGCATGTCCTACACGGGGCACGACATGGATCGGCCGCTCGAGAGCGGAATGGTGATCTCGATCGAGACGACGATGTCGCATCCCAAACGCGGCTTCATCAAGCTCGAGGACACCGTGCTGGTGACGGACCAGGGCCATGAGGCGCTGGGCGACGGCGGTCGTGGCTGGAACAAGGCGGGCGGCTGACGGGCGCTAAAGCGCGATGGCGCTTGGTTGAATCACCATCGCGCTTTAGCTCCTTGTTTGAGCATGATCCCCGGATCATGTCCGGGGACAAGCCTTTTCGGAAAACCGGTACCCACTTTTCCGGATCATGCTTTAGCTACCGAGCTCGATCTTGCCCGCAATGCAGGTGACGGTGCTGCCGCCGATCCAGATATCGTTCCCCTCGCGCTGCACGTGAACGCGGCCCGCGCGTCCCAGCACCGTTCCCTGCGAAGCGGCATAGGCGTCCGGAGCTAGCCCGGCTGAAATGAGCCATTGGGCGAGGCCGGCATTCAGGCTGCCGGTCACAGGATCTTCACTGGCACGGCTCGGGATGAACGCACGAACCTCGAACTGCGCGTCGCTGCCGTCGGCTGCACGCCAGGGCGCCACGACCCCGAGTTTGAGATCGGCCAGCACCGGATAATCCGGCTGCAGCGCCAGCACCTCGGCGCGGCCCGCCAGCATCACCGAAACCCAGCCCGGTCCATTGTCGGTCCATTGCGACGCCTTGATCGCATCCGGTGCGATCCGCAGGCCTTTTGCGATGGTCGCCAGCGCCTCGCGGTCGACGTCGCCGCTGCGGCGGAGCGGGGGAGCAGCAAAGGCGAGGCGGTTGCCATCCCGTCTGATCCTGATCAGGCCGGCGGCGCACTCCTGCACGATGTGCGCTTGCTTTGCGGTGTTGCCGCTGTTCAGCCAGACGTGACAGCTGCCAAGCGTCGGGTGACCGGCGAACGGCAGCTCACGCTCGGGCGTGAAGATGCGCACGCGATAATCGGCCGCGGGGTCCGTTGGTTTCAGAAGGAAAGTCGTTTCACTCAGATTGGTCCAGTTGGCAAGCGAGGCCATCGTTGCGTCGGACAATCCGTCTGCATTGACGACCACAGCCAAGGGATTTCCCTTGAGCGGCTCGCTGGTGAAGACGTCGACTTGCTGGAACGAAAATGCGGGCATAATCTTGGTCGTCCTCTTGTTCAGGCAGCGCTTCGCCGCGCGTGTTGCAGGGCTACGGTAAGCGCCTCAAGCGCCGCGTCCAGCTCGGCGGTGGGAAGAAAGCCGAAGCCGAGGCGGAACACGCGCGCCTCCTCGCCGAACCAGCTGCCGTCGCCGATCCGCGCATCGAGGCGCGGCAGCGCCGCATAGAACCGGGCGACAGCCGCGGCGTCGAACGCGTTTGGCCGAAGCCGGACGCAGCACAGCGCACCGGCATCGGGCCGGACCCACTCGACCAGTGTGGCGTTGCGCTCGACCCAGGCCGCGGTGCGCGCGAGACCCGCGCCAAGGTGCTGGCGGCGCTCGCCGATGATCGTGTCCGCCCGCTTCAGCACGCGGAGCGCCAGCACTTCGTCGAGCGTGGAGTTGGCGATCACGGTGTTGAACTTGCCGAGCAGCATCTGCTCGCGCAGTGCCGGGTTGCGCACGATCGCCCAGCCGATGCGCAGGCCGGGCGCGCCGTGACATTTCGACAGCGAGCCGGTGACGATGACTTGCGAGCCCAGAAGCGCGCCGCTCGGTGCGGGCTTGTCATCGTCATACACCGCCTGGCGATAGGTCTCATCGATCAGCAGGAAAGCATCGGGGCAACGCGCCGCCATGGCCGACAACAGCCGCGTCATGACGGCGTGCGGGAGAGCTTTCCCGGATGGGTTTTGTGGCGACGCAAGCGACACCAGTCGGGTCGCGGGCGAGAGCAGGGCGATCAACCGTGCCGGATCGAGCTGGTAGCCCTGATCGAAGTCGAGCGGGAGCGTCTGCAACGTAGCGCCGGCGCTCACCAGAACGTCGCGCGCCGGCGGAAACACCGGGGTCGCGATGATCGCCTGTTCGCCGCGCCCGCAGAGGATGTAGGCGGCCAGGAACAGCGCATGCATGCCGCCGACCGTGATGACGACGTCATCGGCGCTCACGTCATGCTGGGCGGCGATCGCTGCGCGAAGGCCTGCATCGCCCGCGGCCGTGGCATAGCCGAGACGGAGCTCGCCCAGTGCGTCGGCATCCCCGTCAACCAGATCGGCGAGGCGAAGGTCGGGTCCGACGCTTTCGGCGAGGTCATGCCGCGGCGCGCCGCCAACCAGCGAAATGATCTCGTTCCTGGCAAATCGCGTCATCGGATCTTCCCTCGCACTGGACATGGCGTATCAGTTCGGGTCGGCCCATAACAGTTACAGCAGATGACAATTGCGACCAGTACAGTTACATTCGATGCATGACCGAGCAAACCTTTCGCTACGAAGAGCTGGCAAGCTTCATCACGACGCTGGTTGATGGCGGCACGCTGATCCCCGGGACGCGTGCGCCGTCCTTGCGCGCCATCAGCCGCGACCGCAAGGTCAGCATGGCGACGGCGCTGCAGGCCTATCGCCTGCTCGAGGATCGCGGCGTGTTGCAGGCCCGCCCGCAATCCGGCTTCTATGTCGCGCCGCGTGCGCCGGCGCGGAAGCCGCCCAAGCCGACGCGCCCGCCGGCGCGCGCCACCTCGGTTACAGTTTCAGGTGTGATCGTGAAGTTGCTCGAGCATGCGTCCGACCCACACCTCGTCCCGCTCGGTTGCGCCATCCCCAGTACCGATCTGCTCGGCGCCGGCCGGCTCGACCGGCTGCTCGCGCGCACGGCGCGGGAGAAAGGTGCTGATTACAACATCTATACCGGGCCACGGGGCGATCTGCGGCTGCGGCGCGAGATCGCCCGGCGCGCGTTGCGCTTCGGCCAGGCGCTCGCGCCGGACGATCTTGTCATCACCGTCGGCTGTACCGAAGCGCTGGCGCTTGCGCTGCGCGCGGTGGCGCGGCCGGGCGACACGATCGCGATCGAGTCGCCGACTTACTTCGGGCTCTTGCACGCCCTGGAGGCGCTGGACCTGAAGGCGCTCGAACTGCCGACGGATGCGACGGAGGGCATCGATCTCGGCGCGCTGCAGGGCGCACTGTCCACGCACCGGATCGCGGCCTGTCTGTTCTCGTCGAGCTTCAACAATCCGCTCGGCTGTACCATGCCCGACGCGAAGAAGCTTGCGGTGCTCGATCTGCTCGCGCGCCACGACGTGCCGCTGATCGAGGACGATATCTACGGCGATATCTGCTTTGGCGGCGAGCGGCCGCGACCGTTCATGGCGCTGGACCGGCGCGGCAACACGATCTACTGCAGCTCGTTCTCGAAGACCGTGGCTCCCGGCTATCGCATCGGCTGGGTGGCTGCCGGGCGCCATCTGTCGCGCATCCTGGACGCCAAGGCGGCCTTCACCCTCTGCGGCTCGGTGCTGCCGCAAGCCGCGTTCGCCGAGTATCTGGCCTCCGGCAGCTATGACAGCCACCTGCGGCGCGTCCGCCGCGTGTTTTCCGCCAACATCGAGCAAATGACGCGCGCGATCGATCGGAGCTTTCCCAAGGGCACACGCGTCAGCCGGCCGGCGGGCGGCTTCGTCCTGTGGCTCGAGTTGCCGCAGCCGATCAAGACCCGCGCGCTGTTCCAGACGGCGCTCGACCACGGCATTTGCTTTGCGCCGGGCGAAGTGTTCTCCGCAAGCGGCCGTTACGCCAATTGCCTGCGGTTGAGCTGCGGTCACTCATGGGATGCGCGGATCGAGCGGGGTGTCACACGCCTCGGCGCGCTTGCTGCCGAGGCGTTGGGGCGCAGTCACTAATCCGATCCGGCGGCCCTGCGAAGTATGGCGCGGGCGTCAGCGGGCGCTTCAGTCGCGCACCACGCGACGAAGTGATCCGGTCTTACGAGAATCAATTTCGCTTCATAGGCCGTTCGCTTGTCCGCGAACGTGTCGCGAATAACCTTGAGCGGGATATTCATTGTTTCGGCTGCTTGCGCGAATGCAGTGACGGTCGAGTCGGCGACGTCGAGCGCAATCAGGCTGAAACCCGGTGCAAGTTCCTCGAAGACATTGCGATTTGACGACAGCATCTGCGGTGCCAGGTGGTGACCCGGCTGCGCTCTGAAGGTATGCGCGCCCTTCGCGTTGGTTTCCGCGTTAGGCTGACCCATCACGATGGATGAGCCCCGATAGTTCGGCTCGAACGCGTCGACTTCCGTCCGGGCGCCGGATGTCCGCGCCTTCCAGCCGGCCTCGAAAGCGGCGGGATCACGCTTGGGATCATAGGTCTCGACGAATGCGCGGTCGGTCTCGATCGACTTCTCGATGAAGTCGCGCGCGGTGGATACAAACACCGGCCTGCGTTCTGCGTCATAGGAGTCAAGCAATCGCTCGCTACCCCAGCCTTGCAGCGTCGCGGCGAGCTTCCAGCCGAGGTTGCGCGCGTCCTCGAAGCCGGTGTTGATGCCGTAGCCGCCGTAGGGTGGGTGGCTGTGCGCTGCATCACCGGCTATGAACACATGGCCGGCGCGATAAGTATCGGCGGCTGCGATCCGCAGATCCCAGAAGCCGATATGGTCGAATGCAACGTCGAATTCGGCTCCGGCGGCTTCATGCAGAAGGCGCTTGAAGTCGAAATTCTCCTTTGTCGTGCCGAGCGGCACCGGCGCGTGAAAGAACCAGGTGCTGCCGAGGTCGACACGGCCGAAGAATCGCCAGTAGCCTTTCAGGTCCGGATGCAGCACGTTGTAGAACGACTTGCCGGGATATCGCTTCAAGAGCTCGTGCAGCGCCTGGGATTTGAAAACCAGCAGCACCATCAGCCGGTCGTGGTCTGACAGGGTTTGCGGGATTCCCGCCTGCTCGCGCACAAGCGAGTGGCTGCCGTCGCAGCCGACGGCAAACTCGGAGCGGGCCGTCATGCGTCCCGAGCCGGTCCGTTTGCGGATATCGATCGTGACACCGTTGTCGTCCTGCAGGACACGATCCGCGCTCCAACCGAACATCAGCTCGAGCGACGGCAGGGTCCGGGCGCGGGCGCGCAACACCTCTTCGGTCGCATACTGCGGAAGCCGCTCATTGTCGGTGAAGTAATAGGGGCGAACCAGCTCCCGCTGCATCCAGTCGTGGGCGTGGCCGCTCAGCAGGGTGCCGTACGCGGTCATGCCGCCGATGCCGTAGTCCTTTGCGATCGTCCGCGCGGCGCGGAGCTGTTGTTCCGCGCCCCAGAAATGGAAATGCTCCATGGTCCGTTGGGTCAGGTTCTGACCCTTGGGGATCGGCTGCGGCGTGGCGTAACGCTCGACAACGACGGTCTGAACGCCGCGCTGGCCAAGCTCGATGGCGAGCCCCATCCCCACCGGTCCGCCGCCGACGATGATCACCTGGGCCTGCTTGCCGTATGCGTTCAAGGCCCTTTCTCCCGCACCGCACCCTCAACTTGGCTCATGCTCGAAGGCTCTATTTTCGCTATCATCGCTACTATTGTCTTTCTGGTCCTCAACGCAAAGCCTGCAACGTGGGAGGAGACGATGCATCCTTTCCGATCCGTCGCGCAATGGACAGTGAAGGTGACTTGCGTGCTCGCGCTGACCTTGACTGTGGCATCGGCGCAGACGCCAGGTCGCACGATCACGATCGTCGTTCCCTTCACGCCGGGCAGCAACACCGTCGATATCATCGCGCGAATCCTGGCTGAGGAGATGAAGCAGCGCCTTGGCCAGCCGGTCATCATCGATAACAAGCCCGGCGCGAGTGGCAATATCGGCGCGCAGGCGGTGGCGACGGCCGCGCCGGACGGCCACACGCTGTTGATGTCGGGATCGCCGCTCACCCAGAATGCGGGGCTGTTCAAGAGCCTTCCTTACGACCCGGTGAAGAGCTTTTCGCCGATCGTCTACACGTCCGACGTGAATATTGCGCTCGTCGTCCATCCATCGGTCCCGGTGACGTCGGCGCAGGCGTTCGTGGAGCATCTGAAGGCCAACCCGGGCAAGCTCAACTATAGCTCGCCGGGACACGGCACGCCGCATCACCTGTCGATGGAGCTGTTCAAGCTCGCGACGGGAACGAGCCTGCAGCATGTGCCGGCCAGAGGTTCGGCGCCTGCGGTGCAGGACCTGGTCGGCGGTCATGTCAGCGCGATGTTCCTGCCGATCTCGGTCGCGTTGCCGCTGGCAAATTCCAATCAGATAAAGCTGCTCGCCGTCGCCAGCCCATCACGCCTCAAGTTCGCGCCGCATGTGCCGACACTCGCTGAGCAGGGCGTCAAGGGGGTCGAGGTCGTCATCTGGTACGGCATGCTGGGACCGGCGGGAATGCCGCCTGAGCTGGTTCAGCGCTACAACGCGCTGACGAACGAAATTCTGCGTTCGCCGGAGGTTGCAGAGAAATTTGCAAAGCAGGGTATCGACGCGGTCGGGGGAACGGCCGAACAGCTCAGCCAATTCATTGCCGATGATCAGGCGAAATGGCTGAAGATCGTCAAGGATGCCGGCATCGCTGCGCAATAGTACGCGCTGGTTCCTTTGCTCCTGGAGGCTCGTGTCAGGGGCAGTGCCGTATCGCTAACCTCTCGCCGCATGCCGGGCTCTCAGCGGCTGCAGTTGTTTCGTGCGCATCCCGCGATGTAGTCTCTTGTATCGAAACAACAACGACGCACTTGGCGCCGTTCGCGCCGGCCGCAGAGAACGAAGAGGGGCAGGACTTTCAATGCAGATCAGTTTCAAGAACAAGCGCGTCGTGGTCGCGGGCGGCAGCAAGGGGATCGGCCGATCCATCGCGCTCGGCTTTGCAGCTGCCGGAGCGTCGGTGTCGATCTGCGCGCGTGGTCAGGCCGCGCTCGATGCGACCGCCGCCGAAATCAGGGCGCTCGGAGTGGCGGCCCACGCCGCGTCATGCGATCTCGCGGATGCTGGCGCGATCGCGGCTTACGTGGCTGCCGCGGCCGGTGCCCTCGGCGGCATCGACATCCTCGTCAACAATGCGTCCGGTTTCGGCGGTGGTGACACTGAAGAGGGTTGGAAAAAGGGCCTCGACATCGACGTGATGGCGACGGTTCGCGCGTCGAACGCCGCCATCGCGCATATCGAGGGCGCAGGCGGTGGCGCCATCCTCAACATCTCGTCGATCTCGGGATTCGGCGCGAGCGCACGGTCGGTGTCGTATGCGGCGGTCAAGGCGACCGTCATCAACTACACGATGTCGCAGGCGCTGGTGCTGGCGCGCAAGAAGATCCGCGTCAATGCGATCGCGCCGGGCTCGATCGAATTTCCAGGCGGTCTTTGGGAAGAGGCCAAGACATCAAATCCGCAACTGTATCAGGCCGTCTTCAAATCGATTCCCTGGGGACGTCTTGGCAAACCTGAGGAGATCGCCAACGCAGCGTTGTTCCTCTGCAGCGATCAGGCGTCCTGGATCACCGGCCAGACGTTGACTGTCGATGGCGGCCAGATGCTCGGATAGGCGGACTGCCGTGCATGGAGGGGGTGCGAGAGGCGCCGTATGCGAGTAGCTCGGCCCCCTGTATGCTGCGTATATTACGGCCTCTACGCTCGTATCGCTGAGCGGAATTGCGCGGCAGATATTTGGACGGTTCTCGAATGACGGACGAACGCTTTGACGTGATCATGATCGGCGCCGGTCTCTCAGGGATCGGCGCTGCGCGGTACTTGAAGACCAGGTTGCCGCACAAGTCGTTCGCGATCCTCGAGACCAAGCCGCGCATGGGCGGCACGTGGGAGCTGTTTCGCTATCCCGGCATTCGCTCCGACAGCGACATGCACACCATGGGCTATGTGTTCAAGCCCTGGAAACATCCGAAGGCCATCAGCGAAGGCCCCGCGATCATCTCTTACATCGAGGAGACGGCCGCCGAGAATGATCTCGACCGGCACATCCGCTATCAGCACAGAGTGATCAGCGCGGCGTGGTCGTCGAAGGATTCGCTGTGGACGCTGGAAATCGAGCAGGCCGACGGCGGCCGCAGCCGGATGCAGGCGTCCTTCGTCTTTTCCTGCGCCGGCTACTACAATCACGACGAAGCGTACCTGCCTGAGTGGCCGGGCTATCATGACTATCAGGGCACGCTGGTGCATCCGCAGTTCTGGCCGAAGGATCTGGACTATGCGGGCAAGCGTATCGTCATCGTCGGCTCCGGCGCCACGGCCGTGACGCTGGCGCCGTCGCTCGCCGAGACGGCGGCGCATGTCACCCAGCTACAGCGCTCGCCGACCTATGTGGTGAGCCGTCCGTCTGAAGACGCGTTCAACACCTTCCTGAAGCGCTTCCTGCCGGCGCAGCTGGCCTACTCGGCGACGCGCTGGCGCACCATCATCGCCGGGCGTTTGCGCGCCAAGCGTTTCGCCAAGGATCCGAAGGGCGCGAAGCAGATGCTGGTCGACCTGGCCACAGCGCAGGCAGGTCCGGACTGCGACCCCAGGCACTTCACGCCGGACTATTGGCCGGGCCAGCAGCGAATCTGCCGTGTACCCGACGGCGACATGTTCAAGGCGATCCGTGAGAAGAAGGTGACGATCGTCACCGACCATATCGAGCGCTTCGACGCCACCGGCATTCAGCTCAAGAGCGGCAAGCGCCTTGAGGCCGACATCATCATCACCGCGACCGGCCTGGTGCTGCAGTCGCTCGGCGGCGTAAAGTACCTGGTCGACGAGCAGGCGATCGAGCCCGGCAAGCTGATCATGTTCAAGGGCTTCATGTATTCGAACATGCCGAACCTGATCTACTTCACCGGCTACTTCAACGCGTCTTGGACGCTGAAGGTGGATTTGGTCGCGGATTACGCCTGCCGGCTGCTGCAGCATATGGACGATGCCGGCGCGAAGCAGGTGACGCCGCGTGCCGACAACGAGGTGTTCGCGAAACCGGGCCGGCCGAACAGATTCATCTCCGGCTATATCCGCCGCGCCGCGGGCCGCGTGCCGAGGATGGGCGCCGACTTCCCCTGGTTTACCGAGCAGAATTACTTCTGGGACCGCAAGACGTTGCTGCGCGGCAAGGTTGACGACGGCACGCTGGATTTCTCGGGCCCGAAACCTGTCGTGCTGCCGCCGTTGCAGCGCGCCGAGCAGGTGCAGCGCGAGGCGGCCGAGTAAGCCAAAGCGCGGCCGGTCATCTCAAGCGATCGGGACTGTGAACTAGTATGCCGTCGCAAGCGCCGGCGCAGTGGTGGCGACATGATGTCGGCCTTCCATCTCGTGCTCGGCCAGGCGGAATACGATTTCCTTCATTCGGACCTTGGCGCTCCAGCCGAGGTCACGTTTGGCGCGGCCAGGGTTTCCCGCGCTCCATTCGATGTCCGTCGGCCGCAGCAGGGTCGGATCGACTTCGACGTGCTCGCGCCAGTCCAGACCGAAGTAGGCGAAAGCCTCGCTCACAAAGCTCTCGAGCGTATTGGTCTCACCGGTTGCGATGACGAAGTCCTTGGGCTCGCCGTTCTGCAGCATCAATGCCATCGCCTCGACATACTCCGGCGCCCAGCCAAAGTCGCGGGCAACGGCAAGATTTCCGAGGACCAGCCGCTCGGCCTTGCGCTGGGCGATATCGGCCGCGCCGGAGATGATTTTCTGTGTCACGAAGCGGCGCGGACGCAGCGGCGATTCGTGATTGAACAGGATGCCTGAACACGCGAACTGGCCATAGGCTTCGCGGTAGTTCGCGACAGTCCAGAACGCCGTTGCCTTGCCGACGCCATAGGGGCTGCGCGGCTCGAACGGCGTGGTTTCCTCGGCGATATCCCTGGTGTTGCCAAAGCACTCGCTCGAACACGCGTTGTAGAGCCTGGTATCGAGCTTCAGCAATCGCATGCATTCGAGGATATTGAGCGGACCGTGGATCGCAGAGTCCAGCGTTTCGACAGGCTGCCCGAACGACAATCCGACGGAAGACTGGCCCGCGAGATTGTAGATCTCCGATGGAACAACATCGGAGATGACCTGAAGGATGCTGCGAAAATCGGTCGGGCTGGCCGAATGCAACTGGACGCGATCAAGAATTCCAAGCTTGCGCAGGTTGGCGAAGCTCGTCAGCTCCTTGTCGCGCGACGTGCCATGGACCTGATACCCTCGGCCCATCAGATGCTGTGCAAGATACGCGCCGTCCTGCCCTGATATCCCGAAGATGAGAGCCGTGTTGTTCATGTTTGCTCTCTCCTCACGAATTCCTGCGGCGACTCCGCGCTTGCGATAAGAAGCAACTACTCTTGTCAACATTGGGACGACTGCACGTCTTTTTCCGCGGCGCGACGTTGTCAGAGAATCCTCATGTGAGAAGTGCAGGCTGGCATGCGAGTGTTTGCACAAACAATCACCACGCGCGATGCGAACTCAGTCGTGAATAGTCGCAATCAAAGCGGAACTGTCCGCAATGTGAGCAGCGTCGCGATCAAATGGAGTCATTGCAGATCGAGTTCCATCGACGGCGGACGAACGCATGAGTGAATCGCACACGCTGCATGGAACGAATCTATTCGATCGTGTGCCGCGCTTTGTAAGGATGCGGTTCCCTTAGCGCGACCTGAACCGCCAGCGTTACGGAATTTATTCTAGCAGTTTGAGGAAGGGCGCCGCAGCGGGACGGATAACTTCGACGTGTTCGCGCTTTCAGGTTCAGCGCAATACCGGCCGGCTGTCGAAGGAGACGATTGGGTTCGTTCGGCCTATCGCGCGCGCGTTAGTAGTATTTCGACGATTAATCTCGTTAAACGGGAAGATGCGCGTTGTTCGTACTTTTCAAGCCGAGACAGCTTCGCAGTTAGCGTCCTGAACTCGTCTAGAGATGCGACCTGAAGATCTATGGCCGCGACATATTCCGACCTAAGCTGGTGAGTTTTGGCCAATGTGTCGAAGCTGGTCGCAATCGTATTCGCCAAAGGCTTGAGATGAGCCGGCAACGCGCTGGCTATCTCTGCCTTCAAAGTAAATGTTGACGTCTTTGCAGACAAACCATGTTTGCGCGCATTTTGGCGACTGGCTTTTTTGCCTGCGATTGACAACGGACCGGTGCTCTTGCGCGCGTTGGCTCTGTTAGCACGGAGCCGGCGAATTTGTGCTTCGCTGTGAGTTTCTAGCGACACTAGTTGATGCCTGCTTTTCCTTCGATCAGCCTGCTCTCGAGGCGAGTGAGCACTGCTTCGACAGGCCCAAGTTGGTGAAGCAGCCGTCGGCGCCGTTCTTCGTGAAAAGCAATCGTGCGATCAAGTCTTTCGAGCGTCTCCTTTGCCGCCTCGTAGGCCCTCGACTTGATCCACCCCAAATCGTAGCCGGCGCGCTTTAGTTGGGCATTGATCTTCCTTCGCCTTATCTTGTTACTCTGCCAAGCGATGGCATCTGCTTTTGCTCCGACCAGGATGTATTTTGCATGCGCTTCCGCGTCTTTTGACGGCACATCTTTCAGACATTGCTCGATGACGACCCTCATGGCTGCGTTGAAGGTGGCCTCGCGGATCTCGTTCAGCTCTTTCAGGGCGAGCAAGATCTGTGCGATCTCATAAACCATGAAACGCGAGAGGGTCCCTTCCGGTCGCAAATCAAGGATCAGTTGCTCGTAAAGTGCGCGGAGCTCGCGCGCTTCGTCGGTGCTCCCTTTCAGGAGTTGGAGCAGCTCCGGCCCTTTGGAGGCTGGCGGCAAGATTTCCACTGCTTTGTGTCCCACGGAAGCACCATGCATGTGTTAGATTAGCCATCAAAGCATCCAGGAGTTAGACAAAACAAGGTTGGTCATCTCCGAACCGAAAAATTAGCTGTGGAGATAATCTGTAATGAAACGGGTGCCGCCTTCCGCAGGCCGTTCGTGGCGTAGCAATCACTACCTGGATGCTGCGGAAGCAATCGATTTGCTTTCGAAGAAGAGGGGCCAACTATTGGAAGTTGCTAGGCTTGCAGCTCATGCGCTGAAAGTCACACGCGACGCGCATGAGTTGAATCAATGGCACTCAATCTTACTTAAGCACTGGACCGATCTGGAAAGAACTATTCACGTCGTGGAGGGTCTCGCCTTCCGCGATGACTTGGTCTTAATGGCAGTGGATGCGCAGGGGCGTCAGTCGCTTGACTTGGAACTTCGTTTGGCAGCCAACGAACTGATGAACGGTCGAATCGGGCTAGACCAACTTTTCAAGTCCGCTTCAGCTCTTCCCGTCGGCGTGCGATAAGAGCTTCGAGGACGTAACAGCGGGCTTGGGATTCTTGGCGTCGGCCTTCGTCGTTGTTTTTCCCTCAAGAGAGCTACTTTCCATCTCACCCTCAGTAATTCTGGCTTTTCGCTCTTGCCACTCTTTGAAAGTCGGAAGGGGGGACGTACGTCGTTGATGGAGGAATGCATCGTAACGCGCGACCGCTCGCGCCTTTTCCGCATCTTCGTCTGTCGTCAAGGGAGTCTTCGAACGTTTGCTTTCGAGCGCTTCGACCAACGCCCGGTCGCCCTTGAGGTCAATCTCGCCGTACCAGTCGGGGATTTTGATGGATTTCCGGATCACCCGAATGCGCTCAGTTAGTTCGTCCAGTTCGCGCGCTTGATCGGCGGTGAAAGGGCGATTCAAACTTGCCTGGCAATCCTTGGCATAGGCAAGGTCTCTCAAGCGGCGCTTGCTATCGCGCAGCTCAAGCGCAATGGCGAGTTCGGGGAAAGTCGCCCTCGACTCGACCCACTGATCAAGAGAAGTCGCGCTCGCGCGTGCGATTGCCATCCGAACGGCCGTGGGAATGTGGTCATCCGCCAATATATTCATCAGGAAACGCATCGAATCGTGCGCTTTTCTCTTGTGGTCAAAGCTCATCTGGCGAACCTTGATTATGTCGGATGTGCCGCATTCGCGAATCTTCGGATTCTAGCTGATTCGCAGTTGCCCATGGGGCCAACGATAGGGGATTGCGGCCAAATTCGGCGATGAGGGCTATCTACCTAGCGATGGTTCGGGGGCGCATGGAAAAATGATGGTTCTGCATCGTTCGTCTGGTGCGCGACCGAAATTATGATCCGCAGGCGTTTAGCGAGCCACGCAAGTGTTCAAACTACTCTGCGGTGTTTCCACGTGAGCGAGCCCATAGAGCGGCGGCAACACCTAATGGTTCCAACTTCTTGCTTTTCCACCATTCGAGCTCGCGTCCTGCACGATGGTTTTCGCGATGATGTGTTCGGCAGAGTGGGACCGTGAACTCATCGCTTGATTTGAGGCCCATCGCCCGAGGTTGAGCGAAGCGCAAGTGATGTGCATCGGATGGTGTGCGGCTGCAGACAAGACAAGGATGCGAGGCAACGAATCTCAAATGCTGTTTATCTCGACGACGCTTCGGTTCATTCAATAGAAGGGCGCTCTTGTCGATCTTTGCATGGGGCTGCTTTTGGTCGGTCGTTGCTTTGCGCGGCCGTCCCCGCTTTCGCTTGGGCGCGGGTATCTCTGAGCCGCGTTCGGACTCGGGAAGAGCGCTAGCTTGCTGAGGCGTTTCTCCAGGGGCTAAGATCTCGCATTTCTGCTCGAAGGCTGCCTCGACGCGCTTCGCGTCCTCATGTCGGAGATTGTTCTTCTGTTTCAGAATCGACGATGCGTTAGACTGCAGATCGTCTTCGTGCGTGAAGGCCGCGATTTGCAGTATGATCTGATCAGCGAGTGCGCTGGAGTCGGGCGCGTTTGTGGCTTCGCCGTTTGGCGGTACGGTGTGCCCAGATAGCATGAGTTGGCTAGTCGCCTTGGGCTCCGGTTTTTCTTCGAGGCGTCCGTTGCCATTTGGGACGGAGTTGCCCGGAGGAAGCGCATCTGGGGGATCGCCCGGCATGAGATGGGCCGGGTTAAACGCCGGGCTAGGTGCCGAAGTGGCAGGTTTGATTTGGAATTCCTCAGCGTCCAGATCGTCCTCGCCTGCGATACCAACCATCGCGAACAGGGCGTAGCGCCGTGCGTAGGTGAGGGCAGCACCCATCCGGCGAGGCGCTGCGGTGTCTGCCAACCGACAAACTGGCCACTCGGAGGACAGCCACTGGCCGGAAGCATGCATGAGCTTCGTGGTCAGGTTCACCAGGCCGAGCGCACGGTCGACGTCAGTAGTCTGGATGACGGCGATCTTTTGGCCGCCCAGAGTCTTGCGGACTATGTCAAGGCCGTTGGCCAACGATGCGTAACGAAAGCTGACGTCCCGTCCATTGGCCTCGACGATGCGGCCCAATGAATCCTTTTCTGGGTTAGCCAATTCAATCTGTGCCTGGGCCAACGCCGTCGCAATTTCGGCGATATTATCACTGCAGTGCATGGGTAGCCTCCTCCAGAAGGTCGAAGCTCACTGCACCGGATTTCGAGCGTTTGGCGCGGATGCCATGGCCCATTGCTTCTTTAGCGTCCTCTGGCATGAGGTTTTTTAGTTCAATACGGGCGCGTTCGTGCTCCAAATGAGCCTGCCGGGTGTCCCGGAACAGGCCCGCGAACTCCGCCCACGAATTCGACCCGGACATATCGACAACGCGGACGGCCTCCACGCGGGGCTTAGGGGGCTCATGGTCGAAGAGGGCAGGGCGCTCGCCGGTCTTAACAGCCCGCCAGAAGGCCTTTTCCGCGGCGATTAAGACCGTCTGGTATACTGGGTCCGCCTCGACTGTAACCTCAACCCACTTGCCGCCGCCATTAATGATGGACAAGACTGCCGTCTTGGTACTTGCAACGAGCATGTTGTGCTGGAGCTGGGCCATGTGCTTTTCGATCGCCCCTTCAACCGAGAAAGACCAGGGCAACATGAATTTGGCTTCGAAAATGGCTCCCAATGGCTGGATCAATCCGTCCAGAGTTGCTGCCATGAAGGGAATGCTGCGATGGAAGACGCGCCGCTGGACAGCGTTGACCTTGTTACCTGAATTCAACTCATACCAGCGGCGGTTCAAGTCCTCCGTGACTGCGCCGAGCTGCACGATCAGTTCGCCTGACAGATCCAGATTGGGCCGTTCGCCACGCTTTTCCCGCCAAAGGCGCAGCAGCGCCTTTTCGTCCGACCCCATGATGGTCCGAGCGTCGGAGCCCCCGATAAACCTCATTCTTTCGCTCGCGTTATTTCTTGTGGTCCGAAGGGATTCTTTCGACGAACTTGGAAGTCTCAGCTGATGCTCTCCACTTTTAGTCATTCTCGCTCTCCCTTAATGACTGATCCAAAGGGATCATAGAGCCATGATCCAAAAGGATCAACAACTTTCTTTGACGGCCGCTCAGATGCGCGCCGGTCGCGCCCTGCTTGGGATGTCGCAGGCGGAGGTTGCTAAGGCAGCGGGTATTTCGATTCCCACCCTAAAAAGGGCGGAGTCTGAGTCGGGAATTAGTGTTTCCTTAGAAGCGAAGCAATTAATCCAATGCGCCCTTTGGGAAGCTGGTCTCGACTTCATTTGGGAGGGAAGTGCGGGCGTAGGTGTCCGGCTGCGGAAGAGCAACAGATCACGCTAGCCGCTGCATCTGATCGTGAACGCCGTTTTTGGTCGTTACTGAGACTTTGCGATGGACCCGTTTCCAGAAGACGATCCCGACGATTTGCTGCTGCTCCAGCTGGATGGTGCGCAGGTATCCAGGATGACAGCCAGAGAGTCCGCAGGCTCTCGCGAAGAAATGCCGCCGAGTGGCAACGAGACCTGCACGCCGCGAGCGAGATCGAGGACCGCCTTGAACAAGTCGGAAAACATTTGTTCGACAGCCTCGGTCGATAGAACATTGCGTGCGTGCGAATGGCCAGCAATTGTTTACTATTTGCCGCTCATTCTTAACTCCACAGGATTCACACGAATCAACTGCGTTGATAGGTCGCGGGTATTTTCGGGGACTTGATGCTCGATCCAGTTTACGTGAACGACCGCATGCACGCTGTGCTCGGAACAAATGCAATCCACGATCCTTTTTTGTTCGTGGTGGCCATCATCGCTATGGCTCTTGCATTGGAAGTGATCATCAACGGGCGGGTCGCAAAGGGGACACAGCTGACAAGCGATAGGCGCGCATTACCTCATCCTCCGGGCGCCGATATAGTTTCAATCTTCGATGAATTTACTGCGTCAGAACAGCTTCAACATCGTCATGCCGCTAATTCCTATTTGTCGCCCACATGAACTAGCTCCTCTTGCTGCATATGAGCCCACAGCTTACCCCGCGCGGCGCGGATGCGCTCACCGGTGGACTAGACATGGACGTTGCCGACGGCGCGCGCGGGTGGCTCTCACTGCCGGCGACAAGATCGCAGGCCTTGTAGCTGGTGCCGACAAGCTTGACCTCTGAGCGATGGACGCTAACACTTGATTAGAGCTTCCGCTTCCCGGGTCTCATCCCCAACTCCACTGATAGACTAGCCAGGGCGCTGGTTTACATCCGGCATCGAGCTCGTCGAACTGCACGCAGCGCGTCCGACTTCGCTCTCTGAGGGCAGGCATCTCGAACTTCCGGACTCGGCCGGCGACCGATAAGCTGCGGATTGGTTCGAGCAGTGAGCCCCAATCCGTCCAGAACCCAATGGCTATACTGTGCATCAAGAACGTCCTGCTCGTCGAAGAGGCGCTTTGTGGACCGGCACGCCTACCCACTTTATCGCGGCCACGGGCGAACGTGAAAGCGTTACCCTTAGGTGCCCATCTCCCTAGTTCGACCGCGTCAAGATCAGGCTATTGCGCTGCGATCACTTTGACTGCAATCGGTTAACGCGACCAAGGAAGGGTTAGCCTTCTTCGAAAACGAGACAAAGAGGGCGAGCGGATGCAAGTTTGCATCCTACATGAGCACGCTTGCAATCTGCGCTCCTTCTGGCTACCGAGCTTGGATGAAGCGCGCTTTCGATATGATCGTTGCGAGTGCAGTTTTGCTGCTTGGCATGCCTATCCTTTTGTTGGTGGGCGTAGCCGTGAAGATCCAATCCACAGGACCTGCCATATTCTCGCAAACACGCGTTGGGCGCCATGGAACGCTCTTTCGATGCCACAAGTTTCGAAGCATGATGCACGGTACACAGGAGGTGCCGACGCATCTTGCGAGCCGATCTGAAATAACAAATGTCGGCGTTTTCCTGCGGCGAACCAAGGTGGATGAATTTCCTCAGTTCTGGAATGTGTTGAAGGGAGAAATGACTCTCGTGGGTCCGCGTCCGTGCCTCCCTTCGCAAACGGATCTAATCGAGGCACGCCGTCGCCGGGGGGTGCTTTCTCTTCGACCGGGGATCACAGGCCTGGCGCAAGTTCGGGGCGTTGATATGTCGACCCCTGACAAGCTCGCCGAGGTGGATGCAGAGTATTTGTCTTCGCAGACCTTCGCTCTCGATATGCGAATTCTATTCCGCACTGTCACCGCAGTATTTGACACCGGCAGAAGTAGCGGAGGGTAAGCTTTCTACCTTGCCATGCTCGCGCCTCATCGCGCTCTATACACGGCCGCTGACCGGCCATTTGCTCCACTAAAGGCTAAGATAAGCCGAGATTGGATTTCCGGTGTTATGTAGCTCGGCATTGCATTCGCGCCGACATCGACGACGATGTAGTCGGCATTGGCAATTTCGTTTTGCATTGCCTCTGGAGAGCCGCGTGCCAGCACTTGTTCTTCATATGGACGGCCAGCGTAGTAAGCGATGCGGCCGTCATTCGTGAGAATCTTGACACCTGTTGGCAGGTTGCTGTCGACCCAGTAACCTGCCTCTTGCAGGTAGCCAAGCTTGGTTGGGAGCGGAAAAGCGAGGGCGCCGGGAATGGCAACCGCAAGTACAACGGCAGGGAGAGCGTATCGCGCGCGACGGTGGCCCTCCTTCCATTCGTCAACTACGGCCTTGATCGTAAACACGACGGGTATTGACATCGCGATTACAAACGCCATGGCATAACGCCAATCGAGAAAGAACGCGAAAGCCATAAACGTTAGCAGCAGCAAGAATTGCCAGCAGGCGAACCAACACACCAACCTTGTTGCAATCTGAGTAAGCAATCGCTTCGGCGTAAAGGCGAAAATAGCCAGAATAGCCATCGGATAGGTCAACGCCCGCAGTGCGACCTCAAAGGTTACCGCAGCCGTAATTCCGGCATAGGCAACGATGCCGACATTTCGCCCGCGCGGAAGAATTTCGCTAAGGCGTTGGACGCGTCCCGAAACGTGCTCAAACAACTGCGGCATTCGTGTTAAGATGTCATTGAAGAAGCCATAAGAGTTCGCATGCGGAACTAGGTAGGCGCTCGTCCAAAATGCGTATCCCGGAATGAGCAGAGTCGAAATCAGAAAAACACTAGCTGCGATGGTCGCAATGGCGAATGAAGACTCAGCTCTCGCCACGAGATAGAAGGAAGGAACAAGAAGTAAAAGGAACAAGGCCTCAAGCCGGAAAAGGCCCGCGATGACAACAGCAATCGCCATGCCGATTTTTTTCAAGAAGCTGGGCTGATAGTGGTCCTTAACAATTAAGTACAGTGTCACTGCATAGAAGGCGATAAAGCCATGGTCTCTCACGATCACAGGGCGGAGCCAGAGTAGCCTCGGGTGCAATAGAATGACGGCCGCGGCGCAAATAACAATCTCAGATTTTTGTCGGTCAGTAGCGAATGCCCGCAACATCGCGACGAAACTGATCGCAGCCACGCAATCTAGCAGCGCGTTGACAACCTGAGCTGCCAAGAATGCCTTCACGTCGAGCAACAGCATGATGGCAGCAATGCTGGCACTATAAAAAGGCCACTGATAAATTCCGTATCCGTCCTTCCATCTGCCGGTCGAAAACAGTTCGGCGGCCCGAAGATAGAACATCCCATCCGGATTGGGCACGTATTGTGCATACCCACTCCAGGCCGACAGCGAAAGGCTCGCCAAAGCTATCGCGCAGTATAAAGTGCGGGGTGTCATCCGGTTGTGGGAAGTGAAGGTTGTCATTTACGACTGCGCCACTTCTTGCTCACGCAGTAATGCAGTAATGCAGTGTTTGCACCGGCGGACTCATTATAAAATGTCTCAACGATCGGCGCCGCACTTCACTAGCTTCAATTGACCGATTTCATTCCGCGCAGATGCGCCGCCTGCTGTGAAACAAACCACGCGTATGCACTCGCGAGGCCTTCCCGCAGCCCCACCCTTGGCTGCCAACCCATCGCCTTCAGACGTGAAACGTCAGAGCATTTGACGGGAGTACCGTCTGGCTTCGAGGCATCAAAATCAAGGCCCCCGGTGTAGCCCACAACCTCGCATATCATCGTGGCGAGTTCTCTAATGCTTACGTCAACGCCCGTACCAACATTAATATGACCCGGCTCATCGTAGATGCGAGTCAACAACAACGTCGCGTTGGCCAGATCGTCAACATGCAAGAACTCGCGTCTTGGGGTACCTGAGCCCCACACGCGTACCGCCGGGGCGTTGGTTATCTTTGCTTCGTGGGCCTTTCGCAACAAAGCCGGAATGACATGGCTATCACGGAGATCGAAATTATCGTCGGGACCATAAAGGTTGGTGGGCATGAGTGAAATGAAGTTTAATCCGTGTTGTCGACGAAATGCCTCCGCCATCTTCATACCTGCGATCTTGGCTATCGCGTACCATTCGTTTGTCGGCTCCAAAGGTCCAGTCAGCAAAGAATCCTCTCGAACCGGCTGAGGAGCGGATCGAGGATAAATGCAGGTGGAGCCCAAGAATGTTAACTTCTCGACGTGTGCGCGCGCTGCCGCGCCAATGACGGCGAGTTCTATGGCCAAATTGTCATAGAGAAAATCTGCCGGAAAACTATCGTTTGCGACAATTCCACCGACCTTCGCAGCAGCAAGAATGATAGCATCGGGCCGGTTTGCTTGTACCCACGTCTCGACGTCTGCTTGCCGACGAAGATCTAATTCCCGACGATCGACTGTCAGTAGCTCGACCCCGGTACCTTCGAGCGCGCGCACGAGGGCTCGGCCAACCATGCCCTTGTGGCCAGCTATCCAAACCCTTTTCCCGCGAAGGTCAAATTCTGCCATCAATTCACCCCGGAGTTGCGATAGCTTGAACTAGCTTAGCGTGCAACGGCCGCTCCCCGATATCCTTATAATTGACCCGATTTCCGAAGCATAGGCGGACCATCACGTTAGCGGCTGGGTCAACTCTTGATTGGCGGCGATTCAATAGCGTGCAGCCTACGAGGCTGCCAGCCGATCGATCTTAGCTTGCGGGACTCTGCTACGAGCGACCCGCTCAGTCTCTCCCAAAGCGACGCTAAGCCTACCGCAAAGAACGCATGTCGAAGCAGTGACTCTGGAAAATAGAATGTCTTAGCGCGTTTCCCATTGCGTTGGCGAATGAAGGTAGTGATCTCGCTAATGCTAAGCGCCGGCTCATCAGATACGATGAATGTTTGGCCGACTGCTGATGCACTCTCTAGTGACGTCAAGATCGCAGTATTGAAGCTCTCGATGGTCAAGATTGATCGCCGATTTTGCAGACCGCCAAACGGCAGGGGCATGGGGGTTCTTGCTATCTTCTCGAATGTTGCAAAGTTACCTTTTGCATTGGCGCCGGCGATTACTACGGGGCGCAAGATCACGAATGGAACGCCGCTGGTGCGCACTGCTCGTTCGGCAGCCAATTTGGATCGTCCATAGGAATTCTGCGGTGACGGCGTATCCTCCTCATCCAAGGGATAAGGCGAACTTGGGCCCGACTGCGCGGCAACGGACGATATGAAAATGAACCGACTAACGGCAGCCGCTGCCGCAGCGGCGGCAAGTTCCGCCGTCGCCAGATGATTGATTCTGTCGGCTTCCTCGTTAGACAGCCGGCGATGCGCGGCACCGGCGAGATGGATGACAACATCTACTCCGCGCAGCAACGATGTCCAGTCCGCCGGATAGCTCAAGTCCGGCATTTGAACGGGAAGGGCACCTGCAAAATCACCCGAGTGCTTGCGGGCAGCCGCGAGCACTTTATAGCCACGTTGCGCAAGAAAAGGCGAAAGGTGCCTTCCAACAAATCCGCTTGCTCCGGTGATAAGCACGCATTTAGATGGTTTACTCACGGTGCGTCCCGATCTAGTGATCCGCGATTCGATAGCATGCACCTGATTGGATGTAACGAGGCTTATATTCATAGACCGCGCCATATGACCCCGGAGGCAGCCTCGCGGAGCTTGCTTGCATCTCCTGGCTGGATTAATCGTGGCGGACGCGGTAGTGCGACAATGCAGAACGATGGCATGGTCCGCTAGGTGAAATCATAGCCTCGAGGCGATCAGACGTATGAACGGATCTACAACTGGGCCTCATCGGGTCTTGGTCACAGGAGCGGGCGGGTTCATTGGATCGCACCTGGTGGAGGAGCTGGTCCGGCGCAACTCCACTGTAAGGGCTTTTGTGCACTATAACAGCTTGGGGGCACGTGGTTGGCTGGATACTCTGCCAAGAGACATCATCAATTCGGTCGAGGTGTTCGCCGGAGACATACGAGACCCCAATGGTGTTCGCACGGCGATGGCTGGTTGTGGCACTGTCTTCCACTTGGCGGCCCTTATTGGTATTCCCTACTCCTATCATTCTCCAGAAACGTATATCGATACGAACATTCGTGGCACGCTGAATGTGCTGCAAGCGGCGCGCGACTTAAGCGTCGCTCGGGTAGTGCACACCTCGACAAGCGAAGTATACGGAACCGCCCAGTTCGTGCCGATTACAGAGCAGCACCCTCTCCAAGGGCAATCGCCGTACTCAGCAAGCAAGATTGGCGCGGACCAGCTAGCAGTATCCTTCGAGCGCTCATTTGGCACACCAGTAACGATTGTCCGGCCGTTCAACACCTATGGGCCGCGCCAGTCTGCGCGCGCGGTGATCCCAACCATTATTGCGCAGATCGCTGCGGGTGAACGTCGCATCAAGTTGGGTAGTGTGCATCCCACCCGGGACTTCAATTATGTCACTGACACGGTTGAGGGCTTTATCGCTGCTTCGAGTAGTGAGCGAAGCATCGGAGAAGTCATAAACGTTGGAAGTGGCTATGAGATCTCGATTGGCGACACCGCGAGGCTCATCGCAAAGGAGATGAGCGTCGAAGTCGAACTCCAAGAAGATCAATCGCGTATTCGTCCGCAACGAAGCGAGGTCGAACGACTCTGGGCAAGCAACGAAAAGGCGCGACGATTGATTTCATGGTCACCGCGTTTCGCCGGACCTGAAGGCCTTCGCTTGGGACTTCAGAGAACAATCCCATGGTTCTTGGATCCGGCTAATCTTTCGCGATATCGAACGTCGGAATACAATCTATGAGCATAGCCACGCAGGAAGCACTCGATTCAGCGGCGTCGCCCGAACTTGATATCTGGATCGCAGCGATCGAACATGTACTCGGAGCCGCGACCAGGCCGGTAGCATTGCATGAGCCGAAGTTCGGTCAGCGGGAGCGGGAACTCGTACTTGATTGCATCGATACGAACTGGGTCTCCACCGGGGGCAAGTATGTTTCTCTCTTCGAACAGCAAGTTGCGGAGTTTACGGGGGCAAAGCATGCAATAGCGATTGTCAACGGCACGGCAGCTCTGCACGCAGCGCTTCTACTCGAAGGGATCGGATCTGGAGATGAAGTACTAGTTCCATCCATCACCTTCGTTGCGACCGCAAACGCGGTTTCACACGTGGGTGCAATGCCGCACTTTTGCGATTCCGCTTGGGACACGCTTGGCATCGATCCCGTTGCGCTCGATGCCCATTTAGCAAGCACAGCTGTGGTTCGCGATGGCCGATGCGTAAACACCAAGACTGGTCGGCCAATTCGCGCAATAGTACCCGTGCATATTTTCGGGCATCCAGTTGATATGAGAGGACTTACCTTGGTGGCTTCAAGGTATGGCTTGAAGGTGGTGGAGGATGCCACAGAGTCGCTTGGATCGGTCTACTTCGGACGTCAGTGCGGAAGTTTTGGCTACACAGCAGTGCTCAGTTTTAATGGCAACAAAACCATAACCACTGGCGGCGGCGGCATGATCCTCACGAACGACGATGAAATTGCCGCGCGCGCTCGACATTTGACGACCACCGGAAAGCGCGCTCACCCTTGGGCGTTCGATCACGATATCGTGGCGTACAATTACCGCCTTCCAAATATCAACGCAGCACTTGGTTGTGCGCAAATGGAACGGTTGCCGTCAATGCTGGCGGCCAAGCGTGAGCTGGCGAAGCGATACGAGCGGGCGTTCGACAGCATTGATGGAGCGCATGTATTCGTGGAGAAAGAGGGTTCGTGCAGCAACTATTGGCTTAACACCCTCGTACTAGATCGCAAGCACGCCGGGCGGCAGGCCTTGCTTCTGCAAAAGCTGCATCAGCGCGGCATCGGCTGTCGTCCGATGTGGACACCGATGCATAGACTGCCGATGTACCGCGATTGCCCCAAAGCGCCTCTGCCAACAGCGGAAGATATGTTTGCGCGATGCGTCTCACTACCTAGTAGCCCATTCCTCGCTGTAGGTTAGTTTGGCTCCACCGAGCCGCAGAATGTGGCCGAATGGGATGGCCTCGCCCTCTCTTGTATTGGAAGGCCCAAAAAACATGCGTCGGATTGTTTTCTTCACAATTCATAATACGACGCCATGGTGGAGGTATATTGGGTCACAGGTTGATTTTGCAGAAGTGACCGTTCTTAGCGACCATCGCAATGATGGAGATCGCTGTCTCGTTGATGATTTCTATCGCTTTCTGCGTAGAGGCGACGCAGAAGTCGTCGCAATCGACCGATTCGGTGACGACGGTTGCTCTGAGATCATTTTGCGATGTCGTACATTGCGTAGCTTAAAGAATTCCGTGGCGCTCCGGATGATCGGTGCGATGGCGCAGGCTATTGAAAGCGCGTTCGAGGAGATCCGACCGGAACTCGTCCTTACGTTCACAATGGATCGCTATGTGATGGACGTTATGGCTCGTGTCGCGAGCAAGCAGGGAATCGAATTTCTCGAAATCACTACTTCAATTATTCCAGAAGAGGTCATGCTCCTGCGGCGAGGGCGCTTGATCAAACTGTGGGACCCGGACGAAGAGCATGTGGAAGCTGCAACAAGGCTCCTTGTTGAGGCGAACTTCGCGCCGACCTATGTTCGAAATCTTAGGCGTTTCTCGAAGTTCAGATACTGGAAAGTGTTCGGCTATTTTGCGCTGCGAGCGGCGTTCTTTAACGTGAAACGCCACGTCGTGCGCGATCCATTGAACCTTCATTATCTTGATTCGCTAAAGCGCCTTAAGCACAAGGTACGCCTGCGGGATGTCGCCGTCTTAGGCCTGATTGATCATCAGTGGGAGAGGCATTTGGCCTTGGTGCCGAAAGACAGGCGAGTGTTCTTCGGCTTACAATTGTTTCCTGAAGCTTCGATGGACTATTGGCTGCAATCTCAAGATATGCTTGCGCATGATGAAATCGTCGTGCGCTACTGCGAAGTCCTTGGCCGCGCGGGATATCATATATTTGTTAAGGACCATCCCCTCCAGTTCGGGTTTCGCCAACGGGGTCTCATGACGCGCCTTTCGGAGCTTAGTTCCGTCTCCTTGGTGCCCTATGAAGTGTCAGCCAACCGGCTATTGGCAGACTGCGCAGTGTCGATAACGTTCACGGGTACTATTGGATTTCAGGCTGCACTTGCGGGACTTTGTTCGGTCGTAACAGAACCGTACTATGCAACTGCAGAGCATTTTGTTCACGTACGCGATGCCGCAACGATCGAAAACCTTCCCGAGCGGTTGGCAGCGTGGAGACCACTGGAACCGGTCGCCCAGGCGCGCCTAAGCGTGGTAAGGCATCTTGCTGAAGGTAGCGTACCCGGCGACTACTTCACGTGGCAGAAGTTCGATCCCGAAGACGCAGAGGCCCGTGCCAAAGTCGCACCATTGATTCGGTCCCTGAATACATATCTGCCTCGGTTCTTACGACGTCCAAAGGAGGCACATCGGTCGAGCAAGCTTGACGCTTAAATGCGGCCACGGTTGCGGATCGGATGGATGCTGCATGAAATTCAGTCGCAACGCACTTGCTTTCGTTGCCCGACCGGCGGTAGTCGCCGCGGCAATGGTTATGACTATACGCGTACTGACGCTCGGAAGCAGGTTTGCATTGTCGCTGCTCCTGGCACGCATGTTAACGGAGGCCGAGGTAGGTCAATACGGTCTGCTAACCGGTGTGCTGGCATTTGGAATGCTCGCCGTTGGATTCGAGTTCTACTCATTCACGATGCGGGAGATGGTTGCGGCCTCGGGCGAGGAGCGGGCTCAGATCATTGCGAACCAAATGTTCCTTGCCCTGCCGGCCATCTGCATGGTCGCATGTCTCGTCCTCCTTGCGGCGCTGTCAGGCGCGATGACCTTTGAGTTTGCGTTGTGGTTTATCGCGCTACTTTCAGTGGAGCACCTGTCTTCGGAGGCGACACGAATTCTGATTATAATGTCACGTCCGATCAGGGCGTATCTTTGCGTTTTCGTTCGGGGGGGAATTTGGGTCTTTGCAGTCGCGGCTTTAATGATCGCCGATAGCTCGGCCCGGACACTTACGACCGTCCTAGGCTTGTGGATCATTGGCGGCATGATGTCTGTTGTAATCGCCGCGCTAGCACTTCGGGAATTGCCGTGGCGAAGTCTGCGCACCTATCGGCCCAATTGGCGCTGGATATTTAATGGATTGCAAGTGGCCCATCCCTTTCTCGCCACGTCGCTGGGAGCATTGCTCCTCTCGTACTCAGACCGGTTCGTGATTGATGCGTTTGTTGGCAGGGATGCCCTAGGCATCTACACGTTTTACTCAACTATCATCATCGGGATTCTCTCATTGGGATCGTCAATCGCACATCAGTTTCTTCCAAAGGTGATTGCGGCGCGTTCGGCAGGCGAGCTAGTGTTTAGAGCGGTGTTGCGTCGCTTTTTCATTGTCCTTTTTCTGGTGTCAGGACCAATTGTTCTTGCCGCGGCTGTTGGCATGCCGCTCGTCCTGAGTTGGCTTGAAATGTCAAACTATGCTGCACATATCACCGTCTTCTATATACTGTTGCCCGGCGCATTGATTAGGATCATTGCCGACGTTCCCTCTTACGCCCTCTATGCGGCTCGCGCAGACATAAAGTTGTTGCTAGGAAACATGTTCGCCGCCGTGGTCGCCGTAATTGGAAACGTCGTACTTGTTCCCATTGTAGGCATAGCTGGTGCAGCTTGCGCAAGTCTTGTGTCTAGCGTCATTTTGTTTTCGTCACTGGCCATTCTGGCTCACCTAAACCGCGCGGCGACCCTGACTCAGTCCAGCACTGGAGTTGCCGATCCAGGCGGTCGCACCTTGACCGAGCTAGGGCCCTAAAGTAGGGACGCGTAGGGTTGGGCTTTTCCGTGGGAGCAGTGCTCGAAGTATCCCGCAGAGATTGGTCTGCAATAACGGCGACGTACAATGAGCTGGATCAATTCCTCGGCTGGTTCACCTAGAAGGTTTTTGGATCTTCTTGCAATCCCGTCATTTTCACTGACGTTAGTTTGGCTCGGTGCTTTGAGTGCCGCCGCGGCCGGACCGATTGTCTATCCAGGTCAGCCTTCTCTGACATTGATCGTCTTGATTTTTTGTGGGCTATCGTTGTTCAGCTTTGCGGAATTCGCTGGCAATAGGTTATCTCGATTGTGGCCGCCGCACGAACTGTCGAATGTGGTTTCAGCGTCGGCATTGAGACTCGGGATAGTGATTTCCTCGACGCTCGGCCTATTCGGAATTGCATTGATTGTTTTTGAGCGTAGTTACTTAAGTGGAATAGATAATGCGAACTACGCTGGGCTGCTTCGGTGCGCGCCGGATCTAGTGGGCGAAATCTCAGTAGTGCGCACGCCGCTTATCTATCTAGGCTACCTCGCATTCTCGTTTGGCTTTTCGTCAATTGCGCTATTCCTCCTGCGGGGCGAGGAGCTCAATGGTTGGGTCGCAGCAATAGCGCAGCTTTCAATCCTTTCACCCATTGGGTATGCGCTGACTTATTCAGGTCGGATGTCGATCTTGATTATCATTGTCTTGATAGTATCGATTGGCATCGTGAGAGCGCGACAAGGGCGATCGTTTCTCCTCCGAGGCCATTACCTATCGATCAAGCTCCTGGTGGGGATTGTCGCTTTCGTTGCGTATACGAACGCGACTTGGGTTAGTCGCAGAGATTTTTGCGAAAAATTGACACCATTGATCAGCGAACTTCGCACTCAGATCGCTAGCAACGCTGCCGCACCTGAACGCGACCTGCATGCCCGGTCAGCGATGATTGATCCGTCTGCGCTTGGCCGGAAGATGTCAGAAATGCTAGCCGCGAGATCGAGCGGTGACAATGTGAAAACACTGACGCCGATGGAGGCGCAGATCCTGGTGATGGAAGAGGCGTGGAAGGTACGACCGAGCCGGTGGCTGCTGACGGCCGTTGACCATGAATATATTTCCCCTTCGGGTGCCTTTAGCCTAATTCACAATTCGTTCTATTTTACTCAGAGCGCTATGGTTATCGAGCGGATTTGGCAATCGCGGCAGAGCCTCTCCAATCATCTCGGAGTCTATCAGATCGGCGTCCTCTCGCCGCTGATCCGCAAGTTCTTTCCAGAAAGTACAACGCTAACCTCAATGAAAATTCAGCTTCTTGATGCTGACATTTACGGATTTTTTCCAGGAGCTTGGGGCGCCGCAATCGTAGACTTTGGTGTAGTTGGCGGAGTCGGTTATATTCTGGTCTGGGGCTTGATCGCCGGGTGGTCGCTAGGTGCGAGCTTGCGCACGAACTGGGCAACGCCACCGCTCCTGTTGACCTTTGTTCTGACGAGTGTCGCGCTAAGCCCCATTCAAGGCCCGCTGGGATTGGCAAACTCAGCGCTGTTGCTAGTGTCTCTGGCCGCGCTCGGCGTAGCGGTGGATTGGCAAAGCGCTCGGCAACGCGCGAGGAAACTGCTCCTCGCACCTGCCTCTAACAATCATTCCTTGGATTGATACCAGTCAATCGTTTCTTCCACGCCGGTGATCATATCGATAGGCAGAGGTCCACAAACAACACGCGTTGGCTCAAGATCGAACTGATACTGAGTGAGTATGTTTCGCAACCTAAAGGAATTGAAAGGAAATCGTTTCACACCAAGAACGTTGGCGAGGTCGCCGCCTCGTGCCAAAGCGATCGCCAACGTGCGCGGTATATGCCGGATGGGTCGCGCACCTAGGCCGTGTTGGAATGCGTCACTCCATGCGATCAAATCGATTGGCTCGTAATCAGCCAAGTAGAATGTCTTACCATGAATCTGCGAGTAGGAAGCTTCGAGCAAGCGACCGTACTGATAAGCAATGTTGCTTATATAACTGTAAGATTTTCGCAGGGGGGCGTACCCGACGTGGAAGTAATAACCGCCTTCGATGGCACGAAGGAAGCGGCGATAATGCGCGCTCATTCCGGGGCCCCAGACCGTCGTGGGACGAACGATGCACCACTCCCGATCCGCACCGTCTTGTGAACGCACGATCTGCTCGGTCATGACTTTGCTCTGGCCGTATAGCGTGTCAGGATTATATTCGTCATCGCGTTTCGGAACGTAACCGACCTTGCATACCAATTGTGAAGAGGTCCAGATCACCCGGCGCACGGAGGGCGTTTGCCGTACTGCGTCCACCAGGTTCCGTGTACCATCGATATTAGATGCATAACCTCGAATGTCTCGGGTCTCGTCTAAGTCAATGCGGGCTGCTAGATGGATGACGCAGTCCGCCGCGAACTGTTCAAGGCTCGCTGCGATAGCCGACTTGTCCAGAAGGTCGCACTCGAAGTGATAGGCCAATCGTTCGGTGCCCTTGAATGGCCGCTTATCCAGGCCCGCGACGACAGCGCCTTGCGCCACGAGCAGCCGCACAACGGCGCGGCCGATAAAACCCGAGTTTCCGGTGATTAGTACCTTCATGATCGCCCACGAGACCGGAGATGATTAGTTAGGTTAGGTTGACCGGACAATGTCGGTCCTCTACGAGACTTGTCAAACTGTTAGGAATGTTTCGGCACGGTGAGTTGGCTCAATGCGAAAGTTGCTATCGACTGTATTTAACGCGGTCAATCGGATCATTGCGCCGTTCGGGGTCAGGCTACAGCGCAAGCATGCGCCCACACGAAGTTTTGCGTTGTTTTTTGAACACCTGAAGCGGTTGGATTTTGACATCCGCACAGTGGTGGATGTCGGAGTCGCATTCGGAACTCCACCCATTTACGAAGCCTTTCCAAAAGCGAAATACTTTCTGATCGAGCCGGTCGCCGAGTGCAAGCCGGTTCTCGAAGATTTGCAGCAGCGTTTGAACGCTGAATATTTTCTTGTTGCCGCAGGTGCGATTAATGGCGAGGTTACGTTCAACGTGCACGACGACATTTCCGGTTCCAGCCTTTTCGCTCAAGCAGAGGGGAGGGCATTCGACGGCGAAGAAAGATCCACGCAAATGCGAAGGCTGGATTCTATCCTTCCGGTCGAACTTGGGAGACCAGTGCTGCTAAAAATCGACACACAAGGCGCCGAAATTGAAGTTCTGAAAGGACTAGGTGATCGGATCGATGAGATCGATCTTCTGATTCTGGAGACGTCTATGATGCCAATGCGTCATGGAATCCCTGAATTCGCGGATGTAATCCGCTACTGCGATGAGGCTGGTTTCGCAGTCTACGATATTTTAGAGGGGCATATGAGAGCGCTTGATAGAGCGCTCGCGCAAATCGACGTGGCAATGGTTCGGAAGGACAGCCCATTGCGAAAAAATGCAGCGTTCTTTAGCCCCGACCAGCTTACTCAATATCTAAAAACCTCGAGGAAACGTACGGCTCCGCAAGCCGAGGTTCAGACACCAAGCAGATCAGAGCCCGCGCGCTAGATTTCAGCAAGAAGAATGAAAAGAGCGCGCCGCTGGCCTTGGTTGACCATGCCCCCTCGGTGAATCCCGTTGCCGTCGAACAGGATGCAGTTGCCATAGTTCGATGTTGCAGAAAAATGGCCTTCCTTCAGCGGGCCCACGTCAGGTGAGCTGTCGAGGAGGTCAGCACCAAAATCGGCTTTCTTGCGTAGCCAGCGCGGCAGCGCCATGAACATTCTGCGTGCATCCGGTTTGCGGCCCGTCATGCCACTGAAGTCGTTGGCTCGTCGGACCATACCTTCGAACGGTCCAACTTTGGCATGGTGGCTTCCGCGGACGTAGCAGAACGGGCCTCCATCGGGACCGATATCATGTGTATATATCGCACATTTCAACATGCCATAGGTGGCGTCGATGTGCAGATAACTACTCCAGGGATCGGGAACCTGGGTATCCGGAAATTGGCGTTTCCAGAACGCATATTCGGCTTCGTTGATTTGCGCATTCACATGCTTAAGCCCCGTAGGGCGACCGAGATACGCGCTGGCCGCTTCCAAAATTCCGTGCCGCGCGAAGATGAGCTCAAGGGACGTAAAGGCATCCGGATCGGCCGTACGGGTGCACCAGTAAACGTTGTCGTCGAACTTACGCTTCTCCAACGGAATCGATGCGCGGCGGCTTTCAAGCTTGGCAAAAGCCACATCAGTGGCTTTGCGGACCTCGTCGAGTTCGGGGGGGGAGAGGCTTAGACAAACGATGCCATCGGAGCTCAGTTGTGTGAGAAGGGCAGTGTTCGCCGGCACGGCGGGCTGGCGCCGCCCCAGTATCGTTCCGATCAAGCGCTGACTGCGGATGCGGACGAACATTGAGATGTAACGCGCAGCGAAGCTCCAACTCATGCGGTTTCCGCCCGCCTCTTTGGTCAGAAGCGGCAGGTTTTCGTAATCGAGCACGCGCCGCAAAGCGACAAAGGCGAAGCTTTTTGCAAATAGCGAAAGTGACTTGATGCGCTCGGAAAGTGATGCGTTGGGAAATTTGTAGGCGGGATGCGCGTCGTAATCGATACTCGGAACACTGTTCGGGAGGTATTTTGATACCGGGAGCGCTCCCAGCTTCGAATCGCCGTTGTCGACAACGGCATCGGTCATATGGTCGAGGGTGGTCATCCCGGCGCTCTCCGGTCAGCAGGGCAATCTGGAAACGGGACCATACTCGGAAGGCCACTGATTAAGCAATATGTGGAGATTCGCAGATTACTCGGGAATCCCAGGGAGATCGAAAAATGCCGGCTTTGGAAACGCGGAACCGATGTCGACCCTTCGAACAATGTCTGCGATTCGCCGGGAGGCTCCGCCGCTTCCGTACGGCGGGGGAACTGACGAATCAGGATGGAAGTTTCCGCTGAGGATGGAGCGGATCGCGCTCGCGATTTCTTGTTCGTCAATATCGCAGTCGATGATGGAGTTTGCTCGAAGTCGACCGAGCTGGCGATCACCAATGTTAACGGAAGGTATTCCGACCGCGGGTGCTTCAAGAATTCCGCTCGATGAATTTCCGACAACTGCCTCAGCGTAATGCAGAGCCATCCAGTATCGCTCGCTGCCTAGCGATGCGAACAATCGGGCGCGATCCGGATACCTGTCGACAAACCTACGAATGGCGTGATCTATCACACGATGGCCCGGGTCGGCATTGACACCGGTAAACACGAGGGCGCATTCGTCGACCGTCGCTAACGCATTCAACATTGCAATAGCGGTTGCGTCGTCCTTGTCCGCTCGTGCGGTCGTGGGATGAAGCGTCACGAGCAGATATCGCCGATGATCATCGATCGTCAAATCGCGCAACACCTCGGCTCGGGTCTTGCTGGTTGCAATCGTCGCTTGATCGAGACCCGGCGCGCCGACGTTAAAGACGAACAAAGGAGACTCGCCCATCTGCACCACACGCTGCCGATACGCGTTCGCGGCAACAAAATGAAGGCACGCCATCTTGGTGATGGCGTGCCTGATCGCGTCGTCGAATGCGCCCGTGGTGACTTCACCGCCGTGAATGTGTCCAATCGGAATGCCGAGCAATGTCGAAGCGGTCGCTGCCGCGAGGATTTCAAAGCGATCGCCTAGCAATAGAACGAGATCTGGTCGCAACTTCGGGAGTGCGGCCGCAAAGCCGGATAAACCGGCGGCCGTACTCTGAGCAATTGCTGATGGACTGTCACCAGTCAGCGCGAGATCAATCTTCGCGGCGATAGCAAAGCCATCGTTCTCGATATTGCGAACGGTGTGGCCAAACTGTTCAGAAAGGTGCATGCCGCAGGCGATGACTTGAAGTTCGATGTCGCTTGCCTGCCGCAAAATCATTAATAGGCCGCGCAATAAACCATAGTCCGCGCGCGATCCGGTAACGACGGCGATACGGCGGCGGTTCGACATCGGCCGGCTCATTGCCAAGGTGATTGGTCAAGTATGCTGCGTTCAATTGCAAATGAGGCAAAGGCAAGATCGGCCTCGTTTTCGATCTCGATGGAGTGTAATCGGTCCATTAAAATCCCATAGCTGGCGGCCGGATTTGCATAGATTTTTCGATGACGACGCATTGCCTCCCATCCGATCAAGTAGAGTGCCCCATTCATAGTAACTTCAGGAGCTTGATCCTGTCGGCGGAGCGCCGGTGAATGCAGCATCTGGTTAACGATCGCTCCTATCGAGCCAGTCGCATCGAGGCGGCCGACGAAGACCGATGAGACTTCGGTTTCCCGTAACCCAACAACCAATTCGGCTTGGCGCTCGATAAAAAGCTCCACCGCTGCGTCATAGTGGTCCGCGCGAGCGAACGGAGAGGATGGTTCAAGCAGCATCACGGCATCGTATTTCCGTCCTTCATGCTTCTCCATCCAATCCATCGCATGCAGCACGACCTCATTCGAAGAAGCGGTATCAGAGGCAAGTTCTGCCGGCCGCGTAAACAGCACTTCTGCTCCAAAGCGTTTCCCCTCGTCCTGTATATCCGTGCTGTCGCTCGAGACGACGAGGCGGGAGCAATATTTTGAACGCTGCGCGGAGCGGGCCTTATAGCCGGTGAGACTAATGCCGCCGATCTGGCGCAGATTCTTGCCCGGGAGCCCTTTTGAGCCACCCCGCCCCACGAGAAGAAAGAGAATTTCCGGTATGTTTGCCATGGGTCATTCGTGACAGCGAAAAGCGCAAGGTCGACTGCCGGAGGGACACAATCTGCGCCCCGCTAGCGCTTCATACATTGCTTTTACCAATCTCGTCGACTAAGACAACTGTCTGATTGAAACGGCGTTTTTCGCCCGTTCCGACTCGCTCCGCCCTCGGAAAGCTATGAAAAATCGCGTCACAATCATCGCGGAAGCCGGCGTAAACCACAACGGTAGCAAGGACCGGGCTTTGGCGCTTGTCGAGGAGGCGGCAAAGACCGGGGCTGATGTCGTCAAGTTTCAATCGTTCCGAGCAAATCGGCTTGCAACGTCAGCGGCACGCAAAGCAAGCTATCAAGAGCGGACGACGGGTGCGGATGAAAGCCAGCTTCAAATGCTGCGCCAGCTTGAGCTCAGTGAGGAAGACGAATGCGAGATCGCCGAGGCGTGTAAGCGCGCAAACATCGTTTACATGTCTACTCCGTTTGACGCACAAAGCGCCGCGCACCTTGTCGAGCAAGTCAAGGTCTCGACTCTGAAAGTCGGTTCCGGCGATCTCACCAACGCGCCACTGCTCTTGCAAATCGCTCGCTTCCGCATTCCTGTCGTTCTGTCGACAGGAATGGCAACAATTAGCGAAGTCGAGACCGCACTGTCGGTTCTGGCATTTGGCTTCGCGAATGCTACAGCTCAGCCTACGTCGAAAGCCATTTCTGAGATGTTGCTCGAGCCTGCGACATGGTCGGAGCTTCGCGAGAAGGTTACGCTCTTGCATTGCACGACTGAGTATCCAGCCGCACCGCGTTCGACGAATCTTCGAGCGATGCAGACGCTGCGTGATGCGTTCGGTCTACCCGTCGGCTTTTCGGATCACACAGAGGGGATACACATTTCCGCTGCCGCGGTCGCCCTTGGCGCGACGGTGATTGAGAAGCACTTTACGCTGGACCGCTCGCTTCCGGGCCCGGATCATCGCGCTTCGCTCGAGCCTGCCGAAATGGCAAAGATGGTAAGATCAATTCGCGATGTTGAGTCGGCGATTGGCGACGGACGAAAAATTCCGACTACGGAAGAGATTGCCAACCGAACGGCTGCGCGCCGTAGTTTGGTCGCTTCTCGGTCAATTCGGCAAGGCGAGGTTTTTTCAGAAGGCAATCTCGGTGCTAAGCGCCCAGGTGGGGGCGTCTCACCGTTTCGGTACTGGGATCTGTTAGGTAAGCCCGCAACTCGAGACTACGATGTCGACGAGGCGATCGAACCATGAGCATTATCGTCCTTGCTGCCGGGGGGCATGCTCGCGTTGTTGTAGAAGCGCTGCGTAGCAGTGGGTATGAAGTAGGTGGCCTGACTGATCGCGACCCAAGCAAGAAGGGGCAGGTGATCGACGGCGTAACTGTTCTTGGTTCCGACGAGCAGTTCGAGCGCAACGTCGCTGGTGTTGTTTTGGCGAATGGGCTTGGCAACAGGCCCTCACTCTTGGATTCCGGATTATCTGGACGCCGCGTTCTTTTCGAGCGCTTCATCGCAGCTGGGTACGAGTTCCCGCCTGTGGTGCATGCCATGGCGGTGGTTGCCTCTCGAATCGACAGGCCCGCCGGCCTTCAAGTGATGGCCGGTGCCGTTGTGCAACCAGGCGCCCAGATAGGAAAGAATACGATCGTAAACACGCATGCAGTCATTGAGCACGACTGTTATGTAGGCGAGCACACCCATATTGCGCCTGGAGCAGTCCTTTGCGGAGGCGCGGTGGTTGGTGACGAGGTCCATGTCGGGGCAGGGGCAGTAGTGCTCGGGCGTGTTAGCCTTGGGAGGGGAGTGGTCGTTGGCGCCGGTGCAGTCGTACGTCGAAATCTTCCTGAAGGCGCATTCCCCGAGAATGCCTAAACACAACTGACAGATGCAGCATGAAGGGTGTATTTTTTGTCACTGAAGCGATGCCGCTCATTGAGGCACTTCGGCGGATCGATCAGGGCAATCTACAAATCGCGGTGGTCGAGCGCGACGGCAAGATCGTGGGGACGCTCACCGATGGAGATGTGCGCAGGGCGCTCTTGAGCGGTTCGGGTCTTGATGATCCCGTTGGAAAGATCATGAATCGAGATCCCATTACGGCACCCGTGGGGATCGCGCCCACTGCAGCGCTGACGCTTATGCGTCGACGTTCGATCCATCAACTGCCGATTGTTGATGGGGAGGGGCGGGTTCTCGAGGTTAAGCTCTTAGACGATCTTGCATCGCCATCGCATACTGAACACTGGGTTGTTCTCATGGCAGGCGGACTCGGCTCCAGGCTTAAGCCTTTGACGGATGAAGTTCCGAAGCCCCTAATCAGAGTTGGCGACAAGCCAATTCTCGAAACCGTCCTCAATGGATTTATCAAGTCGGGCTTCGAAAAATTTTTCGTCTCAGTGAACTATAAAGCCGAGATGATCCAAGAATATTTTGGCGATGGATCAGCTTGGGGCGTCGAGATAAATTATCTTCGAGAGCAAGAAAAGCTTGGCACAGCCGGCTCTCTATCGCTTATGCCTGAACGACCCACACATCCCTTTTTCGTTATGAATGGCGATCTGCTAACAACGGTCAATTTTGAACGTATGCTGGAGTACCATAAGCAGCATAGCGCGTTCTCCACTGTCTGTGTTCGGGAGCACTCGATCACGGTGCCCTTCGGAGTTGTCGATTTCGACGAAGCGCGTCTACTCGGCATTCGGGAAAAGCCTACACAAAAGTTTTTCGTCAATGCTGGCGTCTATCTACTCGATCCCGGAGTGCTAGACGATATCGGTGCGAACGAATCAATAGACATGCCCAACTTGATCGAACGCACGATCGCGCGTGGAAAGACATCGGTCGCATTTCCATTGCGCGAGTACTGGATTGACGTCGGTCGTCTGGACGATTTGCAGCGCGCGTCCGATGAGTTTCAGAGGTTTTTTGGATGAGTTCTGGCGAACGAACCCTTCGCGAACTGATGTCGCTTGACGGACGCGTCGCGATCGTGACGGGCGGCGCGGGGCATATCGGCGCTTCGATTTGCAGCGCGCTCGCGGAACTGGGCGCTTCGATAGCGGTGGCCGATCTCAATTTGGAGTCTTGCAATGCTCAGGTGGAGAGGATCCGCCGGCAGTGGGCGGTTAAATGCGTCGCTGTTGATTGCGATCTCGAGCAAACTGAACGAGTTCGCGAGCTTCCCCGTCGCGTGAAGCAGGAGCTTGGTCGGATTGATGTGATCGTGAATTGTGCGGCGTTTGTTGGCACCAGTGGTTTGGAAGGGTGGGCAGTGCCGTTTGAGCAACAATCAGACGTAACCTGGCGGCGCGCGCTAGAGGTCAATTTGACGGCGCCTTTTGTGCTCATCCAATCAGCAGCTGAAGAATTGCGCTTGTCGGGACATGGAAGCATCGTCAATGTATCCTCAATCTACGGCCTGGTGGGACCGGATTGGAGGCTCTATCAGGGAACCAAGCTCGGCAACCCGGCAGCTTATGCCGCGAGCAAGGGGGCACTGTTGCAGTCGACCCGCTGGCTCGCCACGACATTGGCTCCCTCCGTTCGAGTCAATGCGATCGCTCCCGGGGGGGTATTCAGGGACACCCCTGAGCCATTTCTGTCGCGGTATGCCGCGAGGACGCCACTCGGACGCATGGGGCGCGAGGAAGACATGAAAGGTGCGATCGGCTATTTGGCGAGCGATCTTTCGGCTTATGTAACAGGGCAATGCATCGCGGTCGACGGCGGATGGACCGTGTGGTAATGCGGCGCAACTCTCAAAAAAGCTTAGGAATTTGCTGATGCTAAGTTGTAGCAAATGCGTGTTGCCGGAGACTGCAGAGGCAACCACCTTCGACGACCATGGAACGTGCAGCGTTTGTCGCCAGATCGAGGTGCGCGACACCAAGATCGACTGGGACGACCGTAACAAGCAACTTCAGGATCTTATCGCACAGTACCGCGATAAGGGCCTCTACGATTGTATCGTCCCGTACTCCGGCGGCAAAGATAGTGTGTTTCAACTCTGGTACGTGGTCCGGAAGCTCGGCTTGAAACCGCTCGTTGTCCGGTTCGATCACTGGTTCTACCGACCGTTGATCGAAGAGAACAACACCAAGGTGTTCAAGCAGCTTGGCGTCGATGTACTTAACTTCACGCCGAACTGGCACGTTGTTCGCGAGCTGATGCTGGAATCGCTCAAGCGGCGCGGAGACTTTTGCTGGCATTGCCATACTGGCATCTACGCGCACACGATGCAGATCGCAATTCGCTATGAAACGCCGCTTCTGATTTGGGGCGAGAGCCTGGCGGAGTATCAGTCGTTCTATTCCTACGATGAGATGGAAGAGGTCGATGAAAAGCGCTTCAACCGGGCAATGAATCTCGGTATCACCGCCGACGATATGTTTGAGTTCCTCGGCGGTCGCGTTTCAAGGCGCGACCTCTATCCATTCGCATATCCGCCGCGCAAAGAATTGATGCGCATCAAGTGCCGATCAATCTGCCTCGGCAGTTACATCAAGTGGGATACCAAGAAGCACGTAGACATCATTAAGAGTGAGCTTGGCTGGAAGGGCCAGGAGGTAGAAGGTATTCCGCCTGAGTATGACTACGAGAAGATTGAGTGCTTCTTTCAAGGTGTCCGCGACTATCTGAAATTCATCAAGCGGGGCATGGGTCGTACCAATCATCTTGTCAATATCGACATCCGAAACAACCGCATAACTCGCGAGCAAGGACTCGAGTTAGTTCGCGAGTTTGATGGCAAGCGCCCTCCAAGCCTTGATCTTTTTCTCGACTACCTTGATCTCTCGGAGGAGCAGTTCCTGGAGGTTGCGATGCGGCACGAGGTTAGTCCTTGGCAGTTCTCGCCGAACCAGGTTGAGCGCGGCAAGGAGATGCCCGACATGAGCTCGTGGGACAAAACCAAGGTGCCATGGAAGAAGCATCCCGGAATTGATATTGGCGGCGGAGATCAGTAGCTGGACGATCTATTTCCGAATCTAGAAAGCATTCCGGATGGCCCAAGTTGCGATAATCGATTACGGCATCAACAACGTTCGGTCAGTTCGCAACGCCGTCGACTATTGCGGCTTCGAGCCCGTGGTTACTCATGATGCACATATCGTTGCTAACGCGTCGCATATAATATTGCCTGGCGTTGGCGCTTTCGGCGATGCAATGAGCAACATTCGTGCGCGTGGCATCGACGAGTTGCTCGAGCGCAACGTGCGCGAGATAGGCAAGCCATTCTTGGCAGTGTGCTTGGGAATGCAGTTGCTTGCGACGAGCTCTGAAGAGCATGCCGACGACGGTGAGCCCTTCTCGGGATTGGGTTGGCTCGATGCAAGGGTGGAACGCTTGCGGCCCAACGACGACGACGACCTGAAGATACCTCATATGGGGTGGAATCAAGTAAGAAAAGTGCGTGACCATCCGATCTTGTCGCGCATTCGGGATAGCAACCTCGCGTTTTACTTCGTGCACAGCTTCGCCATGCGCTGCAATGATGCGAACGACGTGATCGGTAACGCGCGCTATGGTCAGGATGTGGCGTCGATTGTTGGCCGCGATAACATCGTGGCCACACAGTTTCATCCGGAGAAGAGCCAGGACAGCGGCATCGATCTGCTTGGCAATTTTCTGAGTTGGAACCCGTGAAGCAGCGATGTTGAAAAAAAGGCTCATTCCGAAGTTTCTGCTGCGCGATGGTCGGCTGGTAAAATATACGCGGTTTTTTGAAAACGAGCGGATGGCCGGTAATCCCGTCACGACGGCCAAAGTGTATAACGACTATGGCGCTGACGAACTGATCGTCCTGGATATCGTGCCGAGCGAAGCGTCCCGATCTCGAGTAGTTGAGATCATAGAGCGAATGTCAGAAGAGATATTCATGCCGTTCACCGTTGGTGGCGGTGTCAGATCGCTTGATGACGTCAACTCATTGCTGCGCGCCGGCGCCGACAAGGTTTCGGTAAATTCGGAAGCGGTGCGGCGCCCCGAATTTGTGCGCGAGGCGGCGCGTGTTTTCGGCGATCAGTGCATTACCGTTTCTATTGATTACAAAAGAATCAGCTCCCATCACTGCAATGTGTTTATCGACGGCGGGCGTCAAATGGTGCATCTTGATCCGCTTGATTGGGCCTTGCGCTGTCAGGATCTTCATTGCGGTGAAATATTGCTGGGCTCGATTGATCAGGACGGCACGATGGACGGCTACGACATCGAAATGATTCATGCCGCGGCGGGTAGGCTTAGTGTCCCCCTGATTGTTTCCGGTGGGTGCGGCTCGCTCCAGCATGCTATCGACGCGTTGGAGGCTGGCGCATCGGCCGTCGCGATTTCGTCAATGTTCCTCTTTACCGATCATAGCCCGATTAAACTACGCAGTCACCTCGCTTCGCGCGGGCTCAATGTGCGCACCAGCGCAAGTAGCAGGAATTGAGTCATGCGCTTGTCGCTTAGTCGCGACGACCTCACGAGCTATGTCGCACGACAGTTCGAGAACTTGTTTCCAGATAGCGCCTGTCTCGATGATCTAACGCGGTTCGTCGCGCTCGCGCTGGATCGTGTGGAGTATGGCTTCTCGCGGGTGCGGCTGAAAGGTTACTTCGATGAAGAGGGTGCTCGCTTTTCACATCGGCATTCCGACCAGTACGCCGTATTCCTATATTACCTGTCGAATACAGCATTCAGAGAGAACCCCGGCCATCCGATCGCCGACAAGGCATTCGCACTGAATAAGGCGCTGCATGCGCTGGATGCATATTACGAAGTGGGCCTGCCCGATATCTTCGCGGTCCAGCACCCAGTCGGATCGGTGCTCGGCCGTGCCGTCTATGCTGACTATTTTCTCTGCTACCAGAATTGCACAGTCGGAGCGAACCTCGAGAACGCATACCCTTCTTTTGGACAAGGCGTTGTGATGTATGGCGGCAGCCGTGTTATCGGCCGCACTGCGGTCGGCGGCAACACGCTGATCTCCGCAAGCGCTACGATAATCGATGGCGGAGCGCTAGCCAGCGATAGTGTCTTGCATGGCAACTATCCGAACGTGCAAACATCGCCCACGAGGCGAAGCGTCATTCGCGATATCTTCGGTGTGGATTGATGAGAGCGATTCAGGTCAGGCGCTTGAAGCCGGAATGTGCAACGGGTCCACGCAGAAGCTGTTGAACCGCATTCTGCTCGATTGCTATCTTCAGCTCGCGAAACACGTCATGGACTGCGCCGAGATAGCGGTCGACGTGCTCGTCAGTATGCGAATACATCGCATAGAACGAACCGGTGGCAAAGAAATTGCGATCCAGCATCATCTGTGTGAATAGCGTGCGGACCTCCTGCGATTGCGGAAGCTCGAAGCCAAAATGACCGAGTGGCGGGATGCCCGACACATGGATCGGAAGCCGGGCATCTTGCGCCGCCGCGGTCCATCCGTCCTGGATTCGTCGCCCGATTCGCATCAGATGGCACGCAACGTTCTGATCACGATGCTTGCGTAGCGTGGCGAGCGCCGCCACGGGGCCGACCCTCTCGGTCCAAGCCGTGCTGCTGATGAATGTGTCTTGCGCCGCGTCCATCACGGCGCGGCGGCCAATAATCGCGGACATTGGGAAACCATTGGCGATGGCTTTGGCGAATACGGCGATATCGGGATCAACGCCGTAAGCAAGGTGCGCGCCGCCACTATTGATTCTCAAACCGGACGTAACCTCATCGAAGATCAAAGCCGTGCCGCAGGAGTCAGCGAGCCGTCGTACGCCCGTTATGAATTCAGGCGTCGGCTCCCTCTCACGCACCGGCTCCATCACGATCGCCGCAAGGCGCGAACCATGTTCGGCGACGATTGCCTCGAGCTCATTGAGTTGATTGTAATGAAACGGCTGCATCAGCCCAGCGAGGCCGCGGGGAACTCCCATAGGATCAAGGCCGGGAAGGAGATGCCCGTCGAGTGCGGTATCAGATGCCAAATTGGCGGACAGATACCAATCGTGCCAGCCATGATACCCGCAGAAAGCAATCATGTCGCGGCCAGACGCCGCGCGCGCGATCCGGATGGCCATCGCCATGGCTTCACCGCCCGAGCGACCAAATCGCACCATTTCCGCCCAGGGATGAAGATCGATCAGTAGCTCGGCGAGCTCGACTTCTTCAGCACAGTTTAGGGTCGACATCGCGCCCTGGTCAATGCTGGCCTTTACGGCGGCGTTGATGTCGGGATCAGCGAAGCCGAGCACCGTAGCGCCGATGCCACAATAGCTCATGTCAACATAAGTGCGGCCATCAAGGTCGACGACTTCCGCGCCCTTTGCAGATTTGTAATAGGTAGGCCATTGCCCGGGCAGGAACATTTCCGGACGTTTCGAAAGAAGCTGCGTTCCGCCGGGAATGATCTCACGCGCGCGCCGATAGAGCGCTTGGCCTCGGCCTGACATGTTTTCCATCTCCATCAACCGCTAAAGTCGTTATCTGAGCGGGCAATATGAGGCAAGTCTTTGGATAATCGCAAGAAAACAATCGAGTGCTAGAGGATTGACGGATGCCTTGACGACCGCTTTTGTCGCAACGTATTAGCGGGGGGCTTATGATCAATTTGGCCGAAGGGCAGGAAAAGCAGATCACGGTCGTCGTATCTGAATCGACTGTCGAGTCATTCATCAGCATATCGGGCGACGCGGCGCCGCTTCATGTTGATGTCGCTTTTGCACAGAGGGCGGGATTCTCTGGCAGGGTTGTTCACGGTGCTTTGCTTGCTGCCTATGTTTCTAGACTTGTAGGAATGGAATTGCCGGGACGGTTGTCAGTAATGGAGCGCATGGATCTTGCATTCAGGCAACCCGTCTATGCGCCGTGTGAGCTGACTATCGCTGCCAGCGTACGGCAGATCAGCGAGGCTGTTTCGAGCGTTGTTTTGGATATCAAAATAGCCGATCAGTCAGGCCGAATCGTAGCAACCGGCAAAACGTGGCACCGACTTCTCGACGAGGACAAGCTGTGAAAGACGCTGAAAAGTGGCAGGCTTTGTGTGCCGAAATGCTCAGAACTTATCCGGTATTAGCATCGGTTTTCACCGAAGCACCAGCGCGATTTGGAAAGGGTTGGGCTGGCGAAGCGGTCCCGAATATTGAGGCGATGTATGGTTCGATTACTGAACCGTTGTCGAAGCGGTTGCTTCAAGCGCTCGATGGATATGCCGAGTTTGCGAATGACTCGATGCGAAGTCAGGTCTTTTACGAGCGCAACGGACGTTACCGCGCTTCGAATTACGAGGAAGTTCGGCAACAGTGCTATTTGAATGAAGAGCATATGACGCAACGCTACTTGCCGGGAATGTGGCTAACACACTTCATCTGGCCGCAACATTACCACATGCTGAAGGGGTTTATTACGGGCTTATTGCCACGGCTAAGCAATTGCAGGACCTTCTTCGAGGTAGGTGTAGGTTGTGGGATGTATTCCAAGGTAACCCTGGAGACAATCCCACATTCCAGCGGAGTTGGATTCGATATTAGCCAGTTCTCGCTTGATTATACCGGTCAGGTGATGGCTGCGTTCGGATTGCAACAACGTTACCAGTTAGAACAGAGGGACGTTCGCGAGGGGTACGAGATTTCGTGCGATTTTCTAATCTGCCAAGAGGTTCTTGAGCATTTAGAAAATCCGGCTGAATTTTGTCGCTGGCTGTTCAATTTAGTGCGTCCAGGTGGACATGCGTACATCACTGCTGCACTTAATGCAGCTCATTCTGATCACATATATCTCTTTCATAGCCCAGCGGATTTGGAGGAAATGGTCCGCGCAGCGGGCTTCCAACCGCTTCACCTGCAAGAAGAGTGCGCGGCCGGCTTTAAACCGCGTCGGATCACCCCTAGCCTGTGCGGCTATTTTTGCCAACGACCCTCATGACCACAGCTATACAGGCGTGGGAGATCGTCGATCTGCCATTGCATCGCCTACTCGTTATGGGGCGAAAAGTCGTTTCGTCCAATTGTCACCGAAGCTTGCGCATTGCAGTTTTGGGTGACGCTGCCACGCAGCACTACTGTCAGGCACTTAGTGCGATCCTGAAGCTGCGCGGTGTATGGCCTGAAGTATACGAAGCTGAGTTCGATATGATCCGGCAGGAAATATTGAATCCGGATAGCGGCCTCTATCGTCACGAACCGGAAGCGATTGTTCTCTTCACATGTGTGCAGGCGCTATCGTCTCGATTTGTTGTGGCGACGGATAAGAGTTGCTTCGCCGAGAACAGTCTGGCCGAGTTGCTTGAACTGTGGGCGGCTATTCGAAAGAGATCAAACGCCACCATCATTCAGCACAACTTCGCAATACCGCCAGAAAGACCGTTTGGTAACCAAACCATCCTATACCCGGAGGCCTTTGGAGGTGCGGTCTTTAGATTAAATACCGCTATCGCTCGGGAAGCTTCTACGCAAAAGGTGCGCCTGGTTGATACTGAATTTCAGTCGGCCCTGTATGGCAAGCTCCGATGGTTCGACGAGCGACTCTGGTGTCAGGCAAAACAGGGGCTTGCGCCTGCTTTCCTTCCGCCATTGGCCAAAAGTGTTTCAGATGTATTGCTGGTTGATGCGGGACACGTTGTGAAATGTGTCATCGTTGACCTAGATAACACGATGTGGGGCGGCGTACTTGGCGATGATGGTCCCGACGGAATAGAGATCGGTCAAACGGAAGTAGGCCTGGTCTTCCTACGCTTTCAACATGCATTGCTAGAGTTGAAGAACAGAGGAGTTCTTCTAGCCATTCAAAGCAAGAATTATCAGAAGGATGTAATCGACGTCCTGGATAATCACCCCGATATTGCTCTCAGGGCAAAGGACTTCGTGGTTATCGTTGCTAATCACGAAGACAAGGTCACAGGTATCAAGGCAATTCAAAAAAGGCTCAATATCGGGTTTGACAGTTTTGTGTTCCTTGACGATTCGGCGTTCGAAAGAAATATGGTACGCATCGCTCTGCCGGACGTTCAGGTGCCGGAACTGCCCGAGGATCCCGCCGAGTTGCCTGTCGCTCTCGCGCGGTGGCATCTCTTTGAAGGGCGCGTGGCTACTGCGGAAGACCATGCTCGTCTTGAGTTTTATCGATCGAATGAGCAGCGCGACGCATTGAAGGCGAATTACGACGGAATCGACGCTTATCTAGCCAGCCTCGAGATGCAAGCTGAAGTTCGTGGTTTCGATCCGTATACGTTGCCGAGAGCACTGCAACTTGTTCAGCGCAGCAACCAATTCAATCTCACAACAATACGCTACGGCGAGACGGAGCTTCGTGCATTAGCTGACGATCCAAACGTTTCCGCGTTTACAATCCGCCTTACCGACCGCTTGGGTGATAACGGGATCATTGGTTTAGTGATACTGAGACGACAAGAATCGGGCGCGGTAATTGATACGTGGATCATGAGTTGCCGAGTGTTGGCCCGCCGCGTCGAGGAGTTCACTCGCGATCTGATGGTTGAGCGGGCCCGCGCGATGGGGGCTACACGTTTAATAGGTAGATTTGTGCCAACTTCTAAAAATTCCTTGGTGGCAGATCTTTATCCGCGCCTCGGATTTGCGCCAGTACCCGGTGGTCATGAAGGAGTGTTCGCACTCGATCTTGAAGATTACACCCCTCCATCGAATCCGATCCGAATCGTTCAATAGCAGGAGCAACTGCTCATGGAATTTCGTTGCAAAGTTCAAGAAGTCTTTCGCGAAGTATTCGACGATGACAAGCTGGAGATTTACGACGCAATGCAAGCAAAGGATGTGGTGGGTTGGGACTCATTGACTCATGTTACGCTTATTATGACCATTGAGGATGTGTTTCGTATCAAGTTCAATACACGGGAAGTGATGGGGTTCCAGAATGTAGGCGAAATGCTGGCTTGCCTGCAGCGTAAGATGCAAGCCTGAAAAGCAATGTCGCCTAGCGGTCCGCTGTTTCTACTTTTCCTCGGCGCGGTCGCGATCGCTCTTGCTTTTATGCCTGTAGGCAGAGTTCGGCTGGCCGCAATCGTCATTGTTAGCCTTGTCTTCTATGGGGGGTATAATCCGTGGTACGTGCCTTTGCTCCTTTGGATGGTGGCCCTGTCCTTTGCTGCGGGAGTTTATCTGGGCGGCACCGTGGAAGGCGCAAGAAGATCAACAGTCTTCTATTCTGCAATTATCTTGGCGCTTCTGCCGCTGTTGCTATTCAAGTATCTCGGAGCGTTTTCAGGCATTGTTGGCATTCTTGATCGAACAACCCCAATTTCATTAGTCGATCTAGTGCTGCCTATAGGTATTTCGTTCTACACTTTCCAGGCCATTGGCTACATCGTCGACGTATACGTCGGTACGGTTAAGGCGGAACGTAGCTTGCTCAGGTTTGCTGCGTTTTTGTGTTTCTTTCCGGTGTTGTCTGCCGGTCCGATTGAACGCGCGCCTCATTTGCTTCCTCAACTAGAAAATCTCGGAAAGTTTGACTACCAACGCTCCGTTTGTGGGCTGCAGGCGATTCTAATCGGCCTGTTCATGAAGGTAGTGATTGCCGATTCCCTCGCGCCGCTCGTCGATGGCGCGTATAGCAGCCCGCTGCAACATGGGGCGTTGGACCTAGCGCTCGCCACAGTCTTCTTTTCGTTTCAGGTCTATGCTGATTTCGCCGGATACTCCCTCATCGCAATCGGAAGCGCCCGACTATTGGGTATCGAACTTTTGCCAAACTTTGCCCAGCCGTTTCTCAGTCAAACATTGCCTGAGTACTGGCGGACTTGGCATATGACCCTATCCGGCTGGTTCCGCGACTATGTTTTTACGCCGTTGCAATTTCAATGGCGCAGGTCCCGAAGGCTCGGTCTCGCTGCTGCACTGATGGCTACATTCGTTATAGTTGGACTCTGGCACGGAGCCGGGCCCAAGTTTGCGATCTTCGGGTTGGTGCATGGCGTGCTTGTTTCGTGGTCGACTCTAACGCTAAAGTTTCGAGATCATTTGTGGCGGCGGATCGGGGTTCCTCGCCAATTGTTGGCGGTCGTGCGCATCCTGATTACCTTTGGTGCGGTTACATTTTCGTTTGTGCTCTTCCGCGCGAGCGACACGCAGGAAGCCCTCCAGATCTATGCAGTGCTCGTAAGTGGCAGCGCCGGGCAGCGGACCCTGCCGCTGGCTTGGCCGCTCACCATGATAGCCGCGTTGGTTTTGTACGACATCGCAATGCGCTATGAATGGTATGCGTTCCTGGAACGGCGGGTCTATCTCCGTTGGTTGGCGTACCACAGCGCCACGGCGTGCATAGTAGTTGTACTTACCGCTCGAATGATTGACGGGTCTGGCAATGCTCAGCAGTTCATCTATTTCAAGTTCTGATCAATCGCGTCGTGTTACGTCCCAACAAGGGCAGTTGCTTGTCCGGCTCTCACGATTCGCAGTTCCGTACGCGGCGCTCGCTCTATTTCTTTCGGCCGTACTTTTGCGCTCCGGGGAGGTGTTGCCGGTAACGTTTGTGGCCTGGCTGATGTCGTCTCAACGTCCATTCGTTTATTTGAACGAGTTGTCGGATCACTCCTACCATTTGAAGGTTGTGAGTTCTCGAATTCAACGTCCAGAGGTGCTCGTAATTGGAGGCTCGCGGATGAACCAATGGCGAAGCGCTATGTTCAAGCCGAACAGATTTTTCAATGCGAGCAACTGTCTATATACCCAAGCTGATTATCGTCGGTTTCTTGAGGATCTGGGTAGCTTCGCTCCTCGTGTAATAATCTTTTCGCTAGATTTCTACACTTTCAATCCTCGCTACGATGAGTTCTTCAAGAATGTTTCATACGGAGGGTTAGACGGCCTTGGATCGTCGGAGATAAGGAGAATTCTCCGAAGCCTTTTTGCTGATGCCGCTCGGAATCCGACGATCTTATGGCCGTTCCAACGCGAGCCGCTGTATGGCGTGCCGGCTTTAGGGCTGCATGCTGCTCGGACCGGAACGGGATTTCGCATCGATGGCTCCTATCAGTACGGAGCGATCTTGCGTCAGCGGCCCGACGCTGGAAGTGTTTCAATCGAGGGCGCCGTTGCGCGCGTGACAAACGGCACCGTGCCATTTCTAACTGCCGATCATATGAATGCAGATCGGCGCGCTGAATTTGAACGCTTTGTTTCGGCGGCGCGAGCGCGGGGGATCAAAATGATTGCGATCACGATGCCCTTTGCGCCTCAGATCCAAGAGGCCCTTGATCGATCGACTCGGCACGGTATCCAAAAGGAATTTCAGAATCGCGCGACCGCCGATTGGATTCGACGGCTGGGAGTAACTTACTTTAATTTTTCCGACCTCGATAGCTTCGGTGGCCTTCCGGAGGAATTTGTAGATCCGTTTCATCCGAGCGAAAAAGCGTATTTGAGAATGCTGCTTACAATGCTTCGCGATCCAGACGTTTCGGAATTTCTATCAGATCTCGACCGCACTGAGCTAGAAAGACGATTGGCCGATGCTAAACCCTATGAAGTCTACCAGAACGAGTTCTGAGAGTTGCAGTCAGGCCGCGAGCAAATGGTAGCTTGTCATAGTCAGTGTGCCAATTTGCGCAACTCTCTTGCTAGCTCGCGGTAGGCGCAGCCGGCCGCATCGGCGCTAAATTGTCGTTGTGTCAGACGCAAGGCGTTCTCGCCCTTTCGCAGGGTTGAGTTAGTATCAGACGCGATGTGCCCGATCGTAGCGGCGAGTGCGTCAGCATTTTCGGGTTCTACAATCCAGCCTGCGTCGCATTCCTCGAGAAGATGCGCATACTCTGCGTCTCTTTCCGACAGCGCTAGTATCGGACGGCCAATCGCGAGCAGATTTCCAAGTCGGCTTGGCACGGAAATGCCCGCCATGTTTCGCCGATAGGGGATAATCCACAGATCGGCGGCTGTAAGAAAGTCCTCCAGCTGTTCCTCTGGTACTCGTTCGACCACTTGGACATTCGGTAGTTGCGTTAACTTCTGTAACGCGGTCAAGCGCTCCCAACCGACTCCCCAGCCCGACAGCATGAAGACGATACGATCGTCGCCGGCAAGTCTCTGTGCGGCGGCGAAAACCGTCTCCGGATCGTGCGTAAAACCGAGGTTACCGGACATGCCCACAATGATCTTGTCTTTGGAATTTGCGCGAAAGGGATTAGCTGGATTTATCGGGCGAGTGTGCGCAGCGAGCGTCGCCCAGTTTGGAATGTAGCGAACCTTATCTGCGGTCATCCCGGGATAGTTGAGAATACTCTTTCCCATATCGTGACCGATTACGACGGCTACACTCAGGGAACCAAACAGCCACGTGTTGATCCTCTTTATAGCGCGCGCAACAAATGAGCTATCGGTGATTAGCCCGGCTGCAACCAGCGCCTCCGGGTAGAGGTCGTAGACAATCAGTGCGGAGCGAGCGCCGCGAAGCGTGGCCGCCAGGACGGTGAAGTATGGCAGCATGAACGGCGTCGTCACCACGAATACCGGCGTCCGGCGTGAACTCGTTCGGAGCACAAACCAGAATGCGCGGATGCAAAACCATGTCATCGCCACCCCGCGGCGCACTAGTGCGGCCTTTGGTGGCTGACGGCTGACAATCTCACGCACTCTAAGTTGATCTGAAGCGTTGGTCGCGGCAGATCCCTCAGTTCCCGAAAGCACGACGACATCGTCATCCCGCGCGAGATGTTCAGCGATTGCGGTCAGAAACGCTGAAGTTGAAGTCTCGTCCGGCCGGAAGTGCTGGGTCACAAAGATCGTCGTCACTACAGCCATCAGCGTTGAGGCGGGGCGCTTCCCGCGGGTTGCATCTTCATGGCGATGTCGCGCGGACAAACCATGAACCCCGCTCGCTGTCGAGGGGATTGTAAGCGTCTCATAGGGACAACCCCAACGCACAGCTTCGCAAAGGCGTCTCAGTATAGTAACAGCGAAGATAAACAGAGCCAATTAGGGACATATCGAGCAAATGCCGCAGGCACTCACCGCACTTATCACCGGGGCTACCGGGCAGGACGGCGCCTATCTTGCGGAGTTCTTGTTAGGTAAGGGATACGTCGTTCACGGTATCAAGCGGCGTTCGTCGTCATTTAACACGGCGCGTGTTGATCATCTCTATCAAGATGTTCATGAGACCGATCTGCGGTTCCAGCTTCATTACGGCGACATGACCGACGCTACAAACTTGATCCGCATCGTCCAGGAGACGCAGCCAGACGAAATCTACAATCTGGCGGCGCAAAGCCATGTACAGGTCTCATTCGAATCCCCCGAATACACTGCGAACGCAGACGGCATAGGCACGTTAAGATTGCTAGAGGCAATTCGCATCCTCGGTCGTGAAAGCCACACAAAATTTTACCAGGCTTCTACGTCGGAGCTTTATGGCAAGGTTCAGGAAACACCGCAAACCGAGGCCACGCCGTTCTACCCGCGTTCTCCTTACGCCGTTGCGAAGCTCTACGCGTATTGGATGACGGTAAACTACCGTGAAGCCTACGGCCTGCACGCCTCAAACGGCATACTGTTTAACCACGAAGGCCCAACGCGCGGCGAGACGTTTGTGACGCGTAAGATCACGCGGGCAGTCGCAGCGATGGAGCTCGGCCTGCAGGACCGTTTGTTTCTTGGTAACATCGATGCCAAGCGCGACTGGGGTCATGCGCGGGACTATGTCGAGGGTATGTGGATGATTGTCCAGCAGCCACAGCCAGACGACTACGTCCTTGCCACAGGCGAGACACATTCGGTTCGCGAGTTCGTCGAAAGAGCATTCGGCCATGTCGGCAAGACGCTCGTCTGGCGCGGATCAGGGGTTGATGAGAAAGGAATCGATAAGAGGAGCGGTCGGGTGCTTGTTGAAATTGATCGTCGCTATTTTCGGCCGACGGAGGTTGATCTATTAATTGGTGATCCGCGGAAAGCTCGAGCAAAACTTGGTTGGCGACATCGAACATCGTTCGAAGACTTGGTCAAAGAGATGGTCGAGTCCGATCTTAAGTTGATGAAGAGTGTGCGAATTTCTTAGCGAGCGGCATCGAGTATTTGGTCGTATCCCTCAGACTGCGACCTCCAGACAGCCAGTATTAGCATCGGCCAAATCGCGTAAGCATTGTTGCATCGGTGCTCGCGGTGGTCACGCCAAAGCTTACGGATACCATCGGGGCGGAGAAAAGGCTCCAAGATCGATGGAGCGTTTTCGAATGTCGCCTCGCAGAGGTCAAAGAGGGGGCCGCGAAGCCACGATGCAAGAGGCGAATTAAAGCCTCGCTTAGGCGCTCCGAGAACTTCAGGTGGGGGACGATAGAACCGCAATGCCTCTCTTAAGAGGGTTTTTGAAGGACCGAAGAGTGGAGTAAGCAGACTAATTGAGCATTGGCTTGAAAATTCCATAATCCGCTGGTCGAGAAGTGGAACGCGGATCTCGACGCTATTTGCCATGCTCATGCTGTCGGTTTTCATCAACAGGCCCGCCGGAAGATGGAACTGCTGATCTGCGAGCAGACAGCGGTCGAGCAAGGTTTCGCCCGACGCTGCATCCATTAGGCTTCGATACTCGCTCATAGGCGACCGGTCGATAAAAGGCCTAAGGTTGGAGCTGTACAGGTCGTCGAGCATAAACTGCGGAAGATATCTGCGCCACTCCGTGTGAGCATACGGTCCTGCAGCTAAACCAAGGAAAAATCGCGAAAGCAAGGCTGTCTTCGGAAGGCGCCCCTCGTCTTTGCCGCCGAGGTAATATGTCCCCTTGCCAAGAGCGTTGGAAATGTTTTGAGGCATTCCTCTCATTAGCCCAGCGGCGCGCGAAGCTTGATAGGTTGAATACCCGCCGAAAAATTCATCCCCGCCGTCACCCGACAGGGCAACCTTTGCATAACGCCTTAACTCGTGTGTGAGCAGCAGCAGGGGAATCGTGCTCTCATCAGCAAGCTGTCCATCAGTGTATTTTACGACTTCCAGCAGAGTTTTCGCAGGGCTGTAGTCGCCGATTTTGACGGTCTTGTGGATGCAGCCCGCGTTCTTCGCGACTAATTTCGCGGCGGCGGTTTCATCATGCGTGGCGCTCGCAAACGAAGCCGTGTAAAGGGGCAACTGTTGGTGGCGCGACGCAGCAAGCGAGACGAGCGAGCTATCGATCCCTCCACTTTGCAACATGCCGATTGGAACGTCACTAATCAAATGATCAGAAACTACCGCATCCCAAACAGGAATAAATGCATCAATTGCTTCGTCTAGGTGACGATAGTGGGAGTTCCTGCGCGGTTTCCAGAATGTATTCCGACTAACAGCTCCATTTTCGAAGGATACGATCGTTCCAGGTGGGACCTGATGAATCCCATCAATCGTTGTCTCTGCTGGGCCAACGTAGCCCAAGGCAAGAAACTTATGAATGTTGTGTGCGTTGAGCCGCGTCGGCTTAGCTGAACCAGCCAAGACGGATTTGATTTCACTAGCGAAGCAAATAGACTGATCGTCTGCCGAATAGACTAACGGCTTAATCCCGATTGCATCTCGCGCCAATACAAGGCGGGCTCGCCTTGCATCCCAAAGGCCGATCGCAAACATTCCTTTGAGTTTGGAGAAGAGTTCGTCTCCCCACGCAAGGTAACCTGCCGGAATGATCTCGGTGTCGCAGCTGGAGTGAAATCGAAAGCCAAAATCCTTCTCTAGTTCAGCCCGCAGTTCCCGGTCGTTGTATATCTCGCCATTGTAGGTGACGACTATTCGGCCCGACGAGTCACTCATCGGCTGGTGGCCAAGAGCTGAGAGGTCTCTGATCGCGAGCCGTCGGTGCCCGAGACCGATGGGACCATCTCGCCAAACTCCCTGTCCGTCCGGGCCGCGATGAGACAAAACAGAGGTCTTATGTTTTAGGACGCCTTCGTCGACCGGTGCTCCGTCGAAGTTCAAAATGCCGACGATTCCACACATGGCCGTTAAATGAAGCGTTCAAGAGGAGTGGGTCGCGATTTGAGCTCGAAAGCATAGCGCTGACACATACTAGCAGCCGTTTCTCGGGCCCGCATAGCGGTCAAACCGCATGAGCCGAATTCTTGGTGTCTGGTGGATCGAACTCGGATGTAGGGCAGCGAATGCCCCGTCTTGAGTTCCAGTCGGTAACGCTATCACAATATTGAAGGTATCACACACAGTGGCGATCCGCGCTTCGATTTCGTCAAAGCTATTCGCCGGGTAGACCAGCTTGTGTGAAACGCCCACTGCTACGCCAATGGGGGGCGCATTCAGTGTGGGGGAGAATACGATGTCAGAGTAAGTTGTGTTCTTGCGGATGTCATTCCACATTTCGAAGTAATCGGGCTGTACCCGCCCCATCAAATAAGGGCGATCCGAAGCCCGTACGAACGCGATGTTAGCGCATACTGTGACGAAGAGTACCGCTAGAGATCCAGCTGCGGCCAACCATGGCTTACTCGCGGTAAGCGAGAAGCGTTTGAGGAACACTTGCGTAATCCGCAACGCTACGATGGGAAGCACTACGAATGGGATGATTGCAAGAGAAAACATTATCTTGGCGATTGCCCATGGGTGGATCGCTGTATGCTGGTACAGCAGAAGCATGTGTCCATAGAGCGGAAACGTTGCCAGGAAGCCAATATGCGCCAGTGACCACGTTTCGTATCGTGCAGTCGAGTCGGTCTCGATGCGATGAAGTATCAAAATACAAAAGGCACTTGTTGCGAGCGCAAGGCCGAGCAGTGTCCCTACGCCTTCAAACCAATACCGGCTGTGCATCTCGGCAAAAGTTGCGAAGAAATTGCTTATCGGATGCGACTCGGTAAGATTCATACGATAGAACAATTTCCAAACAAGTTCGTGCAGCGAAAAGTAGAATCCGTTTGATTGCGCAATTGAGCCAGGGCTTTCGAGACGCCAGAAAAGGAAAATACCAAATGCGCTGACGGGCAAGCTTAATAGAACGATCATTTTCCCCAAGGACATCTCACCGATGTAACCTAGTCGACCACCAAGCCAGCGGGAGAAAATCCAAGCAGCAAAGACGGTATAGGCAAGCCAATCGACGAAGAACGCAAAGTAGATCGTCAACAATTGGGCGGTGAAGAGCGTTTGGCGGCTTCGAGTGGTGGTGGTGAGAAGCGATAAGCTCTCGAGCAGTAAGAAGACTGCGATGTAAACTAGGATATGCGTGGTTACGCAATAGACTTGCGAGAAAACATATGCGAGGCCCCAAGGGGCGATCGTAGTAATTCCCGCACACAGCCCGAGGACAACCGCGCTGATTGGGTTAAGGTGATTGATTCTCGCCAACGTGTAGCCCGTAGTCGCAACCGCTATAGCGACTGCGCCGTTCGTCCCAGCGTTGATCCAATTCACTTGCGCAATTGAAGGCTCTGATCCGGTAAGAAGAGCAGTCAAATAAACTGGGAGCAGAAATCCGGGCGGCCATGACTGGTAAAGCCTAATCGATCCGGGACTGGCGGTTTCGACCGAGGGCGGAGAATAGGGCATCGAAAGCCAAACGTTGAGCGGACCTTCCGTCCACCAGATGTGCGCCCACATCATCGCTGTGGATGTAGTAACATCAGCGTCGAAAACGGGAATCTGATTCAGATACGGAAGGCGCGACTTAATGGCGAACCAGAACGCGAGTAGTATTAAGCTAAGAAGTGCGGCAACGCCGGCGCGATCAGTTATTGCTCTCTTGAAAAACTTACGTATCTGCATGCTGCAAGAACTATCGTAGCTGAGGGAACAAAAGGCGCGAAGCTACCGCAATGCTCGGGACGATGCTGTGATCGAAGCGGACTGCAAAACTGCAGCTGACCTAATCATCTGGCTTTGTGCCAATCACCGACCAGCTATAGCCATGGCGATGAAACAATCGAACGTCAACAAAGCCGTTCGCTTCAAGCAGAGCTCGAGCTTCTTCTTCGCGATAGTATTTTGCGAAGGCGGGATTGAGCTGATCGTAGATTGTCAATTGTCTAACCTCAAATGAGAACTTCGCCAGCACGCTGCGCATGTAGGTCCTCATGGGTAACGGAAACCACCGACAAAGCCAGATATAAAGACTAAGAGCTATTGCAAGCGTAAAACAGAGGCCCGCAAGCATGCGATGAGGTAGTCTGGTCGTCACACGTCGAATTGGCTCCGCTATTTGAAGGTATGACTCGTTCCCCTCGCGGCCATAGATCCACACGAATGCCCGTCCTCCCTTTTTTAGCGCATTGCGCATCGCGCTCAACACTGGACGCGGCTCAGGAATGTGATGCAAAACGCCAATCGAAACGACAAAATCTAAATCCAGCCCAGCTGGCAGGATCTCTCCTGGGCCCTTTAGATAAGTGACGTTGTTTGCGCGCTGGAGCGTGTTGCTCTTGAGTACGTCATAGGCGTCCGACGGCTCAACTGCAAAGACATGAGCTGCGCCAGCATCAAGAAGCATGTTCACAACGCGTCCAGTTCCGCTGCCGATGTCTGCGAGGGTCGCTTCTCGCAGAGTGTCAATGTGTAACAGGGGGCCAAAAATGTCGGCTAGAAGATCGGATGAGCCATAGTACGCAGGGTTATCCCGATACGACGTCCACTGTTCTCCGAAATCCTTGATTGTCTGTTCCCGAAGAGAGGGCATCTGTCGGTCCTTCACGAGGTGCAAAGCGGTCAGCGCGCCAGCTAGGTTTGACCTGATACAACAATCTAGTGTAAGTCTGAAGCCAAAATCACAACAGTACCGTCGAGGTAGTTGCGTGGCAGGGCTAACCGACAGCGCGCGGCAAAAAATCCACTATGAAGCAATTCACACAGAGTATGAGGATCACTATTTTGATCCCGTCTCGATGCTTTATCGCGAGCGATTCATATACGATTACCTTCTTTCGGGCCTCGACCTGAACGACAGACTCGTCGCCGACATTGCGTGCGGAAGCGGCTTTAACTCGCTTGCCCTAATGAAGCGATATCCTAAGGTCGAAACAGTTGGGTTTGATATTTCGGAACCCGCGTGCAGGACTTACACAGAGATCACTGGAAGGCCTGCATCGGTTGTAGATTTGACGAAGACCGTCAGTGCTCATCAGAAGTTTGATTTTGCGATCGTGATTGGTGGCTTTCACCACTGCGTCGTTAATTTGCGTCAGGCGCTGGCAAACGTTGCGTCCATCCTAAAGCCTGGTGGATTGCTGCTGATGATGGAGCCCAGCTCTGATTTCTTTCTTAACGGCTTGCGTAGCAGATGGTATGTCGCTGACAGATACTTTGACGCGGAAACCGAAGAGGCCTTGTCGCATGATCGCCTCTTGGAAAATGCAGATCCTTACTTTCGATGTCGCGCGGTCAAGTATTTTGGGGGGCCGGCATATTTTCTTTTATTGAATAGCCTCGTGTTGCGGATCCCCCTTCGAGCTAAGCCGATCCTGTGGCCGTTCCTGATGCCCTTGGAGCGGGCATGCGAGTTGGTGCCCTTCCGTGGGGCGTTTCCGTGTTTTCTAGCCGTCTGGTCTCGGACCGCCGTCGGTGTGGACGGTACGATAGGGCGCAATAATGAAGGTTAGCCAGCAAGAACTGCAAAGCACTCCGACGTTCTCCACCGCGATTGCCGACGCGCACAACTACATGCGATGGATTATCGGCATCTTTGAGCCCTACCTCAACTCTGACGTTCTCGAGGTGGGCGTTGGGCACGGGTCATACTTCGAATATCTGAGTAGATTTCGAAGCTATCGTGGCATCGATATTGAACTTGAGAACATTGCGAGATGCCGCGAACGATACCCTCAAGCGAGCTTTCAGGTGCTGGACATTTGCACCGATGCGTTCCGCGATGAATTTCCTCGGGCTAGTGTTGACACTATTGTCTGCTGTAACGTGATTGAGCACATTGAGAATGACCGACTGGCCGTCACGAACCTAATCGACGCACTTAGGCCTGGTGGTCACCTGCTGCTGCTAGTGCCTGCTCTCCAATTGCTGTATGGGGATCTCGATCGGCTTGCAGGTCATTATCGTCGTTATAGTAAGGCCCGAATGAATCTGGCGATTGCGGGGGCCCCAATCGAAATCATAGAGCATCGCTATTTCAATCCGATAGGCGGGCTTGCGTGGCTGGCCAATCGTTTCGTTCGGCATTCGTCGCTTGACGATTCCGCGGTCAATGTTCAAATCAAAATATTCGACAAGTACATTCTTCCATTTTCGCGCATTTTGGATCCGGTGACGAAACAGTTTTTTGGCCAATCGTTGATCTGCGTGGCGCGGAAAATATGATCTCGGTTGTCATTCCCGCGCTTAACGAGGCAGCCGGAGTCGGCGCCACCGTTAGGGACATTTCTCAGGTTTTGACCGAGAAGGGGCTCTTACCTTTTGAGATTATTGTCGTCGATGACGGTTCCAGTGACGATACGCAATTGGAGGCTACCAGAGCCGGTGCTCGGGTGATCCGACATCCTCACAATCTTGGCTATGGCAGGTCCCTCAAGGACGGTATCCAAGCCGCAACATCCGATTTGATCGTGATAACGGACGCCGATGGTACGTATCCCATTCGCTCAATTCCCGAGCTTGTGCGTCTTTATCAGGAAGGATTTGAGATGGTTGTGGGGGAAAGGCAGGGAAGTCATCTCAACCAGACGCTCTTCAAGGCGCCGATGCGCTCGCTCTTGCGGTTTCTCGTTGAATGGACTGCGGGTCGGCATATTCCAGATATCAATTCAGGTCTTCGCGTGTTCAAGCGCACGACGGCGATCGGCTTCTTTCCTCGATTGTGCGACACGTTTAGTTTTACGACCTCGCTGACGCTGTCGTACATGATGACTTGTCGCTTCGTCGCATACCACAAGATCGATTATTTTGAGCGTGTTGGACAAAGCAAGGTGAGGTTGTTCAGAGACTCCTTGCGCACTCTCCAGTACATTGTGGAAGCGTCAGTTTATTACAACCCGCTAAAGCTATTTATGCTGATGAGTTTGTTTTTTCTGACTTTGGCAGGGATCTTCTTTGCGGCGTCATTGCCGTTCGGTATCGTCACCGGCGTTCTGCTGGGTGTTGGCAGCAGTATCATCTCTGCGATTGTCATATGTATTGGGATGTTAGCAGTTCTGCTGAAGCAAATTATGGACAAGTAGATCTGCCGGCCTCCTAGCGCGAGAGCCATGAAGCAATGAGATCCAGTTCACGCGCGATACGATCAAATAGCATTCCGGGCCGTCAGTCCCGAAGTCAAGGATCTAGCAGGTAGAGGCTGCCGCGCTGGTCGATGCGTTGGTTAAGTCCAGCTGCGTCCGGAGCGAGCTTCCGGTTGTTGAGGATTTCCAGAGGCGTCTCGGCGTGCTGGCTGGGGGCGATGGAACTCACCGAATTTCGAGACGGAAGGGGTCAGTCCGCATCACCGTACGAACTGGGCGCCTTTACAAGGAATATCGAGCACGATCAGCCATTGCGATTGGCAAGACGGAACGCATGGCCTTCGCCAAGGCGTTACAGCCGGCCCGATTTTGGTGGCGACCGCAAATTCGGCGACCGGAAGCGTCGCGCGAAGTCTGAAGGCCTGGGTAATTGTATGGAAAGGAAATGAGCATAGAATGATGCGGATCAGGACAGTCCGTAGCAGCGCCTTCAGCACCGTGGGGCTCGGGAGTTCACCGTGGCAAACGTTGTACTCGCATCTGCAACAAACAATCCCGAGATTGATGGCTTACTTGCCGGCGTCAGATGGATTGGCACGGTTAGCTACAGCTTTCCGAATTCTCCGAACGATTATTCGATGAACTACTACGGCAACGGTGAAGCAACCGCTGTCGGGTTCTCTCAGGTTCCGCCCGTAGTGCAGCAAGCGATGAACTACGCTGTCTCCCTGGTTTCAAATTACACCAACCTCACCATTCAGTTCGCGGGCACAGACAGCGCGGATATTATGGTAGCGCAGTCCCCCGTCGCAAATCCTACCGCCTATGCATATTATCCGGTTAGCGTTCCGGCGGGCGGTGATATCTGGTTCGGTACGCAATACAACTACTCACTTTCTGCGCTTGGCAATTATTATTTCTTCACCTCCGTCCACGAACTGGGCCATGCATTAGGCCTCAAGCATAGCCACGAGACTGGAGGTGTCAGTAGTGTAGCAGTGCCAACATCTCATGACAGTCACGAATTTACAGTCATGACCTATCGCAGCTTCATGAGTGGGCCGGTTACCGGCTACACCAACGAAGGGTACGGCTATCCCCAAACCTTTATGGCGAATGATATCCTTGCGCTGCAGTCTCTTTATGGTGCGGACTATTCGACCCATAGTGACAATACTGTCTACACATGGAGCCCTACGACAGGACAGGGGTTCATTAATGGTATGGCACAGCTTGCGCCTGGAAATGGCGCCGGGGGAGGCGCGAACCGAATCTTTGAGACGATTTGGGATGGAAATGGCATCGATACGTTTGACCTGTCCAACTACAGCGTAGGGTCAACGATCAATCTTAACCCTGGGGCATCGTCGATCACGGACGCTGCCCAATTGGCTTATCTTGGAAACGGACGCTATGCCTCGGGAAATGTCTACAATGCCTACTTGGTCAATAGTGACGCGCGATCCTACATCGACCATGCCATCGGTGGATCAGGTAACGACACGCTGATTGGCAATGCAATTTCAAACCACCTGAACGGTGGCACGGGCAACGATACGCTTGTTGGTGGCGGGAGTAATGATACGATTGTAGGCGGTTTGGGCGCTGACACCGCCGTCTTTTCCGGCAATGTCGCCAGTTACCTTGTGATCTATAATTCGGCGACGCAAACCTTCACCGTGACGGACAGGCGTAGCGGTTCTCCAGATGGCACAGATACAGTCAGCGGTGTTGAGAGTTTTCGCTTTGCAAGCGGAACGTACTCGAGTACGCAGGTTGCCATTCCTCCGGTCGTGATCGAGGCGTTTGGTTCAACCGGTCTAGTCCAGGTGGGCAATAATTATTTCCTCAACAGCATCAGCAGCGAATCCGGCCCGGCGCTGCATTGTTACGGATCACTTGTTGTAGTGGGCCAGTTTGGTGCGTGGACGCCGATCGGAGCAGAGCAGACGTCAGGTGGATATCAGGTCGTATTGAGAAACGGAGCGGCCGACAGCTACATTGTCTGGAGCACCGATAGCGGCGGCAACTACATCACGAACACTGCCCCGGCATCTGGTATGAACGCGGCGATGACGTCGCTCGAAGTCCGCTTCGGCCAGGATCTAAATAGCAATGGGACAATCGGTGTGCCTCTGGTCTCAGGGACCGCGATCGAGGCGTTTGGTTCAACGAGTTTAGTCCAGGCGGGCAATAACTATTTCCTCATTAGCATCAGCAGCGGATCGGGCCCGGCGCTGCATTGTTACGGATCGCCTGTGGAAGTTGGCCAGTTTGGCGCGTGGACACCGATCGGAACGGAGCAGACGTCAAGCGGATATCAGGTCGTATTGAGAAACGGAGCGGCCGACAGCTACATTGTCTGGAGCACCGATAGCAGCGGCAATTACATCACGAACACTGCCCCGGCATCTGGTATGAGCGCGGCGATGATGTCGCTCGAAGTCCGCTTCGGCCAGGATCTAAATGGCAATGGGACAATCGGTTCTCCTCTGGTATCAGGGACTGTAATCGAGGCGTTTGGTTCAACGAGTTTAGTCCAGGCGGGCAATAGCTATTTCCTCAATAGCATCAGTAGCGGATCGGGCCCGGCGCTGCATTGTTACGGATCGCCTGTGGTAGTTGGCCAGTTTGGCGCGTGGACGCCGATCGGAACGGAGCAGACGTCAAGCGGATATCAGGTCGTGTTGAGAAATGGAGCGACCGATAGCTACATTGTTTGGAGCACCGACAGCAGCGGCAACTATATCACGAACACTGCCCCGGCATCGGGTATGAGCGCCGAGATGACGTCGCTCGAAGTCCGCTTCGACCAAGACCTAAATTACGATGGAACAATCGGTGCCCTTCCTCATCAGGCAGTCAGCGAAACCTCCCTCTACAACACGTCGCATCTGGACATGTTCACAAGTTCGGATACATTTCTGTTCGTCTCAGATTTAAGTTAGCGATGGTCTTTTTTGCGAGCCCGATATTTGTCGTCGACGATGGGCCGCAGTTGCGAGATTGGTCGCGGCCAGTGCCTTATAGCTGCATCACGACGTCCTCGTTTGACGAACAGTGAGATGATAGCGCCACGCAGGCGTGGGCGCGTTCTGTTTCATGCTGCAGGGCTATCGGCCTTTGGACCAATAGGGCGTCAACTACGAGTATTAAACTCGGGAATCGCACTTCGAAGTATGCGTTTAATTGCGCTATGATCTCGTTCGTCCGCGTTGTTCAACTCGCTAATCCAACTGACGATTTCCGCTTTTGAGGGCTGGTCGGCTTTGGCCGCCATTACTCCGTCGACACCAATCTCAGTGGGCGGCTCTTCGCGGGCAAACAGAATCTCATGCAAACGTTCCCCCGGTCTAGGGCCAGTGTAGACGATGTCGATGTCTGTTCCTGGTAACAAACCAGAAAGCCTGATCATACGATCCGCGAGATCCGCAATCCGCACAGGCTGCCCCATATTCAGCACGTACACCGAAACGATCTGATTTTGTACTCCCAGCGCATGGCTTGCGGACGTAATTACAAGATCGCACGCTTCGCGGATGGTCATAAAATACCGCACCATGTCGGGATGAGTAACTGTAACTGGCCCCCCGGCTTCAATCTGCGACTTGAACTTCGGGACTACAGAGCCATTTGATGCGAGTACGTTTCCAAAACGTACCGAAATCAAACGCATCGAAGGCTTGCCGGTCGAAGTTAAGAGCTCGTGGTCGACCGCCTGACAATACATTTCAGCGAATCTCTTTGTCAGGCCCAACATCGAAATCGGTTCGACGGCCTTATCTGTAGAGATCATGACCATTGCCTGCGCACTCGCAGCTAACGATGCATCGGCAACATTCATCGTCCCGATGATGTTAGTCTTCACACCTTCGCTGAAATCTTTTTCAAGAATCGGTACGTGCTTCAGAGCGGCGGCATGGAAAACAATGTCGGGCTTGAAGTCAGCCATCACGGAGAAGATGCGCTTTCGATCCCGAATATCGGCAATTCTACCCTCGATGACACTTCCCTTGCGCTGTAGCAGAGCTTCAACGATCGCATATAGAGCGGGTTCTGAGTGCTCCAATATCATCAATCGAGCGGCACCAAATGACACTACGCGGTTGCAAATTTCGGAGCCGATGGAGCCGCCGCCACCAGTCACGACGACTGATTTTCCGCGGATTAGAGTCTCAAGATTGTTATAGTCAATCTTGACGCTAGGTCTCAGCAGCAAATCTTCCACCGCAACTGGCGCGAGTTGCAAAGCTTCGCGGCTGTCCTCCAGAGAGGGCAGGCGATGTACCGGTAGCTTTGCCTTCCGCGCCTCGCGAATAATGTCTTCTGGTCTGCTTTCCGCAGCCAGGGCGGATGGTGTCATTACGACGCGTTCAATTGGATCCCCCCGATTGGCAAAATCACTGATCACCGAGGAGAAGTCCTCAATTCCACCAATGACCGGAACACCTCGAATGAGCTGTCCCTGATCTGCTTTTGACGGCGATAGAAGCCCTACAGGCCATATTCGGTGGATTGCGCCACTTTCGGCGGCGCGGATCAGAATTTCCGAGTCAGCCGCTGTCCCTACTATTAGGGACGTTGCAGATTTCGCCGAGCGCGTTCGGTTGCGCGTCCGCGAAAAACGATAGTATCGATAAGCGAGCCTTGACCCGCTAAACAAGGCAATCTGAAGTACCCAATAGATAACAATTGTCGTTTTGCCAATGAACAACGTTCCAAGAACGTTCGGCGAAACGAATATATAGTCTAACACCATCAGCCCAATACTAAGGACGGTGGCTGCTTTGATTATGTTGAGTATATCGGGCAGTGAAATGAAGCGCCATTTCGTCATCGTCAGATCGAGCACAAAACAGATCACGATGCTGAAGGCGACAAAATAAGGGAGCAGAACAAGAAGTAGCGGCAAGCGCTCGAAAAACGTCTCCCCACCGAACCTCAGATAAAAGCTCAAAATCACTGCAATGGCCGTCGCCAATGCGTCGTGCCCGGCGATGACTAGGTTTCTTTTGGTTACGCGAGACAGAGGTGACATATGGCCAACGAGTGCGGTGGGAATATTGGCTAGGGGAGGGTGGCCACCTCGAAACTCAATCCTCAGCGCAAGGCAGCGGCGTCGTCATTCGATTCTCTTAACAAAGAGAAACTGCCGGTACAATCGCTCAAAGTTGAAAACTCAGCCTGCAGCTGCACTAGTGTGCTAAACGGGGCGTGCATTCATGGGAGGGGGCTGATGCTCCTTAGCTGCTGCGCTGTTTGTAGAAGCAGCAGAATTTTCGCATTGGCAGAGTCAAGGGGCCGGGCGCCGTACTTGTAGCACCTGTTCGGCTTCGCCCACTGCACAAAGCACATGGTAAAAAGTGGAAGCAGGAATGACGTCGATTAGCGAACGCCCGTCGCTGTTGAGCTGGTCGTACCAGCCCCCTCGGACAGGATGATCGAGGTAATGCTTCTGAAGCAGCGATAGCGCCGCGCGTGCTTCTGAGGTAGCTCCGGGTTCACCGCTCTCCGCCTGTGCGATCCAAGCCTTGGAGAACTCGGTCTGAGGCCAGCACCGGCGCGTTGGCCTCGTGATGCGTCCCTCGGCATCGCCTTCATCGACTAGGCAGCCGGCGGCGTCGCGGTATCGGAGCAGCGATGACATCAGGGCCGCGCGATACCGCGCGGTCGGGCAGCCGGTGATCCGCTCAAATCCCTTGAGTAGCCAAACCCATTCTGCGAGGTGACCTGGCTCGACCACGATCGGATTAATCCGTGACCAGTCTTCCTCGAAGTACTCGCCAAGCACCTCGGTGCGCTGGTCAAAAAGGTTACCTACAAACAAGCTGAAGAAATCGCCCGCGCGATTTTGAAACGTGGAATCTCCGGTCGCGTCGAACAGTGCAATCATTGCCTCGAACAGATGCATCTGCGGATTCTGACGCCGAGGCATGGCTGGCGGCAACCCTTCAATAAATCCGCCATGCGGCGATCTGAGACGCTGATCGATGAAGCGCAGTGTGGCGTCGATTTCTGCGCGCACCTGCCGATCTTGGCCGAGTTGGTATACGTTCGCGAGTGCCAGCAGGACAAAGGCATGATCGTAACTATCGCGTCTATCATCCGCGATACTACCGTCGGAATTGAGCAGATGGACGAAGCCGCCGTCGTCGCTGCGCGCTTTGCTTAGTAGATAGTCAAGGCCTTTCAGCGCCAACTCCTTGGCGTCATGATACCAGCCGAACTGCGCTGCCTTGGCGTAACAGTAAATCTGACGAGCCTGAACGCGCACGCGTCGGGGGCTCTCGGTTTGCGGCGATCCATCCTTGGCGAGCCGTTCAACGAACCCCCCGCGCTGATGATCCCAACCTGTCGTCGCCCACAAAGGCAACGCGTGATCGATCATCAGAGTTTTGAGCGACGCAACAATATCGTTCTCAGCAGAGTCAGCTGGCTCGGTCATGCTAGTCTTTCATCGCAGCACCCGGACGGGCATCGTCCGAGGCAACTATACTCGATAACAGAAGGTCGCAAGCGACTGACGAAGCATTGAACTGGGGTCCGAAAACTGCTTAGTTCGAAATTCCCCTTACGACCAGTCTCGAACGAGTGGAAATGAGCTCGAAAATTGTCCCCGTCATCATGTGCGGCGGCGCTGGAACGCGGCTTTGGCCGGCATCGCGCGAGAGTATGCCAAAGCAGTTCATGCCGCTCTTAAGCGCACAATCGCTGTTCCAAGAGACGATGTTGCGGGTTGCAGACGCAACGCTGTTCGAACGACCGATCGTCATTACCGGCAATAGGTATTCTGACGTTGTCGCCCAGCAGCTTGTTGCAATCAATGTTGTCGCCGATGTCGTTCTCGAGCCGGAGCGGCGCGATTCGGGTCCAGCGGTCGCGGTTGCCACAATCCTCGGCATGCAGCGGCAGGAGGACGCACTCCTCCTGGTCCTTGCATCCGATCATGCGGTGCAATTCGTCGACAAGTTTCACGCCGCCTGCCGCGACGCCATCGCGGTTGCGCAGGCGGGCCATATTGTCACCTTCGGCATCGTTCCCGATCAACCCGCGACTGCCTACGGCTACCTCAAACCGGGTGATCTGCTCGGACCAGGGCAATTCCGAAGGTTGGACGCTTTTGCTGAAAAACCGGACGTGGACATTGCACGAGGCTACATCGCCGACGGCTATCTCTGGAACAGCGGCAACTTTCTTTTCCGCGCCGATGTGATGAAGCAGGAAATCGAACTGTTTCAACCGGAGATGCTTGCCTTAGTCGAGAAGGCCATTCCAGAAGGTCGAAGCGAATCCGACGCTATTCATCTTGGTCACGCGGCATTTGGCGCTGCGCCGCGCATTTCGATCGACTATGCGGTAATGGAAAAGACTCGCCGCAGCGTTGTGCTGCCGGTCGATCTCGGCTGGTCGGATCTCGGTAGTTGGGACTCGGTCTGGGCTAACTTGCCACATGACGCGGATGGTAACGCTGTATCCGGCCCCTGCGAGTTGCTTGATGTGAAGAACTCGATCGTCAAAAGCGATGGATCGCTTATGGCAGCCGTGATTGGTCTAAATGATCTCGTGGTGGTTGTGTCAAACGGCGCAGTGTTGGTGGCGCCCAAATCGGTTACGGCCGAATTGAAGACCCTGCTGGGTCAGCTTAGGGAAAGCCGGAGACCAGAAGCTGAATAACTTGTACATCATAGTTCCTCGGCAGGTCTTGAAAGCGGTCTACCGGACCGACGTCTCGCTCACTGATGCCGGGTCTACCATGAAACCTAGCATTCGGTATTAGCGCTCGATTTGTGTTCCTTATTTGTTCTCTTTACGCTGATGGCCAATCGCCCGGTCATCATTGCCCACACGGTAGCGAGTATCTCGCCGCCCTTCATCAAGCCGGCCAATAAGACACGCGCGCACGCGCAGTGGTGAAGATCCGAGGCGAACTGTACGAAAGCCTCAAGCGGCTGCTGTAGGCGATCGACGACGTAGCGAGAAGATGTATCCACCCGGTGAAGGCTGCGGCGGATCGCGCGACGATTGAGTTTTGGACGTTGTGATCGTTGATGCGGGCGATCGCGGCAGCGCGCTCGCCGCCGCGATCGGAGCCGACTAGCGTTACACGAAATGAAAATCCGACCTGTCCAACGACGACAGGCTTGTGTTCTTGAGCGTCAGTGAATTTCCCCCGCCGGCATCTATGACGACGTCTTGTCCGCTCTGTGACGCATGGGCCAGAACGTCCGCGAAGTCGTCGAACACGGTCTTGCTGAACTCAACGACATCATGGCTGCGCCTGCCTGCCCCGAAATCGGTGATGATGTCGTTACCGAAGTTGGCCGCAAACGCGAAAGTGTCGTGGCCGCCGTTGCCTTTGAACACGTCGTTGCCCGACGTGCCCGTCAGCCGATTGTCGCCAGAGGTGCCCGTGACGCTGCCTGAACTCGTGCCACTGGGAATGCCAAGCACCCCATCACCATTAAGGTCTTGTTGGAAACGTGTTTCCGCCGATTTAAGCGTAGAGCTTGTCGCTGACATGGGCGCAGCATTTGTGACGTAGTTGCCGTTGATGTCGACGGTCCAGATGACGACCTGGCCTGAGGCGGTCGCTTTCATGGCGACTTGGTAACCGGTGGCAGACTGCTCTGCCGCCACTGGCTCCCAGCCAGGAAACTGACCTGCTACGACCGGGGATCCATTCAACTTCAGCTCAGGACCTATCCCGCTGCTGAGACTGTTCAGAAAATAATTGTCGCCGACCTTAACCAGACTCGTCGATCCGGTCGCCTCGACCACCGTCGTTGGAATACCGATGACCCCGTCGCTATTCAGGTCCTGTTGGAAATGTGCTTCCGCCGATTTAAGCGTGGAGCTCGTCCCCGACACCGGCGCAGCATTTGTGACGTAGTTGCCATTGATGTCGACTGTCCAGATGACGACCTGGCCTGAGGCGGTCGCTTTCATGGCAACCTTGTAACCGGTGGCAGACTGCTCTGCCGCCACCGGCTCCCAGCCAAGAAACTGACCTGCTACGACCGGGGATCCATTCAACTTCAGCTCAGGACCTTTCCCGCTGCTTACACTGTTCAGGAAGTAATTGTTGCCGACCTGAACCAGACTGGTCGATCCAGCTGACTCCATCGTCGTCCCACTCGGTGCCGGTGATGGTGGCGGCGAGGTGCCGGTGCCGGTGCTGGCCGTGACCACCGCAGACGCCGCGCCGGTGTTGCCTGCCGCATCGGTCGCCTTCGCGGTGAGGCTGTGCGAACCCGTCGCAAGGGTGCCAGTGGTGTAGCCCCAGACGCCGCTGCCGTTGGCCGTCGCGGTCCCGATCTCGGTCGCACCGTCATACACCTTCACGACGCTGTTTGCCTCGGCCGTGCCCGTCAGGTTCAAACGACCATTGGCGCTGTTCGTCGGCGTTGCGATCGTAGGGGCGGTGGGCGCGGTCGTGTCGATCCGCACCGCAAGCGCCGCCGACACTGCGCTGGTGCCGGCAGAGGTGGTGGCCGTCGCCGTGAGGCTATGGTTGCCTTCCGACAAAGCTGCGGTCGTGTAGGTCCACGAGCCGCTGGCGTTGGCAGTGACGGTGCCGATCTGGTTTCCGCCGTCGAGCACCTTGACGGTGCTGCCCGCAGCCGCGCTGCCCGTCAGGGTCAGCGTGCGGTCGTTGGTCACCTTGTCGTTAGCAACACCGCTGTCGTTCGAGAACGATGCGATCGTCGGCACGGAAGGCGGGGTAGGCGTCGAAGGCGGGTTCGGCGACGAGGTTGGGTAAGGCGTCGCGTCGGTGTTGTTGTTCCATTGAACATTGTTTCTGAGAATCGGAGTCGAATTCGTGACATAGAAGTAGCCGTAAATCCCCTTCTCAACGTAGTTGTTTTCGACCGTGACGTTGGTGATGGGGCGCGTCGTGGATTCCACATAGACCGTGTACGAAGGGTCGCCGGTCATCAGGTTATTTCTAACCTGAATATTATCAATAGAACCGAACTCGGTCTTGATGAAGACGGCGGCAGTGCCGCCGGAGCCGGTAGGCATGGAGATCGTATTGTGCTCGATCACCGAACCGTTCTGGCCACCAAACACGGTTATGCCATCGAAGTGACGGGCGTCCGGGTTGCTCGACGTGTCAGCCAGGTCGTGGATATAGTTGTCCCTGACCACCGCGCGGCCGGCCAGCTGGATGCCGATCACCATGCCGCTGATATCGCAGCCGATGATCGCGGAGTTGGTACCGCCCCCGATACCGAGACCAGATGTGCGGGTAGAGCCGCTGCCATCAATGTCGCAGTACTCCACACGGGTGTTGTCCGCATTGTCCGACAGGATGCCCCAATTGTCGAAATTCCGGATGACGCAGTTCTTGAACGTGACGTTATCTGCCGCAACCGTAATCGTTCCGTCGATGATGACGTTCTCGATCACCGCTCCCGGCGTCGTGATGGTCATCGGCCCCCTGTAGGCGGTGAGCGTCACGCCAGCTTGCACGCCAGCAGTAGTCGCGTCCGGCATGCCAAAACGGGCAGGATCGATGGTGCCAGTCATGTGAGGTCCCTCTTTTGTAGCCTGGTAGAAAGTTGACTCTCGGCGCGAGACAGCTGAATCGGCACCTGATCAGATCGGTGTGTTGATCGTGACCTGACCTCTGATATCCAGCCCTTCGATGACTGCGCCAGGGGCATTTGTGACCACCCCCCGGACGCGTTCAGCGTCACGCCCGCAGGCACGCCGGTGTTGGTGGAATCCGGAAATCCCGAAGTATTTATCGCCAAAATGATGACCCTCTTGCTCGTAGGGTTAGTTACTGCTCACCCAATCAATCGTCCGAGCCGCAATACCTGTTGCGCGCCCGCACAACGGCCCAGTCTTGGTCGATTGGCAGAGGCTTTTTTGAGACGACACGACGGCTTGCCGAAGGTGGTTTCTTAGCGACCCCTGCCAAAGTCTCACCGCGCGAATTCAATGCAGCCGCAATTGCTTTAATTTACTTAGCATTCACTCAGTGTGCTCAAAGTGCCACACCAAAGAAAAATCAACATGCACCGACCCGAATATTGGGGCTGACTATCGGCCCCATCCGAATCAGCCCCTGTCCCGCCATCAGATGATAGCTCGTCAAGAGCGTCGTCAACGTTATCCTGCAATGAAAAGGATCAAACAATCGTCCGTCGAGAACAGATGATTTGAGTGAAATATCCCTACAAAGGAGCTCGCTCGCCTGGCTGGAATAATCCATATCGAAACGATCATTTCACCTACCAAGATCCAAAATAATCTGATCTTTGGTTAAATCGCCGGTGGCATCGACACGGCGGCCCAAACCCTCCTCTTATCCGATAAGTTTCTGTGGTCGGTGCTTAGCGTTTGATTAACATCGGAGCCTCCTAGGCGCGCGGCACCCGGTCGACCAGGAGCAATCGCGCTGCGAACAATAGTCCGACTCTGCAGTGTCAGCTCCAGCTTCATCCCGCAAACGACGATCCTGCCAAGTCGAGTGGTCAGCAACGACGGGTCTCGGTGGCGAGATGCCGATTTCAGAATTGTACCAATGTTGTCAGGATTGGCCTCGCGACATACATCGCCAAGTCATCTGAAGGGTTCGCTTATGGCGGAAGACTCGTCCGCGACGGGACGCGCTTGGCTACGCGCTGCTGGAGAAGCACCAAACTGCGTTGGCACCAGGCAGCCGGACTGCAACAAGCGCTTCTCAGATTTCGGATCGCGGTTCGCGAACAAGATCGAGGAGGACGGTAGACGCTTTGTACGATGCGCCGAGCCGCCATGCGGGCCGGACTTTCCCGGCGAGGAGCGTTATCCTCTACCCTTCTGGAAATTACGCATGCGCTCCTCGATGGTTGGGCTTCCTAGATAAGTGCCCCAAGAATCAGGCGCGCGACTCAAAGCACGAAAGAGGTGACAAGACCGTGGGCCGCTGAACCTAGTTGAGTTTGTTGGTTGCCGTCTGGGCTTGCTGTGGTTGTTCAATCATCTGCAGCGAGCCGTTGAGCGCATCGCGTAGAGCCACGGCAGCCATTGGGCTGCAACGCAATCGTCCTGTTGTAATGAACTTTGTCGCCACACCACCGCTGACCATTGGCGTCAGAATGCGCGCAGACAATTCAATCATAATTGCTCCGTTGAAGACGCCGTTCGCGCCGCAAAGATCGAAGTAAACAATGGGGGCGTTAACAACCTCGTCGTAGGGAGGGAGTTCGGCGGCCTGTTTCGTGGGCTTATCTGACATTAGAATTCTCTGAAGTTGAGTGGCATCGCACAACCTAAGCGCATCCATCGCTAGCGGCAAGAACGTGAGACCGATCAAACCTGCGGATCGGCCCCATGCGCAAAAATGCCGGGTCCAGACTCAATTGAACCACCAGAGTAAGGTGGCGACGACGAGTGGGCCAGCGAGGAAGTTTCGCGAGAGGTCGCCATAGCGAGTGGCGAAGTCGTGATCTGCATGAGTCCGATGTTCGCTACTTCCTGCATTATGGCGATCTGACCATGAAAGCCATTTGCGGCCAGACGGTTCGTCGCCCAACGCATCGCTCAAGGCGCTGCCGCGATCAAACTCGGGCAGGCAGGACAACTCAAGCTAGGAATATAGATCGTCTGCGATCGGGGTTGGACTTCAGAATGCGTAGAGTGCATGAGACGCATGCTGCAACAGGACGTGCCCCGCGACTTTGTTGTGGCAATTGGGTTTCCAGCGTCGCCTGAATCGTTCGTCGAGCGATATTCAGCTGCCTCGATCTAGATTGGACGAATTGTGTGGTTCAGGACGAGTCTCTTTCCGTCCCAGTGATATCAGCCTCAGTATTGGTGATTCACAGGCGGCAGAGTGCCTAGACTAGGTTGGACGGCACTTCGCGAATGCTCGACGTGGTAGATCGCCTCGCGGCTGTTGCGCTCGTGCCCGACTACAGTCCGATTCTCTTTGCACACCTTATAGTTTCAACGAAGCAACAGACGCCGATTTTTGCTCTATATTGCACTGTGGCGGAGCCTCACGGTGCCGGAAAGTTGTTGTTTTGCCGCAATAGGTTAATCGTGCCACAATTGTTGCTAGTCGTGCGCGGGAGCTGACTAAGTGATTCTGGTGACTGGTGGCCTTGGATATATCGGCTCGCACACCTGCGTCTCGCTTTTGCAGAGCGGCCGCGATGTCGTCATCCTGGATAATCTCAGCAACAGCGTCCCGCTTGTTGCGCGACGGATCGAAGCTATCGCCGGCCGCAAACCCGTGTTCGTGCAGGGTGATATGCTGGACGGCAGTCTGCTTGATCGGCTGTTCGCCGAGCACCGAATAAGTTCGGTGATCCACTTTGCCGGCTACAAGGCCGTCGGCGAGTCCGTTGCAGAGCCTTTGAAGTATTACCGCAACAATCTGACTGGCACGCTATGTCTCCTGGAGAGCATGTCGAAGGCGGGGGTCAAGACGCTGGTGTTCTCGTCGTCGGCGACCGTCTACGGTGACCCGGCGTCACTGCCGATCCGCGAAGATTTTCCGCGCTCGGCGACCAACCCTTACGGCCGCTCCAAGCTCATTCAAGAGGAGATCTTCAATGATCTTGCGGTCTCTGATCCCGAATGGAAGATCGTCAATCTGCGCTACTTCAATCCGGTCGGGGCGCATGAGAGTGGTCTGATTGGCGAGGACCCGAGGGACGTTCCGAATAATCTGATGCCCTACCTGCTGCAGGTCGCGATCGGCCGGTTGCCGGAGCTGCGCGTCTTTGGGGGCGACTATCCGACCTCCGACGGCACCGGCGTTCGCGACTATATCCATGTCGTCGATCTTGCCGAAGGGCATCTCGCGGCCTTGAAATACCTCGAAACCGCGCGCGGATGCGTGGCCGTGAATCTTGGAACCGGCCGCGGCGTCTCGGTGCTCGAATTATGCTCAGCCTTTGAGCGTGCGACCAACCATAAAGTGCCTCGCCGGATCGTCGATCGCCGGCCGGGAGATGTCGCCGCATGCTGGTCCGATCCGTCGCTGGCAAAGACACTATTCGGCTGGCAGGCGGAGCGCGAACTCCAATCGATGTGCCGTGACGCCTGGAATTGGCAAATCAAGAACCCCGAAGGCTATACGGATTGACGAGAAAGCGATCGCGCCGCTCGGACCAGACCAAGGGATCGCCCGGTTGCTCTTCTCAAAAGCAGTAGCGACCGCGGCGTTTGCACTGATCGCGCTCCTTGGTGTGTCCGACATGCTCGCCGGCAACACCAGCTTTGCCGCCACTGCGATCGTCGTCATCGCCGCTCTCGGCGCGGTCGGCTTCGGCTTCGCCGCCTGGGCCGACAAGTAGCGATGAGACAGTCGCAAGGCGGTAGGTCCACCGCCGGACAGCTCATGCAATCTTTGTTTCACCCATGCAACAAACGCGCGATTTCCCGGCAGAATCCGCGTTTTTCGACGTCGTTTGCAAGGTTGCCGAATGTTGATGTTTTGTCGCGGGAAGGTTAATCCTGCGCAAATCGTCGTTAGGGGAACAGCGAGTCCATGGCCATTGAGTTCATCGATCTGAAGGCGCAACTGCGGGCGATCCGCGCGCCGGTCAACGAGCGGATTCAGAAGGTGCTCGATCATGGCCAGTTCATTCTTGGCCCTGAGGTCGGCGAAATGGAGCAGCGGCTTGCGGCCTATACGGGCGCGGACCACTGCGTCAGCGTTGGCTCTGGGACCGACGCGCTGCTGGTCGCACTGATGGCACTCGGCGTGGGCCGCGGCGATGAGGTCATTACGACGCCGTTCACGTTCGTTGCGACTGCGGAGATGATCGTGCTGCTCGGCGCGACGCCGGTGTTCGTCGATGTCGAGCCGGATACATACAACATCGATCCGGAGTTGATCGAAGCCGCGATCACCTCGCGCACCAAGGCCATCATGCCGGTCTCGTTGTACGGCCAGACGGCGGACATGGACGAGATCAATGCGATTGCAGCCAGGCACGGCATCCCGGTGATCGAGGATGCGGCGCAGAGTTTTGGCGCCGAGTATCGTTCCCGCAAGAGCTGCAACGTCTCCACGATCGGCTGCACCAGTTTCTTTCCGAGCAAGCCGCTCGGCTGCTACGGCGACGGCGGCGCCATCTTCGTTTCCGATGCGAAGCTTGCGGAGACCATGCGCGAGCTGCGCGTACACGGCCAGGAGAGCCGCTACTACCACACGCGTGTCGGCGTCGGCGCGCGGATGGACACGCTGCAATGCGCGGTCATCCTTGCCAAGCTCGACACGTTCGACTGGGAGGTCGAGCAGCGCATCCGGATCGGCCGGGTCTACCGCGACATGGTGGCCGAGATTCCGGGCATCCAGGCGCCGATCGTGCGCAACGACCGCACCTGCGTATGGGCGCAGTTCACGATCCAGACCGACCGCCGGGAGCAGATCGTGCAATCGCTGAAGGAGGTGGGCGTTCCGACTGCCGTCCACTATCCGATGCCGGTGCACCAGCAGCCTGCGTATAAGTCGGCCATCCGCGTCGCAGGCTCGCTCGGCATGTCGGAAAAGGTCAGCCAGCGCGTGCTGAGCCTGCCGATGCACCCGTATATGGACGAAGCGACGATGCAGACCATCGTCCATGCTCTGGGGAAGGCGGCCAGGCGGTAGGCCGTTGGCTATCCAGGTCTGCGGCTGCCTCGACAAACCACCCGCTCATGAATTGATCGGGGGCCCCAAACCGGCTCTATTCAGGGAAGCCGGATCAGCCTCTCGCGAGGCGAGCAGAGAAAAGCCGTCCCGCTCTGCAGAGAATTCGTCGGAGACAATACGCAATGGCGCAGGATGCGGTGCTGGTCACAGGCGCGGCGGGCTTCATCGGCTTTCATGTCGCCCAGAGGCTGCTGCAGCAGGGGCGTACCGTCGTTGGCCTCGACAATCTGAATACCTACTACGACCCTGCCTTGAAGGACGCGCGGCTCGCCATCCTGAAGAACCACGACCGGTTCGAGTTCGAGAAGGTCGATCTCGCCGATCGTGAACCGCTGTTCGCGCTGTTCAAGCAACACAAGTTTGCGCATGTGGTTCATCTCGCAGCGCAAGCGGGCGTGCGATACTCGATCGATCACCCGCACGCCTACGCCGGCTCGAACCTGGATGGCTTTCTCAACATGCTGGAGGCGTGCCGGCACAACGGCTGCGAGCATCTGCTGTACGCATCGTCGTCGTCCGTCTACGGCGCCAACACCAAGGTGCCGTTCGCGGTCGAAGACAACGTCGATCATCCGATCAGTCTCTACGCCGCCACCAAGAAGGCGAATGAGCTGATGGCGCATGCCTACAGCCACCTCTACCGGCTGCCCTGCACGGGCCTGCGCTTCTTCACCGTCTACGGCACCTGGGGCCGGCCGGACATGGCGATGTACCTGTTTGCCGACGCGATCACGAACGACAGGCCGATCCGCCTGTTCAACAACGGTGAGATGCGGCGCGACTTCACCTATGTCGATGACGTGACCGAGGCGGTGGTGCGATTGATGGATCACGTGCCGCAGGCCGGAGGTGCAGCCGGCGATGCGGGGACCAGCGCCGCGCCGTGGCGGGTCTACAACATCGGCAACAACAAGCCGGAAGACCTGATGAAGGTGGTCGCGCTGATAGAGCGCGAGCTCGGACGGACAGCCAGGAAGGAGTTCCTGCCGATGCAGCCGGGGGACGTGCCGGAGACATTTGCCGATGTCCGCGACCTCGAGCGGGAGATCGGCTTCCGGCCGAAAACCTCGATCGAGGAGGGGATTCGCCGGTTTGTCGCCTGGTACCGCGACTATCATAAGGTTTGACTTCAAAGGAATCATGTACGGTTGCCGGCGAGGAAACCTTGGCGATCGATTCGAGAGCGGACATGAACGCGGCAAATGACGGGCGGCCCGCACAGCCTTCGCCGCGTATCGCCGTCATCGTCCCTTGCTACAACGAAGCCTTGACGATTGCCGCCGTCGTCGCGCGGGCGAAGGCGGCGCTGCCCGGCGTCACCGTCTGCGTCTACGATAACAACTCGAGCGACGACACCGCGAAGATCGCGCGCGCGGCGGGGGCGGTGGTCGCCAACGAGCACTACCAGGGCAAAGGCAACGTGGTCCGGCGCATGTTCGCCGACATCGATGCCGACATCTACGTCATGGTCGACGGCGACAACACCTACGATCTGGAGGCGGCGCCGGCCCTGATTGCGGCGATGCGCGAACAGTCGCTGGATTTCATCAACGGCTCGCGGATCGACACCCAGGCCGCTGCCTACCGCGCGGGGCACCGTTTCGGCAACCGGCTGCTGAGCGGGCTCGTGCAATGGATCTTCGGCCAACAGTTCACCGACATGCTGTCCGGCTACAAAATCTTCTCGCGCCGCTTCGTCAAATCGTTCCCTGCCGAATCCCAGGGCTTCGAGATCGAGACCGAGCTGACCATCCATGCGCTCGAGCTGCGCATGCCGTGCGGTGAGCTGCCGACGAACTACGGCGTCCGTCCCGAAGGCTCATCCAGCAAGCTCAGCACCTGGCGCGACGGCCTGCGCATCCTGTTCCTGATCTCGCGGCTGGTGAAGGACGAGCGCCCGTTTCAGGTTTTCGGCACCATCGCGCTCGGATTTGCGTTCGCGAGCCTGTGGTTCGGCGTGCCGGTGATCGCCGAGTTTGCCGGGACCGGCCTGGTGCCGCGCCTGCCGACTGCGGTGCTCGCGACCGGGTTGATGCTGGTTGGGGTGATGAGCTTCTCGATCGGGCTGGTGCTCGATACGGTGACGAAGGCGCGGCGCGAGACCAAGCGTCTCGCCTATCTGGCGCAAGCGCCGCTGCGGTAACGCTGCAGCCCGGATTCTGCCGGAATAGCCGCGCGTCCTGCCCTGCACGGCTCTGTTGCCTTTCCAGCGCTTGCGCGGTGCAACAGCGGGCGCTAATTCGCCCTGCCAAGCGGCAAAAAGAAAAGGAAAAACAATGATTCGACGCCAACTTCTGGCGGCCCTTTGCGCGGCCGCCGTGCTCGGTACGCTCGCCGGCCCGGCCCGTGCGCAGGATTATCCGGCAAGACCCGTTACCCTGATCATCCCCTGGACGGCCGGTGGGCCGACTGACGTCGCCATGCGCGCGATTGCCGAGGTGGCGGCCAAACATCTCGGCCAGCCGATCATCGTCGAGAACAAGGCCGGTGGCGGCGGCGCCCTGGGCCCCGCGACGATGGCTGCGGCCGCCAAGCCCGACGGCTACACGATCGCGCAGATCCCGATCGGGGTGTACCGCCTGCCGATCATGCAGGAGACGACGTGGGATCCGTTGAAGGATTTCACCTACATCGTCCATCTCACCGGCTACGTGTTTGCAACCTTTGCGAGCGAGCAGTCCGGCTTCAAGTCATGGGCCGACGTCGTCGCGTTCGCCAAGCAGAACCCAGGCAAGGTCTCCTATGCGACGCCAGGCGCTGGCACCTCGCTGCACATCGGCATGGAGCAGATGGCGGCCAAGGAAGGCATCAAGCTGACGCACGTGCCGTTCAAGGGCGCTTCGGAAGTGAATGTGGCGGTCGCCGGCAACCACACCACGCTGGGCGCAAGCGGCCTGAGCGCCAAGCCGCTGGCCGACGCCGGCAAGGTACGGTTCCTGATCGTCTGGACAGGCAGCCGCGTCAAGCTGGTCCCTGATGTGCCGACGCTGAAGGAGGCCGGTCTGCCGTTCGTGTTCGATTCGCCGTTCGGTCTCGCGGGCCCGAAGGGCATGGATCCGAAGGTGGTGGCGAAGATCCACGACGCCTTCAAGAAGGCGCTCGAGGATCCATCCGTGCTTGCCGCATTCGACAAGTTCGAGATGGTGCCGAACTACATGAACAGCGCCGACTACACGAAATTCGTGCAGAACTTCATGGTGTCGGAGCGCAAGGCGCTCACTGACATCGGCCTGGCCAAGAAATAAGCCATCGCTCTCCGGCCGTCGCGATTGCAACGGCCGGCTCCACTTCGATCCGCCGCCCACCCCGTCTGCGGCATGCCGCGATGCGGGATCGCTAAAGAGTCCGGAATTCGGAACGCCTCCGGCACTGCAGTGCGTCTCCGTTCGTCCGGGATGCGACACAAATTCCGCTTCTCGCCTGCCGCGGAAGTCTGATTTGATGGCCTCAACCGAGAGGCACGCCGCCACGGCCTAGCCTCCGATCCGCCTTCGCTCTTCGAGCTTCGGCGGACACGCTGGGGAGGTGGTGCGAATGGCGGGACTTTTCCGTTCAGTTGCCATGGCCGCTGTCGCGGCGCTCGTGGTTACGTTTCCATTCCACGCCACCGCGCAGGACTATCCAGCCAGACCGGTCACGCTGATCGTGCCGTTTCCGGCGGGTGGCCCGACTGACCTTGCGTTGCGCGCGCTGGCTGAAGCCGCCGCAAAGCATCTCGGCCAACCGGTCATCGTCGAGAACAAGGCGGGCGGTGCGGGCACGGTAGGACCCGCGACCATGGCCGCGACGGGCAAGCCCGACGGCTACACGATCGCGCAGATGCCGGTCACCGTCTATCGCCTGCCGCTGATGCAGGACACCACCTGGAAGGCGGACGACTTCACCTACATCATCCATCTCACCGGCTATGTGTTCGCCCACATCGCCGCGGCCGACACGCCGTTCAAGACCTGGAAGGACGTGGTCGAATACGCGAAGAAGAATCCCGGCAAGGTGACGTACGGCTCGTCGGGCACCGGCGGCTCGCCGCATCTCGGCACCGAGCGGGTGGCCGAGAAAGACGGCATCAAGCTGACGCATGTGCCGTTCAAGGGCGCTGCCGAATTGCACGCCGCGGTCGCCGGCGGTCACGTCATGGTCGGCGCCGGCGGCGCCTCGTCGAAGCAGATCGTCGACGCCGGCAAAGCGCGTTTCCTCAACGTCTGGACCGCGCAGCGGCAGAAATCGTTCCCGGACGTTCCGACGCTGACGGAGCTCGGCTATCCGTTCGTGATCGACTCGCCGTTCGGCATCGCAGGACCGAAGGGCATGGACCCGAAGGTCGTCGCCAGGCTGCACGACGCCTTCAAGAAGGCGATCGAGGACCCCGAGGTGATCAAGATACTCGACCGCTTCGAGATGGTGCCGAACTACAAGAACTCGGCGGATTACAAACTCGCGGTCGACGAGCAGATCAAGCTGGAAAAAGCGCTGCTCGAACGCATCGGTCTCTTGAAGAAGTAAGCTGTGACGAGAGCAATCTCCAACAACGAGAGCGGTTGCTTCAAGCTTCGCTCCGCAACTGTCGAAAGGATAACGCTGAAAGCAGATCACTGTCGGCTTAACGGGTCCCGCGCAATGAAGACCCGGCGCTGTCAGGCATCGTCCCCAAGGAGGATCCATGACCAGTCGCAAGCGCTTCACCATAATCCTCGCCTCGTTGGCGATGCTCCTCGTCACCGGCATCGCGTCGGCGCAGGAGTTTCCGACCAGGCCCGTCACCCTGATCGTTCCCTGGCCTGCCGGTGGGCCTACCGACGCCGGTATACGTGCGATGGCGGAGGTGGCGGCGAAGCATCTCGGCCAGCCGATCATCGTCGAGAACAAGGCCGGTGGTGCGGGTACGGTGGGTCCGGCGACGATGGCTGCGACCGCGAAGCCCGACGGCTACACGATCGCGCAGATGCCGATCACGGTCTATCGTCTGCCGATGATGCAGAACACGACGTGGACGGCGAACGACTTCACCTACATCGTCCATCTCACCGGCTACACGTTCGCCGCGATGGCGCATGCGGACACGCCGTTCAAGACCTGGCAGGATGTGCTCGATTACGCAAAAGCCAATCCGGGCAAGATCACCTATGCGACAAGCGGTGCAGGCTCGTCGCTGCATCTCGGCATGGAGATGATGGCGGAAAAATCCGGGGTGAAGTTCACCCATGTGCCGTTCAAGGGCGCGGCGGAGGTGAACGCGGCCGTCGCCGGCGGGCACACAATGTTGGCGGCCGGCGGGTTGAGCGTGAAGCCGATGGTCGATGCGGGCAGGGTGCGCTTGCTCAATGTCTGGACCGCGAAGCGCCTCAAATCCGTCCCCGAGCTGCCGACCCTGAAGGAGCTGGGCTATCCGTGGGTGTTCGATTCCCCCTGGGGCATCGCCGGGCCGAAGGGCATGGATCCGAAGGTGGTCGCGAAGCTCCACGACGCCTTCAAGAAGGCGATCGAGGACGAGGGTGTGGTGGCAACGCTCGAGAAGTACGAGATGGTTCCGAACTACAAGAACAGCGCCGATTACACGGCGTCCGTCGCCGAGCAGGTGAAGATGGAGGAGGCGCTTCTGAAGCGCATCGGCATGTACAAGAAGCCCTAAAGCATGATCCGGAAAAGTGGGGACCGGTTTTCCGAAAAAGATCATGCTCAAACAAGGAGCTAAAGCGCGATGACGATTCAACCAAACGGCATCGCGCTTTAGCGGTCGCCACCGCTTCTTCGTGCTTATTCCCTGAACGGGCGCGTGGCAAATCGCTCCACGGTCTGCCGACGCCGCTTGCGTTAGGATGGCCTTGCGTGATCGACTTGCGGCTTGCTGAATAACCAAAGAATTTAAAGAAGGGAAACAATAACAACAAAAACCAGCGATCTATCGCGCGGCGCAGGCACACCAACAAGCAAGCAACAAGGCCCCCGGCGCCGACAACATCACGATTGAAGACCCGATCTGACAAGCCGCGGCCGCCGCGTGGGCGCCGGCCGTATCGTTTTCAAAGAGAGGAAAAATGAACAAGCAACGTGGTCTGAAAATTCTCCTGGCGTCCATCGGCATGACGGTTCTCGCCGGTGCAGCGTCCGCTCAGGATTATCCCGCCAAACCGATTACCCTGATCGTCCCGTGGCCGGCCGGTGGACCGACCGACGTCACCATGCGCTCGATGGCGGAGGTTGCAGCAAAGCATCTCGGCCAGCCGATCGTCATCGAGAACAAGGCGGGCGGCGGCGGCACGGTCGGCCCGGCAACGATGGCTGCGGCTGCGAAGCCCGACGGCTACACCCTCGCGCAGATGCCGATCACCGTCTATCGGCTGCCGCTGATGCAGAAGACGACGTGGAAGGCGGACGATTTCACCTACATCATCCATCTGACCGGCTACGTGTTCGCAGCCTTCGCCAACGCCGATACGCCGTTCAAGAAATGGGAAGACGTCATCGCCTATGCGAAGGCCAATCCCGGCAAGATCACCTACGGCTCCACCGGTTCCGGCACTTCGCTGCACCTCGGCATGGAGATGCTGGCCGAGAAGTCCGGCGTGAAGTTCACCCACGTGCCGTTCAAGGGCGCGGCGGAGGTGAATGCGGCGGTCGCGGGCGGCCACGTGATGCTCGGCGCCAGCGGCACCAGCATCCGCCCGCTGGTCGACGCCGGCAAGGCGCGCTTCCTTAACGTGTGGACCGCAAAGCGCGTCTCGTTCCTGCCTGATATCCCGACACTGCAGGATCTCGGCTACCCCTATGTGATCGACTCGCCGTGGGGCATCGCCGGACCGAAGGGCATGGACCCGAAGGTGGTGGCGAAGATCCACGACGCTTTCAAGAAGGCGCTCGAGGAGCAGCCGGTGATCGACAGCCTCGCCCGCTTCGACATGGTGCCGACCTACAAGGGCACCGCCGACTACAACGCGGCGGTCGCCGAGCAGATCAAGCTCGAGGAGGCGCTGCTCAAGCGCATCGGCATGGAGCGCAAGGATTGAGGCGACCCGGCGAGAGCGGCGTTCGTCGCTCTCGCCAATTCGTTACGGGCGCCGGCGAACGAGCGCCCGGGGCATGAAGTGAACTGTGCAATTCATAAGAGAGGAAAAATGCTCAACGTGAAGGCCGCGATGGCGGCCATTTCCCTGATCGCTATGGCAAGCGCTGCATCCGCGCAAGACTTCGCGACACGTCCGGTCACCTTCATCGTCCCATGGGCGGCAGGCGGCGCGACCGACATCACGATCCGCGCGCTTGCAGAAGCAGCTTCGAAGCATCTCGGGCAGCCCATCATCATCGAGAACAAGGCGGGCGGCGGCGGCACCGTCGGCGGTGCGACGATGGCGGCTTCGGCCAAGCCGGATGGCTACACCATCGCGTAGATCCCGATCAGCATCTTCCGCTACCCGATCATGCAGGGTGCGACGTACGACCCGGTGAAGGACTTCACCTATATCGCCAACATCGCCGGCTATGTGTTTGCGAGCTATTGCTCGACTGAAAGCAGGCTGGGCAACTGGAAAGAGGTCATCGAGTTCGCCAAGGCCAATCCAGGCAAGATGACCTACGCTTCGCCGGGGCATGGTACGTCGCCCAACATCGGCATGGAGTTGATGGCGGCTGCATCGGGCGTCAAATTCACCGAAGTGCCATTCAAGAGTACGAACGAGGTCAATCTGGCGGTCGCCGGCAATCACACCGTATGCGGCGCCACCGGCCTCGATGCGAAGCCGCTTGCGGACGCGGGCAAGCTGAAGTTCGTCAACGTCTGGACGGGAACGCCCAATCCAAAACTTCCCGGCGTGCCGACGTTGAAGGAACTCGGCTACCCGTTCGTGTTCGATTCACCGTGGGGTGTCGCCGGCCCGAAAGGCATGGACCCAAAGGTGGTTGCGAAGCTGCAGGATGCCTTCAAGAAGGCGATGGACGACAAGGTCTTCAAGGACGCGCTGGACAAGTACGACATGATCCCGAACTGGATGAATGCGGCGACCTACACGAAGTTCGTGGCCGACTACATGGTTGCCGAGCGGGAGTCGTTGACCAAGCTCGGACTGGCGAAAAAATAGCGCGGCTACGCGCGGAACAGCTTTCGCGCGAGGTCCAATAGTTGGAACGAAGGAACGAGGCCGTGGGTAACCACGGCCTCGTTTTGCATTGCGGAACCGGTTGACAGTCCCGACGCGAGACGGATTAGATAAATCCACTTCCGCCCGTTTCCGCGCCCGCCGCTGGAAACGTTTCTCCCGGCTGAATCGTGGGCTTGCCGGGCAGCGATCGGCAACGTACAGCCTGAAGAATATTGCAAGGTTGAGCGAATGGTTCGGGGCCTCGCGTCGCGAACCACAGCAAGAGGGATGAAATGACGACTATGAAGAGAATTGCGCCTGTGCTGGCCGCGGCGGTCGCGGCAGCAGCTTTGTTCTACGGAGAGGCGCGGGCGCAGGACTATCCTATCAAGCCGATCAACCTGATCGTGCCATGGCCGGCCGGCGGCTCGACGGACATCGCGATGCGCGCGATCGCGGAGGTGGCAGCCAAGCATCTCGGTCAGCCGATCACAATCGACAACAAGGCCGGTGGTGGCGGCACGGTCGGCCCCGCGACGATGGCAGCGTCGGCCAAGCCGGATGGTTACACCATCGCACAGCTTCCGATCACCGTGTTCCGCATGCCGCTGATGCAGCAGACCACATGGGATCCGGAGAAGGATTTCACCTACATCATCCATTTGACCGGCTACACGTTCGGCGTCACGACGCATGCGGAAAGCCCGTTCAAGACCTGGAAGGACGTCGTCGACTTCGCAAAAGCCAATCCGGGCAAGGTGACCTATGCGACGCCGGGCGCCGGCACATCGCTGCATATCGGTATGGAGCAGATCGCGGCGAAGGAAGGCATCAAGCTGACGCAGGTGCCGTTCAAGGGCGGCGCCGAAACCAACGCGGCTGTGCTTGGTCAGCACACGATGCTGCAGGCCGACTCCACCGGATGGAAGCCGCTGGTCGATGCGGGCAAGCTTCGTCTGCTGATGGTCTGGACCGGCAAGCGCTCGCCGAACTACCCCAACGTGCCGACCTTGCAGGAGCTCGGCTTCCCGTTCGTATTCGATTCCCCGTTCGGAATTGGCGGGCCAAAGGGCATGGATCCGAAGATCGTCGCCAAGCTGCATGATGCCTTCAAGAAGGCAGTCGACGATCCGGCAGTCCAGGCGACGCTCGCCAAGTACGACATGGTGGTCAACTACAAGAACACCGCAGACTACGTGAAGGCGGTCAAGGAAGTGACCGATAGCGAACGCAAGGTCGTCGAGAGCCTCGGATTGGGCAAGAAGACCAATTGACGAAAGACTGCCGGAACTGTTTCCGGCGGTTCCGTTCGTCTAACTGAAGCATGATCCGGAAAAGTGGGTACCGGTTTTCCGAAAAGGCTTGTCCCCAGACTTGATCCGGGGATCATGCTCAAACAAGAAGCTGGAACGGGGCCGCGAGGTTTCTCGCGGTCCACACGTAATTAAGAAAATCAAACGCGCAAGCGCGCAGGGGATGGCGCGCGAGGGGGAGCGAGCTGTGAAAATCGACAACACCGAGTTGTGGAGCGGGCTCGTCGGACTGGCGGTGAGCATTTTTGTCGTCTGGTCCGGCTATTCGCTGAAGCTCGGCACGATCAACGATCCCGGTTCCGGCTACGTGATGTTCTACGCCGGACTGCTGATGATCGTCTTTTCGCTCATCATGCTTTATAGCGCCGTCAAGGACGGCGGCCCGACCTTCCTGTCGCTGTGGCGCGACGTCCTTTGGACCAAGCCGTTGCTCGTCATCGGGCTGCTGATCGCGTTCACGCTGGTGTTCGAGACGCTCGGCTTCCTGGCTTCGACCACGATCCTGTTGATTGCCCTCCTGCGTGTCATCGATCCGGTGCCGTGGACGCGCGCGATTCCGATTGCGTTGCTCGTGCCGTTTATCTGCTGGTACGTGCTGCAGAAGCTTCTGCTCATTCAACTGCCCTCGGGCGTTCTTGGGATCGGGTAAGGGGCGGTCATGGATACTCTCAATCTCGTCGCGCAGGGCTTCGGCGTCGCGCTGCAGCCGGTCAACCTGCTATACTGCTTCATCGGTGTCTTCATCGGCACGCTGGTCGGTGTGCTGCCTGGCATCGGCCCGGTCTCGGCCATGTCGCTCTTGTTGCCGGTGACGCTGGCCGGCACGCCGGAATCCGGCATCATCATGATGGCCGGCATCTACTATGGCTGCATGTACGGCGGATCGACCACGTCGATCCTGGTCAATATCCCGGGCGAAGCGGCCTCCGTGGTGACGTGTCTTGACGGGCACGAGATGGCGAAGCGCGGCCGCGCAGGACCGGCGCTGGGAATCTCAGCGCTGGGCTCGTTCATCGCCGGCACATTCTCGATCATCCTCCTGATGCTGGTTGCGCCGCGCCTCGCCGAGGTGGCGATCGCGTTCGGCCCGGCCGAGTATTTCAGCCTGATGGTGCTGGGCCTCGTCATGCTGACGTTCCTGACGCAAGGCTCGATGGCCAAGGCGCTGTTCATGGCCTGCCTCGGGCTGGTGCTCGGGCTCATCGGCCTCGACAGCATCAATGCGCAGCCGCGCCTGACCTTCGGCAGCATTCATCTGATCGACGGCATCGGTATCGTGCCGCTGGTGATGGGTTTGTTCGGCGTGGCGGAAGTCCTGTTCAACACCGAGCAATCGCTGAAGCGCGAGATCGTCTCCTCGGAAATCAAGAACCTTATGCCCAGTAAGGAAGACTGGAAGCGGAGCTGGGGGCCGATCGGCCGCGGCTCGGTTCTCGGCTTCTTCCTCGGCGTGCTGCCGGGCGGCGGCGCCGTGGTGTCCACCTTCGCTGCCTACGCGATCGAGAAGCGCCTGTCGTCGCATCCGGAGCAGTTCGGCAAGGGGGCGATCGAGGGTGTTGCCGGTCCGGAAGCCGCCAACAACGCGGCAGCCGGTGGCGCGTTCATTCCGCTGATGACGCTCGGCATCCCGCCGAACGTTGTGATGGCGCTGCTGCTCGGCGCCTTCATCATCCACGGCCTGCAGCCGGGCCCGCTGATGATCGCCCAGAACCCGAAACTGTTCTGGGGCATCGTCGCCAGCATGTATATCGGCAACCTGATGCTGCTGGTGCTCAACTTGCCGCTGATCGGCATGTGGGTGAAGCTGTTGAAGCTGCCTTACAACGTGCTGTTCCCGTTGATCCTGCTGTTCACGATCGTCGGCGTCTATGCGTCGGGCAACAACGTCTTCGATATCTACGTGATGATCTTCTTCGGCATCATGGGCTACTTCATGCGCAAGTTCGGCTTCGAGCCGGCGCCATTGGTGCTGGCCTTCGTGCTCGGACCGCTGCTCGAGAACAACCTGCGCAAGGCGCTGATCCTGTCGCAGGGCGATCTCGTCACCTTCCTGCAGCGCCCGATCTCGGCCACTTGCCTGATCGTCGCGGTGGCGGTGCTGCTCAGCCCGCTATTGCCCGCCATCCGCAAGAAGCGCGAGGTGGTGGCGCTGGATTCCGAGACGTCCTGATTTCCAATTAATGGAACGACTTTTCGCGAAGGCCGGCGGTTGCGCCGGCCTTTTCGTTCGCCATGCCCTGACCGCAAGCAACCCATCCGCGATGCAAGGTTCAATCCGCTGGTGTCGCGAGGTGGTCCTGCTATGTTCTATAGAGCGAAACGGGCAAGGAGACCCGGCTTTCGGCGAATGCGAGTCGCCCCGGAGGGGACAGGATGTTCGATCTCGATCTGCTTCGGTTGTTCGTGAAGGTGGCGGAGCTTGGCAGCATCGCCGCCGCCGCACGTGCCGAAGGCATTTCGCCGTCGTTCGCCAGCCGCCGCATCACTGCACTCGAACAGACGCTCAACAGCCGCCTGGTGGTGCGTACCACGCGCAACCTGATGCTCACGAATGCCGGGCAGGCGTGCCTGTCCTGGGCGCGCGACAACCTCAACCGTCATGACCAGTTGATCGACGAGTTGTCGTCGCTGGAGGGTGTGCCGCGCGGCGTGGTTCGCGTCGCCTCGCACATCTACACCGGCCACACTTATCTCAACGACACGATCCGCGACTTCCGCGTTACCTATCCGGACGTGCACTTCCAGATCACCATCAGCGACCGGCCGGCGCGGCTCGTCACCGAAGGCTATGACATCGCCATTCACTCGGGGCCGATGCCCGAGGGCAACTTCGTCGGCCGCAGGATCAGGAACTACAATCGCTTCGTCTGCGCGTCGCCGGATTTTCTCGGCCGCCATTTCGTGCCGGTGACGCCGCGCGACCTGGATCGTCTCGATGTCCTCAATCACTCGCTGAACGAGCCGCTGACCTGGCACTTTCGCGACGAGCAGGGCGCGGTGATGATGCAGCCGGTGCGTCCGGTACTGGAGTGCAATTCCTACCTGTTGCTGCGCGACCTCGCCTTGAAGGGCACAGGCATTGTCCGCATCAGCGAGAACATGATCGGTGCCGAGCTTGCGCAGGGGCGGCTGGTGAGGCTGCTGCCGCGCTATCGCTGCGTCGATCCTGGCGGCGACGACTATGCGGTGCGGCTCGTCTATCCGGACCGGCATCTGCCGTTCCGCGTACAGCTGTTTGCGCAGCATCTGCTGGAGCGCTGGAGCAGCGGGCGTTCGCCGGAAGAGGAAGAGATGCGCACGGTCCCTGATGTGCCGGTCGTACCGCAGACGGCACGGCACTCGGAACGGCTCTAAGAGTTTCCAAACGAAGCTGTTTGCCTAGGTTGTCTCGTCAGTCATAGCGAGACTTGGAGACGACCGTGGCCGAGCCCGTCCTCACATACGAAGTCAAGAACGAGATCGCCTACATCACGCTGAACCGGCCGCATCGGCGCAACGCGCTGAACGACGAGCTGTCGCATGCGCTGATCAAGGTGTGGCCGAAGTTCGAGAAGGACGACAGCGCGCGCGTTGGCATCCTGCGCGGCGAGGGCAGGGACTTCTGCGTCGGCCTCGATCTCAATCCCGGCGAGGTCAAGAACGAGATCCCGCACCTGATGCATCAGGGCTATCCGCGCAACGGCACCGAGACCTTCAAGCCGCTGATCGCCGCCGTTCAGGGCAATTGCATGGGCGGCGGCTACGCTTTCGCGGTCCGCGGCTGCGACTTCACCATCATGGCCGACGACGCGCGGCTCGGCTTTCCCGAGGCGAGGGCCGGCATCTCGATCGCGCCGATCGACTACGTGCCGCTGATGCCGTTCAAGATCAGCCTCGAATTCATGATGCTGGCCTACAAGGGCGGCCGCTTCATGGACGCGCAGCGCGCTTACCAGCTCGGCATCGTCAACGAGGTGGTGCCGGAGGGCGAACTGCTCGCTACCGCCGAGCGCTGGGCGGAGATGCTGAAGACCATCCCGCAGCTCTACATCAAGGCGATCAAGTACGGACACTACAAGGCGATGCACATGGAGTACCTGCAGCGCGAGATGGACTACGCACACTTCATCTGGCCGCAGCAGATCAGCGAAGAACGGAAAGAGGCCGCTGCCTCGATGCGCGAGAAGCGCGCGCCGGATTACAGGAAGGCGAGGAAGAGAGCGGGATCGTAGCCCGGATGGAGCGGAGCGCAATCCGGGGCTGACTCAGTGAGAGAATCCCGGATTCCGCCCCGCTCCATGTCCTCACAACGACGACACGTTATTCCGCCGGCGTCGCCGATAGATGCGCGGCCTTCCCAGCCTCCGGCTTCTCCCCATGCTCCGCCGTGCGCGTGACCAGGCGGAAGAACAGCGGCACGAAGATGATCGCCAGCGCGGTTGCGGCGATCATGCCGCCGATCACGCCGGTGCCGATCGAGTGTCGCGCCGCGGAGCCTGCGCCGGTCGAGATCGCCAGCGGCAGCACGCCGAGGATGAAGCAGAGCGACGTCATGATGATCGGACGGAAACGCAGCCGCGCCGCCTCCATCGCGCTGTCGAACAGCGACAGGCCTTCGCGGTGGCGCTCGGCGGCGAACTCGACGATCAGAATCGCGTTCTTGGCGGCGAGCCCGATCAGCGTGATCAGTCCAATCTGGAAATACAGATCGTTCTCGATGCCGCGGACATAGATCGCCCCGATCGCGCCGAACAGCGCGAATGGCACGGCGGTGAGCACCGCCAGCGGCAACGACCAGCGCTCATACTGCGCGGCGAGGATCAGGAACACCATCACGAGGCCGAACAGGAAGCCCTGGTAGCCGGTACCCGCGGTGGACACCTCCTGGAAGGCCGAGCCGGTCCAGCCGATGGTGTAGTCCGGCGGCAGCTCCTTCTTCACCACCTCCTGGATCGCCGCCAGCGCCTGTCCGGATGAGAAGCCGGGCGCGGGGTTGCCCATGATCTTGGCGGCGGGGAAGATGTTGAAGCGGTCCACCGTGTCGGGACCGATGATGCGCTCAGCCTTCACCAGGGCGTCGAGCGGCACCATCGCGCCGGTTTCCGAGCGCACATAGAGGAAGCGCATGTCGTCGGGCGAGCGGCGGAAATCGGCCTCCGACGACAGGCTGACGCGGAAGGTGCGGCCGTAGAGCGTGAAGTCGTTGACATACAGGCTGCCGAACGCGCTCTGCATGGTTTCGAAGATGGTCGTCAGCGGAACGCCGAGCGTCTTCGCCTTGTCGCGGTCGACCGTGGTCCGGTACTGCGGCACGGCGGTGGAGAACAGCGTCTGCACGCCGCGCAGCTCCGGCCGCTGGGCCGCGGCTGCGACCACCTTGTTCGCCGCCGCGGCAAGCGCGTTCAGCGTGCCGCCGGAGCGGTCCTGCAGGTAGAGTTCGAAGCCGCCGGTCATGCTGATGCCCTGGATGGGCGGCGGGTTGATGCCGAACATGATGCCGTCGCGGAAGGTCCCGTTCAGCGCGCCGAAGGCGCGCGCGGTGAACCGCGCGTCCTGGGAGGGATCGGTGCGTTGCGACCAGTCCTTCAGCGTGACGAAGGCGACGCCGGACGAGGTCTTCTGCGCGAACGACAGCACGTCGAAGCCGGCCATCGAGAACACGTTCTCCACCGCCGGATTCTTGCGCACGCCCTCGACCACCGTTTGCGCCACCGCGCTGCTGCGTTCCAGCGATGCCGCCGGCGGCAGCATGGTCACCAGCATGTTGTAGCCCTGGTCCTCGTCGGGCAGGAGGCCGCCCGGGACGCGAAGGAACATCGCCACGGTGACCGCCAGCATGATGCCGACCAGCGCCAGTGACTGGAACGTATGCTTGAGGAAATATCCGACGATCTGGGTGAAGCGCGCCGTGATCCAATCGAAGCCGCGGTTGAAGATGCGGAACGGCGCGGCCGGTTCGCGGTGCATTCGCTGCAGGAAGATCGCGCCGAGCGCCGGCGTCAGCGTCAATGCGACGATGCCGGAAATGATCACGGACACCGAGATGGTCACCGCAAACTGCCGGTACAGCTCGCCTGCGAGCCCGCCTAGGAACGACACCGGGATGAACACCGCGCACAGCGCCAGCACGATGGCGACGATCGGCCCGCTGACCTGGCCCATCGCCTTGATCGCCGCCTCGCGCGGAGGCAGCTTTTCCGTGCGCATGATGCGCTCGATGTTCTCCAGCACCACGATGGCGTCGTCGACGACGATACCGATGGCGAGCACCAGGCCGAACAGGGTCAACAGGTTGATCGAGAATCCGAGCGCATACATGCCGGCGAAGGTGCCGATGATCGACACCGGCAACGCCAATACAGGAATGATGGTGGCGCGCACGTTCTGCAGGAACAGGAAGATGACCAGCACGACGAGGATGATCGCCTCGATGAAGGTCATGATCACTTCCTCGATCGACACCTCGACGAAGCGCGTGGTGGTGAACGGGATGTCGTATCTCAGGTCCTCGGGGAAACGCTGGGCGAGCCGCTCCATCGTTGCCTTGACGTCCTTCGTCACCTGGATGGCGTTGGAGCCGGGCTGCAGGAAGATGCCGATCGGCACGGCCGGCTTGCCGTTGAAGGTGGCGTCGAGCGAGTAGTCGCGCGCGCCGAGCTCGACCCGGGCGACGTCCTTGACGCGCAGCGCGCCGCCGAACTGGTCGCTGCGCAGGATGATGTTCTCGAACTCCTTCGGATCGCTGAAGCGCCCCTGGGTCGAGACCGAATAGGTGAAGGCTGTCTTGTTGCGTTGCGGTTCCTCACCGAAGCGGCCGGCGGCGAACTGGTTGTTCTGCTCGCGGATGGCGGTGGCGACATCGCTCGGCGTCAGATTGTACTGCGCGAGCTTGTCCGGACGGAGCCAGACGCGCATGGAATAGTCGGCAGCGCCGAACAGAACCGCGTCGCCGACGCCGGCCGTGCGGCGCAGCTCGTCGATGACGTTGATCAGCGCGTAGTTGGACACGAAGATGGTGTCGTAGCGCCCGCCAGGCGACGACATCGCGATCACCTCGAGGATCGAGGAGGATCGCTTCTGCACCTGAACGCCAAGCCGCTGCACCTCCTGCGGCAACAGCGGCAGCGCGCGCTGCACGCGGTTGTTGACGTTGATGGTCGCCTGGTCCGGGTCGGTGCCGATCGCGAAGGTGACGGCGATGGACAGCGTGCCCGACCCGGTCGAGGTCGAGCGCATGTAGAGCATCTTCTCGACGCCGTTGATCTGCTGCTCGAGCGGCGCCGCCACGGTGGAGGCAATGCTCTCCGCCGATGCGCCGGGATAGGTTGCGCTGACGGTGACTTCGGGTGGGACGATCTCCGGATACTGCTCGATCGGCAGCGACACCATGGCGACGAGGCCGGCGATGACGATGATGATCGAGATGACCGAGGCGAAGACCGGCCGGTCGATGAAGAATTTCGAGATCATTTCTTCGCCTCGTTGGCCGGCGTCTTGGACGCGTCTGCAGCCTTGGCCGCAGGCTGGCCGGCCTGCTTCGGTGCGTACGGCGAGGCCTTCACCGGTGCTCCTGGACGCACGCGCATCACGCCGTCGACGATCACGCGGTCGCCCTCGTTGAGGCCTTCGCGCACCACCCAGTTTGAGTTGACTTCGCGATCGAGCTTGACGGGGCGGATTTCGGCCGCGCCGCTCGGGTTCACCGCATAGACGAAGGTGCCTTGCGGGCCCTGGGAAACCGCCTGCTGCGGAACGAGGATCGCCTTCGGCAGCGTGATCCCCTTGACCACCAGCCGCACGAATTGTCCGGGCAGCAGCGAACCGTCCTCGTTCGGAAACACCGAGCGGATCTGCACGGTGCCGGTCCGCATGTCGACGTTCTGGGACGACATGATGATCTTGCCGGTCCGCGGATGGGTCGCGCCATCGCCGAACTGCAGCGAGACGGTGATGTCGTCATCGCCGAGCGGCTTGTCGAGGCTGTCATTCAGGGCGCGGAACTCGCGCAACTCGCCCTCGGTGGTCGAGAAATTGACGTAGGCGGGGTCGAGCTGGGTGATGGTCGTCAGCACCGTCTGCTGCGCCTGGGCGATCGAGCCTTCAGGCGGCGACAGCAGGGCAGTGGGCCCGGTCACCGGCGCCTTGACGGTGGTGAATTCGAGATTGAGCTTTGCGTTCTCGATATCGGCCTGTGCCGACTGCACCGAGGCGCGGGCCTGGTCGCGTGCCGCGCGGGCGTCGTCGAGCTGCTTCGGCGTCGCGACCTGTTTGGCGGTGAGTTCCTGGATGCGGTTGAAGTTCTCTTCGGTCTGGAACACCGTCGCCTTTGCCTGCGCGAGCTGCGCGGTGGCGCGGTCGAGTGTGGCCTGGTAGGGCCGCGGATCGATGCGGAACAGCGTGTCGCCCTGCTTGACGCGCGCGCCTTCCTCATACTCGCGCTTCATGATCGTGCCGGAGACCATCGAGCGGATTTCGACGCTGCGGAATCCGGCGACGCGACCCGCATAGGCGAGCGTAAGCGGCACGTCGGCGCGCTTGATCTCGATCACGGCGACGTCGGGCGGCGGCGGGGCAGCTGCCTTCTGTGGCGCCGGGGCGCCGCGAGCGCCGAGAAAATAATAGCCGCTTGCTGCCGCCATCAGGACGATCAGAGTGCCGGCGACGATGCGCGTTGTTGCTGTCATTCCAAGTACCTGCCGAAAGACGTTGCCGCGCCATCAACATGGTGATGCCGCGCGCACGATCAAAGTTTGTGCAACGCATTAACACGGGTGTGCTGTGGCCTAAAACCCGACGTATGGCAATCCTGACACAATCGCGTCAGCTACGGTTCGCACCGTGGGCGACAGCACCGTGGGCAACAACACAGTGGATATGAACGGGCTGACCGGGAAGGTGCTGTGACTCAGAATTCATCGTCGAACGCCCTTCAGTGTTCAGATGAAGGTGCGCCGACGAAACAGGGTTCCAGCGGCACACCTACAGAACCGGCAAGCCGGCTCGCGGTGTCACGGATACCCAACAGGGAGAGTTGACGCCCGACGTTGGGGCGACGGCCGGGCTACCATCCAACCAGCACTCTTTCGACGGGAGGCCTATAGCAGACGGCTCGGCCGGCCGCAATTCATGCTCGTTTCTTAAGAGGCCTCGCTTGAACGGTCATTGCGCGAAGGCAGGCATTTGAACAGTTCTATCCCGCGTGGGCACAGCAGCCAGAACGCGATGGCGCCGCCGATGGCGCCGCCGGGCTGCGCCAGCGTGGCGAAAGTCTCCTCGTCGGCGTGCCACAGGAATTGAAACAGCTGCAGCAGAATCCAGCCGCCGACCGCCCAGTAGGTGGCCAGCCGCACATCAAGTCGCGGCAGGGCGATCGCGACCGGCTCGCACGGCTTCAACATCAGATAGGCGGCCAGCAGGCCCGAGACGCATCCCGACGCGCCGAGCAGCGGGAGCGTTGCCTGGCTGTCCATCGCGATGTAGCCGAGCGCGCCGCAGACCCCGCACACGAGATAGAACAGGACGAGGCGGAAGGGGCCGAGCGCCTCCTCGATGTCGTCACCGAACACCCACAGATAGATGATGTTGCCTGCGAGATGATCCCAGCTTCCGTGCAGGAACATCGCGGTCAGCGGCGTCAGCAACGGCGGAAACCCGCCGAACGGCCGGTCATCGCCGCTGAAGATTTCCGGCGTAACCCCGTAGCGCAGGACGATCTCCGACGCGCGGGTCTCGTCGGCAGTGATCTGGATCAGGTAGACCGCAATGGTCAGTGCGATGAGGGCCCACGTTGCGTAGGCCGGCGCGCGCGCGCGCGAATTCCCATGTCCCCGTGGCGAGACGGTGAGCAAGGCTAACGATCCCCCTAAACCGCCGGGCGCGACCCGGACAGTTTCAGGCCGGATCACGCACGGAGCAATATCCCCGCCAGCACTCTATTGAACTCGTCGGCTCTTTCATAGGCGACCCAGTGCCCGCCGTCCTCGACGACATGGAACTCGCAGTCGGGATCGAGGCGCAGGAAGGTCTGGCGGATGTCATCCACCTTCCAGCCCGAGACCGAGTCGAACCGGCCCCAGATTGCCGCAAGGCTGGGCCTGGCCTTCTCCAGCGCCGCCAGGGTCGTGAAGTGCCGCGGCGGCTTGCGCGACTGCGTGCGCAGGCCGTTGCGCATCTGGATGTTCACCGCGAGATCGTCGATCGATGCCGGGTCGTGCAGCATGAGGAGACCGACGTTCTGGCGCTGCACCTTGGCGAGCTCGGCCTCGGTCGAAGCGAACCGCCAGGTGCCGAGCGGAGGCATTTTTGGATCCCGCTGCGCCAGGCCGGCCGCGCCGGACAGCACCAGCCGGCGGATCCGGTGCGGAATGCGCGCCGTGACGTTGGCGGCGGTCATGCCGCCGAACGAGAAGCCGACCAGGTTGATCTTCTCGTCCGGGATCATCGCCTCGAGCGCGCCGGCCAGGATGCGCGACAGCGCCGCCATTTCGATCGGTGCCGGCTGCCAGGCCGGATCGAGCGGCTCGCGGAAGTCGGTGGTCTCGCCGGGGAGCAGCGCGAGGTCCTTGCCCGTGAACGGATCGGAATCACCCATGCCCGGCAGGTCGACGGCGTAGACTGTGTAGTCCCGCGAAAGCACCGGAATGTTGCGGATCCAGTGCGTCCAGGAGCCGGAGCCGCCATGGAAGAACACCAGCGGCGGGCCCGAACCCCACTTGCGCCAGACGATGCACCCCTTGGTCAGCGGCGTCTCGATGCGCTCGGCCTTTGCGTCCCACTCCGCGACCATCGGATGCGTCTGAATGTCGAGCCCGGCGAGGGATTTGTCCTGAAGGTCAGCTATCGTCATGCGCGATCAATGATTCCGAATTTCAAAATCGTCACTGAAATTAGTAGCTTGCACCAAGGCCTTGGTGAAGCGCTGCCGAGCGTTAAGGCTCTGCCGCAAGGGCAGGGCGCCATGCATCAAGGCACAGCGTCATTCCGCGCCGCGGGCCGTCGGGGCATGGTCTCGACCCAAAGGGCAGCCCCCGGCAAGGGCGTGCTGAACTATCAGTGGTGATGGCGATCCATACCGAATGGCGCGCCGCGGTCGATGAAGATGGGCACTACTCGTTCGCCGTAGCGCTATGATGCGGCATCCGGATTTGCGGAAAACCGTTCCAACGTGGCCGTTCCTTCTCGGAAGCACTACGTAGAAAGTCCCCGACGCAGGCTTTCATGCCACTAACTACAGACTGCCGGCACCGGACGTTCGCCCCCGTCCGTGGCCTCCCTCCCGATGATGCAATTCCTCCCGGACGCCGCCATATAGTCGAGGATCGGGTTTCGCCGCGCCCTTGAAGGGGTAGTCGCAACAGAACCCGAAGTAACCGGATTGGCTTTTGCCGCTGGAGGCGATCATGACGACAGAACAGGTCGCGGAAAGGAAGCACAGTCTCATTGCAAGTGATCGGATTGAGGGAACCGCAGTCCGTCGCGCCAATGGACAGAAAATCGGAAGAATTGAACGTCTGATGCTCGACAAGATCTCGGGAAAGGTCGCGTATGCCGTGTTGAGCTTCGGAGGCTTTCTTGGGATTGGAAACCAACACCTCCCCGTTCCGTGGGCGCGTTTGACATATAACCTCATAACCTCAAGCTCGATGCTTACGAGGTCGACTTGTCCGACGATGAGCTCAAGAAAGCTCCTTCATATGAGGCGGATGAGAATTTCGATTGGGGCGACAGATCACGAGAAATAACCATTCACGGCTATTACAAGAGCCCCCACTATTGGAGTTACTGAGTTGTCATCCTGACGGGCTGCAGTGGAGCAGATCTCTGCAGGAGCGGATCGGTCGGATGCCAAAGGAGGAGACGCCGTTTCGTCAGCGCGACAAAGCTCTAGTTTCCACCGAAGGACAAAACCCCGGCAAGGGGGTGCTGTGTGATCAGTGATGATGGCGATCCATTCGCCCGAGTTGGAATCGCACGCCTGACAAGGCCCGGATTCAACCGATCTGCGCGAGGGTTGGCCAGTGGACGCGCAGCACGGCCTTTCCGCCTGCAGCCGGATTGCTGGAATTATCCCTCTCTACGACATTGCCTCCAAGCCGTCTGTAGAAGCGAAGGCCTGCTACGTTTGCCTCGAAGACCCACAGGTGCAACCCGGGGCTGGAAGCTCTTCCCGCAAGTTGACGGGCGGCATCTCGCAAAAGCCGCTCGCCTATTCCCTGACCGCGCGTCTGCGGGCGAACGTGAAGATTGTCTATAAGACTTCCCCAGACGGGATCGAAATCGCAATAGCCGCAGACAAAGCCCTGCATGAGCCCGGTCGAGTCGCAGGCGACATTGACGAGCTGGGTTGCAGGACGATCGCGGAGCCGTTGTGACCAGACGGCAAGCCGTTCAGCTTCGATGCCGCCGCTCAGAAATTCTGGCGCAAGAATCTGGGCATATGCGTCGCGCCAGCTTGCAACATGGAGCGCGGCGATGGGGACCACATCCTCCTCGGTAGCCGGTCGGATAATCATGTCGTCCAAGTGATCCCTCTGGATGGCACCGCAGCGGCGCCGGTCATGATCGCATGGGTCGCTGCTGAGTTCTATGTCCGGAGGCTTGCCAAGAACGGGGTGCGTGGGCAGCGCAGAAGCTCGCCGGGGTGCATGGGCGGCAAGCCGCGCTTCGGGAGCCTCCTGGTCATCGAATCTTCCTCAGTGATAATCTTTCCAGATCGACGTCGATTGCATCACCTTCCAGCCAGCCGAATGGGATTTGCCGGTTTCCGCTCGCGTTGACCGCATAGCGGCCTCTGTCGCGGCCGACGAGTGCATGAAAACGGAAGCCAGGCAGGTTCATGTCCTCAGGCCGTGACGCGTCGAGCGCGCGCAGAATGTTGGCGATACGGCTTGTATTCTGCACGCTGAGCCGGCGCTCGTCTCGGTCGCGAAGCCGGGTTGGCCGAACCCTGCGACACCCGAAGACTTGTGCTGCGAACTGCCCAACCGACACGATACGATTGTCGACGTGCGTGTTCTGTCGCATTGTCATCATTTCGCGAGTTAGAGATGCCCGTCGATAGGAAAGTTGCAGAAAAAGCCCGGGCCCGTTCAGGCGCCATTGCACAAAGCATGGATTTGCTGCCGGGCATTTTGCTGAGCATGCTGGTTGCGCTGGCCGCATACGGAATTCAACTGGCCCAGGAGCGCTACTTCGAACATCCCTATCTTGAAGCTCTCGTTATCGCCATCGTGCTGGGAGCGGCGCTTCGGACCGTGTGGGCGCCAGGTCCGCGCTGGCAAGGCGGAATCGCCTTCTGCGCCAAACAGATTCTTGAAGTCGCGGTGACCCTGCTCGGAGCATCGATAAGCTTCTCGCTGATTGCCGCATCCGGCTTCGCGTTGCTGAGCGCAATCGTCGTAACGGTGGCGGTGATGCTGGCAGCGACCTACGGCATCGCCAGGCTGCTGGGCTTGCCAGTCCGGCTTTCGATCCTGATCGCCTGCGGCAACTCGGTTTGCGGAAATTCTGCGATCGCGGCGATTGCGCCCATCATCGGCGCGAAAGGCGACGAGATCGCGTCGTCGATATCGTTCACTGCCATCCTCGGCGTGCTCGTCGTGCTCGGCTTGCCGCTGCTTATTCCGTTGCTGGGAATGTCGCCGACACAGTACGGGATTGTTGCCGGTCTGACCGTCTATGCCGTGCCGCAGGTTCTTGCAGCGACCGTACCGGCCGGTCTGGTCAGCACGCAAATCGGCACGCTGGTCAAACTCGTCCGCGTTCTGACGCTCGGACCGATCCTGCTCGGCTTTTCAGTGTTCGGACGCACGCTTCGCAACACGGCCGACGGCGGCGGCGCATCCGCGCGCGTGCACCCTCTGCAGGTCGTGCCGTGGTTCGTCGTCGGATTCCTGATCCTGGCTGTGATGCGTTCCTTCGGGATATTGCCGGGCGAGTGGGCCGCCCCGCTGTTGAAGGTTGCGTCGCTACTGACCCTGATCTCGATGGCTGCGCTCGGACTTGGCGTCGATGTTCGCGTGATCGGACAGGTGGGAGGACGCGTGACCGCGGCTGTAACGCTGTCGCTGCTCCTGCTGCTGTTGATCAGCCTCGCCGTAGCTCGCTTCTTCAACTGACCCAGCCCCGAGCAGGCAATCAAGACCGGCGCGGTCGTCAGGTGCCGAAAATCGCCGAGAGGCTGGCCGCGAACTGACCGAATTTGGCGGCCAGATCGGGATCAAAATAGATCACCCGAGCCGCAATAACGACGGTCACCAACGCCCAGAAGAGTCCGATGCCGCCGCGGAGCATCCAGCGCGAGACAACGTGCTGCGGCCCGCGAGTTTGCAGGTCATATTTCGGCAGGCGTTCGCCGAAGCTATCGAACTGGGTTGGCTGCACGGCCGCTTCCTCTGAATCCCGGCAGGAGCTTGATATTTCGCCAGTTTTGGGCCCGAAAGCAAAGGAACTATCGTTCAAATTCGGCGCCCGAAGAGGGTGACCATTCTCCCGCCGGTCGCTGCGATGGCATGTTCTTGCTTTGGCGGCGGCGCGACAGCGCCGCGGCGACGATCATCAGCTCTCCCGCTGGCCGTTGGCTTTCGTCCACGCATCGAACCCCCCCCTGCAGGTGGACGGCATTCTTCAGCCCCACATCCTGCGCCGCCTGTACCGCCATGGCCGAGCGTTCACCAAAGGCGCAATAGAACAAGAGTTGCTTGCTGGTCGACGTGGCGAGTTCGTGCAACGTGCCGCCGGCCGCGATCGCCTCCTGCAATGACGTATAGGGCACGTGAAGCCCGCCAGAGATGCACCCGTGCCGCTCTCGCTCGGAGCGTTCGCGCAGATCGATCAGCACCACATTCGACTTTCCGACCAGCGTCAGCGCCTGTTCGGCCGTGACCGCCCAGCCGCGTCGCGCGATCTCCTCCTGATGAAATCCGACCTTCATATTGGCCGGAACGACAACGTCCATCATCCTGGGATTGGGGAGGTTGAGGTTGTTCATGAGCTGCACATACTCATCCACCGATCGCACCTGCAGGCGCGGGTTGTAGGCTTTTTCCTCGCCGATGGTGGAGACGGTGTCGCCCTTGTAGTCATGCGCAGGATAAACCAGCGTGGAATCCGGCAGTTTGAGCAGCCGGCCGAACAGCGATTCGTATTGCGCCCGGGGATCACCGTTCTGGAAATCAGTGCGGCCGGTGCCGCGAATGAGCAGCGTATCGCCGGTGAAGACCCGGTCCGGCATGATGAAGCTGTAGGAATCGTCAGTATGACCCGGAGTGTAGATGACGTCGAGGGCAAGTCCTTCGATTGTCAGCTTGTCGCCGTCACCAAGCCGCATCGAGACCACGTCGGCTTTCGTCTGCTCTCCCATCACTGTGATGCAGTGGGTCTTGTCGCGCAGCGCGCCAAGACCGGTAATGTGGTCGGCGTGCAGGTGGGTATCCACGGCCTTGACAAGCTTGAGGTCAAGCTCGCGAACGAGCTGAAGATAGCGGTCGACCTTCTCCAGAACTGGATCGATGATCAGTGCTTCACCGCCGCGGCGGCTGGCGAGCAAGTACGAATACGTGCCTGAGACTTGATCGAAGAGTTGACGGAAGATCATCTTCGCCACCTCGTTTGGTGATGCCGAATTCCTAGCACATCGCCGGGACTGGCGCATCGTGGGCGGCGCGCCTCTACCTCTCGTTCTGGCTGTCGCGGTCCCAACAGGAAAGTGTGTACCATGGCCGGCCCGCGAGGATGTCGCCATTCCGGCCGGCTTCCGCCATGTCCGGCAATATCCCAACACATCGCCGGCCGGCTTTCGCGAGTTCATGTGCGACCGGGCGCGCGCCGAACGCCTCAAGGGCATTTTCGAGAACTACATCGGCCCGGTGCTGGGCGAGAACCCGAATACGCTGGATATGTGAAGCGGAAGATTTCGGGTTATCGCATCGCCGGTGTCACGCAGAGCGCAAGAATCATCTAGCTTTTGATCGGTCACTCCACTCGATCTCGCACTACGTGTCGCTGGCCTCCCCACAGGGTAATCCGGTTACCCATCGATGGCGCCATGCCGAGAGCATCCCGGTTAGACGTGATGGGGCCTGTGCCAATCACCTAAAGTTCGGCGACTTCGGTAAGACGTCTACCGCGACGGGAACCTTCTCCTCAAATCGTTGTTGGTATTGATCGACTTCGCCATGAGCGGACTTTCGAGGCGGCTGTTCGACCGTCAGCAGGATGGACTCGATCCTCATCAAGATCTTCGCTACGGCGCTTGCGTTCAGCCAGGTTACCACCCGGCCGGATGCGGTGAAGACCGGGTTCGACGCGGTGAGCGACCGCGTTGAGGTGACGCAGCTCTTGAATGCCGGCTGCCTCCACATGCGCAAGGCTTTCGACATCGAGGACATCAAGCTCGACGATCTGATCGCCACCGCCATGGACGACAAGGAGGCGCTGAGCGCGGAGATCAAGGCGCTCAAGGGATTGAATCTTGGCGACCTCCACGGGGCCTATCGGCAGTTCTGCAAGCTCGAGAAAGTGGAGAGCTCGCCCGTCGATCTCGGTCAGGTCATCACCTTCTACAACAACGCGGTCAAGGACCTGCCTGACGTCGCGCAGCTCAGGCATCTCAAGCTGCCGGGCACGAGCGTGATCCTCGGCAACAAAGGCGAGCGCTTTGCAGAGGTTTACGAACCGAACAACCGCCGTGTCGCGGTGCCGCTTGCCGACATCCCGGACGTGGTCCGCAACGCCTTCATCGCCGCCGAAGACAAGCGCTTCTATCAGCACGCAGGCATCGACGAGCGCGGGCTGGTGCGCGCGTTCATCGGTAACCTGGCGCAGCCGGGCCGGCCGCAGGGCGGCTCGACCATTACCCAGCAGGTCGCCAAGAACCTGCTTGTGGGGAACGACATCACCTACGAAAGAAAATTGCGCGAGATGATCGTCGCCTCGCGCATGGAGCGGGGGCATGGGGCGTCGAGATGGCGGCGCAAAGTTATTTCAAGAAGCCGGCGAAGGCGCTGTCCGCGGTCGAGGGCGCGCTGCTCGCCGGGCTCGCCAAGGGACCCAACGCCTTCAATCCCGATCGCCACCCCGCGCGCGCCCACGCGCGCATGGCTTACGTGCTGGGTCGCATGCACGAGGACGGCATGATCGACGCCGCCACGGCGCAGGCGGTCTTGCCGCAACTCGCCGCATACCAGCCGACGCGGCGGGATTTGGGGTTCCACTTTGTCGACTACGTCGTCCGGGAGGCCAAGGCGCTCGCCAAGCTCGATACGCTCACACAGTCGTCCTACACCGTGCACGCGACCATCAATCCGGTCTTGCAGCGCGCCTCAGAGGCGGCGTTGCAGGAAGGCCTTGCGCGATACGAGTTGAGCACCGCGCGCTACAAATTCGAGGGGCCCGAGGCGAATATTTCCGATGCCGTCCGTCTGCTCGCAGCGGACCCGGAGCTCGTGGAGCCGGCCTGGCTCGCGGCGCTGAAGGCGACAAGACTGCCGCTCTACGATGTTCACTGGGAATCGGCGATCGTGCTGGACAAGACGCGCGGCAAGCGCGGCGACACGATCACGGTCGGCCTGATCGACGGACGCATACTGCCGCTGAACACCTGGAGCGCCGCGATCCGGCGCAATCTCAAACCGTACGACGTCGTCTACGTGCAGGTGGGCGAAGCCAGGGGCAAGCAAGTGCCACGGGCGGATCTGCGCGTTCGGCCGAATGTGCAGGGAGCGGTGCTCGTGCTCGAGAATGAGACCGGCCGCATTCTCGCGATGGCCGGCGGCTTTTCCTATCCGGCAAGTCAGCTCAACCGCGTCTCCCAGAGCCCGCGGCAACCCGGCTCGACCTTGAAGCCGCTGACCTATCTCGCCGCTCTGCGCAAGGGCCTGCAACCCAACACGCTGGTGATGGACGCACCCATCACCCTGGCGCCGATCGGCGCGACGGGCTACGCGCGCCAGCGCGGTTTCTGGTCGCCGAAGAACTACGGTGGCGGCGCTTCGGGTGCCATCACGCTGCGGCGCGCGCTGGAAAACTCCCGCAATCTCGCCACCGCGCAATTGCTCGCGACCGGCCTCGACGACAGCGCCGAGCAAGGCCTCGACCGCGTCTGCGAGCTTGCGATGGAAGCGCAGCTCTACAAGGACTGCATGCGCTACTATCCGTTCGTGCTCGGTGCCCAGGCCGTGCGGCTCATCGACCTTGCGGCGTTCTATGCGGCAATTGCCAATGAAGGCGCGCTGCCCCGTCCACACGCCATCGAAAGGATCGAACAGGGCGGCCGCCCGATCTACCGGCACGATTCGAATGCCGTGACCTGGATCGGCTCCGCCGACCGCAGCTCGTTCTACCAGTTGAAATCGATACTGCAGGGCGTGCTCGCGCGTGGGACCGCGCGCGCAGTAAAGCACCTGTCACCCTTTGTCGGAGGCAAGACGGGTACCACCGATGACTCGGCCGATGCCTGGTTCGTCGGTTTCACCAACGACGTTACCGTCGCCATCTGGGTGGGCTACGACAACGGCGACGGCGAGCGCCGCACGCTCGGGCGAGGTCAGACCGGGGGCAGGGTGGCGCTGCCGATGTTCGAGCCGATCATGCAGGCGGCCTGGGAGGTCCAGGCTCCGAAGGCGGCGTTGAGGGGACCGTCGCCCGACGCCATGCGTCAGCTCGTCAGCTTTTCGATCGATCCTTGCACTGGCGATCCGGCGCCGGCCGGCTCCCCAGGCATGCCTTCACCGAGTATCTCAGGCGAGACGCTTCAGGCAGAATCGGTGACACGCGATTTCGGATGGTCTCGCGCGCAGAGACCTACGGCCGATATCGCGGCGACGACGGCGAAGACCGCGAGCCATTCCAGCAATGGTCCCATGATAGCCGCCGCTACGGCGACAACCGCCCGTTCTTTCCATTCGCGCCCTGGCATCTCGTTCCGCGCGAAAATCCCTCCTGGCGGGGATATCCCGATGACGAGGATCGTCTTCCTCGACCGCCGCGGCGAGTCGATCCCGACTATTTCTGGCGGCGGTTCCAGTGAGGATGCCATGAGAACCAGCCGCGTCGCTCTTCTCATCGCCGCTTGGCTGGTCGCGCACACGGACGCGGACGCGCAGGAGTTATGGTTGGAGGATGTACCGGCAGTCGCCGGTGTACCAGTCGCACAGATCAAGCCGCGCACCGTTATCTTCGCCGACCAGGGCGACGCTGGGCTCGCCGACCCCTCGACCGGACTCATTGCCTTTGAGGAGTGGGCACGCTCACGTCCGGTTCAGAAGCGTTTCCTCTCGCTTTTCCCGACCTTCGTCGAGCCCACCATCAACGAGCAAAAACTCAGGCTTTCGATTTACCTGGCGGAAGCACGCTTTCGACTGGCGAGACCGGCGGCGGCGCTGGATCTGTCGCGGTATGCCGATATTGCATTCCTCGAGCGTGTCGATCCGGCGGTCAAGCACCGGCCGGTCACGGCGGCCGACGCCATTCCCAATACAAATGCTGGCGCCGCACGCAGCCGTCCACCCGATCGCCGCTGGTGCGAGGAGGCGAGGGCGATCTGCACGCAGTCTCGCTATGTGTTCGAAGGAAAAATTCCGGCTGGCATTCAGCTCGCCAACAAGCTGCGCGAGGAGAGCAAGAAACCCATTCCGGATTTCGTCGAATTCCAGAGCGAGATCAGGATGGTCGCCGGACCGGACCTCGCCGAACTGCCGAGCCTGACCGGCCTCGATTCGAAGGTCGCCAGCGCACTCGAGCAAAACATCTTCTGGGCCAACCAGGTCATTCAGTTCGGCAAGCTGCTCGCCGTTGTGCAACAGAATCCGACCGAGCCGAACGCCGCCATCGCGACGGTCTACATCGTGGTCGCGGTCAGAAACGACGTGCTGAACAAGCAAAGGGAATACAGCAAGACACCGGTCCTTCGGAATCTCGTGCCCGCGCAGCTGCTCATGGGCAACAGCTCCTTCAACAGCGGCGACTCGCTGAGCGCCGGCCTGCCCAAATACGCCAGAAGCCGTATCAAGGCGATCGCCGACATGATGGAGCGGGAATGAGCAGGTTGAGCTACGGATTCGGGACCACGCCTGGATCCCGCGTCAACCTATTCGTCCAATTTCTTGCTCAGCTCAGGATCGAGCTTGTTTCGATCGATCGACTGATAGAACGCGACAGGTCTGCATCGTCCCTCGACATCCGCAAGGACAACGGCCGTCCACGGACTCGTGGCTTCACCCGAAATGTCGCGGGAGTCGGGCATGACCTTGCGAGCGACGATCACATACCAGGCGCGATTGCCCGTTGCGGCCTTTGCGGCCGCCGCATACTCATCCAGTATTGCGCGCAGACTCTTGCGCATTTCGTCTTCAGTTTCCCCGCGCAGGTATTTTCGCGCCGATTTTCCGGCCTCTCCATACTCATGGTGAATGTTCAACTGCAGTCGCGCATCATCCACGTCGATCTTCGTGACTCGTATCACCGCTCCGCCCTCGCGAAGATAGTCTCGCACCCGGACGTCGCAGGCCAGGAATCTGTCCGCGGGAGGTTGCACGGCGCTCGCTGCAGGAGGGATGGCGGCAAGAGCCCGGATCTTCTTTCTTCGGGCAGCATCCGCAGGCGTCGCGGCGATGGCGGCGCTCAGGACCGCCCCGACAAGCACGACCGGAAGAACGGCTTTCATGATTGTGCTGCCAATGCCGTGTTGGACATAACGCGCTCGCCGCAACCCTGGTTCCGCGGCCCGAGCAAGCAGGAGCGGAATTGCCGGTGCGCGAGAGGGGCCGCAGATCGTCAGCAGGATCCGAGCTGGCACGGCGCCCGGTGCGCAGCGCGATCTGATCGACCTCGGTGAATGGCGCGCCGCGACCGATGAAGACGTCGCCGCTACGAGGCCACCGTCGCAATCGCGCTTTCGTACTTGCCCGAGCCCATGCCGGTATCAGCGAAGATGCCGTGCTCGGCGATCCAGCGGAAGGTCTCGTCGAACGTCTCGCGCGTATATGGCTCGAACACCAGACGCTCGCCCGGGCCCCACCGGCGCGTGTCCATCACCGCGTGCCAGCGCAGCGGGAACTCGCGCGTGTAATAGTGGGTGTATCGGTCGTGCCTCAGATCGATGTCGCGCTGGGCCCACCTCAGCGCCTTGAAGTACCTGCGCAGGTCCTCCGGGTCCGGACTGCCGTGAATCATGGCGGCGATCATGAAGGTGGCGTCGATGATCTTGCGGAAGCCGAGCTGCTCGGCAAGGTAATAGGGACCGCTGAACAGCGTGCACGCCGGCACGTTGCGATCGAGCAGCATCTCCATGCGCTTGAACAGCATGCCATCGGCGAACGACAGGTTGATCCTGTCGGCCGGCACATACTGCTCGAGCGCCTGGATGGTGGCGTAGTGGCTGCCTGACTGGTAGCCGACCGAGATCGGCACGCCGGCAAGATCTTCGGGCGATTTCACCGGTGAGTCCGCCGGCACGAAGACGCCGCACGGCGCCACCGAGTAGAGCTCGGGGTAGAGCTTGCCCATTCCCGACGATGCGGCGACGCCGACCGTCCAATGGCAGGCGCAGCTCACGTCGGCGGCGCGGCCCTTCTCGAAGGATTGGAAGGCGCCAACCCGGTCGCCCTTGTCGTGATGCGCTCCGCCGGTTGACTGAACGAGCTCGCGAAATTCGTAGTCGAGGCCGGCCTCCCTGAAGTAGCCCTTCTCCTCGGCAACCCACTCCTGCAGCCGGAAATGCGGCTCGATCACGAACTTGCGCATTTGCACCTCCTGCACTCGTCGCGTCTTTTGACGCCCGGCATCGCCCCGCTGCGCTGCACAATGGTCAGGCGCCAAGAATGCGACTAACTTATACACGAACGGCAGCTCGATACGTAGGGAGATCCCGATGCATCCGACGCGTCGATCGTTCCTGGGCGGGACGCTTGCCGCCGCCGCCGGCCTGCCGTCGCGCGCGGCGCTGGCGCAGGCGAGCGAGGAGCTGAAGCTCGCAACCTTCGTGCCGCCCGCGCACATCATCATGGCCAAGGTGCTGACGCCATGGGCGCAAGAGATCGCCGGCGCGAGCGGCAACAAGCTGACGGTGCGCATGTTCCCCTCGATGCAGCTCGGCGGCAAGCCACCCGAGCTTTATCGCCAAACCGTTCAGGGCATTTCCGACATCTGCTTCACGTTGCCCGGGTACACATCGTCCGACTTCCCGATGATGGCGCTGACCGAGTTGCCGGGCATGGCCACCAGCGCCGACGACGGCACCAGGAAGCTGTGGACGCACTTCGACCGTTTTCTCGCCGGCGAGTTCAAAGACACCAAGGTGCTGATGCTGTGGAACTCCGATACAGCCAGCATCATGAGCAAGACCAAGCCGGTGCGCACGCTCGAAGACATGAAGGGCATGAAGATCCGAACGCCGTCGGCGGCGCAGTCAGCCCAGCTCGAGGCGATCGGCGCCATTCCGATCGACATGCCGGCGGGGCAGATCTACAACGCCCTCGATCGCGGCGTCGTGGACGCCTCCATGATCCCCATGTCGGCCGCTGTCGACTTCAAGCTGATCGAGGTGGCCAAGTACTTCACCATCAATGCCCCGCTCGGCCGCTCGCCGTTCCTTGTGGCGATGAACCGCGGCCGCTATGAGCGGCTCCCCGCCAACCTCAGGAAGATCATCGACGATAGCACCGGTCTCAAGCTCAGTCTCAAGGGAGCGGAAACCTACGACACGCAGAACAGGGCGGCGCTGGACGCCGCTGCGAAGGAGCGCGAGGTGATCGCGTTGTCGGCCGCCGAGAACAAGCGCTGGCAGGAGGCCTTCCGGCCGCTGATCAGGGCAAAGGCGGCGGAGGGCGACAAGGGCGGCCTGTCCGCAACGGGCCTGCTCGGCGCCTACGGTTTGCTCAGCTGACGCAAGCTGCAGCGCGGAGCCGGGCGTTGGGGGGATGATGGAGCCATTCGGCCGAGCACTGCACTTGATGGCGCTCTGTGGCGGCATCGTGCTCGTGGCCCTCATGGGCTACACGGTGCTGGACGTCATCCTTCGCTATGGTTTCAATAGACCGTTCAGCGGCTCGTTGGAGATCACCGAGTTCGCTATGACGGTGATCGTCTTCTTCGGCATCGCCTATTGCGGTTGGACCGGCGGGCACGTGGCGGTCGATATCCTGGAACGTCCGCTGGAGAACCCGCGGCTCCGCTTCGTTCCGATCCTGCTGACGCTCGTCAGCGCAGCCTTGTTCGCGCTGATCGCCTGGCTGAGTGCGGTCGAGGCGCTGACCACGATGCATCGGGTCAGCAACATGGTGCGCTGGCCGCATTGGCCGTTCCAGCTTTCCGTCGCCTTCGGATCGGCGATGTACGCAATTGTCTTGCTGATCCAGAGCGTCCGGATGTTGGTCGGGAAGCCGGGGCCTGCCGATGCTGGACGGTAACGTCATCGGGCTTCTCGGCATCGCTGCGCTGCTCGGGCTCATGGCGCTACGCATGCCGATCGGCATCGCCATGCTGCTCGTCGGCATCGTCGGCTTCGGTGTGCTGAACGGCTTTCGGCCGGCGCTGGCTGCCCTCGGCACCTATCCCTATTCCTACGCGGCGGTCTACGACTTCGCCGTGATTCCGCTGTTCGTGCTGATGGGCAATCTCGGCGCCGCATCCGGCATGGCGCGCGATCTCTATTCCGCCGCCTATGCGTGGATCGGCCATTGGCGCGGCGGGCTCGCGCACGCCACCATTCTCGCTTGCGCCGGCTTCGCGGCCGTATCGGGTTCGAGCGTCGCGTCGGCCGTCACCATGGGCAAGGTCTGCCTGCCCGAGATGTGTCGCTACAACTACGACCACCGCCTCTCCACCGGCACCATCGCGGCCGGCGGCACGCTCGGCATCCTCATCCCGCCGAGCACCGCGTTCGTCATCTACGGGTTGCTCACCGAGCAGTCGATCGGGCGGCTGTTGCTGGCCGGCATCCTGCCAGGGCTGCTGCTCACCGCCATCTTCATGATCACGGTGGCGATCTGGATGCGGTTCAAGCCTGGATACGGCCCGCCGGGCCCCCGCGCCGGCTGGCAAGTGCGTCGTCGGACCGTGCTGGGCGCCGGCCCGATGATGTCCGTCGTGCTGATCAGCATCGGCGGTATCTATGTCGGCGTCTTCACTCCCGCTGAAGCGGCGGCGGTGGGGGCCGCGCTCACCTTTCTCTATGCATTGTGGCGGCGCTCGCTCGGCCGGGGAAACTTCGCCGAGATTCTGGTCGACACGATCCGCACCACCTCGCTGGTGTTCCTGATCCTGATCGGTGCCCTGGTGTTCGGGCCGTTCCTGGCGCTGTCGGGCCTCCCGGAGAACATTGCCAAGCTGCTCGCCGGCCTCGAAGTGCCCCGCGTCGTCATCCTTGTCCTCATTCTGTCGGTCTACATCCTGCTCGGCACCTTCCTTGAAGGCTTCTCGATGCTGGTGCTGACGCTGCCAATCGTCATCCCGATCATGCAGGCGCTCAACTACGACCTGATCTGGTTCGGCGTCGTCATGGTGATCGTGCTGGAGATGGGCTTGATCGACCCGCCGGTCGGCATCAACGTTTTCGTCGTCAAGGGCCTGGTGCCGGACGTGCCGATGAGCCAGATCTTTGCCGGCATCCTGCCGTTCTGGTTCGCCATGATGGTCTGCATCGCCATCCTGATCGTCTTTCCACAGATCGCGCTGATCGTTCCCAACACCATGATCAAGTAGGAATTCTTCGGCGGAAAAGGTTTGTCCCTTTGCTGAGCCATTGATGAATGGCGCGCCACGGCCGACGAAGATGGGCACTATTGCTTCGCCGTGGCGCTATGATGCAGCGGCCCGCCACGCGCTCCAACCGGCAAATCTCGGACTGCCTGCGATTTGCACTACGCTTGCAAATGGTCCTCGGCTGGCTACATCAACAGGAGTGCAGGTTCACCGGTCTCGCCATGGCTGACACGGCAGATACTGCGAATGTCATTGTCCGGCCGCCGATCGCGTGGGCGCTCGCGGTGCTTGCCGGGCTCGCGCTCAACTGGCTCATGCCCTTGCCGTTCTTGCCGGCCGTGGTTTCTGCAGGCTGGCTCGGCGCGATGGTGTTTGTCCTTGCGCTGGTGCTGCTCGCGTGGGCGATCACGACCCTGACCCGGGCCGGCTCGAACGTGCCCACCAACTTGCCGTCCACGACCATCGTGGAGGCTGGCCCCTACCGCTTCACGCGCAATCCCATCTATCTCGGCATGGTGCTGGGGCTCATCGGCTTGGCTATTGCCTTCAACAGCCTCTGGCTGCTGATGGCGCTGGTGCCCTTTGCGCTTGTCATCCGCTACGGTGTGATCACCCGCGAGGAAGCCTATCTCGAACGCAAGTTCGGGGACGTCTATCGCCGCTACCGCGCGCGGGTACGGCGCTGGCTGTAGGGCTTGTCGGACAGAATGCGAGCCGCGGTGCCATATCTTGCCGTTCCCGCTACGCAGAACGGCATGGCACGGGTCCCGGGAAGGCGTATAATCGTGTGGTTCCTTCGCGCATCATGATCAACATCACGTGGAGGTAGCCATGAAATATGTGCTGCTTGGTAATCTGAGCCCGGAGTGGGCAAGCAAGCAATCGGAGCGGATCGGCAAGGCCAAGGCAAAACTCGACAAGCTGGGCATCAAGATCGAGTCGATCCACTACACTCAGGGCTATTACGATTTCGTCGACATCGTCGATGCCCCGAATGAGGGAGCGATGCTCGCGTTCTCCGTCTGGTACGCGACCCAGGGTCTGGGGCGGATCCAGAGTATGCCGGCGTTCGACGCAAAGACCTTCGAAACCGCGATCAAGGACGCGGCGAGCTAGGCGCCCGGGTGGTGGCTCGCTGACAACGGAGTGGCGCCGAGAGCGCCACTCCGCTACGGCGAGCGGGCGAAGCGGTTGAAGGTCGCGCGCCTGGCAGCCCCAATTCAGCCGACCTGCGCGAGGGTTGGCCAGTGCACGCGGAGCACAGCCTTTCCGCCTGCAGCCGGATTGCTGGAGTTGTCCTTCTCTACGACACGGCCTCCAAGCCGTTCGTAGAATCGAAGGCCTGCTACGTTCGCCTCGAAGACCCACAGGTGCAGCCCGGAGCTGGAAGCTTTTGCCGAAAGTTGACCGAAGGCGTCTCGAAGAAGCCGCTCGCCTATTCCCTGACCGCGAGCCTGCGGGCGAACGTGAAGATTGTCGATGAGACTTCCCCAGACAAGATCGAAATCGCAATAGCCGCAGACAAACGCCTGCATGAGCCCGGTCGAGTCGCAGGCAACATTGACCAGCTGAGTTGCGGGACGATCGCGGAGCCGTTGCGACCAGACAGCGAGCCGGTCAGCTTCGATGCCGCCGCTCAGAAATTCCGGCGCAAGAATCTGGGCATACGCGTCACGCCAGCTTGCAACATGGAGCGCGGCGATGGGGGCTACGTCCTCCTCAGTAGCCGGTCGGATAATGATGTCGTCCAAGTGAGTCCTCTTACGTTCGCAAGGTTCGTATCATGGGATCGAGAAGCGTGCTGCTGTGTACGCTTGTCTCAGCCTCAGGCGCAAAGCGGCAGGTGCCCAGTTCTGTACTAAAATTGCGCACCACGGCCGATGAGGATGGGCACTTCGCTTTGGCGCTATGATACCGCGGCCGACCAAGCGCTCCGGCCGCGGCGAGGCTTCCAGCCGGTCCGGCCGGAGGGGCTCGAAGCGAATGGCAGACGGTCGGACTTGGACTTAAACTGAGAGCACGGCAGAGGAGGAGCAACCATGTTCCGGACCAACCCTCTCAGAGTGCTGATCGTCGGCGGCGGCATCGGCGGCCTGACTGCATTGCTGGCGCTTCGCTCGCGTGGCATCGACGCTCATCTGTTCGAACAGACCGAAGCGTTCCGCCAGGTTGGCGCCGGCATCCAGGTTAGTTCCAACGCCACCCGTATCCTGCGCTCGCTCGGGCTCGGCGAGGCGCTGGCGCGTGTCTGTGTGTATCCGGAGGGACGCGACTACCGCGCCTGGGATGATGGCGACCGCCTCTACTACACGCCGCTTGGCGCGCGCGCGGAGGCACAGTTCGGCGCGCCCTATTATCACGCCCACCGCGCCGACCTGCTCGACGTTCTGCTGGGTGGAGTCGCCAATACAGGCTTCCGGCTCAATGCCCGCATCGAGGAATTCACGCAGACCGCGGACCACGTCACCGTCACGCTGGCCGACGGCACCAAAGTCACGGGCGACGTGTTGATCGGCGCCGATGGAATCCACTCGATGGTGCGCGGGCAGCTCTTCGGGAAGGAGTTGCCCCGCTACACGGGCAATGTCGCCTGGCGCGGGCTCGTGCCGGCCGAGCGGGTGGCCCATCTCGATCTCGGCCGCGTCACCGGCGTCTGGATGGGACCGAACCGCAGCATCGTGCAGTATTACGTCGCGGCCGGCCGCATGTTCAACTGGATCGGCATCAGCCGCTCAGAGCAGCCGGCACACGAATCCTGGCTTGCCGAGGGGCGGGTCGAGGATGCGCTCGCTGAATATTCGGGCTGGCACACGACCATTCGCACCGTTATCGCCGCGACCCCGCGGGTGCTCCGGCAAGCGCTCTATGACCGCGAGCCGCTGCCGGACTGGCGGGTCGGGCGCGTCGTGCTGCTGGGTGATGCCGCGCACCCCATGATGCCGTTCTACGCTCAGGGTGCCGCTCAAAGCATCGAGGACGCCTACGTGCTGGCGGGCTGCCTCGCGGCAACCCCGGCTGAACCTGAGGCCGCGCTGCAGCGCTACGTCCAGCTTCGCCAACCCCGCACCGCCTGGATGCAGGATTTGTCGCGGCGCGAGGAGCAACTCTACCAGCTGACCGACGCGGCCGCGATCGCGGCCCGCAACGCCGGCATGCGGATCAATCGCACGCCGGAGTCGGCGAGCTTCCCGCCCGAGCAAACGCGCCTCTACGGCTACGACGCAGACGAGGTGCTGCGGAGCGGCTGAAATTTCGAAACAGTGGCAAGGCCACCCTCAGGACCAGTTCACGCCACTTCGAGTGTCGGAATGGTCTTGATCTTCTCTCCGAGCTCTTGCTCGGCGCGGCGCAGATCGTACCGCTTCTGCAGATTGAGCCAGAGATCGGGACCGTTTCCACACAGCTTCCCAAGCCGTAGTGCCATAATCGGCGTGACCGGCTGCTTTTCCTCAAGAATATCATAGAGCGTCTGACGCGACACGCCGAGCAGCCTGGCGATCTCAGTCTTCGGCCGATCGAGCGCCGGCAAAATCTCCTCGCGCAGAAGTTCGCCCGGGTGCATGGGTGGCAAGCCGCGCTTCGGGAGCTTCTTGGCCATCGAACTCGTCCTCAGTGATAGTCTTCCAGATCGACGTCGATAGCATCGCCATCCATCCACCAGAATGTGATCCGCCAGTTTCCCCTGGCGCTGACCGCATAGCGGCCTTTGTCGCGGCCGACCAGCGCATGAAAGCGGAGCCCCGGCAGGTTCATGTCCTCAGGCCGTGATGCGTCGTCGAGCGCGCGCAAAATGTTGGCGATGCGCGTGGTGTTCTGCACGCTGAGCCGGCGTCCGTCGCCCGTCCCGAAGAAGCGTTCGAGGGGCTTGTTTCGAAACGACCGGATCATGCCAGAATGTAAGGCGGCGGCATACAGCTGTCAAGAAATGCCTTACAAGGCGCACCGCGCTACTCGGCCGTCGCCTCCAGTGAATATCACCTTGGGTCAGCCAGGTTCTCGGCGGCATTTGACGCCGATGTCGTATTCTGAAGCGGCGCCCGAAGAGATTCGAACCCCTGACCCGCAGCTTGGTGGTTTGTGCTAGGCCGCGCCGCGCCCTCTGGGCTGCGTCTTGGCCAGCTCGGCCGCCATGGCGCTGATCAGCGGGCGCATGAAGAAGGCGTCGTTGTCGGGCGTGATGTCGCTCTTGAAGCCGTAGGCCTTGAGCTCGTCCGACACGACCGGGCCGACCGAGGCGACGGGCGTCCGCTCCAGTGCCTGCTGCAGTCGTGCCTCGAGACCCTTCGCCCTGGCGGTGTGCACCAGCCGGCGTACTTGCACCTGATTGGTCAGCGCGATCGCATCGATGCGGCCCGCCGCCATCTCCTCGATCGCGGCGACGATGTTCGCGTCGGCCGCGCGCGAGTCGTACACGTAGGGCAGCACCGTATCGACGCGCGCGCCTTGCGCAGTGATGAAATCGATCAGCACGGCGTGGTCCTTCTCGGGGTAAAGCTGCAGGCCGAGCCGGCGGTCCTTCAGGTCGAGCTTGCCGAGCGTCTCGGCGATACCCTCCGATGTCGGCTTCTCGGTGATCACCTGGGCTTCAAGCCCGAGTTCACGCAATGCCCGTACCGGCTTGGGACCTCGGGCGAATTTGCGCGCGTGCGCCAGCGCGGCAACGAACGGCTGCTCGACGTCCAGCCTGCGCACGACCTTCATCAGCCGCCGCAAGCCTTCGCCGGTCATCAGCACGAGGTCGTCGCAGGGGATCTGGATGAAGCGGTGTATCCATCTCTCAACCGGCGCCGGATTCGGGGCGTCGTTGATGGTGAACATCGGGCACTGCATCACATCCGCGCCTTGCTCAGCCAGCAGGCGCGAGAACTGCGCTTCCTCGCGCGTCTCGAGGATCAGGATGCGGTAGCCGGTCAATCTCTCGGGCATGGCTCATTCTTAGAGACGATCAGGCCCAGGACAAGCCCGGGCCTGGCGAAACTTCGGTCAAGGAACCAAGGTTCCTGCTACACGACCTGCCGCTTCTTCAGGTCGGCGATGCGGTCCTTGTCGAAGCCCAGCACCTGCAGCACAGCCTCGGTGTGCTCGCCCGAGTCAGGGGCGGCGAGGCGGATGCTCGAGGGTGTACGTGACATCGTAGCTGCCTGGCCGACCACGTTGATCTCGTTCAGCTTCTTGTGCTTCACCGGTTTCACCTGGCCGAGCTGCTTCACCTGCGGGTCGGCGAACATCTGGTCGATCGTATAGATCGGCCCCGACGGCACGCCGGCCTCGTTCAGGAGCGCCACCCACTCGTCGGAGGTGCGTGTCACCGTCACCTCGTCGATCATCGCGTTCATCTTCTGCTTGTTCTTGCGTCGCTCGCTGGCCTTCGACCAGACCGGGTCGGTCTTCCACTCCGGCTTGCCGAGTGCGTCGGCCAGCCGGGCGAACAGCTTGTTGCCGGAGGCCGCGATGTTCATGTGGCCGTCCTTGGTCTTGAACACGCCGGTCGGAATGCCGGTCGGGTGATCGTTGCCGGCTTGCGGCGGCACCTCCTTGCCGATCAGCCAGCGGGTCGCCTGGAAGTCGAGCATCTGGATCATCGCCGACAGGAGCGAGGTCTTGACCCATTGGCCTTCGCCGGAACGCTCGCGCTCGTACAGCGCCATCAGCACCGTCGTCGACAGGAAGATGCCGGCGGTGAGGTCGCAGACCGGGATGCCGACGCGCACCGGGCCCTGTCCGGGCAGGCCGGTGATCGACATCAGCCCGGCCATGCCCTGCGCGATCTGGTCGACGCCCGGCCGGTCGCGATAGGGGCCGGTGTCGCCGAAGCCGGAGAGGCTGGCATAGATCAGGCGCGGGTTGATCTTGCGGATCGTCTCATAGTCGATGCCGAGCCGGTCCTTCACGGCGGGCCGGAAGTTCTCGACGATCACATCGGCTTCCTTCGCCAACTCCTTGAAAATGGCGAGGCCGTCCGGCTCCTTCAGGTTCAGCGTGATGCTGCGCTTGTTGCGGTGCAGGTTCTGGAAATCGAAGCCGTGCCGGTCGTCGGTGGCGACGTCGACGGCGCCCGGCTGTTCGATCTTCAGCGCCCGTGCGCCCCAGTCCGTCAGCTGCCGGACGCAGGTCGGGCCGGCGCGCGCGTGCGTCAGGTCGAGCACCTTGATCCGCCAGAGCGGGCCGTCGGCGGCGCTGCTTGCTCCCCAAGCCGCATCGCGTGGACCCTTTTCGCTGGCGATGATTTCAGGTTTGTTCATAAGGCACTCCAGGTGTTGTCGAGCGTGACGCGCGAGCTCAGTCGATCGCCGCGTGGATGATGTTGGCGACGCGGTCGAGCCGCAGCGAGTGGAAGGGTTCGTTCGCAAAATGGTTGGTCATGTAGCTGAACGACACGCCGCTGGTCGGGTCGGCCCATGAGTAGGACGAACCGGCGCCGCCATGGCCGAACACGCTCGGCGCGCCGATGGTGCCGAGCCCGCGGATGCGGTCGCTCTCGCCGCGCACATGCGGACCGAGGCCCCGGTGCATCGGAATGCCGGCCATCGCCGCGTCCCCCATCTCGCCGGTCTGGTTCTTGGCCACATAGGCGATCAGCCGCGGCGACAGGATGCGCCGGCCGTTCAGAGCGCCCTTGTTCAGCAGCGCCTGATAGAAGGCGGCGATGCCGCGGGCGGTGCCGTAACCGCCGCCGCCCGGGAGTCCCGCGGCGCGCATCGCGCGGCGGTTGTCGCGCGGCTCACCGTCGCCCGAGACCATGACGCAGCGGCTGTCCTGGGCCTCGGGCACGCCGATGAAGACGTCGTCGGCGATGCCGAGCGGCTCGGTGATCCGCTCGCGGATCGCGTCGCGGTAGTCCTTGCCGGTCACGGCCTCAATCAGCATGCCCTGCACCATGTGGGCGGCGCGGGGGTGGTATTGCAGCCGGGTGCCGGGCGTCCAGTCGAGCGAGAAGTCGCAGACCTCCTTGCGCATGACCTTGTGGTCGGTCCAGGCAGCCTCGGTGACGTCGCCGGACGGGAAACCGCCGGTATGGGTCATCACTTGATGCAGGGTGATGTCGGCCTTGCCGCGGGCAGCGAACTCGGGGAGGTGGTCGGCCACCTTGTCCATGAAGGACAGCTTGCCTTCCTCGATCAGCGTCCAGACCGTGGCGCTGGTAAACACCTTCGTCTGCGAGAACATCTGGAACAGCGTGCGGTCGTTGACCGCCTGCGCACTGGCGTCGGTGCCGGTCTTGCCGTAGCCGCGGAACAGCAAGAGCTCGCCGTTCCGCGCCAGCGCGATCTGCGCGCCGGGGTAGCGGTTTGCCGCGATGTGCTCCTTGATCAGCGCGTCGAGGTGATCGAGCTGCTTCGCTGCGATGCCGTGCTTTGCGAGGTCGCCTGCGGGAAGCGGGTAGGCTTCGACTTTTACGGGCGCATTCATGGCGTTCCCCCTTGATTCTTGCTGTGATTTGGCCGGAGCGAAGGCGTGGTGACCTGAGGATTCAACCGCGTCCGCCGGGGCTGTGCAAGGGGTTCGGCAAGCGTATCTGGCAAGCGAAGCATGCTTGCAGGCAAGGTTCGGTCCGTGACGCGGAAAGAGCATCGTCATTCCGGGCCCGCGAGCCATAGGCGAGCGAAGCGACGCCGTTCTTCGAACGGCTATGCTCACGTCCGGGAATGACCGCAGTCACCACTGGTAGCGGACGCCGGTGCCGATGCAATAGCGGGACGCAGAAACCACGCGAAGGCTTGGAAGAATCAAGCTATCATCTGTGGCGGCCCGCACCGTAGAGACTGAACATGCGTTGGATGCATCTGGCCATCATCATTGCACTCGCGGCGGCGACGCTGGTCTTTGCGTTGCAGAACCTTCAGACAGTCACCGTTGCCTTCCTCGGTCTCAGGATCACCGCGCCACTCGCGATCCTGATCGCCGTCATCTATCTGCTGGGCATGGCGACCGGAGGCAGCGTGTGGGCGCTGATGCGCTGGGCCTGGCGGGGGACACGGCAATAGGCGACGCGGGCCGCGTGCCTTCCGCAGTCATTGCGAGCGAAGCGAGGCAATCCAGCGCGCGCGCGAGCGCGCAAACAAAGAAGCGGGACAGCGCGGCAAACTCAGCAGCTCTTTAGTAGCGCGCTGACGCGCGCGCTGGATTGCTTCGTCGCTTCGCTCCTCGCAATGACGGCGAGGCAGGCACCTCGGCCGAGCCCCTCACGCCGCCGTCAGCACCTTCTCGATCTCATGCACCGGCTGGTTGGTCAGGTCCTTGTCGACCTCGGCGATGACACACTTCTCGACTTCCTGATGCATCGACTTGCGAAGCTCGGCGAGAATTCTTGGCGGCGCGGTGATCACCAGCGCTTCGATCCGCTTCTCGCGCACCAGCACCTGTAGCCAGTCGGCGATGTCCTTTGCAAAGCGCTGCTCGTCGAGCTCGTGCCAGTCGGTCTGCTCCATGGCGCTGCGGCGCGCACCGACACTCGCATAGGAGCGGCCGGGCTTGTCGGTGCCTTGCTCGCGGGTCGGAGGATTGTCGTTCTCGAACACCTGCTCGGTTTTCAGGTTCGGATATTGAGCGTCGCCTTCGTTGCGCAACAGCAGCGCCTTGCGGCCGTCGCCGACGAACACATAGGCATTGTGGGGAATTCTGAGAGCGGTTTTGCCGCGCGACATCATTGACCTCGTCCGGTTGTCCGAATGGGGTCAACCCGCTCGCAGCCGGAATGGTTCCGGCCGCGAGCAACTGGTTCGGAGTGTCAGAAAATCCGCTCCACCGGCAGCCCCAGCGCCATCGCGCCGGCATACTGCGCCTGGGTGCCGGATTGCAGCGGATGATAGCGCGCGGCCTGGATGTCGCGGAAACGCCGTTCGAGACCCGCGGCCCGGTAGAAACCCGCACCGCCCGCAAGCTCCATCGCCAGCTCGACCGCGGCGATCGCATGCCGCGTCACAAGCTGCTTGCCGGTCATCACCTGGTTGACCGTCGCTGCGTTCGGCGGGCTCTTGCGGATGGCGTCGAGCATCCAGTCGCAGGCAAGCCGCGCCGCTGCAAGCTCGGTCTCCATCTTGCCGGCGAGCTCGAGAGCGTTGTGGCTCTGCTTGCTCTTCTGTTTGGCGAGCTCGAGCGCGATGTCGCGCGCGCCTTCGGCGGTGCCGAGATACACTGAATAGACCAGCGGGAAGGCGATCGTGGCGATGATCTGGAACAGCGGATGCCATTCGCCGGACTTGCGGCTCAACGAAACCGCGGCATCCGGCACCACATGGCCGTCGATCATCACGTCGTGCGAGCCGGTCGAGCGCATGCCGAGCGTGCGCCAGGTGTCCAGCAGCTTCACCTTCGGCGAGTTCATCGGCACGCCGAAGTGCAGCACCATCGGCGGCTTGCCGTCCTCTTCCAGCACCGCGCCGGTCATCAGCAGGTCGCCGGCCGGCGAACCGGACGAGAAGATCTTTCGCGCGGTGATCTTGTAGCCGCCCTCGACCTTCTCGGCCTTGCCCGAGCCTGTGATCCAGTCGGAGCCGCCGCTCGACAGCAGCACGATGCGTTCGGCAGCGATCCGCTTCAGCAGCGGCTCGACTGCCGCCACTTTCTGGTGCGTCCAGCGCCACGCCGGGATCGCCACCTGGTGCGTGTGCATGGAAAAGGCAAGGGCAGTGGAGGGGCAGTGATGCGCGATCGTCCGCAGCATCGCGGCGAGCTCATCGATGGTCGCGCCCGCACCGCCGAACTCTTTCGGCACGCCGGCGTGAACCAGCCCGGACGATTTCAGAAGCGCGAAATTGTCGGCCACGAATTGATCTTCGTCGGTCGTCTCGGCGGCGCGCTTGGCAAAGATCGGTCCAAGCTCGCGCGCGACGTCGGCTGCGGTGCGCGCCTGTGCCGTGGCGGTGTCGATTGGTGTGATGGTGTTCATGGGAAGTCCTCCGTCGCCAGCATTGGCGGCATGGGACGACTATCCGCCCGTTTGAGCGGCTGCCTCCAGTTCAGGAAATGGACTGCGCCAAGCGGTCGCAAGTCGAAACACGGCTCAAGCGCACGCTCATTCCGGTCGCGATTTGCCCCGCACGGCGACTTTCCGGACGTTCGGCAATGAGAAAGGGCCCGCCGGCAGTCGAATCGACGGTATCCTGGTCGTCGTTCGTGACTGGAAGTGACGTGCCGAAAACATTTCGGTACACTTACTGTACCGGCGTATTTGCAGAAAGATTTCGAGGTGTCGATTGTCCGAGCCAACCGATCGCGGGAGTTATGGACAATTCTGTCCCGTTGCGATGGCCGCGGAGATCGTCTGCTCGCGCTGGACGGCGCTGGTGCTGCGCGAACTGCTCTGCGGCTCCACCCGTTTCAACGATCTCCGGCGCGGCGTGCCGCGCATGTCGCCGACCTTGCTGTCGAAGCGGCTGAAGGAGCTGGAGGCGGCCGGCGTGATTGTCGCCGTGCCGACCGCCCAGGCCGGCGTCGTCGACTACCGACTGACCGACGCGGGCGAGGAGTTGCGCGGCATCGTGGATTCCCTCGGCATCTGGGGCCAGCGCTGGGTGGAATCCTCACTCACGCTGAAGAATCTCGATCCGTCGTTGCTGATGTGGGACATGCGGCGCAACCTGAAGATCGAGCCGCTGCCGGCGCGCCGCTGCACCATCAAGTTCACATTCCCTGAGCTGAGTGCCGTGCGGCAATCGTCCTGGCTGGTGATCGACGGCGGCAAGGTCGACCTCTGCCACTTCGATCCGGGGTATGAGGTAGATCTGTACGTCACAGGCTCGCTCTACAGCCTGACCTCGGTCTGGATGGGGCACTCGACGCTGAAGTCCGAAGTCGACACCGGCAAGATCGAGCTCACCGGCGACAAGGCCATCGCCGGCTCGATGAGCCAGTGGCTAGGCCTGAGCCCGCTGGCAAAGGCGTATCGCGGCAAGGCGGCGTAGCGGCCGACGGCGATCGCGCTGACGTGTGGAGGAGGACTGCGCTGAACCCCGGCACGGCTTTTGCGGCGTTGTCCCTGCTTTTCGGCACCTTGGTCATCTTTGCGACGCCTCCGTTGCGCGGGCCGGACGAGACGGCGCATTTCCTGCGGGCGTACGGCGTGGCGCAAGGGGATATCGTCCCTTCGCTTCGCGACGGTCAAAACCGCAAAGGAGTTGTGCTGCCACCGCGCCTTTACGAGGGATTCGACTTTTTCGAGAGCGTGCGCGTCAGGGAGAAGGAGGCTGGCTTCAGCTATCGTGGCGTGTTCGAGGCCTACTTCGCCCGCGCACCGGTCACGGGTGGTCCGTCGACCGCCTTCGTTCCGTATGCGGGATCGGAAGGTTATTCGCCGGTTGCCTATCTTCCTCACACCGCTGCAGCGCTCGTGGCGCGCGCATTAGACCTCAGCTTTCTCCCCACCCTTTACCTCATGCGATTTGCCGGCCTGGCCGCTCTCACCGGTGTGATCGCCTGCGCCATCGCCATCGTGCCGAACCTTTCCTGGACGTTTCTCGCGATCGCCATGCTGCCTGCAGCTTTCTACGGACGTTCGGTCATCAGCGCCGACGGCAGCGCGCTCGCCGCGGCAATGATGGCGACGGCCCTTTGGCTGCGCGGAGTCATTGTTCCGCAATTCACGATGCCGTTGCGGCAATCGCTATGGATGATGCTTGGAGCGCTCACCAAAGCGCCCAATCTCGCTTTTGTCCTGTTGGAGTTGCGACTGCTGGGGCAGGGGTGGCGCTGGCAGCAACTCGCGCTGGCGACTTTGCCGGCGATCGCAGCCGCGGCAATTTGGACCTTCGGCAGTGGCGCCGATACGGCGGCCTGGCGGATGGTCGAGATCACCGGTCTGAAGCCGGATGCCTTCGATCCTTCTGCGAAGCTTGCCCATCTGATCGATGATCCGTTGCGCTTCCCCGCAGCCGTTCTTGGCGCCTGGCGTGAGTACGGCGTCGGCGAGCTTTGGCGGCAAATGATCGGGGTGCTCGGCCTGTTCGACACCGTGTTGCACGTCTCGATTTATCCGGCGATCAGCGTGTTGCTCGCGGGCACGTTCTTCACTGCGCTCCCGTTCCCGGCGGCTGACCGCTATCGGGCTCCGATCGCCGCCGCCATCACTGCGCTCGCTTACATCTTCATCGTCTACCTGATTTCGTATCTCGTCTTCACGCCGCGCGGTTTAAACACAGTCTGGGGCGTGCAGGGCCGATACTTTGTTCCCATTCTTCCGCTCGTTGCGATCATGGTCGCGGCCGTGGTCAATCGCGGCCCGAGCGAACGGATGAGTGCGGCGATGGCCGTGATCCTGGCGGTGCTGTCGGGGTGCGCAAGCGTCGAAGCGATACTAAGGGTTGACTGGCTCGCTGGATGAACGTCGAAGCCGGTCGGATACCGGCGCATCGCCTTAGCGACGATTGTGCGACGATTGTGCGGGGCTTTGTGTCGCAGCCAATCATGTTCCCAGCCGCTACGCTTGTGGAACTTTCGCAAGTGGAAATGTGTTCATGGCCCGTTCAGCGCTTCTGCGGACAATCTCGTCTGTGATGAAGCGCTTCAGGGAGGGCCTGAAATCCGATGGTTCACAGGAACGCGCGGGGCCTCGACAACGCGCGCTCGATCACGCCCATGGACGGGGGCCGTGAGAGTGCAAAGCACAGGCAACCGGTGTCGACCGAAGCGTCGCTCGGTGATGACAAGGTGCATCTCCTGGCTTGTCCCGCCTGCGGCGGCATTCGCCATCGCCTCCTCTATGTGAAGAACAATTGCGACATCGTGCGCTGCGAGGACTGTGGCCTCGGCCGAGCGCAGACGAAAAACTTCGATCCAAAGGGCTACTACACCGGAGATTATTTCACCGGAAAACGATCCGACGGCTACGCCGACTATCTCGGTGCAGAACCAGTTCTTCGTCGGGAGTTCGCCAGGACTGTGCAGTTCATTCGTCGTTTCCGGCCTTCCGGACGGTTGCTGGACGTCGGATGCGCCTATGGATTTCTCTTGCAGGAAGCAGGCCGCTACTTCGATGTGACAGGTATCGAGCTTGCCGACGACGCTGCAGAACACTGCCGGCGATCGGGTTTGCAGGTGATAACCGGTCAGGCGGATGAAGGCCTCCTGAAGACTCTCGGCCGGTTCGACGTGGTCGTGCTGCTTGATGTCATCGAGCATCTCGCTTCACCCCACGAGACAGTCGCGTTGCTTGCAAGACATCTGAACCCGGGTGGAATTATCGTCATCACAACCGGCGACTTCGGTGCGCTCTCGGCTCGCCTGGCCGGCGCGCATTGGCGACTGATGACTCCGCCCCAGCACCTTTGGTTCTTTTCGCAGGAAAGCATGCGGCGAATGTCGGCCTCCCTTGGCCTCGACGTGGAGCATCTCGATCACCCCTGGAAAATCGTGCCGCTGTCACTGATCAACTTTCAGCTTGCGCGGATGACCGGCCTTGATCCCCGCCGCCTGCCGGCCTGGGGCGGGACGGGACTGCCAATCAACCTGTTCGACGCAATGCGCGTCGTGCTGCGGAAGCCGGGCCCATGAGCGATCGTATTTCCGCAGGCCAGGTCGCTCTTCTCTTTGCCTATGCGGCGGCTATGGCCGGCGGCCAGCTGCTGTTCAAGACTGCGGCCATGCGCGGGGCCGGCGCAACGGCATTGAGCGAGCGAGTCGCAGCCGTTCTGTTGAACGGCTACTTCATCGTCGCGCTCATCCTCTACGCGGCGCTGACCGTCATGTGGGTGTGGATCCTGACCCTTGTCCCGCTCTCGCGTGCTTATCCGTTTGTGGCGCTTGCGTTCGCGCTCACGCCGGCGCTTGGGGTCCTTGTTTTCAGTGAACCCGCGTCATTGCGGCTCGCAATCGGGATCGTGCTGATCCTGTGCGGGCTCTACTTCATTGCGGGATGAATGCGATGTCCCGACAAGCCCCGCAAGTATGGGTCGTGATCGCCGCCTACAACGAGGCATCGATCATCGCGCGCGTGGTCGCGGAGGTTAAGCGCGCGGGGTATCACGCCGTCGTTGTCGACGACGGCTCGATCGACGGGACCGGCGCCGCCGCCCTCTCCGCCGGGGGCGCGCTGGTTCGTCACCCTATCAATCTGGGGCAGGGTGCGGGACTTCAGACCGGAATCAGGTTCGCTGTTGCGGAAGGAGCGGACGTGATCGTGACGTTTGATGCCGATGGGCAGCATCGCACGCGAGACATTGCCGTTCTGATCGATGCGCTGGCCACGAACAATGCTCACTTCGCGTTGGGCAGTCGGTTCCTGGGCCGAACGTTGCGTCAGCCGCTGTCTCGCCGCATCCTGCTCAAGGCGGCAACGGTCTTTACGCGCCTGACTACGGGCATGCACGTCACCGACACACACAACGGCTTGCGCGCCATGACCCGCACCGGAGTGGGCCATATCGACCTTCACCAGAACCGGATGGCGCATGCATCCGAGATCCTTCATCAGATCGCAGCCAGCGGGCTACGCTACGTCGAGGCACCCGTGACCATCGAATACAGCGCCTATTCGCTCGCGAAAGGCCAGCGGCTCAGCGATGCACTGACGATCCTTGTCGACCTGTTCGCGCGGAGGCTGCAGCGATGATCGCGCAATTCATCCTTACCGCTCTTTTATTGGGGATCATGCTTTATGCATGGATCGAATATCGACAGGCCCCGGTCGTAGGGCTGCTGGGCGGGATAGCGGCTGCCATAGGGCTTTACTTCGTTTGGGCGCCGTCGCATGCCACTCGTCTTGCGGAAATCGTCGGTATCGGCCGCGGCGTCGACCTCTTTATCTACGTCTGGGTCGTCATCAGCGGTCTCATTCTGCTCAACCTTCATCTGAAACTGCGCGCGCAAATGGAGTTGATCACCGTGTTGGCGCGAGAACTCGCAATCGCGAACGCGCGCTCGCAATCATCGACTGGATCAGGCACGCCGCGCCGACGCAGTATGGTCCGATCAGGATGAGATTGTAGCGGGTATAGTGATTGGCGACGAGGGCGTGCAGGCCGAGCATGGCGATGGCAGGCGCCGCGTAGAGCAGCAATAGCGGTTGCGATCTGCGCGCAGTTCGAATGCAGGCCCAGGCAAAGAGCGGGATCAGAGCGAGGCTCCAGAGCGAGCCGACCCACATCCCGCACCAGCCGAGCGGGATGCTGACCAGCAGATGGCGCCACCAGTTCTTGCGCATCTCGTCGATCACGATTTGAGAGATGATCGGATCGAGACGGATATGCCGCAGCAGCAATGCATCGCGTTTGCCCCGGCCGGTATGAAAGAAGCTGTCGGGGACGTGATACAAAAAGCGTCGCATCGAATCGTCGCCGGCGACCTTGTCAAACGCCAGGTCGCCGAGCCCGGGCATGCAATACGGAAACGCGCGAATGAATTCCGTCGACGTCATATCGTTGTAGGCGAACCGCTCGATCAGCGCTGCGGAGCCGTATTCTTCCGTCAAGCCTGACTTCCCAACCGAAACGTGATTGCGGACGACCCATGGCCCCACGACAACGAAGAAGGCCACTAAAAACACCAGCGTTGCGTTGAGAACTCGCACCGCCGCCTTGCGTGCAAACCACAAGCCATTCAACAGGTTGATGATCACGACGACTGGAAGCAGGACGGCGAAGGACGGACGCGTCAGGCAGAGCAGACCCAGCAACAGGCCGGTGAGCGCGAAATATCGCAGCCGCGACGTTTGCCAGGCCCGCAATGCAAGCAGCGTCATGATGGAGTACAGCGCGACCGTGATGCTCTCGGTCATGACGAACGAGAACAGCTCTGCGGCGGCAGCGAGGCTCGCTGTCGCGAGGGCGCCGGCCAGCCAGAACACATGAATACCGCCGAACATCAGCTCCGCGGCCAGCGCGATCGCCAGCACGGCGATGGCAAGCAGCAGTGCATGAATGAGGTGCATCGGCATTGCATAGTCTTCGCACTCGGACTCGTTCCTCGCGCCGTGATTAGCCTCGACGCTGCATCGCACGGCCTCGGCGAAGCGGGCGTCGATCTTCATCGCGCCAAGCACGAGCAATGGGTACCCTGGTACGAAGAACATGCCCGGCGACGGTCGGTCCCGAGTGCTGTCGGTCTCATCGAAAATGCCGCTGGAGAAGATGCCATGCCGGTCAAGGTCATAGGCAATGGTGATGTAGAACGACTGATCAAAATCGGTGAGCCGTTTGGAGCGCTGGGCCATGATCGCGGTAGCGATGATGGCAAAGGCTGCAAGCAAAAGCAGGCCCCTGGCCGCGAAATGCGCTAGCCGCGGCGGAAGCATGAGCTTGACTGGAGTTCGTTCGACGCGCTCATCACGAGATGCCAAGGAGCAGTGCTGCACAAGATAACTGTAATCTTTGCGCAGCGTTCCACCGCATCGTAGCTATCGCGACTCGGTGCGCAGCACGTGCACGGCGAAAAATCCGAACACGCCGGCGAAAGTGTAGTCGATCACGCGCATCACCTTCGGGCTCCCCTTCATCACGCGGATGAAGCGTTCGGCGACGAGCACCAGCAGGAAGCCCAGCACGATCGAGATGGCGACGAAAAACGCACCGAGGAAGAACAGCTTCTGCGATGCATGCGGGTCGCCTGCCGCGACGAACTGCGGCAGGAAGGTCAGGAAGAACAGCACCACCTTCGGATTGGTAATGTTGGTGCCGACTCCCATCCAGAAGGTCGCACTCGTCGAGGGCGGCGCACCGGCTTCGCTGTCGACGCGCAGCGCCGAGCCGTGGCGGATGGCGTCGTAGGCGAGGTAGAGCAGGTAGAGCGCGCCGATGATCTTCATCGCCGTGAACAGCGTCGCCGATGCGGCGATGATCGCCGACAGGCCGAGCGCTGCGGCAAACGAATGAACCAGGCAGCCGGCGCATGCGCCGACCATGCTCGCCATGCCTGCCTTGCGCCCGCCCTGCATCGTCTTGGCGAGCATCAGGCTCATGTCGGGGCCGGGGGTGAGGAACAGGATGAGGCAGGCGACTGTGTAGGCGAGCAGGGTGGAGGTGTCGGGAAGGAAGGTCATGGCGGCAGATTTCCGGGGCCGGGAACAGGTCGGTGTGGAACGGCGAGCGTGAACGAGACAGGCGCCAGCCGGTCCCTCTCTTGTCATAACTCGCGGCCGACCGATAGGTCGCAGTGCGCGCCTAATCCTTGCCGAACAGGAGATTGGGGACGAACAGGACGACCTCCGGAACGAAGATGAGCAGCAGCGTGACGAGGCTGACCGCGACCAGGAACGGCATCGACTCGCGCGCGTACTCGCCGATCGGGCAGCGCAGGATCTGGCAGGTGACGAACATGGCCGCCCCCACTGGCGGGGTGTAGTTGCCGATCGTGGCGGCGATGATGAACACCAATCCGAAATGAACCGGATCGATGCCATATTTCGTGATCAGCGGCAGGAAGATCGGGGTCAGCATGATGATGAGCACAGAACCTTCCATGAAGGTGCCGGCCGCCAGGATGAACAGCACGATCAAGGTCATCGCCACGTAGGCGTTTTCGGTGACGCCGAGCATCCAGATGGCGATCACTTCGGGGATGCGCTCGAATACGATGCCGTAGCCAAACACTGCGGATAGCGCGAGCAGGAACATGACCGCGCCGACGTCCACGAGACTGCCCTCGAGCGCCTCGCGGAATCCGGCCAGCGTGAGCATGCGGTAGGCGAAGAAGCCGACCATCACGGCGTAGATCACCGCGAAAGCGCCGATCTCGGAGGGCGTGAAGACGCCGTAGCGCAGGCCGAACAGCAGGATGATAGGGAACAGGATGGCCCAGATGCCGCCCCAGGACGCTGCGCCGATCTCCCGGATCGTGGCCCGCTTTTCGCGTTCCGGCAGATAGCCGCGACGCCGCGCCGTGATCGAGATCGCGACGGCGAGCGCGGCCCACAGCATCAGCCCCGGCACGATGCCCGCCGCGAACAGCCGGCCGATCGAGACCTGCCCGACCGTGCCATAGAGGATGAATCCGATCCCCGGCGGAATGATCGGCGCCAGCAGCGAGCCGTAGGAGATGACGCCTGCCGCGTAGCCGCGCGAAAAACCGCGCTTGAGCATTTGCAGGCCGATGATCCGCGCGTTCATTGCCGCATCGGCGATCGACGAGCCGGTGACGCCGCTCATCAGCGTGGAGAGCGCAATCGAGGTCTGGGCGAGGTTGCCGTAGAGCCGCCCGGTCAGCGCCGTCGCAAGCTTCAGCATGTTGTGGGTGATGCCGGAGTTGTTGAGGAAGTTGCCGGCGAGAATGAACAGCGGCACCGCCAGCAGGGCGAAGTTCTGCGTTTCGGTGACGGTGAGCTGTATAGGAATGGTGATCGGCAGCTCGGGGTGCTGCAGAAAGAACAAGACGCCCGAGATGCCGATGGCGAAGGCCACTGGCATGCCCATCAGCAGCAACAGCGTAAACGCGGCGAGCACGATCACCATGGCGGGGGCATCGTCCGCATCACAGGACGTCCACGGCCCGGTTCTCGGCGGTCTCGCCACGCAGCTCGGCGCCAACCTTGAGTGCGGTCGTCACCAGCATCAGCAGCGCGCCGATGGGTACGCTCAGGGTGACCCACGAATAGCTGATCGCGGGAATGCCCTGGAAGCTGCGCACGCGGCTGATCCAGGAGAGGTAGAGCCCCATCACGACGAGGTAGATGAGGAAGGACGCAATCAGCGCGTAGTTGATCATGCGGATGGCCTGGTGCAGCCGCTCAGGCAAGCGGCTGGTCACCACTTCGATGGCCATCAGGCTGTTTCTGCGCCAGGCGATGTCGGCGCAAAGAAAGCAGGCCCATGCAAACAGGCCGGTGGCCGCGTCGCCCGACCAGTTGATCGGTTGGCCGAGCATGCGCATGACGCCGCCGAGGAAGATGAGGACGACCATCAAGACAAGGAACGCCGCGGCGACCCATGCCTCGGCCGCGCAAACTCCGGCATAGAACTTCTTCATGCAGTTCGCGATCCTATGCTGATCGGTAAGGACATCAATGTGTGATAAGTTCAGGTTGTGTAGAAGCACATCCGCAAATTCAGCGTCGTCCCTGCGAAGGCAGGGACCCATACGCCGTGCCGTCAATGAGACGACGAGCGCAAATTGCCTTAAGGCAACTAGCGCTTCGCATAACCAATGAACTCGGAGACTATGGGTCCCTGCCTTCGCAGGGACGACGCCGAGTGTGTTGGTTAGTGCCTTCGCCAACCTGAACTCATCACGCTTTAGCCCCTCAGTTCTTGCCGATCTCCTTGTGCACGGTGGCCTTGGCGTCCTGGATCTTCAGCACCTCGTAGGCCTTGTCGCCCGCTTTGCGAAAGGCTGCGAGGTCGACATCCTTGACGATGGTCATGCCACGGCCCTTGAGTTGCTGTTCGACCTCGGCTTCCAGGCGGAAGATCTCCTTCGATGTTTCCTCGCCGGCCTTGTCGCACTCTTCGATCAAGATCGCCTGCAGCTCCTTCGGCAGGCCGTCGAACCATTTCGCGCTCACGACCTCGAAGTTGATCAGCATGATGTGCTTGGTTTCATTCGCGTGCTTCAGCACTTCGTAGAAACGTCCGCCGGGTATGTTGTTGTAGACGAGCTCGACGCCGTCGATCGCTTTCTGCTGCAGGCCCGGATACATCTCGCCGAATGCCATTGCCACGGGCGTCGCGCCGAGCGCGCGGATCGACTCCTGCCAGATCGGCGCGGGCGGCGTTCGAATTCTCAAGCCCTTGAGGTCCGCCGGCGTCTTGATCGGCTTGTTGGTGAAGAAGTGGCGATAACCCTGCACCCAGTTGAATGACAGCACCTTCAGGCCGAACTTGCTCGCCAGTTCTTCCTGCCACTTGATCACCGTCGGCGACGCGCGCAGCTTTGCCACTTCTTCAAGTGTCTCGACGAAGTAGGGGCCGTTCATGACGGCGATCCCCGGCACATAGTTGCCCATGCGCGCCGAGTCGGTGTTCTGACCGATGTTCGCGCCCTGACGGATCTGCTCGATGATGTCCTCTTCGCGCCCGAGCTGGGCGGAATGAAACACGTCGATCTTCAGCTCGCCCCGGCTGCGCTCTTCCACGCGCTTCGCCCACTTCAGGAAGCCCTCGTGATACGGCTCCTTGGGGCCTAGCACGTGGTTGAACTTGAGGGTGTGTTTCGGCGTCTGCGCGCTCGCGTCCCCGAGCAGGCTCGAGCCGAGTATGGCGAGGCTCGCCAGCAACAGCGTCGGTGTCATCATCGCCCGATATCCTCCCTTTTTGTCGCTCTTTTGCGCCGGTCTGACCGGCTGGCGTCCAACTAAGATATCAGATATGAGATGCCAATGACAGCTGCCCCGCAAGGCCCACATTGCCGCAAGGCACGGCCATGAAAATCGCGCGCCCTGAATCCCTGACAGCCCTCGTCGTCAGCGACCTGCGCGCCCGCATCGTCGATGGGCGGCTGCGGCTCGGAGAGCACCTGTCGGAAAACGCGCTTGCGGCCGAGCTCGGCATTTCCAAGACGCCCGTCCGCGAGGCCTTGCTGCAACTGAAGGCTGAGCGCCTCGTCGAGATCCTGCCGCAGCGCGGAACCTATGTTTTCCGCCTCGGCGCCGACGACGTGCTGAAGGTCAGCGAGCTGCGCGAGGTGCTCGAAGTGGAGGCGGCTGCCGCGGCCATCAATCGAAACTATCAATCCCTGGTCGCGCGAATGAGCGATGTGCTGCGCGAGATGCGCAAGGCCTACACCGCCGGGGACACCGCAGGCTACCGGTTGCTCGACGGTGAGTATCACCGGACCATCATCGAATTGTGCGGCAACGGCTACCTGAGCGACGCGTACGGTCCGATCGGCTTGCGCGTGCAGGCGCTGCGCTCACGTCTCTCCGACGAAGCCGCACTCAACCGGCTGTCATTCCGCGATCACTGCGACATGCTGAAGTTGATCAAGGCGCGCGACACGGCGCGGCTGCAGAAGCTGCTGCGCGCGCATATCCGGCAAACCGCCCGCTCGTATATCGAAGTCCTCGAGCGCCGCAACGCTGTCAAGGATGCTGTACCCGAGCACCTGATGTCGTGAACGTCGGTTGCGTCAGCTATTCCTCGCTGTCGAACCCGTAGAGCCGCGATGGATTCTCGACCAGCACCTGCTCCTGGTCGCCTGGATGCGGCAGGTATTTTTCCAGCACCGCCAGGCCAGCCGCGATGTGCGCGGCGCCGTCGCCGCCGGTCTGCTTGCCGGAGCCCCAGATCAGCCGGTCTTTGCGCACGGTTTGCAGCACGCGCGCGAGCGGTGACGGCTCGTCCCACAGATTTGGTTGCAGCGGCGTGAGATCGGCGCTCGTGAGCTTCAGCCAGTAGCGGCCGAGCTGGACCATGCCGAGCAGGAAGGCGAGGTCGGTGTTGTCCGCGCGCCGCCCCTGCCGCAAGCCGCTCAGGCCTGAGAAGCATACGGCCAGCGGAAACTGCATCAGCCGCCATTCGGCTTTTGCGAGGGCACGCGCTGCGTCCGGCGTGGCCAGCCTGATTTCCACATGCCAGCCGAGCGGTACGATGCGGTCGGCGAACTTCAGCAGCCTGTCGAGATCGTCGCCTGTGCCGAGATCCATGCGGACGCCGCGCACGCCCCAGGCGTGCAGCGCCAGGAGCGAGGCTTGCCTTGCGTCCTGCGGCAGATCGATCACCGCGCGCCAATCGGGCCCGGTGGCTTCGGTGAGCGGCAACGGTGAAGTGTCGATGGCGGGAAGACGGTTCAGCACCACGCGGCCGATGCCAGCCGCTGCCAACGCAGCCTCGCCGCCGCGGTCCCATGCGTCGGCATCGAAGTCGCAATCGGTCTTCTGTGGTGTGACGGATGGGAGAGAAAGGAAGTCGGCGGCGATATCGCCGCGCGAAGACCGGTACGAACGCAACACACGCGTCAGCGTTTCCCGCAAGCCCCGCTCCCCCGTGCCCGCCCTAGCTCAGGCACGTTACTCATACGCAACTCCCTCCTGATTCGCTGGGGTTTTGGGCGAGGTCAGGGCGGGAACAGGTCGTTTTGGCGGCTTGTTGGCCGCCGGTCTGCACGACCTGCGGCCAAGGGCATGATCCCGAAAAGCTTGCCCTCGACGCGATCGTGGGCGGATAAGATCGTGCCCGAACAAAAAGATAAGCAACGAAGTTGAATCAGACTCTGGGGCGCGGTGGTATTCTACTCCCAGCTCAGCGCACCGCCGTTCTGGTATTCGATCACACGGGTCTCGAAGAAGTTCTTTTCCTTCTTCAGGTCCATCGCTTCCGACATCCAGGGAAACGGATTCTCGGTCTCGGCGAACACCGGCGTGAGCCCGATCTGCGCGCAGCGGCGGTTGGCGATGAAGTGCATGTACTGCTCGCACAAGGCAGCGTTCAGCCCGAGAAATCCGCGCGGCATGGTATCGCGGCCGTAGGCGGCTTCCAGCTCGGCCGCCTCGCGCAGCATGCCGCGGACTTCCTCCTGGAAGGCGGGCGTCCACACATGCGGGTTCTCGATCTTGATCTGGTTGATCACGTCGATGCCGAAGTTCAGGTGGATGCTCTCGTCGCGCAGAATGTATTGATACTGCTCGGCAATCCCGACCATCTTGTTGCGCCGGCCGAGCGACAGGATCTGGGCGAAGCCGGTGTAGAACCACATGCCCTCGAACACGACATAGAAGGCGATCAGGTCGCGCAGGAAGGCGCGATCCCGGTCCGGCGTGCCGGTCGAAAACTCCGGATCCTTCAGGCTTTGGGTATGCTTCAGCGCCCATGCCGCCTTGTCGGTGATCGCGGGTACCTCGCGGTACATGTTGAACAATTCGCCCTCGTCGAGGCCGAGGCTTTCGACGATGTACTGGAATGTGTGGGTGTGCACCGCCTCCTCGAAGGACTGGCGCAGCAGGTACTGCCGGCACTCGGGATTGGTGAGGTGGCGGTAGATCGCCAGCACGATGTTGTTGGCCACGAGGCTTTCGGATGCCGCGAAAAAGCCAAGGTTGCGCTTGACCGCGCGGCGTTCGTCGTCGGTCAGGCCGTCGCGCGACTTCCACAGTGCGATGTCTGCCTGCATCGACACTTCCGTCGGCATCCAGTGGTTGTTGCAGCCGGCCAGGTACTTCTCCCAGGCCCATTTGTATTTGAGCGGCAGCAGCTGGTTGACGTCCGCGCGGCAGTTGATCATCCGCTTTTCGTCGACCGAGACGCGGCCGCCGGCGCGGTCGATCGCCCCGAGGCCGGTTTGATCGGATTGCGGTTGCTGCGCTGCAGTGAGCAGGATCGCTCCAGCGGGCGGGGCGGATAGGGGTGCTGGTTCAGACCAGTCGAGCATGGCGTTCTCCTTCACTCTGCTCACTGGCAGGCTTCGCATTCGGGGTTGTCGATCGAGCAGGCCTGGACGGCTGACAGATCGGGGGCAGCGGACGCGGTCATGGCCGCCACCGCGTTGAGCTTGCCGTCGGTGCCCTTCAGCGTCGACTTCTCTACATGCGTCGCGCTGCGCGAGCGCAGGTAGTAGGTGGTCTTCAGCCCGCGCGTCCATGCGAGACGATAGAGCGCGTCGAGCTTCTTGCCCGAAGGATTGGCGATGTAGAGGTTGAGCGACTGCGACTGGTCGATCCACTTCTGCCGGCGCGCCGCCGCCTCGATCAGCCAGGCGCTGTCGATTTCGAAGGCGGTGGCATAGAGCGCCTTCAGGTCGTCCGGGATGCGGTCGATCTGGCCGACGCTGCCGTCGAAATACTTCAGGTCCGACACCATCCACTTCGTCCCAGAGCCCGCGCGCCTTCAGGTCGCGCACCAGGAACTCGTTCACGACGGTGAAGTCGCCCGACATGTTCGATTTGACGAACAGGTTCTGGTAGTTCGGCTCGATCGACTGGGCGACGCCGCAGATGTTGGAGATCGTCGCCGTCGGCGCGATCGCCATCACGTTGGAGTTGCGCATGCCGGCCGCGATTACCTTCTTGCGCAACCGGTCCCAGTCCAGCGTCGCGGAGCGGTCGAGGTCGAGACCGCCGCGCGCGTCCGCAAGAAGCTGCAGCGAATCGATCGGCAGGATGCCGTTCGACCAGAGCGAGCCGGCAAAGCTCGGATAACGGCCGCGCTCGGCGGCGAGATCGCACGAGGCTTCGATGGCGTGGAAGGAAATCGCCTCCATGCTGCGATCGGCGAATGCCACCGCGGCATCAGACGCGATCGCGATCCGCTGCACGTGCAACGCCTCCTGAAAGCCCATCAGGCCGAGGCCGACGGGGCGGTGCCGCAAGTTGGAACGGCGCGCCTCGGGGATGGTGTAGAAGTTGATGTCGATGACATTGTCGAGCATGCGCAACGCCACCGTCACGGTGCGCTTCAGCCTGTCCTGGTCGATGCCGTCCGCGCCGACATGGTTGAGCAGGTTGACCGAGCCGAGATTGCAGACGGCGACTTCGTCCGCCGAGGTATTCAGCGTGATCTCGGTGCAGAGGTTCGACGAATGCACAACGCCCACATGCTGCTGCGGCGAACGCAGGTTGCACGGGTCCTTGAACGTGATCCACGGATGCCCGGTCTCGAACAGCATGGTCAGCATGCGCCGCCACAGGTCGGTGGCGCGAACCTTCTTGAACACCTGCATCTCGCCCCGCGCGGCTTTCGCTTCATAGGCCTCGTACGCCGTTTGGAAGGCGGGGCCGTAGAGGTCGTGCAGGTCCGCCGTCTCGTCCGGCGAGAACAGAGTCCACTCGCCGTCCTGCACGACGCGCTGCATGAACAGGTCCGGCACCCAGTTGGCCGTGTTCATGTCGTGGGTGCGGCGGCGGTCGTCGCCGGTGTTCTTGCGCAGGTCGAGGAATTCCTCGATGTCGACATGCCAGGTCTCGAGGTAGGCGCAGACCGCGCCCTTGCGCTTGCCGCCCTGGTTCACCGCGATCGCGGTGTCGTTGGCGACCTTCAAAAACGGCACCACGCCCTGGCTCTCGCCGTTGGTGCCCTTGATGTGCGCACCGAGACCGCGCACCGGCGTCCAGTCGTTGCCGAGCCCGCCGGAATATTTGGCGAGCAGGGCGTTGTCCTTGATCGACTTGAAGATGCCATCGAGATCGTCGGCAACAGTCGTCAGGAAACAGGACGAGAGCTGCGGTCGCTGGGTGCCGGCATTGAACAGGGTCGGTGTCGAGGCCATGAAGTCGAACGACGACAGCAGGCCGTAGAACTCGATCGCCTTCGCCTCGCGGTCGATCTCCCGCAGCGCGAGCCCCATGGCGACGCGCATGAAGAATGCCTGCGGCAGCTCGATGCGGTTGCCCCGGACGTGCAGGAAGTAGCGGTCATAGAGCGTCTGCAGGCCGAGAAACTGGAATTTCAGGTCGCGCTCGGGCTTCAGTGCCGCACTGATGCGCGCGAGATCGAAGCGCGCAAGCTCCGGATCCAGCAGACCGGCGTCGATGCCCGTGCGGACATAAGCCGGGAAATAGTCGAGGTAGCGCTCGCCCATCTGCGCCTGCGAAGCAAGCGTCGGCGCGCCGTGCACGAAGCTCAGCACCTCGCGCCGCAGCTTGTCGAGCAGCAGCCTGGCGCTGACATAGGCGAAGTTCGGCTCCTGCTCGACCAGCGTGCGCGCGGCCATGATCGTGGCGAGCGACAGCTCGTCCTCGCCGATGCCGTCATAGAGGTTGCGGTGCGCCTCGGTGAGCACCGGCTCTGTGGAAACCCCGTCGAGCCCTGCGCAGGCCTCTTCGACGATCAGCTCGAGGCGCGCCTTGTCGAGCGGCCGGCGCGAACCGTCGGCGAGGGTCACGTGAAACACCGGCTCAGCCACAGCGGTTGCAGCGGCGGCCGTCCGTTCCGCACGCTCCTTGGCACGCTCGCTGCGATAGAGCACATAGGCGCGCGCGATCTTGTGATGCTCGCTGCGCATCAGCGCCAGCTCGACCTGATCCTGCACGTCTTCGATATGGAAGGTGCGACCCTCGCCGACGCGGCGCGTCAGCGCGGAGACGACTTCAGCGGTCAGTTGCTCGACGACCTCGTGCACGCGCCGCGAGGCTGCGGCCGTATGACCTTCCACGGCGAGGAACGCCTTCGTCATCGCAATGGAGATCTTCGCCTCATCAAAGCGCGAGACCGCGCCGTTACGGCGGATGATCTGGTACGGCAGCTCGCCGATACTCGTTGCGATGGATTGCGGACGCAACGGAATGAACGGTGAAGCGGTGGTGGCTTCGTGCGGAAGAGGCAAGGACATCGGCAGACCCCAGGGAGCGCTAGTGTTTTTGTTTGATGGCTTGGGTCTGAGAGACGCGCGCAGTGGCCGCCGTCCGGGAGGACGTGGCACAAGGATGCGAGCAGCCGCCGGACACCCCGCCCGTGGACGCAAAACAAGAAGTGCCGCGGCAGGTCTCCTGGCTCGCAGGTCGTCGCTGCTTCCCGCCTTCCCGAGGATTGCGCCTCAGTGACGTTGGTCGGAAGCAACTCGCTGCTGACAGTTGCGGGGGCAGCACCGGACTCACGCACACACAGCGCGCTGCACCGGTTTCCCTCTTAGCTCCCAAATCTTGCGATTCAAAAGAACCGTGACAACTACATCTGGTATCGAAAGCACCGAGCTGTCAACAAGGGCTTGCGCCGGTCACACGAAATATTTTGCCCAAGCGCGCCGCGGCGACCTGCCATGGGCGAGACTTTTCAAACCGGGCGCGTCGCAGCAATGGGCAACATTCCAGCGCCGCGTTCGTTGACGGGTCGTCTCCCTCGCACCTAGAGCATGATCCGGAAAAGTGGATACCGGTTTTCCGAAAAGATCATGCTCCAAACGAGAGGCCTCGTCCCTCATCGTCGTTCTCCTTGGCGCGCCGCGCGAGGAGCGAAGGGCAGACGGTTGAGCCATTGCCCCAACAGGGATTGAAACCATGTCATCCTCACCCGCGCTTCCCGTCGCTACGCTGGGCGTGCCCCGCATCGGTCCACGCCGTGAATTGAAGTTCGCGCTCGAACGCTTCTGGTCCGGCAAGATCAGCGAAGACGAGCTCAAGGAAGCTGCGAGCGCGCTGCGAATTGCCAACTGGGCGAGACAGAAGGCGCTTGGGGTTACCGTCATTCCGTCCAACGACTTCTCGCTCTACGACCACGTCCTCGACACCAGCGTTATGATGGGCGCCATTCCGGAGATGTACGGGTGGGACGGTAGCGTGGTTCCGCTTTCCACATACTTCGCGATGGCGCGCGGCGCGCAAGGCGACGGAGCGCTCTGCGAACATGGTCATGTGCATCATGCGCACGGCGCGCCGGCACAGGAGATGACAAAATGGTTCGACACCAACTACCACTACATGGTGCCCGAGTTCCGCGAAGGTCAGACGTTCGCCCTCGCTTCTCGCAAGCCGATCGAGCAGTACCTGGAGGCAAAGAGCCTCGGATATGAGACGCGCCCGGTGCTGGTCGGGCCGGTAACCTTCCTGACGCTCGGAAAGAGTCACGATGCCGCGTTCGATCGGCTCTCGCTGCTGGATCGGCTCATTCCCGTCTACGCCGAAGTTCTGCGCGAACTGAAAGCCGCCGGCGCAGGCTGGATCCAGATCGACGAACCGTGCCTCGTGCTCGATCTCGACGATGCGGCGCGGCAGGCGCTGCGCAGGACCTATCGCGCGCTTGCCGACGCCGTGCCCGGTCTCAAGATCATGCTGACGACCTACTTCGGCCGTCTCGGTGACAACCTCGACCTCGCGCTCGAGCTGCCGGTGGCAGGCCTTCACCTCGATCTGGTGCGTGCACCCGATCAGCTCGCAGCGGTCATCGAGCGTGCGCGCGAGGATCTGGTGCTGTCCCTCGGTGTAATCGATGGCCGCAACATCTGGCGCGCGAACTTGCCGGCAATCCTCGACCGACTGGAACCGGTGGTCGCAAAGCTCGGCAAGGACCGCGTGCAGATCGCGCCATCGTGCTCGCTGCTGCACACGCCGATCGATCTCGAGCTCGAAACCGACCTCGATGCCGACGTCAGAAGCTGGCTGGCGTTCTCGGTGCAGAAGATCGGCGAGCTCGGCGCGCTCGGCCGCGCGCTGGCCGATGGGCGGGCAGCGGTTCGCGAAGCGATTGACGCATCTGCCGCCGCTGCCGCAGCGCGGAACTCATCGCCCAAGATCCATGACGCAGACGTCGCCAAACGAATGGGCGCGATCGATGCGGCGATGGGCAACAGGAAGAGCGCGTTCGGCGCGCGCGCGAGCCTGCAGCGCGGCAGGTTCAAGCTGCCGGCCTTTCCAACCACGACGATCGGCTCGTTTCCGCAGACCGAGGAGGTACGCAAAACGCGCGCGGCCTTCGCCAAGGGTTCGATCTCCGCGGAGCAATATGTGGCGTTCCTGAAGGAGGAGACGGCGCGCGCCGTGCGCTGGCAGGAGGACATCGGGCTCGACGTGCTGGTGCACGGCGAGTTCGAGCGCAACGACATGGTGCAGTATTTCGGCGAGCAGCTAGCGGGCTTCGCCTTCACCAGGCATGGCTGGGTGCAATCCTACGGCTCGCGTTACGTGCGCCCGCCGGTGCTGTTCGGCGACGTGTCGCGGCCGAAGCCGATGACGGTGGACTGGTGGCGCTACGCGCAATCTCTGACGGACAAGCCGATGAAAGCGATGCTCACCGGCCCGGTCACGATCCTCAACTGGTCGTTCGTGCGCGACGACATCCCGCGGAGCCGAGCCTGCAAGCAGATCGCGCTCGCCATCCGCGATGAAGTCGCCGACCTGGAAGAAGCCGGTGCCAGCATGATCCAGATCGACGAAGCAGCACTGCGCGAGGGTCTGCCGCTGCGGACCTCGGAGTGGGGCGCCTATCTCGATTGGGCGGTGCAGAGTTTCCGCATCTGCTCATCGTCCGTGCGTGACGAGACGCAGATCCACACCCACATGTGCTACTCGGAATTCAACGACATCATCGACGCGATCGGCGCGATGGACGCCGACGTGATCTCGATCGAGACGTCACGCTCCAAGATGGAACTGCTCGACGCCTTCACCACCTATCGCTATCCGAACGAAATCGGCCCCGGCGTCTACGACATCCATTCGCCACGCGTTCCGGAGGTTGCCGAGATGTCCGAGCTGATGCAGCTTGCGCGCCAGCGCCTGTCCGATGCCCAGCTCTGGATCAACCCCGATTGCGGCCTGAAGACCCGCAAATGGGAGGAGGTGCGCCCGGCACTGGTCAACATGGTCGCGGCCGCGCGCGAGCTCAGGGCACTCGCCTGAGCTCGATAAGAAGCTGCGCCTTCGTCGCACGCCGGCAGTTCGCCGCGCGCGGCGAGGGGCGGCGATGATGAGCGGCTGGTGGCGATTGCCTGCGCGGCCAAGCGTGTACTGGGCACGCCGCGCGAAAATCTCGGTGCGCCGCCGATGTGCAAGGGCTAGTGTCAGAGCAAGCGGGAGTGTTCGCTATTGCCGGCCAGGTGATCTTTCCTGGTTCGCCCATATTTTCTGATGGACCCGACGCAACCCGCTGCCACGCTGGCTGGCGCAGCGTCGGCCATTACCTCTGCGGCCCGGTCGGCTTCGTCCTGCTCCTCTGCGGCCTCCCGGCGCTCTCTACGGGGAGATTGCATGGCGCGCGCAGTTTGGCTTTATGGACCTCGTCATGAAGCTTATCGCCCATCGCGGATGGTCGGCGGGTCGGGGTGAAAACTCGCTCGCCGTATTCGCACGTGCCGCCCGTGACGGCAGAATATCTGGTGTCGAATTCGACGTCTGCCTTGCAGCGGATTCCGACACATTGGTGGTGTCACACGACCCGCCGCGTCATGTCGAGAATGCGCTTACCCTCGACGCGGCACTGTCGCTTCTTTCGCCGACTGACCTTGAACTGTTTGTGGAGGTGAAGGAGACAGGACTTGTCTCTAGAGTCATCGAGAGGCTGGTTGCCAGCAACGTGGCCCATCGCTCGATCGTATTTGCCTTTGCCGCCGTCGCAAGATCCTTTCCGTGGGAGGGTGCGCGACCGGTGCGCCTGGGCATTATCGTCATGTACCCGTGGAACCTGAATCGTGCGGTGCGTAGGTATGCGCCGGATGTCCTCCTGCTCGGCTGGGACGCGCGCGCTTGGACGCGACTCGCTTTTCGCGGCTGGTGGTCCATTTTCTCGCTTGAGCAGCTTGCGCGACGCCACCACGTGCCGGTTGTGGTAGGAATCGTGCAACGCATGGACGACCTTCATTGGCTCTCGCGGCAGCGCCTCTACGGGGCGGTTGCCGACGTTGACCGCACTATCGGCCGCGGCGCCAGACCTGATTAGGCCAGCGCAAAACCCGGGTGCGGAGCCCGGTTCTCTTGCGTTTGGGATCGGGGTGGCAGGCTCAATGAGCAGGCAGCGCGTATTGGTTCGTCGCTGTGCGCGCAGGCTCGGCAACTGAGACGGCCTTGCTGCTACAATCCGAGCGCAGCAAAGGTATCATTGCGAGCACTCTAGTAGGAGGGGTACGAGGCTGCGTGTTGCCAGGAAGGCGGAGCAGGAGCCATGCCGACATTTGTAGAGACATACCGTGCCACCGTCGCGCCAGCGGACTGCGACCACCTTGGTCACATGAACGTGCAGCACTATTTTGCGGCGGTAAGCGACGGCATGTTCGCCATCATGGTCCGCCTGGGCCTTGGCCCTGAAGAGATTCGCAGGCGGCAGATGGCGTTTGCCGTTGTGCGCGCAGAGACCGATTTTCACCGTGAACTGCGGGCCGGCGACGTCATCGTCCTGGAATCGACAATCATCAGGCTTGGCGAGAAGTCAGCAACCTTCCATCATCACCTGAGAAATGTCGCGACAGGAAATATTGTGATGAGCACAGAGTTTAAATGCGTGCTCCTCGATCTCGAGAAGCGGCAGGCGATTTCGATCTCCGAGGACATTCGGGCAGCCGCTGAAGGGCTGATTGCTGAGCAAGTCAGATCATTACGGGCTCCGCAGAGCATACGTAGGTTGCCTTTCGAGCCTCGAAGGCCGTCTGCCTCAGTCGGTACCTGCTTGGCCTAGTCCGCGTGGTCATTTCCGGAGGTGGGCAGCGAGCAATTCGGAATGTCTACTTCACGCCGATCAACGACATTATCAGCGCGGCTCGCTTTCCAGCACCTCGCACGAAACATCGGGGTTGTGCGCTGTCATAGAGCCGTGGTGCCGCCCATCGCCTCACCGATCACAGTTTCTTGGCCCCGGCTCAGGGGGAGGTTGAGAGCAGGTCTGCCCAGGCTCTCGCGACCTTCTGCCCTCCCGAAGAGCTGAAATGGCAATCGTCGGACCGATCCAGATCGCCAAGCAAGGCGTCTGAATTAACTCCGCTTCTCAGGTTGGCGCCGGGATCGGGAAGCGCCAGTTGAGCGCGCGCTACCGGGTTATCGGCAGAGTGCAAACGCGTTCCTCCGTTGCTTGCTCCCAAACACTTGGTCGCGATGGCAACGTACACCGGCGCCGCGACGCCATGAGATCTCAACGAGCTGACCAGCGACACGAAGCGATCGCGGTAGTCCTTCTCGTTCGTTCCGTTCACGTAGTCTTTCTCACCTTGGACCCAGAGGACGTGCGTCGCACGATAACCTCGCTGCTGCAGCTGGCTCGCGGTGTCGGTCATGATTCCGTTCAGATCGCCGCCCGCTCCCCAACGGGAGACCTCCGAGCCGCTTATGGCAAAGAGAGCCAGTACGACCTGGTCGAACGATCCGCGATCCAGCAGGAGGTTGCCGAGCTGGGTCCAATATTCCCCGCCGATGCCGTCAGATCCCAGCAGGGGCGAAGCGGCGACATAGCATCGCCCATCAAAGAAATTGACAATCTTCTCTCCGTGTTCCGAGCGGAACCGCTGCCCCCCGTGATTTCCAGCGTTGGACTGCCCGATCAGCAGCAGCACGGCCGTACGGTCCGTCTGCTGCGGGCAGGCGACGGCCTTCTTCTGATCGCCCGATGCGAGCCGTCCGGCTCGATCAAATGTGTAGAGGTCGGGAGCCGTCCCGTCCGCGCGAGTTTTCAGCGCTTGAAAAAACGAGAACGGAAATAATTGATGGCGAGCGCTGTACGCTCCAAACAAATACGTTGCGCTCAAGACAAGAACCGCCAACAAAAAGCTCGCGCCTGACATGTGCATTCGAACACCTGCGGACTCAGCCCCAGCGCGTTTTGGGATGTTAGAGCAACGATTGATGGCGCGAAAGCGCCCTGGCGAGCAGTGTGTTATTCTGACGCCCTGTTACCAAGCGTTGCGGCGTCATTTTTCTGTGACCCGGCGTGGCGTTCCCGCGCAAAGGTCAAAGTGAACACAACTCTTCTTGTTGGCGACCGCTACGGCCACCTCTCGACGCGCGCCTGCGTACGTAGAGGATGAGTGGCCTTTACGAACAGTTACGCATGAGATTCTATATTCACCAGGACTTCCCCGGCGATGATTTCGGGGTCTCCAAGATCAAGGTCATGCAAACTTGCATGAACGAAATCGAGCACCTTACCGTTCGCCGCATCGGCGCTCTCGCGGTCGTCGAATATCATCACAGCGACACCGACGCCTTCGCCCGCATCCAATACATAATAAGATCTGAATCCGTGCGATTCCCTTAGGATCTGACCGATGCCGCTTTTGGCGCGGCGAGCAGCATCCGCAACCGAACGAACCTTGGTGTACTTTCGAATGAACATGTACATCAGGCCACCCATGCGTCGGAGTTCCAGCCCCACGCATGAAAGCATATCGGGCCGCTGCTGGACTAGGGCCTACTTCCGAGATCGGTCATTTGCTGACTTCGGCGGAAAGGCCCGGGACGTCCGCCTTACCCCGACGAGCGGGCATTCATCGGCACCGAAGTTAGGTCCGATAGTCTAGGGATGTTCCAGATCGATCGCGCTGTCAGAGGCCGCCCGATGCGGGACGCGTGCTTTGGCTTCGGGTGAGGTCAGGTTGGCTTGCCGCCATGTGGCCGGTGGGACACCGACGAGGCGGCGAAAGGCCCGGCTGAAAGCTGCCTCCGACTCGTAGCCGACGCGCGCGGCCACCTCGGCGAGACCGAGCGTGCTTTCGCGAAGCTGCCTGCGCGCCAGCTGCATCCGCCACTCCGCCAGGTATTGCATAGGTGTCTCGCCGACCAGTTCGACAAAGCGCTTGGCGAGCGCCGCCCGCGAGAGTCCCGCCTGCTGTGCCAACTCGTCCACCGTCCACGGCCGCGCCGGCTCGGCATGCAGCAGGCTGAGAGCTCGACCGACATGCGCGTCGTTGAGCCCGGCGAGCCAGCCGCTGTGCCCCTCGCTGATGTAGGAGAGCTGCCAGCGCACAACCTCCATGAAGAGCAGCTCCGACAAGCGTGCCAGCACAGCCCGATTGCCGGGGCCCGGCTTGGCCGTCTCGCTCACCAGGTGAGCGATCGCCGCGGTCCACCACTGCGGATCCTGATCGAGCGTGACGGGCTCGGAGTATCTGCCGTCATCGGTGAACGCTTCCAGGCGAAGCACACCGTCGCGCACTCGCACGCAGGTAAGAGCAGGCATCGCGTCCAGCAGAGGACCGAAACGCTGCTCCGAATGCAGGAAGCCGCACACGAAGCGACACTCATCCCCGCCGCCGCCGTGACGCAGGATGGTGATCTGTCCGGGCGACGGCCGATAAATGCTGCCGATAGGAACAGGCGTCACGTCGGGTTCGCTCGCCAGCGTGTGCTGAGCACCACGCGCGAACACGACCACATCTCCCACCTCGATCGGGATCGGTTGCACCTGCCCCCAGGACAGCCAGCATCTGCCTGCGGTCGCGATATGAAAGGGGATGACGACCTCTGCACCCGGGATGAGACGTCCGGCCAGCATCTCCGGCGGAGATGTTCTGATGGCCCACGGGCGCGTGAACTCTGCACAAAAATGGATAGCGCCCGAGAGACGCACAACGCGCAGAACTTCGGACAGGACGTCCACCGTTGCCTGCATTTCCGTACCTCGACTGTTTCTTAACTCTGAGCGTCCAGGCAATGACTCTGAGCGCCCTGAACATTGCGGCAAGGCTAGCACGGATCGATGCTGATGAGGCGGGACTGACGAGAGAACCATGGACGCCAGATTGCAAAAACGTGTGCAGCGCTATGGCTGGGACAAGGCCGCGGCCTGTTACGAGGCCTTGTGGCACGCTCAGCTCGAACCCGCACAGTCCACCTTGCTGGACCTCGCCGATCTTGGATCTGGCGAACGGGTGCTGGACGTCGCCTGCGGCACGGGGCTTGTCAGCCTCAGGGCCGCCTCCTTGGTCGCGCCTCGCGGAAAGGTCATCGGCACGGACATTTCCGAGGAGATGACATCCACGGCGGATGGCCTTGCAAAGGCGAGAGGCATTGCCAATACCGCATTCCACCGCATGGATGCCGAGGAGCTTGCGTTCGAGGAATCTTCCTTCGACGTGGTCTTGTGCGCGCTTGGTCTCATGTACGTGCCTGATCCGGAGAAGGCCATGCGCGAAATGTATCGCGTTCTGAGGCCGGGTGGCCGGGCCGTATGCGCGGTGTGGGGCCAGCGCAGGAATTGCGGCTGGGCGGAGATCTTCCCGATCGTCGATGCACGTGTGCAGTCGGAAGTCTGTCCGATGTTCTTCCGGCTCGGCGCGGGCAGCGCTCTGGAGCAGGCGTTCGAAGCGGCGGGCTTCGCCCGGATTTCGCACAGACGTCTGGAGACAAGGCTGCACTACGCCGATGCCGAAGAGGCGTGCGATGCCGCGTTCGTCGGCGGGCCTGTCGCTTTGGCTTACAGCCGCTTCTCCGAGCAGACCAGGGTCGGCGCACGCGACGATTATCTGCGGTCCATCGCCGCCTATCGGCAGGGTGAGGGCTATGGAATTCCTGGAGAGTTTTTAGTCGTTGCCGGCACCAAGTAAGGAGGAACTGACAATGTCGAATCTTCAAGCGCGCGATCCGCTGGAACGAGCCAGACGGGTTTTTCTCGACAAGCCTGCTGCGGCGCGCAAGGTCAATCCGATGGCGACGGCCGTCTGGCGCGACGGCCTGCTCTGCGAGGTTACCGGCCCGGCAAACGAGAAGGTCGTAACCGACATGCCCGAGCCGATGGGCGGCAAGGGCAGCGGCGCCAATCCTGGCTGGCTGCTGCGGGCCGGGATGGCTTCGTGCACCGCCACCGCCATCGCCATGCGCGCTGCCATGCTCGGCGTCGAGCTCAGGCTGGTCGAAGTATCGGTGGAAAGCGAATCCGACGCACGCGGTCTCGTTGGCATTCCGGACGTGCCAACCGCGCTCGCGAACCTGCGCATGTCGATCAAACTGGGCGCCGACGGCGTCGACGAGGCCGTGCTCCGTGAAATTGCGGCCTGGGCAGAAGCACACTCACCTGTGAGCTGCACGCTGAACGATCGACCCACAGTGACCGTCGGCGTTTCGATCGTTTGAGCGCAGGCGACGCCAGACCTCCGTCCAATTTTGCCTGACAAAAGGATGCACGCGCATGACCAGCACAGCTACCAGTCTCGATTTCGCCGCGATCAAGCAGCGCCAGCAGGCGACCTGGGCCGCAGGGGACTACAGCATCGTCGGCACTACGCTTCAGATTGTCGGCGAAAGCCTTTGCGAGGCTATCGACCTGAAGGCAGGAGAGCGTGTGCTCGACGTAGCCGCCGGTAACGGCAATGCGTCGCTGGCGGCGGCCCGGCGCTGGGGCGAGGTGACCGCGACGGACTACGTCGGTGCGTTGCTCGAGCGTGCCCGGCACCGTGCCACCGCAGAGCGCCTCTCCATCAATTTTCAGGAAGCCGACGCCGAGGCGCTGCCGTTCCCGGAAGGCAGCTTCGAAGCCGTTCTTTCCACATTCGGCGTCATGTTTACTCCCAATCAGGAAAAGGCAGCCAGCGAACTCGCGCGCGTATGCCGCACTGGCGGTCGCATCGGCCTGGCCAATTGGACGCCTGACGGCTTCATAGGCCAGCTGTTCAAGACGCTCGGCAAACACGTTCCGCCGCCCGCCGGCGTGAAGTCGCCCGCGCTGTGGGGCACGGAGGCGCGGCTCAGGGAGCTGTTCCCGACCCTGGAAATCAAATCCAGGCGACAGCACTTCAATTTCCGTTACCGCTCCGCCGATCATTGGCTGGAGGTTTTCAAGACCTGGTATGGTCCGACGAACCGCGCCTTCGCCAGCCTCGACGCTGCAAAAGGTGCCGCACTGGAAGCCGACATCCGCGACCTGCTTGCGCGCATGAACCGCGACAAGGTTACACTCATCGTGCCGAGCGAATACCTGGAGGCTGTGCTGACGAAACAATGATTACGCGATCGTTCGCGGCTCGCATGAAACCGCGAGCATCGGCCGGGATTTCACCGATGCCAATTTTTCCGTCTGGCAATCTCGAGAAGAAAATCGCGTCCTCAACGTACTTCGGCGAGAGTGCCCGGGACGTCCCGGCCACTTGCGCCGTCAGGCGCCTCATTTTTCCAGCCCTCGGGCTATCTTGCCCTTGATCTTCGCAGCGTCGGCTGGATCGGGCTTGAGCGACAAGGCCTGTTCCCAGGATTTGCGCGCGTCGCCCTGGCGTCCCGTCCGCCAGTACGCATCGCCGAGATGGCTTCTTATTTCGCTGTTTTTTGGTTCGAGAGCGGTCGCGCGCTCCATGAGCTTGATCGCCTCCTGATAGTTGCCGAGGCGGTAGTGCGCCCAGCCGAGACTGTCGAGCATGTTGCCGTCGTCCGGTTTGAGCTTTACGGCCCTCTCGAGCAGCGCCAGGCCTTCCTTCAGCTTGAGATTCCGATCGACCCAGTTGAAGCCGAGTTCATTGAGAACCGAGGGCTGATCGGGATCGAGCTCGATCGCCTTGAGAAAATCCGCCTCGGCCTCTGGCCATTTGCCGAGCCGCTCGTAGCTCAGGCCGCGACGGTGCCAGTAGGTCCAGTGCGACTTCTCCGGCTTGCCGGCCAACTCGATCGCCTTGGTGTAATCCCTGGCGGCGCGTTCGAAATCGCTCTTGCCGCGATAGGCATCGCCGCGAACGGCAAATGCCCGCACATGTTTCGGGTCGAGGCGGATCGCCTCGTCGAGATCCTTGATGGCGCGGTCGTAATCGTCCTTGTTGGAGTAGGCGCTGCCGCGATTGTAATAGGCCGTCACATGTTTCGGATCGAGGCGGATCGCCTCGCTGTAATCCTTGATGGCGCCGTCGTAATCGCCCTTGTTGGCGTAGATGCTGCCGCGATTGGAATAGGTCCTCGCATCTTTCGGATCGAGTCGGATCGCCTCGCCGTATTCCCTGATGGCGCTGTCGTAATCGCCCTTGTAGGCGTAAACAGCCGCGCGATTGAAATAGGCAGCCACATATTTCGGATCGAGTCGGATCGCCTCGCCGTAATCCTTGATGGCGCCGTCGTTGTCGCCCTTGTCCTTGTGGGCATTGCCGCGGTTGTAATAGGCGGCCACATATTTCGGATCGAGGCGGATTGCCTCGTCCAAATCCTTGATGGCGCGGTCGTTATCGCCCTTGTTGGCGTAGGCGATGCTGCGATTGTAATGGACCATCGCATCCTTCGGATCGAGACGGATCGCCTCGTCGAAATCCTTGATGGCGCGATCGTTGTCGCCCTTGACGGCGTAAACAGTCCCGCGATTGAACCAGGCAGCCACATATTTCGGGTCGAGGCGGATGGCCTCGTCGTAGTCCTTGATGGCGCGGTCGTAATCGCTCTTGCCGCGGTAGGCATCGCCGCGAACGCCATGTGCCTGCACATCTTTTGGATCGAGGCGGATCGCGTCGCTGTAATCCTTGATGGCGCGGTCGTTGTCGCCCTTTTCGGAGTAGATGCTGCCGCGACTGTAATAGGCCCTCGCAAACCTCGGATCGAGGCGGATCGCCTCGTCGTACTCCTTGATGGCGCGGTCGTAATCGCGCTTGTCGAAGTAGGCAGACCCGCGATTGTAATAGCCAGCCACGAATTTCGGATCGAGGCGGATCGCTTCGCTGTAATCCTTGATCGCGCGGTCGGTATCGCCCTTGTCCTTGTGGGCATTGCCGCGATTGAACCAGGAAGCCACATTTTTCGGATCGAGGCGGATTGCCTCGTCGAAATCCTTGATGGCGCGGTCGTTGTCGCCCTTTTCGGCGTAGGCAACGCCACGATTGTGAGGCGTTGGCACGGTTTGGCTCGCGCTCCGCCGCAGCCGCGCCGCCTCGTCGAAATCCTTCCTGGCCCGGGCGGAGTCTCCCTTGCTGTCATAGGCCCGCCCGCGAATCTCATAGGCAAGCGCATATTTCGGATCGAGCCGGATCGCTTCGCCGTAGTCCTTGATGGCGCGGTTGTAATCGTCCTTGAAGAACCAGGCGCCGCCTCGATGCAACCAGGCGCCCGCAAGTTTCGGATCGAGGCGGATCGCCTCGCTGTAATCCTTGATGGCGCGGTCGTGATCGCGCGTGCCGGAGTAGGCGAGCCCACGATTGAAATAGACCTCCGCAAATGTCGGATCGAGTCGGATCGCCTCGTCGTGATCCTTGAGGGCGCGGTCGTAATCACCCTTGTCGGCGTGGGCAAGCCCGCGATAGCTGTAGGCATCGCTAAGTTTCGGATCGAGTCGGATCGCCTCGTCCAGATCCTTGATGGCGCGGTCGTTGTCCCCCTTGCCGTGGTAGGCCTTGCCGCGACTGCTATAAGCAAGCGCATATTGCGGACGGAGGCGGATCGCTTCGTCCAGATCCACGATGGCGCGGTCGTAATCGCCCTTCAGGTAGTACGCACGGGCGCGGGCGTTATAGGCACGCTCAGCTTTGGGATCGAGGCGGATCGCCTCGTCGAAATCCTTGATGGCGCGGTCGTAGTCGCGCGTGCTGTAGGCATAGCCGCGATTGATTAGGGCGTGGACGTGATTTGTCTGGCTCTCCGCCGCGCCGCGCGCCAGCACCTTCGTGCATCCGGCGATCTTGCGATCCTGATCGGCGGTTTGACCGCAATCCTCCCACGCCTGGTCCGCCGCGCGGGCCGGCGGCGCGAGCAGGGGGAGGAACGCCAGAGCCAGGAAAAGGCAACGCCTTAACATCTCGTCCTCCATCCAATGCCACCGGCGGTCAATCCGACGCCGTTGCTGGCGTTGGCAAGACGTCCGATCAATTCACCGCTTGAAGCGCGGCCAAGAAGGCGGCGAGATCGATCCGCGCTGTCTCATCCGGCAGACGCTTGGCAAAATCAGGGAGCACCGAGATCACGCGGGCTCGATCCGAGGGCAGGAAATGGCTCGCCCAGACCTGGCGTGTGTCGCGGATGGCGGCCGCCACCAGGCGGGCGTTGACGGGCTTGCTGCCTTGCACCGAGCTGATGAAGCCCAGGAGCATCAAGGGACTGTCGCGGCGGGTCGCCGCGAACGCCTCTTCAACCACGCGCGTGCGCTTCTCGGGCGCGAGGCTCGCCATGAGCATCCTGGTCGAAACCGCCTCGCGCGCCTGGAAGCGGATCAGGAAGCTCGTCGCCGCCGCGTACTGGTCCTCGTACTCGGCCATGTTGCGCCGGACCGCCGCCACATCGGGTTCCTGCCCCGGCTTCGCGCCGTAGTGCATGAACAATTCCTTGGTCGCGTTCGCGGCCTCATGCCATTCGACAATCCAGTCTGTATCGCTCGCCTGCGCGGGGGGCAGCGCGTTCAAGGCGCCAAGATCGAAGACCCGGCCGAGCAGCGCAGCGACGTCCGGTCGGGTCAGCTCAGGCCGCCCGCGCTTTTTCGCCACCCCTTCGACGTAGACCCGGAAGGCCTGCGCGGCCTCGCGCGCGGCCGCCGCCTCGCGCGCGCCGTCCTGCGCGAGCGCCGGCGAAGCGAGCGCGAGCAGGACCAGGAGGATTCTGACGATCGGCATAGGCACCCTCAATCGGCGCGGCACGCGCCGCAGTTCGCGACCACGTGGTTGTTTGTCGCGGCCGCATTGCAAAGGTTCACTGCCGGCGGCCCGCCCGGTCCCTATGTCGTGCGCTTCCAGATGACTTCAGCGGTCCCGCCGGTTGGCAGCGCACGAGCGATGAGCGTGAGCTGATCTCCTGCGATGACAAAACCCCGCGTTTGGTCATTCCCGCTCCAGTTTGGAAACGAGCTCGCTTCAATGTGAATCGATATGTCGCGATCGGTCTCGCCCATCGAATACGTTCCGAAGTAAGTCATGGTGCCTTCGGCCGTCGCCTTGTTCTCTTCAGGACTCCCCTGCGAGGGCAGTCCCTTTGCATATTTTGGCCGGTCCGATCGCATGACGCTGATAATGAAGTGACCGCCTGCGTCAAAAACTGCGATGCCTTTGGGATTGGCCCCATAGCGGAAGACTTTGCTGCCGTCAGGAAGCGAAGCCTCGTGCGAGATCAGACTCCAGGTTCCGACCAGTTGTTCAATGTGCGGATTTTGTTGGCTCATCGCGTTGCCTCCAAGTGTCACGCCGTCGCCATCTTCGCGATCACTCGCTGCATCAGCGCTGGCTCCAGATAAGCGCTGCGCGGTTTCAGCAGATTTTGCACTTCGGCTGTCAGCTTATGGACGGCTGGATCTTCCGCGGCGAGCTGGAGCAAGGCCGCACCGAATTTGAGCCTGGTCTCAAGGTCCACCGGACGCGTCCCGGTGGTCGTGGGAAACACGAAGTCGAACATGGCCACCGACCACGGTGTCTCGATCAGCGCCTGCACGTCCGCGAAAAAAGTGGGCGCCAACGCGGCGATCGGATCGTCCTCGTTGCTCGATGTTTCGAGAATCCTTCGCAGCAGGCACGCCTCCTGTGCCGCCACGCTCATGCCCTGGCCGTAGACTGGATTGAACCGACAGATAGCATCGGCGATGGGGAGGAGGCCGCGTGGGAAAGCGTGGCTTGTCTCGAAATGGCGCCGCACACTCCCGGTGAAGTGGTAGCGCGCTAATCCGTCAAGACGTCTGGCCCGCCTGAGCGCATTGTAGATCGTCGATGTCCGAAGCGTTCCGGCGAACGTCAGGAATTCCTCCGCGTCGCCGGATGGCGCGTCGCCGTGCAGGCCGCCAAGGGTCGCCATCCAGCGGTTGCCCTCGAGCGGCAACATCAGACCCCCGCGGCTGCTCTGAGGCGCCTGGCCGAAGGTCATGACGCCTTTCCATTCGGCCGGCGCGTCATCCGGAACGTCAAAGACGCATGTGGCATAACGAAGATCGATGCCGATCGTTGTCTCTTCGGGCTCGGGGCGGCCGATCGACTTCAACAGGTCGAGGGTAGGGACGCCGCGTCCGGACGCATCGACGACGAGGTCCGCCGCGATCGTCTCCGTTGCGCCGCTGCCATTCTCATAGCGCACGCCAGTGATCATCTCGCCGTTGGCCGAGGCGAGGATTTCCTGGACACGGCAGCGCTGGTGCAGCGTGGTATTCGTCAGGCCTTCAACCCGCCGTCGCACGGCGCGCTCGATTGTCGGCCGGGAGACAGCATAGCTGATCCAGCCGAGGTCGCGTTGCGGGAAGGGGTCGTAGCCCGGCCGTTCCACGCGAACATCGAGCCCGGCCCTGAGCGGCACGGCCCCGGCCTGCGCGAGATCCTGTTCGAAGCCCGGGAAAAGCTCGCTCAAAGCGCGCTGGCCACTGAGCAGCAGCGCATGCACGTGCCGCGCCTGCGGCGTGCCGGTCCGATACGCTGGCTCCGACGGCAGAGTATCACGCTCGAGAATGACAACCTGATCGAACAGGGCGGCGAGCGCGCCTGCAGCCGTGAGCCCGCCCATTCCCGCGCCAATCACGACGGCCCGCTTGTCAATCAGAGTTGACGTCATGGCCAGCTCCCGCTTCGCCTGCAGCATATAGGCTCATGCTTGCCGGGTTCCAGCGCCATCCGAAGGGATGAGGCGCGGAGGCCGATCGCGTCGTCCTCGACACGGGTCGCGGCGGTGATCCGAAAGTTCACAGCATTTGCTGAGCAAATGACATCCCAAGGTCGGTTCAGGGTCAGAAGCGGAAATGTCTGAACCAGCAGAGCAATGGCCTTGCGCTTCGCCAGGCGGGCTCGCCACGTCAGCCTCGTGCTTTAAGCGGAAGTGATCACCTCGTCAGGACGAGCAAGTGGTAGGCCGAACCTTACCGCGGCGGATAGTTCTGCTTACGGCTTCCTGGCACTGCCGATGACAGCCGGCATCGGCACTTCGAACCGTCCGTTCGCGGCGAAGGACTTCACTCCCTCCTCGATTGCAGCCGCGATCGCCGTGAAGGCAGGTTTTTCCTGAGCTTTGAGGAGAGCCGGTCCCCGCACGCCTGCTCGCATGATGGCGTCAAGAAAGCCGTCCGCCCGCTCGAAGGCCCAAATCAGAGGGAGCGTCATTGCATTGACGTCGTCAAAACCGGAGTCCGCCAGAGTAGTGCGCATGCTTGCCTCATCGCCGAACTGGAACATGTCCGGACCATGGGGCAAGGGCACGTCGGTGCGGCCGTGTGTGCGCACAGAACCAAAGAGCAGTCCAAAGCCGTTCGTGGGGGTTGGCCGAGCCCACGCGCTGAGCGCGGTGCGTCCGCTGGGCTTCAACACGCGATGCATCTCCGCAAGGGCGCGCGCCGGATCGGGGACGTGGATGATGCCAAAGCCACACACGACCACATCGAAGCTCTCTGCTGCGTAGGGCAGCTCCTGCGCATTGCCTTGGTCAAAGACCAGCGCCGGGGCCCTCCGCCGCGCGACAGCAATTACAGCCTCGGAGAAATCCAATCCGCGAACGATGGCGCCACGGCTTGCCGCGGCCGCCGCCAGGATTGCATGCCCGGTGCAGATGTCGAGGAGACGATCGCCAGCCTTGACGCCGGTGGCGTCCAATGTCGCCTCGACGGCCTGCTGTGTTAGGCGGCCGAAAAGGTACTGATATTCTTCAATGACCCGCGACCAGCCCTCATGCTCGAGGGCGGTGAAAGCGTCGGGCTCACGCGAGCATTCCATCGGCTGACCCTCCATGTGGGATGCAAAGCCGGTTCGGTCTAAAGCTGCCGCTACGAGCCGCATCGCGCTCGATCCGGCCGTCGGCGCTTCAGGAGATTGCCCCCAGCTGGCAATCGGCGAACTGGTCAAGGTCGAACATGATCGCACCGCCTCTGCTGAGACGGCGACCAAACCAGTTTCGGGCGCGAGATCAATCAGTAGCATTGACCGATTATTCTGACGTGCCTTCATTGAAGATGCACGTCGGCTGGCGAGCGTTGCGGCCACCTCTCGACGTGTGCTTGCGCACGTAGCTGATGAGCAGCCTTTACGCACAATTACGCATCACGCCCGCCCGAAGGCATCCTGCCGCGATGCGCAGTCGACTGTCGGCACAATTGCACCGAGTTCAATATAGCAATTGCACACCAATTGGTGCTTTGCGACAAAAGGCGTGAAGACAAGGGCGATGGTCTTTACGAGGCGGAAAGAGCGAACCAGGCTGCCATGCGGCCCGATCCCATTTCCTCTGATGCGATGCCCCACCGCCGAGCCATAGGAACCTCGCCATGCAGGTCCGCATCTTCCAGGTCGACGCGTTCACCACCACGCGGTTCGCCGGCAACCCGGCGGCCGTGATGGTGATGGATCGTTTCCCGGCAGATCTCGTGATGCAGTCCATCGCCGACGAGAACAATCTGGCCGAGACCGCCTTCGTCGTGCCGGAGAAAGACAATTACGAGATCCGCTGGTTTACGCCAAAGGTCGAGGTGCCGTTGTGCGGCCACGCGACGCTCGCGAGCGCCGCCGTTGTCATGGAGCGGTTGGAGATTGGCCGGCGTGAGGTAGTCTTCCACAGCCGGAGTGGCCCGCTCCCTGTGACGCGAACCGATGTAGGCTACGTTCTCAACTTCCCAAGCCGCCCGTCCAGGCGCGTTTCCGGTCCTGTTGGTCTTGCGGCGGCACTCGGAGCTGAACCCCTCGAGGTCTACGGCAACACGTTCAACTACATGGCCATCCTGAAGGACGAGGCAACGGTGCGTTCGCTGAATCCGGATTTCGCGGCCATCGCCGCTTACGATCGACCCGGCGTCATCGTGACGGCCGCCGGGAGCGGCGGCATCGATTTCGTAAGCCGTTACTTTGCGCCGGCCAAGGGTATCCCGGAAGACCCGGTCACTGGTGCGGCCCACACCATGCTCGCGCCCTACTGGGCAAATCGCCTCGCCAGGACCGAATTTCGAGCCTTCCAGGCCTCGCGCCGCGGCGGAGAAGTGAACTGCCGCATCATAGGCGATCGCGTACTGCTGCAAGGAAGTGCCGTCTTTTACATGGAGGGGACGGCGGAGATTTAGTTGGCGGGTCCGTCGTCAGATGGTGTCCGCTGTGGGTCATTTGCTGATTTCGGCGCTTCGCGCGGCCCCATAGGCGAGCGAAGCGACGCCGTTCTTTCGAACGGCTATGGGCTCGTAACGACCGTCGTACGCTCGGCAAACAGATCCGGCGTCTCGATCAAGAACCTCTGAGCGCTTTCATAGACTCACAGTTATTCGGGAGCCCGGCGTTGTCCCGCGCCGGCGCGTCAGTGTTTTGACAGCTCCTCGACTTGCCCGCCGGCCGTTGCCGGCGGGCCTTTTTCTGCTGGAACAAATAGGTATTAAGTCAGATGACGGTCCGCGTTATGGAATCAATCAAAACAATAAATTGGTATTATCTCGACCGGTACAGCTAAGTGAACCAGGCGAGCGATCGCCGCTCGTGGCCATAGTAGCCGTGCGCTCCGGAGGGGAATTATGAGCGACGAACGAGCCTTGTGGATTGTAGCAACCAGCCTTTGGATGACCTCGACCGCCTTGATGCTGTGGTTTCTGTTGCAGCGGTAAAGTCGGTCGAAGCCTGCGTTTGCAATGCGCGATCTGTCTGGCGCGACGTAGCACGCAAGCTGCCCCGCTTCGACGTGTCGTTCCTCCCACTGGCACCGGCCGCGGCCACTGTAATTTTCGGCAGACCTTAGCCGCGATGACGCATGCGGGGCCTGCGTTTACAGCTGATCAATTTCGGATAGGCTGACTTCCACAAAAACAACAAACGTGGAGGTTGCGCAGATGACCGGCCGTTTCACCCGTCGCGATGTTCTTGTTTCAGGGGTAGGGGCGGTCAGTGCGTCGCTCCTTGCGGCACCGGCGGTCGCACAAAGCTGGCGTCCCTCCAAGCCGATCCGTTTGGTCATCGGCGACTCGGCCGGAGGCGGCACCGATCAGGTCAGCCGGGTCTTCGTGGAGTATCTCGCGAAGAAGCTGGGCCAGCCTGTCGTCGCCGATAACCGTCCCGGAGCCAATGGGGTCGTTGCAGCGACCGAAGTGAGGAACGCCGCACCGGACGGCTACACGTTCCTCTACATGGTGGGCTCCGCGTTGATGACGCAAAAGATTCTTCACAAGAATCTTCCCTACGATCCCGTCAAGGATTTCGAGCCTGTCGCCGCCCAACCTGTCGCGGGCCTGCCGCTCATCGTCAACCAGGCGACCGGCGCGAAAACCATGGAGCAGTTCGTCGAGTACGCTCGCAAGAACCCGGTCAACATTGGTACCTATGGCGCAGGGTCACTGGCGCATGTCGGCATCGCCGCGATGGAAAGATTCTACAAGGTGCCGTTCACGCCCGTGCATTACCGGGGGAGCGCCCTGATGTGGGCCGATGTTACCTCTGGCTCCCTGCATGGAGGTATCGCGAGCGGGGCCGTGGGAATGAATGTCATCAACCTGGGGAAGGGGACGGCCGTCGCGATCCAGGGACGCAATCGGCTCTCGACCTATCCGAACATTCCGACGTTTCTGGAGCTCGGAGCAAAGGACCCGGGACTGTCTTTGATGAGCGTCACCGGCATACTGGCGCCGGCCGGCGTGCCGGATCACATCATCGATACGATCTCAGCACTGTCGGTCGAAGCCGGTCAGGACGAGGCGACATGGCAGAAATTTGTGACGGTTGGCGCCGAGCAGAAGGCAATCGGTCGGGCTGAGTTCAAGCGATGGGTGTCCGAGGACGGGCCGCTCTGGACCGAACTGACCGGTGCCCTCGGGCTGTCATCGAATTGAGGCCCGTCACGACACCCAGACGTTGGCCAACTTCATTGCAAGCCACTTCGCTAATGCCGCGTTCAGCGCAACGGGGCATTCCTGCGCCATCCAGTGGCCCGATTGGACCACCACTTCTGTCAGGTCCGCACAGTATTCACGCATTGGCTCGGCGAGCCGGGAGCCCGTCGTGTCGCAGGTCAGATCGTGGGCGGCATGAAGGAAAAGCACTGGCATGCTGAGCCGACCGCCGTTGACCGCTTTCGCTGCCGAGGCAACGTTTCGATCATGGTTCATGTACCAGGAGTCCGGACCAAAGAAGCCGTTGCGTTCCAACGCCGCCGTGTACGCGGCAAGATCCGCTTCCGTCAGCACATCGGCATCCATCGGCAGATCCGGGGCTTTGCCGGCCCCGCCAAACCAGCCTCCATCCTGACGTATCAGCGCCGTGCGCGCTGGCCGTCCTCGAGCCGCCGCACTGCCTTTGCGGAATAGCGCTTTCACTGTGTCTCGCGCATTGGCGTCGTGCGCGGCACAGGCGGCGGGGAAATTCTCCTCATAATAAAACTGATAGTCCCATTGACCCGCCGGAAACTTGCTCTCCGGGTAAAGCTCCCGATCGACAAGCGGAAGGAAGCTTTCCGGTGCGAAGCCCTTGGGGAGATAAGGTACGCACAGGTTGGCGATGCCATGGCAGCGGTCTGGATGATGGCTCGCAATTTGCCAAACCACCGGGCTGCCCCAGTCATGTCCCACCCATACGGCCTTCTCTCGTCCCAGTGCATCCAGCAGCTCGATCATGTCGTGCACACTGTTTTCGACCGCGTAATCCGCATGTTGCGGATAGATGCTGGACCTGCCGTATCCACGCATGTCCGGCGCGATGCAACGAAACCCCAGCTCGGCGAAAACTGGCAACTGGTGACGCCAGCTGATCGACAGTTCGGGCCATCCGTGCACGAAGTTGATGACCGGCGCATCAAGAGCGCCGCACGCAAGATAAGCAGTCGTATGACGCTTCGTCTTCACGACATGCTCGGTGATCTGAAATGGCATTGGTGTCACCCACCCCGTTTGCGCGGACCGCGAGATTTAGAGCGCGGACTCATTATGGCGGCTTCACGCCACTCATTACGAAACTTGATCTATCTGAGTAATTCTGCGTGCGTGGCGCGCCTCTCCGGGAAACGGTGCTGCGAGCCAGCGCGTGACGGCGTCTTTGGCCTGATCGAGAGTAAGAAACCGAAGGCCGAGGGAGAGCGCATTTGCGTTGTTGTGTTCGCGCGTCGACATGAGAATATCCAGATGTTTTCCCGAAGCGTCCACTTGCTCGTTCCCCGGGTCGCCATAGTAGAGCGCGCAGCGAACACCTTTGAATCTGTTCGCTACGATTGCTTCGCCCTGTCCGGAAGCCCCGGCAACGATGGCACGGCTGTCTTTCCCTGCAGCTACGTCTTCCGAAAGTTTCTTGGCGGCAACGGCAATGATTGCCGGGTAGTCGTCCTGCGGATCGTTGACCAGGGCACCGCAGTCTTCGACTTCGCATTTGAGTTGATCGCGGACATATTCGACAAGCTTATTCTTGGCATCGAACCCGGCATGGTCCGAGGCGAAATACACTTTCATGGCCATATTGCAGCACCTTCAAGCCGGGGGTTTTTCACATAGGCTTCCAGGTGGTCATGATGCTGGAAAGCCAACCATCGACGCCTTTAGCCGAGATTTGAACCGCCCGATACCAGGTAGAGCAGATGTTGCGCTTGGGGGGCGGGCGGCGTGTCAGTTTCGTTCACAGGCACGCGCACATCATGCGTGACTGTGCTTCTTCAACCGAAACGCCAGGGCGACGAGCAGCGCACCTGAGATTATCGCATAGGTGCCGATTACCCAGACCAACGCCAGTGCGCCCGCGCCGGGAGCCAACATCATGCCGATGCCAAACAGCACCGAAATGACGCCAGTCAGAATCAGGAGCCACTCGTTGTCGATCTCCTTGCGCAACCTTATGGCGCCTACGATTTGAAATATCCCGGTCGCGATCGCCCATCCCGCAATGAAAAGCAGTAGCACGAGCGCGCTGAGCCCAGGCATCAGAAACGTCAAGAGCCCCGCAGCGATCCCGAGGAGACCGACAATAGCCAGCCACCAGCGAGGTGCTGGCGCGCCACCGGTAATTGCGGCGATGATTGCGAGCACGCCGTCCACCAGGGCAAAAGCGCCGTAAAACAAGATCAGCGTCAGCAAAGTCAGACCCGGCCAGACAAATGCGAGCACGCCGAAGATAATCGCCGCTATTCCGCGCAGCAGGAGCAACCACCAGTTTTTCGCCAGTGCATGCACCATGGTCGATCCGAGGCCGCTCCGTGGTTGAGTATCAGTTTGTACATTGGACATGCGACAACTCCGCCGTTGCGTAGTAGCGAGCAGCTTGCTCAGGCGATCCTACAGCCCGGCCAGAGCAACGATATTGGCCTAAGGGGCACTACGGCTGCCTGCAGTTTCGGCCTGATTTGTGAAAGCCTTCTGCAAGATCGCGAAAATAACAGCGCTCGACCAGCCGAACAACAGCACGCCGTTCATCGCCGTCATTGGGCCAAGCAAAAGCCAGCGCTTTGACGGGGTCACATCGCCGTATCCAAGCGTCGTGTAGTTCACAAAAGCAAAATAAATCAGATCGGTATCCGGAGGTGCAACGTCGACGATCGCGTAGGCAAATGCCCAAGCGACCACCTCGGCAATATGCGCGACCATCAAGACCGATACGGTCACAGCCATGACGGCGATCAGCCTGACCGATGGTCGCGACGTTACACGTTCATTCGCTGCACGCGCCGCCTGCAATACAGCGGCCATCACCACTGCATGGATTGCTATGTTGCAAATACTGACGGCCATACTCACAAGAAATTGGCGCAACATATGGATTGCTCCTGCGATGCGGACTCGCGAGAGGTAGAGTGTTCAGTTGCATTGCGAGGCTTGGTCTCGTCACTTTATAACCGGGGCGGCAATAGATAAAGCGTGATGGCGAAGATCAGGTACACCGTGAGGATGAGCACTCCGACGAACCAGGCCGATCGCCCGCTGTTGGTCACGAGGGATGCGGTCAGGGTGGCGATCAACATCATGACCACCGCGCCCGGCCAGAATTGCAAGCTCATCGGTGCCGGGCCGATGACGTAGCTGAGCAGCACAAGCATGGGGGCGACGAAAAGAGCGATTTGGGATGCGCTTCCCAGAGCAATACCCACGCTCAGGTCCAGCCGGTTCTTGCGCGCGCCGGAAAACGCGGAGGTCATCTCCGCGGCCCCGCCCACCAGAGCCACAATGATGAAACCCACGAACGCGGGGGTCATTCCAAACGTCACCGCGGCCTGCTGCACCGATTCGACGAACACCTCGCTCACCAGTGCGACCAGGAGAGTGACGCCGGCCAGCGTCGCCAGGGCAAGTCCCAATGGCCACGGTGCTTCGCCGGCCTCCGCACGCTCCGCGCTGCCGAAAAACTCGCGATGAGTCTTGAGAGAGAACAACAGGCCCAGTCCGTAGACTATAATAAGCAAGACAGACAGACTGACGCTCAGCATTTCGTTGAACGCCGGCCCTGCCGGGGAATCGGCTTCCGAGACCGCCGAGGGAATCAAGATCGCGATCGTCGCCAGAAAGAGCAGGCCTGCCTGCAGGCGGGCACTGCCCCTGTTGTATTCCTGCACGTGGTGCTTGAGTCCTCCGAGGAGAAACGACGCGCCCAACATAAACAGCGTGTTTGTGACAATGGCACCGGCGATAGATGCTTTCACCAGGGCATATTGCCCGGCGCGCAACGCGGCGAGCGCGATGACAAGCTCGGTCAGGTTTCCCAGTGTGGCGTTGAGCAGGCCACCCACGGTATCGCCCGTCCTGGCTGCCACAGACTCGGTGGCATGACTCAGTAGCGCCGCGAGCGGGATGATTGCCAGGACGGATAGCAAGAAAAGCAGCGTGTGCGCTTCTGGCCTGAGCATGTGAGCAGCGAACAACACGGGCACGAAGACCAGCAACCAAAGCAGGACATTGTGGCGGATCTCTTGAAACAGGAGATTCATCGAGAGGCTCGCGAAATGGCGGCAGGGGCCTTGGCTTGCTCGAAGGACGCGACTGGCGGCACTTTCTCAGGAACGCGGTCGCACTGGAGGTGCACGATGGGTTGAGAACGCTGAACCCAAGCGATGCTCAGGTCTATTGCCCGTTGGGCCAATGAAGAACGATTCTGGCCCTCTTCGCTTTGGGTCATTTCCGGGCGACGCGCGAAGGCGGCTGATGTGCGTCCATTGCCCGGATGAAGCGGAGCGCAATCCGGGTCGGATTTCTGCTGTCGCACAAGGCCTCTCAGCGCGACATCGCTCGCTTTCGCCACACCCGCAGGTCAGTCATGACTTTTATGGCCGCGCCGAGGACCAGCACGCAAAGGGCTGCTTTCGACATCGTCTCCATCGTCCCCTCGACGAGTATGCCATGGACCACGCTTCCTATGACGATGACCACCGCGAGGACCATATGCGCGAGACGCCATGTTCGCGGTGCCAACCCCAAGCGCCGGCGGAGTGCAGCCATGAGCGCGACGGCGAAGATCGCCCACATGGCGACCACGCCCCAGGGGGAGAACGGCGTCGGCGATGAGAAGAGCAGGGCGTCGATCATATCCGGCGGACTGGTGATCCAAAGGCCCCCAACGTGGACCAGCACCGCCACGACCAGCGCACCTCCGATCCAGTAATGTGCACGCCTTCCGCGATAACCCGACAGTCCGGGCATGTATCCGCCCATCAGCAAGGGCTGAAAGAGCATAAGACCCAGTGCGATGATTCCTGCGAATCCAGCCAGGATGTAGATCGCGCCGCGCCATGCGAGCAGGGGGCTCGCCGCCGCAGCGGCGATCGGCACGCAAACGGCGGCTGCAAAGACGGCCCAGATCAGGGTCACCCGGGCCAATCTCATCCCTTTGTTCTCAACTCCGTCAGACCGGCTGCAGGACGAAGTGCGCCTCCAGGCTCTTGTCTTTTGCGCTCCGCATCACGGGACGTAGAAACACGGTTCTGAATTCACCACTGTCATAGGCAAGGTGACCATGCGGTTGGCCAAAGACGGGAATGATTTGCGGCATCTCAAGACGGAACGCCCCGTTCTTGTCGGTGAGCGTCGCTCCATGACTCTGCGGCTCATGCTCCTGGCCTTCGACAGTGTGCGCCCAGATCTGGATGCGCTGTTCGGCGAGCGGAGCCCCGTCGCCTGCGCGGCGTACGGTCCCCGTCATCCAGAAGCCACCCTTGCCGATCCGATCCACGATCGCCGCGCCCTTGCGGTAGTTGTTGGCCCCGCCTGGCATCGAAGCGGTCGCCACGACGCCTTGCGCGCGGGCGGGCAACAGGAGGCCGGACCCCCCGATTGCCAGGACGGCGCCGCCAGCGGCGAGGAAGGTGCGGCGGTTGAGTACGAAGGGGGTCATGTCAATTCCTCCTGGCGACCGTGCAGTTGCTCCACTGATCAAGGACGGCAACAGCGCGAGACGCCGAGAATTTAGCGCGATTGCGACCAATTTCCAGTTGAGGGAGGCAAAGCGCGCGACAGGTGCATCAACAATTTTGTGAACGGGTGTGCTGGAATTTTTGCAGAGTTGAACCGACGTCGTCAACGCGACGGAGCACAACGCTGGTTGATGTGGGAAGTCGGGCTGGACCTACCGCCCGATGTTGGGGTCGATGCGCCGCGCCGCCGCGAGGTCTGCGTCTGCGCCTTTCTTATTGCCCTTCCTGGTCTTGGCGAGGCTGCGCGCGAGCAGGGTCTCAGCGTCGCGCGGGTCGAGCTTGATGGCCTGGTCATAGTCCTGGATCGCGCGGTCGTGCTGGCCTTTGTCAGCGTAGGCCTTGCCGCGATTGAGGTAGGCTTGGGCGTAATCCGGCTTGAGCTTGATGGCCTGATCGAAGTCCTCGATGGCACGGTCGTTCTGGCCTTTGGTTCGATAGGCGAAGCCGCGATTGTTGTAGGTGAGGACGTTACTCGGGTTGAGCTTGATGGCTTCGTCGAAGTCCTGGATGGCGCGGTCGTACTGGCCTTTCGCACCATAGGCATTGCCGCGATTGTGAAAGGCGTAGGCGTGGCGCGGATTGAGCTTGATGGCCTGGTCGTAGTCCTGGATGGCGCGGTCGTGCAGGCCTTTGCCGCGGTATGCGAGGCCACGATTATAGAAGATGTCGGCGCGGGCCGGATTGAGATTGATGGCCTGGTCGAAGTCCTGAATGGCGCGGTCGTGCTGGCCTTTGGCGCCGTAGGCGGCGCCACGATTGTGATAGGCGCGGGCGTCGCCCGGACCAAGCTTGATCGCCTGGTCCAGGTCCTGGATGGCGCGGTCGTGCTGACCTTTGGCGTTGTAGACGACGCCGCGATTGATGAAGGCGTTGGCATTATTCGGATCAAGCTTGATGGCCTGGTCCAGGTCGTCGATGGCGCGGTCGTGCTGGCCCTTGACGCGGTAGGCATTGCCGCGATTGGAGAAGGCGACGGCGAGGTCGTTCGCCGATCCCGTGCCCAACTCGATCACGGTGGTGCAGCCGCTGATCTGGAGATCGAGTGGAACGTCGTCCCCCTCGCTGGCATTGCATCCCATCGTGGCTTGCAATTGCTGCGCCAGCGCCGGGCCGAGACTGCCCGTTGCGACGAGCGCAACGGCACATGCAAAGGTTCGTATCATGATTGCCATTTGACAGCCGTTCGCAATGTCGCCGGCCTCCACGATGTGCCGACCTGGCAAGCCCGCAACCGCACCATCGATGAGCAGTCTTGCGACGACCGTCGCCGGACTCAAACGATATGTCTTTGGGATGATGGGCCGCAGGCGACGAAGGATCTCCGCGGTGAGCACCTGGAATGGACGATGATCGTCCCGGCTTCCCTCGAGGAAGCCCGGCCGAAGAATCGTCACGGAAGGAAAACCAAGCTTGCAGAGGTCGTCCTCGAGTTGTCCTTTGGTCCGCAGGTAAGTGAATCGAGAGGCCGCATCGGCGCCGAGAGAGGAGCACAGTGCGAAGCTTTGCGCGCCGGCCTCGCGCGTGATCTGCGCAATTTGAAGCGGATAGTCGTGGTCGACCTTCCGGAATGCTTCTGTCGATCCTGCCTTGGCTTGCGTCGTTCCCAGAGCGCAAACGACACTTGTGACTCGCCACCAGTCTGCATCGACAGGAAGCCGGGCAAAATCCACCAGCGGATTGTGTAGCTTGGGATGGTGATCCAGGGGACGACGCGTCGGCGCGACGATCCGCACGATCCTTGAATCCTCAAGAGCCGCCTGGAGCGCATGGCGTCCGACCAGACCTGTCGCTCCCACCAAAAGCAGAGTCGTCATGGACACCAAACAGCGGACTTGCGCCAAACCGCGCGGCAGTTCGCGGACTCTGCCGAAGCTCTCTGCAAGACGCAAGCGAACATAATGGCCGGCAGCTGTGATGGCCGGAGACTTCTCTTTTCCCGCCGCCGGTGTTTGCTTCTCACGGCGGGAGGACTGGCGATGCTGGGGGAGAAGATCGGCGAAGGCGGCACGGCGGACATCCACGCCTGGGCGCCCGGTCAGGTCGTGAAGCTGTTCAAGACTGGCTTCCCGCGGCGCGCCGGCGAGTATGAGGCGCGCATGATCCGCGCTGTCTTCGCCGTCGGCGCCCCGGCGCCGGAGGTGCTCGACGAGGTGATCCTGGACGGGCGCTTCGGCATCGTGCTGCCGCGCCTCGACGGGCCGACCCTGCTGCAGCACTACCGGAGCGGCGCCGTAACGTTCGAGCAGGCGGGCACGATCCTCGCGTCCCTCGCCATGTCCATTCACAGGACGCCTCCGCCGTCGGACGTAGTCTCTCTGCGCGACTGGATGGCCGCCGCGTTGCGGCGCTCCGGCGGAGTTGTTTCGAAGCCGATCGCCACGGGCATCCTCGCCCTGATCGACCGCCTGCAGCTCGGGGACGGGCTGTGCCATGGCGACCTTCACCCCGGCAACGTGATCATGACGGCGGAGGGACCGAGAGTTATCGACTGGACCTTTGCGGTCGGCGCACCCGCGCTCTTCGACCTCGGGTCGTGTCACATCTCCCTGACAGAGCTCGCCCTGGATGTTGCCGACGATCCGAAGCGGCCGCTCGCCGTCAATGCGGCCGTGCAGTCCGAATACGCGCGGCTGACCGGCATATCCAAGGCGGTGCTGACGGCGGCGATGGAGCCCTGGCTGTCGATCGCCAGTGTCCGCCTGTTCGTTCTCTTAGGCTGCCCGACGAGCGCCCGATGGGAGCGGATAATTCAGCGCGTCGAAGCCGCTCTGCGTCCGAAGGATTAATTTTTTCAGTCGGGCACACCAGGTCATCGGCACCGACGTTTAGGTCCGATAAGTGCCATGAGCAGACATGGTCCCCAGTTCCTCAATTACCTTGTCGCGCTACTAGGTATTGAAGCCACGCTTGCGAACCGCGAAAGAGGGCCAAGCCTACCTTGACTAGGAAGCGGCGCGTGCCGCCACGGTGATGGCACCCAGACGCGCATCGGATTGCGAGAGACTTTCAGCCAATTGCGGGATACTTACGACGGTTATACGAACAGGACCAGGCGGGCATGCTCTGAAGCTGGCGAGCCCGTTGTCCATGTCACGGGAAAACGATTCATGTGGTCCCAAAACGCCTTCACCGACAGGCTCAATCTAAAGTGGCCGATCCTTCAGGCGCCGATGGGCTCGCTTAGTACACCTGCACTCGCCGCGGCAGTCAGCAATGCTGGTGGTCTAGGGGGCCTGGGCATGTGGGGTTTTTCAGCCGAGGAGGCAGAGCGGCGGATCGCTGGCTTCCGACAGCTGAGCGGCGGCAGCCTCAACGTCAACTATCCGCTCTGGCCGGAGCCCAGATTTACCCCGGATGTCAGCGAGCCGATGCGGGCGCGTCTGCAGGCGCACTTCGACGCGAAGGGCTTGGGAGCGGTGCCCACGCCGAAAGGTGCGGCGGGTGAAGTGAGCCGCGAACACCTTTCGATGCTGATGCGGGCCAAGCCACAGATGGTGAGCTTCCATTTTGGCCTGCCTCATCAGGCGATCATCAACGCGATCAAAGACGCCGAAATTTTCATCGTTTCCAGCGCTACGACCGTGGCCGAGGCGAGGATGCTTGAGCAGCGCGGTGTCGACGCCATCATCGCGCAGGGTACCGAGGCCGGCGGACATCGCGGCACCTTCACCGGTGTCGACATCAGCATGCAACCGGGCCTGTTCGCGCTGTTGCCGCAAGTGGTGGATGCGGTGAGGGTTCCAGTCATTGCCGCCGGGGGCGTGGCCGATGGGCGAACGGTGGCTGCGGCCTTTGTCCTTGGCGCGAGCGCCGTACAGTTGGGCACGGCCTTCCTGCGGTGCGAGGAGGCCAACGTGCTCGAGGCTCATCGCGCGGCGCTACGCGAGCCCACCGACGCCTGCACTGTCGTCACGGACGTGGTCACCGGCCGGCCGGCGCGCTTTGTGAAGAACGGACTGATTGACGACCTCGTGGCCTCGGAGCTGAGGCCGGTGGCGTTTCCCGGCCAGCTCAGTCTCACCGCGCCGCTTGGGAGCACGGGAGACAGGGAGCTTACAGCATTGTTTGCCGGTCAATCCGCAGCACTCGCCAGCGACACGGCTGCCGGCGAGTTGGTCGACTCGCTTGCGGAAGCGACATCAGAGTGCCTGCGGGCTTTTGCGCGTTCTTAGCCCCCGCTCATTTCGATTGCCTTATCCACTCGCCTGCGTCGATTTCCGCCCTGGATCTTTTCCCGACCTCGACGCGGCCGAGAATGATGTCTGCTTTACCATGACGAACCGACATCGCTGGCGGGCACGCCACGTCAGCTTCGTGCCGACAGCCGACATATTCGATCAGTTCAAAAACGCGCATATCGCCGCCGCGGTCCCCTTCCACCAGGCATTCTAGCAAACCGTCGGGCTTCACGCGCATTCGCTGCGCGTAGCTCTCTAATGTATTGAGCAAAACCCGTTAGGAGCTCTTGCACGTCAAGCAACTGAGGACGGCTTGGAGCCACCTCTACAAATTGCTCGCGCGACATTCCAACAACCACAGCACTTCCTTCCGCACGTCCTGGAAGCAGACACCAAAGCGCGTCTCTAAGCACATCCGGTGGTTGGCTCTCATCCACACCCCGGAAATCAAAAATGACGGGTACTGAACTATCAAGCCACATCGCGGGAAAGCACTCGTCAGGGAATGCGCCTGTAACGGGACCGCTGGACTTGGTCGCCAACAAATTCAGTGTCTCCTTTGCCTCAGCAAGCTGACATCTTCAGTTCGAGTACCCACGTCCGAAAAGGGCCAACACCGGACTCCATCCGCTGACTGGCCGCTCAATGATTACCCCCGTCGATAACGCGAAGAGCTGGTTGGCCAGCCGTGAGCGGGACGTTGTAGGTGACGACCGGGTGGGCGAGACCCTTCAAGGCGAGCGCGCCAACTTGTTCAGTCGCTACGCTTCCTTTGAGCGTGACGTTGACGTGCTGACTGAGCAGAATTTGGCCATCCTTGGCCTCGCCGCAGAGCCGCGCCGCGACATTGCACACGGTGCCAATCGCGGTGTACCCGGAGCGTTCCGAAAAGCCGATCTGGCCCAAGGTCGCGTAACCCCGAGCAATGCCGGCGCCAAAGCCCAACTCGCGACCCCGCTCGCGCCACGCGGCGATCAGCGTCGACGCAGCCTCGCGCATCGCGATGGCCATCTTTACCGCGCGCTCGGCCGGGTCGGGGATCGGCACCGGGTCGTTGAAGAACACCATGATCCCATCGCCGGAGAACTGGTCGAGGGTTCCCTCGAACTGGCTGACCAGCGGCCCCAGCGTGCCGTGATACTTGCGCAGGAAATCCAACACCTCCTCGGGCTCGGCGGTCTCGGTGAAGGCGGTGTAGCCGCGCAAATCGCAGAACACGACGACGATCTCGCGGCGGTGGCTTTCGAGGATCTTCTCGTCTCCCCGCGAGACGATCAGTTCGGCCAGTTGCGGTGCGAGGAAGCGCTTCAGACGTCCGACCCGGCCCAATTCCTCGACTTGCTCGGCGACCCGCGCTTCGAGGCCCCGATTAAGCTGCGCTACTTGATCGGTGCGCTCGCGCAGTTCCTTGAGCAGCCGCGTATTCTCGATCGCGATCACCGCCTGGCTGGCGAAGTTCTTCAGAAGGTCTATCTGCTTGTCGTCGAAGGGACGGACCTCTTGCCGATAGACGGTGATCGCGCCGATCGCCTCGTCGTCTCGCAGCATGGGTACGACGACGACCGACCGCGCCCCCCCAAGCTCCACCAGTTCCGTCGCACTTTGAGCGCCAGCCAGGTAGCCTGGGCCGAGGCGCACGTCTTCAATCTGAAAGGCCTGTCTGTTACGAATAGCCCTGCTAGGTGCACTCTCCGTAGCAAGATCGAAGACCTTGTTGGCTCGAACTGCCGCGAACGCTGCGGGCGCGTTGTAGAGGGCGGCTTGCCGGAACGAGTCGCCTTCGGCAAGGATCATCGAACCGAATTCGGCACCGCAAACCCGCGTCGCGTTCTCCAGCATCTTATCGAACACCGGGGCAAGGTCGCCTGGAGATGAGCTGATGACTTGCAGCACTTCGGATGTCGCCGTTTGCTGCTGCAGCGATTCCGAAAGCTCGCGGGTGCGCGCCTGCACTTCCTCAAACAAACGGACGTTCTGAACGGCGATCAGGGCCTGATCGGCAAAGGTGGTGACCAGATCGATCTGTCGCTGGGTGAAGGGTTCCTGATCCCGACGGGCGAGCGAGAACACGCCGATGACTTCGCCGTCGCGCAACAGAGGGACCGCGAGCAAGGTGCGGTAGCCGCCAAGGCGCTGGCCTTCGCTGAGTTGATATTCCGGATCGGCCAAAACGTCCGGCAGGTGCTCAACCTTGCCGCTTGACGCCGCGCGTCCTACGCTGGTGCTTCGATTCAGCGGGAGCGGGTTGTCGCGCATGTATTGCACGAATGCGGGTGGGCTGCCGACCACGGTGGCGAGGTGGAACAGATCGCCTTCCCGCAAGAAGAACACTCCGGTCGACGCGTTGCAAAGTTCGATTGCCGATCGCACCAAAGTGTTCAGGATTGGTTGCAGATCGAATGCCGAGCGGCTGATCACCTTCAGCACGTCCGCGGTCGCTGTCTGCTGTGCGCGCGCTTCAACCAGCTCTGCGGTACAGCGTTTAAGTTGTTGCCGGAGGTTAGAAGCCGAATCTTGCTTGCCGCGCCTGCCCTTGGCCGAATTGGCGCGCTTTGGTCTCGAAGCCTTGCGGCCCGGTGCTTTGTGCGCGCTCCTGCGCATCGTGGAAGGCCGTGTCATGCCCAGCCCCTTAATCTCAGGACACGTCATTCTATCGGCCTAGAATGGCGATCCGGAAGGGCGGAAAACGACAAATCCGGTGTCGATGTCCGGATTGGGTCATTTGCTGACTTCGGCGCGAATGCCCGGGACGTCCGCCTTGGCACGACCGCTGCAGTTCCGAGCGTTACCTCAACGCGCGTTGAAGGTGAGGCCGGCGCGCTCCTTCAGACGCTTGCACAACGCCGGACCCATCAGCGCGCCCGGCGTCCAGGTGCCGCCTTCGCCCTGCACGTCGCGCACGAGGCAGAGAGCGCTCTCGGCGATCATCTTGCTGGTCGAGCCGTAGCCCGGATCGCGGTCACCCGTGACGACCGCCTCGACCCGTCCGCCGTCCGGCAGCTCACCCAGGAAGAGGATGTCGTAGAAGCCCTTCTCGCGCTCTTCCCGAGACGGGCCTGCGCCGGGTTTGAGACCGCCGGTCGCGACCAAGGAAACCATCGTGGCGAACGTCTCCGTCGTCACGCGAGCGACTTCCCCAAATCCCGGCGCGACCATCATCTCATCGTAAACGAAGTCCGTACCGTAGGGATGGCCCAACAGGAAATTCGTGCGGTGCACGTTCTTGGTGTTGATCGGCGCCATTGGGAACGGCACGAGCCACGCGTTCATGCTCGGGTCGTATTCGGGGATGAGGCCCGACGGCTGAGACGGCCCGGTGAACCCCGGCGTCAACGCGAAGGGATCGGTCAGCAGCCGGATCAGGGCCGGGTCGCGCGCGGCGGCGGCCAACGTCGCCCGAGCGCTGGCCGCGGTGCCGCCAGACATGCCGCCTTTCACGTTGCGCAGGCGGGCTTTGACCCGCCGCGCCGGGCGTCCAAATTTCTCGCGCGCCTTCTCCTGCAACGTGAGCACGCCGAGATCGAACGGGATGGAATCGAAGCCGCAGGAGAAGACGATGCGCGCGCCGCTCCGTTTCGCCTCTTCGTGATGGGCGTCGATCATGCGTCGCATCCAGGCCGGTTCGCCGCACAGATCAACATAGGCCGTGCCCGTGGCCGCGCAGGCCGCCACAAGCTCGGGACCGTGGAGCTGATAAGGCCCGACCGCCGTGATGATCACGGCCGCACGCTCGCACATCGAACGCAGGCTGGCCGGCTCGGCGGCATCCGCCTTGACCAAAGGCAAATCGTCTGGTGCGCCGATGTCAGCACGCACCTTCTGGAGCTTGTCGGTCGAGCGTCCCGCGATCGCCCAGGACGGAGCATCGTCGCCGCGATAGGACGTCGCCAGATATTCGGCGATGAGACGGCCAGTGTAACCCGTCGCGCCATAGACGATGAGGTCGAAGTCCCGCTTCACGACGTTGGTCCTCCTCGAGACCCGGGAGAGCTATCTTCAGATCCGTGCGCAATCGCAGGACACGAGCACGTTGACGGAGGGTACCACAGATCCTGCCTTTGGGCGTGCAACGTCCGCTTGGGTCAAAAGCAGACATCGACGGTCGCGGCTGCGACGTCCGTTGACTCGCCGAACCTGAACCCGATCGACAGGTCTTCGCCAAGTTCAAGCACGTGTTGCGCAAGGCCGCCGTGCTCGGCCCAAACCATCACAATCGGCGAATCCTGCGAGCATTGACGCCCACCGAATGCGCGCTAGTCTTCGTCCGGCTCGCGCACGACCGGCGGTTCGTCGGCGTGGTCCTCTTCCTCTTCGTCCTCGTCCTCTTCGTCTTCATCAGGATCTCGGGGCGGCAACGTGTTGCCGATGATCACAAAGGGACTCCAGTCGATCAACCTGGTGGAAAATTCCGCGGGGATGTGTGGGGTCATGTTGTTGCTCCTCGGGTGTGGACCCTGGTTAGGGGCGTGATGCCGGGCTAAGAGGCGGGCATCTCGATCGCGCCGCCAAAGCCGATGACTTCCAACTCAAAGTCGGAAGGGCGGGACTTCGTCTATGTCGGCGCGGACGATGTCGGATGCGGAAGCCCAGTTGCGAAGGGCCGCTCTAGACCGTCCAGTACTGCGGGTGCTGGTAGGATCGCGAGCGGTCGCCCCAGTCAAAGGCGTCGCCGTCGAATTCGGACGGGCCAGTGCGCAGGTCGTCGAGCGTCAACTCGGTTTTGTATGCCTGACGCTTGGGATCATATCTGAGTGCGCCCCACAGGACCGGATAATGGTGGTGGCTGCCGAACAGCCCGCCGGTTTTGATCACCGCGTAGGCGACCGTTCCGCTCAGCTTGTCGAGCATCAGTCGCTCGATCATGCCGAGCTTTGTGCCATCGCGCCCGTAGACGTTCGCGTGCTCCACGCGATCACTGGGAACCAGGGTATGCATGGCGTCCTCCCTGTTCTCTTGTTCCGCTGACATCATAGCATGAACGAGCCTGGCACGCGCGGGCGTCGTGCCCGACGCGCTGCACCAACCAGGCCGGCCGCTGGGATGCTGCAGACGCTCAGAAACCCGCGCCCGCTCTGTGGGGACTTGCCAAATGCACAATGACGGTGATTAAGCCGAGATTTCCCTGCCTCCCCGCGCATCCCGTATCGTAGATGCAAAGTAGCTTTTAGACGGGTGTGCGCGGTTGGTTTCGACGCGATGTCTGCTTTGGGTCATTCTCGACTGATCCAGTCGACCCGGCTTGCCATCTGATGTCCGATCCGGTCCGGAAGCGACCTCACTGTTTGCGCACGCGAAATGACGCGATGGGCCACAAGCAGACTTGGCACGCAGCGGTACGATGTTCCCTAGGCGGCGTCGATCAGCGCGGCGGCAAGTTCCTGCGGCTGGTCAATCATCACGTCGTGTCCGCAGGAGAAACTGGAGAACTCCCAGGCAGGATCGTTCCGGAAGCGCGCGCCAAACTGCTCGAACGCCGACCCCCGACGGCCGGTGGCAAGCATGTACACCCGCTTGGCGACTTGCGGGCCATTGACCTCAAGCTTCTGCTCGAATGTCGCCAGCGGGTGCTTGACGCACATCGCGTCGACCCAGGGGGCGTCCTTGGCGTTAACGGCGAAGTTCGCCGCCGGAGGGGGAGTAACCTTGTAACCTTCGCCGTTCTGCGCGGCGTCGTCACGCATCCGTGTGGATCGCTCGGCCGGCAGATAGTCGAACATACACCTACCATTCTCGGGTACGAAGGCGTCGAGATAAACCAGCGAACGGATTTTCGCCGCGACCTGTTCGGCGACCCCCGTGACAACCATGCCGCCGTAGGAATGACCACACAGCACCACGTCCGACAATTCTTCGCAGCGGATGACACCGACGATGTCTTGAACGTGCGTGTTGAGATCGATTGCGCGGCTCATCAGGTGAGCGCGCTCGCCGAGGCCGGTCAAAGTCGGCGTATAGACCTCGTGCCCGGCGTGGCGCAACAGCCGCGCCACTCGCTTGTAGCACCAGCCGCCCATCCAGCCGCCGTGAACGAGAACGAAGGTGCTCATGGTTGTCCTCCCCATCGCTTCTGTGTCCTGCGCGTGCGGTAGTGTCGCCGCCCAATTGCCCAAAGCGGAAATTTCGGAGCGGCCGCCTCCAGCGCAGCCGCCCACAATCTACTCGGCCTTCCGACTATGAAGAGAGCACTTGTTGACGCAGGACAATCGAAGCGCAATGTCGCCTTTGGGTCATTTCCGGACTTCGGCACGCCGGAACGCGAAGTCCGCTTCACGATCGTGAGCGGATATTGTCAGCTCGACAGGCCGCGGCCGCTAACTGTCAAGTCGGAAGTGGCTTTCTAGTTCTTTTGCCTTGTTGGCGCGAAGGAGGAGAGAGGCGGGATCAGCGTCGCTGCATCGGGGGCGATGCGGCGGGAGTTCCCGTAGACGGTCGGACGAAACGTGGGTTCCTTTCGCAGTCCGTACCGGTGCCCCGCACTTTGGCCTGACATTGTTCGAGCGTATGGAACGAGCAGTCCTGCCCCACGCCAAAACCGGCGATAGAACAATAGGCAAATTCAGTGTCTGCGCGTGCAGGCGTTGCAACGATCGCGCCGGGCAACATCGCTAGGGCTAGAAGGATCCAGCGCATCATCGTGTCCTCCTTCAGACAAGTATATGGGACTTGAAGTATTTGGGCGCAGCAGTGTTCCTGCATGCGGTGGACGGCATTCTCGCAGCTAGAATGGGGCATTGTACCTGTGTCCAGTGGTTCGCAGGGCGCTCTGGGACGGCCTGAGAATTCTACCATTTATTGGACCGTATCATTTCCGGAGCTTGGCGCGAGCGATCGGGACGTCAGCTTTATCCCGATGAGTCAACTTCAACCGTGCCGCCGTCCAGGTCGTTGCCCTGAATAGGCGAAGCATTAGGCCACCGCATCTTCGTTGAGCAATTCATAGCTCCTTCGCATTTCCTCCTGCACGTAAAGAGCCGCCTTGCTAGCGGCTATTTTGTTCGACCCACCTACACCACAGGATATTGCCCAGTCGCAATAAGCGTTGCCGTTCATGATCGGACAGATCGATAAATCCTCCACGTCGTGGCATAATCTATGCTCTCTAATTTTTTTCAACGCGATTGCTTGAGCTCATTTAAGGGCAGGGCCTGTTTCATCGGAATGCCTTCTTACAATCTGTTGCAGGCGCTAATCCAAATGACGCTGGACGAGACTTACGATCGAGGAGAAGCGTGGGCGTTTAAGAATTCGAAGCCCATCTAATGCGCATTCTCCGGTGGCTCGTCCGGATGTTCCTCTGACAAGGCGATGTTGTCGCAGGCTTTAGCGCGCTGTTCGTAGTCGTTCGCCGCTACAAGCAATCGCTGAGCGACTTCGCGAGTGAGTGCCTGCGCGGCTAGTCTGCGACTCGTTGCGGCTTGTCGCTCGTAGTACGTACGTAGAGACATGGTGTGTCCCCCGAATCGTCACACACGAAATCTAATCCTTAAACTTCGAATTTAGTTCTATCGAATTGCCGCCATGGTGAACGCATCGTTACCGACGCGCGGTGCGGCTGTGCGTATAGCCTGGCACCCTGGAGGACGAGCGGAAGCACGCTTAACCTTGAGCGGTAATACTAAAACGCGAGGTTTGTTGTGTTCTGCAACGCCTGAGCGCACAGTCAACAGCAGCCGTACAGAACCGGGTTTTTAGGTCGGGTGCCGCACGATCCAACCCAAACCTCGTGCGGCACCGCCTTTCGGCATAGGGCCGATGACTGCACCGCCAGACTGCAGGTAGAACGCCAATAGAGATGAACACCGTTTGGGTTTATGTCGACACATCGAAGCGGGTTGGCGACGACGAATATCTAAAGGTGTTTGGCAGTCGAGACGCCGCCGACGAATGGCTGGCACTGCACGATCCTGAGGGCGTTGCTCACCAGTATCCCGTCACTGGAGATCCTCGCATGATCCGTAAACCTATTCCCTAGGGCTTGGACTCTTAAATCCGCCTTGTCAGCTTTACCCACAAAGCAGACCTCAGACGGACACACCTCGATGTTCGCAAGGTGCCATAAGGGGCATCACCGTCGGCGGTGCTGCACGGAAGACTGACGCAGTGTTATCAAATCGAACACCGGGAATACTTGAGCGTCATCCCTGATACCTCCGGGAATTCTCTGGAGAGGTTATTGTCATCGATGATTTTCAGGTTGAAACGGACGCTCGAGTTCATGATGCTCGTCGCGCAGGCGGCGGACAGCTCGAGGCTATCGCCCTGCTGCTTTCTTGACTTGATCGTGCACCTGGCGCTTTTTCCCCTGATCCGATCTCCATCAATGATGAAGCCCGAGCCATAGAGGTCGGAAAGTTCGGCAAACACAACCTGGTTGCCCTTCTTCGTGAATACCAGTTTGCAAAGATCGGTCGAGGTTGACCAAACTCCCGTCAGTTCGATGGCCTGTACGTCAAGCGGTTGCATGACGCCAAGGCCAAGCAACATGGCAGCAACCGACAGACGACACGCGCGAAGCATTTCCATCTCTCCCAAAAAACGCCAAATCTGAATGCTCAAAGCTGAGGGTACAGTCGCGGGATTGCTGCCCACCTGACGGGCGCCTTCAGCGCCTGCCGATCCGGTTGACCGGACCGCCGCGATTCATAGGTGTTCCGGGCCTTACTCCCACACCCGGAGCGCCGACCCCGGGGGTCACCACCGCTCGCGCCACTGGCCGCGGCCGCAGCACGACTCCGGGTCTCACGATGCAACCAGCCGGATAAGCAACGTATTGGCAGTACACCACGGCGCTGGCCTGTTCAGTGCTCGCGGCCACGAACCCACTTATCAGCAGCGCCGAAAAAGCGAACGAAAGCTTCATTGTGACCTCCATTGTCGGAGACCCCCAAAGGGGCCCGTAGAGCGATCTGCTACTTGCGGAAGTCAAAGTGCCAGTCTGCGCAATTTGACTCAGGCGATCCTACAGCCCAGCCAGAGCAACGATATTGGCCTAAGGGGCACAGCCCTGCAGTTTCGGGACGTCTTTGACGGTTCTGCCGAAGAGAGAATCGTTGCTCTGGGGCATTTGCGTCGTTTTGACAGTTGGCGAGCAATACTGAGCAGGGCAGGGCGCCGTTGCTGATCGCATCACACCTATTTCAAACGTACCGTTACGCCGCCCACTGCAGCTGATACTTCCGCACCGACCCTGGGGCCGCTGAGCTGCAAGATCACGCCGTTGGCGTTTTGCAATTGAACGCCTCCGCCCCCGCCCGCGATGGCGGCGCCGGCGCCGATCGCGCTGTAAGCGCCTTCGATCGAAGCCGGTCCATTCACATTAAGAGCCCGTCCGGCCAGCCTTGTTGTCGAGGCTCCGATCGTGAACCCGACGCTCATGCCCGATACGGTGAATGGATAGCGCTTGCCGCGCAGCGTCAGCACGCCTTCGCCGCCGCCGACCCCGACGATGAACCCGCCTTTGGTGAATACGACGGTGACCTGACCGGTTTCGGCCCGCAACGGCGTGCTGAAACCAGCTATGCCTGCGAGCAGGGCGACCAATGCGACGTTTATGCCAAACTTTCTCATGATCTTTTTCCTCTGAAGGGACGGAATTGGCCGCGCGAGCGGTAACCGGTGATTTCGGTGACGATGAGCAATTGCGCTTTGGCTCAGACGATCGTACGGAACTGCCCGAGCAACGATATTGGCCTAAAGGGCACTACACGCCTTGACGGTTATGCCGAATGATCCCGAAGGCGGTATTGGTGGGCGAACAATGATTTCATCGGGCTTCAGGCGACGACGGACAGTTGTCGCAGTTCTGACCGCTGTCGCCCTTTTGGCGGGATGCGCGGCGAGGCATGAAACCGGCTTTCTCGATCCTGTCGCCGAAACTGCAGCGGGCGCGACCGATCATACCTTGCTTGTGGCGACGACACGCGAGCGGGACGCGCGGCCTGGCACTCTATTCAACGGCGAGCGAGCGCAGCCGTTGGGCTACGCGGCGGTCACGGTCTCGATCCCTCAAAGCCACGCCGCCGGCGAGATCGAATGGCCGATGACTCCGCCCGGAAATCCGAAGTCGGATTTCGTCGTGCGCCAGGCAGGCCATCTTGAAAACGAAAAGGAATTCATCCGCACGCTGAATGCGCAGTTGGCGAAGCGTCCGCGCGGAAGCCGCAAGGTGTTGCTATTCATCCACGGCTACAACACGATGTTTGCCGAGGGACTTTATCGGTTCGCCCAGGTTGTTCACGATTCGCAATCCGTGGCTGTCCCCGTGCTGTTTACCTGGGCCTCTCGTGGAAAACTCGGCGCATATGTCTATGACACCAACAGTGCGACGACGGCGCGCGACGACCTCGAGCATACGGTTCGACTGCTTTTTGCAAGCGATGCTGACCAGATCAATATCCTGGCCCATTCGATGGGGAATTGGGTCACCGTCGAAGCGTTGCGACAGATCAAGATATCCGGCAGGCTGCCGCGAATGGCCAAGCTTGGATCGATCTTTCTCGCCGATGCCGATATCGACATGGATGTCTTCAAATCGCAGATGCGCCGCTTCGGCAAACCGGGACGACCGTTCTACGTTGTCATTTCCAGGGACGACAAGGCCTTGCAGTTTTCTGACGTGATCGCCGGCAGCAGGGGCCGGCTTGGCTCCGATCAAAACGTGGAGGAACTGGCGGCCCTCGGCGCAACCGTGATCGATCTGACGGACGTGAAGGCGACAGACTCATCCAATCACAGCAAGTTTGCACAAATTGCCGAGGTGGCCCCGCAGTTGACCGCTGTCCTTGCCAGAGGGGTCGGCGCAAAACCCGCTCCGGGACGGCAGATGGACGGCGGCGTGCTCAGCGCAATTGTGACGACGCCGGCGAGGCTTCTTGACGCTCCGATCCGGATCACCTCCGGACAATAGTCCACCGCAATGGGACGATATTGGCGGTCTCAAAGCCGTGTGTCGCGCAGGGATCGTATCCACCCCTTCTCCTGCCGTTCGAGCCAGCAACGGCGCCGATCGCGGCGTCACGACTGCAGTTGCACATGGTTTGTGGGTGCCTCCATTGGCCCTGAGGGCAATGTCCCGGCCACTCTCGACACACTAGAATTCCCTATCGATCGCTGAAGTGACCGTCTGTCCGCGTGCGCACAACGTTCTTTAGCCGGAGAGAAGCGATCGTATCTCGGATGCCAACGTCCGCTTTGGGTCAAAAAGCGGAACGGCTCGCAAACCTGTTCCCTAGTTTCGATATTGTTCGTCGCTAACCTTTTCCATCCAGTTGACGCTGTTGCCGTTGAGCGATTCAGATATGGCGATATGGCTCATCCCAACAGTAGCGCTCGCCCCATGCCAGTGCTTGACGCCCGGTGGGATCCAGACGACATCGCCTGGCCTTATCTCTTGAACGGGGCCGCCCCAATGTTGGACGCGCCCGACGCCTGCGGTGACGATAAGTGTCTGCCCTAGAGGGTGCGTGTGCCACGCGGTCCGTGCCCCGGGTTCAAAGGTAACAATGCCGCCGCCAACCCGTGCGGGATCGCTTCTGCTGAAGCGGGAATCAACCCTGACAGAGCCCGTGAAATTCTCGGCAGGACCGACGGCGGAGGGCTGTGCGCCGGCGCGCGTGACGGCGACCTCGGCGTTTGCATATGCTGGAACAGACGTAGCGAGAACGGCGGCTAGAGTAATGTATCTCATGATTCCTCAACGGCCGGAGAGCGGGTGGTCACACTTCGATGGCGGGGTCGCAGTCCTCACCGCTTATTTTGTTGAAACACTTCCCGGGCAACGGCCACAGCCGACACGCCGTTGGGCCATCCGGAATAGAATGACAGGTGAGTGATCATCTCGATGATTTCTTCCTGCGTCACACCGTTCTGAAGGGCGCGATTGAGGTGTGAGCGAAGCTGGTCCGGGCGATTGAGGGCGATGAGCGCCGCCACGGTGACAATGCTGCGGTCGCGCTTGGAGAGCTGTGGGCGTTCCCATACGTCGCCAAAGAGCACACCATCAGTAAGTTCTGCCAGCTTGGGCGCAATGTCGCCCATTAGCTGTTGCGCACGCGTTTGCTGCTGCGGGGTTGCCAGAGGAGGGGGCGCCGGCGTGGTGGATTGAGCGTAAGCCGCTGTCGAACTAGCTCCGGCAATGACCAAGCTTGCTGCGACGAGCAGGTTTCTGGCTGAGCGTTTCAACTCGGTAACTCCTCTGGTATGTGCGATTTTAGGGCTTCTGATTTGGTCCCTGCGCCAACCAAGATTCAGTTCAGCTTCTTCTCAGTCAGGAACTTCGATACCTGATCGGCGATCTCAACATTGTTCAGGTCGGAGAAGAGAAAGTGAGTGTTGCCCCGGATTCCAATTGCGGGCAGGTGCACCAATCGACTATCGCCGCCATGTCTGTTGAGCGCATCGACCCAGAGCTTGGCCATGGCAAGGCGCACTCGCCAATTGTCCTCACCGCGGCGTTCGGTCGGATCCAGCGGAATGTTATCTCCATAGTAGATGACAATGGGAACGCGCGTGAGCTTCTGAAAATCCGCCAGCGGCACCGCCTCCGCAGCTAGCGTGCCAGCGGCGCTCGCCATCGGCGGGGGTAGTTCGCCCTCGGGGAATACGAAGCCACTGCCGGGCTCGAACGATACGACGGCCCTGACGTTCTGGCTCTTCATCGCCGTGCGCCATCCCGGTCCGCCGCCCTGGGAATGCGTGAAGAGGATTCCGGGGCCCGTCTTCTCGAACAGGGCCGCCATCGCCTCCGAAATCACGCCGGCATCATATGACCCGGTATTGGGCGTCATGGAGCGGAAGAACTGGTTGAGTGCTTCCGGCTTGCGGTCGAATTGCACGCCCTCAAAATAGTTCGGCCAGATGCCAATCCGGAACTGGTCGAAGAAAAGCTGATCGTTAGGCGTGGGTTCGATAGTGGCGGCCACCGTACTGTTTCCCGCTCTTCCCCTGCGCGGTTGATCGACGAGATAGACCGGGTAACCCCATCGCAAGAAGATGTTTTGAAAGCCTTCACGGCCATCGGGAGTTGTCTCCCAGCTTCGCGCGGATTGGAAAGCGCCGTGTAGCATGACGATCGGCCATGCCTTCGCTGCCTGGGGCACCTGGTAAAAGGCGTAAAGGTGATCGCCGTGAAGACTCTGTCCTTCGGCGGTTGGCGTATTGTTGTTGTAGGCGCCAGGCACGTTCTTGACCGTGCCGCCCACCATGAGACTGCCCTGATCCCGGATGACGAGGGGGCCTTGCCCGTTTGCTTGCTGGGCGACGGCGATTGGGGGTGCAGCGACACTCGCTGACAGCAGCATCGCGGCGAAGAGCTTGCTTCGTGCGTACAATTGAGCGCCTCCTGTTGATACCCGCCAGCGACCGAAGCTGTGGCCCCAATCCGCAGCCGATGCGATAGTTCTGAAATCGACCACGCCAGCTATTTTCCGCCATTTGCGGAAGCAGGTGTAGAGCCGCAGCACTATTGCGATTAGGTCAAGAACTTTGCATACGGTGATGAGGAGAGTTCATGAATGCCCCGTCCAAACACCAATGATTTGATCGCGTTCGTCGCCGTCGCCCGCGAGAAAAGTTTTACGCGGGCTGCCGCGCAGCTCGGCGTGTCTCAATCGGCCCTGAGCCATACGATCACCGGACTGGAGTCAAGGCTCGGCCTTCGGCTTCTAACCCGGACAACTCGCAGCGTGTCGGCAACTGAAGCGGGCGAGCGCCTGTTTAATGTCCTGCAGCCGCATTTCGAGGGCATTGAAACGGCTGTGGCGGCTCTGAGCGATTTCAAGGACCGTCCTTCAGGGACGATCCGCATCACCGCGGGCGAGCATTCTGCTTCGAGCGTCCTGTGGCCGGCGCTTAAGGTATTTCTGCCGAAGTATCCGGAGATTTCCATCGAGATCGTGGTTGATTACGGTCTCAGCGACATCGTTGCGGAACGCTACGACGCTGGCGTGCGCCTTGGTGAGCAACTTGCCAAGGATATGATTGCGGTACGTATCGCACCGGACATGCGCATGGCTGTTGTTGGAGCGCCAGCCTATTTCAAGAAACGCAAGCAACCGAAAAGCCCCCGGGATCTTACTGAACACCGCTGCATAAATCTGAGATTGCCGACCTACGGCGGAATTTACGCGTGGGAATTCGAGAGGCGCGGCCGCGAGCTGAAGGTTCGAACCGAAGGCCCGCTCGTCTTCAACAATCTCGGCTTGAGAATCGACGCTGCCCTGGCCGGACTGGGCCTCGCTTATTTGCCGGAAGACGCGGTACTCGACTACATCAACAAGGGCACGCTCGTCCGTGTGCTGGATGACTGGTGCGCGCCGTTCCCGGGCTATCACATTTACTATCCAAGCCGCCGTCAGCCGACCGCTGCCTTTGCCTTGCTTATCGACGCGCTACGCTATCGCGGCTGAGTTCAGGCCAACTCTATTCGTGAGGAGAGTTCATAGAGCCATTCGTGATTGTCGACCTAATCACTACGAGCCGGCCCGCTTACTTGAGATGAGTTCGCAGCCAGTGAGCTGCGTCCGCAATCCAGGAAGCTGGCGATGGTATCGACCTATAATCACGCGGCACGTATCAAACTGTCTATGGCCCTCCCGGCGGCTCTATTCCTCAGCCTGGCAACCCTTGAAGCGGTTGATATATGCGGATTCCCGATTCCGCAAAGCGAGCGGGCCCGTTTGGAAAACACGATGTTTCCGTCGGTAGCACCAGACAGAACGGCATCGCGTTGATTGGAGCGAGGCATCGCCTTTAGGGAACGACCGCTCCGGCTCGGCGGGCCGCTGGCCTTTGCATGGATTGACGCGGCCCATGGGCGGCGCAGTAGTTTGAGCTGCCGCCTGATCCTTTTCGCAGAAGAGGAATTCGCTGCGAGTAATCACCGAGGCGTAAGCTACCACGGCCACCGGCGTTCCTCAGAACTTTCCCGCCTCGCGGCCTTACGCGCCTGGCTTCAATCCGGGCGATTCAATCCAGCGCTTTGCGTCCGCGTACATGCGGAGCTGTGCAATCTCTTTGAGGATGGCTTGGCGCTCGTCGCCGTCCGGCAAGGCATCCGCTTCGGCTTCGCGGTCTCTCGCTAGTTGCTCGATTTCGTCGGCGGACAGGTAGATGGCTTGAGGGATTTTACGCATGGGCATGACTTTCCAAAGGTCACGACCAACAAGAAATGCATCAGTCCCGGACGCGGTTCCAGCAAAAAAGCAAACGGCGCAGACTTCGTGATTTACTGCATAAAAGCAATTACTTGGACGGTGCCGCAATACAGCATTCCCCAAAGCGCCAGATCGATAATTAGAGCGTCCCTCATGATGTCTCTCCACGGCGAGCCTGGTTGAATTTCTTCTCCAGTGAAATGCACAAGGGCGGTTTCTCGCCGTTGTTCTACAAAGGTGTGCCGGAAGAGGGGAAAGGCGTCTTTCGTGCACGGCTCGTGGCACGATTTGTCCACCTCGATGAGCATCTCAAAGACAACGAGTATCTCATGGGACGCGAGTACTCGCTCGCCGATGCACATTTCTTCGTCGTATCGAACTGGGCGAGCTGGGTGAATTTCGATCTGTCACCCTATCCAAACGTCGTTTCTCATCGCAAACGCATTAGTGCGCGTGCCGCGGTGCGTTCTGCGTTGGAGGCGGAGGGTCTTGTTCCTTGGCCCATCTCGCCACCTTAACGAACACCTTCGGAGGCTGGCGTAGAGATCGTAGACGCTGTACGTTGCACGTACAGGGAAGTTGCTTGCCCAAGTGCTGCGCTAAAGCGAGAACGTACCTAATTTCTCGTTCCGGGCGTTGGCAGCCCTGGTGCCGACGGCAGGCACAATTGCGATAGTGCACCAGACCCGTTTGCCGCTCGCGTCGAGGACCGAGTGAAGGCGTTTTGTCATCAGCATTTCAGAGAGGATCGCCATGAGACTTGCTCGCCGCACATTCTTGCATCTGGCGGTTGGCACCGCCGCATTCCCCGCTCTGTCGCGGCTCGCCTGGGCGCAGACCTATCCCTCAAGACCCATCACGATCATCGTGCCGTTCGCGGCCGGCGGGCCGTCCGATGTGCTGGCGCGTCTGCTCGGCGAGCGCATGCGCGCGGTGCTGAATCAGCCGGTGATTGTCGAGAACGCGACCGGAGCGGGCGGCACGATCGGAGTGACACGCGCACAGCGCGCGCCGGCTGACGGCTACACCGTGAGCTTCGGCCACCTCGGGACGCACGTGATCAACGGCGCGATTTATCCGCTCACGTTCGACCTGCTCGATGATCTCGAACCGATCGGTTTGATCGGCGGCAATCCGCAGCTGGTGGTCAGCAAGACTGCGGTGCCGGCGAAGAACCTCAAGGAATTGATTGCCTGGATCAAGGCGAATGAAGAAAACGTCACGTTCGGCACCGCCGGCATTGGCTCAGGCTCGCATTTCAGCGGGCTTTACTTCCAGAGCCTGATTGGCACGAAGGCGAGATATGTGCCCTACCGCGGCACCGGCCCGGCGATGCAAGATCTGGTCGCCGGCAACATCGACATCATCGTCGACCAGGCCTCGAACGCGATGCCGCAGGTACAGGACAGCAAGATCAGGGCCTACGCCGTCACTCAGAACAAGCGGATGGCCGCAGCTCCCGATATTCCGACAGTTGATGAAGCGGGCTTGCCCGGCTTCCACATCTGGCTGTGGTCCGGCATGTGGGTACCCAAGGGAACGCCGCAGGACGTTATAGCGAAGCTCAACGCCGCGATGCGCGAAGCGCTCGCCGACCCGACCGTGCTCAAGCGGTTTGGCGACCTTGGTCTGGAGGCCGCGCCGGCGAATCGTCAGACACCGGAAGCACTGCGCGCGCACCAGAAGGCGGAAGCCGACAAATGGTGGCCGATGATCAAGGCGGCCGGGGTCAAGCCGGCAGGCTGATCGCGGTGCTGCACCAGCGGCTACGGCGCCTCTCGCTTCGATGAGATGGCCGCATTCGGCTCGAGCTACGGCACGCCGGGCTGGCAGCGCGCCCAGGCCAACAAGGCGCGTCTTCAGAAACCATGCTTCTTCAGGAAGGCAAGTATATCGTCCATCGCCTGCCGTTTTAGGACGGCGTTGCCCCCGCAGCATGATGTTCCAAGCGTCATGCAGGTCTTCTTGGCCCATTCGTGCCAGCCATTGCGTGGAATGGGCATGCCGTCCTTGGCCGAGACCTCGCTCCCGTCATCTTCAATCCATACTCGGCACTCCGCGTAGTTCTCTGCCCATTTATCGAAGTACGGCGCATTCCCCATGAACTCCCAGGCATGGTGAGCGCCTTCATAAATCTTGGTTTCTACCAGAGCATTTCCCGCTTGCCGCAGACCTGCTGCGTGCTCAAGACAATGAGCAACCGGGCATTGGTCGTCGAGTTCGGCAAGCATGAACAGGATCGGCGCGCCGGTGGTTGTCTTGGATCGCGCCACCCAGTTGCAATAGGGCACCACCGCCACATGGGCCGCGAACGTCGCATCGGTAATTCCCATCCATCGGAGGTACAGGGTCAGTGCCGTATCCATGGCGGCTTGGCCACCCTTCGACACACCCATTATCCCGATCCGATCGCGTCGAAATCGCGGATCAGCTACCAACCATCGCAGGCCAGCAACGGCATCGTTTCCGGTCTGCCAGCTGTTGAGAAGGCTTTGGTCGTGCACCGAATGTGAAAGTGCTCGCGATCCGAAGCTGTCGATCACCAACGCGACAATCCCGGCCCGAGCGAGCTCTCGGGCATAGTAGATTTCTACCTCCTGTCGCACGCCGCCGCTCGAGGGGGTGATCACGACAGCCGAGAGCGGCAGCGTGGCGTTACCGGGCACGTAGAGTTCCGCTCTCAGCCATACCTGTGCGCCGGCCGTGGTATTGGGGACCACGTTCGTGTCGAAAGTGACGAATTCAATTCTCGTCATGTGCTGCGCTGAGACCGGCAAGGCAAGAAGCGCAAACATTGTTGCGGCGAGCAGGGGTCTCGTAAGAGCAATCGGAATTGCCGTACCCGCCGCCTGGAGCGGACAGCCCAAACCGTTTTGGTAGCGCGCCCGACTCATACCAGCTCTCAAATCTGAGGCCATGCAGCGTTAGGGAAATGCTGCGTCGCAACGCTGTACACTGCCCACTTCCGCTTCGGGACCCAAGACATCGTCAGCGGGTACCCTGACCAGGCCAGCGTCGGAGATCATGCGCGTGGCAGCCCCGCGATCTTCAGGCCCTCGCCAAGTCTCGCCATGAACGTCGGTCGGAACGGCCAAGCCCTCAGGGCCTGGGAAATGGTCAGGTCGGGGTCTTTGCGCATCAGCCGCCGCGCCACCCGGCGCGCCTCCGCCCGGGCCCCGGCGTGCACTGCCGCGGCGACCAGGACCCGTTCGGCCCAGAAGGATTGCGGGTAGGCCTCGACACCGCTGCGGATCCAAAGTGCCGCCCGCTCATAGCGGCCCGCGGCGAAGTGGGCGCATCCGGTGCCGATGAAGGTGAGGTGCCTGATTGGCTCAAACGGCATCAGATGCAGCGTCTTCGTGAATTCGCGGAGCGCGCCGTCGCTGTCACCGAGATACGCCGAGGTCCATCCACGACGCATCATGGCAATGGGTGACCACGGATCGCGAGCCAATGCACGCTCGATCAGCTGGTCCGCTTCGTCAATGCGGTGCGAAAGACTGGCGGCGCCAGCGGCCAGCGTGAGCGTCAATGCATCTTCGGGGGACAGACTGCACGACGCTTCCGCCAGCCGCCGGGCGCGCGCGGTCTTCGTCGGGTGTCGAGCTGAAGCGCTGCGCGGCCCGCTGTCCCCAGCACCAGGCGGCCATCGCCTTGGCCAAGCCGTAGTTCGGGGCGAGCTCTTGCGCCCGTTCGAGGTCTTCGAGTGCCGCATTGCATTCCTTTGGCGCCACGGCGAAGGCGGCGGGCATGGCGCGCCATGTCAGGCGCAGCGCCTCATCGTCGACCAGATCGCGCTTGCCGATGATCGACAACCTGGCCTGCCGGAGCGTCTCCGACGGCCGCTCTCCAAAGGCTCGGCGATACTCAGCCGCGAACCTGCCGAGCTGAGTGAAGCCACTGTCGAGAGCGGCCAGCGTAACCGTTGTCTTCGAGCCGGCGTCAATCAGTTCCTGGCGCGCCCGCGCGAGCCGTGCACTGCGCACCCAACCCAACGGCGTTGTGCCCAGGAACTGTTTGAAGTGTGCCTCCAGAGTGCGAGGCCGGACGTCGGCGACCGCCGCAAGGGTATCGAGGTCGACCGCATCATTGAGATGGGCGCGCAGCCACTCCAGAGAGCGCGCGAGGCTGGCTGGCAATGCCATGCCGGCTTCCAGGGCCGGCGTCGGATGGAGGCGCCGTTCGGATGTGGCGTCAACCATGGCGATCTCGCATCGCAGCGCGGCGCCCACTCAGTAGCATTCACTTCGCTGCGGCTTCTGCACAGTGCTGCGGGATGAGCATAGCCACAGCCTCGTTCATTGATACACCCTGCGGTGGACCTTGGCCATGGGCTCTCAAGGAGGCGCAGCCGCACCTACTTTTCAGCGCGCACCTGATGGATCGGGGCGAGGGCTGCCACACGAGCCGAGCAGCAGCACGGTGCATCGGGCACTATGGGCGACAGGACGCCCGGCAGCGGTACTGTGAGCGCAACCCGAGGAGCTGTCACTGCCGTTATTGCGGAGAATGATCATGCGCGGCCTCAAGAGTGGTATCGTTGTAGCTGTTTCCTTGCTTGCTGCCTCAACGGCTTTGTCGGCCGAACGGCCAGGTGCGCCAGTGCCTCGATCGGAAGGCTGGCTCGTGAAGTCGTTTGACGAGCTCAAGGGCCCGGCTCCGCCAACGAATGCTCGCGATGAGCTTGCGGAGCTGAAGGTGATCATGGCGAAACGAACCGCCAGCGATGTCGAGCGCGCTCACTGGTGGTCTGTCGGAGGGCCCGCCTACCGCTGGAACGAGATTGCGATCGACGAGCTTCTCGACAACTTCGTGACCCTGCCGTTGGCCGCTCGCCACCTTGCCCTTCTGCACGCCGCGATCGACGATGCCGTAGCTGCGGCGTCGCACAACAAACAAGCGTACGGCCGCCCCCGCCCGGCCGCGGCCGACCCGTCCATCAAGCCTGCTCTTTTCGCGCCAGGAGGTTCATCGTACCCGTCCGACTACGCGGCTGCGGCTGCGGCCGCGTCCGAAGTCCTCAGCTACATCTTTCCCGGCCGCACAGCCGCATTTGCCGCCCGCGCTGAGGAAGTGATGCAATCCCGCCTCCTGGTGGGCGTCGACTATCCGAGCGACGTTGCCGCAGGACGCGCGCTCGGACAGAGAATTGCCGCCTTGGCGATTGCCCGCGGCAGGGCAGATGGCTCGGATGCCAAATGGACTGGCAGCGTTCCCGATGGACCCGGCAAGTGGAAGGGCACGAATCCCGTCGCGCCGCTGGCGGCGACCTGGCGTCCTTGGGTGCTTGCCCGACAAGATGAGATGCGCCCGGTGGCACCACCGGTGTTCGACTCTGAACACGTTAAGCGAGACCTGGCCGAACTGAAAGCGTTCCAGCGCACGCCGAAGTCAAACCACAGATCGGTCTACTGGGAGGTTTTCGGTGGGGCCCGCGCCCATGCGCTCTGGAACGACACCGCGCGTACGAAGCTCCTGGAATACGGCGACGCCTACGACGCGCAGATGGCGACTCGGTTGCTGGCGGCCCTCAATATTGCGTTCCTTGATGCGACCATCGCGTGCTGGGATGCAAAGTATGCCTATTGGTATATCCGCCCCTCCCAACTTGATTCCGAGCTGAAGCCGGTCTTCCCGCCGCCCAATCATCCCAGCTATCCCGCGGCGCACGGCTGTCTGTCGACCGCTGCCTCGACCGTGCTCGCGGACGTGTTTCCGCGCGACCGGGACCGGCTCCTGGCGCTGGGTAAGGAGGCAGCGGAGGCGCGCATTTGGGCTGGCATTCACTATCGCTTTGACGTCGACGCGGGCCAAGCCATAGGACAGAAGGTGGCGGAAAAGGTGCTAGCCCAGGCGTTCGTGAACCGGGCCAAGTGAGACAGCTATTGGCCCGGTGCGGACATCGCGGCCCGGCTCCTCAATGCCAGGTTCCGCAGCGAGCAGAGCATTCTGCGGAACCTGCACAATGCAATGAGTAGACAGCAGCGATCGTAGCGGGTCATCCCGCCCGTTGTCGCCGCCATTCGTCTGGAGAGATGCCAACGCACTTCTTGAACGCACGACTGAAGGCGGCCTCAGATTCGAAACCGACGGCAGCTGCGACGGACACCACTTTGGCCCCGTCATCGACAAGCAGGCGACTTGCCAACTGCATACGCAGTTCCCTCAGGTACTGCATTGGCGGCCGACCGATAAGATGCACAAACCGTTCTGCCATCACGGAGCGCGATGTACCGGCCTGCGCCGCAAGCTCATCCAGCGTCCAGCTCCGCGCCGGGGCATCATGCAGGAACGCCAGCGCGCGTGCGACCAGTGGATCCCGCAATCCGGCGAGCCAGCCGGTCTGCTCACCCGGCAGCGTTTCGAGGTGGCGGCGCATGACATCCACGAATAGCAGCTCGGCCATTCGCAATTTCACCACCTGTCCACCGGAGCGGTGCTCGCGCAATTCCCGCAACGCGAACGCGATGAGGTGAGCCAGCCCGTTGCCCGAAGAGGTTGCGGCCCGGATGTGAAGCAGGCGCGGCAGCGCGGACAGGATCGGATTGAAAGGCCGTAGGTCGCAGCCGAGGAAGCCACATATGAATTGCGACCCGCGCGGGCCATTCCCGCCCTCGGTCACCGTTGATGGCATTTTGCCGGCAGCCATGTCGCGGAAGAAACTCACCGCGTCGTCGTGCCCGTAGGTACGCTCGGCTTCGGGCGGGTCGGCGAGGTAGTAGGCGTCGCCGTGTGGGATCACCAGCACGTCGCCGGTTTCGAAGCGCTCCGGAAGCGCTCCCGCAAGGCCTCCCCAGCAGCAGCCTTGCGTGACAATGTGTAACGAGATCAAGTGCTGCGCGGCCGGAAGCACTACGCGCCGGAACGCTTCGGCCTGCGGTGCCCATGACACCCAAGGCTTGGAAGCCTCAACAAGAAAAAGCATCGCGCCGGTCAACCGCACAGAGCGCAGCATATCCGACAGGACGTCGAGCCCGGACGCCGGGGCAACCGATCGGGAAGATTGGTCATGGTCGCGGGTCACTGCAGAGGCGATCCTAGTCCGACGTAGCGGTCAAGGGAAATCCAGCGATGAAGGAATCTCGATGTAATCCAGGGAAAGTATTCGGCATTCGGTGCCAAAGGAGAGGCGATCATGACCGTGAGCCAAGCCAGCAAACCCAGGCGAGACCCAGCCGAGGTGTATGACGAGCTTTTTGTTCCTGCCCTGTTTGCGCAGTGGGGCCCGCGCGTGGCCGAAGCGGCGGCTATTGAGCTCGGACAGCGCGTGCTCGACGTGGGTTGCGGCACCGGCGTGTTGGCCTGTGCTGTCGCTGAGCGTGTGGGTCCCGAGGGCCGCGTCGTAGGGCTCGATCCCAATGAACAGATGCTCGCAGTCGCACGACGCAAGCCAACTGGCGTCACATGGCAGTTGGGCCGAGCCGAGTCATTGCCCTTCGATGACGCCAGCTTCGATGCCGTGGTAAGCCAGTTCGCGCTGATGTTCTTTGAGAGAAAGCCCACCGCTATCGCCGAAATGCTACGCGTGCTTCGGCCGCGGGGTCGATTGGTGATTGCTGTGTGGGACGCCCTTGAGCGAGCGCCGGGTTATCTGGCGTTGACCGGGCTATTGCGAGAGCTATTCGGCACCAACATCGCGGGTGCGATGCACGCACCCTTCGCGCTCGGCGACCGAGACGAACTGCTGCGCTTGCTTGTCGACGCTGGAGCCGCTGGTGTCGAGGTAAAAACGCAGCCCGGTATCGTTTCCTTCGTGTCCGCTGACGCGATGATCAGCACCGAGCGCGCCTGCGTGTGGACGCTCGGAGGCTTGCTGGATGAGCAGCAGTTTGCGCAGTTACGTCAGCGTGCTCGGGGCGTCCTTCAGCCCTTCATTCGCAGCGATGGCAGCGTTCAATTCGATTGTCCGGCGCACATCGTCACCGCGAGAAAGGCCTAAGCATCGCCTGTCAAAGGCGAGCGTCATATGTCGTGCAGCTCTTTAGACTCAAGAATTGATGGCCTGGAAGTCCGGATCTGGCCCTTAGCTGTCGATCAGCGAGGGCCGCTTTTGCGCCGTTGTCGGGAGAAAAGCAGACCTGTTCTGCTCCACCCGAGTATTGCCGCTCCTGCCCCGAAGCGAATGTAGCTGCTCGAGGCCATTGACGTCTGATTTCAGTGGCTAGGTAGCTTAGGTCCCCTGGCCCTTCCAGTGTGCTATACCGATTTGCGCCGCACGATCCCTGTTTTCAGTCCGACGGCGTTGCACCATGACCGATTATCCTAATCCGGCGTGGACCGACAAAGGACGCTTCCGCGGTGCCCTCGACGATGTGATTATCGTCCCGCTTGTTTGCCTTGCACTCGTCGCAAACAAAATCCTGCATTTCATTCTTTCGATCTTGATGCGGCTGCTCGACTACGCCTTCCCATTCGCAGTGCAGATTGTCTGGCTTCCGCTCTTTGCCGCCAGGCGTCTTGGCGATGTCGCCGTTGTTCTTATGGTTCGCACTTTTCAATTCCTTCCATTCTCCGAGGAAAAACGCCGACAGTGGCGCAGGTGGATCCGCCGGAATTGGTCGTGGTTACGGCGGAGGATCAGCTATCGGGCGTTCGAACAAGCCGTGCATGATGCCTTTGAAAGCGGCATGGCATGGGTGTTCAGAGAATGCCGGCACCTCACGCCGAACGTCGCATTGCTCGTGATCCTGGGCGCGGTGTTTTGGCTCCCGATCTCCTTCGCGGTTGCAACGGTGATGCACGCGGTGCTGATTGCCAATGTCGCGTCTTGGCCTGCCTGGACGCAACTCCTGCATCCGCTTGCAACGATCATCGCCAAGAGCAAGCTTTTGGTGGTGCCGGTGTATCCGGCAGCCTGGCCACAGGCAAAAAAACATCCGTTCGTTCAGCTCTTGTTCAGAGGTTGTCGAGCCATCAAGCGCGTGTATGCGATCAAGAAGATCAGCTGTCGCTATCGGCAGGCGGAGATCGCCAGCATCGCGGCGATTGAGAGGCTCGAGCGCACCGCTGGCCTCGCATCGGCGGTATTGTGGCTGCGCAAGGTGCATGTCACCGAACACCCCGGCGTCGAGAAACGCACTCGGAAATTGCGTTCATTCTTCTCACGATGGTCTATCAAGTTCTCAGCCGAATACTACGAAGCGAAGGAGCAGCAAGCCTCGGGTATCCTGTCATCAAGCGACAACAGCAAGCTGCGAACGCCGGGATGATCATCAAGCTCAAAACCGTGTACTGCTTGGCGCGGACAAGCTGATCGAGTAGAGGGGAATGTTTGCTTGTCCAGAGCGGACCCGCGAACATCATTGACCGAGGTCAGCTTTTGGCCCTTGGCAGACCTGCGCAACGGCGCCGCCGATGTCGTTTCATCGGAGTGAAGCGGACATCCCGATCTGCCGCTCTCTTGTCAGCAGATGTTGCGCCAAGGGTCCGGTATCGTGACCTGGTTCTTCAGCTCACACGACTTTCCAATTGGTGCTTTCGTTGCCTTCCGCAAACAGCCTGTCCCACCTGTCGCGCACCGGCCGGACGATCGGCTGTGGCTTCGCCGGCACCACCATCTCCTGAAGTAACTGCCCGACGAGACCGATGGCGTCGACCTGGTCGTCGTGGCGGCCGGCAGGGAAGCTCAGCAATTCGGCGCGGAAGTCGGCGAGCCATAGCCGTTCGAAGAACGGCGTCGCTTCGCTCGCCTAAGGCGCCCGCGCCGGCACATAAAGCCCGTCCAGCGCCATGCGGCCGCGCATCGATTGTGCGCGCACCGCCTTGTCGCCGCGCGCGGCAAACTGCTGGCGCGCAACGAAGGCGCCGCGTTCACGCATTCGCCTTGCGAGGAATGGCCCGACGCCGGAGCGGATCTGGCCCTGTTCCTCCGCCCAGCCGATCGGCCTCCATTCCAGCACGAGGTCGCAGAACGCCTCGACCCATTCGTCCGCGGCTGCGCGGCGGCGCCACAGATCGAGCAGATACATGCGCCCATCGGCATCGAGACCGACCACCGCATGCATCGTGTAGTCGCCGCCGCCGGCGGTGACCGCAAAGTCCGAGCCGCCATAGATGCGCTTTATTCGATCACCGTTTTCAGCCGATCGCTCGCCTTTTTCTTGACCATGCATTTCGTCAATTTAGTCCGAAGCGGAGGTCGACACGGCCTTACCTGGCGGGCCAACCTTGACTACGACCTTCTTGATCGTTCCGGTGAACCTGTTGTCGTTCTGTTTATAGTCAGTGGTGACCGGTGTGTAGAGATCGATGCCCACATCGGCGGTCTCAGTTCCGTATATGAACGGAATGGTCCGCTCGATCCTGCCGGACGCAGCCTTTTTCTGGTTTATCGAGAGCGATCCAATGCCACCACCGCCGGGCTTGCCGCCGTCATAGGCAAAGTCGTAGGTGAGGGTGACAGGACCCGCAGGCAACCGCTCATTGGCGGCAATGGTCGTCACCTTTCCGAGGAAGTTGTAGGCGAACTTGGGCTTCCCGTCCTTGACGTAGAGGCTCCAGCCTGAGTGCGCCCCACCCTGAGCGAGGATCACTCCCGAGACAGCACCCTTCGGTATCTCGAGGCTTGCGGTGATTGAGGAGCTTCGGTTCTTCACGTCGATGAAGGCGTTCTCCTTCATCGCGACCATGCCGGGAAAAAGCGCCAGCGACGTCCGGCCTCCCATGTAGTCGGGACGACCGGCGATGGTAGGGCTGAATCTCTCCATAACGCGTTCGTCGAGCGGCAGCACGTTGTACTTGACCGCTTCCTCCTGGAACGCGGCCTGCATCTCCTTGAGCCTATCTGGATACTTTGCCGCCAGATCATTGGAGCAACTGAAATCCTCTACCGTGTTGAACAATTCCCATTTGTCCTCGGCGAAAGAGCTGCGAGGTTTCGCTTCCCATGACACCTTGTGCAGCGTCGCGGCGTACCATCCATCCTTGTAGATGCCGCGGTTGCCCAGGATCTCGTAATACTGGACCGTGTGAGCCGACTTCGCCTGTGCGTCGGTGAAGGAGCCGAGCATGCTCACCCCTTCCATCGGCCTTTGTACGACGCCGTTGACGGTCTTGGGTTGCGGCAGGCTTGCAGCCTCCAGCACGGTGGGGACAATGTCGATCAGGTGGTGGTACTGGTTGCGTACTTCACCTTTCGCCTTGATCGCCTTCGGCCAGCAAACAACCGCGGCATTGGTGGTGCCACCGTATTGGGTATGGAATTGCGAATACGCGAACGGCGTGTTGTCCGCGATCGACCAGCCGGCCGGTGGCGTCATCGCGGAATTTGGCCCACCGATCTCATCGAGGTGTGCGAGCTGGTATTGCAAGGTCTCTGACGTCAGGTTGAAAGTGCTCAGGGTGTTGTGCACACCGAGCCGCCCGCCGTTGGGGCTCGCGCCATTGTCTCCGGTGATATAGATGATCAGTGTGTTGTCCATCACGCCCATGTCATCGACTGCCTGCACGACCCTGCCGATCTCGTAATCGGTCAGTTCGGCGAACGCCGCGAAGACTTCCTGATAGCGGATGCAAACCTTCTTCTCGTCGGCGCTGAGCTTGTCCCAATCCGCCATGATGTCGGGCTTGGAAGTGAGTTGGGTGTTGGGCGGAACGATGCCGAGCTTCTTCTGGCGCGCGAGGATTTCCTCGCGGTATTTGTCCCAGCCCTGATTGAACTTGCCCTTGTACTTGTCTCGCCACGCTTTCGGCAGTTGTACCGGGTCATGCATGCCTTGCGCGGGGTAGTAGACAAAGAACGGCTTGTCCGGGTTGAGAGCTTTCTGGACCTTGATCCATTCGATGGCGCGGTCTGCGATGTCAGTCTGGTAATAATAGTTCGGGTCCTTCGATGGAGGGACCAGCGTCGTGTTGTCGTGGATGACCGGCGAAAACTGGTCCGACTCGCCGAAGACGTTGCCGTAGAACTTCTCGAACCCTTGCCCCGTAGGCCACTGGTCGAACGGCCCCGTGAGGCCGCTTTCCCAGGCCACGTACTCGTGGCACTTGCCGAACATCGCCGTGCTGTAGCCGTTGTGTTTCAGGATCTTCGCGAGCGGTGCAACACTGTTGGGAAGCACGGAATTCTGCCCCGGATAGGCGGTGGCCATCTCGGAAACCGTGCCCATGTTGGCGCTGTGGCAATTGCGTCCCGTCAGCAGCGCCACGCGGCTCGCCGAACAAATCGGATTCACATGGAAGTTGTTGTAGATCAATCCGTCTTTGGCGAGCCGATCCAGGGTCGGCAAATTGATCGCGCCGCCAAGTGTCGTGGAGCCGGCGTACCCGAAATTGTCGAGCAGGATGACGATGACATTTGGGGCGCCAGTCGGCGCCTTGACCTCGAATATCGGGGGAGCCTTGGCGATGCGCGCGTCGAGCTCGGTGATCGCCGGATATGTCGGCTCCGCGAGAGGCAGCACGGTGCGGTCAGGTCCGGCGGCGGCACCCGGACTGGCGCTCGGCGCTTGTGCCAATGCAGGTGTCACCGGCGTGGTGATGGCGCCCCCGGACAGCGCCACGGCGGTCAGCGCAGATGCACTACCGAGCAATACATCGCGACGCGCGATGCCGGAGGGCGAGGAATTGCCTCGATGTTTCTTGTCTTCGCTCATGATGCTTTCCTCTCCCTGACGATGCAGCGAAATCCGACGTGGCTGGTGGACGTATCAATCGGCTGGGCATGGCGCGCCGCTGGACGATACCGTTGGCAGTAGTTCGGCGCGCACAGGTGCGAGCCACCCTTGATCACCTTGCGCGGGACCAGGATCTGCGTCTCGGACGGATCGTAGCTTTCTTGCTCGCGACCACCGCGCGGGTTTTCCGGAATGCAGCAGGCCTTCGGCGCGTCCGCTTCATGTCGGGAGTGCCAGTCGGCGGTCCACTCCCACACATTGCCGATCATGTCGGAGACACCGTAGCCGTTGGGTGGATATGCCGTGACCGGTGAGGTGAGCTCATGGCCATCCGCGGCGAGATTCTGATGAGGAAAACGGCCCTGCCAGGTGTTCGCCATGTGCCGTCCACCAGGCGTCAACTCATCGCCCCAGGCGAAAGGCGCGCCATCAAGGCCACCGCGGGCGGCGAACTCCCATTCGGCCTCTGTTGGAAGCTCCTTGCCTGCCCACTTCGCGTAGGCTTCCGCGTCACGATAGGCCACGTGCACAGCAGGATGCTCATCCAGTCCGCTTATGGAGCTACGTGGTCCGTACGGCCGCTTCCAGTTGGCGCCGAACTTGAAGGTCCACCATTGTGACCAGTCGCGCAGGTCGACCGCATGCTTCGGCGGAGAGAACATCAGCGATCCCGCCCTGAGCATATGCGGCGGCGCGCCCGGATAGTCCTTGGCGTCCGGCTTGATCTCCGCGAACGTAACGTACCCTGTGGCATTCACGAACTTGCGGAAATCGCGGTTTGTCACCGGCGTGCGGTCGATCCAAAAGCCGCCAAGGGCGACCCGATGGACCGGCGCCTCTTCAGGATAATGATTGTTCGACCCCATGCTGAAGGTGCCGCCCGGTATCCACGCCATCCGGGAAGTGTCTAACGGCCTTTGATCGACAGCGTGTTCGACACTCATAGCGCCTCAACCGGTTACTTCATCACGACGCGTCGCGTAGGCGTCGCGGTGCTGGCGGGTGCCATTGGCGAGATTGCGAACGTCAGCCAGGCATTCCAGCCTGAGGCGCGGTTTTCCGCGGCGAACTCGCCGTAACCTTTCAGGCTGAGGTATCCCTGCATGTCGCCGACCGGGAACAGGTAGCCGACCTGCGGGCCTATGCCGAAGACGCGCGACCGGAAGCCGCCGAGGATCGGGTTCGCGCCGGAGTCGTCGGTGAGTTGCTGATAGCTGTATCCGACGAGGCCAACGAACACCTGCTTCGTCAGGAATTGCGACATGCCCCAGTCGAAATGAAAGTTGATGCCGTTGCGATACTGCGTGTCGGGATTCTTGAAATTGTAAGTAAGGCCCGCGACCACGGAGAACTCCTGTCCGCTCTGCGGATTGAAATAGGTGTAGCCGCCGCCGCCATCGACCGCGCCGTGACCGATGCCGAGATTGACGAGCCGGGAGGAGTCGTACGCGCCGACCGGGATGTCTCCGGCCACATAGGTCATGAAGTTGTGGACTCCGGCGTTCCACTTCAGACTCGCCATTGGGTAGAGATCGCCGACAGAGGTGAGCGTGTCGGAAATGCTTCCCGTTCGCGTTGTTACGAGCGGGCCAACCGCAGCCGTCAAGGTTCCGTCGAGAGTTGCGCTTGAACGCCCAAAGGTACCCGCCATGCTGACAGCCAACTGGCCGCCGAGCACCGGCGTCGCGAATGTGTAGGACGGGTTCAGTATGGCGACATCGGCTTGCGCGCCCAGACTCAGGTTCAAACTGACGTTTGCCGTCGCCGGAATCCTGCCGATCGTTATCTCCCTGGAGGCGGCGACCGCACCCGACCCAGCCGGCGAGGTATGGTAATACACTGCCGCCATGGCCCAGCCCGGCACGCCGGGTGCCGCAGCAAGACTGCCGAACTGACCGAGAAGCCAGAATGAAACGCCGTTTTCGTCGGCATGAGCTGGCTCGCTGGTGAGGGCGGCGAGCCCTATCGCAGCAGCGACAATCACACGAAATAGATTCAATTCGTCAGGTCGTGTGCCCACCATCTGCTTTCTCCTGCTCCCGACACCAGGAACTTGATCTGCCAATAAGGCCATCCCGGCGCGCAGCTGTGTAGTCATTTGCTCAGCCTATGGTCATTTAGCGTGCGCAAGCGTCGTTTTGTCACGCAGTCGCGAGGTGCCACTGCCTGATCTTGATTCACTTCTCGGCTCTGGGTCTCAACTGTTTTCAGCGCCTGCCGACCCGATTGACGGGACCTCCACGATTCATCGGCGTTCCCGGGCGGACACCCACTCCTGGGGCGCCGACGCCGGGGGTGACCACGGCTCGCGCCACCGGCCGCGCCACCAGTACGACGCCGGGCCTTGCGACGCAGCCGACCGGATACGAAATGTATTGGCAGTAGACCACGGCGCTGGCCTGCTCACTGGTCGCCAATACGAAGCCCACGGTCAGCAGCGCTGATAATGCAATCGAACGCTTCATTCTTGCTCCCTCCACTTGTCCTATATGATCGTCAGATATGTCTGACTTACCGGCAAACGGTGGCGATCCGTCCATGGCACCTCGATGACGTCTTCATCTCACGCGAGGAGAAAACCGGACTATCCGGATTCTGCAAAACCGGATTCGGACTATCCGTTTTCTGCAAAATCTCGTGTAAGCTGGCTCTGCATCACAATGGCAGGCATCCATGCCGCAATCGCTTGACGGACCATTGACGGGGTCTCAGCTGGTCGAGGGGCGGTTCGACGACATCGACGCCATGGCAACGAGTTCGTTGGCGTGGGATCTAGAACTCGAACAAATCGGGCGGGGCCGATTTTCGGGGCATCTCACCCAGCTCCTGCTGGATCAGCTTCAATTGGGTCGCGTAGGCTGGGCGCCGGGTGTGCTCCAGACCGGCAGCGCGCCTGAAGGCACCTGGGTGTTCGCGCTGCCGCTCGTTGCTGAAGGCTCGCTGCACATCCGGCGGCGGCCGGTAAAACCCGGCGAATTGCTGGTCGCGACATCTCGCGACGATGTTGGCTTTACCGCTACCGGCCGGACGGACCTCATGGTCGTGGTGTTGCCAATACCGCTGATCGACCGCTGGGTGCAGGCCCGACGCGGGATTGATAAACTCGATGTAGATCTTCCCTCACCGCGGTGGCAGGTATCGGCGGACGAAATGGCACGGCGCGCCGGCACCTTGTGTGCGCTGTTGCAATCGCTCACGACAAATTCGAACCATTACTTGAACGGGGGCCTATCCCGAATTGAGGAGCGCATTTCGGACGTAGTCCTCGATATGATTCCGTCGGCCGAAATCATTGAGCCGTTGCACAGTCGAGCCCGAGTGGCGCGAGCCGTGTTAAACCTCTTGCATGAACGTCTTGACGATCCACCGACCATTATGGAGCTGTGCATGGCTGTCGGCGCCCGGGAGCGCACGCTTCACCTAAGCTGCGTGGAGGCTTTCGGCTGTCCGCCCGCAGCACTACTCGCCGAGCTTCGACTTAACGCAGCACACCGGGCTCTATCGAGCTCCGAAAAGACAACGACCGTCACAACCGTCGCGACGCAGTACGGTTTTGCTCATTTCGGCCGATTTGCAGCTGTCTATCGACGCAAATTCGGAGTGCTTCCGTCAGTCACGTTTGCCAACGCGCGGCGTTGTCAATGAGGCGGCATTTGAACCAATCCGTTGGCCGCAACAGGATCGCGAACGATGGTCGATGTCCGGTTATGGGCACTTGCTGACTTCGGCGCGAGTGCCCGGGGCGTTCGCCTTATCCCGACGAGCGGACATTCATCGGCCTGACGATGCGCGTTAGCGCGCGCTGCCTGCCGTGCGCGTCTATCTCATGCAGCGACGAAGCCGCCACCGGGACATGGGGGCTATAGAATGGTGACGGCTTCGCTCTTTCGCAGCACACAGTGTCCCGGAGGACAGGGACGAAGGTGCGCGCACTCGGTTGATGCAGCGTTAACGACATGCGGTTCCAGATCGGCATAGTTTGCCGACTTGCTCGAACGTCTTGGCCGTGGTGCGGATGATGGTGGTCGAGGTGACGGCGCGATGATCAATCATGCGCGCATTGCGTTGCGGTGATAGCATGGCGCGCGCGAGTGCTGGCGATGTCCGCATTGCGATCAGAAGCGGACATCAGAGCTAACCTTGAGCAGGTCTGCTTTGGGCCATGAGCGGAAAGGCACGCCGCCGGCATCATGGTCTGCTTTGAAGCCGCAAGCAGAATTGCGCCCGAATGCGCTTGCGCGCCCGCAACCATGAAGTCTCTCCGTGACAACCTCTTGCAGGCGCCCCGTCGCCGCGGCAGCATGTGCCCACCGGGCCATCTGCTCCCGGCTTCACATAAGGAACACGGGGAGCGTCATGCAAATCGGTGTTCATCTGCCGCATGTCGGCCGCAAAGCCACGCCCGAGGCGGTCACACGCGCCGCAGTCCAGGCCGAAGAGCTCGGGCTTGCCGACGTCTGGGTGAGCGAGCACGTCATCCTGCCGAAGGGCGCGCCTTATCCGCCATCGCCCGCCTTCCTGGAGCCGATCCTCACCCTTGCCTGGGCCGCTGCAGCGACCAGGCGCGTCCGGCTCGGCACCAGCGTGATCGTGCTGCCGATGCATCATCCGGTGCCGATCGCCAAGCAGCTCGCCACGTTACAGACGCTGAGCAACGGGCGCGTCATCTTCGGCATCGGCGTCGGCTGGCTCGAAGCGGAATTCTCTGCGTTCGGCGTGCCGTTCCGCGAGCGCGGCCGGCGCACCGACGAGAGCATCGCGCTGCTGCGCGCGCTGTGGAGCCAGGACCCGGTGACCTTCAAACCGCGCTACTGGGAAACGCAGATCGAGGAGATGCGCATGCAGCCTCCCCCTTCGGCGCCCATTCCGTTGTGGGTCGGCGGCAGTTCTGCGAAGGCCATGGAACGTGCCGTGAAGCTCTGTGACGGCTGGCACGGCAACCGGCTCACCGCCGAGGCGGCGCCGCCTGTGATCAAGCAATTGCGCACGGCGCGGCCGGACAAGACCTTCACCATCTCGCTGCGCATTAGCTTCGATGGCAAGGACCCTGCCGAGCTTGGCGCAAGGCTTGGCGCCTATCGCGACGCCGGCGTCGATCACATCCTGGTTTCGCCCGAAGATCGCGAGATCGACGACTGGATGCGCACGGTGGAGAAGATCGCCCGCGCGGGGAGCGTGCACCAGTCCTGGGCGAGCTGACGTCCGATTTGGGTCATAGGCTGCCATTGAAGACGAAGGCACATTTTTTACTCGATCCTGAACGGCTTTCGTCCCGGTGTCCTGAAGTCCATCTTGGTTCAAAAGACACGAGAGGCAGCGAAATGCTACCGGCACCAATCACTTGTTGCTTCTACCGTTGTCGCGGGCTCTGCCTTCACACTTGGGTCGTCGCGACTTTCGCAATCATGATGGCCTCCGCTCCACTGCAGGCTTCAACAGCACTAAAAACGTCAGCGTGCGGATACCTCGCTGGTCTGATTGATAAGGCACCGCCATCAGGGCCGTTGTTCCTGCCCAGCTATCCGACCGTCGAATCGGGGCCGCTGCATGGCGCCGCCTACCTCTATGACAATGCGGTAGCCGCCATCGCATTGGTCGGTTGCGGTGAGCAAGACAAAGCGTATCGGATTGGCTCGGCGATTCTCTGGGCCATCGACAACGACCGCACCTGGCATGATGGACGGCTCAGGAACGCTTACGCCGCGGGTGTGGTGGCGAATGGCCCCGTCAAACTTCCAGGGTGGTGGGACAATACTCAGAACAAATGGTTAGAGGATCGATATCAGGTGGGCAGCGATGTTGGTAACGTGGCATGGGCCATGTTGGCGTTGCTGTCGCTTGATGATGTGAACACCGGCTCTCGGTTCCGCGATGGTGCAGCACGGCTTGGCGCCTGGGTCGCGCAATGGGCCGATACGCGCGGTACTGGCGGTTTCACGGGCGGTACGTTTGGGCACGAACCGACGCCGGAAGTGCGGACGTGGAAATCGACTGAACATAATACTGACCTCGCCGCCGCGTTTGGCCTTCTTGCGATCCGTACAGGCGATTCGCGCTGGCGCGATAAGGCAACGGTTGCTGAGTACTTCGTAAATAGGATGTGGAATCCGGCATGCGCCTGTTTCGCTGCAGGGACCGCTGAAGACGGCGTCACCCACAATCCGATTTTGGCTCTGGATGCTCAGGTCTGGCCTTTAATGGCGCTCCACGGAGCTGTCGAGAAATTTGCATCGGCAATTACGACCGCCGAACAGCGAATGAGTGTCAACGAGGGCTTTTCTTACGGTGAAGACCGAGACGGTGTGTGGACCGAAGGGACGGGCCAAATGGCTCTCTTGATGAAATTGCTTGGCAGGACTGGGAGGGCAAACTCGTTGATCGCTGTCATCGAATCCCAGAGGTCGCCGGATGGTGGGTTCTATGCCACATCTGTCCGCGAGTTACCGACCGGGTTCGTGTTGGACACCGATCCGACCAAGCCGCGACTCTATTTCCGATTGTCACATCTTGGCGCAGCATCGTGGGCTGCCCTCGCGGAACGTGGGTTCAATCCCTTTACGGTGACAAAAGGACTTCCGTAGTTGAGCCGCAGCGAAATCAATCGCCGTCTGAGGCGGTGGCTTTACTTCTGCGCTACGAGCGAAGCGCCTTCGGTGGTAGTTGGCGCGATGGATGCCGTCGTCAAGTCGGGATCATTGCTGGGACTGAAGTGCACGTCCTCCAAAAGCGAAGAGGATACCGACGGCATCTGCGCTCCACTGGAGGCGCGAAAGACGGCGACACGGGTCTTGTTGAAGACGCCTTCAGCGTTAACGTGCGCATTGAGCTCGTTGAGCAACTCAGTAACGAGCACGCTGTGCTTGCCGTTCGTGTCATCGGCGACCTTGCCAGGTGTATTGGACGAAATGATGAGCGCGTTGTTGGGCGCGTTGACTGGCGCAAGCCCGTGGGAGTAGGAGCGGAAACGGCGTTCATAGGGATTGCGTCGAGAGGCGTCGAGGATGGCCAGCGTGGCGCGAGCGCCCCGATCCTTGATTGCATGGAGCACGGTTTCGACGGACATACCCTCGTGGCGTACATCGCCTTCCTTCCATATCACGGCGTCGGTCGGGATCATGTAGGTTTCGTGGCGAGACTGCACTCCATAGCCGCCGAAAAACAACATCACGACAGATCCGGGAATGATCCTGGTTTTTAGCCGCTCGACCGCGCGAGCCATATCGGCCTTTGTGGCATCCTGCACCACATCGACATCGAATCCGTGGCGTCGCATTGCATACGCCAGACCGCTTGCGTCGTTGATGGGTTGGTTTAGTGGCTCGGCGGCGTCCGGATAATTGCCATTGCCGATGATGAGCGCGAGCTGGAGAGCGCCGGCTCTCTCCTGGGTAGATACCACCTTTGCGGATTCCGGGGCGCGCAGATCCAACGCTGCATTCGCGCCGATAGCCAGCAATGCCACGCCGACAAGACTGCAAGTAACGGTAGGCAAGTGGCGAACACAGTAGAGCTGCGTCACTTTCATTTCACCCCCCTTTAAACTGCGAGAACTCCCATACTGCAAAGGCGTTGCGGCATGATCGCGCACGACGATCACAATCAGCCGCGAGAACAGCCATTCCCCTGTCATCGAAAAGCATGCGCAAAATTTCTTGAGCCTGGGTTAGGCGACGTGGTTTCTGCTAATTTGCAGTGTTTGGTAAATAAATTATGCGGGCCGCCACGAGCAGCTATTGCTGCTGCCGTCTGATGCTGCTCGTCGCAAGGCTCGCGAAAATATCCAGCAATCTTCCAGAAACGGCCCCCTGGCCGCCGCGCAGAATTGGCGATCGTTTGCTGACGGTAACATTCAGTTTGCCGTTCGGTGCTTTGTAATTCCGGAGTGAAATTCTTGGCCCGAAATCACGGCGATCGCAGCAAAACCATCGAGAGTATCGGCGGGCGCGTGTCCGCTTCGGATCGATCACTTGTAGACATTCCCAGGCTGTCGGCCCTACGTCCGGTTAGGGGCCGACATAACGGCTGCAGGCCAGGGTGTCGGCCGCGGGGCGAGGAGCGAAATCGACCGCGTCCATCAGAGACATCTCTTTTCGCATCCGCGGCGTGCCCCATTATTCCGCCAATTTGATCGGTTGCTGCACCTTGGGATCGCGGCCGCTCGTATGCACATGATCGGGGCTTGTTCGATACGGAGTGATTTGGATGCGTTCCGCTTAGGCCTTCGGCCTGTTGATCGCCCTGTGTGCTTCTGCCGACGCCGAAACGATACATCACTCAGCACGAGCCACATTCGGCCCAGCCTACCGCATGATACCGCAGAGGCAACGTTGTGGGTCAGAACAGTCTGGCGACCTGACTTCTGCAACGGGTCATTTGCTGACTTCGCCGCGAGTGCCTGGGATGTCCGCCTTACCTTGACGAGCGGACATTCATCGGAATTGACGTCTAGGTCCGATAGCGGCCAAGAGCAGATGTTGCGCCGAAGGGTCCGGCATCGTGACCTGGTTCTTCAGCTCACACGGTTTTCCAGCTGGCGGCTTGGTTCCGCTCCGCAAACAGCCTGTCCCACCTGTCGCGCACGGGCCGGACGGTCGGCGGCGGGTTTGCCGGCGCCACCATCTGCTGAAGCAGTTGTCCGACGAGCCCGATGGCATCGACCTGGTCGTCGTGGCGGCCGGCAGGGAAGCTCAGCAATTCGGCGCGGAAGTCGGCGAGCCAGGGTGCGGCAGGTGCCCGCGAGCTTTCGGTGCCGGCACTCCATTCCTTTCTAATAACTGGCGACAACGCGGGATGAATTAGCAGCCTGTTTCATCTGCCATGTCCCGCGGAACTTAATGTTCGCTTCACTCCGATGAGCCGACATCGTTCAGCGCGGCTAGCCAGGTCCGAAAAATGTCAAAGAGCGGACATCTCAGCCCGGGTTCATTCCGGTAGTCCCGCTTTGCGCAGGGCGTCCTCCCATAGGGCGAGCAGCTCAGGTTGCCTGTATGGCAGACGATCCTTGATCTTTTGAAGGTGCAAATGCGGATCGAGCTCGCGGGCCCGTCCCAAGGCACTCCGTGCGATGTCCAGGTTTCCTGTCATCGCGTTGGCGGCGGCTGCGGCGATTGTAGCCATAAAGTTATTGGGCTCTTCCAGCATGGCCGTCGTTGCCGTGGTTGAGGCGACATCAAAACGTCCCGCCGCAAAATGGGCGCATGCGATCGAAGCCTGCATTCCAGGTCGCTGAGGGTCGACGGGGCTGAGACGGGCGGCCCGCTCCAGGTGCTCCACTGCGAGATCTTGTTGACCGATAAACGACCTTATCCAACTGCTCAGATGCCAGGCCATCGCCAAATTTGGGTTTAAAGCCTGGGCGCGATCAAACAGCGTTACTGCACGATCAAAATTGTGAAATCCGTATCCGATTGCCAGACCGCTGCAAGCTAGTGCGATGGCATCGTCCTTGCCGCATTCTACAGCGCGCTCACAAACTTGCGCCGCGCGAGCAAGTTCCAACTGCTCCTGTCCCTCATCCGCCCAGCCGTTCATCTTGCGCCGGAGAAGACACCACGCGGCCATGCCATAGGCAGTAGAGAAATTCTCATCGATCTCGGCCGCCTTGAGAAACAGTTGCAGCGCCTCGCTGATGTCCTCTCTGCCAGCTTTGTGAAAGTGCGACATGCCCCTCAAGTAGTAGTCGTAGGCATCGAGACTTTCGGTCGGCTTGCGCATTGCCCGAACAATCTCCGCATATTCAAGCTTGGGCGCAATCGCACCCACGACCCGCAACGTAATGTCATCCTGAAGATCGAAGATATCCTTCAGCGTACCGTCAAACCGGTCAGCCCACAGATGCGCACCTGTCGACGTGTCGATCAGTTGCCCAGTCACACGCACCCGATCGGCCGACTTGCGTACGCTACCTTCCAGCACATAGCGTACTCCAAGCTCGCGTCCAACTTGCTTCACGTCGACTGCGCGGCCTTTATAGGTGAAGGTCGAATTGCGCGCGATGACAAACAGTGCGTGGTTGCGCGACAGCGCCGTGATGATGTCTTCTACGATGCCGTCGGAGAAGTATTCCTGCTCAGGATCGCCGCTCATATTCTGAAAGGGCAACACCGCGATCGACGGACGGTTCGAACTCGTGGTTCCGTCACTCGCCGGCACAGCGGCGCCTGTCAATCCCGCGGCTTCGGCGATCCGCACGCGATGAATGCCGACCGGCCGCGCGATGTTCTTGATCGCTTGCGCTCCGAGGTCTTCGAATCCGAAGTTGAGCTTGTCGCGCACCTGGTCGTGCACTATGCTCGACACCATGATGCCGCCGGGATCAGCAAGCGCCTCCAGCCGTGCCGCTACGTTGACGCCATCTCCGAAAATGTCATCCTCATCTATGATGATGTCGCCGACGTTTATGCCGATGCGCAACTGAATGCGCCTTTCGGCGGGCACATCCCTGTTGCGCTCGACCATGGCGCGCTGAACGTCGACGGCGCAGCGAACTGCATTGACGACGCTGAAAAACTCCACCAGCATCCCATCGCCGGTGGTCTTGACGATGCGACCTCGATGCTCGGTGATCTTGCGATCGATCAAATCCTTGCGATGCGCCTTGAGCTGGGCGAGCGTGCCTTCCTCATCCACACCCATCAGCCGGCTGTAGCCGGCAATATCGGCGGCAAGGATCGCAGCCAACCGGCGTTCGACGCGCTCCTCGGTCATATAGATTGTCCGCCTGCGGTTGCATCCAGAATGCATGCTGCCACGTTACCACATTCTGCTTGTGCTTATGGATAACATCAGGCTGCCGATTTACGGAAACGGTGGCTCTGACGGCTGGCCCTTGCAGGGCGCTGACTGGAGGGCCGAGACGTGGTGGTTCGGGCAATTCCATCATCTCGCCCTCTGCATACAGCGCCGTGGTTCCTGCGGCCTCGCACACGTTCTCGCCCACCTTCAGCGCCTCTTGAAGGCCGTGAATAGCCATCATTCCGACGGCAGCGCGTTGTGCGGCTGTCGGCGTTTCACCCCTCGATACTGTCTGCCATACCGAGCTCAACTTGAGTCTTGATAGGCGCGAGCAGCGCCCAATCGCGCGGTGGCTTCGGCCAAAGCTACTTGCGCCCTGTATTCATTCTTCAGCGGCGTCAAAGCCGGCGGCGTGATCTTGCGCTGCGCGAGCTCGCGAAAATCGTCGATCACGCGCCGTGCGCAGCCGAGTGCGACCGCATGTGGCCGTCAGCCGGTCGGCGGCACGGCGCCGGGTCGTGGATCGATGGGGACCAGGGAGGAAAGCCCCATCATCCGTTCGAAGAGGACCGCCGCCTGCAGCAACTCAGCCTCGCCTCGATGAGGGCCGACCATTTGCAAGCCGACCGGGCGGCCATACCGATCGAAACCACATGGCACGGCAATGGACGGCAAAGCCATCATGGTGGTTGCCGCGGTGATCAGGGAGCCCCCCAGATAGTTCTCGAGCTTCTTGCCATCGATCGTTGCCGGCATCCGCAACTCAACATCGAAAGCAGGCGTCGAGGCTCCCGGCGACACGAGAAGATCGTAGGTGCCGAAGAATTCGACGACGCGCCGGAACAGGGCCGCACGCTCGCGCTCGGCGGCGGCGAGCTCGCTTGGCGACTGCCGCAGGCCGTGCTCGGTGTTCCAGATGATGTCCGGCTTGATCTGGTCGCGGTGCGTCGCGAGCATCAGCTCGCGCTCGACCACGAAATGCTGCGACCTCAAGGTGAGAAAGGCCTGTGCGATGTTGCCGAGGTCGGGAGCAGCTTCCTCGACCACCGAGCCGAGCTCCTCGAAACGGCGCGCCGCCTCGGCGCAGATCTCCCGCGTCTCCCGATCGACGGGCACCTTGCCGCCGAAATCGGCGGTGTAGGCGACGCGCTTCGGCACAATCGGGTTGGCAACCGCGGCGGCGAATGAACGATGCGGCGCCTCGAAAGTCAGAGGATCGCGCGGGCAGGGGCCCGCCATGGTATCGAGAAACAGCGCCACATCCGCCGCGGTACGCGCCATCGGCCCCTGGACCGAGAGCGGCGAGAACAGGTTGTTGGACGTACCGCGCGTGACCCGGCCCGGCGAAGGCCGCAAGCCGACGACTGAGCAGTAGGTGGCGGGTCGACGCAGGCTTCCCGCATGGTCTGAGCCGTGTGCGAGCCATACCTCGCCGGCAGCGAGCGCGGCGCCGCCGCCGCCAGTCGAGCCGCCCGGGGTCAGCGCGGTATTCCACGGATTGCGGGTGCGACCAAACACGTCGTTGAACGTCGAGCCGCCGGCGCCGAATTCCGGCGTGTTCGACTTGGCGATGACAATGCCACCTCTGCGCTCGATCCGTTCGACCACCGGGTGAGAACGCGTCGGCACATGGTCGCGGAAGATCGGTGAGCCGTAGGTCGTGCGCACCCCGGCGACATCGGTGAGATCCTTGATTGCGACCGGCAGGCCGCACAGCCAGCCGGGCTCAGCCTCAGCCTCGCGACCTTCGCCGCGCATCAGCCTTTCGGCATGGGCGCGTGCGCGATCGATACATAAGGTCGGCAGCGCATTGATCGCCGGCTCGACTTCCGCAATCCGGCGCGCCGCGGCGTCGATGAGGTCGAGCGGCGTGACCTCCCGGCGCTTCAGGCGAAGCACTGCCTCGGTTGCCGTCAGCCGGCACAGCTCATCGTGAGGAGACGACATGGGGGCACCAGTTCTGTCCCGCAAGAAAGCCTTAGGTCCGGCGCCGGGTCAACCGACCAATCGCGGCCAGGCGGACTAGTCTTACTGCGTCACAAGAATCGCGGCAGTCGCATTCGCGCCCTCTCCCCTTGCGGGAGAGGGCTCCTCGGCATTCATCCAGAGTGATGCAGGGTGAGGGGTGCCCCACGACGGGCCTGCGCGTGGGGCACCCCTCACCCAACCGAGTGCGCGTCAGACTCTCTGCATGCCCTCTCCCGCAAGGGGAGAGGGCGAAAGCAACTAGCGCCGAACAATTTCGTGACGCAGTAAGATTAGCAGCCACTTCAATTCGTCGTGGTCTTGCCGGCGCGCATGGACACGAGCTTTTCCCCACGAAATCGGAGAATGAGCCATGCGGTCTCCTCGAAACCGTGTGCGAGCTTTCCGACGTGAGAATACACGATTTGAGCAGCTTCCGACTTCGACGGCGGTCCCAGCGCCGTGACGACCGCCGAACGCGACGTACCTAAATGCAGCTTGCCGTCGAAGACGAGGGGCGCGAACCTTTCCGGGATGACGGCGCAATCGGTCGAGGTCTCGGTGTCTTTCTCGGTGAGCTCTTCCACGATCTCTGTGACGAGATGGTCCGGGCCGCCCATCTCTCCGTGGGACACGACCCATAGTCGATGCTGCGCGCGCCTGTAACACAGCCAATAGATGCTACCTCCAGCGTCGCCCTGGTGTTGGATGGTCCCTTCGCCCACGGCTTCGCGGACTGCGCCGAGCGGCGTCTCCTCGAAGCGGCCGGCGAATGCGCCCAGCGAAAAGCGGGTCGCCAGTCTCTTCACGACCGTCGGCGGCACGCGCTCGAGCGCATGTTCCTCGACTGGCGGCGGTGGTGTCTGCGCGGAGCAGTCGTCCGCCGTAAACACGGCCAGCGCCAGCAGCGGAAAGAGCAACGTGAATACAAGAAACCGCTTCATGCCGCCCTCATCATGGTGTGGATTGCCGCTTTTCGCTGACCGGAATTGGTTTTCATCGGCTCGAGAACGTAGCCCTGGATTGATCGCCCGCGGCTCCTGGCGGGTCGTCTGCTTAGTCGCAGCTGACCCGGTTCAGGTTCGCCGGCCGGAGGTGGCATGGGTCAGGCAGCGAGGGCGGGTCGCCGATCGCCCTTCAGTTGCCACGCCATGCCGGGCCTTTGTGAACCTCTCCGGCCTCCGAACACACGAAGGGCCAGTGGAGCCGTGACGGAGGCAGGTGTGATGAAGGCCTTGAAAGCATCGATCTGTGTGACCGCGCTGGCCCTGGGCCTGTCGCTCGTCGTGCCATGCTACGCCGGGGAGGCTGACGGCGCGGCGCCCGGCGTTGAAAAGACCGCGCCCGATGTGCCGCGCGAAGCGTTGGCAAGCCGTCTCGAACTGCAATCCACGGAGCTCTATCAGGCCGGAAAGTACGCGGCAGCGCTTCCGGTGGCCCAGCAGTTGCTGGCCCTTCGCGAGAAGCATTTTGGTCCCGACCATCCGATGGTCGCGATGCCGCTGAATGATCTCGGCACCATCCACTACAATCTGGGCCAATACGCCGTTGCCGAGCCGCTGTACAAACGCTCACTGGCCATCCGGGAGAAGACGCTGGGTCCGGAGCATGCCGAAGTCGCGATCGTGCTGAACAATCTGGGCGACCTCTACCGTGCAACGGAGCGTTACGCGGAAGCGGAGCCGCTTCTCCGGCGATCGCTCGCCATTAACGAGAAAGCGGCTGGTCCCGATGATCCGTCGATCGTGATGGCGCTGGGCAACCTGGCTGTTCTCCTTTGCAATCAGGGTCGATACGACAAGGCCGAGCCGCTGTTCAAGCGGGGACTGGCCATCCTGCTGAAGGCGCACGGCCCCTACGATCCTGAAGCCACGGTGCTGATGAACAACCTGGCCGATGTCTACATCAACACGCGTCGTTATGCCGACGCCGAGCGTCTGCTCAAGCAGTCGATCGTCGTGACCATAAAGGCGTACGGCCCCGATCATCCTGACGTCGCGCAGGCGCTGAACAATCTGGCCGCGCTCAACGGGCGCATGGGGCGCAGCGCCGAATCCGAGCGGCTCTACAAGCAGGCGGTGGCCACCTACGAGAAGACGTTCGGTCCGGATCATCCTGATCTCGCGGATGTGCTGGAGAACCTGGCCCATCTCTACAAGGATCAAGGCCGCCACGCCGACGCCCGCGAGGTTTTGCGGCGATCGATTGCCATCCGCGCGAAGGCGGGTTCGCCCAGCTGAACGACTTAAGCCTCGCGACAGCCGGACCTGGTCTCCATCAGCGGAATGTCCGCTCAGGGTCATTTGCTGACTTCGCCGCAAGTGCCTGGGATGTCCGCCTTACCCCGACGAGCGGACATTCATCGGAATCGACATTTAGTCCGATAGCGGCCAAGAGCAGATGTTGCGCCAAGCGTCCGGCATCGTGAACCTTGTTCTCAGCTCACACGGTTTTCCAGCTGGTGGCTTCGCTCCGCTCCGCAAAGAGCCTGTCCCACCTGTCGCGCACCGGCCGGACGGTCGGCGGCGGTTTCGCTGGTGCCACCATCTGCTGAAGCAGTTGTCCGACGAGGCCGATGGCATCGACCTGGTCGTCGTGGCGGCCGGCGGGGAAGCTCAATAGCTCGGCTGCGGAAGTCGGCGAGCCATAGCCGTTCGAAGAACGGCGTCGCTTCGCTCGCCTATAGCCGTTCGAAGAACGGCGTCGCTTCGCTCTCCTATGCCGCCCGTGCCGGCACATATAGCCCGTCCAGCGCCATGCGGCCGCGCATCGATTGCGCGCGCACTGCCTTGTCGCCACGCGCGGCGAACTGCTGGCGCGCGACGAAGGCGCCGCGCTCACGCATTCGCCTTGCGAGGAATGGTCCGACGCCGGAGCGGATCTGGCCCTGTTCCTCCGCCCAGCCGATCGGCCTTAAGGGCGCGCACCCAGGTAGGGAATACCCCGGTCAAGAATTAGGGAGAACCCCAGAAGAGCTTTGGACCCCGACTGGGTAAAACACCCGGGAGCACCGCATAACGCGAGCACCCGAGGCGCGGTGCTCGTTGCCGCACGCGAGGAGAAAAGCAATGCGATTTGCGAAATCGGCTCTCACATCCGTCCTGCTGATCTCATCCTTGACCGGGGGCGTGTCGGCATTGGCGCAACAGGATCGGGCGACGGCGCCTCCGCTGGTAAAGCAGCTCAACAACGGCAACTGGTTGCCGCAAAGCGAAGCGGAGTCGTTGCGCGACGAACTGTTCTACCAGCGCGCCGTGCAAGCCTACATCACCATGCTGCCCGCTCTGAACACCATAGGGATGCGTGACGGTTCGGAGGCGACTTTCGGCAAGGGCTACAACGTCCTGCCGATCTGGAAGGATCGAATGGACTCGCGCACGTGGGTGCCGACTCCCAACGCCGACGTCATCTATTCCATGAACTATCTCGATCTGAAGGAAACGGGCCCGCTCGTCGTAGCCGCGCCGCGCGATGTCATCGGCATGTTCACCGATTTCTTCCAGCGCACCATCACCGACGTCGGCGCGATTGGACCCGACCGCGCGCGTGGCGGGCTCTATCTTCTGCTGCCGCCCGATTACGACGGCGAGGTTCCGCAAGGCTACTTCCCGTTCAAATCGAAGACCTACAACGTTTTTCTTTTTTTCCGCACGATCATGGCGAAAGGGGAGAACGGGCCGGACCCGAAACCGGCGGTCGCGCTCGCGGAGCTGACGCGCATCTATCCGCTGTGGGCATCGGAGAAGGACGTCAAGCCGATGCAGTTTCCGAACGGCAGCGGCAAGCGCATCAACATGATGTATCCCGTCGACAACGCGTTCTGGATCAAGCTGAAGACGTTCGTTGATTACGAACCGGCCTCGGCGATTGATCCTGAGCTGCGCGGCGTGCTGGCCTCGATCGGCATCATCAAGGGGCAGCCATTCAACCCAAATCAGAAGCAGCAGGAGCTGCTGAAAAGAGCGGTAGAGACCGCACCCAGGATGATCCTGGCCACGCGGCAGCTAGGCCGGCCGGACGGCCGCAACCTCTATTACAAGGACCGGCAGTTCGAGAACGTCTGGGGCGGGGCCACCTCCGAGTGGCTCCAGAGCAGTTACCTCGATGTCGACCAGCGAGCCGGCTATTTCCAGGTCGCCTATTCGTCGGCCCCCGCCATGGTGATGCGCACCCTGGGCGCCGGTTCGAAGTATCCCGTCGCGTACCGCGACGGGAAGGGCGAGTTCCTGAACGGCTCGAACACCTACAAGCTGCACCTGCCGCCCAATCCTCCGGCCGCGCTGTTCTGGGCCGTCACCGCATACAACATCACCGACGGGACGATGGTCGAAGCACCGCAGCTGATGCCGTCCATCAACGGCTTCAACAAGGTCGCCACAAACAGCGACGGTTCGGTCGATCTGTGGTTCGGCCCCACAAAGCCTGCCGACGCACCCGCCTCGAACTTCATCCAGACCGTCGACGGCCGGAATTTCCTCGTGGCATTGCGACTCTACGGCACCGGCGTCGAATTCTTCGACCAGACGTGGAAGCCGGACGACGTCGTGAAGGTGAGGTGACGCTTCGCGAGCGAGTTCAGAAGACCCTTCAAGTCCCGACGACAGAACTCAAAGGAAAAAGGTCATGAAGACAGAACCGAGCAACGATCTCGCTGCCACGCGTCGCGATACCCTGAAGACTGCGGCATCGCTGGCCGTGCTGGCTACCAGAGCCGCTGTCCCTGTTGCGGCCTCGACGGCGTCGATTGCAGTTGCCGCAGGCGCGGCTGCAGCGCAGCCGGCCGCAAAGTCGATATCGAGCCCGACCGAGCCTGCGACCGGCATCACGATGTATCCGGGCTATGCCCGGACTATTGCTCAGATGGGGTATGTCTGGGGCTGGCCAATGGTGAACATGCTCAACCGCAATGCCAGGATTACGCAAGCCCCGCGTCCGGGCCTGTTGGGTGGCATTTTGCCCGCCGCGCCCCCTGGGCAGGTCGGAATGCTGCACGACTACATCGAGCCGTCCGAGACCTTCGTCACCTGTCCTAATCAGGACGTCGTCTATGGTCTTGGATTCTTCTCGCTCGATGAGGAGCCGGTGATCGCCCAGGTGCCGGATTTCGGCGACCGCTTCTGGGTCTATGCCATGTATGATGCCCGCACGGACCAGTTCGGTCACCTCGGCAAGCCGTACAATTCGAAGCCCGGATTCTATCTGCTGGTTGGTCCGAGATGGACCGGTCTGAAGCCGGCCGGCGTCACCGACATCATTCGCTGTCCTACCGCGCTCGCCAATGCCATTCCGCGCATCTTTCAGGACGATACGCCCGAGGACAAACGCGCGATCCAGTCGGCGATCAACCAGGTTGTCTTCTACCCGCTGAAAGACTTCACCGGCCAGATGAAGACGATCGAATGGGCCAAGCTTCCAAACATCCCGGCGCCGCCGGCCGAGGGCGGGGAGGGCGGCGAAACAAGGTGGGTGGTGCCGGAGAAGTTCTTCGATCAGTTCGGCATGGTTATCGATACCGTCGATCCCTTGCCCGGCGAGGAAGCACTGTATGGGCAGTTCCGGCTGTTGCTTGATGCGGCATCGAAGGATCCGGAGCTGAAAAAGGTTCTGGTCGCGACTGCGGTCGAGACGGAGGAAAAGGTCATCCAGCCCTTCTTCCAGTGGAAACACAATGGACGTCCGGCTGGCAACGGATGGAATCGCTCGACCAACAATGCGCAATTCGGCATCGACTATTTCAACCGGACTGGCACGTCGAAGTCGAACATGTTCGATAACCGGCCCTCTGAGACGCAATATTTCTACACCGACAATGATGGTTCGGGCGCTGAACTCTCGGGTGCGAACAACTATGAGATCACGTTTCCGGCGGGACAGGAGCCACCCGTCAACGGCTTCTGGTCACTGACGCTGTACAACGACAAGCATCTCTTCCACGCAAACGACCTCAAGCGATATTCGCTCGGCACCAAGAACAAGAACCTCAAGCGGAACGCCGATGGCTCGCTCACGCTCCATGCCGGCGCAAAGTCGCCGGGAGCGGACAAGCAGGCCAACTGGCTGCCGGCGCCGGGTGGGAAGTTCTCGCTCTACATCCGCGCATACTGGGGGCAAGGAGGGCATCCTCGATGGCTCGTGGAAGCCGCCGGTCATTCGGAAGGTCGCGTGAGGCATAAACTGCATCCGCCGAAGGGCGGCCAATGAGAACGATCGGCTCCCAATGGTCTCCGATTGCGGGCCGGCGCTTGGCGCGCCGGCATGCAGCAGCTGCCCGGCGTCAAGCCGGCCTGTTGTCCCGGGCAGCCTGAGCCCGCTTGCCCGCCTGGGAGACACGACCGACGTTGGCACGATCGAGAATCCAGCGGCGCTTTCTGTTTTCGATCCGCGTTCATCCCCTCCGAGCTCGTCCACCCGGGATCGGGATTGCTCGCAGGTTGCGCCTCGCGCTTCAGGGCGAAAGCGCGCTGAGCTGCTTGCTTCAGGGAATCGCGCGCTGCGAGTGCATGCCTGCGAGCAATTGGCGGCAACGTCCGCTTTGCACCCGTAAATAGACATCCTCAGCGCGATGTGGCACGTCCGCTGGGTGGCCATTTGCGGAAATTGGGCGTCGCTGGTCGATCACTTCGTCTACACGCACCAGCAGTGAGGATGGCAAGGCAAAGCCGAGAGCGCTTTTGCCGTATGCGCCCGTTGATGACGAAAATTCGAACTTTTCAGGTTGGACCACTGGGAGGTTAGAGGCGTACGCCCTTAGGATGCAGCCCCACTACGCTCCGACTTGCGATTAGGAGATTTATCATCTGCGGCTGTGAGTTCGCACCTGCTCGCGCCGTCCAGTGCGACAAGCACGGGCCTGAAACGATTACTCGCTTCCCAAAGAACGCATCAACTCGTTCAGACTTTCCTTCACCCTATTTCTAACCGACGAATATGCGCCAAGGGCCGGCGGATTGATCCCGCTTGCACCGCCAGAACAATTTCCCTGCAACGAGTTGACTAAAGTGTCCAATGCATCCTTGGATGAATTGATTTGTCGCACGACGTCCGATGTCTGGCCAGTTGCCAAAGCCAATTTCGCCTCGTTGAGAGCATTCACTGCCGCGTGACCGGATTGCTGCCTGGCTTGCCAGTTATACGGGGGCACTCCGTTGGGCCCGCCCGGGCAACCTTGGCTTATCGATACCATCAAAGCTTGAATCTGAGAGATTATGCTGCTCAGCACCTGCGCTTGAGCAGCAGTTCGTTGAGCTTGCGCAGTCGCTTTTTGAGCCTGCGCAGCAGCTCTTTCACCCTCCGCTTTGGCCGCGGCGGCTGAAGCTACGGCGGCAATTTCCGCCCGGTTAGCGGATTGCAGAGCGAAGAGAAGAGTTGGAGTTGCAATAAGAAGGCAAACTAAAAGGGCGTACACCCCGGTAATCCAGCTTATAGGATCACGCAGCGACCACAGTCGCCACTTCCTGATGCGCGAACGCTGGAAATGGTTGGCAGGCAGGTTCTTTACCGCCTCCCAATTTCCTAACGGATCCCAAGAAAATCTTGGTGCAACCGGCGTTACCAAATTCTTGTCGAGCAAGGCTTCACGGGTTTTGCTATATCCGTGAGCGATGAGCGCAGTGACCTCATCGGGTGTAAAGTAATCCAAGTCGGTTCTAACATTGATCAATGCCCGCTGAGCTTCTGGGCCGAGAACCGTCTTGTCATCCAAATTGCGTACTGGCTCCCTTATCCTTACTCTAACGAATGGGATTTTCTTCTTGGCAGCCCCTTCCGAGGGCCGCTCAAGATCGTCAAGCTGCAAAATGCTTACCCGCTTCATCAAGAGGTCGCTGGCCCTAACATTGCGGTTCACGGGAAATGAAAACTTCGTTTCAAAATCTGAGTCGAAATTTCCTTCGGCATCGCTGATTATGATGATTTCAAGCGGTACCTTTTGTTCTGAGCCAGATGTACCCTCTCTATATTCCGCAGTTAAAGCCCCGATTCCTAGGTTGTCGTAAACACCACCATCTGTAAGACGCTGTTCGTTCTTAAACTTGCTTTGATCGCAAGACAGCGTCTCATATGAAATATCGACTGGAGGAAACAATGGCGGGAATGCTGAAGAAGCTGTAACCGCATAGGCCACCGGCAAGCCGAACGCAGGCATCGGCGCTACTATGACGCCATCTTCGTACCAGCCGAAGCCGGCCTGGTCGAAGTAGCAAGGATCCCCGGTCGTCAGACTTGTACAATTAAATCTCACTCCTGGTCGATCGCCCCGCAGGTCCCCAATAGTCGCTTCACGATGAGTCGCGGCTTCGACGAATTTAGTGGTAGCTTCACGAGCGTCGGCAGGTCCCAGGTCGGCAGTGGGGTTAGGAGCAGCTTCAGAACTCGTAACCGGCGCACGAAAAAGTTGCGCGTATTCGCGTTGCAAAAGATTAACTAATGACCACTGCCGTTCCTTCGGCAGCAAAAAGCGTGGCACTACGGTCGAACAGCCGAGCATCCAACGTCGAAGAACCCGCCCGCGAATGTCGGCTTGGACAAAATTTAGAACTTCGCGGGCCGCGGCATCGAAATCTTCATTTGGACCTTTGTACTTGTTCCAGTTCAGGATGAGGTGAGCCGCCAAGATACTGCCCCCAGAGACAGAACTCACCAGCTTGACAGATTCCAATAGTCTGACCTCGAAAAGGAATCTGACTACGCCAAGGTGGAACAGGGTTGCCCGGAATCCTCCTCCTGACAGTGCCAATCCGATTGTGTTGTCTGAATGCTTCATCATCATACATCAAAAGAATTCGCGCGACGTAGTCCCTGACGGTAGCGAGGCCGCATCCTTACTTCAAGTGGAGATCGATGGGCCGTTCTACCGCTAAGTGAATCGGCCGCGGATCAACAATTCCGCCGTACTGCCTAGCGCCCTTGTTTTGGGGTTTGGTTCGGCGCGACTGCACGGTGCGTTACTGATGCCGCTTGTCAATAGCTGCCCCGTGCGCGCGAGAATAAGATAAGCGACGCCATCGACAACTGAACGCCGATAGATTTTGGACCGTAGTGTCCGCTTCGGGTCACTTCCGGACTTCGACGCGCTCAAATGCGAAGTCCGCTTTACCGGAGTGAACGGAAATCGTCAGCTCGAAGGGCGCGTCCGAAAAGGGTCGATTTTGTTGCAAAAGTCGGTTGAGGCAGGCCTCCAAGCGTGATTCCGTTGTGCTGACGCGAACCGCGACGAGGTCGATCCATGATGGGCCGTCTGAAGAGTGACCAAGGTCAACTGTTCTACGAGTTTCGTCTTGGCGACGCGGTCCCCGAAGATCATCTGGTGCGCAAGGTCGACACTGCTCTCGATCTGTCCTGGCTTCGCAGCGAACTTGCACCTCATTATTCGTCCACGGGTCGCCCGTCGATCGATCCTGAGTTGATGATCCGGATGCTGATCGTAGGGTATGTCTTTGCGATCCGCTCGGAGCGGTTGATCTGCCGTGAAGTACAGGTGAACCTTGCCTATCGTTGGTTCTGCAAGCTCGGCATCGAGGATGCTGTCCCGGATCATTCGGCGTTCTCACGCGCCCGCAACGAGCGTTTCCGGGAGGCGGATGTTTTTCGCCGCGTGTTCGAACGTGTCGTCGAGGCTTGCATCGCATCCGGTCTGGTTGGAGGTGAAGGTTTTGCCGTCGACGCGAGCCTGATCCAGGCCGATGCCAACAAGCAACGCTCGATCGCGGGTCAGGATTGGCGCAGGAACCGCGATCCGGCTAGGTCCAACCGCGCCGTGAGGGAGTATCTGGCGACCCTCGACGATACGGCGTGGGGCGCCGCCAGCGACGTTGTCCCGAAGTTCGTCTCGCCATCCGATCCCGCGGCGCAGTGGACCGGAGCTCACAGCCTGTCCCACCTGTCGCGCACGGGCCGGACGGTCGGCGGCGGCTTTGCCGGCGCCACCATGCCAGGCTATCGCTGTGACGTGCTGTGGGGCATCTTCTCAGATCGTGGCTGAAACCTGAGCGCTCTTACGGTGCCTGCTGCTCAAAGAGATGAAGACCAATCGCTGCGACCGTCTCAGGCGTGCTGCAGATGATCAACCATGCTTTTCAGGGCAGCGATATGTCCTTCCAAACGAGCCTTGCGGTCCTCAGCTTTTCGTATTGTATCCAGAAGTGAATCGATATGAGCTCTCATGGCGGAAATCTTTTCTGTTACAACGCCATTTTCAAGCGACAACTCGCCGCAGTCGCTTGTCACTTCGGGATCTAGGGGAGAGCGAGTTAAGTTGACGTCGTCGATTTGAATATTGGTATGCAAGAATACTGTGCATGGCATGGTTCTCGGAAAGTCAGGATTGCCGCCGATCTCAACGCGGCTTTCCAAACGGTAAAGCTCAACTCGTCCTCGCGGTACTTGGCTGAGAACCGGACGATTGTCAGAGATGATCTTTTCTTGTTTTTTGAGCGCCGCTCCAAACATCCCATCCCCATCGCTCAACCACTCAGTCATGCGCGCGATTGTTTGATCAATGAATGCCTGTCTTTCGCGCCGATCAACGCGAGTCACTTTGTATACTACCAAAACAAATAACGCCGCTCCGTTGGCGGCTTGATAGATGGCCGGCCCTCGCTCAAGCAACTCAAAGGAAGCTCGCTCGGATTCATCGCGCATTTCCCGGATGCCGCGAATGTTTGGTGGGCTAGCGGCCATATAGACGTCGAATTGGCGCGTCAACGCCCGTGATCTAATCACGGCCTCCTCGTTGAAAAATCTCTCGAGCTGCTCCGGGACAAAAACAAATAGATCGTGCAGCAGAGCGATGATCTGGCCATTCTGAACAATAACTAAGTCGAGCTTGCTCGTGACGTCGGACTGCCATGCCCGTGCAGCCGATCGTTCATTCAACTCATTAATCTTGGCAATGATCTGTGCAATAGCTTGCGCAACGGTAGCAGGATCCATTTCGCACCCCTTCCGTCAAAGCTAATTTCCGATCGCGCTGAGGCGCGGAGAAGATAGAAGCTGACAGCGACACATCGGAATCGTTCTCCATTCTCCGCTCGCGACTGTCAGTTAAGCGCCGCAGTCGCGGGGGGAGTAAAACGATCTATAAAAAGCGCATCGCCGTTTGCAGTCGCTCGTTCAGACTATCCTTGAACCGCACATAGTTTCCATAGTTCGTGGGATGCACCCCGCCTGAGCCTCCAGAACAACTCCTCGACAAACTGGCGATTAATGCGTCCCACTGACTCAGACCAGTTTCGATCTGTTGTCTAGTATCTGTTATCCGGCCTTCTCCCAAAGCCGCTCTCGCGGCGCTGAATGCTTGTACTGCCGAGTTACCGGGTGCCTGCCTGCCGCCCCAGTTCAACGGGGGAACGCCGTGGGGGCCGCCCGGGCAACCTTGGCTTATCGATGCCATTGTATTTTGGAGCTGAGGGATTGCTTCGTCCAGGATCTCTTTTATCACGTCCTTTGCGTCGGCGAAGGCAACGTTGGCGAGCGGAATTAAGAAGAAAACTCCACAAAGGATCGAGGCAGCTCTAGATTGTAGCGAGCGAGTGCTATTTGAGCGTGTGACATAAAAAGCCATCGGAGGACCTCCTTGCTTTGATTTCCTCATCTGCCCATCGCATTCTTGCAACGACCGTGAGTGGTCACGCGGGCGCTCATGCCGCAGCACGGTCACCCCGTGAGGCACTATTTACGACGCGCTGAACGGTCGTAATCGATTTAAGAACTTAGCCCTCGGCAGGAATATTGAATGCGTGTGGACAATATCTGCATGGGGCTTTCCTCTACTCCACGTGCGAGAATTCTGAGCCGCCTGCGGCCAGCGGGAATGATACAAATGTACCAATCCTCCCTACCTCGTTCGAGGTAGATGAGACGGGGAAGGATACCTCACCGACTCCCAAACATGCCAAGTGTACCGATGATCGCCGCTACGAGTTCGGCTTGCCGCCTCGTGTCAGTCTTCTCGAAGATGGATGCGAGTTGGTTACGCACGGTGTTGCGCGAGTGTCCGCTGTCGCGTGCATACTCGGCCAGCGTCCGGCCTGCGATCAGTGCGCTGACGAGCCGGGCCTCGGCGGCGGACAATTTGAACGCCGCCTGGATCGACTCTGGGCGAATGGATAGCGCACATTCGGCCGCGACCACGAGCACAAGAACGGTCGCCTCAGTGCGGAGACCGAGCATAAATTGCGAGCGGTGGCTCGGTCCGTTTGGCTGCTCCGACCGCATGGGCACGGCCCAGATGATGAACGCCCGTCCAGACGCGCGCGAAGTCAAGCGCACGGGCCGCGTCGTGAGTGCCGTCGGCGGGTGCAAGGCGTGTACAATGGCGACCTCTAACGCAGTATTCTCAGCTCGATTGGCGGCGTGCAGCCGCTTCGAGCGATCGGTGCACAGCACGCTATCATCCCGTAACAGGTCTTCAGCCTTTTGATTGGCGAGCAGGAGCCGCCCAGCCCCATCGACCACGAACGCGGCGAGCCGCAGCGCATCGAAGCTGGTCCCAAGCGCTCGCTCCGCCGTGCGCGCAGCCGCCATGACGCGATTGATCTCGACGGCACGCGCCATGTGCGGCATCAGCAACTCAAGCTGCCGTCTATAGATGTGGTGGTTTCGATTGAAGTGCGCAGCCTGCGGCGCCAGGCCCATGATGACCCCGCGGCTGCCGTGCTTGTGCACCAGCATGCCGAAATACTCCGCCGGTATGTCCTGCGGCCGCATCCAGTCGTTGAAGAACTCCGTCCTGCATAGCGTCTCTGTATCAAGCGCGTCCGCCGCCATCGCGACCTTGCCGGGAGGCAGGCGCAGCGCGAGGTCTGGATACGGATTGATGCGGCCATAGTACCGGTCATACGACTCGATGAAGGCGGGATCGCTGCCGAAGTTGTAGGTAAAATCCATGGCGCCGCTCGCCCGGTCGAAGCCATACATGATGCCCGTCGCACCGCCGAAGCAGGGCCTCAGCGCATCGAGAAACGCTTGCCAGCGGCTGTGATCCAACGCAGCGTCGTAGAGCAGCTCGAGCAGCCTTGGCAGTTGCTCCTCAGCAAACCTATCCATGCGGATCAGGCTCCGCCCCGGCAACGCTGCCTGTGGTTGTGCCGTGTGCATACAAATTAACTAGAAATTGAGTATTTAATTCATTTAATATGCCAATTAAATTCTGTCAAACCCGGTGGATGGGCGCGCGGCTAATAAGCCGCGGCGGCACGGTAAGATAGTGGATACCCTGATCGCGGCGGCGGCGATTCATCCGTTTTGGGTCGCCAAGGCAGTTGCGCCAGGGGTCCGGCATCGTGACCCGGTTCTTCAGCTCACACCGTCTTCCAGCTGGCGGCTTCATCCCGCCCCGCAAACAGCCTGTCCCACCTGTCGCGCACAGGCCGGACGGTCGGCGGCGGTTTCGCCGGTGCCACCATCTGCTGAAGCAACTGTCCGACGAGACCGATGGCGTCGACCTGGTCGTCGTGGCGGCCGGCGGGGAAGCTCAGGAGTTCGGCGCGGAAGTCGGCGAGCCACGGTGCTCGCGCCGGTACATATAGGCCGTCCAGCGCCATGCGGCCGCGCATCGATTGTGCGCGCACCGCCTTGTCACCGCGCGCGGCGAACTGCTGGCGCGCAACGAAGGCGCGGCGCTCACGCATCCGCCGCTCGAGGAACGGTCCGACGCCGGAGCGGATCTGGCCCTGTTCCTCCGCCCAGCCGATCGGCCTCCATTCCAGCACGAGGTCGCAGAACGCCTCGACCCACTCATCGGCCGCTGCGCGGCGGCGCCAGAGGTCGAGCAGATACATGCGCCCATCGGCATCGAGCCCGACCACCGCATGCACCGTGTAGTCGCCGCCGCCGGCGGTGACCGCATAATCCGAGCCGCCATAGATGCGCAGCGAATAATGGTCCGGCAGCGTCTCGATCGGACGTAGCCAGTCCGCCTTGAAGTAGTCGCCGTCCTCCGGCGCCGGACGCTGCTGGTACAGCGCGGACCAGGTGCGCGGGTTGAGCTTGAAAGGCGCAAAGTGATCGGGGCCGAACCACTCGGGCCAGATGCGTTCGCCGATCTGCCGGCCCAGCACGTCGTCGGCGCGCTCGGCTTCCGCAGGGATACACACGACGTACCAGCGATTGCCGTCGCGCCCGTCAACCCAACCGCTCTCGCCGGCGTAATTTGCGGGCAGGATGCGTCCGGCGATGTCGTCCTCGTGCCAGCGCGTGGTGATGCCGATCTCCCAGCCATTGGGCTTCTTGCGCGTCAGCAGTCGTCGAAGTAGGCGTCCCACGTCTTCTGCCGCATGAGGCTTGAGTCCGCGGCCTCGCGGCCCTTGATCAGGTCGTCCCAGACGACGCCGTCGGCCCTGTTGCCGGTGATGCCGGTGAGCAGGCCCGCGCCCATGTATTCCGAGCTGTTGGTCAACGCCCACTCGTCGGCGGCTGCGCTTTCCTTCGAGAGCGCCGTCCCGAAGATCGTCTTGTAGCTGTTCTGCCGCACGATCGCGCGTGCCTTCCGACCCCACCTGCGCGGCAGGTCGGTCCCGTAGTTGGCGACGATCACCTGCGTGCGGGGAAAGCGGCCCATGACGTGGACGGGAAACAGCACCGACGTGTAGGTTGATTTCGCCGAGCCCGGCGGCATCAGTCCCATCAGTCGCTTGATCTCGCCGTCTTCCACCCGCTGCAGGCAATCGAGCCAGAGCAGGTGATGCTTGCCGAACCGCGCTTCGACCGCGGAGAACTGCTCGCAGGCCTCGTCGTCGGGTTGGATCGGGACACCTGGAATTTCGACGGCGCGCGCGAAGGTCAGCAGATCGTTGGTGGCGAGGACATCGCGGGCGTTCTTCTTTCGTGAAGGCGAGAGGCGGGGCGGGGAGGTCAAGGCTGAGTCGTCCATCGGTCAGGCGCCATGTGGTTGAAAAAGAAAAGCCCGCGGCGCCATTCAGGCGCCGCGGGCGAATATCTCCGATGCTGGTATCTAGCGCATCGCCAACTGGACCAGCAAGCGGAAAATCAGAAATCGGACAAGAAAAAATTCATTTCGCAGATTCCGAAATTAGGGAATAGGATTCTACTCTTTAGACTTGACCAAAAGAACGAAATAGGAACATTATCGACCCGTTCAGCCCCGATGGGAGAGCGAGTGCGCATTCATCTGCGTCTCGGGGCGGGATGCGACGGGTCCGTCGCGGGCCGGCCCGATCCGGAGTGCGTTGATGAGGCGCGCCGAGGAGAAGGATGATGACCGGTGCTGAGGGCGGACGGCCCAAGCGGTCCAGCAATACGGTGAGGTCCTCCGTATTCGGTCAAGTCGGAGCCGGGCTCGGCTCCCGCTGGAATCCGGCAAGCCGTTAATCCGGCGCGTGCGGAACGCAGGCGAAGACGACGTCTGTGGTCCGGTTCAGTGCGAGTTCGGCGGTTTCCGCCGGGCGATCGGCTGAGCCACCGCCGTGTGCCGACACGTCGGCGCACGGATAGCCCGGATGCGACAAGCATACGGGAGCCGCGGGCGCGGTCTTTCGCCCAGCGTTCCGCACGCCCTCTTTCCAAGGGAAGTGCACAGAGAAGACCGGCAAGCCTTGGGGCCGGAGTGAACACGGCGCGACGACGCGCGCCTACGAGCGAAGCCGGCTTGCCGCGCCGTAGCTCGAAGAGCGAAGGCGGGGCTGTTTGAAAATTGAATCTGGAAACGAGCGCCTGCCGCTGTCATTGCCGGGCTTGACCCGGCGATCCCGCTTAGGTGGGCACAGCGTTTGCGAATTCAGTGCGTCCCTAAGCGGGGTCCATAGGCGAGCGAAGCGACGCCGTTCTTCGAACGGCTATGGGGACAAGCCCGGTGACGACAACGCCATCGTCATTGCCGCGGCAGTCGTGGCGCCGGCTCAGGCCGCTCGCCTAGGCTACGCCGCTTCACCCGCCCGGCGCCATGCGGGAAACGGATCCGCCAGCCGCGCCCACTCGGTGTTGCGCATGCCCGGCGAACCATCGACAAGGCATGCGTCCAGTTGCCGGCAGATCGCCGCCTCGTCCATGTCGGTGCCGATGAACACGATCTCCTGGCGCCGGTCGCCATAGATCTCGCTCCAGTGTTTCTTCAACGACTGGCGCCAATAGGGATCGTTGGGCCACTGCAGGGCCGGAATGTTCGCCCACCAGAAGCCGAGCCCTTCGGTGCGCACGATGGCGCCGGCCTGGCTGAGCTCGCCGACCCATTGCGGCCGTGTCGCGATCCAGAAATGTCCCTTCGCGCGAATGACGCCGGCCCATGACTGCCGCAGGAAGTGGTGAAACTTCGATGGATCGAACGGGCGGCGGGCGCGATAGACGAAACTTGTCACGCCGTACTCTTCGGTTTCTGGCGCGTGCTGCGCGAAGCCGTACAGTTCCTTGTACCACTGCGGGTTCTGCTGGGCCTTCTCGAAATCGAACAGGCCGGTGTCCAGCACGTCGGCGAGGTCCACTTGCGAAAAGCTCGTCTCGATGATCCTTGCCGACGGATTGAGGGAGCGGACGATCTTCAGCGCCGCCGCGAGCTGGCTCGGTGAAGCGTCGCTCACCTTGTTGAGCACGATCACGTCGGCAAACTCGATCTGCTCGACCAGCAGATCGACGAGGCAGCGCTCGTCGTCTTCGCCGAGCGATTCCCCGCGCTGCCGCAGGAAGTCGGTGGAGGAATAATCTTTCAGGAGGTTCACCGCATCGACGACAGTCACCATCGTGTCCAGCCGCGCGACGTCGGAAAGGCTTGCGCCGTTGTCGTCGCGAAAATCGAACGTCGCGGCAACCGGAAGCGGCTCGGAGATGCCGGTCGATTCGATCAGCAGGTAGTCGAAGCGGCCGTCCTGCGCCAGCGCGCGCACTTCGTTCAGCAGGTCCTCGCGCAGGGTGCAGCAGATGCAGCCGTTGGTCATCTCGACCAGCTTCTCATCCGTCCGCGAGAGGTTGGCACCGCCATCGCGAATGAGGTCCGCGTCGATGTTCACCTCGCTCATGTCGTTGACGAGAACCGCGACCTTCAGGCCCTGCCTGTTGTTCAGGACATGGTTCATCAGCGTCGTTTTCCCAGAGCCGAGGAATCCGGACAAAACGGTGACGGGCAGTTTTGCGGTGCTGGTCGAAGAGTTTGTGAAGCGCGCGGAGCCGGGCATGCAAAGAATTCTCTCCTATGTTATGTTATAACATAACATACAAGGCGAGCGTTTTGTCAAGGTGGCGCGCCAGCCCAGACGTCCAATGCAAAACCACTTGCGTCCAATAGTCCAAATTGTACCCAAGTCGCTGTTTCAGCTACGTTGCCGCAAGCGGCCGGGGGACAACTGGCCAAATCTCAACGAGATAATCGAGCCGGGAGGAATTCATGACGTTCAAACTCAAATCCGTTGTGCAGATGGCAGCCGCCGCAACGCTTGCGGCCAGCTTCAGCGCGCCTGTGCTGGCGCAGGAGACCGTCAAGATCGGCCTGATCGTGCCGTTGACCGGCGGCCAGGCCTCGACCGGCAAGCAGATCGACAATGCGATCAAGCTCTACATGCAGCAGAACGGGTCGACCGTCGCCGGCAAGAAGATCGAGGTCATCGTCAAGGACGACGGCGCGGTGCCGGACAACTCCAAGCGCCTGGCGCAGGAACTGATCGTCAACGACAAGGTGAACTTCCTCGCGGGCTTCGGCGTGACGCCGGCCGCGCTCGCGGTGGCGCCGCTCGCGACCCAGGGCAAGGTGCCGCAAGTGATCATGGCTGCGGGCACCTCAATCATCACCGAGCGTTCGCCCTATATCGTGCGCACCTCGTTCACGCTGGCGCAGTCGTCCGAGATCATCGGCGACTGGGCGGCCAAGAACGGTATCAAGAAGGTCGCTGTACTGGTCTCCGACTACGCCCCCGGCGCCGACGCACTGAACTTCTTCAAGCCGAAGTTCGAAGCCGGCGGCGGCCAGGTCGTCGAAGAGGTGAAGGTGCCGCTCGCCAATCCGGATTTCGCGCCGTTCCTGCAGCGCATGAAGGACGCAAAGCCTGACGCCATCTATGTGTTCGTGCCGGCAGGGCAGGGCGGCAACTTCATGAAGCAGTACGCCGAACGCGGCCTCACAGGTATCAAGGTGATCGGACCGGGCGACGTGATGGACGACGACCTCCTGAACGGCATGGGCGACGCGGCGCTGGGCGCGGTGACCGCGCATCTTTATTCCGCGGCGCACCCTTCGCAGAAGAACAAGGACTTCGTCGCCGCCTACAAGAAGGCCTTCAACCAGCGGCCGGGCTTCATGGCGGTCGGCGGCTATGATGGCATCCACCTGATCTACGAGGCGCTGAAGAAGACCGGTGGCAAGACCGACGGCGATGCACTAATCGAGGCGATGAAGGGGATGAAGTGGGAGAGCCCGCGCGGGCCGATCTCGATCGACCCCGAGACGCGCGATATCATCCAGAACATCTACATCCGCGAGGTGAAGAAGGTGGATGGCGAACTCTACAACGTGGAGTTCGCGACCTTCGAGGCGGTGAAGGATTCCGGCAAGACCAAGAAGTGATTGCTTGTTGCCAACCTTCCGTGGAGTGTAGGGACGTGGCGACATACTCGATAGCGTCCCCTCTCCCCATCGGGGAGAGGGTTAGGGTGAGGGGCTCTGGGCGCCCGTTGTTGAGCACGATGACGAAGCCAGATCCATGGTTGGGCATCCGGTTTCGGCGTCGCGGTTCACTATTTGAGCCGAGCGCCCCTCACCCCAGCCCTTTCCCCGACGGGGAGAGGGAACGCAGCGAGATCGCGACGCGTTCATCGGCCAATGCAATCCTGATTTCATCGCGCGCTAGCTGCTCTTGACCACTTTTCTCACCATCCTGTTCGACGGCATCGCCTATGGCATGCTGCTGTTCGTACTGGCCTGCGGCCTGGCGGTGACGCTCGGGCTGATGAACTTCGTCAACCTCGCCCATGGCGCGTTCGCGATGGCGGGCGGCTATATCTGCGCGATCCTGGTCAACCGCTATGGGGTGCCGTTCTTCGCGGGCCTGCCGCTGGCGTTCCTGGCCAGCGCCGCAATCGGCTTCGTGCTGGAACGGCTGCTCTATCGCCACCTTTACCACCGCCACCACCTCGACCAGGTGCTGTTCACCGTCGGCCTCGTCTTCATGTCCGTGGCCGCCGTCGACTATGTGATGGGCTCCTCGCAGGTGTTCATCAACCTGCCGGCCGCGCTGCAGGGGCAGATCGACCTGTTCGGCGTCGGCATCGGCCGCTACCGGCTGATGATCATCGTCATCTGCGGGCTGCTGACCGTCGCGCTGCAGCTGACGCTGTCGCGCACGCGGTTCGGCAGCCGCCTGCGCGCGGCGGTGGACGATCCCAGAGCCGCCGTCGGCCTCGGCATCAACGTGCCGTGGGTGTTCGCACTGACATTTGCATTCGGCTCCGGCCTCGCAGGACTTGGCGGCGCGCTGGGTGCGGAAATCCTCGGCCTCGATCCGCACTTTCCGCTGAAGTTCATGATCTACTTCCTGATCGTCGTCACCGTCGGCGGCTCGTCCAGCATCACCGGGCCGTTTCTGGCCTCGCTGCTGCTCGGCATCGGCGACGTCGCCGGCAAGTATTACGTGCCGAAGCTCGGCGCCTTCGTCATCTACACCATGATGATCGTGATCCTGATCCTGCGTCCGAACGGCTTGTTCGGCAAAACCGCGACACGCTGACATGCCCTGGCGCGAACGTACCGGTATTGCTGCTGCCATCGCCGACCTGTCGCGCTGGCGCTGGGGCGAGATGCTGTTCTGGACGCTGGCGCTGATCGCGATCCTGTTGTTTCCGAACCGCTACCTGATCCTGACCGAGATCGCCTGGCTGGCGCTGTTCGTGCTCTCGCTCGACCTGATCCTTGGCTATGCCGGCATCGTCTCGCTCGGCCATGCGGCATTCTTCGGCGTCGGCGCCTACACGGCCGGCCTGCTGGCGCTGCATCACTACGTCGACGAACCGGTGCTTGCGCTGCTGGTTGCGGGCCTTGCGGCCATGGTGGTCGGCTTCGTCACCTCGTTCCTCGTCATGCGCGGCGCGGACCTCACGCGCCTGATGGTGACGCTCGGCATCGCGCTGTTGCTGCGCGAGCTCGCCAACCGCTTCTCCGACATCACCGGCGGCTTCGACGGTCTGCAGGGCATCGTCATGGAGCCGGTGCTTGGGCTGTTCCCGTTCGACCTGTTCGGCAAGACCAGCTTCATCTACTGCCTGGTGGTGCTGTTCGTGATGTTTCTGCTGGCGCGGCGCATCGTGCATTCGCCGTTCGGTCTGTCGCTCCGCGCCATCCGCAACAATCCGCTGCGGGCTGCTGCGATCGGCATCCCGGTCAACCGCCGGCTGATCGCGATCTACACGATCGCGGCGTTCTATGCCGGCGTCGCCGGCGGGCTCTCGACCCAGTCCACCGCGCTCGCTTCGCTTGACGTGTTTTCCTTCGAGCGCTCCGCCGATCTGCTGCTGGTGCTGGTGATCGGTGGCACCGGCTATCTCTATGGCGGGCTGATCGGCGCGGTCGCGTTCAAGCTGCTGCATGACGTCCTGTCGACCTGGACGCCGCAATACTGGCAGTTCTGGATCGGCCTCATTCTGGTGATCCTGGTGCTGATCGGGCGTGAGCGCATGCAGCGCTGGATCATGTGGGCACCGGACCGCATCAAGGCGCTGTTCGATGCGCGCAAGGGTGCAGCGACGACCGCGGCGGGGGAGAAGTCCCCATGACGCTCGCATTGGAAACTCAAGGGTTGGTCAAGACCTTCGGCGGGCTGACCGCAACGCGCGACCTGTCGCTGAAGGTGGCGCGCGGCGCCCGCCACGCCCTGATCGGCCCGAACGGCGCCGGCAAGACCACGGTGATCAACCTCCTGACCGGTGTGCTGCGGCCGAACGCCGGCCGCATCCTGCTCGAAGGCAATGACATCACCGCGGTCCCCTCGCACCGGCGCGCGCTGATGGGCCTGTCGCGCACGTTCCAGATCAACCAGCTGTTCGCCGATCTGACGCCGCTGGAGACCATCGCGCTTGCGGTCTCCGAGCAGCGCGGCGAGGGCATGCGCTGGTGGAGCTCGCTCGCGCGCGATGCGTCTGCTGCCAGCGAGATCGAAACGCTGCTGCAGCGCTTTCATCTCGCCGACGTGATGAACGTGCGCACCGCCACGCTGCCGTACGGCAAGCAGCGGCTGCTGGAGATCGCGCTCGCGATCGCGGCCAAGCCGCGCGTGCTGCTGCTGGACGAGCCGGCCGCGGGCGTGCCCGAGGCGGAGCGCCATGACATTCTTGCCGCGGTCGCGAGCCTGCCGCGCGAGGTGTCGGTGCTGCTGATCGAGCACGACATGGATCTGGTGTTTTCGTTCGCCGATCGCATCTCGGTGCTGGTCAATGGCGCATTGTTCGTCGAAGGCCCGCCGGATGAAGTGGCGCGTGATCCGCGCGTCAAAGCCGTCTATCTCGGCGAGGCCGCCGATGCCTGAGATGCTGGCGATCGAGGGCTTGAGGGCCGGCTACGGCGAAGCGGTGGTGCTGCCGCAGCTGTCGCTGACGCTTGCGCAAGGCGAGGGTCTGGCGCTGCTCGGGCGCAACGGCACCGGCAAGACCACGCTGATCAATTCGATCGTCGGCGTGACGCGGCGGTTTGCGGGCCGCATCATGCTTGACGGCAAGGACATCACGCGGCTGCGGGCCGATCAGCGCGCCCGCGCCGGCATCGGCTGGGTGCCGCAGGAGCGCAACATCTTTCCCTCGCTCACGGTGGAAGAGAATATGACGGCGGTGGCGCAGCCCGGGCCGTGGACGGTCGAGAAAGTCTACGCGATGTTTCCGCGGCTGGCCGAACGGCGCCGGAATTTCGGCAACCAGCTCTCCGGCGGCGAGCAGCAGATGCTGGCCATCGGCCGCGCGCTGACTTTGAACCCGAAGCTTCTGCTGCTGGACGAGCCGCTGGAAGGTCTCGCGCCGATCATCGTCGAAGAACTGATCGCCGCGCTGAAGAACATCGTTCGCGACGAGGGCACCTGCGCCATCGTCGTCGAGCAGAACCCGAAGAAGGTCCTTTCGCTCGCCGGCCGTGCCATTATTCTGGAGCGCGGCGCGATCGTTCATGCGGCCGCGAGCGACGCGCTCCGCGACGATGCATCCGTGCTGGACAGATATCTTGGGGTCTCAGGCGCAGGGTGAGGGGTGGCAAGAACGCAGATTCGCGTCATACTCGGCCGTCATCCCCGCGAAAGCGGGGCAATCGCATATGACTGGAATAGCTGTGAGATCGTGTGTCGCGTAGACTCGGCGACGGACTCGGCGAAGTCCCCTCCCGTTGGGGAGAGGGTTAGGGTGAGGGGCACGGGCACACGAGAGTCTTTACCCCTCACCCCAACCCTCTCCCGATGGGAGAGGGGGCGCGCCGAGATCGCGGCGATTCAGCGGCGAGAACCAAATGCGATAGCCCTGCCGGCGAAGGCAGACTGCTATGGGCATGAAGGCATAAGGGAGTAACCGCCATGATGCGCACCAAACCACCGTTCCGCGCCGACGAGGTCGGCAGCCTGTTGCGTTCCGACCGCATCAAGGATGCGCGCGCGAAACTCGAAAAGGGCGCGATCACCGCCGATGAGCTGCGCAAGATCGAGGACTCCGAGATCGAGAAGATCGTCCACAAGCAGGCGTCCGTCGGCTTGAAGCTTGCGACCGACGGCGAGTTCCGCCGCTCGTGGTGGCATTTCGATTTCCTGAGGCATCTGGATGGCTGCGAGATGTATGCCACCGAGGGCATCCAGTTCGCAGGCGTAACGACCCGCGGTGAAGGCATTCGCGTCAAGGGCAAGCTGGATTTCCCGGCAAACCATCCGATGCTCGAGCACTTCAAGTTCCTGAAGAAGTGCGCCGATCAGGCAGGTGTGACGCCGAAGATGACGATCCCGTCGCCGCCGGTGCTGCACTTCCGCGGCGGGCGCAAGGCGATCTCGATGGACGCCTATCCGCAGATGGACGATTACTTCATGGATCTTGCGAAAGTCTGGCGCAAGGCGGTGAAGGCATTCTACGACGCGGGCTGCCGCTACCTGCAGCTCGACGATACCGTGTGGTCGTACCTCTGCTCGAAGGAAGAGCTGGAGAAGATGCGTGCGCGCGGCGACGATCCGACGGGGCTGGCCCAGACCTACGCGCGCGTCATCAACTATGCGATCGCCGAGCGGCCGGCCGACATGACCATCACCACGCACGTTTGCCGCGGCAACTTCCGCTCCACCTGGATCGCATCGGGCGGCTATGAGCCGGTGGCCGAGGTGCTGCTGCGCGACGTGAACTATGACGGCTACTTCCTCGAATACGACACCGAGCGCGCCGGTGGCTTCGAGCCGCTGCGGTTCCTGCCGAAGGGCAACAAGATCGTCGTCGTCGGCCTGATCACGTCGAAGAGTGGCGAGCTGGAGAAGAAGGACGACCTCAAGCGCCGCCTCGACGAGGCGTCGAAGTTCGTCGCCTACGACCAGATGGCGCTGTCGCCGCAATGCGGCTTCGCCTCCACCGAAGAGGGCAACATCCTCACCGAGGATGAGCAGTGGGCAAAGCTTCGCCTCGCGGTCGAGGTTGCCAACGAAGTGTGGGGCAAGTAACGCTTACACATGACTATCGTTGGTTCAGTTGAAAGTCTGTGGCGCTATCCGGTCAAGAGCATGGCCGGCGAGGCGATCGAGGAAGCATTCGTCGGCTATGCCGGCGTGTTCGGCGACCGCGCCTGCGCGGTCCTCAATGCGGCAGCGCCGGAAGGCTTTCCCTATCTGACGGCGCGGAACAATGGCGCGATGCTGCGTTATCGTCCGCGCTTTCGCGATGCGGAGCTTGCCGCGCGTCCTCTCAATCAGGCGGCGGCCGAGGGCATGGGGCCGGGACTGACTCCGCTCTATCCCGCGCCGCTGGAACGCCTCGCCGTCGACGTGGAGACACCTTCAGGCGAGGTGTTCGCGCTCGACGACCCGGCGCTGCGCAAGATGCTCGCGACAAAGAACATCGAAGCGGACAAGCTCTCGCTGATCCGCTCCGACCGCGCCCTGACCGACTGTCGCCCGGTCTCGCTGATCTCGCTGAAGACCATCGCGCAACTCGGCGACGAGATCGGTATTCCGCTCGACGCCAGACGCTTCCGCGCCAACCTCTATGCGGACCTCGGCACAGCGAACGGCTTTGCGGAAGATGCGTTCGTCGGCAAGCAACTGCGCATCGGCGAGCGCGTGGTGATCGCGGTGCTGGACCGCGATCCACGTTGCAAGATGATCTCACTCGATCCGGATACGGGTGAAGAGAACTCGAACGTGCTGCGTCACGTGGCGAAAGCGCACGACACGCGCGCCGGCATCTATTGCGCGGTACTGAGCGAAGGCACAGTGCGGCGGGGAGATGCGATCACGCTCCTGTAGCGTAGCGAGCCTCCGCCTGCGGGCCGCCTCGGGGACGGCCGGGAGGCGAATCTTTCTCTGGACAGGACGCGTTTCGTGGTTTCGTGGGTGGGAAATCCATGCTATCGGCTTGGGCCAAATCCAATCTGCCCAACCCGTTATTTGCGTGAAGAACGACGCCCTCATTGCCGAGATTTCGGACTTCTGCCGCCGCGAAGGCATGGCGGAATCGACGTTTGGCCGCCGCGCGGTCAACGACGGCAAGCTTGCGCAGCGGCTTCGGGACGGCAAACGCATCACCATCGACACGCTGGACCGGATCCGCGCCTATATGGGGCAGACCTCGACCGGCATCCCGGGCTTCCCCGTCATCCGCCCACCGGAACCGCCACTGGAGCGGCGCGACCCGCGCGGCAACTTCCGCTTCTTCGAAAACCGGCAGAAATACCTGCTTTTCGTGCACACTTGCTCGGAAAAGCGGGTGATCGCTGAGCGCGTCGGGCTGGAATTGGCCAGCATCCACCCGCGTCCGCCGGCGGTTCGGGTGTTCGATGCCGGAGTGGGCGATGGCACAGTGCTCGCCCGCGTGATGCGGAGCATGCACGGCCGATTTCCCCACATGCCGTTCTACATCGCCGGCAAGGAAATCAGCCTCGAGGACGTCAAGCTGGTGCTGCAGAAGCTGCCCGATCGGCTCTACGAGCATCCGGCCACGGTCTTCGTGCTGACCAACATGGCCTATGCGGAGGCGCCCTGGCTCAGTCCGAAGTCGCCGGCCGCCGCCTCCAGCCTGGTCTGGCGCGAAGTGGCGCTGACCGGCGCCTCGTCGGCGGAGTTCGAGACGCAAATCGCCGAATTGCAGCCGTTCCTGGATGAGAACTGGCGCGCCAGCATCTCCGAGCGCTCGGGCATGCCGGTCTATGAGCGCCCGATCGCGCTGGTTTTCTATCGCGACGACCACCGTTTCATGCTCGATCCGGTGATCCCAAAACCCGGCCGCGCGGAAGCCAATTTCGACCTGATCATCGCCTCGCAGCCGTATCGCGCCAAATCCTCCGAGACGTTCCGCGCCAAGCGGATCATCGCGCCGCTGGCGCGCGCGCTGCGGGCAGGTGGGCGGCTGATCGGCATCCATTCGCACGGCCACGATCCGGGCATGGAAATCATCGAGGCCATATGGCCCGGAGAAAATCCTTTCTCCATCAGCCGGCACGAGCTGCTGCGCGCGGTGAAATACGAGCTCGGCTCGGCCGGTCGCGACCTCAATTTCAACGCCTACGCCGACCACCGCTCCATCTTCAAATATGATATGGAAGCGCTGCCCAACGAGGTTATGGGGCCTATCGGAACCTCTACCGCATTTGCAGCATGGAACGCGGCGGTGTATGTCGCCCAGATTGAGGACGACCGCTTGACGGAAGTGACGCAGAGCGGCCGCTATCTCGACGCCACCAAGGACGTGCTGCGCAAGCACAACGGCCTTTGGTTCTACGACGAATCCTACGTCATCTCGCGACGGCGGGACTGACGGTTTCACACCCCAACATTGGATCGCTTTGAGAGGAAGAGTTAATGCGCGCGTCTTACCTGTTCACCAGTGAATCGGTCTCGGAAGGACACCCCGACAAGGTGTGCGACCAGATCTCGGACGCGATCCTCGACGCGTTCCTCGAAAACGACGTCAAGCTCGGCATCGAAGATGACAGCCTGGCGAACACGCGGCTGGGCTGCGAGACGCTGACCACCACCAACAAGATCGTCATCGCCGGCGAATGCCGCGGTCAGGAGCCGTTGCTGAAGAAGTACAACGGCACCACCGTGATGAACCGCGAGCTGCTGACGGAAATCGCCCGCGGCGTGGTGAAGGACATCGGTTACGACCAGGACGGCTTCTCCTGGCACGGTGCCGACGTGGAAGTGCTGCTGCACGGCCAGTCGCCCGACATCGCCATGGGCGTCGATGCGAAGAAAAAGAAGAAGGGCGCCGAGGAAGAGGGCGCCGGCGACCAGGGCATGATGTTCGGCTACGCCTGCACCGAAAGCGAAGTCTACGAGAAGGGCTCGTTCATGCCGGCCCCGATCTTCTTCGCGCACAGGATCCTGCGCACGCTGTCCGATCAGCGCCGCTCCGGCAAGCTGTTCGACCTGCAGCCTGACGCCAAGAGCCAGGTGACGGTGCGCTACGTCGACGGCAAGGCCGTCGGCTGCAACAAGGTCGTCGTCTCGACCCAGCACAACGCGCAAAACCGCAACGGCAAGAAGTACACGCCCGGCATGGTTCGCGACCTGATCGAAGCCGCGGTCGAGTCGTCACTGCCGAAGGGCTGGATGCCCGAGAAGGCGTCCGACTTCCTCGTCAACCCGACCGGCAACTTCGTGGTCGGCGGCCCCGACGGCGACTGCGGCCTGACCGGGCGCAAGATCATCGTCGACACCTACGGCGGCTACGCCCCGCACGGCGGCGGCGCGTTCTCGGGCAAGGATCCGACCAAGGTCGATCGCTCGGCGGCCTATGCCGCGCGCTACCTCGCAAAGAACGTCGTCGCGTCCGGGATTGCGGACCGCTGCACCATCCAGGTTGCCTATGCGATCGGCGTCGCCGATCCGATGTCGGTCCTGGTCGACACGCACGGCACCGGCAAGGTCGACGAGAAGAAGCTCGAGAAGGTCCTTCCCGAGATGTTCCGCCTGACGCCGACCAACATCCGCCGTTCGCTGAAGCTCAACCGCCCGATCTACCGCCGCACCGCGGCCTACGGTCACTTCGGCCGCGCGCCGGAGAAGGACGGCGGCTTCTCCTGGGAGAAGACCGATCTCGCCACCCAGCTCAAGCGCGCGTTCTGATCTTCCCCTCTCCCCTTGTGGGAGAGGGTGCCCGGCGTAGCTCGCAGAGCGTAGCCGGGCGGGTGAGGGGTCCAAATGAATCTCTGACCCTCACCCATCCGAGTTTGCCGATCCACCTGCGCTGCCCTCTCCCACAAGGGGAGAGGGCGCAACGACAAGCGCCCAGGAAGTCAGGAAAATTGAAGATATGACCGCCACCAAAGACTACATCGTCAAGGATATCTCGCTCGCAGCCTTCGGCCGCAAGGAGATCGATCTCGCCGAGACCGAGATGCCCGGGCTGATGGCGATCCGCGCCGAGTATGGCCCGAAGCAGCCGCTGAAGGGCGCGCGCATTGCGGGCTCGCTGCACATGACGATCCAGACCGCGGTGCTGATCGAGACACTGAAGGCGCTCGGTGCCGACGTGCGCTGGGTCTCCTGCAACATCTTCTCGACCCAGGATCACGCCGCAGCGGCCATCGCCGCCGCTGGCACGCCGGTGTTCGCCTTCAAGGGCGAGAGCCTCATCGAATACTGGGACTTCACCGCAAAGCTGTTCGACTGGCATGGCGGCGGCGTGCCGAACATGATCCTCGATGACGGCGGCGACGCGACGATGCTCGTGCACCACGGCCTGCGTGCCGAAAACGGCGACACGGCGTTCCTCGACAAGCCGGAGTCGGAAGAAGAGGAAGTGTTCTACGCACTTCTGAAGAAGCTCCTGAAGGAGAAGCCGAAGGGCTGGTTCGCCGAGGTCGCCAAGGCGATCAAGGGCGTTTCGGAAGAGACCACCACCGGCGTGCATCGTCTCTACAAGCTCGCGGAGCAGGGCAAGCTCTTGTTCCCCGCGATCAACGTCAACGACTCGGTGACCAAGTCGAAGTTCGACAACCTCTATGGCTGCCGTGAGTCGCTGGTCGACGCGATCCGCCGCGGCACCGACGTGATGCTGGCCGGCAAGGTCGCGTTCGTGGCGGGCTTCGGCGACGTCGGCAAGGGCTCGGCCGCTTCGCTGCGCCAGGCCGGCGCGCGTGTGATCGTCTCCGAAGTCGACCCGATCTGCGCGCTGCAGGCGTCGATGGAAGGCTACGAGGTCGCAACCATCCAGGATGCGTACAGCCGCGCCGACATCTACGTCACGGCGACAGGCAACAAGGATATCATCACCGTCGACGATATGCGGCAGATGAAGGACCGCGCCATCGTCTGCAACATCGGCCACTTCGACAACGAGATCCAGGTCGCGGGCCTGAAGAACTTCAAGTGGACCAACATCAAGCCGCAGGTGGACGAGATCGAGTTTCCGAAGGGCAACCGCATCATCCTTCTGTCGGAAGGCCGGCTGGTGAACCTCGGCAACGCCATGGGCCATCCGTCGTTCGTGATGTCGTCGTCGTTCTCCAACCAGACGCTGGCGCAGATCGAGCTGTGGGCCAACCCGGGCAAGTACGAGAAGAAGGTCTACACGCTGCCGAAATTCCTCGACGAGAAGGTCGCAGCGCTTCATCTCGACAAGCTCGGCGTCAAGCTGACGAAGCTGCGCCCCGATCAGGCCGAGTACATCGGCGTCTCGCCGCAGGGCCCATTCAAGCCGGATCACTACCGGTATTGATAAGCCGTCATTGCGAGCGAAGCGAAGCAATCCAGCGCCGCACACTGGGCGTGCGTTGTCTGGATTGCTTCGTCGCTTCGCTCCTCGCAATGACGATGGAGGCTAAGTCCGCCGCTTCCTTTTGATCGCGGCAATCCGCTCGACGTCTTCTTCCTGCAGGTGCCGGCCACGCTCGAGAATCTCGAGCGTGTACTCCTCGTAGGTGAGGCCAAGGCGTTGCGCCTTCGCAACGCGAAACATCGAGATGTCGCGCGAGACGTTCTTGTGGACCTTGTTGTAGGCGGCCTTCCAGTAGAAGTAATTGCCGATGCCGCCGCGTCCCCATTCGGGCACGTGCTCGTCCTCGAGCGGCGGCCCGCCGTTGTGGCCGGCGCTTGCGAGATCGAACTCCTCGTCGCGGTCGCTCATCGTTGTGCACCGCGATTGAGAACGACCGCATAGCGAACCAGCCGCTTGGTCGGATTGCGGAAGACCAGCGGCTGGTCGAGATGCATCCTCAAGCAATCGCCTTGTTCGAGCCGGAACGTCTCGCCGCCGACGTCCATCTCCAGGGTGCCGTCCAGCACCCAGACATGCTGTTCGATGTTCGGCAGGTGCATATTCTCGAAGGCGACACTTCGGCGGGCTGGAAATTCCACCTCGACGATCTCGATGGGCGAGCCGGTGTTGGGCGGCGAGACGTTCCGGCGCAAGTAGCGGGTTGCCGGATCGCGCCAGGTCGCCTGCGCCTCGCGCCGCGCGAGCGGGTTCGCAGGCGCTGCCGGCTCGGCGAACAGCGCGGATAGCGTGATGCCGAGCCCGCCGCAGACCTTGTTCATCAGTTGCGCAGTCGGGCTCGATTCACCGCGCTCGATGCGCGACAGCATCGCCCGGCTGACGTCGGCGCGCTCGGCAAGCCCGTCGAGCGTCAATCCCTGCAGGCTGCGCAAATCGCGGATCCGCGCGCCGATCCGCTGGTCGATGTCGGTCGTGGTCGCTCTCATATAAGTATCATACGCTCTAATATACTGGAATCAAGGCTGGAAGTTTCGCCCAGCAAAACGGGCGGCAAATGCGAGTTGCAATCGCCGCGCGAGCCGTCAATTACGGTGGCAGGGAGACGGCCATGGCAAACGAGCATGTCGATGTATTGATCGTCGGCGCGGGGCTTTCGGGCATTGGTGCTGCGTATCACCTGCAGCAGAAATGTCCGGGCAAGCGCTACGCGATCCTGGAAGGCCGCGAGGCGATCGGCGGCACCTGGGATCTGTTCCGCTATCCCGGCATCCGCTCGGATTCCGACATGTATACCCTCGGCTATTCGTTCAAGCCTTGGACGGACGAGAAGGCGATTGCCGCCGGGCCGACGATCCTGAATTACATTCGCCAGACCGCGACGGACAACGGCATCGAGCAGCACATCCGTTTCTCCCATCGCGTCAAGCGCGCCGCGTGGTCGTCGACGGATGCGCGCTGGACGGTGGAAGCAGAGCGGGGCGAGACCAACGAGGCCGTCAGCTTCACCTGCAATTTCCTGTTCCTGTGCAGCGGCTACTACAGCTACGAGCAGGGCTACACGCCGGAGTTCAAGGGCGTCGAGACCTTCAAGGGCCGCATCGTCCATCCGCAGAAGTGGACCGAGGACATCGACTACGCCGGCAAGCGCGTGGTCGTGATCGGATCGGGCGCCACGGCGGTGACGCTGGTGCCGGAGATGGCGAAGACCGCCGCGCACGTGACGATGCTGCAGCGCTCGCCGACCTATGTGGTCGCGCGCCCTGCGTCCGACACCGTCGCCAACAAGCTGCGCGCTCGGCTCGGCCCGCGTCTCGCCTATCACATGATCCGCTGGCGCAATGTCCTGTTCGGCATGTACTTCTTCCAGCTCTGCCGCCGGAAGCCGGAGCGCGCCAAGCAGCTGATCCTCGGTGGCGTGCGCATGGCACTCGGCAAGGACTACGACGTGCAGACGCATTTCACGCCGCGCTACAATCCGTGGCAGCAGCGGTTGTGCCTCGTGCCGGACGGCGACCTGTTCCGCACGATCCGCGAAGGCCGCGCTTCGGTGGTGACCAGCCACATCGACGCCTTCACCGAAAAGGGCATTCGCCTGAAGGACGGCGCCGAGCTCGAGGCCGACATGATCGTCACAGCGACCGGGCTCAATCTGCAGGTCATGGGCGGCATGTCGCTCAGCGTCGACGGCAAGGCGATCGAGCCGGCGCAGGTCATGAGCTACAAGGGCATGATGTATTCGGACATTCCGAACCTTGCCACCGCGACCGGCTATACCAACGCATCGTGGACGCTGAAGTGCGATCTCACCTGCGAGTATGTCTGCCGCCTGCTGAACTATATGGACAAGCAGGGCTACCGGCAGTGCGTGGCGCGCCGGACCGATCCGTCGGTCACGGAAGCGCCCTGGCTCGACTTCACCTCCGGCTACGTGCAGCGCTCGGTGGCGAAGTTTCCGAAGCAGGGCTCGAAGCGCCCCTGGAAGCTCTATCAGAACTACGTCTTCGACATCGTCACCTTGCGGTTCGGCAAGGTCGACGACGGCGTGATGCAGTATTCGTAGTCGTCATTCGAGCGTCGTAGCCCGGATGGCACAGGCGGCCTTCAGGCCGCCGTTCTCAAGAACGCCGATGCTTTGCATCGGCTATGGCGAAATCCGGGGCTGAATCAGCGGCAAGGATTCCCGGATTGCGCTGCGCTCCATCCGGGCTACGAGCTTTCGCCTTCCCCGTCACACGCCCGTTACCCGACTCGGTCCAGTCAGGCCGTGTGAGGTCCATCACATCCTCGTGCAGCGGTTTGAACCATATTGGTCCCCGTAAAGCCCAACACACATCAACACGGGAACTGGCGGAAACCAACCGGCGTTGATCATCGTAACTGGGATGGAGGCTGAGATGCCGTTGTGGTTCTTCCTGCCGATGATCATCGCAAGCGGCCTTCTGCCGGCCCCGCGCAGCAGCAAGCCTGCGCGCGAAGAAGACTGAGGAGCACTTCGATGACCCCGTTTGCCAAGGCGTTGCGCTACCGGCGTCTCGCCGCGCGCGAGACCAACAAGACGATCATCAGCCTGCTGCACCGGCTGGCCGATGACATCGAGAGCCGCGCCCGGGCGAGGGCTGCCGCTCCGCGCGGCCCGGCGCTTGTGGTGTCGCTGGCGGGACGGCTTGCCGCACGCGCGATGCAGCGGGCTGCCGCAGCGCGAGCCGCTTAAGGCTTTCGACAACCGCGCGCGGCCGCTTTGGCCGCGCTGCCGCACGATCTCTCGTGAATGGACTTCACGCGATCAGTGCAGCGGCGTCCAGTCCACCCAGAAGACGTAAATTCCGACGAATCCGGTCATGGCGCTTGCGCCGACGACAGCCCAAAGCGCCGGATAGCGCGCCGCGCGGCTAAGTGCGAAGAACATCCCCAACCAGATTGCGGCTAGTATTGCCAAGTCTCTCATTGCCCTCTCCATCCCGCCGGAGAGGATGACGAAGCTGTGAAGCAGCGTATGTGAGATAGATCACATACGTCGAATTGACCGCGATTTTTCGTTTGCCCGGCGGCGGTGTTCGTGGATGCCCATGCCTGGGTTGCTTCGCCGCCGCGGAGTTGTCATCCTTCCGCGCATGACAACATCCCGCGAACGCACCGAACTCGCCCTTACACGCATCAATGATCCGGCTGGTGAAGGCAAACGATCCTGCCTCACCGTCTACGCCGACGCCGCACGCGCCGCTGCCGATGCCGCCGACGCGCGCGCAAAGGCCGGACAGAAACTCGGCCCGCTCGACGGCGCGGTCATCACCATCAAGGACCTGTTCGACGTCGCAGGCGAGGTGACGCGGGCGGGCTCGGCCATGCTGGCGAAGCGTGGCAAGAAGGCCTCTGCCGACGCCCCTACGATCAAACGCCTGCGCGAGGCTGGCGCGGTGATTGTCGCCAAGACCAACATGACCGAGTTCGCCTTCTCCGGCGTCGGCGCCAATCCGCATTTCGGCACCCCGGGGAATCCGGCCGATCGCAAGCGCGTCCCCGGCGGCTCGTCCTCGGGCGGCGCGGTGGCCTGCGCGGACGGCATTGGCGAGATCACCATCGGCACCGACACCGGCGGGTCGACGCGCATTCCCGCTGCGCTGTGCGGCATCGTCGGCTACAAGCCGACCGCGAAGCGCATCCCGAAGGATGGCGCCTATCCGCTGTCGTTCGCGCTGGACTCCATAGGCCCGATGGCGCGCAGCGTCGCGGACTGCTTTACGACCGATGCGGTGCTGGCCGCCGAGAAGCCCGAGGCGTTGAATGCCGCGAGCCTGGGCGACCTTCGGATCGGCCTGGTCCAGAACCTGGTGCTGGAGAGCATGGACGGCATCGTCGCGCCCGCATTCGAAAAGGCAGTCGGCAGGCTCAGTGCGGCGAAACGCGCGGACGTGACGCTCGACTTCGCCGCGATGACCGGCGTGAACGAGCGCGGCGGCATCGCCCCGCCGGAGGCCTACGCGATCAATCGCGCGATCCTGACCGAAGATGGCGACGGCGTCGATCCGTTCGTGCGCGCGCGCATCATGCGCGCCGCGGCGATGACAGCGGCGGACTACATCCAGAACATCCGCGACCGCGAAGCGGGCATCGCGCGCATGGACAAGGTGTTCGATAATTTCGACGTGCTGGCCATGCCGACCACGCCGATCGTGGCCCCGACCATGGAAGAGGTCGCCACCGCCGACGGATTTGCCGCGCGCAACGTGCTGCTGCTCCGCAACACCTCGATCGCCAACTTCTTCGATCTCTGCGCGATCAGCCTGCCGCTGCGGCTCGGCAATTCATTGCCGTGCGGATTGATGCTGTATGCGCGGCACGGCAACGACCGAAAGCTGTTTCAGGTGGCCGCGGCGGTGGAGAAGGCGCTCGCTGCGTAATGCATCGTCGTCGTCACAACGTTTCCCGATCGCAGCTACGGCAGCTCCGAAGACCTCAGATTCGTACGGTACTGAGTGCTTCAAGAGCGTCTTGTACACAATCTGCCATCCGACTCGCTAGCGAGCTAACTGGAAAGTGGTCAGATGCCACAGTGTAGCTGTGGAATTCGACCCTTTCAGAGAACGGTATTTCACGTACATCAGGCATTCGAAGCGCTCGCGGCACCACGGGATTGACGATCGACACTCCAAGTCCCTTGCCGACCATCGTGCATATTGTGGTGGCGTAAGGTGTCTCAATTGAAAGCACCCTGGAGCGGTTAGGAAAATGGCGATCGATCGCAGCCCTGTTCGAACTTCCGGCTGGCAAAGAAATGAAATTCTCATCGTCGAAGTCAGACGGTCTTAGAATCTCCTGGGCGGCAAGTCGGTGCGAACTGGGGACGATCCCCACACCGCACGCCGTGTTGATCCGCTCAAAATGCAGACTAGGCAAATCTTTAGGATCAGTAGGCATTGAGCAAAAACCTATGTCGCAAGATCCAGTCGCCATCCACTTTGCGACGACGTCAGAGCCCCCTGTGTTCACCACAACTGAAACATCTGAAAATTTCTGCCTAAACATGCGGATGGCGTCGGGCAAGATACATTGCGTGATTGAACCCACCGCGCCAACTCTGAGCAAGCCCGTTCCTCTTCGGCGAATTGAACTTGCAGTGTCGCCAAGCGATTCCAAGCCGAGAAACACTCGTTCTACTTCAGCGTAGAATGTCTCTGCTTCAGGCGTGGGGATCAGTTTGGTCCCAATGCGCTGAAACAAAGCAAATCCCACATTCTGTTCGAGAAGGGCTATCCAGCGGCTGACGTTTGGCTGAGATGTATGGAGCAGGCCGGCTGCCGTCGTCATTGAACGCGTCGTCATTACGGCTCGAAATGCTTCAACCTGCCTGAAGTTCATACGTCGCTCCTGGAGCATCCGTTCTAACACTCTCGAGTGTGCGATTATCGATCAATGAAGCACGCATATCTTAAATGTATAGGTAGCTGTAAGAAACTGATTTGACGCGTGAGTTACCGGTCTTGCAGATTGCGGCTCCCTTAGCCCCAGTGGACCCGCAATGGAATCCAAAGTAAGCCGCCGTCTCAAGCAACCCCTCGCGAAGGAAGTCATCCAACACATTTTCCTGCCGCGGCTGGATAGGGAGTTCTTTGCCAATTTCGAGCTGCTGAACCAGATCAATCTTGCGCATTTGCTGATGCTTCACGAGCAAGGGATTCTCGATACCCTCACATCGCGTCGCCTTGCCATTGCTCTGCTCAAGATGCAGGCGGACGGACCCGAGGCCGCTGAACTCGATCCTGCGCGAGAGGAGGCGTATTTCAACTACGAAGCACATCTCATCAAGCTCGTAGGCCAGGACCTGGGTGGTCGATTGCATACCGCCCGCAGCCGCAATGATATTGGCGCGACGATCGACCGCATGCGCGCGCGCGATTTCGCGACGCGAATTGGCAAGGCACTGATCGACCTCGTCGGCGCTGCATTGATCCGGGCCGGCAAGTTCGCGAATTGCGTGATGCCCGGCTACACCCATATGCAGGCTGCACAGCCAATCACGTACGGGTATTACCTGTCGGCGCTGGCAGACGCATGGTCGCGAGATGTCGATCGGCTCTTGCATGTGCTCGAGACAACGGATGGCTCACCTCTGGGCTCTTGCGCGCTGGCGGGCACGTCGTTTCCGATAGACCGCGCTAGCGCCGGCGCGATGCTGGGTTTCAACCAGCCCGTGGCGAACGCCTTAGATGGAGTCGCGTCGCGAGATTTTGCGCTGGAGCTGAGTGCAGCGCTCTCAATCATGATGATTACTTGCAGCCGAATGGTGCAAGACTTTTACATCTGGTCGACGCCCGAATTCGGGTTCTTGTCCTTCCCCGACAGTGTCGCAAGTACGTCCAGCATCATGCCGCAGAAGAAAAATCCGGTTGTGCTGGAATACCTACGCGGAAAAACCGGCCACTTGATCGGGCTGACTACGGCCGCCTTTTCGACCGTAAAATCAACCCACTTCACCCATTCCGGTGACAGCAGCCGTGAGAGCACCCGGACGTGCTGGGAGGGTTGTGAAGAGGCGCTGAAGGCTCTCGAACTCATGAAACTGCTCGTGGAAGAGGTTGAGCCCAAGCGCGGACGCATGGAGTCGCGAGCAGCAGAAGATTTTTCAACAGTCACCGATCTAGCGGACTTGTTGGTCCGCAAAGCCAACGTCTCGTTCCGGGACGCTCATCACATCATTGGTGCTGTCGTTCGTGATGCGCTCGATCTTGGAATATCGGCCAATGAAATAACGATCGGGATGATCAATTCCGCGGCGACCCAGCAGCTCGGACGCCAGGTGTTGCTCCAGGACGGCGATGTCAGCGAATGCCTGGATCCTGTTCGCAACGTCGCAGCACGTCAATCGTACGGGGGACCCGCTCCGCATCTCGTGCTCGAACACATCGACGAGCAAAGACTTTCACTTAGCAAGAAACGAGCAGTCATCGATGCGACGGTTGAGCGAGTCGGCGACGCACGCGACCTGTTGCAGCGACGTATACGTGCGCTCGTCGCATCCGAAGCCGGTTAGATCACGTCGCCTGTGCTCTAAGTATTGAAGCGAAGGAGTTGGATGATGTTGAAGTTTGTCGCGGTGCTGGTCGCTGCCATGGGAATCTGCGCGAGCGCCAGCGCCCAAACGTATCCCAACAAGCCGATCACGCTTGTGGTGCCTTTCGCCACCGGCGGAACAGTCAACCTGATGGGACGCATGCTTGCCAAGCGCATGTCGGAAATTCTGGGGCAGCCGGTCGTTGTCGACAACAAGGCCGGTGCCGGCGGCAGTATTGGCGCATACTTTGTCGCCAAGGCGCCACCGGACGGGTACACGCTCCTGTTGGCGACGATGGGGCAACAGTCAATCCTCCCTCTGTTGTCAAAAAAGCTGCCGTACGATCCGTCCAAAGACTTTTCTTCCGTCGCCCTGTTCTCCACCGTGCCGAACGTACTTGCGGTGTCTGCGGACACTCCCGCCAAAAGCGTCGCGGAGTTGTTGCAATATGCCAAGGCAAATCCCGACAAACTGAACATGGCCTCGGCTGGCTTTGCGTCGGTCAACCATATGACGGGCGAGTTGTTCATGCTCAGGTCCGGCGTGAGCTTCACGCATGTTCCTTATAAAGGGGCCGGTCCGGCGACCGTCGATCTGCTATCGGGCCAGGTGCAACTTCTCTTCGCCAACCTGCCAAACGTGGCGCCGTTTATTCAATCGGGCAGAATCCGAGTGTTGGCTGTCGCCAGTGAAAAACGTAGCCCTGCAATCCCCGACGTTCCGACACTCGCTGAAGCTGGAGTCAAGGATGCAGTTGTCGAGTCGTGGTATGGCATCATGGCGCCTGCGGGCACCAGTCCGCAGGTGCTCGAAAAGCTGCAGGACACCGTCATTAAGATCGCGAACGAAGGCTCGATGATTGCGCAGCTGGCTGACCAAGGCGCACTGCCGTTTCCCGGCACGAGCGCCGATCTGACAAGACTTTCCAACGAAGAAACCAAACGTTGGACCGAGGTCATCAAGCACGCAAACATCCAGGCGGAGTGATCATTGGAGGCATGCCGTTATCAGACCGCATAGCGTTTGGTGGAGAGGGCGCGCAATATGTCCCCAGTTGGCATTATCGGCGGCATGGGACCATTCGCGGGCGCCCAATATCTGAGTCTCTTCCTGCACGAGTGCGCGCTCCTGATCGAGCGGGGCGGGTCCAAGGTAAGCGATCAGCGCTTTCCTCCGCACTACGTTTTCCAACAACCGATTCCCGACCGGACGTCGGCGCTCCTTGGATCTGCGGATGAGTACACTCAGATTCTAACCTCACTCTCGCGGCAAGTTAATGGGCTTCGACAGCTTGGAGCAAAGGCCGTAGCGATAGCATGCAATACTGCTCATGCTTGGTACGTCGAACTGCAAAAATTGAACAGCGACATCGAGCTCATTCACATGGGCGATGTTGCTGCACGGCGTTTGTCCGCCTTTGGTGAAACGGAGGTTTGCGTATTGTCGACTTCCGGCACGATTAGATCTCAAATCTATGCCCGGTCTTTCTCGAAGTTCGACATCAGCTGCCATGAGCCCAATGCCCGGGAGCTTGAAACGATCATGGCGGGCATATACGACGGCGTGAAGTCGGGCAATTACGACTACGGACGAGACTGTTTTAGCAATGTTATCGCGCAGATGAGAGGTCGTACCGGCGTGGGTAGTTTTTTGATGGCTTGCACCGAAATCCCGCTAGCGCTAACCGCAGCCGACGTACCGTTTGCATGCCGCCTATACGACCCGGCGCGTCTCTCAGCTCGCGAACTGGCCATGCGTGCTTTGAATCAACCCAGCAGCTAGGTTGAGCCGCTTGAGTCTTCTGGCGCCGGTTACTTGATCGAACACCCCAGCGTGCCGATGCCGTCGATGCCGCATTCGATCTTGTCGCCCTTGGCGATGGCGGCGACGCCGGCGGGGGTGCCGGTCATGATGATGTCGCCGGCGCCGACCGAGACCTGTTGCGATAGTTTTGCAATGATCTCGGCGGTGTTCCAGATCATCTGCTCGATATCGCCGTCCTGCCGCGTCTCGCCGTTCACCTTGAGCCAGATGCGCGCCTTGGCCGGATGACCGATCTCGGAGGCCGGCCTCAACGTCCCGCAGGGCGCGGACTGGTCGAACGACTTGCCGATCTCCCAGGGCTGCTCCTTCTTGCGCGAGGCCATCTGCAGGTCGCGGCGTGTCAGGTCGACGCCGACGCCGTAACCAAAGACATGGTCTAGCGCCTTGGCCGGGTCGATATCCGAGCCGCCACTCTTCAGCGCGACCACCAACTCGACTTCGTGATGCAGGTCCTTGGTCAGCGGCGGGTAGGGGACGGCTGCGCCGTCCGGCGCGACCATGTCGGCATGCTTGGCAAAGAAGAACGGCGGCTGGCGCTCGTCGTTACCGAGCTCGCGGATGTGTTCGAGGTAGTTGCGGCCGACACACCAGATCCGGCGCACCGGAAAGGTCTGCGATGTCCCGGCGACGGGAATCTGCGGCTGCGCGAGCGGGGCGATGACGAACGAATTGCTCATGGATGATCTCGCAAGACGGTTAGCTGTTTGAGGCCAGCGCCAGCGGGCGGGTCTCGTGATACTGCAGGCGGAAGAACGATGCGTAGCGGCCGTTGCGGCGGAGCAATTCGTCGTGGCGGCCGGACTCGACCACCTGTCCGCCTTCGATGACATGAATGGTGTCGGAATGCATGATGGTGTGCAGACGGTGCGCGATCACCAGCGTCGTGCGGCCCTGGCAGAGATGCTCGATCGCCTCCTGCACCTGCCGCTCGGACTCTGAATCGAGCGCGGCGGTCGCCTCGTCCAGCAGAATAATCGGCGCGTCCTTGATCAGCGCACGCGCGATCGCGATGCGTTGGCGCTGGCCGCCCGACAGCTGCGTGCCGCGCTCGCCGACCGGCGTCTCGTAACCGAGGGGGAACCCCATGATGAAGTCATGGGCGCAGGCGGCACTGGCAGCGGCGATGATCTCGTCGTCGGTCGCACCCGGCTTTCCGAACGCGATGTTCTTGCGGATGGTGTCATGGAACAGGAACACGTCCTGTCCCACATAGGCCGTCTGCTGCCGCAGCGAGCGGCGTGAGACCTGCGCAATGTCCTGGCCGTCGATGAGGATCTGGCCGTCCGCGGTCTCATAGAGTCGCAGCACCAGATTCAGCACCGTCGACTTGCCGCCGCCCGAGGGGCCAACCAGGGCGGTGACCTTGCCGGGCTCTGCAACGAGGCTCATGCGGTCCAGCACCGTCTCGCCCGGCCGGTAGGCGAACGTCACGTCGCGCAGCTCGACCCGGGCGTCCTTCAACGCGAGAGACGGTTTGGTGCTGTCGTCGGGTTCGGTCGAAGGGCTATCGATGATCTCGATCAGCTTGCGGGCGCCGATCAACGCCGCGTTCAGGTCGATGTTAAGACGCGCAAGGCGCTTGGCGGGCTCGTAGGCGAGCAGGAAGGCGGCCAGGAACGAGATGAACTGTCCGGGCGTCGCGTTGTGCTCGACGATCCGGTAGCCCGAATACATCAGCGTGGCGCAGATCGCGATGCCGCCGAGCGTCTCCATCAGCGGACTGGAGCGATGCGAAACCCGCGCCATCTTGTTGGCATTGCCCTCGACAGCGTGGATGCTGGTGTCGAGGCGGTGCTGCATCTCCGGTTCGAGGGTGAACGCCTTCACGGTGCGGATGCCCTGCAGCGTTTCCAGCATCGTCTCCTGGATGTTGGCGTTGCCGGTGAACTGGTCGCCGGCAAGGCCGCGCATGCGCCGCATCAGCTTGCGCAGCACGAACAGCGCCGGCGGCGCGACCAACAGCCCGATCAGCGTCATGATCGGATCCTGTAACAGCATCACGATCGTGAGCCCGAACAGCGTCAGGAAATCGCGGCCGATCGAGGTGATGATCAGGTTGAGCACCTGGGCGATCGCGGTCGCGCCCATCGTCATCCGCGCCAGGAATTCCGAGGAATGGCGGTCGGAGAAGAAGCCGATATTCTCGCGCATCAGCTTTGCGAACAGCTGCCGCTGGTTGCGCGCGAGGATGGCGTTGGCGATCCGCGACAGATTGACCGAATGTCCGTAGGTCGCAGCACCGCGGATGGCGAAGATCAACGCGATGGCAAGCGACAGCCAGAAGATGGTGTTGAAGTTGCGGTCCGCATAGGCAGCGTTGATGACGTCCTTCAACAGGTAGGTCGAAAGCGCGGTCGCGGAAGCTGCGATCGCCATCAGGACGAACGAAATCGTGTAAGCGCGCCAGTAAATGGCGCCCTGTTCCGTGACCAACCGCCGAATCAGCCGGGCCGCGCCATGCGGGTCCTGTCTGATCGAAAGGTTGCTGTCGTTCGAACTGGAAATCTTAAGCCATCCTGCTTCTTGGGGCAGGGAACTCGGGCGCCCCAACACTCGGGCCTGATTGCCCGCTTGGGCGCAGATTTTCAAGTCAAAACAGGCGGATAAACACGCCCAAAAGGAGTTAGGCGGAGATCGCCTCGCGGCGCTCGTTCGCGCGTTCGCCGAGGAGCTTCTCCTCCCATGCGAGCGCGTGCGCGGCAATCGTGTCGAGATTGTCGAATTGCGGCGCCCAGTCGAGCGCTGCGCGGATGCGCCGCGTCTCGGCGATCATGGTCATGATGTCACCGGGCCGTCGCGGTGCCTCGTGCACGGCAAAGGTACGGCCTGAGACGCGGCGTACGGCTTCGATGACCTCGAGCACCGAATAGCCGTGTCCGTAACCGCAGTTCAGCGTGTCGGAGCGTCCGCCGCCGCGCAGATACTTCAGCGCCGCGCGATGCGCCTCGGCGAGGTCGCTCACGTGAATGAAGTCGCGGACACAAGTGCCGTCCGGCGTCGGATAGTCGGTGCCGAACACGTCGAGCTTTGCGCGCTGGCCGGTTGCCGCTTCGACCGCGACCTTCAACAGGTGCGTCGCACCCGGCACGGCGATGCCACAACGAAGCTTTGGATCGGCGCCAGCGACGTTGAAGTAGCGCAGCACGACATAGTTGAGCTTATGCGCGATCGCGACATCGCGCAGCATGATCTCGGTCATCAGCTTCGAGGTGCCGTAGGGCGACATCGGCCGCGTGGGCGCATCTTCGGCCACCGGCGTCGTGTCCGGATTGCCGTAGACGGCGGCGGTCGAGGAGAAGATGAACTTCGTGACGCCGCACTTGACCGCGCTCGCCAGCACGTTGCGCGTCGTCATGGTGTTGTTGCGGTAGTAGCCGAGCGGATCGCTGAGCGATTCCGGGACGATGATCGAGCCCGCGAAGTGGATGATCGCATCGACATTGTGCGAGCGGATCACGCCCTCGACCAGATTCTCGTCGCCGGCATCGCCGATGTAGAGCGGAACGCCCTCGGGGAGAAAATGCGAGAAGCCGGTGGACAGGTTATCGACCACGGCAACGCTTTCGCCAGCGTCGGCCAGCGCATGCACCATGTGGCTGCCGATATAGCCGGCGCCGCCTGTCACGAGCACAGTCATGGGATGACTCTTCCTTGGCTGCTTGCTACCTGACAGTCGTGGCCAAATGTGGAATCGCGGTTAGGGCTCGTGGCGGATCGGGCGTCGCACACTGGTTTTGCATGCGGTATGGTTGCTGAATTCTAAATTTGACAAGAAACGGCCCCGGCCGGCATCAATGGACAACATCCTCTTCATCAAAACCTCATCGCTCGGCGATGTCGTTCACCACATGCCGGCGGCAACCGACGCCCGGCAGCGGTTCCCGGATGCGCAGATCGCCTGGGTGGTCGAAGAGGCGTTCGCGCCCCTGGTCGGGCTGCACCCGGCGGTCGACACGGTCATTCCGGTAGCGACGCGGCGCTGGCGCCGGCAATTCCTCAAGCGCGAGACATGGCAGCAGATCGCGGCATTCCGCCGGCTGCTGCGTCCGTCTGCGTATGACCGGGTGATCGACGTGCAAGGCCTGGTCCGCTCGGCGATCATCGCCCGCGCGGCGCGCGGCGAGCGACACGGCTATGACTCGCAGAGCATCAAGGAGCCGTTCGCGGCGCGATTCTACGACGTGAAGCACAAGGTCTCGCGCGCGCTGCACGCTGTCGACCGCAATCGCGCGCTGAGCGGGCTCGCGCTCGGCTATACACCGGTCAAGACGATCGATTACGGCCTGCAGAGGCTGGCGAGCGTTGAGGATCGCTACGCGATGCTGTTGCACGGCACCTCGCGGGTATCGAAGGAATGGGCGGAAGGGTGCTGGATCGAACTCGGCCGCTGGCTGCACGGCAAGGGGTTCGCATGCGTGCTGCCGTGGGGCGACGGGATCGAGAAGTTGCGGGCCGAACGGCTTTGCGGCGCGATCCCCGACAGCCGCGTGCTCGAACGGCAGCCGCTCGATGCGACGGCAAAGGTGATCGCGGGCGCTTCGCTCGTCGTCGGCGTCGATACCGGACTGCTTCACCTGGCCGCCGCATATCAGGTCCCGCTCGCGGGAGTTTACGTCGCGTCCGACCCCGGCCTGACCGGACCGGTGGGCGCGGGCCGCACCGTCGTCGTCGCCGGGATCGATAAGGCGCCGGCCGCCAGCGAAGTCATCGCCGGCGTTGAGCGGCTGCTTTAGAGGGTAGTGAGTTTAGAACGGTGACCGCCAACTTACTCGGCGTCGTCCCTGCGAAGGCAGGGACCCATACGCCGTGACGTCAATGAGACGACGTGAGTCAGTTGCCTTTGTTGCCAAAAAGTCAACTTGAGCCTGCCGCCTCATTAGCGACATGGCGTATGGGTCCCGGCTCTGCGCTTCGCTTGGCCGGGACGACACACGTCGGCTTAAACTCATCATGCTTTAGGCCGACGCGAAGAAGTCCTCCGGTCCGTCCAGTTCGATCAGCTTCTTCTTCTCGATCAGCCAGAACCTGTTTCCCACTGTCCGAACGAAGCTGCGGTCGTGTGAGACCAGCAGGCAGCTGGCCCTGTCGTCCATCAATTCGTCCTCCAGCGCTTCCTGTCCCTCGATGTCGAGATGGTTGGTCGGCTCGTCGAGCAGATAGAAGTTCGGCTCGGTCAGCCGCAGCAGCAGCATGCCGAGACGCGCTTTCTGTCCGCCGGACAGTCGCCCGATCGGGCGGCCCTGCATCTCGATCGGCAGGCCGCAGCCAGCGAGCAGCGCACGGGCTCGCTGATCGCCGACATCGAAGCGGCGGGCGATCGTGCGCGCCGGCGTGTCGGCATCGGCAAGGTCGGCAAGCGCCTGGTCGCAATAGCCGAGGACCAGCGACTGCGTGGCCTTGATGCCGGCGTGGCTCGCTTCCGGGTTTTCGATCGCCTTGCGCAGCATCGCCGTGAGCCGCGTCTTGCCGGAGCCGTTCGGTCCGAGCAGCACGATCCGGTCTCCCTTGCAGATGAACTGCTTGCCGGTTCGAAACAGCAGCCTGCCGTCCGGTGTCTCCACCGCAGCATCGTCCAGCGTGACCAGAACCTTCGCATGCGTGCCGCGGTTGGCGAGCTTGATCAGGCCTGCGGATCGCTCCAGATGCGCCGGCTTTGCCGCATTTTCCAATTTCTCGGCGCGCTGCTTCAACTGCTTGGTCTTCGACAACAGAAGGTCGCTGCCGGAGTTGATGCCGAGGTTGTTCAGCTTCGCAGCCTGCTGGCGAAGCTGCTGGGCGTTCTTCATGTTGCGCTGATAGCGCAACTCCTCCGAGGCGTCGGCTTCGCTGAGCGCAGCGCGCGCCCGTGTATAGGGCAATGAGAACATCTGCGACCGCTCCGGCCGCAGGAACAGCGTCCGGTTCGTCGTCGCATCGAGAAAGGCGCGGTCGTGGCTGGCAATCACCACCGGCATGTCGCGCGGCAACGCGTTCAGCCAGCGCTCGAGCTGGCTTATTCTTGCGAGGTCGAGGTGATTGGTCGGCTCGTCGAGCAGCAGCACATCGCTCTCCGTCACCACGGCACGGGCCAGCATCGCCAGCCGCTGCCAGCCGCCGCTTAAGTGCTTCAGCGGCTTGTCCCGCAGCGCCTCGGGCACCTCCAGCGAGTCCAGCGCGACATCGACGCGCCAGCTTTCGCTCGGTCGCTGTTCAACGGGCAGCGCTTCCAGTGCAGCGGCTCGGAACGGCGTGTCCATCAGAGCAGGCGGCACGTCCTGCTCCACGTGGCCGACGCTCAGCCCGCGCGAGCGGGCGATCTCGCCTTCGGTTGCCTCCATCGTGCCGGCAACGCAGCGCAGCAGCGTGGACTTGCCGCGGCCATTGGCTGCGACAAGCCCGATGCGGTCGCCGGCATTGACGACGAGGTTCAAATCGGAAAACAGCGGCGCGCTCCGCGTCACGCCGAGATTGCGGATGTTGATGAGAGTCATGATCGGTCTCTGGTCTTGCCGGCGATCACGATGGTCCCGGGCACGCAGCCATCATCGGACGTTCGTGTCAGCGCGGCGATTGATCGATGCGGGCGCGCACAAAAGCGCTCAACGCCGCATGGCCACGGAGGGCAGACCAGGAAGAGATTTTAGGAGAAGTCTCTGGTCAGCCCTGCAAACGCATTTGCAGGGCGTGAATCGGACCGCGCGATCGATAGTGGTAGAAAAATGCCACGACGCTGTCCTCCTTTCGCAATCGAATAGAGCGCCAAAATAACCCGGGCCTCAGGCGAAGGCAAGCCGAGGCTCGTTCAGCGGGGCTCGTCAAGGCGCTGCGCGCTCAGGCATTGCGTCGCGAACGCCGCCAGATCGTCGCCCCGGAAGAGATAGCCCTTGATGCCCGCCGCTTTGGCGGCGGCAATGTCGCTGTCGCTGTCGCCGATCAGAAAGCTTTTGGCGGACTCAACCGGCCAGTTCGCCATCAGGTCGAGGATCATGCCGGGCTTCGGCTTTCGCCAGTCGCTGTCCTTGCGATACTGCGCAACGGTGCCCTCGGTATGGTAGGGGCAATAGCGGATGTCATCGATGCGTGCGCCTTGCGCCGCGAGCTCGCCGACCATCCAACGGTTCAGTTCGCGCACATCGTCCTCGGTAAAAAACCCGCGCGCGACACCAGACTGGTTGGTCACGACGAACACGAGGTATCCGTTCTGGTTGAGCAGGCGGATCGCCTCCGCCACACCCGGCATCCAGCGAAAGCGCGCGCGCGTGCCGATATAGCCATCGTCGTTGTGATTGATCACGCCGTCGCGGTCGAGAAAGACTGCGGGCTTGTTTTCGTGCGTCGTCACAGCGATTGCCTCGCTGGTGCCGTCCCTGCGAGCCCCGCCTGCGCCAGCACGCGCTGCGCTATGTCGATCACCTCGTTCGTGGAGATGTCGCGCATGCAGGCGTGATGCTGCATCCGGCACACCGGCTTGTGACAGGGGCGGCAGGGCACGTCCGTCCTGCTCTGGATTACGGCGGCGATCGGATTCAACGGCTTCCAGAGATCCGGGCTGGTCGGCCCGAAGATGCCGATCGCCGGCGTGCCGATGGCGGCGGCCACATGCAGCAGCCCTGAGTCGTTGGAGATTGCCAGCGGCGAAGCGGCAAGCGCGAGAATGGCGTTGCGCAGGTTGGTGCCTGTGAGGTCGCGCACGCGCGGGCCGCCGGCCTGCATGATCTCGGCCGCGATCTGCTTCTCGCCCGGCCCGCCAACCACCCAGACGTCGAAGCCGCTTTCGGTGAGCAAGCGTGCTGCGTCTGTAAAGTAGCTCCAGCGCTTCGACGGACCGACGGCGCCGGGCGCAAGCGTGATCGCCGACCGATCGCCGAGATTGTTCGCGCGCCGCCATGCGGCGATTTCATCGGGCCCGACCACCAGTTGCGGCATCGGCCATTCGGCCGGAAGCGTTGCATCGGCGGGCAGAGCCAACGCGCCGCACTGGTCGACCATGCGCGGCAACGCTTTCTCGCCGCGGCGCCAGTCGTTCAGGAGGCCGAAGCGCGCCTCGCCGATGAAGCCGGTTCGCTCGGGGATGCCGGCAAGCGCCGGCGCCAGCGCCGCCTTCCACTTGCGCGACATGACCAGCGCGCTGCCGTAGTTCTGCTTGCGGAGTTCCGAGGCGAGGCCGAACTGCCTGCCCAGCGCCAGTTGCCGTCGTGGCAGGTCCCAGACGATGCCGTGGCGGACCCCGGGCATGTAGTCGACGAGGGGCGCACAGGTCCTGTCCGTCAGCACGTCCACCGGCCGGCCCGGCCAGCGGTCCTTCAGCACGCGCACGACCGTGTGACAGCGAACGAAATCGCCGATCCACACATAGGGAACCAGCAGGATCGGGCGGGTATCGATTTCGCTCATTGTATCAAGGGCTTGCCTTTGCCCATGCGGCGCATAATGGTGCCTGCGGGTTAGCCCCTTCAGGGCGTCCCGTCCAGTGGCTCCGCTTCACCACGTCTTCGGACAAAGGTTGCCCGCGGGACGCGTCTGGGGCAATGGTCGTCTCGCAAATCCAGGGACTTAAAGCGCATGCTGCTGGTGACCGGCGGAGCGGGGTTTATCGGGTCGAATGTGGTCGCCGCGCTCAACGACGCGGGCCGGTCGGATGTGGCCGTCTGCGACCATCTCGGCAACGATGGCAAGTGGCGCAATCTCGCCAAGCGGCAGCTCGCCGATTTCGTGCCTCCCGCCGAGTTGCTGCGCTGGCTGCACGGCCGCAACCTCCATGCGATCATCCATCTCGGCGCGATCTCGGCGACGACGGCGACCAACGGCGACGAGGTGCTGCAGGCGAACTTTGTCCTGCCCATGAAGCTGCTCGACTGGTGCACGAGCACATCGACGCCGTTCATCTACGCCTCCTCGGCGGCGACCTACGGCAACGGTGAGCAGGGCTTTGACGACGATTGGTCGGTGCCGGCGCTGAAGCGTCTGCAGCCGCTGAACCTGTATGGCTGGAGCAAGAACCTGTTCGACCTGCTCGTCTCCACGCGTGCGGCGAAGAAGGAGAACCTGCCGCCGCATTGGGTCGGGTTGAAGTTCTTCAACGTGTTCGGACCGAACGAGTATCACAAGGGCACCATGGTCAACGTGCTCGCCAAGCGCTTTCCCGATCTCAAGGCGGGGCGGGCGGTACAGCTCTACAAGTCGTATCTGGCGGGCGTCGCCGACGGCGACCAGCGCCGCGATTTCATCTATGTCGACGACGTGGTGCGCGTGTTGCAGTGGCTGCTCGGCTCGCCGGGCGTCAACGGCATCTTCAATGTCGGCACCGGCACCGCGCGCAGTTTTCGCGAGCTGATGCTGGCGGGCTATGGGGCGCTGGGCACGACGCCGAACATCGAATATGTCGAGATGCCGGACAACATGCGCGCGGGCTATCAGTATTTCACCGAAGCCAAGACCGCACGGTTGCTGGCGGCAGGCTACAATGGCGGCTTCACGCCGCTCGAGGACGCCGTGCGGCAGTATGTGACCGGCTTTCTCGACAAGGCCGACCCGTATCGCTGATTGCGGGCCGACAGGATAAGATCGCGACATGTTCAACTTCGACCAGCTTGCCTCGGACATCGCCCGCCAGACCGTGCTGTGCATCGGCGACCTGATGCTCGACGAGTTCGTCTACGGCGAGGTGTCGCGTGTGTCGCCTGAAGCGCCGGCGCCGGTGATCGCGGCCCAGCGCAGCGAGACCAACGTCGGCGGCTCGGGTAACGTCGCGCGCAACATCGCAGCGCTCGGCGCACGCTGCATCTTCGTCGGTATGGTCGGCAACGACGTGCACGGCGAATATCTGAAGCGCGAGCTTGGTCGCGAGGGCCGAATCGAGGCGCAGCTTGTCGCCGATCCGAGCCGGCCGACGACGCGCAAGGTGCGCTTCGTCTCGGATCACTTCTCCACGCATCTGCTGCGGGCGGACTGGGAGGTCGCTAGTCCAGCGGCCGCCGAGGTCGAGCAGCGCATCATCGATACGGCGCTCGCGGCGCTGCCGCGCGCCGACATCGTGCTGTTGTCCGACTACGCCAAGGGAACGCTGACGCACCGGGTGATCCGCAATGTGATCGACGCGGCGCGCAAGCTCGGCAAGCGCGTCGTCGTCGACCCGAAGAGCATGAACTTCGCGATCTATCGCGGCGCGACGCTCCTGACGCCGAACCGCAAGGAATTTGCCGAGGCGACGCGCAGCAGAGCTACGACCGAAGCCGAGCTCGAGGAGGCCGCGCGCGAACTGATCCGCACCGTCGACAGCGAAGCCATTCTGGTCACGCGCAGCGAGCACGGCATGAGCCTTTTGCGGCGCGACGGCGAGGCGATCCATATTCCGGCGCATCCGGCCAAGGTGCGCGACGTGTCCGGCGCAGGCGATACGGTGGTGGCCGTGATCGCCACCGCGCTGGCCGCCGGTTGCGACTGGGACACGGCGCTGCGTGCCGCCAACGCGGCCGCAGCCGTCGCCGTCAGCAAGCGGGGGACGGCGACTGTCGATCTCGCTGAGCTGCGCCGGGAAATCCTGCCGCGGGCCTCGCTCGCCGCCGAAGAGAAGATTGCCGCGAATGCGCACGATCTCGAGGAGCACCTGGCGGCCTGGCGCAAGCAGGGCTTGCGCATCGGCTTCACCAACGGCTGTTTCGACATCCTGCATCCGGGCCACGTGAAGGTCGCAACCGACGCGCGCGCCGCTTGCGACCGGCTGATCGTCGGCCTGAATTCCGATGCCTCGGTGCGACGGCTGAAGGGCGCGGAGCGGCCGCTGCAGAATGAGCGTGCGCGCGCCGAAGTGCTCGCCGCGCTGGAGGCGGTCGATCTGGTGGTCATCTTCGAAGAGGACACGCCGCTGCGGCTGATCGAGCAGATCAAGCCGAACGTGCTGGTCAAGGGCGGCGATTACACCCGCGAGCAGGTGGTCGGCCATGAGGTGATGGATGCGATCGGCGGCGAGGTCCTGCTGATCGATATCGTCCCCGGTTTCAGCACCACGTCCCTGGTCGACCGCGCCCGCCAGGGCGGTGGCTGACCGTCACGCCTGCGGCTTCGGCTCCGCCGCCGGAGTGTCATCCTCGATGATCATCGCCCGCGAGCCCTTCGCCGCCTTCTCCGAGGAGAGCAGCCAGGTCAATCCGCCGGCGGCGCCGACGATGAAATAGATGGCGCCGAACAAGAGCGAGATGGTGACGCCGTCCGCCGTGCTGAGGCCGGCGTAGCCGAAGGCAACCTGCATGGTCTGTTCGCGCACGCCCCAGCCGGCGATCGAGATCGGCACCATCGTGACGAGAAAGGTCGGCGGCATCAGCAGCAGCAGCTGTGTGAACGACACGGGCGCTGCGATCGCGAGGCCGATGCATGAGCCGATCACCACCGAGAGCAGATGATTGAGCACCGACAGCGACAAGACCTTCGGGCCGATCCGCCGATCGAACATCACATGCGCTGTGAGCCTTGAGCACCCGTGCAGGTGCCGCGCCGGCCAGATGCCCTGGATCCACCGCCATGACAGGCGCCCGTAGATGAGAAACGCGACACAGCCGGCCAGCGCCACCAGATCGAGCAGGGCCAGCGCAAGGCGTCCGTGCTCGTCGCCGATCAGGCGCAGGCTCCACGGCAGGCTGACCACGACGATGATCGCCAGCACGATCAGGCCGACTGCGCGATCGACCAGCACCGAATAGGTCGCGGTCTGCCAGGTCGCGCCGTGCCGCTGCAGCAGCCAGAGGCGGGCACCGTCACCGCCGACCGTGGACGGCAGGGTCTGGTTGAAGAAGGCGCCGACAAGGTTGAAACGCAGCGCCATCGGAACGGGCAGGTGCGCCCCACAGGCATTGGCGATCTCGCGCCAGCGCAGCGCGGCGACGCCGACCTGCAGCAGCGTGACTGCGATCGCCGCCGCAATCCAGATGAGGTTGATCTGCCCGAGCCGCGCCTGGATCGCCGGAAAGTTCACGCCGCTCAGCGCGAGGTAGAGCAACCCTGCAGAGACCGCGATTTTCAAGGCGACGAAAAAGACCTGGCGCATGCCGTCGGTATCTGCGGATGTGAATGAAGGCCAAATCCGGCCCGGAACCCAGCGTGAATCCGTGGGCCTTGGTATGGTCTCGTAGACCGTCTGGCAAGTGCAGAACAGCATGTGAACCAGAACTGGTTGACAAGCCGAAGAGGGGGGCAACGCGGATGTTGCGACACCCGCCGCGAGCGCGTAAGGGAAAGGCAAAGCAACGGAGGTAAACCCATGGTTCCCCGTCTGGAATCGCTGAAAGTGAAGCTGTTCACCGACGGCGCCGACAAGGCGCAGATCGTCGCCATGGCCAGGAATGCATGGATTTCCGGTTTCACGACCAATCCGTCATTGCTGAAGAAGGCAGGCGTCGCGGACTACGTCGCCTATGCGCGGGAACTCGTGACCGCAGTTCCCGACCGGCACATCTCGTTCGAGGTGATCTCCGACGACATTCCGGAAATGATCGCGCAAGCGCGGTTGATCTCGTCGTGGGGCAAAAACGTCTACGCGAAGATCCCCGTGTCGACGACGCGCGGTGAGCCGATGTTCGACGCCGTGCGGACGCTGTCGCGCGAAGGCATCAAGATCAACATGACCGCGATCTTCACCTCCGAGCAAGTGGCGAAGGCCGTCACCGCCTTGCAGGGGGGCGCGCCGGCCTGCGTGTCCGTGTTCGCAGGACGCCTCGGCGACGTCGGCATCGACTATCGGCCGATCGTCATCGATGCGGTCGCGTGTGCCCGCGCGACGCCGAATGTCGAGATCATCTGGGCTTCGACCCGCGAGGTATTCAACGTCATCGAAGCGCACGACATGGGCTGCCACATCATCACCGCGCCCGCGGATGTGCTGAACAAGCTCCCCGGCATCGGCGCCCAGACCGGGGCGGAGCTTGCGCTCGGCGCCGTGAAGGCATTCCGCGACGACGCGCTCGCGGCGGGCATCACGCTGCCGCTGCCGGACTCGCTGCGCGCGGCCGAGTGAGTCGCGCGCCGTCCGCTTCATCGACGTAATTATCTGAATCAAAAGGTGTTTGCCCGGGGTCCGGGCCCGGTTAGCGCGACTCCTGCGAGCGTGCTAGACGGTACGGAGTCGGTTGGCGGGGCCTTCGAGCCGACTTTGCGTGTTGGGGTATTGGGTACAGGGACGGCGCATGGCGTTAGCGGGTAAACCTTCTGTTGTGAGCGGCAAGAATTTGCGCGTCGGCGTCATCGGCGCGGGCGTGATGGGCTCGAACCATGCGCGCGTGTTCGGCGGCCTGGCCGATGTCACGCTGGTCGGCATCGCCGATCCGCTCGATGCGCACCGCAAGCGCGCGATCGACCTTATCGGCTGCCGCACCTTCGAGACCTTCGAAGCCTTGCTCAGCGAAGGTGTCGACGCGGTGACCATCGCGGCTCCCACCCATCTGCATCACGAGATCGCGCTCGCCTGCATCGCGAAGAAAATTCACGTGATGGTCGAGAAGCCGATTGCGTCGACCGTGGAAGAGGGGCGCGAGATCGTCGCCGCTGCGCGCCGCGCCAACGTCACGCTGATGGTCGGTCATGTCGAACGGTTCAATCCGGCGGTCGAGAGCATCAAGCAGGCGATCAGGGGCGAGGAAATCCTGTCGATCGCCATCACCCGTGTCGGTCCGTTCCCACCGCGCATGTCGAATGTCGGCGTGGTGATCGATCTTGCCGTGCACGACATCGACCTGATCCGCTGGTTCACCGAGTCCGAGATCACCGAGGTGCAGCCGCAGCTTTCCAGCGCGGTCGCCGAGCGCGAGGACATCGCGCTGTTGCAGTTCCGCACCGCATCGGGCGTGCTGGCGCACATCAACACCAACTGGCTGACGCCGTTCAAGGCGCGCAACGTGACAGTCGCCACCCGCGGCAAATACGTGATGGGCGACCTGCTGACGCGCCAGGTCACCGAGTGCTTCGGTTTCCAGCCGGACGGCAGCTATTCCATGCGCCACCTGTCGGTCGGCTACGAGGAGCCGCTGCGCAGTGAGCTCGCTGCCTTCATCAGCGCCGTGCGTTCGGGCGGGACCCCCGCCGTGACCGGCGACGAGGGTGTCGCCAGCCTCGAGATCGCGATCCAGTGCCTGGATTCCTCGTCGAAGCGCGAGAAGCCGGAGCTGCACCTCGAGCCCCGCCGCGCCGCGGGCGCATGACCTCGGGTCACTGGCCTTAGGTCATTGCAATCCGAAATGCCCGATGATCTCCCTTGCGGTGACCTCTGGTGAATGTTCATCGGTGTCGAGGACCAGGCAATCGGGCCGAGGCACCTGGGTGAGCTTCTGATTGAGAAACCGCTCCAAGCTTTCCACCGACGTCATTTTCCTGCGCTCAGCGCGATCCGGATTACCCACACGGCTGATCGCCACGTCCTTCGCGCAGCGCAGGAACACCGGCAGCAATTGTCCGCCCGAGCGTTCGACGATCGCTTCGAATTGCCTGAACGTGGGCAGATCGTCCGGGTCGACATAGCAATATGTCATGATAACCAGAGGAACGCTGTGTGCGGCTGCGGCCTCGAGGACCGAGCAACGCACGTCCCGCGCAAGCTCCCAAAACCCGGGCGTTCCGAAATCGAATACGGTCCGCACGACATCGATCGCGGCGTGGTTGTCGAAGAATCTGCCTGGCAGGGTCTTGAGCAATACCCGTGCGACCGTCAGCTTGCCGACGGCCGGAGCGCCATGAAGGAAAAGCAACTTCATGGACATCTGGTATCACAGGACTAGTGCGGTGAATTTGAAATTCCTGCCAGTTTCGCGGCGAGTCCATCGCAGGAATTTCAAATTCATAAACCGCACTAGGATCATAAAGTTGCTAGTGCTCCTTATGTTTCCGAAGTTCGCATAAGAGGTTGCGGCAAAGTGATGCGAACTTCGGAAACGGAGCACTAGTCTGTGCGCATCGTGCCGGCCGCCGCGCCTTGGCCGTTTTGCTGCCCTGCCGCTTCCTGTAGAACAGGCCAATGTTGCGGGGAATCTTCACCTTCGGCGGCTTCACGCTCCTGTCGCGTCTTGCGGGGTTTGCGCGTGACATCGTCATGGCGGCGATCCTCGGTGCGGGGCCGCTGGCCGACGCGTTCGTGGTCGCTCAGCGGCTGCCCAATCATTTCCGGGCGATCTTCGCCGAGGGGGCCTTCAACGCCGCCTTCGTTCCGGCGTATGCGCACCTGCGCGGCGGGGCGGGCGACGCGGCCGCAAAGACCTTCGCCGACCGCATCTTCACCCTGCTGCTGATCGTGCAGGCGCTGCTGCTGGCGCTGGCGTTGATCTTCATGCCGCAAGTCGTCGAGTTGCTGGCGCCGGGCTTCTCCGGCGATCCGGAGCGGCGGACGCTCGCGATCGAGCTGACGCGGATCACGTTTCCTTACCTGTTGCTGATCACGGTCGTCACGCTCTACGGCGCCATCCTCAACGTGATGAACCGCTATGCGAGTGCTGCTGCGGCGCCGATCCTGCTCAACCTGTCGATCATCGTCGCGCTGGCCTTGGCGGCGTTCTTCCCCACTGCCGGTCACGCGGCGGCGTGGGGCGTCCTGATCGCGGGCGTGCTCGAAGTCCTGCTGCTGGCGGTCGACGCCGGCCGGCAGGGCGTGCTGCCGCGGCTGACCTGGCCGCAGTTCGATGCCGACGTGCGCGCGTTCTTCAAGGCGCTGGGACCGGCGACGCTCGGCTCGATGGGCCCGCAGATCGCGGTGCTTGCCGACACCATCATCGGCTCCTTCCTTGCCACCGGGGCGCTCGCGGCGTTGTATTATGCCGACCGCCTCAACCAGCTGCCGATCGGCGTGATCGGCGTCGCCGCCGGCACGGTGCTGCTGCCGACGATGTCGAAGCTCCTGGCCGCAGGCGACGAGCAGGGGGCTGTGAGCGCACAGCGGCGCGTGTTCGACCTGACGCTGCTGCTGACGATGCCGTTTCTCGTCGCCTTCCTCGTCGTGCCCGACACCATCATGCGCGCGCTGTTCGCCCGCGGCGCGTTCTCGGCCGCCGACGCGGCCAATGCCGCGGCGACGCTCGCCGCCTATGCGGTCGGCCTGCTGCCGTTCGTGCTGCTGCGAAGTGCCGTGGCGTCGTTCCAGGCGCGCAAGAACACCGCCACGCCTGCCAAGGCGGCGCTGATCGGCGTCGCGGTCAATCTGGCGGCGAAGGTGGCGCTGGTCGGCACGTTTGCCCAGGCGGGCCTCGCGCTGGCGACGGCGCTCGGTGCCTGGGTCAATCTCTTGATCGTGCTCTGGCTGGCGGTGCGCGCAAGGTACATGACCATCGACCGGCCGCTGCAGCTCACGCTCCTGAAGTTCGCGATCGCCGGCCTGCTGCTGGCCGCGGCGCTGTGGGCCACCGCAAGGTTCGGCGCACCGGCGTTGTTCTCGGACATGCGCACCGGGCGGGACGAGCTGACGCTTGTCTTGCTGATCGCGGCCGGCGCCGTGACCTATGTCGTTACCGTTCTGGCACTATTTGGCCGGCGCTGGCTCCGGGCGCTTGTTCGCTAGATGAAATTAGCCGGTTTGCGCGGCCCGGAAATCGCCCTACATTGATCGGACCTTTGACGAGCAAGTCCCCCAGATTGCAATCGGACACACCATGGCAGTGAAATTCGGCGTCGGGCAAAGCATTGTCCGAAAAGAGGACGACAGCCTCATCCGCGGCAAGGGCCGGTACACCGGCGATCATGCCCCCGACCGGTTGCTGCATGCGGTGATCGTGCGCTCGCCGCACGCGCGCGCCAAGTTCAAGATCGATGCTGCGGCCGCAAAGGCGATGCCGGGCGTGGCCCTCGTCCTCACCGCGACCGACATCGCCGATCTCGGCCTGCTGCCGTGCCTGTTCAACTTTCCGGACGATCCGTTCAAGGTGCCGGACTATCCGGTCCTGGCGAAGGATGAAGTACAGCATGTCGGCGACGCGGTCGCGTTCGTCGTCGCTGAATCCGTCGAGCAGGCGCGCGATGCGGCCGAAGCGCTGGCGATCGATTGGCAGCCCTTGCCGTCGGTGACCGGCGTCAACGCGGCGGTGAGGCAGGGCGCGCCCGTGATCTGGCAGGATCACCCGGGCAACGTGCTGTTCGACAAGACGCTGGGTGAGAAGGCGACGGCCGATGCGATCTTCGCAAAGGCGCATGCGATCGCCGAGGTCAACATCGTCAACCAGCGGCTCATCACCAACTACATGGAGACGCGCGGCGTGGTGGTCGAATACGACGCCAAGCGCGACCACATCACCGTCACGCTCGGCAGCCAGGGCAGCCATCGTCAGCGCGATGTCCTCTGCCAGATCCTCAAGCTGCCGCCGGAGAAGGTTCGCGTGATCACGCCGGATGTGGGCGGCGGCTTCGGCACCAAGATTTTCCCCTACCGCGAGTATTTTCTGGCCGCGTTCGCTGCGCGCAAGCTGAAGAAGAACGTGAAGTGGGTCGCCGACCGCGCCGATCACTTCCTCGGCGACAGCCATGGCCGCGACAACGTCACCCACGCGCGCATGGCGCTCGACGCAGACGGCAAGTTCCTCGCCATGGATGTCGACATGCTGTCCGACATGGGCGCGTATCTGTCGATGTTCGGGCCCTACATCCCTTATGGCGGTGCGGGCATGCTGCCGGGCGTCTACGACATCACGGCATTCCACTGCCGCGTGCGCGCGGTCTTCACCAACAGCGTGCCGGTGGACGCCTATCGCGGCGCGGGCCGCCCGGAGGCCGCCTACGTGATCGAGCGGCTGGTGGATGCGTGTGCGCGCAAGCTCGACATGACGCCGGATGCGATACGCAAGAAGAATTTCATCCCGCCGAAGGCGATGCCCTACACCACCGCGGCCGGCAAGGTTTTCGATTCCGGCGAGTTCGCAGCGCATCTGAAGATCGCGCAGGACAACATCGACTGGAAGGGATTTGCCAGGCGCGCGAAGGAGGCGAAGAAGAAGGGCTTCGTTCGCGGCATCGGCATGGCCTCCTATGTCGAGATCTGCGGCGTGGTGGGACCGGAGACGGCCATCGTCAAGCTCGGTGAGGACGGCAACATCACCATCCTGATCGGCTCGCAATCGACCGGGCAGGGACACCAGACGGCGTATGCACAACTGGTCGCCGAGCAGTTCGGCGTCGCGCCGGAGCAGGTCAACGTCATCCAGGGTGACACCGACCTGATTGCGACCGGAGCCGGCACCGGCGGCTCGAGCTCGATCCCGATCGGCGGCGTGTCGGTTGAGCGCGCCACCAAGAAGCTCGGCGAGAATCTGAAGGAGCTCGCCGCGGCGGCGCTTGAAGCCAGCGCGTCCGACATCGAGATCACCGACGGACGCCTGCGCATCGCCGGCACCGACCGCACGATTACGTTCGCCGACGTTGCGAAGCGCGCGAACGGCGCTTCCGAGAAGCTCTCCGCAAGCGAAACCTTCGGTACCACCGCGGGCACCTATCCGAACGGCACGCATATCGCCGAGGTCGAGATTGATCCCGCGACCGGCTCAACGCGGATCGTCGATTATGTGATCGTCGACGACTTTGGCGTGACGCTCAATCCGCTGCTGCTGGCGGGCCAGATCCACGGCGGCGCGGCGCAGGGCATCGGCCAGGCGCTGCTGGAGCAGGCGGTCTACGATCCGAACGATGGTCAGCTCGTCACCGGCTCGCTGATGGATTATGCGCTGCCGCGCGCGGAAGACACGCCGTCGTTCGCGTTCGAGACGCATAACGTGCCGTGCACAACCAATCCGCTCGGCGTCAAGGGCGCCGGCGAGGCGGGCACCATCGGCGCCTGCCCGGCGGTGATGAACGCCGTCATCGACGCGCTCTGGCGCGAATACCACATCGATACCATCGACATGCCGGCGACGCCGGAACGTGTCTGGGTGGCGATCCGCGAGCACGAGCGGCGGCACCGGCTGTAAGGCTCCGGCCGCAACACGACGGCAGCGGACATGACATTTTGGTGCATTCCGGTGCCGGGATCGTGAATTTAGAATTGGAATAAACTTGGTTAGCTGGTGTTCGCGGAATGCTGACGCCGGACGGCGAGGGGCCGTGCCGGCGGTTTAGTGTGTGAAAGCCGCGAATACGGAGGAAATTGATGATTCGGGTGCTGATTGCCGTCGCCGCTGTGGCGGTGGGAGCTACCACAGTAATCGCCCAGCAGGAGAATATCTCAGCCAAGCGCAATGCGGTGATGAAGCAATCGGGCAAGGCGATGTATGCCGTGATGGGCGGCATGGTGCGTGGCACAACGCCTTACGATCAGGCCGCCGTCGATGGGGCGTTCACGGATCTCGACGCCGCCGCAAAGCAATTTGTGACGCTGTTCCCCGCCAGCGCCATGACCTCGGTGCCGGAGAGCAATTTCGCGCTCGTGGCCAAGGCTGCCGAGAACCGGTCGGACGTGGAAGCCAAGGCCGCTGCATCGGCGAAGATCGTCGCCGACAACAAGGGCAAGGTGAAGGATCTCGACGGGTTGAAAGCCGCCTTCACCGCCATGAACAACGGCTGCGGCGGCTGTCATGAACTCTATCGCGTGAAGAAGTAAATCAGCACGCATGGTTTCGAAGGCGGGGTCGCAAAGCGATCCCGCCTTTTGATGTCAGAGACTCGTCGCGTTTCAGACGAGCTTCTAGGATAGTGGACCGCTTGTGGGATCTCGGCGATGCTCAGGAAAATTCTGATACTTGCAGTCGTTGCTGCCGTTGTCGGCCTGGGCGTCTACTGGATCGTGACGCAGCCGTCGACGATCTCAGCCAGCGCATTGCCCGCCCACACGCCAAATGCCGCCAACGGCAAGACGATGTTCGACGCTGGCGGCTGCGTGTCCTGTCACGGCAACAACCCGGAGGATCGCACGCTTCTCGGCGGTGGATTGGCGCTGCCGTCGCCGTTCGGCACCTTCTACGTTCCGAACATTTCGCAGAATCCGGTGGACGGCATCGGCCGCTGGTCCGAAGCAGACTTCGTTTCGGCGATGCTGAAAGGCACGTCGCCGTCGGGCACGCATTATTTTCCCGCGTTCCCTTACAGCTCCTACGCGAAGATGAAGCAGGAAGATGTGCGCGACCTGTTCGCCTACATGAAGACCTTGCCGCAGGCGGCGGGCAAGGTGCGCGAGCACGACGTGCCGTTTCCCTTCAACATCCGCCGCAACCTCGGCGGCTGGAAATTCCTGTTCTTCGACGACAAGTCGTTCGTCGCCGATGCATCGAAGCCCGCGGAGTGGAACCGCGGCGCTTATCTCGTCAACGGTCCCGGCCACTGCGCCGAATGCCACAGCCCGCGCAACGCGCTTGGCGGCGTTGTCGCTTCGCAACGGTTCGCCGGCGGACCGAATCCGGAAGGCGAGGGCTGGGTTCCGAACATTACACAGAAGGGCCTGTCGGGCTGGAGCGAAGGAGACATCGCCTCGTTTCTCGAATCCGGCCTCACGCCGGAAAGCGATTCCGTCTCCGGATCGATGGGGCGCGTGATCAAGAATACCGCTCAGCTCAGCGCCGCCGACCGCAAGGCGATGGCCGTCTATCTGAAATCGCTGCCGCCGATCGAGGGTCCGAAAAAGCCCGCAAAATCCTGATTTTGCGCGCTGTGACCGACCGCAGATTTTGCGGCGCCGCACTGCATGCGGGCATGCATTTTGCGGGGTTTCCGCAGGCCTTTCAGCGTGTTTGTTAGACGCATCCGATTCGCGCGAACGCCTGCGCGCACACCCCCGCGCGATGACCGATTACACCCAAAAAGATTACATCACCGCCGCCGTCATGAAGCTCGCCACGGCGTTCCTGTTCGCCGCGATGGCGGTGCAGGTGCGCTATCTCGGCGACCGCTTCCCGGTCGGCCAGGTGATCTTCTTTCGCGCGGCGTTCGCCTTCATCCCGATCCTGATCTTCTACGCGGCGCTCGGCGAGCTCTCGCGGTCGTGGCAGACGCAGCGCTTCTCCGGTCACGTGATGCGCGGCACGCTCAGTATCGCCTCGTCGTTCTGCTATTTCGGCGCGCTGGCGCGGTTGCCGCTCGTCGACGTGACGGCGATCTCGTTCGTGACGCCGCTGATCGTCGTGGCGCTGGCGGCGATCTTCCTGAAGGAGGTCGTGCACATCTATCGCTGGTCCGCGGTGATCGTCGGATTTTGCGGCGTGATCGTGATGCTGATTCCCTATCTGGACGTCTCCAAGCACGCGGCGATGTCGACGGTGGTCTCCGTCGGGCTGTCGCTCGCGATCTGCAACGCGGTGTTTTCCGCCATCGCCGTCATCCAGGTGCGGCGGCTGACGCAGACGGAGACGACATCGTCCATCGTCATCTATTTCTCGCTGTTCATCGCGATCGGCGGGCTGGTGACACTGCCGTTCGGCTGGACCATGCCGAACGGCATCGAGCTTGCCTGCCTGATCGGCGCCGGCATCGCCGGCGGTACCGCGCATATCATCTCGACCAGCAGTCACCACTACGCACCGGCGTCGTTCCTGGTCTCGTTCGACTACTCGTCGATGATCTGGGCTTTTCTGCTCGGTTTTCTGTTCTTCGGCGAGGTGCCCGCAGCGCTGGTCGCGGTCGGCGCCGTCATCGTGGCGGGCGCGGGCCTGTTCGTGGTCTGGCGCGAGCGGCAACTCGGGCTGAAGCGCCCCGAAGCCGAGCAGGAGATCGCCGCGCCGCGGGGCTGACGGCGAGGGGGTCGTTGCGGTTCCGGAGTCTGCCGGCAGGCCGGGCTCTCACCCCAGGCGCATGAGCGCAGCGGCGTCCAGTCCCGCACCTGGTTCCGACTTCGCTGCCCAGGCGATTGCGAGCTGCACCGCGAGACGAATGACCGAATCGAAATCTTGGACATTCGCGTGAGCGACGACGTTGCGTGTCTCGAACCCGGCGGCGGGAGGTCGATAGGTCCCGTTCCTGATTGCGACAACCAGCTCCTGCGTCGCCGCCGAGGGCTCGACGTCGTATTCCTGCTCCAGACAGGTCCATAGCTGCTTGTAAATAGACAGGGCCCCGCCGGTGTTGCCTGCAGCGATGCAGGAACGCATCAGGTGCTGGCAGGCGATTTCATGGGTTGGGTCGATCTGAAAAAGTGCGTGCGCGATGCGCTTTGTCGCCTCCGCCTGATCGGAACGTGTGGACAGTTGCGCTTCCAGGCGCCGGATCAGCAGTCGGCGGACATTCTCGCGTCGTGTCGTCAGCCAGCTGCCGAAAGAGGGGTCGACATCGTCATAGCCGCGCAGGAACGCATCCGCGATGTCTGGTTCGCTGACGAGCCAGTCGGCCGGATCGCCTCGATCGATGCCGGCCAGTGCGCAATCCAGATCGGTCACGAAGAGCGATTCGTCGAGGCTGACATGGAAATTGTCGGCCGAAAGCCCTGCGCAGCCTTCCTTTTCCAATGTGTCGCGCAGGCCGTGCAGCAGTTGGCGCAGCGATGCGCGCGCCTTGCCGTCCTCGACCTCGCTCCAGAGCAACCCGACCAGCCGATCCCGCGTCTCCCTCATGCCCGGTGTCGTTGCGAGATAGGCAATCAATGCCCGCGCCTTGCGGTTGCTCAGGACGATCTCTCGGCTGCCTCGGTGCAGAGCAATGCCGTCGAACAGCGAGACCCGCAAGATCGGTTGGGCGGGATGCGCTGGTACACCAACGTTACGATCAGGTGGGGGATGGTCCGTCATGGCATCCTCGCAGTGTTGGCTGCCATCTGCGCAGCAGTGGCAGGCTCGAGTGGACCATGCCGCGCCAGTCAAATCGTGAAACCGTGCTGAAGCTTCACTGAAACTTCGCCGAACGATCTGAAACGATTGAGTATTTTTCAATGCAGGTTGCGCAAAAACCGCCCGATCTGCCCAATCGGCGGGCACTGGGCGAGGCGCATCGTCCTCTACTCCAATAGCTCAAGCACCTTTGCGAATCGCGGATTGGCGCGCAGCGGGTGGAGGTCGGAGTCGTACTTCACCCACTCCCGTGTCTGGCGGCCGGCCCGCGGCAGGACGGCCAGGAGCAGGTCGATGGCGCGCTCTTCATCGCCGACGATCGAGTACAAGCAGGCCCCATTGTACTGGGTGAGGACGTCGTCCGGATCGATGGCAATGGCGCGCGCGGCCCAGTCCTTGGCACGATCGACTTCGCCAAGCGCGGCAAGACCGACCGCTCCCAGGTATGCCGGTCGCGGGTTCTCCGGATGCAGCGCGAGCTCGCGTTCCGCGCGTGCTACACCCTCCCGGGCCGCCACAAGCATATCCTCGGTCCGTCCAAGCGATCGAAGCACACCGGTCATGACGATCAAGGTCTGGCAATCGTCAGGGTTGATATCCGCGGCGCGCTGGAAGTGCTCGGCCGCCTCCTCGAGCTTGCCCTGACTGAAGCAGGCCCGGGCACAGAAGTAATGCGCCTCGAACAGGTTTGCATCGACGGCGATCGCTTCGTCGAATTCCGCCATGGCCTCGGCATATCGACCGAGCAGCGACAGCGCGAGGCCGCGCGAGGCATGCGCCTCGGCAAGACCGCTCTTCAGCTCCAGCGCTTTGGCGCTCGTCGCCAGGATGCTCTCGATAGATACCTCGGCGCCGAAATGCAGACGGAGGAAGGAATCGCAGTCCGCTATCCCGGCGTAGGCCTTCGCATAGAGCGGATCGATCTCGACGGCCTTGGCGAACATGCGTCTTGCCAATTCGAGGAAGGTCTTCGATCGCCGATGGAGGAATTGCCGCCCCCTGAGGTAGTACGCATAGGCCTCGACATTGCCCGTGGAGGAGCCTTCGATGGCCTTCTTCTCCTCCGGCAGCAGTTTGACTTTCAGCTGCTCCACGATGGCATGCGTGATCTCGTCCTGGATCGCGAAGATGTCGTTCAGATCACGGTCGTAGCGATCGGCCCAGACATGCCCCCCGTCGTTGCCCGCGATGAGCTGTGCTGTGACGCGCACACGCGATCCGGCCTTGCGGACACTTCCTTCCAGGATGAACTTGACGTTCAGATCGGCGCTAAGCTGCTGGACGTTCACTGCCCTGCCTTTGAAGGTGAACATCGTATTGCGCGCGACCACGAACAGGCCGGATATCTTCGACAGGTCGGTGATGATGTCCTCGGTGATACCGTCGCTGAAGTATTCCTGTTCAGGGTCGCCACTTATGTTTGCGAACGGCAGCACCGCGATCGATGGGCGATTGCTGGACGATGGTTGCGCCGTGAGACGGGAGCCGTCCTGCCGAGAAGGCGGTGGCGCGCCTGCATCGCGTGCGTCGTCGACGTCCTCACATATCAAATCGAAGAGATAGCCTCGCCGCGAGACCGTCTTGATGAACTGCTGCGCGTCGTCGCCGATGGCGCGGCGCACCTCACTGATGCAGCGTGTCAGCGATTCGTCGGTGACCCTCACATCGGGCCACATGGCCTTGAGCATCTCCTCCTTCGTTGCGACCCGGCCCGCGTGCTCGGCAAGGTATCGCAACACCTCGAAGCTCTTGGGCCTCAAGTCGATCTCGCCGGAAGGGCCGCGCAGACAAAGTCGCTGCAAATCGAGCGTGAAGGATTGGAAGCGGAGTGACCTGGTCATCTTGCGTGCCCTAGGCGTTGTCGCTAGCGATCAATTCAACGACTTTCGCGAAGCGGGGGTGAGCTCTGATCGGATCGAAATCGGAGTCGTTCTTTACCCATCGCTTTCGTTCGGGACTGGCGTTCGGGAGAAGCTCCAGCAGCAAATCGATCGCGCGTTCCTGCTCGCCTGCGAGGGAATAGAAGCAGGCGACATTGTATTTCGCCAGACCGTCCTCCGGGTCGATGGCCAGCGCGCGTTCCGCCCAGTCCTTGGCGCGATCGAGTTCGCCAAGTGCTGCGAGGCCGACGGCACCGAGATAGGCCGGTCTGGGATTCTCGGGATGCAGGACAAGCGCACGTTCGGCGCGCGTGATGCCCTCCCTGGCGGCGCTTTTCATGTCCTGCTCGCGCCCCAGCGACCGGTAGATCCCGGGGACCACGAGCAGCGCCTGGTAGTCGTCGGGTTTGATCTCCGCAGCGCGCTCGAAATGCGTGGCGGCTTCGTCGAGTTTTCCCTGAGCGAACAAGGCGCGGGCGCAGAAGTAACTGGCTTCGAACAGGTTGGGATCGAGGCTGATCGCACGCTCGAACGCCACCATCGCTTCCTGGTAACGTTCGCGAAGCGACAGGGCCAGGCCACGCGACGCATACGCTTCTGCGAGGCCTGCCTCCAGATCCAGCGCCTGGGCGCTGGCCGCCAGAATGTCCTCGATCGAGACGGCCGCATTGTAGTGAAGGAAGAGAAAGGAATCACAATCGGCAATTCCGGCGTAGGCGCGGGCATAGCGCGGGTCGAGCTCGACCGCCTTGGCAAACATGCGCTTTGCGAGAGCGTAGTAGGATTTGGAGTGTCGATGCAGGAATTGCCGGCCGCGGAGGTAGTAGCTGTAGGCGTCGAGGTTGTCGGTTGGTACCCGTTCGATGGCGTGCCGTTCCTCCGTCAGCAGCCTGACTTTCAACTGATCGACGATGGCGTGCGCGATCTCATCCTGAATGGCGAAGATATCGGTAAGGTCGCGGTCATACCGCTCCGCCCAAATGTGACCCTCGTCTTGGCCCTCGACGAGTTGTGCGTTCACGCGTACGCGCGAACCGGACTTGCGGACACTCCCTTCGAGGGCGAACTTGACGTTGAGTTCCCGGCAAACCTGCTGCACCTTTACGGGCTTGCCCCTGTACGCGAACGCCATATTGCGTGCGACAACAAACAGGCCCGAGATCTTTGACAGGTCGGTCGTGATGTCCTCGGTGATCCCTTCGCTGAAGTAATCCTGTTCGGGATCGCCGCTCATATTGGTGAAAGGCAGCACGGCGATGGAAGGGCGGCCGACCGATGACAGCGGGGCCGTCCTGTGCATCGGGCCGTCTTGCGGCCCCTGTGGTGCTGTGGGTGCAAGGTCGGCGGTATCGACGCTTGCGGTAGTCGCGATGTCAAATCGGTAACCGCGCCTGGGAATTGTCTTGATGATGCTTTGGCTGTCGTCGCTGAGTGCGTGACGGACGTCGCTGATGCACCGTGTGAGCGACTCATCGGTGGCCGCTGCATCGGGCCAAACTGCGCTGATCAGCTCATCCTTCGTCACGAGCCGGCTGCCGTGCTCGGCCAAATATCGCAACACCTCGAAGCTCTTGGGTCGCAGGTCCAACCTGCCGGAAGGTCCGAAGAGGCTGAAACGGTCCAAGTCGAGGATGAAGGATTGAAATCGTAACGATCTTGGTGTCATGCTCCCGACCTAGCAGGGCTGCATCAACACTATACCTGAAGCTTTCAGCCAAATTTCAGATATTCTTCAGCCGATTTTCACGACAGCAGCCATGAGTTGATGCAGCGCGGCTCTGCAACACGCGTGCCCGGACGCTCTGCAATAAGTGCTGGCGCATTAAGTGCTGGTCGTCCGCCACAACCAACTCGCATGCCAGGAGTGGCCGACGCGCTTAGCGCGTGCCTCCAGGCGGAATAACTGGCAGCTGAGACCTTGTGCCCTTTGGTCGCAACGGCGGCCGCCGCGCCGACGGATCAGAACGCCTTGAACGTGATGATCGTGTAGGTGTCCCTGATGCCGGGAATCACCTGAACCTTCTCGTTGACGAAGTGGCCGATGTCGGTGCCGCTCTCGACATAGAACTTCACCAGCAGGTCGTAGTCGCCCGCCGTCGAGTAGATCTCGGAGGCGATCTCCGCGCGCGCGAGCGCGTCGGCAACCGAATAGGCGCGGCCGAGCTCGCACTTGACCTGTACAAAGAACGGAACCATCGGCGCTGCCTCTCATAAGGATTTCTTGCTGCAATCCAGCAAAAACCGTCCGCGCTGGCAAGCGCCAGACGCGCTTGCTGGCCGGTGCCGGAGGCGTTAGATAGGGCATCTATCTCATCGGGGTGCCCACAACGGGCTGAGAGGCGGAGACGCCAACCCATCGAACCTGATCCGGGTCATTCCGGCGGAGGGAGTTTGAGATGTCGGAAGTCCTTTCTGACGTTGTCCCCGCAGTCGTCGAACATGCCGCAGCGCTGCTGGGGCGGACGCGCGCCAAGGCGCCGCGCGTGCACTGCGTCACCAACACGGTGGCACAGGCGTTCACGGCGAACACGCTGCTGGCCGCCGGGGCAACGCCCTCGGTGACCACGTCGCCGGAGGAGATTGCGGGCTTCGTTGCGAGCGCGGACAACCTGCTGGTCAATCTCGGCACGCTGGACGCCGAGCGGCGCGAGGCGATCGGCGTCGCCCTCGATGCTGCTGCGGCAAAGCAGCTGCCCTGGGTGCTCGACCCGGTGTTCGTCGACCGGTCCCCCGCGCGGCTGGATTTTGCACGCACGCTGATCGCGCGGCGGCCCGCGGTCATCCGCTTGAATGCGAGCGAGTTGACGGCGCTGGCGGGCGAGGTGGCATCGGCAGACTGCGCGCGAAAATTTGCCGGACGCAGCCAGGCCGTGGTCGCGCTGACGGGCGAGGTCGACGTCGTCACCGACGGCGAGCGGCTGTTGAATCTGCACAATGGCGACGAGCTGATGGGCAAGGTCACGGCCATGGGATGCGCGGGCTCCGCATTCGTCGCAGCCGCGCTCACGGTCGAACAGGATCGCTGGCTCGCAACCGCATCGGCGATGATGGTGTTCGGCATCGCCGGCGAACTCGCGGCTGATATCTCGGATGGCCCCGGCAGTCTGGCTTTTTCGATCCTCGATACCTTGCATGGAATGACGCCGGACATGGTCCTGCAGGACGCCTGGGCGGAAGCATGAGCAACGACAAAAAGATTCCGATCGCACTCACCATCGCCGGCTCCGATTCCGGCGGTGGTGCCGGCATTCAGGCCGACCTGAAGACGTTTTCCGCCCTCGGCGTCTACGGCGCATCGGTGATCACTGCGCTGACCGCCCAGAACACGCAAGGCGTCACTGGCATCCACGACACGCCGCCGGATTTTATCACCGCGCAGCTTGATGCGGTGTTCAGCGATCTCGATGTGAAGGCGGTGAAGATCGGCATGGTCTCGCGCCCCGATGCGATCATTGCGATTGTCGAAGGCCTGCGGCGCTGGAAACCCGCTCATGTCGTGCTCGACCCGGTGATGGTGGCGACCTCGGGCGACCGGCTGCTTGCGCCGGAGGCGATCGACCTGCTTCGCACACGTCTCATTCCAGGCGTGGAAATCATCACGCCAAACCTTCCTGAGGCCGCGGCGCTGCTCGATCTGCCGATCGCGACCACCGAAGCCGAGATCGAAGGGCAGGGGCACAAGCTGCTCGCGCTCGGCTGTCCCGCGGTGCTGATCAAGGGTGGACATGGTGACGGTCCGGAGAGCGTCGATTATCTGGTCACGGCAACGGCAAGACTTCGGCTCGCCGCACCACGCACGAAAACAAAGAACACGCACGGCACCGGCTGCACGCTCTCGTCGGCCATCGCTGCCGGCCTCGCCAGGGGCGAATCGCTGGAGGCTGCCGTGCGCGCTGCCAAAACCTATGTCAGCGCGGCGATCGCTGCGGCCGATCGCCTGGATGTCGGCAAAGGCCACGGCCCGGTCCATCATTTTTATGCATTCGAGCGCGGCACGGCCGCGTCAAGCTGAAGTCTTTCGAGGACGATCATGAGCAACGTGTCGCGAAGAAAGCTGATCGGCGGCGGCGCCATCGTGGCCGGTACGGTCGCGATGCCGAATGTCGCGCGTGCACAAACTGTGCGCTGGCGCATGGTGACGTCATGGCCGAAGCGGCTGCCGGGTCCCGGCATGTCCGCCGAGCGCGTGGCCGAACGGATCGCCGCGCTCTCCGGCGGGCGCATCCAGATCACCGTGCATGCGGCGGGCGAGCTTGTGCCGGCGCTCGAGACGCTCGACGCCGTGTCATCGGGCGTGGCCGAGATGGCGCATACTGCGTCGTTCTTCTGGCAGGGCAAGCAGCCGGCGTCGGCATTCTTCACCACCGTGCCGTTCGGGCTGACACCGGCCGAGCACACCGGCTGGATCGATGCCGGCGGCGGGCAGGCGTTGTGGGACGAGCTCTATGCTCCGTTCGGCGCCAAGCCGTTCATGGCGGGCAACACCGGGGTCTGCATGGGCGGCTGGTTCCGCAACGAGATCGCCGACGTGGCGGCCCTGAAGGGCATGAAGATCCGTTCGCTTGGCCTCGGCGGCGAGGTCTATCGCCGGCTCGGCGCCGTGCCGCTGACCACGTCACCGGGCGAGATCATCACCGGGCTGCAGTCGGGCCTTGTCGACGGCGCAGAGTTCGTCGGCCCCGGCTCGGACATCGCGCTCGGCCTCTATCGGCTGGCGCCGAACTATTATGCACCGGGCTTCAACAAGCCGAACGGCACCGGTGAGTGCATTGTTGCGCTGAAGACCTGGGAGGCGCTCGACTCGCAGCAGAAGGCGATCGTTTCGCATGCCTGCGCCGCGGAAGCCGCGTTCGCCCTCAATGAAATGGAACGCCTGAATGTCGAAGCGCTCGCCGCATTGACCGAGCGGCACGGGGTCAAGTTGCGAACGTTCCCGTCAGCGATGATTGACGCCGCGCGCGGTCACGCCAGGGACGTCACCGGCGACATCGCTTCGAAAAGCGCGATCGCGCGCAAGGTCGTCGAGTCCTACACCGGCTTCCGCGAGCGCGCCGGGCGATGGGCCAACGTCTCGGTGAAAGCCGTGCTCGATTCGCGCGGAAGCATCTGACGGCGCAACGCCGCTCAAAGCGCGCGGCGAAATGTCAGGTTGATCCGCATGCGGCCGAGCTTTTCGTGCTCACCGTCCTTGAGTTCGATGACGCCGTGGTAACAGAGTCGCGAGGCGCCACCCCAGACGACGACGTCACCGTGGCGGAGGCCGAACCTGCGGACCGGAGCGTTGCGCGTCAGCCCGCCGAACTGGAAGGTTGCGGGCAGGCCAAGTGATACCGAGACGATCGGCTGGGCAAAATCGCGTTCGTTCTTGTCCTGATGCAGCGTGAGGCGGGCGCCGGGCTCATACCGATTGATCAGGCAGGCATCTGGCACGAAGTCCGGATAGCCGGCATCGCTGGCCGCACCGATCGCGAGCTCGCGAAAGCAATCCGGCAGCGCCGGCCACGGTTCGCCGGTTTGCGGATCGATGCGGTCATAGCGATAGCCCGTGCGGTCGGTGACCCAGCCGGCAGCGCCGCAATTCGTCATCGCCACCGACATGACGAAGCCACCGGGCGTCGTCATGTGGCGGAATGGCGAGGCGGCGGTGACCGCCTGCAAGGCGGTCAGGATCTCCGTCTCGAACGCGAGCGCCTTGCCGCGTAGTATGACTGCGCCCTCCGCCATCGCTTCGTGGGACGCATGGTCGGACTGAATGGCGTCGAAAAGATCTTTCATGCCGGCGTTGGTGTCCGTTGCTGGTGCGTGACGTCGCTATCGTGCGCCGTCTCGCGTTTCAGGAGCTTGCGCTTGCGCTCCACGCCCCACGCGTACCCCGAGAGCGAACCGTCGCTTCGCACCACCCGATGACAGGGGATTGCGACCGCAAGAGGATTGGCCGCGCACGCACGGGCAACCGCGCGCACTGCCTTCGGTGCGTCGATGCTGCAGGCGATGTCAGCGTAGGAGGCGGTTCGTCCGATCTGGATTTGCTGCAGCGCCTGCCAAACCCGCTGCTGGAAGGCGGTGCCGCGCACATCGAGCGGGAGGTCGAGACCGACATGGGGCGCCTCGACAAAGCCGACGACGCGCGCGACCAGGTCTTCATAGCTCCTGTCAGCGCCGATCAGGTGCGCGTTCGGGAAGCGGTCCTGCAGGTTATGCACGAGGTCCTCCGGGTCGTCGCCAAGCAGGATCGATACGACGCCCTTCCGGCTTGAGGCGACCAGAATTGCGCCAAGCGAGGTCTCGCCGACGGCAAAGCGAATGTCCTCATTGCTGCCACCGGACCGATATTGGCTCGGGGTCATTCCCAACATCCCGGTGGCCTTCTCGTAGAAGCGTCCGCTCGAATTGAAGCCTGCCCCGTAAATCGTCTTCGTCACGCTGTTGCCATGCGCAAGGCTCTGACGAACCCTCGTCGCGCGCCCGGCTGCTGCATAGCCCTTCGGCGTCAGGCCGGTGACCGCCTTGAACAGACGGTGGAAGCGGCTGGCGCTGCGCCCGGCGGCCTTGGCGAGATCAGCCAGCGACGGCTCCCGCTCGCTCCGCTCGATCAACCGGCAGGCGTGCGCAACAATGGCGGCGTTGTCGTGCGCCGCCGAAACACCGTCGGGATTGCAGCGCTTGCAGGGGCGAAAGCCCGTGGCCTTCGCCTGCCGCAGCGTGTCGTGCAACTGGACGTTCTTTGGATTGGCGGTGCGTGATGGACATGACGGCCGGCAATAGATGCCCGTCGTTGCGATCGAATACCAGAACTGCCCGTCGGCAGTTCGATCGCGCGCAACGATGCGTACCCAGCGCGGATCGCCCGCCACGGCCGATTCGGTGGGTGGAGAGACTGTCCTGAGGGACGCGGTCATGGCGGCTCACTCGGCTTGTGATGGTCATGCGGAGGATGCCGCTGTGAAGGCCGCGAAACCACCCGTTTCCTGCGACACCGCCGCCGGGAAAACCCGGCGGCGGTCCGAGATCGCCTCACGCGGCGCGGATGAGGCCGAGCTGCTGCAGCGCGGTTACACCATCGTCGAGACCGACTTCCTCGGCGATCTTCCCGTCCTTCAGCCTGAGCACGGTCGTGCCGGTGAACTTCATCTTTCGGCCGGTGCTGGCCGGCAGCGATCCAATAAGGAAATCGCTGAAGGCTGGACCGGTATGCGTTCCACCGCCTTCCCAGCGTCCGACGACATAGTCGCCTTCGGCGATCAGATCTGCAGTTCCCCAGAAGTTCAAATCCGGGAACGCAGCGCGGAAGTCGGTCATGAATGCCTTGATGTCGTCGCGGCCGCGGCGCGGTTCGTGCAACGAGTATTGCAGCAGCATGTCCGGCGCTGCGAGCTCATCGACGACGGCAAGGTTGCAGGTCTTGCCCCAGAATTCTGTGAACCAGCGGCCGACGATGGCCTTGTTGTCGTCTTGCTTCGACATGATCGCTCTCCTTCAGGTTTTGCTTTCATCCGCGATCGGCGGATGTCCGGAGTTAGGAGCGGAGGAGAGGCCACCGCACTCCGGTTATTGGCGTCTTATCGAAAGTCATCCAGCCGAGCCGCGCCGCCACCCGCTTTCCGTGCTCGTCGCGGAACTGTCACGCCCCGTTGATATGCCCCGTGAGTTGAACAGCCTTCTTATTTGCGGAGCAGCTTGCAATGGGCGTCGATCTCGAACGGCATGTCGTTGAAACCGCGTATGCGCGCTGGGCTCCGATCTACGACGCGGTTTGCGGTCCGGTCATGGTGCAGGGTCGCCGTGCCGCAGCCCAGGCCGCGCGCGGCGTCGGCGGCCACATCCTCGAAGTCGGCGTCGGCACCGGACTGTCGTTCGACGACTACGATGAATCAACGACCGTAACCGGCATCGACCTGTCGGCGCCGATGCTGCAGATGGCGAGGGCGAAGCTCACCACCGGCCGCTATCCGTTCGTGAAGCAGGTGCTGCAGATGGACGCGCACGAGATGGCGTTTGCTGATGCGACCTTCGACTGCGTGGTTGCACAGTTCGTCATCACGCTGGTGGCGAACCCGGAGCGCGTGCTGTCCGAATGCCATCGTGTGGTGAAGCCGGGCGGGCGGATCATCCTCGTTAACCATTTGTACTCGGAGCGCGGGGTCGCCGCTGCCGTCGAGCGCTGGGCGGCCAAAAGGACGCGCAAACTGGGGTTGCGGCCGGAATTCCCGTTCGCACGACTGCAGGCGTGGGCTCAAGCCAACAACGAGGCGGAACTGGTCGAACGGCGCAAGATCAAGCCGTTCGGCATCTATACCCTGGTCAGTTTCGAGCGAACTGGCGCCTAAGTCGCGGCCTTGCACGTCATCGCAACGTCACCCGACTCGGCTATCCGGGGCGTGTGCAATAGTCTTGGGCAGTAGACTTGGGGATGTGATGGATGACCGAAAGCGAGCCTGAAAGGCGCTTTCGCACGCTTTTTATTTCCGACGTTCATCTGGGAACGCGCGGCTGCCAGGCGGAACGCCTGCTCGACTTTCTCAAATATCACGACGCAGACACCATCTACCTGGTCGGCGACATCGTCGACGGCTGGGCATTGAAGGCCAACTGGTATTGGCCGCAGGCGCATAACGACGTGGTGCAGAAATTCCTGCGCAAGGCGCGCAAGGGCAGCCGCATCATCTACGTTCCGGGCAACCACGACGAGTTTCTGCGCAACTACTACGGCACGCACTTCGGCGGCATCGAGGTGATCGAGCAGACCGTGCACGAGAGCGCGGATGGCCGGCGCTACCTGATCATCCACGGCGATATCTTCGACCTCGTGGTGCAGAACGCGCGCTGGCTCGCGCATCTCGGCGACCGCGCCTATGACTTCGCGATCCAGATGAATCGCTTCGTCAACATGTTCCGCCGCATGTTCGGCCGGCCGTACTGGTCGCTGTCGCAGTGGGCGAAGCTGAAGGTGAAGAACGCGGTTAACTACATCGGCGCGTTCGAACGCACGCTCGCGGCCGAAGCGCGGCGTTGCGATACCGAAGGCGTGATCTGTGGCCACATCCACTTCGCGACCATGCGCGACGAGCACGGCATCCGCTACATCAACTGTGGCGACTGGGTCGAAAGCTGCACCGCCGTCGTGGAGCACGAGGACGGGCGCTTCGAGATCATCAACTGGGCCAACGCGTCGCCGCCCGTGGCACTGCCTGCGCCCCTTGCGGTACGTGCCGCGTGATGAAAGTCCTCGTCGCCACCGATGCATGGCATCCGCAGGTGAACGGGGTAGTCCAGACGCTGATGATGATGTCGCAGGCGACCAAGGCGCTCGGCGTCGAGATGGAATTTCTCACGCCGCAGTCGTTCCGCACCGTCGCCATGCCCTGCTATCCCGGCATCCGCCTCGCATTGCCGCGCCCGGCCAGGATCGCGCAGCTGATCGAGGATGCAAAGCCCGACGCGATCCACATCGCCACCGAAGGCCCGATCGGCATGCTGGTGCGTCGCTACTGCCGTACGCACAGCCTTGCGATCTCCTCCAGCTTCCACACGCGCTTTCCGGAATACGTGTCGGCGCGGCTTCCGGTACCGGAAACATGGGTCTGGGCGATCCTGCGACGGTTTCACAGTCTGTCGGGCTCGATGATGGCGGCGACGGCGCCGCTGGCGCAGGAGCTGAGCGAGCGCGGCTTCGGCAACGTGGGCATCTGGCCGCGTGGCGTCGATGCCAAACTGTTCCGTCCGCGGATGATCGACCTTTGCTTCCCGCGTCCTGTCTTTCTCTCCGTCGGCCGGGTCGCGGTGGAGAAGAATCTCGAGGCGTTCCTTGATCTCGACCTGCCGGGAACCAAGGTCGTGGTCGGCGACGGCCCGCAGCGCGCGAGCCTGCAGCGCCGCTATCGCGATGCCGTCTTTCTGGGTGAGCAGTTCGGCGAACAGCTGGCCGAGACCTATGCGGCGGCCGACGTGTTCGTTTTTCCGAGCAGGACCGATACGTTCGGCCTGGTGCTGCTGGAAGCGCTGGCCAGCGGTGTTCCGGTGGCGGCGTTTCCGGTGACGGGACCGCGCGATGTGATCGGCACCGCGCCGGTTGGCGCCCTGAATGACGATCTGCGCGAGGCCTGCCTTGCGGCATTGACGCTATCTCGCGAGGATTGCCGGGCTTTTGCGCTCGAGCGAAGCTGGGAAGCTTCTGCACAGGCCTTCATGAACAACATCCTGTCGGCGGCAGCCGGCCACTCCGCCGCGAAAACGCTCGCTTTGTCAGCACGCAAATCCGCGTGACGCCTGTTTTGCCGGCTTGCCTTGGGTCCGGGCCTTGAGCTAACCAGAGTGGATGACAGATCTCGGTTCACTCGCCGTCACGCCTGTCGATCTCGCCGCCGCTGCCGAGGCGATCAGGCCGTTTGCCGTACGTACGCGGCTTCTGACATCGCCTGCGCTCGACGAACGGACGGGCGCGCGGGTGTTCTTGAAGCCCGAGATGCTGCAGCGGACCGGCTCATTCAAGTTCCGTGGCGCCTACAACAAGCTTTCGTCGATCCCGCCCGATTCGCGCGGCGCAGGCGTCGTGGCCTTTTCCTCCGGCAATCACGCCCAGGGCGTCGCCGCCGCAGCGCAGCTGTTCGGCATGCCGGCGACGATCGTCATGCCCGCCGACTCGCCAAGAACCAAGCAGGAGCGCACCAGGGGCTATGGCGCCGAGGTTGTGCTGTACGACCGCGACCGTGAGGACCGCGAAGCCATCGCGCGCGGTCTTTGCGAAAAGCGCGGCGCGACGCTGGTGCCGCCGTTCGACGATCCGAAGGTCATTGCCGGCCAGGGAACCCTCGGCCGCGAGATCGCCGACGACATGAGCGAGCTTGGCGCCGTGCCGGACATCGTTGTGGTGCCTGCGTCAGGCGGCGGGCTCGCCGCCGGAGTTGCTATCGGTATCAAGACGCGGTTTCCGCAAGCCACCGTCATGACCGCGGAGCCCGAAGGCTTCGACGATCACGCGCGCTCCTTCGCCAGTGGCCACCGCGAAGGGCATCCCGCCGCCGCGCGAACCATCTGCGATGCGCTGATGTCGCCTGTTCCAGGTGAGCTGACGTTCTCGATCAACCGGCACCTGGTGAGTGCAGGCGCAGTGGCTTCTGACGCCGAAGTCGCCGAAGCGATGAAATTCGCGTTCCGCGAATTCAAGCTGGTGGTTGAGCCGGGCGGAGCAGCCGCGCTCGCAGCACTGCTGGCTGGCCGGCTTGAAGCAAGAGGCAAGACCGTCGCGATCGTGATGTCGGGCGGCAATGTCGATGCGGAGCTGTTTGCGAAGCTGATTGCCTGAAAGGTTGTCGCGATCTCGACTGCGCGGCGGTCGCGATTGCGCCCTCTCCCCCTGTGGGAGAGGGCATCGCAGGAAGTAATTCCGAATTCTGCTGGGTGAGGGGTTGGGGCCTACGAGGGTCTGCAAACCCTCACCCGGTTCGCATCTGACGATGCGAACCACCCTCTCCCACAAGGGGAGAGGGTTGCGCACTCCTCTGCGCTACGCCTCACCTCACGTAAACAGCGCGACCTTCTCCGCCTGGCTCATGCGGCGGAATGGCGCCAGCGGGTCGGGCCGGGCGGCTGCCGGGTGCTGGATCACGCCGTTGGCGATCAAGGCATCACCCAGCGAAGCCGTCTTCTCTCTTGGTTGTTCGACGGGCAGGGCCGGCGCCATCTCGAGAACAGGGACCCTGGCTACCGGAGCCGGATCAGGTGCCGCATGCACCGTTTCAGCGCTCGCAGTATCGACGATCTCGATGTCGTCGGCAGCCGCGATGTCCTGCGCACCCGCGGAAGAGCGGTAGGGCGCGAGCTTGGCTTCAAAGAGCCGCTGCTTGTTGAGCTCAGGTTCGGTCGGGAGCGCAGGAGCGGCTGGCTCATCGAGCGGCGCGGCGTCGATAATCTCGATATCGCCGTCGTCGCCGTAGATTTCACGAAACGCCGCGTCAGGCGCGCCGAATTCGACCGGTGCGGCTTCGACCGGCGGGGCAGGCGGAGCTTCGGGCAGATCAACTGACGACGCTTCCAGGGATAGGACCGCCGAGGCTGTTGCATCGGCCGCAGTCACGTCATCTGCAAACGCTGCGGCTGCGCCGTCGTCCTCGCCCATCGCGTCGGCGACGGCATCGACCACCGCATCCAGCGCTTCGGTCTCGGCGTCGCCGCCTCGCGTCAGCGCTTCGACCTGCTCGATCAGCGCATCGAATGCAGCCAGCACCTCGACCTCGGCTTCGCTGGCGACGGAGCTCTCGGCCAGCAGGCCGGTGTAGCCGTCGGTGATCGCGTTCGCCTGGATATCGAGGAAGTCGCAGATACGTGAATCGAAGCCGCGCTCGCGCAGCGCCCAGATCACGCTTTTGATCGTCTCCACCGCCGCGCGGATCGCTTCGAACGCCTGTGCATTGTCCTCGCGCACCAGCCGGTGCGCGACTTCGATCCGTGCCTTGGCAAATGCCCTGCTCAACTCGGGCCACAGATCGATCTGCGGCTGCGCATCGACCTGGGCGTACTGAGCTTGAGAATGGGCTTGAAACTGGACTTGAAACTGAGCCTGGGCGTTGGCGAGCGCCTCGGCCTGCGCCCGCGCCTCAGTCAGCGCTCGCGCCTCGGCCTCGGCTTGCGCCTGCCGCTGGCCTGCAAGACTTGTCTCGATGCGTTCGACCGCATCGAGCACCATGCGCGTGTCGGCGTTGCGGTTGCGCTTGGCGTATTCGGTCAGGAACCAGCGGCCGCGCGCCGTCTCCATGAACGCCTCATGGATCGCGGCATAGTCCTCGTCCGTCGGCAGCGACGCACGGGCGTTGATCGGAGACAGGGCGAAGGCTTCGTCGGCCATTGAAATCTCATGGCGCAAATCAGCGCCGCTTACGCTAACGATCACCAGAAACTTTGCCGAATCGCAATTGAATTGATGTCCGACACGCCAGCAATCCCCATCGGCGGCTATCGATTCGCAAGCCGGCTTGCCGTGTTCTATGCGGCGCTGTTCGCGCTGAACGGCGCCTACATGCCGTTCTTTCCAGTCTGGCTGCAGGCGGTGGGGCTCGAGCCGGCGCTGATCGGCTTGGTGATGGCGGCGCCGACGGCCGCGCGCCTGCTGGCAGTTCCGATCATCACGGCCTGGGCCGGACGCTATGACGCGATTCGCGGCGTGATCGTCGCCACCACATGCCTGACGTTTGCGGGCCTGCTGCTGCTGGGCAATATGCGCGGCGCGTGGACCATCGCCATCGTGCTGTGGATCGTGTCCTGGCCCTGGACGGCCGCCATCCCGCTGACCGACGCCTACGCCTTGCGCGGCGTGAACTATCATCGGCGGAGCTATGGACCGATTCGGCTGTGGGGGTCCGTCGGCTACATCGCCGCGGTGGTCGCCACGGGCTTTCTGGGAGGCTGGCTCGGGTCACTCAACCTGATCTGGGTGATCGCCGGCGCGGCAGGCGTTGCTGCGCTGGCGAGCTTCTGGCTGACGCCGACCGGACCTGCTGCGCCCGGCACATTGCAGGTCTCGAACCCATTAGCCCTGTTGCGAACGCCGGCGTTCCTCGCGGTGCTGGTCGGTGGGGCGCTGATCTCCGGCAGCCACGCAGCATATTACATCTTCTCATCGATCTCCTGGCAGGCGGCCGGCATGAGCAGCGCGACCGTGTCGCTGCTTTGGGCGCTGTGCGTCGTGGTGGAGATTGCGCTGTTTGCCGCGTCGCCGCGGCTCGGTCTCTCGCCGGCCGCGATGATCGCGATCGGAGGCGCCGGTGCGGTGCTGCGCTGGAGCATCATGACGCAGGAGCCGGGGCTTGCCGTGCTGTCGTTCGCCCAGGCGCTGCATGCACTGTCGTTCGGTGCTACCCATCTTGGCGTCATGGGTTTGCTCGCGCGTCTCGTCCCCGGCCGCATCATGGCCAACGCACAAGGCTATCTCGCCACCGCGACCGGCATCGTCATGGCTTCGACCGGGATCGTCAGCGGTCTGGTGTTCGCGAATGTTGGCCAGGCGATCTACTACGGCATGACGGCGATGGCGCTTGCCGGCACGATTGTGATCATCGCCGCGCGGCATGCGATCGGAAAAGCGATGACGTCGAGCTAGGTATTCCGCGAGGCCGCTACAGTCCGGCCAATCAGACGGCGTTTGAAGCCAGGCTCTGCCACTTTTCGTTGTCGACCAGGGTCGAGCGGTAAATTTCGAGTCCCTTGCATCCTTTGATTTCAAGCAATGTGCTTCTCAAGGATTGGGCCAGTGATTTCACCATCCACGGGCTGAGCGTTATGCGGCGAACGCAATCAAGGTCGATCTTGAAGTCCTTGTGCTCCATGGCCTCCCGTTTGTTGGCATAGATAATGCGAAATTCGGCTTCATCCCTGAAGGGATCGCGCTTCAAAAATGGAAGGTCGTCAACGTCCAGGAACGTGTCCTTTCCCAACTCTTTGATTGTCTTGTATTGAACGGACCGCGATATCACGGCCCGATTGCTCGTAAAGAACTTCAGCAGGCGGTGCCGGTCGAATTCGATACGGACCCCATCGCCGCCGTGCGAAAACACGCGCCAATGATGATAGGTTTCCTGGACGTCCGCGAAACAGAGCGCAAGCAGCGTCTTGAGGTCTTTGACCCGCTTGTACTCAGCCATGAAGTACGCGTCGTTTCGATCATCCCAGGTGCCGGGGTTCAACAGCGTTATCGTCCGGCTGCGCAGCATATGAATCGTTGCAGCCAGATTTGTGTAGCGATGCAACGTTGATGGTCGGGTGCCCTGCATACTCTAGCCCCACAACGCAGCCGACGGTGGATGCACAAGGCTGCCGTCATAGCGCAGGCCGTCCGCACGATCCTTGGCCAGCAGCAGCGCGCCGTCGAGATCGACCACGCGCGCCTCCTGCGCCACGAGCATCGCCGGCGCCATCGACAGCGACGTCGCGACCATGCAGCCGACCATCAGGTCGAAACCAAGCGCGCGCGCGGCGTCCGCGAGCGCCAGCGCCTCGGTCAGCCCGCCGGTCTTGTCGAGCTTGATGTTGATCGCGTCATAGCGATCGCGCAGGAGGCTAAGCGAGGCGCGGTCGTGCACGCTCTCGTCGGCGCAGACGACGATCGGGCGGCGCAGCTTCGCCAGCGCCTCGTCGCGGCCTGCCGGCAGCGGTTGCTCGACCAGCGTGACGCCCGCGGCGGCGCAGGCGTCGAGATTGCGGGCGAGGTTGTCGTTGGTCCACGACTCGTTGGCGTCGACGATCAGCTCGGAGCCCGGCGCGGCCTTGCGCACTGCACTGATGCGCGCCTCATCGCCATCGCCGCCGAGCTTGATCTTGAGCAGTGGACGGTGCGCCGCTTTCGCGGTTGCTTCCGCCATCGCGTCCGCCGTCCCGAGTGAAATCGTATATGCCGTGATCAAGGGCTTTGGCGCGCTGCGCTTCAGCAAGTCCCAGACGCGCGTGCCGCTCGCCTTCGCGCGATAATCCCACAACGCACAGTCGAGCGCATTGCGCGCGGCGCCGGCTGGCATCGCTGTTTGCAGCGTCTGCATGTCGAGCCCGCGCGCCACTGCATCGCGCATCGCGGCGAGCGCTGATTGTGTCGCTTCCGCCGTTTCGTTGTAGCGCGGGTAGGGCACGCATTCGCCCCGCCCGGTGTGCGTGCCGTCGCTAACTTCAGCGACGACGACCACCGCTTCCGTCTTCGCGCCACGGGCGATGGTGAAGGCGCCGGCGATCGGCCAGCGTTCGATTCGGATCAACAAGGCCAGGGATGTTGCTGGAGTCATTAAAGAAATTGGTTGATGCGACGTTGCAGAGGGTTGCGGGACGGCGGCAAGTATGGCTCATAGAGGCTGCATCACAAGCCACGCCAAGCGGGAACCGTAGTTCGCGTCCGATGACGGGTCGGAACGGCGAGGGCAGGGGTCTAAACACGCGGCATGAGCGGCGGACCTACACTTGAGCAGGTCGTTTATCCTGACGGCATCGCGCTTCGGGCCGGTGGCGCGTGGACGGCGCATCATGCCTCCGATCTGGAGCAGATGGTCGAGAAGGCCGAGCAGCTCGCGGCCGGGCGCCGCGGTGTCCTGATCGACGTCTCGCGGGTGTCCCAGCTTGATACATTCGGCGCCTGGTTCATCGAGCGCATGCGGCGCAGCTACGCTACGGCCGGCGGCGAGGCGAAGGTGATGGGGTTGTCGGACACCTATTCGCCGCTGATCGCCGAGGTCAGCCGGGTGCAGAAACCCGATGGGGTCGATCGCACGCCGCTGAGTGTGGTGGTTATGCTGGAGCGAATCGGCCGCTCCGTCGCGGGCTTCGGGTCGATCTTGAAGGGCCTGGCCGAGATGACCGGCGCGATCGTCTATGCCGGCTACCAGGTCTTCCGCCATCCGAGCCATTTCCGCTTTACCTCGCTGGTGCATCACCTGGAGCAGGTGTGCTGGAAGGCGATCCCGATCGTCGTGATGATCACCTTCCTGGTCGGCTGCATCATCTCGCAGCAGGGCATCTTCCATTTCTCCAAGTTCGGCGCCGGCATCTTCGTGGTCGACATGCTCGGCGTGCTGACCTTGCGCGAGCTCGGCGTGCTGATCGTCGCGATCATGATCGCCGGCCGCTCCGGCAGCTCCTACACCGCCGAGCTCGGCTCGATGAAGATGCGCGAGGAGATCGACGCGCTGCGCACCATGGGTTTCGATCCTGCCGAAGTGCTGATCGTGCCGCGGCTGCTGGCGCTGATCATCGCGATGCCGATCCTGACCTTCCTCGGCATCATCGCCGCCTTGTTCGGTGGCGGGCTGGTGGCCTCGCTCTATGGCGGACTGACGCCGGACGCGTTCCTGGCCCGCCTGCGCGAGGTCATCACCATCGATCATTTCATCGTCGGCATGGTCAAGGCGCCATTCATGGCCTTCCTGATCGGCACCATCGCCTGCGTCGAAGGCCTTGCAGTGGAGGGGTCGGCCGAATCGCTCGGCCAGCACACCACCGACTCGGTGGTACAGTCGATCTTCTTCGTCATCGTGCTCGACGGCCTGTTCGCCGTCTTCTTCGCATCGATCGGCCTCTGAGCATGGCTGTGGCGAACAATCACATCATCCGCGTGTCCGATCTCACGGTCGGCTTCGGCGAGCGCCTGATCCTCGATAAGCTCAACCTCGATGTGCGCAAGGGCGAGATCCTCGGCTTCGTCGGTCCGTCTGGGGCGGGCAAGTCCGTGCTGATGCGCACCATCATCGGGCTGATGCCGAAGCGAAGCGGGCGCATCGAGGTGATGGGCGTCGATCTCGGTGCGGTCGATGGCGATGGGCGGCGCGACATCGAGCGCCGCTGGGGCATCCTGTTTCAGCAGGGCGCGCTGTTCTCTTCGCTGACGGTGCGGCAGAACATCCAGTTTCCGATCCGCGAGTATCTCGACGTGTCACAGCGGCTGCTCGACGAGATCACTTTCGCCAAGCTGGCGATGGTCGGGTTGAAGACCGAGGCGGTCGATCTTTTTCCGTCGGAGTTGTCGGGCGGCATGATCAAACGCGTCGGCCTAGCCCGCGCGCTCGCCCTCGATCCGGAGATCGTGTTTCTCGACGAGCCGACCGCGGGCCTCGACCCGATCGGCGCAGCCGCCTTCGACGACCTTGTGCGCACCCTGCAGCGCACTTTGGGGCTGACGGTTTTCATGGTAACCCATGATCTCGATACGCTTTATACGTCGTGTGACCGGATTGCGGTGCTGGGGGATCGCAAGGTTATTGCCATTGGCACGGTCAGAGACATGGAAGCTTCCCAGCATCCCTGGTTGAAGTCCTATTTCCACGGCAAGCGCGGCCGCGCCGCTGCGGGTTAATTCCGGAGTAAATATATGGAAACACGGGCAAATTACGCGCTGATCGGCGGCTTTACGCTTGCCGTGCTGGTGGCGATGTTTGGCTTCGTGTTCTGGTTTCAGAACATGGGCACCGCCAAGACCCGGATCGGCTATCGCATCGTGTTCGACGGCGCTGTCACCGGGCTGCGCACGGGTGCGAACGTGAACTTCAACGGTATCCGGATCGGCGAAGTCGCCTCCGTCAAGATCGACGACCCGCACACGGTCGTTGCCATGATCAAGGTCGAGCGCAAGGCGCCGGTGCGCAAGGACACGCAGATCGGACTGGAGTTTCAGGGCCTGACCGGCATCGCGGCGATCTCGATGAAGGGCGGTGACGTGAACGCGCCCGAAGTCCAGCCGGACGAGGACGGCATTCTGACGCTCCATGCGGATACCAACGCGAGCCAGGACTTCACCGAGGCCGCGCGCGCGGTGCTGCAGAACGTCAACCGCCTGGTGACGGAGAACCAGGAATCGATCCGCAACGCGGTGAAGGGCGTCGAGACGTTCTCGGTGACGCTGGCCGAGAACTCCAAGCGCATCGACAGCATCATGGCCGGGCTGGAAATGATGGTGAACAAGGATGGCAAGGGTGAACTGCAGGCGGCCATCGTCTCGTTCAAGGAGCTCAGCGACAATCTCGACAAGCGCACCGCCGAGATCTCCGCTGGCGTGAACAAGCTCACTGCCACCGGCACCAAGGAAATCTCCGTCCTCGTCACCGACGCGCGCAAGACGCTCGGAGATATCAGCGTCGCCTTCCGCAACCTCGACAAGAACCCCTCGCGTCTCCTGTTCGGCGGCGCCCCGCCGGAGGGCAGCGAGGCCCGCGCGCAAGGCCCGACCCAGCAGCAGCAGCGGCGGTAAGTAGAGCTTCGCCGCACGCCGAGCGTCGTCCCCGCGAACGCGGGGACCCAGTATCCCAGAGCATCAGAGACTCTGTCGCAGGCCCTGCGGCGTACCGGATGCCCGCCCATAGGCGAGCGAAGCGACGCCGTTCTCCAAAACGGCTATGGCGGGCATGGCGGTGGCAGGTTGGACTAGCACGACCGCTGATTCAGCCCCGGATTACGCTGCGCTCCATCCGGGCTACGGCTTCGCGTCGCTCACAACGAAAAGCAAAAAGGCCGGACGCGCATCGCGCATCCGGCCTTTGCTTTTGCCGTTGACTGGTTGTCTTACCCCAGCCGGCCCGAAGCGTGGGCGAGCAGGGTGTAGACGAGACCGGTTTCCGAGGCGAGGTAGCTTGCCAGGGCTGACGGGCCACGCGGATCGCGCGCGACGTCGTCGAGCAGGCGTTCGAACTCGGCGATGTAGCGGTCGACCGTCTGTTTGAAGGGGCGGTCGGTGCGATACTTGCGGCTGATCTCGTCAAACGTCTTCTGGCCCGCCGGTGTGTAGAGCCGCTTGGAGAACGCCTTGCGTTCGCCGCGCTGGTAGCGGGTCCACATGTCGGCAGCAATATCGCGATCGAGCAGGCGGTTGATGTCGAGCGAGAGCGACTCGAGCGGGTTGCCTGCCACCGCCCGGTTTGTGGGAGGGGCGCGGCGGGAGTCGTCGTCGTTGTTGTCAGCGCGGTTCAGGAGATCCGACAGCCAGCCGTCACGGCCGGCATCCGCACCGCCGGGGCTGACCGGTGGCGCTTCGGTGCGGCGCGGCGACGAACCGCCGAGGTCCGGCGGCGGCAGGTTGGAGGCGCTGCTGACGTCGCGGCCGCGCGGTGTTCCGCCGACGCTGGCCAGCATCGGCTCTTCCTCACGCTGGCGCGTGGTCGAGGTGGTGGCGACGTCCAGGCCGCGGCCATGGCGCGCGACGATGCGGTTGAGCTCGGCCAGCGCCTCGATCTGGTCGACAATGACCTTGCGCATCTGCGCGGTGCTCTCGGCCGCCTCCTGCGGCATCTCGAGCACGCCGCGGCGCAGCTCGACGCGGGTAGCTTCGAGCTCGAGCTGCATCTGCTGGCGCGCGGCGCCAAGCTCGTTCTGCATCTCGGAGGCCATCTGGCGCATGTTCTGCACGATCGACGCAAAGCGGTCCGCGGCCTGGCCGAACATGGCGTCGGCCTCCTGCATGCCCTGCTGATAGACCTGCTGCATGGCGTCGGAGGTGATCCTGCGCTCCTCCTCGGCGATACCGCGCACGGTCTCGAACTGCTGGCTGAGCGCGGTCGAGCCAGTGCTGGCGGTCTCGGCCACCACGCGGGCGATTTCGCGCGCACGGGTTTCCGCCGCCTGCATCGATTCCTCGAGCAGACTGTTGAAGCGCGTCAGTCGCTGGTCGAGATCGCCGGTCCGCTGCTCGAGCGTGACGGCGAGCGAGTCGAGCATGGACCTGCGCGCCTCGACTGTCTCGTGGGTACGCAGGTTGCTCGTCTCGATCGCCTTCGCGGCGTCGGCGAGCGACCTGCCGTGCGCTTCGAAGTCGGCGGAGAGCGCCTGCAGCCCTTCGAGCGCACCGGCCGTCTTGGCGTTGAACGAGCGGATCTGCTCGTCCAGCGTGTTGGTCGTCGTGCCGGTGCGGGTCGAGACGTCGTTCATGGTGGAGACGAATTCCGCCACGCGCGACACCAGCGCCTGCTCCAGCGAGTTCAGGTTCGCGTGCGCACCGGTCAACACCTCCTGCAGCAGGATGTTGCCTTCGCGGAGACGCTCGAACAGCGCCACCGTATCGGTGCGCAGCATCTTGCTGGTTTCCTGCATCTCGGTCACCGCGGCGATCGAAACCTGCCGCGACTGATCGATCGCGGTGCGGGTCGTCAGTTCGATGTCCTTCAGCGACTTGTTGATCGCGCCGGTCGCGACCTCGGTCGCGGTGTTGATCATGCGGGCGATGTCGGCCGAGTTGTTGGTCATCGACTGGGCGAAGATGAAGCCCTTGCCTTCGATCGCCTTGAGCGCATCGTCGGTGGTGCGGCCGATGTCGGCGGTGAGCTGCGAGCCCTTGGCGCCGATCGCGTCCACCAGCGGCCCGCGTTTCTCGTCCATCAACTTCGTCAGCTTCTCGGTATGGCTCTGCACCGTGTTGACGATCTCTTCCGCCCTGCCGGAGAGGGTGATGCCGAGCATGTTCGCGGACGTGGATACGCTGCGCTCGGCTTCCGCCGTCACCGACTTGATCTGCGCGCTGATCTCGTTCGAGGTCGCAACTAGTGCACTCTGCGACGAGCTTGCGCCCGACTTCAGTGCTTCCACTGCGTTGGTGGCGATCTGCGTGAGCGCGTCCTCCAGTTCGGCCGTCGTCGAGCGGAGCTGGGAGCCGGCATTGGCCGCGTTGGCCATCATCGCCGCGTTGGCGTCGACGACACTCGTGCGCAGCTGGTCGGAGGTGGTCGCGGCGAGCAGCGACAGCGACTGCTCGATGTCGCTCGAGGCCGTGCGCATCTGCGCGGCCAGGCCGTCCGAGGAAGAGGCGAGGGTGATCCTGGCGTCGGTCGCACTGGCGCGGATCGAGTCGGTGGTCGTGACCGCGACGTTGGCGATCGCGCGTTCTGCTTCGGCCGTGGCCGATTTCAGTTGGGTCGCGATCTCGTCTGACGAGGCGATGAGGGCGAGCTTCGCATCGGTCGCGCTTGTACGGATCGAGTCGGCGGTCGAGAGAGCAAGGGTCACTACCGTGCGCTCCGCGTCGGCCGCGCTCGCGCGGATCGAGTCCGCGGTCGACACCGCGACGGTCGCAAGTGCCCGCTCGGCGTCGGCCGCTGCAGCCTTGAGCTGGGTGGCGATACCATCGGAGGTCTTGAACAGCGAGGTCTGGACCTCGCTGGCGTTCGACTTGATCTGATCGTTCGTCGTCTGCGCAACCGTGGCGACCGAATGCTGCAGGTCGTAGGAGGCGGACTTCAGCTGTGCCACCACGTTGTCCGACGCCGTGACGAGGGAGGTCTGCGTATCCCGCGCGGCGAGCTTGATCGTCTCCGTGATGTTCGCCGACAGGGCGAGCAGCACGCGCTCCGTCTCGGTCGAATTGGTCCTGAGCTGGGTCGTGACGTTGTCAGAGGCCGTGATCAGCGCCACCTGCGCGTCGCGCGCATGGGTTTCGATCTTCTCGGCAGTGGACGCGGCAAGGCCAACCAGCGCCCGCTCGACTTCGCCCGAGGTCGCCCTGAGGCTCTGCGTGATGCCGTCGGTCGCGTTGACGACCGCGAGGTGGGCTTCGCGCGCATTCGTCTGCAGCGATTCTCCGGTCGAGGTGGCAAGGGACGTCAGCGAGTGCTCGATCTCGCCGGCGGTGGTCTTCAACTGCGTGCCGACGTCGGTCGACACTGCGCCGAGGGTGGCCTGCGCCGCGCGCGCCGCTGCCTGGATCTGCTCAGTGGTGTTCGACATCAGCGAGGTGAGGGAACGCTCGGCGTCGTCGGTGCGGGCCTTGATCGCCTGCGAAAGCTCATCGGAGCGGGCGACCAGCACGTCGCTTGCATGGCGGCCCGAGGTCTCGATGCGGTTGGTCATGATCTCGACACGGGTGCCGAGCAGCTCCTCGAGCTGGTCCACGCGCGCTTCGATGTCCTTGGCGACCGCGCCTGCGCGCGTTTCGATGCCCTCGTTGATGTTCTGGAACCGCGCGGCGACCGTCTCCGCCAGATAGTTGCTGCGGCTGTCGATGTTCTCGGTCACCTGGGCGAGGCGGGTGTCAACGGTCTCGGCGACGCCGGCGATGCGGGTGTCGAGGGCGGCGATCACTTCGGCGCTGTTCTGGTTCAGCGACGAGGTGAAGCTCGAGAGACGGGTCGTGATCTGGTCGTTGATCGACTGCGTGCGGCTGTCGAACGTGTTCTGGAACAGGCTCAGATGCGAGGTGACGGCCTCGTCCATCGAGCGGATGCGGGTGTCGAGCGAGGCGTCGAGGGTGGCGACCCGTTCGTCGACCTGCGATTTGAAGACGGTGAGGTGGTTGTCGAACGAGGCGTTCATCTCGGCGGTGTTCGACGAGACGCGGCCGTCGAAGGTATCGACATAGTGCTTCAGGCTGTCGGTGATGTCCTGCGTGCGCTGGCCGAGGCGGTCGACGATCTCGCCGCCGAACGTCTTCACGGTGCGGTCGAATTCAGCGACGTGGCGCGTGATCAGGTCGCCCAGCGTGCGCGAGTCGCGCGAGAACTTCTCGGCGAGTTCGGTGCCGTGGGTCTTCATCAGGTCGTCGAACGCGCCGATCCGCGAGGAGATCGTGTCGTTGGCGTTCTCGGTCTCGTTCACGACCTTCGCGATCAGCGCGTTGACGGTGACGTCCAGCGATTCAGAAGCCTTGTCGCCGCTCACCAGCATATTCTCGGCAAGTCTGGCGCCGGCTTCGTCGATGCGGGTCGCGAGATCGGTCGAGCGCAGGTCGAGTTCGAGGATCAGCGATTCGCCGGTCGACTTCAGCGCCTCGTGCACCTGCTCGGTGCGATCGGTGATGCCGTCGACGATCGAGTCCGCCTTCTTCTGGAATTCGACGGTGATGCGCTCGAGCCGCTCGTCCATCATGTCGTGGATGCGGTCGGTCAGGTCGACGAAGTCGTCATGCACGTGACCGGTCTTGAAGTTCAGGCTGGCAGTCAACCGCTCACTCGCTTCCATGACGGAGCGGGTGGTCTCGGTGCTCGCCTCCTCGAGGCGGTCGAGCAGGTCGCCGCCACGCTCGCCGAGCGCAAGAATCATGCTGTCGCCGGCGTTGCCGAGCGCGCGGGTGATGTGCTCGCCGCGATCCTGCAGGCCGGTGGTGATGCTCTTGGCCACTTCATCGACGCGCGATGCGATCTGGTCGCTGATCACGGCGATGTCCTGGCGCAGGTCGATCTGCACGCCGGAAATCGCGTTGCGCACCTGTTCGGCCTGGCCGACCAGGTTGTCGCGCTGATGGGCGATGTCCTGGAGCAGGGCGCGGATACGTACTTCGTTGTCGCTGTAGGCGCGCTCGAGCGCTGCGACTTCGTTGGATACCAGTGCTTCGAGTTCGCCTGCGCGCGCGATCGCGCGTTCGACGCCGTCGCCCATCGCGGCGACCTCACGGCGGATCGCCTGGCCGACCGTGACCATCGACTCGCGCGCAGAACCTTCCGGCTCGGAATAGCGGATCGCCATCTGCGCCATCGATTGGGCGATCATGCTCAACTCCTGGCCGCGCCAGGCGAGGCTGGCGAGGAAGTAGAACAGCAGGATCGGCGCGAACAGCAGCGCGGCAAGGCCCGCGATCACCAGGACGCCGGAGCCCTGGCCGAGCATCGCCTGCAGCGAGGGCAGGAAGGCGATAATGAGTGCGCCGACGCCGGCGAGCCAGAGCCCGGCAAAGATTGTTGCGATCGTGTAGACGTTGCGCCGCGGACGGCCCTTCTGAATCGCCTGCAGCAGCTGACCAATGGTCTCGCGATCGTCGTTGGCCGCGCGTCGCGATGCGGGTGGAAGCTCGTCGCTGCTCAGATCGATGCGGTCGGTGCTCGTGTTATCGTCGAAAGTGGGCGCGAGACGCTCGCTTGCAACCGGGGCAATCGGCTCGGAACGGGGCGGCGGAGATGAGCGGTCGGCGCGATCCTTGCGATCGCCGCGGTCAAGATCCAGGCTGGGCGCGGGCGCGTCCGCGATGTTCAGCGCTTCCTGAATCGCGGAAAGTGCGACTTCGGTGGGATCTTTGACTTTTTTGGGATTGTTCGCCATCTCGACTTACGCCCTCATTTACCAGTGGGGGAGGCAATTGCGACGCCGCGGCGGCGGTTTTGCGCGCAAGTGCGTACCCTCAAGCGGCGGCCGGCTCGCCGCCGGGCCGCTCATCCGCTTGTCCCCTGTATCCGCAAACATCCTATTGGCTCGCCAACTCGAATGAAACCATCACTGTTAAGAACATTTTAATCATCGTTAACTCAACGCGGGACAAATCGGCGGTGGAAGTGCGCTGTTTGTCCACGATTGACACAGCTTCGTGGCGACCCGCGGCCAGGCCAAATCCAATTGTGGCGCGTTTGTGGCAACACGTGCGCCGATCGTGGCAACCTTTCGTTAACCAAGGCCGTGCTTGTCTGGCTGTCATGAGCCCGCTCGCCAAACCCGAATGGGTGGTTTCGCCGCCGCTGGCGCCGGATGCCCCCGCGATCGACGCCGAGCACCTTTGTCGCATGACGCTCGGCGAACGAGAACTGGAACGCGAGGTGCTGACGCTCTTTGCACAGCAATCCACCGACTTGTTGGCCCGACTGGAAAAGCTTCCGCGCGAGGGCGCCTCGCTCGCGCACACGTTGAAGGGATCGGCGAGCGGTATCGGCGCGTTCGCGGTGGCGCAGGCCGCCGGTAATCTCGAGCAGCGGCTGCGGCAGGGGCTATCGGTTACCGCCGAGGTTACAGCGCTTCAGCAAGCCGTCGATTGTGCGCTGGCGGCAATCGCCGAGCGCCTGCAATCGTACTGAGGCCCGCGTGGCCTAAGCGTTTCGATACCTCCCTCCTTGCGTCCATGCCGCTAGCGCCTCCTGTCTGGAACGGTTATAGGGGACCTCCCATTCCCTCCCGCGGCGCGAAATCATGGTCAAAATCAACTTCATCGATCACAAGGGACAGACTCAAACCGTTGACGCGGAAGCGGGCTCGACGGTGATGGAGGCGGCGATCCGCAATGCGGTTCCCGGCATCCTGGCCGAATGCGGCGGCGCGTGCGCCTGTGCGACCTGCCACGTCTATGTCGAGGAAAGCTGGAAGGAAAAGACCGGCGATCCGTCGCCGATGGAAGAGGACATGCTCGATTTCGCCTTCGACGTGCGGCCGACCTCGCGTCTGTCGTGCCAGATCAAGGTCGCTGCCGAGCTCGAAGGCCTGACCGTCACTGTGCCGGAACGGCAGGCCTGATTTTCGACGCGCGCTCGCTCTCGAGCTCTTCATCTATCGCGTAAATGCTGCAGCTTTCGCCGGTTCGCTCGCAGGCTTCGAGAGCGGAGACACGCGCCTCGCGTTCGCTGCGCATGCCGGAGCGCCACCCGTAGCGTCCTGACTTCGACACTGCGAAGGCCCTGTGGTCGCCTGCGAGCAGGTACTGCTTGAAGGCTTCGCGCCCGCGCTCGCCGAACTGAACGGGCGGCGGCAACGCATCGGCCGCCGGAGGCGGCAACAGCACACGCAGTCCGAGATTTTCCTCGCGCAGGAACGCATCGATCATCGGCGTCCAGATCGGCGCACCGCTTGCCGAAAACAGCGAATGGCCGTCCTGGCCGAAGACCGGCCCGGCGACAAATTTCGCAACGCCGCCCGTGGCCTGGAAGGCTGCATGAAACCGCCGTGCGAGCTCTGGCCGGAAGTACAGGTCGTTCTCCGCATACACCCACAGCATCGGCAGGCGTGCCGTCCGTCCCAGGTGGCCGAAGGCTGCGACCAGCGCATCCTCACCGCAGACATCGTTGTCGCCGCGCGACCCGCGTCCGGCCGCGAAGTTGATCACCGCGACGAGACCCTGTGGCGGATCGGCTGCGAGTGCGATCGCACCAAGGCCGCCGGCGGATTGGCCGACCGCGATCATGCCTTGTGTTGTCAGGTCGCTGCGCGTCCGCATGGCCTGGACGGCCGCGCGAAGATCGCGCGCTGTCTCCTTGGCCGCCCTCAGGTAGTCGCTACGCCCGCACTGCGGTGCGCCCTCGGCAAAATTGCCATCGGACAAGCCGTAGCCGCGCCGCATCACGATCAGCACCGCAAACCCTCTGCGCGCGAACTCGGTCGCCTGGATATGGAAGCGGCCGGGGTTCATCTGGCGCCGTGCTTCCGCCTTGCGCGGGCTGCCGTGGGTCATGAGCGCGAGCGGATAACGGCGATCGTCGGCGGGGCGGATCAGCACCGCCTCCAGTCCGCGCCCGCCCGCGGCATTGAACGGGATGCGCAGTTGCTCGCGCGTGTAATTTTGGGCCGTGGCCGGAGCCAGCGCCGCGCACAGCGTGATCAGGATCAGCAGGGCGCGGCGGAGCATTTACCTCAACCCTTGAACATCCAGCGCTGGTAGTTCGCCCTGATCTCGTCGGTGATCGGCGTCGGCCGCCGGGTCGCCGAATCCACCAGCACGTTGATCGCCTTCGCGGTTGCCGTGCAGCGGCCCTCGAAAAACAGCGCCTGCTCGAACACGGCCGAGGTGCGCCCGAGGCTCGCAAGGCCGATGCCGACCTCGACGGTTCCCGGCCAGTGCATCTCGTCCAGATAGTCGATGGTGATCTGGGCGAGCGTCCAGATCAATCCGTCGGGCATCAGGCCGCGCTTCGGATCGCGGAATAGCGTCACGCGGGCGGCCTCGAAAAAGGTCGAGAACACCGCGTTGTTGACGTGATTGTTGCCGTCGAGGTCGCCGAAGCGGATAATCTCGGTCGTCCGGTGCGGGAAGTCCTCAGGCTTGCGAAGCGTACGCCGCGCGGGTTTCGTCTGGTCAGGTGCATTCACGATGTTGGCCTCCACCCCATTGGGCTTACAGGCAAATTTGCACGCCTTACAAGGCGCTGTCGCATGCAAATATGAGCAAATAGCCCTTTCCCCGGCCGGCCTCCTTGGTTACACCAACCCGCCGTCCGGGCGGGGTGCCCGTATTCCCTCATCTTAAGAGCGACCATGAGCGAGACGATCAAGACTGATGCGCTGATTATCGGCGCGGGCCCCTGCGGACTGTTCGCGGTGTTCGAATTGGGCCTGCTCGACATCAAGGTTCACCTCATCGACATCCTCGACAAGATCGGCGGACAATGCGCCGAGCTCTATCCGGAAAAGCCGATCTACGACATTCCCGGCATTCCGATGGTGACGGGGCAGGGTCTGACCGACGCGCTGATGGAACAGGTCAAGCCGTTCGGGCCGACGTTTCATCTGAACGAGATGGTGGAGACGATCGAGAAGATCGGCGATCCGCTGTTTCGCGTCACCACCGATGCCGGCCAGGTGTTCGAGACCAAGGTGGTGATCATTTCCGCGGGCGGCGGCTCGTTCCAGCCGAAACGTCCGCCGGTGCCGGGCATCGAGGCCTACGAAGGCAAGTCGGTGTACTATTCGGTGCGCAAGATGGAGGCGTTCCGCGACCGCGACATCCTGATCGTCGGCGGCGGCGACAGCGCGCTCGATTGGACGCTCAACCTGCAGCCGATCGCAAAGAGCATGACGCTCTTGCATCGGCGCGACGATTTCCGCGCCGCCCCGCACAGCGTCGAGCAGATGCGCACGCTGGTGAAGGCCGGCAAGATGCAGATGAAGCTCGGCCAGGTGACCTCGCTGGAAGGCGAGGGCGGCCAGCTTTCCGCGGCTGTGGTGAAGGGCAACGACAACACCACCTTCAAGGTCGACTGCAACACCATGCTGCCGTTCTTCGGCCTGACCATGAAGCTCGGTCCGGTCGCCAACTGGGGCGTGAAGCTCGAGAACAACCTCGTTCCGGTCGAGACCTCGGCGTTCGAAACCAACGTGCCCGGCATCTTCGCCATCGGCGATATCAACACCTACCCGGGCAAGCTGAAGCTAATCCTCTCCGGCTTCCACGAGGGTGCGCTGATGTCGCAGAAGGCGCACCGCTACATCTATCCCGACAAGCGGCTGGTGTTTCAGTACACGACCTCGTCGTCGAGCCTGCAGAAGAAGCTCGGCGTCGGCTGAGCCAGCCGAGGCGACATTCGACACCGACGAGTTCTTGGAGAACGCCAGGAAGTTCCGCACCTTCTGCGGCGCGAACCCGACCATCAGCATCGTCGATGCGGCGGAGCGCATCCTCGGCAAGTAGTGCCGGGAAACACTGTGGCTGAATCAACGCATTGCACAACAAAGGGTTTTCGACCGGAACCGAGCTCATTGTGGAGGTCCGGCCGGCCCGGTAACTAGGTTTCCAGATTTCCGAGTGGGCATGCGGGCCGGACCGTTTCCGAACCGCGACGGTGTTTGGCAGATTTGGAATGTGGGGCGTCGGTTGCGTCCGGGTGTTTGCGGCGGTTGCGCTGGTTTTGGCGGCCGCGATCCTTTGCGCCGTCTCACCGGCGCAGGCCCAGTGCCTGCAGAGCGGCCAGACCGTCACCTGCACCGGCAACGATCCGGACGGTTTTGTGGCTGGCGGCGGCGACAACAACCTGACCGTCAACGTCCAAGTCGGCGCGAACGTCTTCGATAACGGAACCGATGCGATCTTCCTCAATGACGGCAACACCGTCACCAACCGCGGCACCGTGACGGCCGCCGGCAACGCCAGCGGCATCACCAGCGCCAATTCGAACACCATCAACAACGTCGGGACCATCGCGGTGGTGAACGGCGTCGCCATCAGCGTTCAGGACAACTCTACGGTCATCAACAGCGGCGCGATGAGCGGGGCTGACAACAGCACCGGCATCTTCGGCGGCCAGAACGGCACGATCACCAATGCGGTGAGCGGCACTATCACGCTCGGCAACGACGCCACGGGAATCTTTGTCACCGGCACCAGCGGCGGCAATCTGGTGACGAATTTCGGCGTCATCGCCATCGGCGACAGCGCCGGTCAGTCTGGCGGCATTGTCGCGATCAACGACGGCAACACAGTCATCAACGAAGCCGGGGCTTCGATCACGGCCGGCCAGTTCAATGCGGGCATTGCCGCCTTTGGCAACAACGTTACCATCACCAACCGCGGGGCAATTGCGACTGGCGATGATGGCGGCGGCATCAGTGCCCAGGGCGACAACGCATGGATCACCAATACCGGCACGATTACCGCCGGCAACGGCTTCACCTTCGGCGTTGGCGTAAGCGGAAACTCGAACACCATCAACAACGGCGGAACGATTACGGTCGGCGATGGAGCTACCGCCGGCATCCTCGTTCTTGGCGACAGCAACACGATCACAAACAGCGGCACGATCAATGTCGGTGCGACCGGCATCGGTATCGACGCCACCACCCTTACGCCCGGCAACATCAACCAGATCATCAACACCGGCACCATCAACGTCGGCGTTGGCGGCACCGGCATCCGGGTCTCCGACGACGGCAATGTCTTCAACGCCGGCACCATCAACGCGGCCGCCGGCGCGTTCGCGATCGATTTCTGCTTTTGCAGCCCGGCGAGCTCGCTGACATTGGCGCCGACCAGCGTCATCAACGGCCTGGTGCAGGGCGCCAACACCACGTTCCAGCTTGGCGGCACCGGCACCGGCACGTTCAATCTCGACCTGATCGGCGTCGGCCGGCAGTACGATGGCTTCGCCACCTTCAATAAGGTCGACGCTTCGACCTGGACCCTGACCGGTACCGGCAATCAGGACTGGAATGTTCTCGGCGGAACGCTGGCGGTGAACGGGACGCTCACGGGAACGCTCACCGTCAACAGCGGCACGGTCGGCGGCACCGGCATCCTCGGCAACACGACCATCAACGGCGGCACGCTGGCGCCGGGCAATTCGATCGGCACGATCACCATCAACGGCAATCTCGTGCTCTCGACGGCCGCGGCCTACGCCGTCGAAATCGGCGGGGTGAGCGCCGACCGCACGCTCGTGACCGGAACGGCGTCGCTTGCGGGCACCGTGCAGGCATCCTTCCTCGCTGCACCCCTGCAACAGCGCTACACGATCCTGACCGCCGGCGGCGGCGTCAGCGGTGTGTTCGGGGCGCTGAATGTCGTTGGCATGCCGGGCGTATCCGCGAGCCTCACTTACGATCCGAACAACGTCTATCTGAACCTGACCGCGGTGCTCGTCGGCCAGAACCAGAACCAGCGGAATGTCGCGACATCGGTCAACACGGTTTTCAACGGTGGCGGCTCGCTCTCGCAGCGTTTTGGCGCGCTGTTTGCGCTGAGCGGCGCGGACCTGGGCAACGCGCTGAGTGCATTGTCCGGGGAGATTGCGACGCAGAGCGCGCAGGCGGCATTCAATTCGGTCGATTACTTCCTCAACCTGATGCTCGATCCGTTCGTGTCCGGCCGTGGCGGCGATGTCGCTGGTGGAGGGCCAGGCGCGAACCAGTATGCAGCTGAGGAGAGCGATGCGCTCGCCTATGCCGGCAAGCGCAAGCCTCGTTCGGCGAGCGAGCAGGACGCCTATGCGGCGATGGCGCGCAAGGCGGCGGTGCGCTCGCTCGAGCGGCGCTGGAGCGTCTGGGGCGCAGGCTACGGCGGTGAGCTGAAGGCCGACGGCAATGCCGCGGTCGGTTCACGCGACGCGTCGACCCGCGCGTTCGGCTTTGCCGCGGGCGCAGATTACCTGCTCTCGCCGAACACCCTCGTCGGCGGTGCGATGAGCGGCGGCGGAACGAGCTTCTCGCTGGCGCAGGGCGGTGGCAGCGGCCGCTCGGATGTGTTTCAGACCGGCGCGTTCATCCGCCACAACATCGGCCAGGGCTACATCAAGGGCGCGATCGCCTATGGCTGGCACGACGTGACGACCGATCGCACCATCGTGCTTGCCGGCATCGACCGCCTGCAGGCGAACTTCAGCGCCCACACGCTCGGCGGGCGCATCGAGGGCGGTTATCGCTACGTCACGCCGTGGATGGGCGTGGCGCCGTATGCCGCAGCCCGGGCCGTCACCTACTTCCTGCCGGGCTATGGCGAGGGCGTCGAGGCCGGCCTGAACACCTTCGCGCTGAATTATTCTTCGCGCGATGTGACGACCGCGCGCACCGAGCTCGGCGTGCGCACCGACAAATCGTTCGCGCTGCAGACCGCGCTGGTGACGCTGCGCGGCCGCGCCGCCTGGGCGCACTATTTCGACGACAGCCGCTCGCTCACCGCGTCATTCCAGACGCTGCCCGGCACGGCCTTCCTCGTCACCGGCGCGGCGCAGGCGCGCGATGCCGCGCTCGTGAGCGCGTCGGCGGATGTGAAGTGGCTGAACGGCATCTCGATCGCCGGCGTGTTCGAAGGCGAGTTCTCCGACCGCACGACCGGCTACGCCGGCAAGGGTGTCGTTCGGTATCAGTGGTGAACGACGGCCGCCTACCGCAACGGCTTCTGCACTAGCTCCTCGGTGCCGGCGCGCGACGCGCCGGCGAGGCCGAGCACGCTGATCGCTGCTGGCAGCGCTGCGTCCGCCATCGCCGCATGGCCTTCGGCGGTCGGGTGCACCGCGCCGCCATAGACGGCGGACAGCACGCCCCACGAGGCGTCATGGATGTCGGCCGGCTGCATCGATGACGACAATCCTTGCGGATAGGTCATCGCCGCAAAATAGCTGTCGTTTGCGGTGCGGATCCAGCGCGCCCGCGGCGAGTAGGCGCGAAACTCCGACGCGCTCTGTCCACACACCAGCGGGTTCGCAGAACCGGCCACCGGATCGGCGTGGAAGCTTTCGCCCCGGGTCGAGAAGCATTGCCGGTCGAATTCCGGATCGTTTTGCGAACGCGCGCACATGCCGTGATCGGCAAACCAAGGTTGATGCTGGTCGACCAGCGTCATGCGGTCTCGCGACGGATCGCGGCACAGCACGCCGCCGGCGCACAAAGCGAGGTTCTTCAGCTGCGGCAGGAACTGGTCCTGCACATAGCTGACGACATTCGCGAGCCGCTGCGGATCGGCGTTGAACGCCGGATGAATGTCAAAGCCGTCGCGCCCGGCCGCGCACGGCGCGTCGTTGGCGAGCGCGGGATTCGCGTAGGAGACGAACACGACGCGCGACAGGTCGCCGCCCACCAGCGGCTTCAGCGCCTCGCGCAGCTTGGCAAAATCCTGCGGCAGGCTGCGCGTCAGCGACGCGCGCGAATTCTCCACCGATCCGAGCACGCCGCCGCGACGGAACAGCGCGCGCTCGGTGGTGTTCTCGACGATCACATCGGCAACGAGGCCGGAGAAGTCGATGTCATTCGCGCCGACCGACAGGAAGATCAGGTCGATCTGCCGCTCCGCCTGGCGGCGCTTGGCAGCAGTGATCGCCTCGCGCAGTTCGGGCACCTGCGCGTTGACCGTGCCCTGACAGGTCACGCCGTTGCGCGTGACGAGGCACTCGCGCGCGCGTTGCGAGCCGAGCAGGCCCTGGCTGATGGTCGCGCCGGTGCATGCGAGCGGCAGGAAGGTGACGGCGATGTGCGGATGCCTGACGGCGAGCGCCAGTGCTGCGCGCGTCTGGTAGCTGTAGAGCGAGCGGTGGCATGCGGCGTTCGACCATTGCGCGTTGAAGCGTTGCCAGGGCGCCAGCCCGCTGCCGGTGCCGCAGCTCTTGTCGCCTTCGAAGCGGGCGCGGCCCGGCCGGAAGTACTCGCCGCCGCCGAGATAGTTGCGGAAGCAGAAACCGCCGCTCGACAGTTCGATCGGCCTGTCCGGATTGCCTTCGCCGGAGGCGATGGAGTCGCCGAGGCCCGCGATCAGGATGTCGCGCACCTGGATTTCCTCGCTGAGGCGTTCGGGCACTTCAGGGCCGGCATTGACATCGACGGTGACGATCGTCTGTTGCCCATAGGGCAGGCGGATATTGATCGGCTCGCTGCAATCGAACGAGGATTCCTGCGCCGCGCCGCCGCCGTCGAACCTCCATCCGCAGACGGCGCCGGCGGGAACCTGGCCGGTGAGGCGAACGGTGACGTTGTGGTCGGCGGGCGCGAGATAATCTTCGGCGACGTTGTCGCGCGTGCACGGCTGGCTGATGCGGCCTGCCTGATCGATGCACAGCCGCGCCAGCGTGTTACGCGCCCAGCCGCGGCCGTCGCTCTGAATGGCCAGCGCCTGCTCGGCCTGCAGAATGCTGCGGTTCCGCGCAGCTTCCACGTGCAGCTGGAAGTCGCGCTCTTCCTTGAACAGGCGGAAGCGGTTGCGCACCTCCCAGCTGATCTGCATCGCGCCGCGGCTGGCGGCTTGTGCGGTGTGCACGTCAGCGAGCGCGAGAACTGCGAGCATCGCTGCGCACACTAGTGCGGTGAATTTGAAATTCCTGCCAGTTTCGCGGCGAGTCCATCGCAGGAATTTCAAATTCATAAACCGCACTAGAATCATAAAGTTGAAAGTGCTCCTTATGTTTCCGCAGTTCGCACGAGGGGGTGCCGCAAAGTGATGCGAACTGCCGAAACGGAGCGCTAGTGCAAAGGATCTGGGGCGAATCCGTATCATCGAAGAGGCTTTGTGTCCCATGAACGCCACGATCCGATAAGCCCGCCGGATAAGGCGGAAATATGGGAGACACGCGCTGTTGAATCCAGCGCTAAAGCAGGAGATTGGAGCGCCGGACGCGAGCTTATTCGCCGGGCGAGGCAACCGCTTCCAGGGCGTTCATCTTGCGCCGGTCACGCCACGGCCGGATGACATTGTACCAGAGTTCCCGCGAGGCCAGGATCGTGATCGAGATCATGAACGGGATGACGAAATAAAGCATGCGGAACACGAGCAGCGCCGCCAGCAGATGTTCCTTGCCGAACTCGGGCAGCGCCACCAGCATCGCGGCATCGAACACGCCGAGGCTGCCCGGGGCGTGGCTGGCGAAGCCGAGCAGGGTGGACAGGATGAACACCACCGCCAGCGACATGAAATCGATGTGCGGATGCGCCGGCATCAGGATGTACATCGCCAGCGCGCAGAAGCCGAGATCGACGACGCCGATCGCGATTTGCAGCAGCGTCAGCCGCGCCGACGGCAGCACGACCTTCCAGCCGTTCTGGCCGAGCTCGCGGCGGCCGTGACCGGCCGCCAGCCACACCAGATACGCGATGATGCCGGCGATGCAACCGACGCCGATCAGGCGGTTCACCTCCGTCGGCAGCAAATTCATCGGCGTCGCGGCATCGGGATGCCAGACCATGCCGATACCGAGCACGAACAGGTTGCCGAGCCAGAACGTCAGACCCGAAACGAAGCAGATTTTTGCGACATCGATCGCGGAGAGGCCCCATTCCGAATAGATGCGGAAGCGGATCGCGCCGCCGGTGAACACGGTGGCGCCGACATTGTGGCCGATCGTGTAGCTCGTGAAGCTCGACAGCGCGGCGATGCGATAGGGAACATGGAGTTTGCCGATCGTGCGCAGCGCGAACAGGTCGTAGAAGGTCAGCGTGAAGAACGCGCAGCCGACGCAAACGGCCGCGAGCGCGATCTGCGTCGGCGTGGTGTCGCGCAGCGCCAGCAGGATGACGTTGATATCGACGCCCTTCAGCGTGCGAATGAGTGTCGTCGTCGCAATGACAATGATGAGAAGGCTGGCCGCGATGCCGAGGCGTTTCCAGCCGATCCAGTCATGAAAACCACGCTGAAGCGCGGTCAGAAACCGATACATTCGCCCTCCCGGCGAGGCAGTGTGGCGGCCGATTGAGGCGAAGGTAGGCAGGCCGCCGCACTTGCAGAGATAGGCGGCGGGACCGCCCGGTTGCAGATGCGCTTAGAGCACAAATCCCGTGCGTGCATCAAGCTGGGTCGATCCTGGCGCCGACTCACGGACAACGTGCATCTATCAGTCCAACGCAGTGTCATTTATGACAAACGCGCGTCCCGCCGCGATGTTTCGCCGCAACCCGTAAAGCTTTACGTCCGTCGTGTGGCGAAATGGGCGCCGCAAAACGCCATGCCGGCGCCGAGCAGCAATGCAATCACGCCCGCCAGCACCCGCGCCATGATCGGGCCGGTCGGCGGACCGGACGCGCCGAGGCCCGCTCCCGCCAGCAGCAGCACCAGCACGCCCGCGAGGAATTGCCACATCGCCCGCGACATCTGCCCGGAGGCCGCGCCATACATCAATGCTGCCGCGATGTAGCCGCCGGCGAAGCCGACGGTCGCGATCAGCCACCACGCGACAGCCGCACCGAACGGGACGACCTTCACCTGATCGCCGCGCCACAGGCCCGAGAGGTCGAGCCCGAAGCTCTGGCCCAGCATATGCACCGCAAGCGCCAGCAGCACGCCGCAGCCCATCGCGCCGGCGAGCACGATGTTGCGCGGATAGATTTCCTGTTCGGCCATTGGCGTATTTTCAGCATCGACGAGCAGGACCAGGCCCGCACGACTCTGTTTCTAGGATAGACGCTGATATGAACGCAAGCGACGGCGTGCCTTCGAACACGCCATGAAGCGTGGGCTTGAAAGTTGGCCTTGGAAACCTCGATGACCGACGACGAACAGCCGGAGCCCGTGCGCTACACCTACAAACCGTCGGTTGCCGGCTCGCCGCAGAGTTTTGAATTGAGCGGGGAGGGGCTGTCTATCCATACCGGATTTCGCGCGAGCCTCTGGCGCTACGGCGACATCGCGCAAATCCGGCTGAGCTATCGGCCGGTGTCGATGCTGGCCCATCGCTTCCGCGCCGACCTCCGCCACAAGGACGGTCGGAAAATCCGCATCGTCTCGGCGACCTGGTCCGGCATCGTCGCGCTGACACCGCAGAACGACAGCTATCGCGCGTTCATGCAGGAATTGCACCGGTGCGTCGCGGCGGAGCAAGGCGGCGTCGTTTGCCTCGCGGGGCTGCCGCGGGTCAGGTTCACGATAGCCGTCGCCGTCTTCGCCGCGCTGATGCTCGGGCTCGCCGGATTGCTGGTGCGCGCGCTGGTCACCGCAGAGCTGGCAGCCGCGCTGTTTCTCCTGGGCTTCGCCGCCTGGACCGCCTGGTACATCGGCGGCTGGCTGAAACGCAACCAGCCGCATCCCTATGAGCCGGCAAGCGTGCCGAAGCAGCTACTGCCGTAGGGGCGAATAGCGAATAGATAGGGAGCAGGGTGCGCCTCGCTTCATTCGCTATTCGCTACTCCCTAACCTACTGCCGCACCACCAGCACGGAGCACTTCGCGTAACGCACTACATGCCCGGCATTGGAGCCGAGAAAATACGTGCGCATTGCCGGGCGGTGCGAAGTCATCACGATCAGGTCGGCCTTGAACGCTGCGGCTTCCTCGAGAATCTCATGATAGATGCCGCCCTGGCGGACCACCGCGCTGATGCGGTTTGCATCGATGCCGGATTCTTTGGCGACGATCGCCAGCGCCTCTTCGGCGGACTGGCGCTGCTGCGTATCGAAGTCAGCCGGCACATATTCGGCGAGCATCACCGGCGTCATCGGCATGACGTTCAACAGCCTCACCTTGCCGCCTGATGCGTCGACCAGCGCGGCGGCATTGGCGATCGCAGGCTTTGCGTAGCTCGCATCCGCGAGATCGACCGGGACGAGGATGTTCCTGAACATGTGCGCCTCCACAGCCGCGTCCATGCTGTCACAAGTCCGCACCTCTGGCCAAGCGCCTTCAGCTGCTTTCCCGCAACAGCTTTGGACTGACGAACCTGTCCAGCGTCCCACCCCGTACCGAAACGTCGCTCCAGTCGTCGACCGCGAACTTGAAGACGGTGACGCCGCTGGTCGGCAGGTTATCCTCCAGCGCTTCGCGGTCGGCCGCCTTGGCCTTGCCGATCAGGCCGAGCGACAGCTCGTGCAGGCCGGGATTGTGCGCCACCACCATGATGGTTTTCAGCGCCCCATCGTCGGCGCGGCCCGAGGCCATGCGGATAATGTGCAGCAGTTCCGACGCGTCGGCGCCGTAGAGATCGCCGACGATGTCCATGGCGGGCTCAGGTTTCAGCGTCGGGGCCAGCAGCGCCCATGTCTCGCGCGTCCGGGTCGCGGGCGAGACCAGCGCGAGATCCGGAACCAGCCCCTGGTCGGTCAGGTAGCGGCCGATGACCGGTGCATCCTCGCGCCCGCGGGCATCGAGCCTGCGGTCGCGGTCGAGACCGCTCGGACTGTCCCGCTCGGTCTTGGCGTGACGCAGCAATATCAGTCGGCGCATCTTTCACGTCCCGCGGTTCGAATCTGCGCAATATTGTACGATTGCCGCCGCCGCAACGTGACAACCATTCCCTTGCCCAACTCTTTGTTGGCGCATGATCTTGTCCGAAAACCGCTTCACACTTTTCGGGATCATGCGCTAACAATGCACCGTGAGCCTCACCGACAGCAACCGCGGCAAATGAGCACGACGACCAACGAAACATCGTCCTGGTATGCGGCGAGCGCGATCCCGGGCGAGGCGCGGCCGCGCCTGACGTTCGACCTGGACGTCGAAGTCTGCGTGGTGGGCGGCGGCATCGCCGGGCTCACCGTGGCGATTGAGGCGGCGAAGCGTGGCGCATCGGTCGCCGTGCTCGAATCCAGACAACTGGCCTGGAGCGCGTCCGGCTACAACATCGGCACCGTCACGCCGGGCTTCGGCGGCGAGGTCACCGACCTGATCGCCCGGGTCGGACACGACCATGCCCGCGAGTTGTGGGGATTGACGCAACTGGGAGCAGACCACGTCCGCGCGCTGGCGTCGGAGATGCAGGGCACGGCACTGACCGAGGGCGTGCTGGAAGTCTCCAACACCGACAACGGCGATCAACTGGTCGGCCGCTTGCAGTTGCTCGGCGAAAGTTTTGGCGCCGACGTCGAAGGCTGGCAGGTCGAGCGCGTGCGCGAGACGCTGAAGACCAACCGCTATTTCCACGCGGTGCATTATCCAAAGGCCTTCCATCTGCACGCGCTGAATTATGCGCGCGGCCTTGCCTTGCTTGCCGAGCGCGCGGGCGTGCGCATCTTCGAAGAGACGCCGGTGGTCAGCATCGATCCGGGGGGCGTGCGCAAGCGCATCATCACGCCCGCGGCGCGGATGCGCGCCTATTCCATCGTGCTGGCGGGCAACGTGCATCTCGGCACGCTGTTTCCGCGGCTGGCGCGCACGCTGCTGCCGGTGTGGCGCTACGCGGCGGTGACGGAGCCGCTCGGCGAGCGGCTTGCTGCTGCGATCGCCTATCCGGGCGCGATCAGCGAAAGCTCCGGCATCGACCATTATCGCATTGTCGACGGCGACCGGCTGATGTGGGCCGGGCCGGTCACCACCTGGAACGGCAATCCGCGTCGCTTCGCCTCGCATGTCGAGCGGCATATCCACGCGGTCTTTCCGCAGCTCGGCAAGGTCAAGGTCGCCGACATGTTCAGCGGCGTCACCGGCGAGACCGTGCACGGCATGCCGCAGATCGGCCAGTTGCGCCGCGGCCTCTGGGTCGCGAGCGGTTTCGGCCGCCAGGGCCTCTCGACCTCGGCAATGGCGGCGCAGGTGGTCGCTAGCGGCATGCTCGGCGGCGACGATCGCTGGCGCCTGTTCCAGCCGTTCGAGCTGGTCTGGGCCGGCGGGCCGGCTGGCCGTGTCGCGGCGCAGGCGGTCTACACCTGGTCGCGCGGGCAGGCCGCCGCCGCAGGTGTGCTGGCCCGCTATCGCGAGCGCGCGGGCATCCGCGAACGGCAGCGCGAGGCACGGCTCGCGGCCGCCAACCAGGCGGTCAGGGCCATGCAGGCTTCAGGGCAGGGGCCGCGCCCGCGGCCACCGGGCGCGCCGTAGCTCGCGGGATCGTGAGGGGTGCCGTCGCCGTTGCGGTAACCTTTGGGCGGCCTATCGCGTATTTCTTTGCGACGAGTGTTATCGGCCAGGGAGCGCTGACATGATCGACCGCCGCATCCTCTTTTTCTCCGCCGCCGGCCTTGGCGGCTTGTTCGCGTTCCGCTGGCTGCGTGGCGACGCGCAGGCCGCGCAGCCGGCAAAGAAATTCGAGGTGGAGATGACCGAAGCCGAGTGGCGGACCAAGCTGACCCAGGCCCAGTTCAATGTGCTGCGCAAGCACGGCACCGAGCGGCCGTTCACCAGCCCACTCAATGACGAAAAGCGCAAAGGCACATTCGCCTGCGCCGGCTGCGACCTGCCGCTGTTCTCGTCCGACACCAAGTTCGACAGCGGCACCGGCTGGCCAAGCTTCTGGCAGCCCATCGCCAACGCCATCGGCACCACCGAAGACCGTTCGCTGATGATGCTGCGCACCGAAGTCCACTGCAGCCGCTGCGGTGGCCACCAGGGCCACGTCTTCGACGACGGCCCGAAACCCACGGGCCTGCGCTACTGCATCAACGGCGTGTCGCTCAGCTTCAAGCCGACGGTGGCCTCGGGGACGTGAGGGCCTAGCCCGGACGCGATGCGCGTAGCCCGGATTTCGCTGCGAGACTGGGCAAGATTAGCTTGGGCTGCGAGTTGATGTACGATTCTGGTTATGACGAATCGGACATACAAGAGCGGCGAGAGTCGCGAGCAGGTTAGTCTTCTGCCG